>Ga0209386_1000003_pt1 | contig 207209 bp, 187 predicted proteins | sample NGEPertwo_FD_184510 | JGI IMG/M metagenome (GOLD analysis project Ga0209386, IMG submission 184510) | Arctic peat soil microbial communities from the Barrow Environmental Observatory site, Barrow, Alaska, USA - NGEE Permafrost154B-two... | ecosystem: Environmental > Terrestrial > Soil >...
GTTCTCAGCATTGGATAACCTGACCATTGATGAATTCTGGAAACAGTATTGGATTAGAAAAGAATCAATTATGAATGTAGCTTAACTTTTTGTCCGGTAAAAGTTTGCAAGTCCAATCTACTGAGAACAAATGTATTTTATAACGATGGACTCCTCTTAACCCACAGACATTTCGAATATTCCGGATTATTGTTTGCCCTATATATCCGAAATAGCTTAAAAAAACCTTCTCGTTACGAAGCTGCCCACTTTTGCACCATTGCCGGATAACGATCGCCTTTCAATGCGCCAATCTTAAAAATTTCATTCAACAGGTTCATTTCACTGGTTGTAAATTGAAGCTCCAAGGCATTCAGGTTATCATCCACACGTTCTGGCCGGCTCATTCCTACAATCGGAATCATGTCTTCACCTTGTTGATATACCCAGGCCAAAGCCAAACTACCCGCCGAAGTTCCTTTTTGAGCAGCCATTTCTTTCAGAATATCAATAATCCTTAAATTATATTCCAAATTTTCGCCCTGAAACCGTGGAAATATTTTTCGATAATCATCATCGGCTAACGGAGCAGCAGTGCTTCCGCTTAACAAATCATAACTCAGAACCGAATAAGGTACTATGCTAACGCCCAACTCGCGGGCAGTAGGCAAAATTTCATTTTCGATAAATCGTGTTGCCAATGAATATTCGATTTCCAAGGCTGAAACCGGATGCACCGCATGCGCCCGTTTCAACTGATCGGCATTGGCTTCCGAAAGACCTAAATAACGCACTTTACCTTCCTGAATCAAATCTTTGATGGCACCTACAGTTTCTTCAATTGGCACATTGGGGTCAACACGGGCAGGCTGATAAAGGTCAATGACATCAACACCAAGGCGGGTTAATGAATAAGAGCAAAAATTTTTGATGGCTTCAGGGCGGCAATCCAAACCGATGAATCGGCCATTAGGATCGCGCAACGAACCTGTTTTTACACTCAAAAACACCTGTTGTCTGCGGCCCTTGATGGCTTCGCCAATGTGTATTTCGTTCAATCCCATACCGTAAAAGTCTGCGGTATTGATAAAATTTACACCCCTGTCAATGGCTGTTTGCAAGGTTTTAATAGTTTGTTGTTTTGCACCTTCCACTTCCGACACAGCGCGTGAGCCAATGGCAATGGACGAAACTTCCGGACCATTAATGCCTAATTTTCTTGTTTTCATAAAATACATTTTAGAATAATTACGATGCAAAGATACTGCTGCTGAAAAGCCAACGGAAGGTCTGAATAGCCGACAAACTATCCCAAATGTCAGATTATAGCTGGGAAAGTGATTTGCGGTACTCCACCGGACTGATTCCTGTCTGTCGTTTGAAGAATTTACCAAAGAACGATGGATTGGCAAAATTGAGTTGTTCGGCAATTTGAGAGACATATATTTCGTTTATTTGCAGCAGGACTTTTGCTTCCAGACAAACAATTTCAGCAATCAATTCGCCGGCCGTCTTTCCGGTTTGCTCTTTTAATACCTGCGATAAGTATTTGGGCGTAACAAATAGGTTTTCGGCATAATAATTTACCTCTCTTTGTTTACTAAAATCCGCAGCCAGTAATTCTTTGAATTTTTCAGTGAGCTGATGTGCCTGCGTATATTTATTGGAATCGATTGCTGCCATATGCTGCATTAGACTTTCAGTCTCTAAGAGCAATACCCTTAACAGTGCCTGAATAATGGCGTATTTAGATGGAGAACTGGAAGCGTCCATATTCTCTATTTGGCCAAATAGCGTTAGTATGGAAGTTAACTCTTCGGATTTTAACGGGATAAAATGAGTTCCTTTTCTTTTAAAAAAGCTCAACTTCTTTAGAAATAATGTATCCGACAATCCGGAAACAACAAAATCCTCCAAAAAGAAAATACTACTGATCGTAAGACTATCTTGCCTATGAACCCACTGTCTGATTTCGTCAGGACTTATCTCCACCAGTCCAGGTGCCTGAAGGTGGTAACTTTCCAACCCCACTTTAAGTTCGGCAGTCCCTTTCAATAAAATGCCAAAACCATACATTTCCGAACGGTGAGGCTCCGAAGGATTAGTAAGAGTGGTTTCCTGAGGCTTGAATACAAAATCTTTGGATTGGAGTTCCAACCCGAATTTTTGGGTAATATCAAACACATCGAGCCGTTTTATTTCTTTCATAGAGGCTTATTTTATATTAGCTTTTCGATATTGTTCGTCCAATTTGCAAGCAACGATTTTTCTATGATTGGTCTTTCTATAAAAAATAGATCGATAAATTATAAAAAAAGAAACAGGAGAACTTTAACGTTTCATCGGTCTGCCAACCTTAAACAGCATAGGTCCTGTTTCTTTTTCATGGCAATTGAAATGAAAGACTTAAGTCTGATAAAGATGATCGTAACGAATTTTTAAAGGTTAATACAAAGCTATGTAAAAACAAAAGCAGTTAATCATGAAATAAAAACTGTCCCCATTGATTTTCCTATCCTATCTCCAGAATTAACATTAACAACGTAAAAGAATCATCGCCATTTTTTTTGAGAACGGCAGTGTGTATATTAACTTACTTATTTTCAGAGGTTAATTCAATTCTTTTATTTTAATATTTTTAAAACTTACTTCGTTACCATGATCCTGCAATAGAATATGACCCTTTGGGGCTTCACCAAAATGTGGCCATTTGGCATATTTACTTTGAGCAACCAATTCACGGAAAGCTGCAGAACCACGTTCGTACTCCAAGACTTTAACGCCATTCAGGTAATGCTCAACATGGTTATTGGGATATACAACAATTCGTCCATGATTCCATTCTCCAATAGGCTTGATAATTGATTTTGATTTTTCTCCTTTGACCAGATCGTACAAGGAAGCAAGAGTTCTGTTTCCATCTTTACCGCGTTTGGCATCAGGATGCAATTCATCGTCAAGCACCTGGTATTCCAGCCCAATTGCAGATCCAGTGGTCTGTTCTGCCAAAGTCACAAAATACTTTACACCGCTGTTTGCTCCTGGTGAAAGTTTGAAATCGAAAACTAAATCGAACGCGCCATACTCCTTCTCGGTGACAATATCGCCGTAGGTGTCCGATTCTTTCCCGTTGCTGGCTTCTATAGTTATTGTACTGTCTTTAATCACCCAACCATTTTCAGGAAAAGGGTTACCGTTTGCTAAATGCCAGCCTTGTCCGTTCACCCCATTGAATAGAGGAACATAGTTATTCTTTTTCATTTGCGCGTTTACAAATACAGAGCATATCAATAATCCAATGACGGCAATCAGGGATTTAAAAGTTGTAGTTTTCATATAAATTAGTTAAACTGTAAATTGATTTTAAATTGCTGGGTGAACAGAATCAAGTGTTGAATCTCGTGAAAACTTTTCAGCCGCTGATGATTTTCTTATGATACAGTTATTTAAAAAAGCCAGAAACATTAAAACCAGAAAAAACTGTTCGTATGATTTTCACAATTAGAGTTGTTTAGTTTAGTTTTTTATCAATGTGTATAATTGTGATACTGTGCGGAGGTAATAGTAGCTTTTTAAAATCCTTCTGCGTGTCGTGTTTAACGGACACAACATTAAGCTCTTTTTGCTCAATTACGTTCATCGATTTTGTAGAAGGAGCATTCAATTCGATGCTTTGGGTAATCCTTCCTTTCGATCCCCCCTCCATAATAACTTCTGTTTCAAGCGTTTTATCCGAATCTAAGTTGATTGCAAAAAGCACTATTTCATTGCCGTTTTCAGAAGATGTCGCTGAAATATTCAATGCTGGAATTCCATTGGCAAGCAGAGGAGACGCAGCAGAGCAGGGTACATTAATAGGCCCTGCATGTTGCCGATAATATTGCATCGGGAAATATGTGGTTTGGGCTATTGAGCCCTTTTCGTCTGTCAGAATGGGTGCGAGTATGTTTACGAGTTGTGCCCATGTGGCTAGGCCGATTGAGGAGGCGTGCTTGTGAAATATATTGAAAAAAATTCCCACACCAAGAGCATGTTCCCAGGTATAGCGATTGATTAATTTATACGGGCCGCTTCCTTCGGGAAGCCAAATTCCCCATTCATCAATAGCCAGTTTAACTGGTTCGCTTCTTGGAGGAAAGCGATACCATTTTCCCCATTGCGTTACCTCGCTTGGATAAGAGCTGATCAACGATTCAGCGGATTCAATTCTCTTATCAGCATTGCTAATGTTCTTAAATACTGCACCGTATTCTGCACTTCCGCCTGCGTTTGTATAAATATGCATGGAGAGATAATCGCACACTTCATTCATTTCATCGAGTATAATCTTATTCCAGGCATCACTACCTCCGCAAAGTACTATTTTGATGCTGGGGTCATGCAGTTTCATGAGTTTTACAAATTGCCAGGCGGTTTCGACATATTTTTTGGGATCCTGATGGATTCCTGCATCGTCTTTGGCCTCTTCTTCATTGCCAATGGCCCAATATTTCACATTAAATGGTTCGGGATAACCATGCGACCGGCGTAGATTGGCATAGTAGCTATCAGAGGTTCCATTGCAATACTCCACCCAGTTAGCTGCATCCATCGCCGTGGCAGTGGATATGTTTACGACCATGTTGGGCTCTGCACCAAGTTCCCGGCAGTAAGTAACAAACTCTGCAGTACCAAATTGGTTGTCAACCATCCCACCCCATATTAAGTTTCGTGTTTTAGGCCTAAGTTCTTTAGGCCCGATCCCGTCCTTCCAGTTGAAGATCTTAATGTAGGTGCCTGCAGGATACCGTAGCAGAGAAATGTTGAGTTTTTTAGCTTTGTCCAGTACATCAGCACGAAATCCATCCTTATTCGACAAGGGAGAATTTGCATCATAAATTCCCCCGTCAATACAGTTTCCTAAAAACTCAATGAATTGTCCATAAATCAGAGGTGAAATCTCACTTTTTGGTTGGTCAAGATGTAGCGTAATTGTGCTTTTTTCCTGAGCAATCAGTGTAAGACTACATGCAATCAAAAGGGATACGAACAGTTTTTTTTTCATTCTTCAATTGATTTACTTGTTAATTTGTTCTTTATTATATTTAAAATTCTTTTTTGATTATTTGGGTCTAATTAGCGTATTAACGATTGTTTTATACTCATCGAATGCAAAGATTTAAATGTTGCGGGTGAGCCGATTGTGCTAATATATAATGCTTTCCCATTTTGCTGGGATTCTCATCCAGACTACTATAATTGCAGCACCTTTTCTTTTACATTAAATCCTTCGAGAGTCAGTTTTGTATTTGCTGATAAATTTTTCGTAGCAATCTCAATGGTCACTTTCTTGGTTTCGCCTGGCAAAATTGAGAAATAGTTATCGCTGTAAAAAGCTGGTTTTGCCAACGATTTTGTTTCTGGATTGATCAATTTCAAACGATTGAAGAAGGCCAATTTATTGCTTGAGTTTTTCAATTTGATTTCAAAATATTTTTTTTCGTTTAATTCTTTGGTCGTAACCGAGCAATCCAAATCGGTTTGAGGTAACTCTTTCAAACTTTCAAAACCACCGTGAATTGGGCCTCCAACTGTCCATGGGCCTTGGTACGCGCTAGTTGAACGCCAGTAAAATGTATCTGAAATCAGGTTGCCATTGGCATCGTAAACTTCAAGTTTGATGAAATGAACCGGACTGAGTTTTACTTCAGGCAAATTAATTTTTAAAATGTCATTGGCAACAGCATCTTCAGGCAGATTTATTTTTGCTTCTTTTTCAAGCAAAGTTTCCATATTCATATTAATCAGGTGGAAATTCACCCGAATATTTTTAAATCCCTGATATAAATCGTTCGTAACGCTTACTGTATTTTTGATAAAATCGAACTGAGCATGAACCGGTTCCAATGCATCCTGCGCAAAGTACAATGCTGCAGTTGGTTCGAGCGACCAATCCCACATACGAGAGCAAACCTGTTTCTCCGGACTGTTGTGGTACCAGAACAAAACGCCGGATGCAAAACGGTCGCCAAATTCGTATTTGTTGTAATTCCAGTTTTCCCAGAGACTTCGGTAAGCAACTGCTCCAACCATCTGACCTTTTTCCGCATAATCTTCTATCGTTTCGGGTTTGCCGTATTGCTCAATTGCTGTGTTGTACTTAGTTGTAATGTTATGAAAGCCATTGCCGTCCAAATAATCCCAGGTCGCTTTATTGATTGGCCAAAGGTCTGAGGCGGGCATCATTTCACGAAGCGACTCAACTACAGGCAAACAGGCCGTACCATATTCGGGGCAAAAACCATCGATGCGGCTCCCCCTGTTTGATGCGGTATTGTCGTAATACTGCATCGGATTTTCGTATTTGTATGGACTACCGTCGTGAACACCGCAGCATTCCGACTGAAACTGATAGCCGCGTGTACCATCAAGTTGAGTCAGGATTGGATTAATATCGAGAATATTGTCCTGTTCGTTCGACGAGACATAATAGGCTAGACTGGGGTGATTACGGATGCGTTTGATGGTCGACCGTACGTTCTCAAAATACAGTGTCGTATCAAGTGGAGGTTTGGTATCGCCGGTCATCCAGAACTCGTGCCAGATAAGGAAACCCATTTCATCGCACAGGTCGAAAAAATAATCGGATTCGCTGATTCCACCGCCCCACAATCGAAGCATATTGATTCCAGCTTGTTGCGTGTAGCGAAGCTCAGCCTCGGTACGTTCATTTGAGGTACGCAACATGGCTTCCGGAATCCAGTTCGAGCCATGAATAAACAAGCGTTTGCCATTCACATAAAAAATGCGCGATTGATCAGGTGTATTTCGATCAGAACGAATGTCGCGGATTCCGAACCGTTTCGAAACTTCATCCGAAATTTCGCCGTTCACTTTTACCTTCAGGTTCAGTGTATATAAATTTTGCGGGCCTTTATGAATTGGCCACCACAGTTTTGGATTGTCAATGAACATCTGTTTGTATTCATCCGGACTTAAAACCACTTTTGTTTTTTCGCCAGCAGCCAAATTTAGATTTTTACTTATCCTGATTTCAGTACCTTCAATCTCTGCCAATAATTCCGCATCCTGATTTTTGTCAGTTGTATTATTTAGCTCCACCGAAATCTCTTCACTTGCCGGTGAAAGTGCCGGAATTGGAAGGCTCGATTTTACGAATGGGTTTTCCAACGTCACTGTTCCCGATGAGAACACTTTCACGTCGCGCCAAATACCGGTGTTACGGTCGCGGATTCCATCGTGAAAGGTGAAGTCCCATCCGGCAGTCATTAGCATGGTCACATTTTTCCCGATCTCGCCGTCGCCGCCGTTCCGGTTCTCGTTGGGAGCAACATTCTCTTTCGAACGGGCCTGAATTGTTCCCGGAAACTCAACCGGCTCCACCGAAACTGCAAGGCAATTTTCGTTTTCCCGATTGATAATTCCAGTCACATCAAATTTTTCCTGAACAAACATTCCTTTCATCGTGCCAATTTCTTTTCCGTTCAGCCAGATATGGGCTATGTAGTTTATCCCATCGAACTGCATCCAAACTTTTTTGCCCTTGAAATCGTCGGGAATTTCAAATTTCGTTCTGTACCAAAAATGATAAAATTCTCTACCTGTTTCGGCAATATCAGGAATTAGTTTGTTGGTAAGCATGTTGTTTTGCCCAAAGTATGGCTCCGGAAATTCGTCGTTGGCAACCAAACTGTTCAATGCGGTTCCGGGAACAATGGCCGGTTCCCAATTGCGTGTGTCAAAATTGGTTTTTGAAATAGCGTCGCCGGAAACCTGAACTTCTGAAACCCGTTTCATTTGCCAATCATAAGCCTTTCCTTGATCGGGATGTGAAGTTAGAACAATTAGTTGTGCAGTATTTCCCGATTGTTCGGGTGAACAATTTATAAAGAAAACTGAAAGTAGAAATGCCAATAGAATGACTATAATTTCAGCATTAAACCGTAGTTTGAATTTTATGTATTTTTGTTTTTTTGTCGATTTCATAATAGTATATTTTGCTACCTTAAAGCCATTTTGACCATATCAAATTGATCAAAAAAATTTACTTTTTTGTTGCCGCCACAACTCCTCTAAAATAACCGATTGATTCTGCAATTCCCATAAATGGATTATTTCTGTCCTTTTCATACTCAAGACTAACAACTCCCGAATACTTGACCTTGCGCAGCATTCTTACGAATGCTGGAATATCATGGATACCTCTGCCTACCACGGCAGGATAACCCAGTTTAGTATTTCCTGTCACATCCTTTAAGTGGATGTCAAAAATACGTGATTGATATTTTTTCAAATCTTCCACCATATCTTTTCCATTCCTTGTATCATGGCCAATATCTAAACATATCCCCATTCTGGGATCCATATTTTTTACGTGCTCCCAGGCATCTTCAGCATCGGGATAAATAGGCTTATCAGGACCATGTAAATGTATGGCGAGTTTGATATCGTATTCTTTCACTTTTTTCTCCACATAGGGTAACAGTTCGTATTCAGGGACTCCTACCAGCAATTTAACACCCACACGTTGAGCGTAAGCAAAACTACTATCTACTTCTTGCTCAGTTTTCATGTTTATTGGTCCAACAGCATATCCCACAACTTTATTCTCCTGTAGTTTTGATTTAAATGCTTTAATCTGCTCATCGGCACTGTTGTACGGAAGATGAAAATCTTTAATACACAGATAATGAATATCCAACTGTTTAAGGGTTTCAAGGGTTTTATCAATATCTAAAGCCACAAATGTGAACCCGGCCATTCCCAGTTTGAATGCTTCTTTGGTTTCGGGAGCGGGTTGTGGGCAGGGACGCTCATTTTGTCCATAAGCCGTTAAACTGATAATTATAGTTAATAAAATCAAAAATATATTTTTCATAATAGCATTGTAATTTTGAGATAACGGAAACCAACAAATTCAGCTTCTACAAGCATAATCCGTTGGGTTCTATTATTTCTAAAGTTTATAAAATTGTTCCCAACCTTTCCGCGGTGGAGCTCCAACCAGCATCTGGTTAGCCAGTTTGTTATTTGTAATTTGTTTGGTTTCGCGATTGAATTCCAATTTCGTGTTTAATTGCTGGGCCAAAACACCAAGGGTAAAAACCTGGCTAAGCGGGCCTGCTATTTCAAATGGAGACCGTGTTTTCTCCTCCCCTTTACAAGCTTTCAGGAAATTGGCATAATGGTTTGACGGACTAACAGGAACTTCAGGTAATTTCGATTCCATCTCCTTTGCTTTATCACTGGGGATGATTGACAGTGTACTGCCATGCGACCCACCTTTAAAAATAAGGTCTTTGCTATAAATTTCCTTGCCCGGGTTCAGTTTTGCCGGTTGAATTTCCCCTTGGTTGGTTGGCGGTATGTTGGGATCGAGTTCGTTTGTTCCATATCCTTCGGGAACAGCAGGAATATTGTCAACCCCATCGTACCACATGATTTCAACAGGGGGCATGTGGTCACGTTTCGGAAACTTGAATGATAGCGTTGACGACATAGGAAAAAAGAAAGAATTGTGACCTTCAAGTTTTATAGGATTTATTTCGTATGGCAATCCGAGATTAAGAAATTGGTGCGCCGTATCAATGAGGTGGGCTCCCCAGTCGCCTAATGTACCCATTCCAAAATCATACCAGCAACGCCATTGGCCATTAATGTAATCATGGTTGTAGGCATGCATTTTAACAGCAGAATGCCACGTGTCCCAGTCTAAGGTTTCCGGGATTGGTTCAGCATCGGGGAATTTTGTAATATTTGGATCCCAACCGTGCCAACGCCGCGGATTGTTCATGTGCGCGGTAATTGCGGTAACATCTTTTATAATTCCAGCCTCTGTCCAAGCTTTAAACTGGAAATAGTTGGCTTCCGAGTGTCCCTGATTTCCCATCTGTGTTACCACATTGTATTTTTTTGCTGCATTCATCATCAGCTCCACTTCATTGAAAGTCCGTGCCATTGGCTTTTCAACATACACGGGTTTGCCTAACGACATGGCCAGCATACTTATGGGAAAATGTGAATGATCGGGAACTCCTACCAATACAGCGTCAATCTGGTTAGCCATTTTATCAAACATTTTCCTGAAATCCTGAAAACGTGGAACATCTGGAAATTTCCCAAGTACTTTCAGAGTTTGAGGAGCACCCATGTCGGTGTCACAAAGCGCAACAATATTGCATAATCCTGAGTTGTACATCGACATCACATCACCTCCTCCCTGGTTACCAATTCCACAACATGCCAGATTTATACGCTCATTTGCCCCAGCCAACCCGGCAGAAGGCACATAATTTCCAGATACTGCTTTTGTAAGAATAGTCGGGAAAACTATTAAGGATGACAAAGCTGTGGCCTGTTTTAAAAACGACCGCCTTGAAGATTCTTTGTGTTTCATATTAATTGTCATTTAATTTAAATTCTGAATTTTTAGTTACTATCTTTTTGATTACTAATATACACGTTCCTCGTATAGGCATTTTTCTCAATGTTCATTTCTTCTAAGCTACTCGCGAATTCCTGTTTATTTGGTACCCGAATATTGACGAATGATACGCCATTGATATATAGTACTTCTGATCCTCTTTTGGAACCTTGTATTACGGAGGGCGTTTCTCCAAAATCCCTAACATTAATATTTTTAATGGTAATACCGGTAACAGGGCCACCATAAGTATCTCTGGCCGAATTGTAAATTTCAAGCCATTTAGGAACCCTGCTTATTTTAGGCGAAAAGCCCTCAATGTCGATATTTTCGAATGTAATATTACTTACACAAGTATTGCCGTACCTTGGATTTATGGCAATTGCTCTTGAGCTGCCATAGGATATTGAATTCTTGACAATTATGTTTTTCTGCTCCTGGAAATTTCCAAATCCTATTTTATAGGTAGCACAACGGCTCCAGGCTACGCAATCATTTACCATTACGTTTTCTAACTTTTGCGGACTCCCAGGCCATTGCCTTGCAATATCCGTGGTCTCTTCCCAGGTTTTTGTAGAGAAGGTATCATCCTCGGATATCATGATGGAATGGTCGATACTTACATTGGAACATTCCTGTACATCTACAGCATCATTTTCATAACAATCCAGATCGTCTCCGTTTTCGTTAAAATGCTTGGTATTTCTGATGATAATATTATTGGACCGGGTAGGGATGACTCCCCATAGACCACTGTCCCTGCAAATAATTCCGTCTATCGTAAAGTTGGTACAGTTTAACGGAACGATAAGGTTGGTAAGATACTTTTGCGTTTTGCGGAGATTGAACCCATTCGCATCAATGGTTCCCCTGCCAAATATTTTTATATTGTGGGCATTTTGTTCGGTATAGATAAACCATGTGCCATTCAAGCCAAAACCATCCTTGCGAAAATGATCCTTATAAACGGAGGCATCGTCCGCTCCCCTTAGTACCGCTCCCCCGGCCAAATAGATATTCACATTGCTTTTTAGCATTAGATTGGCACTTTTAAAAATGCCTTCAGGTAAATAAACAGTGCCTCCACCTACCTCGCTGGCCTTATCAATGGCCATTTGTATGGACTTGGTAGATAAGCTTGCACCTGTGGCATCTGCATTAAATGGAGCGTTTTTAACATTGAATACGTAAGGAGATGAAAAATCCGGCACATCGGTTTCCAAAGTATCTGCTGCAATTACCAAATCTCTAAAATTATTGATTCTAACAATCAAATATCGAGATCTGTCCAATGTAAAAGTGAGCTTGTTGCCATCGACATTTCCCTTTATACCATAAGCCAAAGGACTGATATTATTGCTTGAGATAGGTTCTGAAGCAGTTATTTCAATAGTGACGTTGCCCCCGAAGGAGAAATACGAATAATCATAACGGCTAAATTCCTTTATTACGGGAACATTGATATCATTAACCTTTAAACTAACAATTTGCTCTGACACATTGTAAATAGAGGGTTTTGGATACGTTGCTACTTGAGAATCAGTAATGGGAGTATTTACAACTATATTACGTTTAAAACTGCTTGGAGAAATTCCCATTGTCGAACTACCTACGGCAATCGATGCCCCGCCCATTAAGGCTTTAGTAATAAAATCTCTTCTTGTCGTCATAAAAGAATATTTTGAAAATGCCTATATGTATTCCTCCTATACCTGCGGCGAAGATTAATCGTTTTAAAACATGTGAGGTTTTAATCGGTCAATTTAAAATCTGAATTTTTGCTTACTATAATTTCCCGATTTCCAATCGGCTTCGGAGCAATTAAGTCTCGGATTTTGATTGCATGTGCATCGTCCAACACGATGGCGGGCCTATAGTCGGGTTTGTCCAGGAAGAATTGGATGTTATTCAATGTAATATTTTTTGCGTGCCGAACATACCAGCCATATGCTGGCAAGGTATTCCCAAACATGCGATTCTCCGGGTATCCTTTTTCATTTTCAGGGACTAGACGGTTAGCATGTTCCACAGTTCCCCCGCCCATACAACTGACAATCATATCACGGATTACCACATTTTCAACATAAAAGCCGGGAACCGCCGAGATGATGCTTGGAATCAGGCTTCGCGCGCTAGCTGTGATATTGCTAATCAATACATTTTTGAGAGAGCCGGTTGGGTTTTTTCGACTTCCCAAGCGAATAAAAATAGGCGTTTGAATACCAACCATCGAAATATTGGAAATAGTGATCTGATCAATAATTCCACCGTCAACCATTTCCAATGCTATTCCTGAAATGCCTGTAATCGAATCCGCAACCCCTTCAATGCTTTTGCGCCAGCTCCAATGGATTGATTCAGAAGCGCTTTGAATGACACAATTAGAAATGGCAATATTCTTGAACCCGGCATGACCTGCAGTGCCAAATTTTATTGGGTTACAATCGGAGCCAATTATGCAATTTGTAACCGTTATGTTCTCACATAATTGAGTACCATCACTTTTAAAACAAATGCCATCATCATCCGTGTCAATCCGGCAATTGCTGATTAAAACATTTTTGCTGTCGATATCAATTCCATCATTGTTCCAATTGCTATGACTGTAAATGCTGATGCCATCAATCCGGACTCCGTCATTCTCAAACAAACGCAAGGTCCAGAAAGCAGGGCTTTTAAGGTTGATATCTTTAATAACCACATGCTTGCTTTTGCGGACATGCACCAGATAAGGTCTATTGTTTCCTCCTTCCCCTTGCTGAAAAACTTCGTGTCCACCGCTTCCATCAATAATTCCTTCGCCTTCGATTGTTACATTTTGAACGCCGTCAATCCGAATAAATCCTTTTTCACGGAAATGTATCCCAGGGTAAGAATCAAGCTTTGGAATACCTTTTAAAACTGCCATTCGATTTATCCGAAGGGTAATATTATCTTTAAGGAATAGGGTTCCTGACAGGAATGTACCCTCTGAAATGACAACAGTGCCACCACCCTCTTTGGCACAAGCATCAATTGCCTTTTGTATGGCTGAAGTGTTGTCGAATTTTCCATCTCCTTTCGCACCAAATTCAAGGATATTTACATCTTTTGCGGATAATTGGAAAATTGATAATGTCCATAGTAATAGCACAATTAATTTTTTCATCTTTTTATTCATTAATTTAACATAATTGGTTCGTCGAATAATTTTCTTACAAAGAATATTTATTCAAATTATGAACAAAATTGTAATTGGTACTACTTCAAATTCCTTTTATCGATTATCTGAGTTTATGGAATTTAGTCTTTCATCGTCTTGATAAACAGTAGATATAGTAAAAAGGTGGGACATAAATTCACCGCCCCACTTTTTTACTTAATACAGTTTTACAATCTTATGGGTACTAACTTTTTATCTGTTTTTTGATAACAGAACTATTTTAGTAACCTTCATTTTGTATCAACTCACCATTAACATTCAAGTCAATCTCACTTTGTGGAATTGGGAATAGGTTGTTGTATGGCTGAATGCCGGCACCAACACCTCCTGCAGCTACAGGATTAGAAAGATACATGATTGTTCGGTCATAAAGCAAATTCAGTCTCATCAAAGTAATCAAGCGCCATTCTTCAGTATATAGTTCCCGAGCCCTTTCATCAAGAATGTAGTCCAGTGTTACATCTCCAGAAGCAACAGGAGTTGCTTTGGCACGGTTTCTAACCACATTAATATCAGCAGCAGCAAGTTCTTTTTCTCCATTACCCAAGTGAGCTTCTGCCCGGAGAAGATAAGTCTCTGCCAAACGAACCGCATATTGATCGACATGATTAGTACCACCACCTGATCGATTTGGATCGGTGAAGTGAATACCTGGCGATGCAGCCTTCATCGGGAAAGGGAAGATATATTGACAGGTATCCCTCACCAAGTTCCTTGAGCCTATAGGGTAGTCATTTACAAAGTCTATCTTCTTTCCATACCAATTTGGCGAATCTGGATTGTTATACCGCCAGTCCCTAAACATATTGTGACGCGCATTTCGAATATCATTATTCCAGTCGCTTCTCCAAATGTCATAAGCAACATAGTTTGTTGACCTATTCCATGCTACCGGACGGCTGAAAGTAGATAAATATATATTGGAAGAAGCATCAGGATTATCTCCAACGATGGCTTGTTTCCCATCGGGGTCGTTCCCCATCCTGTAATATGCGTTCCCCCACATTCGTTCGCCATCGTATTTTGATCCACCATCTACATCATTTTGAAATTGAATAACCCAGATACCTTCGGTATTCTCTGAAAGGTTCTGATTTCCATATCTAAACAGGTCGTAATAAACATCCCCACCCCCCAAAAGAGGATCGTCGTTATCCAATTGAGTTCCGAAACGTGCCTGCATCAATGAATAACCACCATCAATTACATCGTTGGCTGCGGCAATAGCTTCAGGAAATTTATTTCGAGCGATATAAGTCTCACATAAAAAATGAGAGGCGGTTGCTTTTGTCAATCTTCCGGGTGCCGATTCATCACCTCTACCGGGTAAATTTTGAGATGCGAATATAAAATCACTTTCAATTAAATCATAAATCAAATCTTCATCTGCTCTCGAAAAGTCAGTTTTAACTGTTTTTACCGGTTGATCCAAATAAGGAACATCGCCATAAATGGTTACTAACATGCGATATGCAAAAGCCCTGAAAAATCTTGCTTCACCTAACAGAATTGCGCGTTGTGCTTCATTTCCTTCCCAAACTTCATCTTCTATCGGAGTAGCTTCAAGTTCAGCAATAAGAACATTTGCAAACTGTACGATTTGATACCCCCTCGTCCAGAAGTAAAGAGGTATGGAGCTAGTGGGCAAAAGCTGAGTTGCATAATTTGACAGAAATGGGGTACCGGCAGGGTTTTCGCCATTGTAAGAAAAGTCTGAACCACTGCCCTTGAGAATTGAGTTTTCATTGACACTTCCTGCATAAAAATTATCTCTTGCCTTTTCATATAACCCAAGAGAGGCCAGTTCAAAATCATCAGGTGTTCGATATAAGTTACTTGTGGTCAAAAAGTCAAGGGGAGTTTCATTCAATAATTTATCTTCATCGCAGGAAGACATGGTAACAAGAACAACCATTAAGATGATCATTCCTCTATTTATTATTTTATTTGTGTATTTCATTTTGTATTGTATTACTGTTTAATAAAATATATAAATGGCTTAAAAAGTTGCCTTAATTCCGAGAATAAAGCTGCGCATTACAGGGCTGTTTGAACTTCCAACCTCAGGATCCCATCCCGGCCAATTTGTCCAAGTAGCAAGGTTTTTTCCGCTAACATAAAAACTTAATTCTTTCAATGTAAGTTTATTGATTAGCCCACTAGGTATGTCATAAGATAAAGACACATCTTGCAGACGGACAAAACTCCGGTATTTTAAAAGAGGGCCATTTACAGGCTGGCTCCAGTACATACCATGAGTATCTGTTGTTGGCGCGTTTGGACGCCAATAAGGAAAGATTGCAGATTGATTTCGTCTTCGGGAATAATCACCCCCACCAGCTAAAAATCCTGAAATTTCGCCCTTATAAAAGTCACCCCCACCTTGAATCGAATTAATAAAAAAGCTTAGGTTGAAATTTTTATAGCTCAAGTTATTATTGATCCCAAAACGGAAGTTTGGATCACTTGTGCCTAAAATTTTGCGATCTTCATCAGGGGAATATGTGGCACTTCCCTCATTGGTCTGAATGTCCTTAATTTTGAAATTTCCAGGATAAAAACCATTTGGAACTTCACCTTTAAAAAATTCTTCCTCAGAATACACTACTCCAAGGTTGTTGTATCCGTATATAGAATTGATTGGCTTACCGGTAAACCACGAGTTACCGATATCAAAATCTGTCTCGCCACCATAAAGTTTTACCAACTTATTTCTATTTAGGGAGAAGTTAAATGTCGATTGCCATTTAAAATCACGAGTATCAACATTAACTGTTGATAAAGAAAATTCAAAACCTTTGTTTTCAACTTCTCCAATATTTTCAAGAATACTACTAAAACCAGTAATATTAGGAATACTTCTTGAAACCAATACATCCTTTGTATTTGCATTATAGTAATCGATACTACCGGAAATTTTGTTTTTCAAGAATATATAATCAATCCCAAAGTTTAATGAAGTAGTTGTTTCCCAGGTAAGTTCACTATTGCCCAAAGAACTTGGTTGAACTGTAATATATGGACTTTCACCAAAAACAGTGAATGGAGTTGTAGCTTTTGCGATACTACCAAAACGACCAACGTCCTGGTTTCCACTTTAGCCGTATGACAGGCGCAACTTAAAAAAGTCGACCCAGTTAAAAGTGTTAAGGAAATTCTCTTCAGACATAATCCATCCCAAAGAAGCTGATTTAAATACACCAATCTTATTTCCCGGGGCAAAACCAGAGAATCCATCTCTCCTTAACGATCCTGTCAGCAAATAACGATCTTTAAAAGTGTAGTTCAAACGTGCCAAGTAAGCGATGTTATTTTCTTCTTCAGCTTTTGAATCCGTAAACTGGTTACTAGCCAGGTAAATCCCATTATAACCTAAATTTTCAATGCCAAACCCATTTCCAGTTAAAATTGAAGTGTTGAATGTTCTTTTTTCTCTACTTCCCATCAAGGTTGCATTAACGCGATGATCCTTCGCAAATGTTCTTGAATAACTCACAATGTTATTGACAATCCAGTTTCTGTTAAATACGTGTTTCCTAATAGCTTTACCATAATTGTCTGAACCATCAAGAGAGTATGACGGATAGTAAACAAAATCTTGTCCACTGTCAAAAGAGTTTGAATAACTTAGCTCATATTTTAACCCATGGACCCATGGAATATCTATTTCTATTTTCCCTGTAACGAAGAAGTTATTACGAATATCCTCGTTATCGGCAACAGTATTTGAGAATGGGTTTCTTTGAACGCTCTCGCCCGCTAAATCAATTGTATATGTACCGTCAGGATTGTACATATTTGCCCAAGGACTAGAATACGTTGCCTGGCTTAAATCGGCACTAACACCAGAATAATCAGCAAATGCATACGATGAACGGATTCCGAATCTCAACCAGTCATTAATTTTATTATCAATATTTATACGAACTGTTGCTTTTTGGTAATCATCACCTTCAACAATACCTTCTTGATCTAAGTATGAACCAGAAATGAAATAGCTTGTTCGGTCATTTGCACCTGAAACACTCAGATTGTAATTCTGTATGCTTGCTGAATTCCTCAACACTTCATCCATCCAGTTAACTTCTTTTCCAGCTAACCAGTTATTATATTCTTCAGTTGAACGAGCAACATTTGAAATAACTATTGGATCAGTTGGATCTGGCCTCAATGGCCTTCCTTCTGCACTTGTTGGATTTGTTTTATACCAATTCAATAAATCTCCTGATTGATAAGAATAATCAACTAAACGGGTCATAAATTGTTCCCCATTCATTACCTTGTTGGCATCAGTAGGCGAGATATCCTGAAAACCACGGTATACATTCATGGTGAATTTGGGTGTGCCAAGTTCACCACTTTTAGTAGTGATTATAATTACACCATTTGCTGCCCGAGAACCATAAACCGCGGCAGCACTGGCATCTTTCAATACATCAACAGTTTCAACATCATTAATATTCAAATCGTTCAGGCTTCCATTAAAAATAATCCCATCCAAAACAATCAATGGTTTGTCTGAACCTGAAAGTGACGTTTTCCCTCTGATTGATAGATTGGGTTCTCCACCTGCAGCAGAACTAACACCTATGTTTACACCAGGAACTGAACCTTGCAATGCCTGCACCAAGTTGACATTTGCATTGTTAGCTTTTTCTTTCATGTCAATATTGACAATAGAACCAGTAAGGTCACTTTTTTTCAATGTTCCATAACCAATAGCTACCACTTCTTCAATACCAATTGCATCTTCAACAAGAGTAACATTAATTGTTGTTTGACTTCCAATGACAATTTCCTGAGTTTTCATTCCCACAAACGAAAATTTCAAAGTTGAGTTTGCAGGAATACTGGAAAGAGAATAGCCTCCGTTCGCATCTGTAATGGTACCTGTTGTTGTTCCTTTTATAATTACGGAAACACCAGGTAAAGAAGTACCGGAAAAATCAAAGACTTTGCCTGAAATTGGTTTTTGCTGCTGACTTCCAGACAAGGAATTGGGACCGCGAAAATCTTCATCGCTTTCATTGTATAAAACGATCTGACGGTCTTTAATAATAAATTTCGTATTCGTACCCTCGAAAATTGTTTTAAGCGCAACGTCAACTTTGGCCTCTTTTAAATTAAGATCCACTTTGCGTTCAACATCAATTTTGCGATCGTTGTACATGAAGAAAAAATTACTTTGATCTTCAATCCGGTTGAGTACATCCTTAATACTTGTACCTTGAACTTTTAAGTCCAGCCGGGTTCCCTGAGAATAAACACTTGCATTCACACTAATAAATGTAATCAGCAAGAAAAAGGTTGTTAGTTTCATAACTCGAATTAAACATGACAGTGCGTAAGATCGCCTATCATGGTTAGACATCCACTTTTTTTTCATAGTTTTGTATTACTAAGTTAAACATGCCCCATAGGGGTATTACTTGATTTATCGGGAGAAAGGTGTTGCAAGCGCCTTCCTCCTTTTTTATTTTGTTCAATTCATTGATCGATGTTTTAATGGGTAAATCATTACAGAATCAGTATCAATTTTAAAACTCATAGGTGTTGTGATAGCGAGTAGCTGTAGTAGTTCCTTCAGACTCTCTGTTTTAACCGTAAATGTGTAATTTTCAGAATATTTCAGATTTTTATCTAAATTTATTTTCACACCATACCAGCGTTCCATCTTTTTTACAACCTCAACAAAAGTGGAATTGTCAACTTTGAGCATATCATCTTTCCATGAGGTATAAAGATCTGTATTGACAGGAATGTTTAGCATTTTTCCCGTGCTTTTACTAATCACGTTTTGTATTCCAGGATCAAGCATTGAGTAAGTCATTCCCGTTTTGTTGAATACCCGGACGCTTCCTTCCTCCAGAGTTGTATATATTTCCTGGTCGCTCTCATAGGCACAAACATCGAACTTTGTACCAAAAACCCGAATATCTGCAAATTTTGTAAGAACCGTAAACGGATGCTTTTTGTCTTTTACAACTTCAAAATAACCTTCTCCAATTAAACTTACATTCCTATTACCTGAAAAATTAACCGGGTACTTCAACTTTGAACCGCCATTCAGAAAACCCACAGAACCATCAGGCAAAGTGAATTGTACTCTTGAACCTTCCGATGCCCTTATTTCTGCATAAGTTGTATTCCTGTTTGAATTTTGCTGCATGACATAAATTCCTCCAATTAATAATGGAATCAGTAAAATAGCAGCAAAGCGGTAGTATGCCGTCAAAATCCGGGATATAACAGGTCGCTTGTCAGCAGTGGTATTAATATGAAAATGAATTCGGTTTAGGATATGTTGCAAATCAACTTCAGTCGATGGAGATTTCGTCCAGTGCTCCGATGCGACTTCTTTCAAATCGCAGCCATTGTTGTCATCCAGATACATGGCTGCAACGATATATTCATCATCGACAGTTGAATCGGTGAAATATTCGCGAATACGATTTTTATCAGATATCTCCATGTTGCTTGAAAAACATTGTTTCAAAAATGTATATCCACAACGATGGCTTTACACCTAGTCAGTGATTAACTTTTTTTTGTATTATTGAATAAATAGCCAGAAAAATAGCAGACCTGCAAGGTTTTCATCTTTTAAGTGTTGTCTTAAAAACCTTAGAGCCTGGTTCAAATGATTTTCGACCGTACTTTGGCTGATATTCATTTCTACCGCTATTTCTTTCGAGTTCTTTCCTTCAAACCGGCTTTTAAAGAATACTGCTTTCCGTTTTTCCGGCATTTTGTCAACCAATTGGTCCACCATCAGTTTAAGAGAAGAATAATTAACATCTTCCTGAGTTTGTTCTGTTTCCAGATCATGAGGGTTCGCAAATTCGATATACTTGACAACCAATGCCTTTGACCTAAAGTGCTTTTTTATATAGTTAAAAGCAATAGAAAACAGGTAGGAGCGGAATTGAAATTCTTCCTTAATATCAGCTCGTTTATCCCAAATTCCGGAGAATATTTCCTGCACCATTTCCTCAGCATCTTCTTTCGACTTTAAATATCCGTAAGCAAAATGGTACAACTTTGAGCTATACGCATAAAAGATCTGGTTGAAAGCATCAATATCGCCTTTCTTTAACTTTTTGATCAATTCATTATCGCAATATACAGGTCGTTCTGCCAAGATTTTTTTATTTTATCAGGTACAAAAATAGAAACTTCTGCAAGAAAATGACTGATTAATGCTTTTTTGAAGTTTAGTAACCATTCCTATTAAGTTATATCCTTCGGGATAGCACCATGAATGCCATGGATAATTCTTTGGATCTTTGGCGTGACGTTCGATTAAAGTACTTACCAACTGAACAAATTTTTCGTTTTTGAGCAAAAGTGTTACTCAGCATTAAAATAATCGGACTCCAAGAAGTAATAATGTATTCATAATAATAGTAATGTATTTGTCTGAAGTCTAAGTTGAAAAATTAAGAAAATAGATAAGGCTCGATAATTTGTTCGATTACTTATTAATCCGTATCACAAATTTCTGAATCATAAATATCTTATTTAATCTGATATTTATTCAATTTTATACTTTGATGACGCATTAGATTTCAAAGTCAGTTTAATCGTTTCATTTTTCTTCAACTTAACTCTTTCTCCATATAACTCCAATTCACAGTCTTTCCAGGCAGTCATGAATAATAACGCAGTATCACCATCTATTTCACCCCTAATTTAGAATAGATGTTCTTCAAGTAAGTCTTCCCTTTCCATGGATTGCATTTTGCAATTTCCAGTTTTCCAAACCAATCGGATACTACATTATTTAACAGCGATTGAGTAATGAGTCCATTTGTAATACCATAAAATGAGTCTTTATGAACGCCACTTGTCTCATAAACCTGAATCCAATCAGGATCGACATAATCAGATTTCCTCAAATTCTCCCAGTCTTTTGCCATTCAATCGCATTGCCGATTCTTGATCCCGCCAGGAGAAATTCGCCCAAAGTCCATCCATAAAAAAAAGGCTTTTTTGCATCCATCGTAATGTCATATCGAAGACGATATGCAATATCTGAAGCATCGGTTACTACTTTATTAACAGGAAGAAATGCTAAGTCGTTTAGTTGTACAGGATGTTTTTGCCTTCCATAATCTGCTTCTCCACTACCCTTGCTCGTGTAGTAATAACCTCGTTCCGATTTTAATTCCGGAAAAGCTAATCCATCATTTAGAATCTGTGAATAAGTTCCATCCTCATCCAAATTATACGCTAATGCTTTTTGAAAACAATATTTTGCACTAAAAAGAGCACATAAATAATCATCCTGATCAACACCACCCTTTTCTTCTTGTCCGGTTGAAGGTTTAATTGAGATATGCCAAAGATTATCTTCACCCTTTTTACAGATGCTTTTATAGAACTGAGCAGTCTCACGAACCAGCGGCATCGCATACTTTTGAGTCCAGCTTTCGTCGTTAACAAAAGCAGCAGTTTCAAAAGCCATTCGAGCCAGATAGCCGGAATTATGAATTTCAAAATAGAATTTATTTGGAACGTCAAGAGTATGAAAGCCGGTGAAATCGCCATATGGAAAAACCCACGGACACATAATCCCATCAACATTCATAAGGCGTTTGGTATATTCTTTCATCCCTGTCAGTCTTTCTGCAAAATATTCGATCCATGATTTTGCCATGTTAATATTGCCTGTAGAAAGCAAAATTGGATGGATATAAGAAACATCCTGCGAGTATCCAAAGGGCCAATGATTACCCGTAAATCCCATTGCTGGTGATAGCCCTAACTTATCCTCGTTGAATGAAGATAAGAATTGAGCCATTGACCGAACCCAAACTCGTTGAGCATTAAGATCAGGAACAATAATAATTCCCATACTTTGCCACTTCTTGTGCCACCATCCAATATTTTGTGTTAACGATTCCTTGGATGAAGTCCTTATAGGTTCATTCACTGACAGTAGGATATTGTTTTCGCCAGATTGTAATTTGAAAACCAGATTGGATCCTTGTACTTTAATTTCTGAATTGGTTTTAATAAATACAAATGTTTTTACATTCATACAGGATAATTCTACCTTCCAATCGCCTTCTTGTTTCGTTATTTTTGATACCTGAATTATTTTTTGATCATAATGAACATCCAAACTATCAGCTGGCTTTAAAATAATATCTGAAGTATCTCCTTCTAAATTAATTTGTATGCCGGAAATATTTTTTTGGACAGCATCAAACCAGGTTAATACTGTAACCTTATTCCCGTCAGACTCAAAATGAGTAGAAATTGTTCCATCATAAAACGATTGATGCTGAAGGTATTTCGTAATTTTTACCGGTTCATCTTTCCAGAAAATTCCAGCTAATGGGATTAAATAGTCAGCTCCATATTTAGCTCTAATAAAATGATTCATGTTCAGGTATTCTGTTTTCCCATATTTTAAGAACTCAGATTTTTTTGAGGGATTGAGATGTAAGCCCAATGAGCCGTACGAACTCCCAAAAACACCATTCCCCTGATATAGATTAATTACTGCAGTATCCGGAAATGAAGTTCTTTCTACGTCGGTTGATCTTATAGATTGCTCAATATCTATATTACTTATTATTGAGTTTTGTGAAAAACCTGAACTAAGTATAAATGTTAATAAAACTAATGGCACAAGTATTTTATTCATAATTGTATTTTTGTAATGGATATTCTATAATTTAAGACATAGCCCCCTAACTATTTATCCGGTTATTTATCCTTTTCAAACGGGATGTATAGAAAATCAATCCCTTTCCTTTGTTCAAAATTGATAACTGATCAGAATCCACTAATGTTATTTAAAATACTTCTTTGCAAATTCAATAAAAACAGGGCAGTCAGGCATATCTGTATGACCTCCTTCGTGGTTACGAAATGCCAGCTCGCCGTTGATCAAAGAAACGTCTGGTGCAGGTATTTCATTTGTCGTGATCCCTGTTTTCCCCAATAAACGGTAAACAGGTGTTGCAGCCACGCAGGCCTCAAACTCACCCTGAGGATCGGCCCAGATATCCTGAGTTCCTCCAGTAATAAACAAAGGTCTTGGGGCAATCAGTGCCATCATATCGTGCGCATCAACCGGCAGCGTGGTTTTCCAGTTTCCGCCATATTTTACAAAATTCGGAGCCATCCAGTGATATTCCGATTGACCCGCCACAACACCCACTGTTTCACCAAAGATCCTTCTTTCGAGTGAAGCGCCCAGCGACCCAGAGCAACTAGCAAAAACAATAGCCCAGCGAGCATCCATTGCTCCGGCCAATAAAACAGTTTTTCCCCAACGGGAATGCCCGGCAATACCTATCTGTTTGGAATTTATCGCTTTATCTGTCTGTAAATAATCCAAAGCCCGGCTCAGTCCCCAACTCCATGCCCTTAATGTACCCCAGTCCTCCGGATTTCTTGCTTTTCCATGTCCGACCAATCCAATGATGCCCTGAGATAAACCAGCACCATTATCAGCCTGTAAAGAATTCGTATCAAATAAGGCAACGGCCCATCCTCCACTGATCAATAGTTTGATGATTTGGTTATTACCGCTAGTATTTGATGATGCGATAACCATCAAAGGAACTGGCCCCTTGGCCTTAGCCGGTGAATACAAAACCAAATTAATAACAGGCCGTGCGTCAGGATAAGCTGAATTATCAATACGACCGGTAATTGTCTTTTTTATTGCAGTGCCGTCAAGTGCCGTATTATCCACATTGCTAGCATCAAACGTCACCTTTGGTGTGTTTTTAGGAACACGGCCAAAAATTTCAGTTTCGTAATCAGTTACAATTTCGGGGCGGCGTTGCTTCCACCATATTTGGGCATTGATAACCGCTTTCCCGTTTTTTAATACCAAAGGATCGGGCAAAGTATAATCTTTGGCTAAATTTTCATCGAAGTTAATCCAGTCGCCCCATTGTGTGCGCGAATACCGGTGCCCTTCCTTATCAAGATAAATAGCATCTTTCTGAAAAGTATTCTTTGGTCGTTTGGGATCGGTTGCCTTGTCTGGAAGAACCGGAAGTGTTATGTCCAACATATTTAGCAATTGCTGATAATTTATTGCTGTAAGCGAATCTGTCTTCGCTTTTTCAAGCGCTGCCAGTTGCTCGGCTGAGGGTGTGGTTACTTGTCCATGAACACTTACAGCAACAAACACCGCAAACACAAAAAACGCGGTTTGGATATAATGTGTCATAATTAGTTTTTAGATTGTATACCTGGATTTACTTGATTAGTTTAGAGTAAGCTATTCGTTCATTATTTTGGTAAGGTGGAACTTGTGCCTTTCAAATCATAACGACTTTCGAGCCATGCGTAACGAGCCAGAATCTCCAGCATTCCGCCATGGTCAACCAAATTCTGAACACCATCTTTTCCTTCGAACAGGCCTTGTTCATTCTTGTCGTTTTTCAACGAATAGTCCAGACATTTTTTGAAACCCATGATGTATTTGGTGTCCTTGTTGTATTTAAGCAAGTGTTGGTACGCCCGAAGCAAAACGGCATTGAACCAGTAGTTGTCTCTGAATTTTTCTTTTCCGTAGAAGAAGGTCAGCGAACTATCGGCAATGGCATTGGCATCTTTCAGGTATTTTTTATCGCCTGTGCTTTCGTACAGGTATAAATTCGACTGAAGCATGGTTCCGGTATTGTACGATAAAACAGCTTTGTCTATACTCTCATCCTTGGTTCGAATATTATCCCAGTATAAACCTGATGGGGCTTGTAATTTTGCATTCGTCCAGTTGAAGATTTTCAATGCTGCATCGAGGTAGCTCTTATCTTTGGTCGCCTGATACATCTGAATGGCAACAAGCACACCCGGTCCGTTGGAACAAGTATTTTTCGAACTGAACGAGCCTTCTTTCCAGTAAATACCACCATCCAGTACATCGTTATAACCGGTCATCATAAAGTCAAAGATCAGCTTACCAAGTTCGAGATTGGATTTGTCCTTTGTTCGTTCATAAGCATCCAGAGCAGTAATACCAATCCACTGATTATCATCATAATAACGTTCGCCAGGTTTCAGTTTCATGATGTAATCCGAATAGCCGGGCTTAGGTGGTTCCGGATTTAAATAGTCGTTCATGATTTTAAGCAAAGGCTCCATAAGTTTGGCTTTCGGATCAAGTTTCTCGATTTCGTTTGCAGCCTGATACATGGCACAAAGCGACCATATATAGGTATACTCGCGCACATAGTCGCCCTTCTTTTCCCAATTAGTTGGATCAACCACTACCCGGTAATATCCGGAAGGTTTATCGTAGAAATTTTTCTGAATGGCACTCTGAAGCGACTGCATCTCGCTTTTGTAATAGGTATTCCGGTTTTCTGTCTTCTTTTGTGCAAAAAGAACACTGGTAAAACCCATGAATACTAATAGTAGAAAAAAATGATTCTTATTCATCATGATCATTGGTTTGTTGGTTGGAACTACTGATTTGTTAATGATTAATTATTAAAAATAATCACATTGTTATTTGAATTAAAAGCAATGAAATCAAGATTTGTGTTCAGTCAAAATCTTAATTTCATGCTTCTATTTTGTCTGATTAAAATTTCTGTTAAGTTATTTCACAGAGCCAGCCCAACCACCATTACGTTCCATATTGATGGTCAGTTTGGTATTGCTGTTTATACGGATTGTTTTCTTCTTATAATCCAGAGCCTGACGATCGGCATTGATTCCATCTTCGAAAGAAGTAAGTGTAAATTCCTTTCCCTGAGGTAGAAAATCAAAACTGATATCAATCGTTCTGCTTTTGTCATTGGTCATTCCGCCAAAGAACCATTTATCACCTTTACGTTTGGCAACGACAACTGCTTCTCCCACTTTGGCATAAAGTACTTTTGTTTCATCCCATATAACCGGTACACTGGTGATAAAATCGGTACATTCACGTTCGCGGTAATAAAGGGTTGGATTATCGGCCAACATTTGCAATCCACTTTCGAAAATAACAAACATCGACAACTGATTTACCCGTGTACCGACACCCGCGTTATTCGGACGTGTTGCATTATAGCAATCAGGTTGCATATTAATCATAGCTCCCGGAGTGAAATCCATAGGACCTACAGCATTACGGATAAACGGAAGAAATATACTGTTTACTGGTTTACAGCCTCCACCTTGTTCCAAACCACGTACCCCTTCGAAAGAAAGCACGTTCGGATACGTAATATTTAGTCCTGCAGGTTTAAATGCACCATGAAAATCGACAAACATTTTATATTTCGCAGCCTCTTTGGCTACACGTTCGTAGTAATTCACCATCCATTGATCGCTCCGATTCATAAAGTCAATTTTAACGCCGGCAATACCCCAATCGCTGTATTTCCTGAATAAATCAAAGTTATTTTCAACTGTCAGCCACGACAGCCAAAGCACCAATTTCACATTTTTGTCTTTGGCATATTTTATCAATTCGGGCAAATTCAAATCCGGATTAGCATTAAACGGATCGCGTGTATTTATGGCCCAACCTTCATCAAGAATGATGTATGGAATGCTGAATTTAGAAGCAAAGTCTACATAATACTTATAAGTAGCGGTATTAATTCCTGATTTAAAATCAACTCCATATGGTGAAAAGGTAGCATTCCACCAGTCCCAGCTTACTTGTCCGGGTTTAACCCAACTTACATCTCCCAACACATTTGGGCTCGACAACTTAGAAACCATCTCATTTTCAACCAGCTGTTTGTCTTCTTTGATAATAACAAATAAGCGCCATGGAAAATTACGCGTCCCTGAAGTTTTAGCAATATAGTCGGCTTCTTTGGTTATTTTCAAATTACGATCGCCATCCTCACTAAACTCCAATGGATATTTAGGGAAAGCTGATTTCATGCCATTGTTTCCAGTACTTTTAAGAAACATACATGGATAATCCAACAAATCGGCTTCAGAAATAAGAATCTTGTATTGCTTGTCTGTTTCAAGTAAAACAGGCAAAGTTGTCATACGATCATTCTCTTTGTATTCATTTGATTTTACATGCGAATAAGCTTCTTCGTAGGCACTTCCGAATGAGCCGGTAAAAGACAAATGCGCTAAATAAGTAGCTGGGAATTGAACGTCAAAGACTTCGTCAAACACAATTGCTTCACCTTTTTTTCGGGTGATAAAACGATAAGCAACGCCATCATTATAAGCACGAAACTCTACCGAAAAATCAGCTTTAAAGTTAATTAACAACACATTGCAATTATCTTTTATCGTCGCATTTTTCAAAGGAAACGCCGGTGTTATAATCTCATTAATTGTAGAAACTTTTTTACTTTGTAATTTAGGATTTATTCCCAACGATTCGTTTTGAAGATCCAATTGCAACGAGCAGTTTTTCAACAGCTCATCCTGTCCGTAGGATATGTTGTAGAAGATCTTGTCTTTCAAGTCTATACTGACTTTCAATTCACCGTTAGGTGATTTTAGTTCAAGTGGTGCTGCTGAGATGCTCCCCGCATAAAAGATAAAACACAGGGCAATAGCAAATAACGATTGTAGCTTTGTAATAGTGATTTTCATTGGTTTTTTATTAATTGTTTAAGTATCTAATTGTAAATTATTTCGTTGTGATCAAGTCATTAACCACTGGATCAACTTCTATCGTAATGTCTTTATACTCGTCAAATAAACCGCCATTGTGCATCTGAAAGGCGAACGGACCTCGCTTTCCGGCAGTGGGATCCGTGAAAGTACCCACTTCTATCGCCTTGCTGCCAATTGGCTGAGCGACCGCCACGCGAGCAGTGCCGGCCTTGGCATCAACTAAAAGTTCGACACTGCTCCATTCATGAAAGTCGGCAGGTCCTCTTGAAAACTGCGCAAACGCTTCTCCTCCGCTATTGTTGTGTCCCGGACGATAATCCCAATGGCTGCCCGTGGGCACCTGAAACTGGATACCGGCCAGCGCGTCCACCCCCTCCTGACCTTCCAACGGGGTCGTGCAAAAGAAGAGCACGGCAGCCATGTGATCAGGATTGCCGCTCACATGCCGAACAGTGAACATAAGACGGCAATGATCGTATTGTGTCGTAGTATAAATTACACCGCGCCCCTTTCCAAGACTGGCGATCACACCGTCTTTGACTGCCCACGAATTGGCAGGAACCTGAATCCATCCATTGAGCGTTTTGCCGTCGAATAACGATATCGGATTGGTAATGAGGGCAAGTTCTTTTTCCTCAGAAAAGGAAATGTTCGATTTGTCGCTTGAGTTTATGGTAGTATTGTGCTTTTGTGCTGAAAGCATATTTGAAAAGACCAAAAACAATAATACAAGAAAAAAATTATTTCTATTCATGAATAAGGAATTTGATTAATTTCCTCTTAAAGGTAATCCTTAAGATTTCAGAAGAACAGTTGCTAATATGCTATATATCAAAACATGGAACTCTGATCCTTCCAGTATAATTAATGTTCCGATTGCCCGGGAATTTCAGGAATACCCGGATCGTCCAAAATCTGTACTGCAGTGGCATCGCCCACTTTGGTCCAATCCTGCAGTACCCAAACTACTTTCTTGTTTTTGGTAACTTCAATAAGTTGAGGCCCATGCCCTCCCTGACCACGTGAGGCAAAGATGGTGTTGCCGTTGGCTAATCTGGTGCAAGTTTGAGGTGCAGATATAAATTGGTATTCTGCCGGTAAATCCTTTTGGCAATTAAATTCCCAAACAATTTCACCCTTGGTGTTGACTTCGCGGGTAAGCCAATCCTGTTCGTTGGTAATTAAGGTATTGCCATTTTTTAACCGAAGAGCTGCCCAAGGTTTATTTATTTCATATTTCCAAATTTCCTTAAAGTTCTTATCGTATTCTACGACCTTGTTTTGACTAAGGAACGAAACTAAATAGGTTCCTTGAGCAGTTACACGGGTACGGCGGAATTGGCCGTGAATACCATTCGGATCAACCGGTTGCGGATAAGGAATTTCGTGTTCGACTTCAAAAATACCGGTTTTGACATTTACGACCATCATTTTGGGTACCATACCATTCACAACGAACATCAACTTATCCAATCCAATAGGTTGGCAAGTATGAATTTCGGTGTGTTCGGGCGTACCTTTGGCCGTGGTGCACTCATAGCGCCAAATCTCTTTTTTATCTGGTGTTATTTCAGCAATTAAATTCTGGCGACTAAAAATTATATTGCCATTGGAAAGCATCCAAATATCGTCGTATTCGGGTCCGGAGCCAGTGGAATAAGTCCAAATTACCTGACCATCTTTCATGAGGAACATTCTGTTACAGTTTTCACCAACATAGAGCATTGGATGCTGAGCCAGACCATTTCCTGGCAAATCAGCCGGAATAGTCGAATCTCTTCTGCTCACAAAGGTTGCTACTTCTTCGCGAGGGCCAAAAGCTGGAACATTGGGAGCCGTAAAAAAATGGAGCACATCCATACATGGAGTTGAAAGGGATCTTTTATCGTCGATTCTAACATGCTTTTGTGCCAAAACCAAAGTTGACGAAATCACAAAAAACAGAGAAATAAGAAAACTGGTTTTTATAATCATAACAATAATAGATTAAGTCGTATTTACATATCCTTATTAATCGATTACTTGTATAAAATTGTCTACCTCTCAAATTTTAAAACCAAGCCAGGATCAGATAAGTCGCCCTTTGATGCGGCAGATAGTCCAATTCTTCGGATTACGTCACCGGATATGATTATTCTATTGTTTTCAAAGGTGATGTCTTTTGTTATTTCCAGAGGACTATCACCGGCAAGGTCTTGTCCCAATACAGTATAGTCTGATCCTTTGATTTTTTCAGGAAGAATAAGCGTGAGCGATTCATAATCGCCAAAAATGCCAATCGGGTTTTCAATACTTTCGATATTTTGCTCTACATTAACGCGTTCAGTAATATACTCATGGTTTAGGCCACGACCAATGGTAACAATTGCCACTGCTCCATTTGGATACATCGACGATAATACAAATGGCTGATTGGAATCCGGATTGATAACATTTGCCAATGGCAGCCCCCTGCTCACTCTTGCCGGAGCACTTTCACGAATCGTATCGCCAACATGACGGGATTTTAGCCATGTTTCATTTTCCTGCAATACCCAATAATCATTTAACGAGAGAGAATCAACACAATAAGACATTGATCCAACACCAAAAGGCTCTGCAATGCGGTGCCATCTTACACCTCTTCTTACTTCATCTAACCTATTTTTGATGTCACGACCTACAGGAGGGAATGCATGATCAATGGTATTATTTGGAAGCTTTCCTGCGAAAGGATGTCGCATTACGCCAATGGCACAGCCCAAACCCGCAGCAATGTAAGGTTCGTCTTCGCAATTAACAATGCCTTGTGCATCGCCTTGTGCTTTGTATTTTAATAGATCGGCAATCCGCCCGATAGTTAGAGGTTGTGCAATAATGTTCTCCACATCATAAGTACGGTAAGTATCGCTAAATTCAATCGGTTCACCGTTAAATGCATGTTCAATTACCAGGTTGGGGGCGTAAGTTCGACCTAAATCGGTCAACATCCTGCGCCATTCCATGTTGCGGGATTGTTTACCCCAATCTACTTTCCAATAACTAAATCCGGATTCATTGGCTGCTTTCAAACGCTCGGTCCAGTATTCAACAGTATCTACTTTACCGGCAATCGGTGCTTCTTGCGCACAAATCCATCCTCCTAAACCTTTCCAACCTTTTGCTTTTAGGGCATCAACAAGTTTTGAAAGACGTTTTGCCGGAGTGCCTGTAAATGAAGGGAAGCGTTCCTCATTTAATTCTGTCAAGCCAAAAGTAGGACCATCTTTGCTGGTTTCATTGATTGGAATATCCCACGAATCATCCATAACAAAAATGAGATCTTCACGAATTTTCGGATAAAAACTCACCCAATTTTGATAGGTACTATCTCCAAACATATTTGCTTCAGTCATTGCCATTCGACTTCCGGCACTTGATTGCTGGCTACAAACATAACCCTGTATATTCCAGGTGCAGAAGTAATCAGGCGCTTTTGAAGGTTTTTTTGGCACTAGTGACTCAGGCTTTTTTGAGCAGCTCATAATTATCATTAAAACAGCGATTCCTATGATGCAATAATGTTTCATTTCTTTCATTTATAGTATTCAGTTGTAAAAAATTATTCAATATAGTTATGACCATTGCTTAGTGCTATATTAATTTTGTTCTACGCCATTACAATCTTCTATAATAATTGCTTCGCGAGGGTCGTCACATTTCAGATCAAATGTGATATGAGATGTTTTTAATCCATCCAGATATCTAAAATAGAACCCATAACTTGAAAGATTGCCAAAGGTGTGGGGCGAAGGATATTGTGGTTTTTTTTCACGTAAAAGCTTTTCCATATCGATATCACGATCACCTGAATTTCCAGGAGCAGCAATTTCAATATGGATGTTTTCGAGGGTTATGTTGCTAATTCGAAAGTCGTTGTTTAGCCCCGTGATGGACGATGACTGAGGACCTGCTGCAGTGGCCGAAAAGTTGGAGATTTTGATGTTTTTGATGGTTCCAGTTTCAGGTACAGGAACACCTTCGGTATATTTTCGGCTACGGTTTCCCAGTGTAACAAAAATCGGAGTAATGCAACCATTGGCTTCTATATTGTTTAACCAAACATTTTCCATTTTTCCGCCATCGGTAATTATCAGGGTGATAGCCGATCTGGTGGTTTCTGCTCCATTAACAAAATGATGCCCGGTTACCGACTGCACTACTTTACAATTTCGGTAGATGATATTTTTAAAACCTCCTGTTGATTCCGTACCTAGTTTCAATGCATTACAATGGCTGGCTGCGGTGCAATTCTCAATAAGCACATTTTCGCAAGCAGACGGACCATTACTTTTTAGACAGATGGCATCATCGTCACTGTCAACACGGCAATTCCGAACATAAACATTTCTGCATCCGTCAATATCCAATCCGTCGTTGTTTTGGTGGGCATGGTTAAATACATTGAGGTTTTCAATAAGCAGATTTTCGCAATCGAGGTAATGTTGCAGCCATTGTGCCGAATTCCAAAGCATTAGGCCACTGATATAAATGTTTTTTGAACTAACAATTCGGATACCAAAAGGACGGCGTGGATCATTATTCCCTGTATTGAAATAGACTGGGTCGTCTCCCTGAAAATCGATGATACCTTTACCAGTAAATGAAATATCATTGACATTTTCGGCATAAAAAAGCGACTTATCAACCTGTGAATCTGTGTTGTTTTTATAGGCAGGTTTAATAACCTGATAATCCTGAGCGACGGTACTGCCTAATATCTTGGCATCCTCGTCCAATTCAATGTGTACGCCCGATTTTAAAATAATAGTTCCAATTAAATATACTCCTTTAGGAAAATAAACGCGTGCAGCACCTAGTTTTGAACATGAATCAACAGCATTTTGTATTTGAATAGTCGTAATATTTAAGCCTGAATTATCAGCACTAAAGTCCTTTACTACATTTAATAATGGAAGGTTATTGTGGCTTTGGGCAAGCGATTCTACAAGTTTCTGCGCGGTGGATTCCAAGCCTTTTTCCATTTTTAAATAGTCAAAATCGTTGGGTTTATTTTTGGCACTCAATGTTGCTATGCCAATAGTGAGTAATACAAAAGTGGAGATTTTTCTTAAGTACATAATTTCAGTTGGTTTAATAATAGGGGATAAAACATGGCTAGAATAACCATATATTACATAAAAATTGCAATTCTAAAAGTTGATATTGTTTACACAAGTATTCCAATAAAAAAAATCATACGAAAGCAGATCGTGTAGCCATAAACTGTCTGTCTATAAAATTTCATATTTTTCCATTCCCCTAATATAAACTGATGGAGGGATTGCCCGTATACTGTTCTCTGTCAATATCCGCAGAACTTATCACTTCTTTCGTATTAAAGTTATATGCCCTGACAAAAAATTACTGGCAGGATGACAGAAATACAAACAAAATGAACCAATTTGTATTTTTTATATTTAGATAAATTAAAAAGGGCTGCCGGAAAGTCGCATATAATAATATTCAACCCACAAAGTCAAATATTATTATCCTGACCTTTTTGACAGCCCTCATTAATGGCTTTTAATTATAATCCTCCGGATAATCCTTAGGAGTGATATTCGTCTCGGCTCCATGATAGCCTGGTGTTTGGTTGATATGACCCAAACGGTTGGCTTCTACGGTTTCAAAAGGAATAGGCCAATAGATATGATAAGCACGGATAGTATATTTATCACCATCGCCTCCGTCTGGCCCCTTATTTGGAATATTGTACTTGTAGAAGCTATTCTTCTTTATAACGCGATCATAGAAGAAGTTACTTTCTTTGAAGTTAGCCTTAGTATAAGTCCCATTTGATGCTGACTTACATATAATTTGATATAAATAAGAGATACGTGCCAGTTCTACATGGCGTAACTCTTTCCAATATAACTCACGTACTCTTTCATTCAATAATACTTCCATCTTCATCTTCCTCCTACTCGTAGCTTTTCTGCTATTTTGTAACGTTTTCATCTGCTACAGCATCGTTCCAATTATCCCAAACTGGAATACTAGGATCGTAGCCGTTATAGCCATAGTTTTGGAAGAGCTTACCCTTGTTGTTAGATGTGATGGCCACCTCGGGGATGGGCCAGAACATGTTCTTCTTGTCTATAGTGTAGTTGATGGATGGTTGACCGGAAGCAATCACGTTAATGTTAATACCGTTGTTGTAGAAATTGTAGTTGACACAACGCTGATACCAGTAGCTACCGCTGGTCTTATCAGTACCGCTCTGTTTAGTCAGGTCGTCGAGGTTGTAGGTGTTGCCCCATTCGTCTTGTTTCCCGCTGATAGCGAGGCCGAAAGAAGCGCGAACCAGCTCAACGTGACGCCACTCTTCGAGGTAAAGTTCACGAGCACGCTCGTCGAAGATGTCGCCGATTGTAACTTGTCCAGCAGTGTAAAGCTGCTTGCATTTAGCACGCTGACGGATGATGTTCACATCGTCGGCAATGGTAGGATCTCCCGGGTTGATATAGAACTTAGCCTCTGCACGCAGCAGGTAAGCCTCTGCCAAACGATAGAGATAGAGGTCGCCAATACTACCCATTTGTGCACCACGGAAACCATCCGAACTCAGGTTGTCGTCTTGCACCTTATCGTAGTAGTAGAACTTGTATAGAGGAATGTCGTACCAACGGCGGATAGTGTCGGAGCAGAGCAGCTTGCCTTTGTCATCGAACAGACGGAGGTTCTTGCCAAACCATTCTTGATCATCTTTGTTGTTGTACTTCAGGTCGCCCATGTGGAGCCAGTTACCTGCCTTGCGGCTGTGGCGCAGGTCGTCTTCATCCATCTTGCCATTCACTTTCCACAAACCATACTGTGCCCAGACGGAAGGACGCATAGAAGCTACACCACGACCCAACACACGTTGGTAGTCGTACTCAGGATTGTAATTACCGTTTCTACGATTATAATTCTGCAGACCCTGCATGCCCGACGGGCTTGTCAAAGAATTGTTGAACACAAAAGGAGAGAGACTCCGCATAATATTGTAACCCACAATATTAACACCTTGATTAGGCATACCCATAATCAACTCCATGTTGCCGGTGTTATAAACATTTTCGCCACGATGGAGATCCCAAATAACGTTGCGTTCTACTTTCCAGGTTTCTGAAGCAGCTGGTTGTACTTCTGTGCCAAACGGGGCAATCATCAGACTGAAGCCGCTTTGGTCGATGAGAATATCAAGCTGAGTCTTAGCATCTAGGAACTTACCCTCAGCCATGTAAATTTTGGCGAGTAGCATGCGGCAGGCAGCATTATTTACAAAACCGCCGGGATAGGAAGCATCGTATCCGCCAATGGGTTGGTTCGGCACCCATTCTACAGCTTTCACCATGTCGCCCTCAATCATCTGAAGGATGGCTTCACGCTTAGTGGAACGATAGTTCTGCTTGGGAACTGCGACCAACTTGGTCACCAAGGGTACATCTCCAAACTGATGGACCAGCGCATAGTAGCGGAAAGAACGATGGAAATAAGCACGTCCGATATACTCGTTTCTGACATTCTCAGAGAGAGAAGTTACACGGGGGACATAGTCAAGCACCGTATTAGCATACTTGATGCCGGCATAACTCTCGTTCCAGAAGTGGAGGATGCTGTGCATGTGGGTACCATCGTTGTTGTCTTTGTAAACGCCCTCGCTCGGCACCAGCATGTTGGCGATGTCGCTGATCTGCGACTGTTTGTCGGTGGCACTAACAACGAGCATGTCCGAAAATACAAACTCTGTGGCGATGGGCAGAAGCACATCCGAACTAGTGGTGTAATAGAGCTTCAAGTTACGATCAGCTTGTGCCAATGCAGCTTGCAGACCTGACTCTGTGGCAAATGTTGCCGTAGGCTCATAGAATGACAACGGATCCGGCTCAAGGAAACTCTCCTTGCAACCACTCATGGTGATAATTGCTCCTATGAGAATAAGCCCCCAACTTTTATTGATATATTTCATTTTGTTCATAATTACGATTTATTAGAATGTTACGTTAAGACCAAAGGTATAAGTACGTGTAGAGTTACTCATGTTTTCGGGGTCGCCATAGTACCAGTCGCTAGAATGGATGGAACCCAGATTCTTCACGTTGGCATACACTTTCACATTGCTCATCTGGAACTTTTGCACCCAAGCTTTCGGCAGGGTGTAAGCAATAGAAAGGTTGTCAAAGCGCACGAACGAACGGTTCAGATAGAGATTGGGTTTTTCTGCTCCCGTTGGACCTTTAGCGTTAATACGCCCCATCATGGTCTCCGGATTGTCAACTGTCCAGTAACGCTTCCAAGGTTGGTTGGACATACCATATTCCAAGAAACCACCACCATTATCATTGTTCAGGAAGGCATCGCTATCGTAGGTACCGCCGCGATGAGCTTTCCTGCCGATGTATGAGTACATGCTAAATCCAACGGAGATGTTTTTGAAGATGGTAAAGTCGTTGCGCATGGACCAGCGGATCGGAGCAGTGCGATTACCCAGGAACTTCTTGTCTGAATTGTCATAAACGATAGTAGTAGTACCGTCTCCGTTCGCGATATCGTTCTCAGGGTTGTTCCATACAATCGGGTCACCCGGTTGCTGACCATACATAGCAGCCTCATCCACTTGGTCTTCCTGCCAAATACCTAATACCTTATAGTCCCAAATTTCATCGATAGCCTTGCCAATGAACCAACCGTTGGATTCCTCGTTCATCTCCATGCCGTTCTCGTCGTATTCACCATAGAGGTGTACAATCTCGTTCTTATTAGAAGCTATATTGAATGATGTATTCCATTGGAAGTTAGGCGTATTAACATTCTTGCTATTGATGGTTATCTCAATACCTTTATTGTTCACTTGTCCAAGATTGGTATTGATACCATTAAAACCAATAAACTGCGGCAATCTTTGATACATAATCATATCCTTGGTTTGAGTTCGGTAGTAGTCGACACTACCTGAGAGGCGATTATTGAGGAAACTGAGGTCGAGACCGAAGTTCCAGGCTTTTGATTTTTCCCATTTCAGGCTCGGATTTGCCAGACGGTCAACGCGCAGGTACACCTCATCGTTGATAGTACCATTATAGATATAACCCATATATTTACCTGTTGTCAAGTTAGAGAGCGCCAAATATGGGTCGCCCAACGAGCGATTACCATTCACACCATAAGATACACGCAATTTACCATAATCCATAATGTTCTGCCACTTCCAGAACTTCTCATTGGTGAAGACCCACCCCAAGGCTATAGAGGGGAACGTAGCGTAAGGATTGTTTGAACCGAATGCACAATAACCATCGCGACGTACAGAAGTAGTCAGCAAGTAGCGGTCGTCAAATGTATACTGCAAACGAGCCATCAAAGCGTCAGCCGTCTCATGGGTATCGGAAGAAGAGAAGTTACTGTTCTCGAGCGTACCATTTGAGGTGTTGTGGAGTCCAAGTGCATCCGAAGGCTGGATATTGCGTGCCTCGATGCGATCTTGCCAGTAGCGACGTTCTTCAGCTTCTTGTACCAGGGTCATTGTCACATGGTGCTTGTCGGCGAAAGTCTGATCCCAAGTGATGGTGTTGTTGAGCGACCAATCGAAGCGCTTGCTTTGTTCACGGTTCACACCACGATCCTTAGGATTTGAATCGGGTAGTTCTTGTGACGAAAAATAGCGGTCGTAAAAGAACTGGTAGCGAGGGGCGGCATTAAACTGGTAAGTGATGTTAAAAGGCAGCTTAACCTTTGCGTTGAATTGGGTGTTGAATACTGTATAACCTTTCTCCAATTCCTGATAACGTGCATAAAAGTCGGCAGCATTACCTTTCATACTGTAACTGGGCAATGGGTATTGCACCAGATTGCCATCCTCATCGTAGCGATTAGCCCAAGGAGCATTGCCTCTCATGCCTTCCGGATTATAACTGTCACCGTCAGTACGGTCTTGAAAATTAATGTTGGCGCCAATTGAGAACCAATTGCTGACATCCATGTCCACCTTCATATTGACACGGGCAGTACGATAGTCATTTCCCTCGCGTATCCCCTGATTGTCCAAATAACCTGCTGAGAGATAGTAGTTGGCTTTATCACTGGCTCCACTCACGCTCACGTTATAGTCCTGCTGGATACCAGTGCGATAGATATAGTCTTCCCAATTCACCAATTTGCCTGCCAGAAAGTTGTTAAGTAACTCATCGTGGAAATTGATACGTCTTGCCCAAATTCTCTGGTCACTCTCGCCGTCAGCATTCGTTGTATAGTTACGCCATTGTTCCAAACTGACGCCTGCGGGCAGATTGTCATAGTTGGTATAATAAGAAGGTGTCTCTGCCATTGACCCTGTCTGGTACGCCTCCCATTGGTCTGTAGCAGGATTTATTCCGAAGGTGTTAGATTCATAGTAGTCTGTCTTGTGTTGCAGATACTCCCCTGTCGTGAAATAACGCTCATAGTCGGCACGTGTAGTCAAACCCAAATTGGCAGTAAAATTCACAACAGGCTTGCCCTTCTTGCCCTTCTTTGTAGTGACGATAATCACACCGTTGGCAGCCTTGGCACCATAAACGGCAGCAGAAGAAGCGTCTTTCAGTATGTCGATTTGCTCGATATCGTCGGGGTTGATTTCCGACAGTTCACCATAAAACTGCATACCATCGAGGATAAGCAGCGGGTCGTTGTGACCACCATCTGTGTAAACCGAACGCTGACCACGGATATTGAGCGAACCACCACCCTTGGCATCGTTGCTCATACCTACGTTCAAACCTGCTGTTCCGCGCAGCACGTCCTGAATGGTTTGTGCGTTCTCGTTGGCGATACGGTCGGCACGAATCTGAGTGACTGACCCCGTCAAGTCTTTCTTCTTCACTGTACCATAACCTATAGCAACCACTTCTTCAATTCCAAAAGATTCCTGCTCCAAAATAACATTTAGAACAGTATGATTCCCAACTACTATTTCCTGCCTTTTCATCCCCACAAACGAAAACATCAAAATTGCATTATCAGGAATGTTAGACAGTGTAAAAATCCCGTTGAAATCAGAAATGGTTCCGGTGGTTGTACCTTTCAACATAACAGTTACTCCTGGAAGCGACCCTCCGGTAGAATCGGTAACTTTACCATTAATACTTTTCTTTTGCGGTTGCTGTTCTTCTGGTATAAGAGCAGCATCATTTTCTTTCAGAATGATCTGCCTGTTGCGTATCTCATAGCAGATATTGGTTTGATCGCAGAAACTGTTTAAAACATCCTCGAATTTTGCTTCGTTGAAATCACCAGAAATCTTTTTTGAAAAATCGAAGATTTTATCTTTATACAAAAAAATGTATTCGGTTTTTTCTTCGATAGTTTGCAGCACATCACGAATATTGGTATTGTCGAAACGAACCGTTAAACGGACCTGAGAGAAACTGTTACCAAAAGTAACGCACACGATAAACATTAGAATAGCTGTTAGTTTCATCTTTCTGAATTGTAACCTCATTTCATCCCCATACGGGAACCATACTTCTCGTTTTTTTTTCATAAATTTGAATCGTTAAATGAATCGTTAGTAAAAAAATTTAACATGTGGAACCGGTCAGTGCTGGAACACTTTCCGGTTCTTTTATTTTAATATTACATAAGAGCCATCTCCATTATCTATTATTTTTACTGAAGCCGTGAGAGAAATTCGCTTGAGGACTTCGTTCCTGTTTTCATTTAATTCAAGTTTCCCTGAAATTTTTAGAGACCCCAACATTGGGTCATTAAACTTAAAACGAATGTTATAAAATCGTTCGAGTTTTTTTACAAGTATGTTTAGATCAACTGTTTTAAACTTCATCATGCCACTCGTCCAAAGAACATAATCCTCCACATTAACTGACTTAACGGCAATTTGATTGGTTTGCCGGTCGAATGAAGCCATTTGGCCGGGATTGAGTGTGGTAGGCAGTGCAAAAAATCCGGAATTATTTTGACTGATACTGACCTTTCCTTCGGCCAAAACCGTTTCAATCCTGCCATCCGATTTATATGCCGAAATATTAAACATGGTTCCTAAATCTTTAATGCGCAAACCGTTTACCTGAACAATAAAAGGATGTTTTGAATCATGTTTTACTTCAAAATAGGCTTCTCCCATTAAAAAAACTTCACGTGACTCGCCAGCAAAAAGGTCAGGATAGGCTAGGCTGCTTCCAGCGTTCAGGATTACTTTTGTTCCATCAGGTAATAATATTTCAGAAGTTTTGCCGAAGGGGATAATTAGTTTATTAAGCACCTGACTAATTTTTGAATCTGATTTAGTCGTTTCTAAAGTATCATTATTGATGACCAACTCCCCTGTTTTTTGGTAGCTGATTACAGAACGTTGGTCGTTGAGAATTACATTTTCTCCATTCGAACGAATCAACGTTGCCTGATTGAGGGGTATCTGTTCCTCTGCATTAAATGTATAAAATGCAGGATTGATTGTTTCTTGACGGTAAAAAAGCAATGCTCCTAATGCGAAAAAGAGAATTGCAACAGCGGCGTATTTTGCGAAGCCAATAAAAATTCGGAGTGCTTTTTTAGATTTATGTTTTTCCTCTATTTTTTTCAGAACCCTTGAAAACAATAGAATTTTCTCTTCTTCGGATAGTGTCTTGGCAATTGTTCGGAATTGCAGAATAATCTTTCGCGCTACCTGGATTTTTTTTGCTTCACCGAGATTTTCTGTCTGGTATTTATTCCAAAACAAATCGAGTTTAGCAGAAGGTTCATAAACCCAAATGATAAATGAAATGTCCTCAAGGTATTTGCTTAGATTGTCCATTCGTGTATTTAGAATTATACCCTAAAAGGCAACGAATTACTCAAACATGGACAGTTTTTTTGCCTTTTTTTTGAAATAAATGAAGTAATATTGTAATTGATTTATTATCAAGTAATTCCCTGACAGTTTTTAAAGCTCTGTAAACCTGTTTTCGAACCGATTCGATGGTAATTCCCAAAATAAGTGAAATTTCAGAATAATCCAAGGCTTCATTGAACCGTAAATACACTGCCTCCTTTTGTTTTTCAGGCAATTGGCTCAATGCTTCGATAACCTTATTTCGGAGTTCCTCATCCTGCTCCATTTCGATGATCTGATATTCGGCACTAAACTCCAGATCAGCTATTCTTCCATCAGTTATTTCACTACGATCAAAACGTCTTCCTGATTTCAGCTTTTTAATCAGGTTCCGTTTCAAAGCCAATAGCAAGTAAAACTTCAGATTTTCAGGCGAAGTATTGTTTTTCTTCCTTTTGAGGTAAAGATCAAGAAATACTTCCTGAATTGCATCCTGAATTGTGCCTTCATCATTAGAGAATTTGAGACCATACTGATAAAGTTGATCGATGTGCAAATTGTAAAAAATGGCGAAAGCTTCCTTGTCGCCATCCTTGAACAGCAACCAGATCAATTGCCAGTATTCCTTGTTTTCACTACCCTCTATCAATGTCATCCTGTTATCAAATGATCAGTAGCCGTCAAAATTAGAATAAAAATGAAGAATCCCTATATTTTATTTACTACATCATTTCTTAAATTTTTACGATTCACTTTTACGAAAAATTCAGATTCGTCCACGACTTAAGGATGGCTGTAGCAAGTAGAGGAATAACAGATGAACTTATATTTCAGTCTAACAGCGGCATGCAATATGCGTGTACCCAATTCCGTGAACTCCTCAAAATAAAAACCTTAGTATTACGAAGCATGGGCAGACGTGCTAACTGTTGGGGTAATGCAGTTGCAGAGAGCTTCTTTAAAACCTTAAAAACAGAATGTGTTTATCATCAAAAATACAATACTATAAACGAAGCGAAACTATCTGTTTTTTAGTATGTAGAAACATGATACAACAGACGAAGATTACATTCTTCGTTAGGTTACTTAACACCATATGAATTTGAAATTAAATATCAACAAACTAAAATAGTAGCATAGGTCTTTGATAAGTATCCTCTTTTTTATTGCAATTCTACCTACAGTTTAATCTACTTATGTGACATAAATATTTCACATCCATCTTTGCCCTTTCCTTTTACTCTTCATTAACTGCCTTTTCTTCCTGAATTTATTATTATCCGAATAATCGGGTATCAAACGAATTAAATCAATCAGTATTCTCGAATTTCCCATACTATTCTTTATATCAGAATCCGATTTTTCCATAGTAATACTATTTGCAAGTTTAATCATTTCACCTTTCCCTTTCGATTGGTAAAACCTCGGTCTTTCTTCAAAGTCTGACATTTTAATCGGATGCCGAACCGGATTTCCATTTCCTTCAGTTACAAATACCAAATGGCCTTTCTGAACTGACTTGATTTCAATATGAAACAGCCTCAGGGCATCATTGTACATCTGTTTATTGGTAATGAAATCCATCCGGTTTAGTTCCGTGAATAAGTTTTCAAGGTTTTGTTTCAGGTTCCTGCTATATGCCGTGAATTTCAGATTAACCTTTTCCTTAGGTTCAACATTGGTTAATTGGTAGGTTTGTTCCAGCTCCTTGATGAACTTCTGTACTTTCTCCTTCTCAAAATTGTCCTTGATCTTCTTTCCGCTTTGCTTGTCAATCCGGGTAGATACAATATGAAAATGTATCCGGTCAATATCTGCGTGTTTATATACGAGATAAGGTTGGTTTCCGTAGCCTAAATGTTTCATCAGGTTATCAATTTCCTTTCGTATCCCTGAATCTCCGAGCCGAACCAGATCGCCAATTGTAGGGTTTACAGAGATATGTAATCCTTTCTTTTGCACCCGGCTGTTCCTATCTTCAATCTCTTTAAAAATCCAGAAACGTGCATTTTTATCTCCCAAAAATGGATTTATTTGCGGAGTATTCCGGCTGTGATAAAAAGTAGCCTTATGCTGCATCACCTTTCGATCATTATAAAATAAAGCATTTTGCGTACTGACGGACTGATGAATTTTAATAACCATTTAAATTGGTTTTTGGAAGGTTAATGCAAGTAATTTTGCAATACGATCAGGCAGTTTCGCATCATATCAAAAGCCTGTCGGAGTAACTGACGGTCATTGTCCCCCATATTATAACCTGCAAAAGAATTTATACGCTTCGAAAGCTGATTCAGGTTAACTCCAATCTTGTTAAGTTCGTAATCCAAGTTCTTTAGCTGTGCGTTGGCTTCTTCATCCAGTGAAATGATTTTTCTGTGTGACTCATTAAAAACCTTAGTCCGGATAAGATCACTCATACATCCATACTTTCCCCGTTTGGTCAGGCTTTTCAACCTTATCTTTTCATCCTTAGAAACCCGGATAATGATCATATCTTTTCGTTTTTCAGAATCTGGTAATTTGGGTCGCATGGGCTGGTTTCCGTTCCTGTTTTTCATTGGTTCAAAGAGGGGAATCATTCTTTAGCTGGGGAATGTGGGGTGGCCCCTGCCAGGCAAGGTGAAAAGGTTTTTGTGCATACAAAAACACATCTTGCATTCCCCTCTTTTATTAGATTCTCCTCCCCGCTTTCGACTTCCCTTTTCAATCAAAAAGACAGGATTTTCTCTAATTTATCCTGCCTTTTTTGATTCGTCATTTCAATGAGCTTTCAAAAGATTAACTGACTTTCTGCTTTGCTCCCTGTCGCTTTCCTTCCTGCTTTTCCTGTTTGGCTTCTTCCGATTTGCCCAACTTTTCATTTTTAAAATCGGAAAAACCGATCTTCCGGGATGCTGCATCAATCTGAAGTGCGGCTGAAAACTTCTTGTCATCTTTACTTGTCATTCCTTCTACCGTCACTTTCTTTCCGGCTGCCAGGTTTTCTTTCTGTTCTGCTGATAAATTAGCTCCCTTGATCTTCTCCGGAATATGAATGTAGCTGGAACGAAGTGGTATCAACTCGTTGGTTTTGGAATCAATGCTCAGGTAGTAATTATCCTTCTTTCCATCTCTACCTGTTAGTTCCACCGTTTTGCCCAGGTTTTTGTCATTAAGCAAAGCTCCCTTTTCTTCTTTGGTAAACTTATGCCCCATGTACTCATCCGGAATGTTCAATCGTTGGATCGGGTGAACTTTAATGTCAACTGATCCGTCCTCCTTGCTTTGCAAACGAATCTTTGCCGGAATCTTGAAATCTTCTCCACCAATTTTGGCATTAACCGTGTAGAGTTTGTCCGAACGGTATCCATTCAGAAAATCATTCATTTCCTGCTTTTCCATCTTGCCCACAAAATTGCGGTCGATTCCTACTTTTTCCAGTTTCTCAAACGGAATCTGGTCTGTACTCATGCGCGTTTTCTGTTCCATAATTTTTACTTTTTAAGGATTAATCAACTTCAAATACATGTTTAATTTTGCGGTTCTGTTCTACCAGGCCGCGAAGGATTATCTGTTTTTCTTCCGGTTCCCGGATGGCATCCAAACGGAATACCGGTGTAGTTTTATCGGAGGTGTATATGATAAGGTTGCCCAGCCCAAATAGGCGGTAAACTAAAGGCCTTTCTATACGATAGTCTTTGATCCTGTAGTTTTCTATAAACTCGTGTTTTCTCTGGAATATTCCAGAATAGTATCGGAGTTCTTCAGCATGGATTTCATAGCGGATGCAGTAAATTCGAAGAATTTGATAAGCCAGGTTAAGGAAAATAAATACCCCCAGATAATAGGGTAACCGATAAAGATGAACGATCAGTTTTTCAGGAATAAAATGCATCGGAAGTTGATATTTCAGAATCTCATCCATTAAAAGGATAACCGGTACTGCCAGGATTGTCAGCAGAAAGGTATCCAAATTGATTATCTGGGACGGTCTGTATTTGAAATAAAGTGTTTTTTCAATCATTGGATTTTGGTTTTTGTTGTGGATAGCGGTTTTTGTTGGAATTGATCTTTACTGTCTGTTTGATCGGATTCTGATCTCTGGATGGTAATAGACCGGATATCATTCTGTATTTTGGTGCGGTTACGTTCCAAAACGTCAGGAATGTTGTCGAACCGATAAAAGTCGGGAATAGGCACAAAGCGCTTTTCTTCGTTTTCCTGAGCTTTCACATCGACATTGATCAGGCAATTGAAGTTTTTCTGCGCGATGGCTTCACCATAATTGTCGGCAACCTGCCCCACCATGTAACCTTGCGGTAGTGTGGCAATCTTCCCTTCGGGCACCAGGAAATCAAGCTGGGTTGAAAATGTGGACGACTGTGTATTCCGATTGATGTTCACGGATTGACGCTCCTGAAGGATTTTACCCATCCTCCCCTGAATAAACCTTGCAGTTTCCCCGGCAGCCTGACCGGAAAACACATTGCCGATGTTACTGGTGATAGCATTGGCCTGTTCTTTACCGTAATCACGGATCAGTTGATCAATGGTCTGAACTCCCAGTAATGTGGAAATCCGGTTGCTTCTTGCTGTAGCAATCAAGGTGTCCAGTCCACGAAAGTAAATGGTAGGTAGCTCATCAAAAATCAGGGATGAAGGTTGCTGGTGTTTTTTGTTGATCACCTTCAGCATCCGGGTAATGTAAAGCGATAAAACCGCACCGTACATTTCCACCCTTAGTGGATTGTTGGCCAGGCAAAGGATTTTTGGTGATTCCGGATTGTTGATGTCCAGGGAAAAATCATCGCCCGAACATATCCAGTAAATCTCCGGACTGATGATTTTCGAGATGGCAATCTTTAAACTCCCGAGCTGTCCTTCCAACTGCTCACTGGCTCCGCGTTTATGCGCATTAATGAAAGGATTAATAATGTTGGCCACATCTTTTTCCTGTTCCATCACTGCGAACAGATCGTCGTAATCCATTTGCAGCAGTTCTATGGCGTGTGGAAGAGTGCAGAACTGGCCATCTTTATACTTCTTTAAAAACCAAATTACTGCCGCAAAAAAAGAAACGGCTGATTCGGAGAAAAACTCACCCTGTTTGCGAATCCATTCCCGGTTCAGGTTATACAAAACTGTTCTGGAAGATTCAAAGGCATCAATGGGACTTTCCATCCATTGTGGTGCCAGCGGGTTGCAACGAAATGATTTTTGGATATTCTCAAAGTTGATCACGTAGAACCGGCTTGATTCGGGTAGCTTTCCTTGCTTCTTCGCTTTTAGGAAATGGTTGTAAGTAACCAACGATAAATCCGGATACTTAAAATCATAAACGCACAACGAAAATCCTTTTTTCAGGTGCTGCCGAATAAAAGGCAACACCACTGAAAACGATTTTCCGGAGCCAGGCGTTCCGATAACCATCGATGACCGGAATGGATTGACAATATTGATCCAGCCTTCCTGCTCATTGTCTTTATAGAGATACCTTGTCGGTAGGTTCACCGAATATTCGTTCTCTTTTAGTATCTGTTCCTGTGGAAAGCTCTCGTTCTCCACGTTAAACCGGTCTTTCATCAGATTGACATTGATCAGTTTGGAGATGTTGTCAAAACCGATGTTCAGAAGTACAAAACCAAAGAAAGTTAGTGTCAGATAGGATACCGGATAAGACTTGAACAGAATCAGGCTTCCCCAATATAAAATCAGACCAGCAATTACTTGCCCGATAATGGAAGAAACGGTGAGTTCACGATCCTTGTGGGCTTTGGTCCCCACACAGGTAATGGCCAAAAATACCAGGCAAACGGTCTTGGATCGATAGACATTAGCCAAAAAACCCAGGTTTTGAAGCTTTGCCACCAGCGAACCAAATGCCGGAATGTGCAGTCCATGCGCAGTAAAATAGCCCAGCTGGTTCAGGTACATCGACATGAACAGCAACAGGTAGCTAAAGAATCGAAATCCTTCATGCAGTTTTTCAAGTTCGTGTGATTCGTGTTCCATAAAAGCCCCCCTAAGTCCCCCCGAGGGGGGATTTAAAAAGTGAATTGCTAAAGTTTTGGTTTTGAATTAGCTGATTTAGATTATTTTATTGCTGTTTTAGAGGCCGCGCTTTAAGAATATCCTTGTTCTTCAGGTTGAAGGTGAGTTTTCTACCCGTATTGCCCAACGCTTTTTCATTGAGTTCAATTTTCAGGATACGCTGATCCGGAATGGTCATCTTTTCGATTACAAATACTTCACGTACGGTCGTTTTTCCCGGAATACGCTGTACTTTGTTTTGCTGATAATCGGGAAAAACCTGGTATTCCTGTACATTGGTGGCTTTTGTTTGTCTTTTATCGGTGATCCAGAAGTTAAAACTTTCCACGTCGTAAGCCATATTGGTTTTGTTGGTGATCTGAAACTCAAAAAAGAGTGCATCATTTTTTAAGTTGATCGAGTTCAGGCGTATTTTGATTCCGTCTTTTTCTGTTTTTCGTTTGCGAAACTGATGCCTGTGCTGATCCAAAACCTGATCGCAAAGGTCTTTCAGAAGATAATCAGGCATCATCTTTCCGGAAAAAGTCATGGCCTTTTGCGAATCAAAAGTTTCAATCGGGTAAGTGATTGGTGCATCGTTGCCATACTGAAGTTCGAAAGAATAAATCCGGTCGGCACAAACCACCGTCAGAGAGGTAGGCTTGTCAAAAGGTTGCACAGCTTTGATGCGGATCATATTTGTTAGCTCGGGAACAACTTCGGCCTGGATGATCGAATAATCACCAGCCTGCACATACTTGACTTTATCAGGACAAACCAGATGACTGGTTTTGGTATCCGATACTTTTAATATATTTTGAGCACTTACAGATATCTGGAAAATTGCGAAAATGAAAATGATTAAAAAAGATTTCATGGGCAGTTGAGTTTTTGATTATTTGGATTTATTAACCAGGTAGACAAGTGTGTTTTTCTTGATGGTGACTTTTTTGATTTTAATCATCCGGAAAATGGACTGTGCGGTTTTATCAGCAGCCTGCACCCCGGCATAAGTCAGTGGATTGTTGGTAAGACCAAACATAGAGGAAGTGTTGGTACTGCTCCCCACTTCTTTGGCCACTTTCCGGGAGGCATTGTCGGGAACATACAGGCCGGGCAGTCCGTCCAGATCACAAACAGTGACTTCAACCGGCACAAACTTTTCTCCGACCGGAATTTGCAGCACTTCAATCTGTAGCCGTTCATTGCTGACTTCACAAATGCCATAAAGAAAAGTATTGACCGGAATTTTAACCCCGTTCAACCAGGCTTCTTCCAGCAGTCGTAACTTAACCCGGTTGCCGGTCAATACCGTGGTGGTTTCATAAACTTCAGCTTCAATCACCGGAACAGCCCTTTCTTTGGGTTTGAATCCGGACTTGCCGCCTTTCTCAAGAGTGGAGCGCTTGCTCTTTTCAGCTTCCAGTTTTTGGTTTAGAGAGATTGTTTCCTTCAGCCGCAAATTCAGGGAATCATTCCGTTTTGCCAGCTCCCGGGTTTGCCGGAAAATCTTGTCCAGTTCTTCAATACCGGTCGGAGCAATTGCAGTTGTTCCTTTTTGATCATCGGAATCCTTTTTGTTTTTCTCGTCCTGAGCCGAATTTTGATCCTCATTTTGTGATTTTGTTTCTGCCTGACTGTTTTCCAGATCTTCCCTGACTTTCATTTCCTTTTGCCGGATGTGCGCCAGCAAGTCGGTGGAAACATCAGCATTCAACTCAGGAACCGGATCATTCTTATACATATTCTTCTTTTCGGAAAGTAGCTTTTCTTCAGTCAGGGGTTCCTCGGCCATGGGTTCCTTATTGGTGGAATCGATCTCACCTCCAATGTTATAATCATGACTGGCAATAACTTCCTTCTTCGAGGAATAGTTGTCCATCTTATCGTAAATCTCGATGTTACGGTCAGCATCCGGCAGCGTGTAATTGGCACCTTTGGCCACTTGCTGCTCTTTTTGTTTCTGTTCCTTCTTTTCGCCACCTCCCAGTACATAAAAGATCAGGACAATAAAAGGGATCAAAACCAATGGAAGAAATAACAGAGGTTTATTTCTTTTCAGGTATGCTTTCATGAATTTCTTGTTTTAAAGCGTTTTCAAACGAGTCAACAGGCATTTCAAAAGAGAGGGATTTTTTACGTTTCAGGCTTTTCGCTATTCCCGGGCTTCCTTCTCTTACCGGTTGAATAGGTTCGTAGGTGATTGCCGGTTTTGGAAACACCAGGAAAGAAAACAGGTACATCAGAAATGCTGCAAAAAGAATGATCGTCCATTTCTTCTTCCGTTTGGCCGGGTCGAGTTTCTGATCCTTTTGGTCCAACCGATCGATCCACTCATGGAAGCGGATGGCTTCACTGATTCGCATCACAAAGTTCCTGGATTGTTTATTTTCTGAATTCATAATCATTGATCTTTAGAATTAAAAGGACTTGCGTTTCATGGTTTCCAAATCTTTGTTGTCCGTTATCAGCCAATCTTCGATCATAAATCCATGCGGATTATTGTCAGTCCGGGAGATGTTCCGGAGCCGTCCGGATGTTTCCAGATTGCGAATGGTGATATTGGATTTGCGCACGATCTTCTGTCTGCCGAAAAACCTGAACTGGTAAGGATAAGCTGAGAAATCGATTTGCACTGAATCGGTTGTCAGGGTCATGCTAATATCCGATGCAATAACCTGGTTATACACGTTGTTTTCCTTGTAGGACTGGTATTGTTTCATGGCCGAACCGTCTGCCAGATACAGTGCTTCCCTTACATTGTTCTCGATGTACTGCTTGTCGGGTTCCATCGTAAAAAACAGCTCATGGAATCGCTTCACATGATCTTTAGCTTCCGAAAGCCGGTTATCCGTGATGTCGGCACGAAGGGCCAGCAGCAGGGATTTCCCGTTGTCCAGCACATAGATTTTCTGGCGCGAGCGTTCGACCAGCCCGATGGAACGGGTAAAAACAAAAGTGCTAAAACCTGTCATCAGCAGGCTAACGGCTAAAAGGATATAAACAGTAAAGCGGAACTTACGCTGTATATCAAATATCTTATTCATCTCGACTTTGGATTGATTTGTTTTCAGCTTAGATTATTTCATAGCCCCTTTGGTGATCATCATCATGGCAGCGGTTTTCACCATCCGTCCCCCTCCACTTCCGGTACCCGATGCGCTAATAATCCATGAGGCGATTTTAGGTACCATCATTAGGCCCACAATGCCACAGACCGGCACTATCAAGTTCGAAACATAGTAAAGCGAGGGCTGGTAGATCAGCGAAGCTTTTGTTAATGCAATCTCCTGATCGAGCACATAAATCAGCACTTCCTGAACCAGAGAGAGAATGATCAAGGCGATGGGTAAATACAGGTTCACGTTCACAAACCGGGCAATCCATTGCAGGTAGTTCTCCTGGAATCCATCAAAGATCGAGATGGCAAATACCAATGGCCCGAAGATGATCAGCAGCACACAAAAAACCGTGCGTAGAAAGGCAATCAGGTAAACCAGCGCCTCAAAAAATGATTCCAAAAGCTGCCGGACACTGTCCATCAAATAGAAATTGATCTGGTGCTGCAAGGCCCTTCCGGAGACAATATTGTAGGTGGTCAAAAGCAGGTTAACGCCTTTATCCCAAAGTGAAGCTTCTTTCTCCTCATTTTCCTGGAACGAAGGCAAATCGACCGCCAGGATGGCATCCTGCTTTTCTTCGAGTTTAGCTGCCACAATGTGTTTTTTGTCGGCATAAATCGCTTCCGAGAGTTTGGTCAGCCCTTTGGTGGGAACCATCAGCAACTGAACGAAAGGACTCCAAAAAGTAATCACCAGCACCAGTGCAAAAGGCCTGAGTAAAGGCAACAGTGAGATGGGATTGTCAGCAATGAGCTGTTCGTAAATGCGTTTGGAGATGTACAGAAAAGCGGCAATTCCACCAATGGCACGGGCCATATTGACCAATAACTGAGCATTGTCCAATCCTCCTTGGACCAGTACATCGGTAAATTGAAAAAAGCTTTGGGTACTCATAACTTGTAAAAGCATACAATTAAAGGATTAAAGATTAATAGCCCCTCCTAACCTCCCCGAAGGGGAGGAATCAAGGGAAAATGATAAATAGTAAATAATTTAATCGTCAAATCGCTTTACTCTTTCAGGAAAGCGTAAGACTGAGGTACATTGTTATCGAAAGTCTGTAAGTGCAATACCTTTCGGAAGGTGTAGTCCGTTTCGCCGATTTGCTTATTCAACTCGCGACGGATTTCGTCAAAGGCTTCCAGCTTTTTGCCGTGGTCAGTCAGAAACAGGTTGACGGAAATAAACCGGGTCAGCAGTTCATCGGCCTCCTTTTGGTAGGTTTGCCGAAGCCATTGGCAGTTATCCAGCATGTCCATGTTATCGATGCTGACAGACAGCCGGATAAAACCGGAAGCAATGCTGTACACATCGGGCAACTGGTCGGACTCCGAATCAAAGATTTTCTTTTCGATGTCCTTTTTGATTTGAGTATTGCTTTTGATCTGCTCCGTTTCCTCGTGCCTGCTCTTCATCTGGGCTTTTTCGATCAGCCTTTCAATGATCTTCAGCAGGTTGTCTTTCAGCATTCCTGCATATTCTTCTGTGTCAGACACCGGCAATGCACCAACTTGCACATAATAGTGCGTTGGCCAGGAGCGGATAAAAACCTGGGGAACCGGGAATAACCAGCCTTTGAATGCCGTAAAGGAAAGTGGATAGGTTCCTTCCATTTCAGGATAGTTGCCATGCCACGGCTTGATGTCAAAAATCTGGGCTTTCAATTCCTTCCCCGGCAGCAGTGCTGCCAAGGGAAAAATGAAAATAAAAAGTATTGTTTTCATGATTTCCTTTGTTGTTTTTCTACTTATTCAATTTGCCTTTTTGAAATCTGTTAGGGGAATAATCCTTAATCATAAAGGGTATAGTAAAAAGCGAACTTTTCGATCTGCCCGGTATTGAAACTGCGTTGGTAGGAAGCCCAGGCCAGTTTGTTGTATAAGTAACATATAGTTCCGTAGTGTTTTTTTACTTCGGTGTAGATCCCGTTGATGGTGTCGTACCGTTGTTTGTCGTCCATCATAAACAGGTCGTCTGCCACAATCGTATTCAGAATAGAGGTGACCAGTTGGCGGCTGTCGTCCAGCACCAGGTCAAAAGATTCGACAATCACTGCAGCCTGACGGGTAGTGAAGTTTTCGTCCTGAACCAACAAAGGCAGTTTGGTGGTGTAGATGTAGATGATCTTATCCAGCATCTCCTTGGTTTGTTTGATACGTTTGTAATCTTTGATCAGGTAACTGACTTTTTGAAGGCTCGCCAGCTTCTGTTGATCGATTCCGACCAGTTCTGAGGTTAGTCCTTTGATGTCGCCGCTCAGGATTTTAATTAGCACATTGTACCAGTTAATTTCAGAAAGGATTTCTTTTTCCTGATCCCAGAGCGCTTCGCGTTGAATACCTGCCCCAACGTCGGTCACCGGAGCCTGGGCAAAGGTGTATTTGGGGATGAGCGTATTGAATAAAACAACTATCCCGAAGATTAAAAATGTTGCTTTTGTTTTCATGGTTGTAACTGTTGATGTTTTACATGGATTTTAGGATTTCGAAAAAGGATAGATTCTGCTCTTCATGGATTTTTTTCAGGATCGTTTCCTTTTCCCTTTGTTCTGAGGTGTAGCAGTAGTATTCGGGTTTGCTCACTTCCAGTGCATATACCTGGGAGTAGCTACCAAGGCCAATAAAGACTTCCTTGAGTTTTCTCCCCTGTGGCAGGTTTTTATTGATCGAAAGAATCTGGTCTTTCTGGAAGTCGGACAATCCAAGGGTGTCGCTGATGCTCTGGAACTTGTTTCGGAATTTGCTCATGTCAAGCAAAATTCGGGTGTCAGCATTGTTGATAATCGCATCACGGATTACAGGCGAAGAAATCACATCGTCTACTTCCTGGGTAACTACCATAGCCTCTCCGAAGTGTTTTCGAATTGTCTTATAGAAGTATTTGATGTAGGCAGCCATCTGGGGCGTGGCAATGGCTTTCCACGCTTCTTCGATGCAGATGACCTTTCTTACTCCTTTTAACCTTCTCATCTTCTGCATGAAAATGTCGATGATAATCAGCGTAGCTACCGGGAAAATCGTTGCATGGTCTTTAATGTTGTCCAATTCGAAAACAATGAAAGGACAATGGAAAAATACATCGGTGTCCATCTCCTTGTTTAGCAAATAGTCATATTCTCCACCGCGATAATATTTGCCCAGAATAAAGAAAAACTCATTGACATTAAACTTGATGGACTTCTCTTTGACCAGTTCCGGAATGTAATTTTGGCTGAATTCGTAAAAATCATTAAAGGATCTTTCTGCTGAATCTGTTGCGAAATATTCAGTGACGCAATGGGCAATCACATCTTTCTCCATTTCGGATAGGCTTTCTTTATAGATCGTATAGATGACCGAAAGGATCGTTTGTTTGCGTTCTATATCCAATTCACCTTCCAGAATAAATGGATTAAACGAAATCGGGTTTTCCGTGGTAAACTCTACCATCATGGCTCCACCCTGGTCTTTGAGCCTTTCATTCAGGTAGATCGTCAATAGTTCGTAGCTTCGGCCTACGTCAAGCAAAACAATGTGGCAGTTTCCACTTTCGGCGTATTGCCTGAGTAAGTGGTTCGTAAAAAAGGATTTCCCGGAGCCCGATCCGCCGATAATGATCTTGTTCTGGTTATGAATCAGGTGCTTATGCGTCGGTTCATCCGAAACATCAATCTTTACCGGGCAGCCTTCCAACCGGTCTGAAAGCCGGATGGTAAAATCCGAAGTGCTGTTTTTCTGTTCCCCCTCGAAGTTGGTCAAGCAACAAGCTTGTGGAACCTGGATGATGAACAGTTCGGTTTCCGGTAGCTGCGTGGAGAAAGGAACACAGGAGAAAAACAGCATCGGCAGATCATGGGTATGCTGATACGGGAAACAGTTCATCAACGAAAAAGCGGAACTGGTTTCGCTTTTGTGCTGCTTCAGTTCTTTCAGGGATGAATCGAAAAGCATCACATTAAAATGGGTTTTTACGATCTTTTCTCCGGATGTCTGCACTTGATCCAGAAAAGATTCAATCAGCCCGGCATTAACTTTATTCTCGGAAGAAAACCTGGAGAGGCTGAAGATCTTCTTATAACTTCCTTCCAAAAAACCTTTGATTTCCTGCTGTTCAGGAATGTAGATAAACTGGTTAGTGATGTGCGAAAACGGCAGGTGATACGTAACCGGGTAGACCAGCGATACAGGTAGTCCGGTCTGCGGATGTTCTGAAACCGGACGAAGTTCTGCCGGAATATGGGAGTAATCGCTCAAACTAAGAATATCGACAAACTGGTCCATTACTTTTAACCGGTCCCGAAAATCGATTCCTCCCAATGCCGGATTGTTCTCGGTAAAATTGAGGCTCAAAAAACGTTCGATTAGTCCAAGTGAATGTTCGTCGCCAATGGCTTCTTCCCTTGATATAGGGTCGCATCCAATTCCGTTCTGATTAAAGATGGCTATCACATTACTTCTGAGTTCGTTGATCTTGTCGTACTGCAATTTTTCCAGATTGCGTTCTTTCCGGGAAAAGATCAGAGCAGATTCCATGTAGTTTTTCAGAAGACCTTTATTGAGCAAACTGATGTAAAAACAACAGTCGTGTTTCAGATAATGTCTACCATCAAAATGGTTTAAGTAAGAACTATTCAGGCTAACCGGATCGATCAATTGATAGAGTTCCAATAAGTCCGCATGCTCTTCCGAATGGAATTCGTTGATCAGGAAAAAATCCTGTTTATGGATAAAACTTCCCGCCGGCAGCAGATTGATCATCCGCTGGAAGGTATCGTGAAGCATATAAAGTTGTTCGTTGCTGCATGACAGGACTTCGGGCAGCCTAAGCCGAAAGCCTATGGTCAGGTCAAGATTGTTGGAGACCTGGACATCTCCGTTAAATCCAAGCACAGATAGTACACTATCAAGGTTCTTGATCTTCATCTTTACGAAAATTGATGGATTCGTCGTTTGCAACGGATAAATTGAGGTAGTTTTCCGGCGATTTGCTTTTTACCCCAACCTTCCGGACCATATTTCTTTTGGATGGTGTTTAGCCGGTACAGGTATGCAAAAAACCCAGGTACGCCAATCAATACTGCAGGAAAAACACCAATCAGAATATAGAGTGCTGAGAAAAGCAGGAAAGCCGCGATGATGCCATACAGTGCCCGGAATACCAAAGGGCCGGAAAGCCCTTTGATATATAAGCGGGTATCCACTTTTTTGACTGGCCAGGCTTCCATTAACCAAAGAATGCTTGAATAACAACTCCTACCAGAATCAGGAACAAACAGGCACCAAACCAGCCCATGATGGCTTTTTGGGTATCCTGATCACCACTCTGCCATTTGATATAAACCCGGACTCCACCGATCAACCCGACCACGGCACCAATGGCAATAATCAGATTCGAAATCGGATCCACATAAGAACTTACTTCAGTGGTAGCCTGGTCAATTCCGGCAGCTGACTGGGCAGCGGCAGAATATACTCCAAGGATTAAAACGGCAAGAATGGTTTCTGCTCTTCGGTAAACTTTTGCAACGCTTCTTTTCATGTGATTTTGATTTTTAGAAATGAATAACTAAGGTTTATTATTGTTGAAACTGAATGTTTCCAAGGATTTCGGGTTTGTTTGAAAGATGATCTTCATAAAACAGCTCGATGTTGTAGCCTTCATCGATGCCATTGTCCTGGTAAAAATCCACTTTCAAATCAATGGGTTCGATATGGTTAAAAGGAATCAGCTCTCCGGGATAATCGGATGCTGAAACTGAAATAGGAATCATTCGTTCAGGATAGATGTCTGTTTCATCGGCATTCTCAAACAGATTGCCGGATGTCCGGCCTGAGCGGTTAAGCCAGGCTCGGATAAAAACAGCGGCGTAATAAACGCTGCAAAGCAAAAAAAGCATGGAGATAAATTTGGTCCAACTGATGGTGTCCAATCCAAACATAGAGCTTCAATTTTTAAGGTTATTACTGGAATAGTTTTAAGCGTTCTTTCCCTGATTCAGGAAATCCGGAGAAAAACACCCTCTGCAAATTTGAACTATTGCAAGGAAAAAATTACCAGGTTGTACCCAACTTGGGTGTTATATATAGTTAAGTATATTATGGTTTAATAATTTATTTTAGCGCTTTTTGGATAAAGATGAAAATCACTTTATTAAGTCGATGATTCAAACTAATTACTGTTGAAACACAATGGTTTAGTTTGGAAAAACCAAATTATTTTCATTGGAGCTTGAAAAAAACACAAAAGCTCGAACAAATGATAAAAACGGTCGAAAATCGTAAAGATTTGGGACGCTCTTGCCGTTGCCGAAGCATTGATTTGCTGAGAATCTGGCTAAAGTGTGCGGGCTAAAGGCAAGTGTGGTAACTTGACTGGAATGAAGCGATTGTGTCGGGATGAAATAGAGCTTGTTTCCGGCCTTTTTGTGAGGCCAGTGTGATTTGGAAAGGCCGGAGCAGGCGAAATGGAATTGGCGCGGGATATCGCGTAATGGAAGGAAAGGAATCACTCTTGCCGCGGGGTTCATCCGGCTTATGAGCTGAGCAAGCAGATGAGCGACCGTTTCCTGTGAGGCACGAACAGCATTAGGGAGCAAAGAAGCGAGAGAAGCGAATGTGCCGGATGAACAGGGAGGCTGGGGAGACAGGCATAAAAACAGTGCGGAATCAGCTTAAAAAAGGGGGAAGTGTGGATTTGTATGGGTAAACCAAACAAATCAACTCTTCCCCACTTGACCGAGGCTTGTTCGCGAAATGCGGAGCAAATGAAGCGAATGGGCCGCAGGTATCCGAACTTCGATTTGGGCAATCCAACGTCAAAACTGATCTGATTTGCGGCTATAAACTTCAAATCCGTTTATCTTTCGCATCCCTGTCAAAGGCCACCAGGTTAAACATTTCGCGCATACGGCTGCGGATTCGGTTGCCGTAAATCGATTCCAGTTCCGAAGCTGAAAGGTTGGTGGTAATGTGGGTCATCATCCGTTTGGAGACATACAGATCATAGCGGTTAAGCAGGATTTCGGCCATCACATTGCACTCCTTGCCGTAAAATTTAGGCGTTTGTTCCAGCCCCAGATCATCGAAACAATAGACCTTGGGTACAGGCATATTGCCAATTTTGAAATAAGAACCTTTGCTATACCAGTTGATCACAGTAAACCCATCACGCTCAAATTCAAAGGTGATTTCGCGTGTTGGTTTCACCGAATATTGGGTTTCCCGCTGGAAAAAATAATTGACTAATTTCATCAACGAGGTCTTTCCACAACCGATTGGGCCACCAAGTAAAATCCCCTTTTTCAGGTTGAGTCCGTGTTTGGCCGCATTTTCATGATCTCCAATGGCATAAACCAGCAATTTGTAGATCAAAGGCTGATCGCTAGGGTCAATTTTAAAATGATCACCAAACAGGATTTTGCCCCGTTCTTCCATCCATTGCAGACTGGTCGGAAAGCTAAAATTGTACACTCCGCTTTTATAATCCGCTATTTGCTCATAAGGGTTCAGAATAATCTTTGTTCGTGTTGACACCGAGTTGGCCGGTCCTGACGTGATTGGGTTTTCTTTCATTGTGTTCAAAATTTTTAGTGTTGATCATCCACTTCCTGGCTGCTGCCTGCCAGTCAATAATTTTTGTTTTTCCGCCCAACTTCCAGCCAACCGACTGGTAGTGGTTGTAAAACTTATCGGATTGAGTGATTGGGTAGTTATTTTTTCGGAAAAAAATTTCGACTTCCTGAAAATCGGGCGGATGAAAATTTTCTTCCGGATTTTCTGAATTTTCGTTTTGGAATTTATTTTTTGTTTTTTCCTTTTCATTTGAAAAATCAAAATTTTCCCCTCTCTCTTTATTAAGTTTATTTTTGTTTATAATGTTTATTAAGAGTGTATCACTTGCTGTATCACTTTTGATACCGGCTGTGATACCAGTAGACTCTCCGGTATCACTTGCGGTATTCCTTGCAGTATCATTTTCGATACCAGTGGGACTACCGGTATCACTTGCTGTATTCCTTGCAGTCTCACTTTTAATACGACTGGAAGTACCAGTATCACTTGCTGTATCAGTTGCAGTATCATTTTCGATACCAGTGGAACTACCGGTATCTCTTGCAGTATTCCTTGCAGTCTCACTTTCGATACTACTGGAACTACTGGTATTTCTTGCGGTATCACTTGCAGTATCACTTTCGATACCAGAGGATCTACCGGTATCTCTTGCGGTATCAGTTGCAGTATCATTTTCAATACTGCTGGAAATACCGGTATCAATTGCTGTATTAGTTGCAGTATCATTTTCAATACTGCTGGAAATTCTGGTGTCACTTTCAGTATTCCTTGCGGTATCAGTTGCGGTATCAAATCTGATACAGGCAACCCGACTTCCTGTATGAAGATTAGATGATGGAGCATATCTGATGTAACCCCACTGCTCAAGCTCTTTCATGCATCGGGCATAAGTATTCACCGAACCGATCCGGGAGACTTGCATCATTTCACTTCGCGAAATGGCAAAATGATCCGCAAACCGCTCCAAATTCCATTGCTGAAATAGTGCGAGATACAGGCTGATATGATAAGGTGTCATTCGCTCATCATCCGCTAACCGGACAAAAAAGCCGGATAGATGCCTGATATAATTCATCGCTTTTGATCGAAGCTGAACCGGTTTTGGGGCTTGATCGGCTCAAGCATTTTTCGGATATCTTCATAATCATAAAACATCTGCCCACCTATCTTGGTAAATGGAAGGGTGCCGTTTACCCGCAGGTTTTGAAGTGTCCCCGGAGAGATACTCAGCAGTTTTTTTACTTCATAGGATTTCAACCACTTTTTGGCTGGCTGTCCATTTTGCTCTTTGAGCATCTTTTTGAACTCGGTAAGTAATTCGATCTTGAATTCCCGGAGGTCGTCTGTGGTAATAATTTCTGTTGCCATAATTTTTAGTTTTGAATGATTCACTTTGAATTTTTCCAAAAATCAGGCTTTCAAAACTATTTTTTACCACAGTTGCAACCAAGGTGGGTGTTTTATATGATTAAGTAGATTATTGATTAATAATACAATTGATATTCATATGAGTTCAATTGATATTTGCGTTGATGATCATGTTAAAAGAATTAACCAAAAATGACACAGTTTGGATAAATTAATGTGAAGAAACTTTTTTTACAATTTGAAGAAAAAAAACTCCATAGAGCAGAAAGTCGACGCCTAAATCTTTTTGCATACACTGAGCTTGCGATTCAAGTATACCTGAATATTTATTTCTAAAAAAATCAACGTAACTATTCTAAATCAGATTCATCCATTTTGTTTTCAAGCATACTTTTCATCATATCAAGAAACTTTGTACGGTCTATTTTTCGTTTTTTCATTTCACTGAAAGATCCGTAAATGTCATTTAATTCAATCCCAAGCAATTGCTCAAACGATCTAGCGATTGTTTGTAAATTTGCGTTGCCCTGATTAATCATCCCTGTCAGGTACATACCATAAATTATTTCATACACGTATATTTTATAACCTGTCCATTTTAAGGTCGTTGTCAATTTCAACTGCGGATTCTTTTCATTTCCTTCCAGCTTTTTGATCTCATCCTGGATATAAATTGTCAACATCTGGTTGGCGATAATTTTTGAAAAAGTATGATCGTGCCAGCTATTAAACTGCTCATCAACCAGAAAATTCAGATTTCTTTTGGGAAGGGGAATTTCAGTATCGCCCCGGGTAAAATAATTCTTATCAAAATGGATAAAACCACATTGAAAATACTGAACTTCAGCCTGATATTCCAAGGTAAATTCATGAATCCTATCAATCCTTTTCTTTAAATATTGAATTACTTTTTGATCATCAGCAATCGGAAGTTTACTCTGAATGTCAAAAACCTGCAAATAATAAATCAATTTACTGTTAACTGATGGTTTCAGTTTTTTGAAAAAATGAATCTCGCTTTTTTGGTCCGGAAAACCTTCCTGAAGAACGAACTCACGCATTTGTTCCAGGGCTGTTTTACAACAACCAATTGCCAGTTCCAATTTCTCAAGAATATAACCGGAAGAATCACTCAGTTCATCCAGTTTTAATGACAAGTCTGTAATAATTTGAATGTGCTTCTCCATGACATAAAGTTTAATTATTAAATTTTCACTTATAAAAAAAACTCAAATCAGGTTTATTTATGAAATATAATAAATAACAGAATCATAAAATTTCATTTCCAAATTATTTAACATTTTGCTATTGACTTATTAACAAATGAGAACCTGCTTTCGACAAATAGTCTCGATTTCTATAGGTATATGATGAAAATTTAGAGCCCTATCCATTAGCCTTCCCCTGGCGGGGAGGGTCGTTTTGGTGATAGATAGTTTTGATTTCAAATACCGATCATGCAGATTGCATGAGTAAAGACAAGTTCAACTGGCTAATTGACCAAAGTTCAGCGAACGGTATTGTATAGGCGGACCAATTAAAAGTCCCAGTTAAAGACCGGGATTCATTTTTTTAAACAAAAAAATATTTGGACTAAAACCTTTCTTTGATAAAAAAATACGTGTTAATACAATAATGAATAACAATCAAGAAGGTGAACAAAAAAAAAGGCCGAAGCCTTTTTTCTACATCAATCCTTCATCCGCAAATGAGAAATAAGTTTCTGAAGTAAGGATTAGATGATCCAATATTGCAATGTCGAGAACCTTACCAGCTTCGCGGATCTTTTTGGTCAGATCCTTATCGGCTTCACTGGGTTGCAGGTTCCCCGAAGGATGACAATGACTCAATATCAAACTACATGCATTTGATTTTAAGGCTGTTTGCATAATCATTCGCACATCTGCAACTGTTCCTGAAATTCCTCCAGCTGAAATCTGGCAGTAGCCCAGTACTTTGTTGTTCCGGTTCAGGCATAGAATGTAGAAATATTCCCGATAGTCGAGGCTGGGAAAAACATCCTTCAAACAGACGTAAGCATCTCCGGAAGTCACCACTTTGGGTAATTCGGATGCTTTGTACTTTGGTTTGTAACTGATTTCAATTTCACACAATGTTGAATTAAACACTGGCACCGGAGTAAATAAATTCTTTTGCATAACAAGTCACCACTGCCTTGTGGATTTTTTATGGCTTCTGGCTCGCCAATTAATTTTGAGCCAAATGCACATTGAGCAGACCGGAATCTTGTCATAGGGCGAATGTCATAAAACTTAACGTCCCCTGAGTGTGAAACAGTCGAGGGGCCTTAGGTTTTTGACCGAGCGAGAAGCGTGGCGTTGGTGGAAAGTGCGGAAGGGAAAGCCACCCTTGACTTTTCCGGAATGCGTAAATAACTTTGCGCTAAAATTGAGTGAGAGTAATACCTTATCGTACAGAAATTATGCAAGTAACTTCTCCAGCTTCATTTTCCATTTTTCCCAGTTTGGCATTTCTTTGGTTTGAAGATCAAGGAATTTCTGGGTATGGTCATGATGGATTAAATGGCAAAGTTCATGAATGATCACATATTCAATACAGCCTTTGGGGGCTTTTATTAATTCCGGATTTAGGATGATTTTCCCTTTGGTAGTGCAGCTACCCCAGCGCGTCGGCATTTCTCTCAATATGATTGAGCTGGGTTCAACTTTGTGTTTTTTGAACTTTTCAATCAACTCAATGGCAATTGCATGAAGCTTCCTTTTTGCATTATTCAAATACCAATTGCCTACCAGTTGTTTAACCCTGGCTTTATCAAGAGTTGTAACCTCAATGAACTTGCCTTTAAGTTTGACACTTTCAACACCTTCTGTGATAATTTTCAAACGGTACTGGCGGCCCAGATAAAGATGAGTTTCTCCTCCGACATATTTGCGATCTGTCATTTTTGGATGAAATGCCAGGAAAAAGCTTTGTTGTCTAATTATCCACGGTGCTTTTTTTCGAAGCTTTTCCTTTACTTTTTCGATCGGTGTGTCGATTGGGGCTTTAACAATCACATCTAAATCTGGTGTCACAGTTATGCCAAGTGATTTGCGACTGGAAAATTCCAACTGAAAATCTATTTGTTTTGATCCGAATAAAATGGCGTCTTTCATTACTTATAACGAATTTTAGCTACTTCAAGGCATTTGTTGGCAATATCGTCCAGTTCACCGAAAGATAGGCTGATATTGTATTTATCTCGCACTTCATCGATCAAATAATCACCGATTTCAATTTGCAGCTTTCCGGTAATATTGGTTTTATATTGCCAGTCGATGATTGATTTACCGTGATCCAAAACTGCTTTTTGAATCATTTCATCTATGTTCAAAGCTGCCTGTGTTGAAATCTCTCGTCTTACTATTGGATCCTGAATTTTATCGCTTAGTGATTCAACATTCAAGCCATAAAATGCCTTTGCAACATCTTTGTCTTTCAATGCTTCAGGAATATCACTATCAGTATGTGCCAATACATTGTTCATGATTTCCTGAACCTTGTTGAGATACTGGACTTCATTAATCCGCTTGGCTTCGTAATCGGCAATGGTTTCTTTCAGCATTTGTGAAAACTTTTTGTAGAATGCCGGGTCTTCATCCATTTTTTCCGAAATGTGTTTCGACGTTCTGCTGGCAATCTTATCAGCTTTGGCTGCTTTTCCTGTTGTATTTTCTACTTCCTGCTGAAATTTTTCTTTATCAAAAATATCCACCAGCTCTGTGATGATTTCAACTTTCTCGGTGGTAATGTGTGTGTCAATTAATTTTTGAATCTGACCTTCGTATTGCTTGTAGTCAATTACATCTGAATATCTTTCAATTACTGCTAATCGCAATTTTACAAACATGATCAAATCTGCTTTGTAACGGTTGATCGTTTTTTTATCAACCTGATTATAAAACTGGATGGATGAAAGCGCCAATTTCAAACCTTTTGCAAATGCTGCCAGTTTATCGTAGAACAAAGCTCGTATTGCTTCATCTTTCAGTAACAATTGATAAGCTTCAGCATCACGTTTATTGGTGATGGTTTTAAAGATGTCCCATAATTCTGAAAACTTTTGAGGAAGCTTTTTAATTTCTTCGTTGATGTTTACCAAAGTGCCTTCCAGATCATCTGAATCAAATTCTTCGAACGATGAATACAATTGCAAGGCATCATCCAAATTCTCAATCACGCCATAATAGTCAATGATATAGCCAAATTCCTTATCCGGATAAATACGGTTTACCCTCGCTATTGCTTGTAAAAGTTTATGTCCCTGAAGGTTCCTGGTCAGATACAACACTGTATTCTTCGGTTCATCAAAGCCAGTAAGCAATTTATCTACTACAATAATGATTTCAGGATCTTTTTGATTTTTGAACCGGCTAATGATATTTTTTTCATATTTTTTGGAATTGCCATGTTCATCCATCATCTTTTTCCAAAAACGATTTTCCTTCTCCGTGGATTTTTCATAGGCGCTGTCTTCACCTTCTCTTTCATCGATGGATGAAATCAGTACTTCACTGCTTACCAATCCAATTTCGTCCAGAAATTCCTTGTAACGAATGGCATTTATTTTTTTGTCGCAAACCAATTGAGCTTTAAATGGAGTATTTTGCCAATTGTCGCGAAAATGCATACTGATGTTCCATGCAATCGCATATATTTTTTGTTCGGCACCGTTCAACTGGTCTGCTCTGCTGAACTTCTTTTTGAAGTCGACTTTTTGGTACTCAGTCAATGGTTCTGAAACCATTTCGAAAAATGTGTCTAACGGACTTCCGTTTACAATTTGCCTGGCCAATCTTCCTTCATACAAAAGTGGAACTACAGCTTTGTCTTTTACGGCCTGATCAACCGTGTATGCATCTATAATACCACCAAATTTCGCTGCTGTACTTTTATCTTTTTTAAAGAGTGGCGTACCTGTCATTGCAATGAAACATGCATTTGGCAGGGTTTTCTGCATTTCAATGTTGAAAGTTCCATGCTGGGTCCGGTGTCCTTCATCAACCAAAACAAAAATGTCGTGACTCTGCAACGGGTTGCCGATTTTTCTGATGGCAGCCACAAACTTGTTGATGATGGTGGTGACTACTGAATCGCTTTTACTTTCAAGCAACTCAACCAATCGTTGACCGGTGGTGGCATTTTCCACAAACATTCCACATTTCCGAAAAGTACCGGTAATTTGAGAATCCAAATCAGTACGGTCGGTTACCAAAACTATTTTCGGATTTCGAATTGATTTTTCCATGGCAATGGCCTGGGCAAGCATAACCATGGTTAAAGATTTTCCACTTCCCTGGGTGTGCCAGATCACTCCACCATTTCGCCTTCCACCATCAATTTGAAGGATTCGCCTCATAGATTTTTTGACGGCAAAAAACTGTTGGTATCGTGCTATTTTTTTCTCTCCATTGTCGAACAGAACGAAATTGAAAATAATATCCATCAGCCGCTCCGGTCTGCATAAACCATATAAATATTCATCCTGGATAGTTGGCAATATATTTTCATTCTCCAGATCATCAAAATACTGCCTAATATATTTATAACGATCAGCAAATAATTTGTTTTTCTGCTCCGGATCTAAAGACTGATTTTTTAATTCCTGTAAATTGGTTCTGTATATCTTTTCTTCTTCTTCATTGTTGAATTTTTCTTCCCACTTTGCCCAAAACTTTTCAGGAGTAGCATTGGTAGCATAGGATGCTTCCTGTGTTGCCAAACTCAATGTCAGTTGAGAATAGACATACAAGGCCCGGATGCCGTCTTCCTGCTGACTGCGCAAATGTTGACTGATGGCCTGTTTCAATGGTTCTTTCATGTCAGGTCGCTTGCACTCGATCACACAAATTGGTATACCATTAACAAACAGTACCAAATCGGGCCGGTAATGTTCTTTGCTGGTGCTGCGCATTACACTGTACTCTTCGGTTACATGAAATACATTGTTCTCCGGATTTTTCCAATCCATGTATTGAAGCGTAATGCTTTTTTTATCTCCATCAAAACTTTGTTCAAATGCTTTCCCCAACGTGATCAGGTTATAAGCCGTTTCGCAGGCTGAAATGTATCCTTCGTTCATCGGCAATTCCTTCAAGACCCGAATTCCATTTTCAATATTGGCATCGCTGATGTAGGTGGTCTTGGTTGAACTGATTCGTTTTTCCGAGTTGATTTCTTTCAACTGTTTACGCAAAATATCATCCAATAAAACATTACTGGTTTTTCCGCCTCTAAGATTTTCTGCTTCTGCCGAACTGAGATAGGTATAGCCTAATTTTTGCAACAGCTGCAAAGCTGGTATCTGGCTAATATGATCTTCTTTAAAGCTTGGTGTATCCATTCTTTTTACTGTTTTGGAGAATTTTATCGCTTTTTGGAGAATTGATTATTCAAAGTCAATCTTACTAAAGTCTTATATATCAATACATTTTATTATTCCTAAATTATTACTGCCAGAAATATGGAGAATTGTGGGCCAAATATGGAGAATTATCACTGAGGTAATTATTCACATTTTTATTCCTTCAAATTCCGATCTCATGGCATTGTACACATGTCGCGAACTCACTTAATCTTCGCTTTTTTTTAAGCGTTTTTAGTTATTCTATTGTCTCATTTGATTATTTCTTTTTATATCCAAAACCTAATTTAATTCCATTTTCAAAAAATGGAATCAACTTTTTTCTACTAACTAATGAAAGTATCGAAATGCCTATTGCTCCTGAAATGGGAAAAAATTTATCTATTATGTCTTTGTATTTGGGGTTCACAGCAAATTTTATTAATGCAGTTGCAACGGCAATTACCAGGATGAAATAAATAATATTGGAAATAATATTCGTTCTATTAAGGAATTTCTTTTCAAAACTTGACAAGAATGCAAAATTACTTGTGTCTGATTTGTCTCCTTCAATAAGTACTATGTCAAAAGCTCGTAACGAGATAATATTCAAAAAATCAGATTTATATAAATCTAACTTATCGCTTGTTATTTTTGCATAAAAATCAGATTTTTCTTCCCAGGAAATCAATTCTAAATCCAACAAATTTTCAATGACGATTATTACCTGAAACAAGTTTTCTTTATTTTTATAATTACCATTAAGAATACTTAGAAAAGTATTCTTAATTAATGTACCTTCTTTTTCCGAACTCTCTCGGGATTGAATGGCTCTAATCAGCCAGTTTGATTCTGATTTAAATTTAATTAATCCTACAATAAGGGCAAATAACAATAGATCCTCATGAAGTATTGGAGAATTTTTATTCGGTTGTCTTTCTGATATTTGAGAATATACTTGATGAAACAATTGTTTATTCCCTTGTTTAATCGAGAGCAAAGTATTATTAAATAGTCGGTCAATTTCAATATCATAATCAATTCTTTCAACCGATGAGCAATTGACAAAAGAGATAAACTGATTGAATTTAGTATTTCTCTTTAAATCTGAAACGTAACTATTTCGTTCAATTAGAGAAACCATTTTTTATATTTTAAGTTTAGATTTATAACTTCTGATTTCCAGCCAGGCATGGTTCGAAGCTTACCTAATATTTTAGCAATCAAATTAGAATATTGCATAGTAGCAGGATTTTGGTTTGGCATAAAACTTCTCCATGAAAGAAGGCTGAATTTAAAGATTTGCTGGGTAATGTAATGTAAATCTGAAAACAGGAGTTCTTTTAAATTGTCTCCTTCTTCAAAAGAAGTAGGTCTTAAAATTTTGATTAATAAAGGATGACTTGCTCCATGTTTAGAGGTTCTCATTTCGTCAACCCCAAGCATCTGAACCAGACAAGAATAGTCATTCAATACGATATTTTCGCCTCTTTTAGGTACAAAATCGCCGATGGGTTTCCCATATTTAACAATTCCTTTTTGGGATTCATCATACATTAAAAATGGGTGGAAATCACTAACAGTTACAAAAGCAAACTGGATTTTATATTTAGTAATAGTTGTAACAAGTTCCTTTATTACTTCGAACTCAACATTTTTGATCGGCTTAAAAATATGGAACACTAACCTAACAGTATCATTTTCACGCCATCCATATTCCTTTGACAAAGTTTCAATAGATTCTTTCAGGCTATCTAAAAGCTCTTGAAAGTATTCATCGTAGGGAACATCTTTAATATTTCCAGACATCATGTACTGACCATCGCCCGAAAAAAATGTGCTAATCCCGACAATTCTTTCCTGTTCATTTCCAGCATATATATTATTTCGAAAGGTAGAATTACCTATTCCTACAATTATTTCTCTATCAATAGATTCCTTTGTAAGTATCGTCCATGGCACACCACCAAGTTTTGCATACATTTGGAGGCTGATAGCATTTAATTTGTATTCATCATACCTAATTATATTCTCGGAATTAACTATTTGTATTGGTATTTGGAGATTCAAGAAATATGCTTTTGTTTGATAATAAAGACTTTTATTAACTTCCTTTATTTCTTTTAAATAGGAAGGTATTTCGAGAATTACAATATCAGCGGTATAATTAAGTTTTGAATTTATTTTTTTGATTTGTTCAATTTCATAAGAGGTGATCTCCTGAATATCATAATCAATTTTGTGAAGTTCATATTTTGCCTGAAATCCTTTTGTGAAATATTGGGAATTAGGCATTCCATCAATAAGTTCTTTTAGGAATTCAGCCACTTTACCTCTATTCTCTTTATGGCATATTACCAAAAGCTTAGGTGATTTTGGTGTAAATTGAGATGAATCATAGGGGCCAAATCTTCTTAATCCATAATCTGCACCAGTAGCCACCCTTACCCTTGATGGGTCAAATACGAAGGTTGGTGATTCAAGTGTAAAGTTCTTGTATGCTAAGTTTTTTGATGGTGAAATAGTAAAACAGAAACCATCTTTATTTTCAAAACTTAAAGATTCTTGCTGGCTATTAAAGAATAGTAGTTTTGAAGCAGATTGAAAATCAGACAAAATACGTTTCGGGATAATTGTATTGGATTTCTCCGTTTTCAATTTTTCCAGAAGTGAATCAGCCTTATCTGAACTTCGTAATGCAAAACCTAAAAATTCTTTTATATTCTTATGTGTTTTCCTAAGATAAAGCTCATTAAGGCTAAATGATTGCTCGCCCTCATTCGTTTCAACAATTGCGAGATTATTTTCTATTTCTTTTACGGTTCCAATTAATGATTCATTTGGCAAAAGAACGTTTTGCGCCTCGGGTATTACTTCTGAATGGTTAACCTCACAACCCACAAGTCTAAATCCCTTGTCTACAAGCTCTTTGCAAGTTATATCTAACTTCCAATTTCTGTTCACATTAACAAGAAACCCAAATTGTTCCTCTCCATTAATTATACAGGTTCGCAATTGAACTTCAATTTGCTTTGTATATGATAATCTACCTTTTAATCCTTGGGGCAGAAATCTATGAATTAAATCATTCTCATTCTTCTTTGATTGAAATATGAATGGGTAAAAACTGTTTGGTTTATATTTAGGATATGTCTCAAGGAAAGTTCTGAAAAATATATGTTTAATTAGCGATGCAGTAATTTTTCTATCCTCAAAAACAGACATTGGTTCAGTTTCTCCAATACCTAAATCTTCTCCATTTTTATTTGAGATATAAATGAAATCTCCATGTTTAAAGAAAGAATGGGTTGAGTTATATTTTTCTCTGAGTTCTTTCAATAAATCCGGCTCTGATTTAACTCTTAAAACTTGATATTCATCGAAATCGAAATTTATTGGATAAAAATTAGTTACCATATCTTTTTATTTTTGTTGTAATCGTTTTTTTCCTGTCAACAGCACCTGCATCATCCCCTTTTTCTGCTCGCGCAGCTTATCGGTTTTGGCTTTGAGCAGTTGTATTTCTTTATCTGCTGCTTGCAGCACTTGGGCAATGGCGATTTGTTCTTCAACTGAAGGAATTTTCACTTCAAGTTTTAAAAAATCCTTTTTACTTAATACTCGGTTTCTTCCTGCACCACCTGGCGAAATCAGATCCAATAAATATTTGAATTTGGGTTGAAGGATAAAGTGCCGGAAATAATTCATAACGCCATTGTTCTGGTTGAAAGTAAATGTTGGAAAACGATGAGAAACTAATGCTCCGTCATCTTGTTTCCCAACAATTGCAATGGCTTGTTCCCAGGCAAAGGTGATATTCACGATTAAATCGTTTTCTCTGACAACGAAAAGTGTATCCATTTCTATTTTGCTAGGCTCAAAATCAGGTTTAAGAAATGTTCCTTTTCCATGACTACGAATTCCCATTGCAAGAAATGCTGAAGTTGGTTTATCAACTGGGCGTGAAACAGGAATCAGTACATCTTCTAATAATTTTACTTTCCACTTTTCATTCTCAAACCCCTTCAACCTTTTCTTTCCGGTCAATAAATTTTGCATTAGCCAATTTTTGCGGAGTTCTTTTTGGGCAATAAGTTGGTTGTTTTGGTTGATGGCCGAGTCCATTAAACTTAGGACATGGGCTATGGCAATTTGTTCGGGGAGAGGAGGGAGAGGAACTTTAACTTTTGCTAAGTCACTTGAATAGATATGAACTACTGAATTTCCCTGCCCTAAGACTCTTTTTTGCCTCTTTGCAAAATCAGTTTCTAAAGCAAATGAAAGACACTCAACATTAACTTCGCTTATTGTGGAAAGAATAATAATATCGCCACCTGCAAATGCTTTTTTGTCGCCAGTATAAGCCACAGCTTTCCCAATTTCTTCTACAGTCTCTCCGGAACCAGCAAATAAAATATCACCATTTTTTATCTCTTTACTTTCAAGAGTAACAGCTTCGTTGATAAATGATTTAAATTCATTTATGATAAAATCATGCGTTGTATATATTTCCCCATATCGAATACATGGAAAACCTTCAGATATAACTTGTTCCTTTAATATGCCTTTCCCTTTTGAAAACATTCCTAATTGGCCTAAGGTTTTCACCTCCCAATCGCTTGGAATGGTGGTATTGTAAAAGGGTTTTGTGGTTTTATTTTCCATCTAATTGAAAGCTTTTAAGTATTTGGGTTAATACGTTTTGTGGGTTTGTTGTTCCCAGCCCCATAGCTTTAAACAGTTCTTTACCAGGTAAATTATCGGCAACATCTGCAGCAAAGTTTTGTAAATCGGTTTTTAGGGTTTGGGGCAATTCAAAAACATCAGCTGGTGCTAACGTAACAGCTAATCTAAAAATATCGCTTTTGTGTTTTTGTATTTTCTTACTGTCAATATTTTCACCTTGTGCTTTGCGAATGGTCATATCATTATAAGCCCGCGATTTTAAGCAAATGAGCGATTCCGTTTTAGCCAAATGCACTTCATTTTCAATAAAACTGTGGGTTAAAATATAATTGTAATAATCGTCGCTTAATAAAATGGCCGAAAGACTTGCGAGTTCAGCTTCAACAGGAATTGGAGTTAAATGTGCCGGTTCGTTTAACAAAACAGCATCAGGTTTACGCGAGAATAGCTCAATCATATCAGGAAATTCTTTATTTACAGGATTGTAAAACCGATAATATTGTCGTTCACCGGTGCTCTTTTCCTGGTGCTCATAATTTCCATCTTCCACAAATTGCCAAAACTGCATAACGAATTCTGCGGTTAAGGCTTCAACTACCAAAATCATATCAATATCCTTGGTTCCTTTGGGCTCAAAACCGGCATCTTCCATGATGATATCACGGGCTGTTCCACCAATAATCAGGTAGTTATCAGGAAATGCTGCAAAATATGCTTTAAATAGGTCTAATCCTTTTACCATAAGAAGTGTTCTAAAATTTGCTCCAGTGCCATTTCAATGCGTTCGTCACGATTTTCTTTCAGGCTTAAATAGAGTGAAAGCGGATCAACTACGCTCATATTAATATTTAAAATTTCAACCAGCGGTTCCGGGTTGTATTTCCATACCTCCAGACCATACTTTCCCTCATGTTCGTTGGGGTTTTTTAACTGCCCATTTTTTTTCAAATCGTAAAACTTACCTTTCTCAATGGCATAATACTTTTGCTGGCTTGGATTCATGTCGCTGTATTCGGGCAGGGCAGACTCGTTAGCTTTAAGCAAATGCATTCCTTCCGGCATTTCGTCAACATAAATTATTTTTAACACAGGATTTACCAATAGTGGTAAAGCTAAATGCCAAAGTTGCCCTTTATCGCTAGCGAACCGAATGTATTTTTCTTTTGTGCCTTCAACCTCACAAAGTCCAAGATAATCCAAATTATCAACAGCTTTGGTTATTGCCATCTTGGTATAACCGAATCTTAATGCTAATTGAGTAAAGCTATCATTTCCAATATGCCCTGTATTCGGTCTTTGTAGTAAGTGATAGATAAGAATGAACTGAGCAGAAGGTAATAGTTTTTCTGTTTTCTTTTTTCTTCCCGCATTTTGATTTACTTCTCTTAAATCCATGAGGAATTCAGGCAAAAACAGCTGCTTATCCGGCACAATAAAGTTTATGCCTTTTTCTATTAGCCTTTTACGATATAAGGCAGAAATATCTTTGGCAAGTAAAACAACCTTTTGGTTAAGATTAGTATTAATTAATTCGCTATGTTTCTCTAATTGTGAAATGCTAAAGGCATCTACATCTTTATATTCGATTAGAACAAAATGGATGTCGCCCAATGTTACCCGGTGGAGGTTGTATATTTCATTTATGTACATGGGTAGGTTCCCTAGTTCTTGTTTAGGTATCGGCATTATTACCATCACATATCCCAGAATATCTTCAATGTATTTTTGCAGCTTCATTATCATGTTCTCCATCGTAAACATATTTAGTAGTGGTAAACCTATCAGGTATATTATACAAATATAGGTTTATTATCATGTGTATCAATAGTATCATCTAAATTATAAGTTGTACTATTACCAAAAGAAGTATGTTCATTGTTTCTAACATATCCTAATTGATTAGTAAGAAGTCTTGTTCTACCAATACTAAAATCAGGAGTATTTACATGACTGTGACCATATATCCAAGCATCTGGTCCAGATGCTTCAATCAAATCGAATAGCTCTACAGTAAAAGCATTGTTCAACACGCTGTTTTTAAAGGTTTCCGGATAATTCATCAGGGTAGGCACATGATGGCTAACCACCACCGTTTTGTTAGCCTGATTCCCTGCCAGCTCCTGCTTTAGAAAATCAATACAAGCCTCATGAAGTTCGTTGAACTTTGAGGAAGAAAAGTGGAATTGCCCGTTTTTAATCACCTTAAAATCGCTCATGCCACGCTCGATATACCATTCGTTTTCAGGTCTAATCTTCGACCACAAGGTTGAGAAGATAAATTTGACATCATCGAGAATAACGGTTTTATTATTTATCAAAAAAACATTCTCTTTTATTTTTTCCATGAAAGTTCCCGATTTTTCGGTCACATCGGAATAATAATATTCGTGATTTCCGGGAATCCAGTAGGTAGTCTTAAAATTCTCGGAAACATATGTGAAAAAGTCTGCATGTTGGGACATAACTTTAAAAGGCACAATATCGCCAGCAAGCACTAAAACATCACCCATAGGTTTCAATGGGTTCGTTTTGAGAAACTGCTTATTTTCGGGAAATTCCAAATGTAAATCGGAGGCGTATTGTACTTTCATGCTAAGCTCCCAATTCTTTTAAGTATTTGTCCATCTCGACTTGTACCGATTTCAATTCCACTTCCAATTTATCAATTTCTTTCTGAACCTCAGCGATATCCACTTCGGCTTCTTCTTCGAAGGTATCCACATATCGGGGAATGTTCAGGTTAAAATCGTTTTCCTGAATTTCTTCAAACGTAGCGACGAAACTGAATTTGTCTTCCACAATTCCGGCTGGTAATTTGCCCTCATTGAATTGGCGGTAAGTATCAACAATGTGATCAATATCGTTGGGTCTTAGTCTGTTCTGGTTTTTAGCCGATTCGTATTGTTTGCTGGCATCAATAAACAGCACATTGGTATTGTTGACTTTGCCCCGGTTGAAAATTAAAATAGCTGCAGGAATGCCAGTTCCGAAAAACAGGTTGGCGGGTAAACCAATTACGGCTTCCAGTATGTTTTCTTCAATGGTTTTTCGTCGGATTTTTCCTTCGCTGGCTCCACGGAATAGAACTCCATGAGGAACAACAACTCCAACTCTTCCGTGGCCTTCATGAGCGGTTTCAATCATGTGGCTAATAAAAGCCCAATCACCCTTGCTCTTTGGCGGAGTACCTCTCCAAAAACGATTGTATTGGTCGGTTTCCGGGTCAAAGCTGTCACTGGATTTGTTTTCTTCCTTGTCATCAATCTTTCCCCATTTGTCTAAACTAAATGGCGGATTGGCCACCACCGTATCGAACTTCATTAGTGCATCGCCTTCTTTCAGTTTCGGGTTACGAATGGTATCACCCCAACGAATCGTAGCTTTGTCAAATCCATGCAAAAACATATTCATTACCGCCAGTGCCCAGGTACTTCCATTGGCTTCCTGTCCGAAGAGCGAAAAATTATCGGAGCCAACTTCCTCACCAGCCTTGATCAGCAAGGAGGCAGAGCCACAAGTAGGGTCGCAAATCCGCGATCCGGGTTTCGATTTGGTAAGTTTCGCAATGAGTGTAGAAACTTCTTTAGGGGTGAAAAATTCCCCGGCTTTTTTACCGGCATCGCTGGCAAAGTTTTCAATCAGGAACATATATGCACCACCAATAATATCAGTTCCTTCCAGGTGCGATGGACGCAAGTCTAAAGTGTCTTTGTTAAAATCGAGTAACAGGTTTTTTAAACGTGTGTTTTTATCTTTTGTGTCACCCAACACGCTGCTGTTGAAATTGATGTTCTGGAAAATTCCGGCACCATCTTCGCTGTATAGTTTATCTCGGTTGGCTTCCACCAGATCTTCCAAACCAATATCAATCAACTCACCAATATTGAGTTCATTCCGATGATCATACAAATAGTTGAAATGACTTTGTTCTGGCACCACAAAGCGTTCGTGTTTCATCGCTCTTTCTGCTCTCTCCTTGTCGCCATTGTATTTGGCCAGATGTGTCTCATATTTGTCGTCACGAACATCGCTAAGGTATTTTACGAAAAGCATGGTCAGTACATAATCCTTATAGATACTGGGGTCAATGCTTCCGCGAAAAGTATCACAGGCTTTCCAAACAGCATCGTTAATATCTTTCTGTGTAATCTTTTTAATCATGGTTTATTTGATTGCGTTATTTATTTTTTTTTGAATAATGATTTCCTGAAGTGATTCAATTTTCTGCCTCATTTTTTTTTCCTGGCTTCTCAGTCTCGAAATTTCAAGAATGACTCGTTGAGTTTGAATATCAGGAACAAGCATTTCAAGCTTTTCTAAAACTGATTTTGAAATTGAAGCGATGGAAGAACCTAGGGCTGTAGATTTCAGGAATAGCTGAGTTGTAGGGCTATTCATGAACCAGGCAAAATATTCAGGTAATGTCGTGTTATCCCTTAAGCGAATAACAAAAAAGGAAGTAGACGCAACAGACTTCGGATACCGGTCTTCAAATACTGCCGCGAAGTTTTTATTACCTTTAGCCGCAAATAGCACATCCCCAAGTTTCAGAAGATGTTTTTCATTTATATCATCAGCCAATAAATCAGGATGTAGTTCACCAATGAGTAATCCATTTTCATCAAAGAACCTGGCTTGCAGATAAACGATTTCTCCTTTTGAAGCTGGCTTTGCAAAAACTCCTGTTTGTATGCTGGCGATATGTCCTAATGTTGTTTTCAAATTACAGTTAAAGATTAACTCTACAAGGCTAGTCATTATTTTTCATAAAACCACCAATCAATTGTAGAAAATATCAAAGTATATTTTCTACAAAAAATTAAAATTATTTACTACTTACTGATATAGTGTATTTTATGGAAATATCACAATTCTGTATTAAAAGCATAATTAAGCAGAAATGCTCGATTTAAATTGAGATTTGACCCTTTAAATTTACGGCTGGTGCGAGTGAAAATCGTCGCTAATCAATCGTTGAATGGTCAATTATTTTGACGACCATAAAAAAAAGCCTTTCGGCTTTTTTTGTTCCTGCTAGAACGGAAGGTCATCCTCGGTTTCTGCAGTCTGTTTTTTTGATTTCTTTTTGCCAGCCTTTTGGGCTTGCTCTGGTTCCTGATCTTTCGGTTCCCCGGAGTAATTTTTGGTCTGAAAGTAGCAGGTATGGGTACGACCGAATTTGTCGGGTTCTTTCAGTTTAGCAATTTCGAACAAAAGGTATTTTACGCCTTCTTTTTCAAAAAATGCGGCTTCGAGGCCAACTACTGGTAATGTTACTCTTACGATTTCAAGGCCTTCTACCTGTTTGCCTTTCCCGATGTAATGCTTTTCAAAAGTTGTCATGATGATGAATTTTAAGTTATTAAAAAAATTATACCAGGTTGAAATGTTCCGTTTCAGGATGGCAATGAGGAAACTGGAATACCGGACTGACCAACGGAAGGGAGGATATGCCGGGAAAACTCATTGACAGGTCTCTTGATAAAGGAACAAACCTTTGTATATATTTTTGACGAATAACTTCAACATCACTGACAGCCGTAGAAAAGCTACTTGCAGCAAAGGGATAAAAAAGGCTAGGTCATGAAATGTTTAGAGCAACAACGTAGCTGGTTACCAACAGTTTTGAAATAAGATATGTAGAATCCCCCCGAAATTGTATGAAGGAACCCAGCCGGTCGTTCCACAACCTACCAGACCACCCCGGGGCACGGGAGGAACCGTTGTAAGCCGGATGGCAAAGGAAAAAGACGAGACTGTCGCCTGATGACCTGCTAACAGGAATACAGCCGAAAGGCTTTGGGGGAGCGCAGTTCGGCAACTTCAGCAAACTCGGGGCGAATACCTTCACCCGCGAATCTGAGTGTAACATGGATTTTCGACCATTTCCACTGAGCATGAAGCCTTTGTAATCGACAAAGAAAGGGGCGAAAAGCCCCTTTCTTTCAGTAAGCATACGGACCGTTACCATTGTAAACATCCTCGTCGGCTGATGATGACTTGAAGGGACGGTATGGATCTTCGCCGCATTTCAGGCAAAACATCTTACGGTCGGACGTCCACCAATAAATATCTGTACCTTTTTTAATGCTGCAGCCACACTTTGAGCAAGCTGAATGAAATTTAGCTGTGATCATTCCTGGATCGTTTTTGTAAGTCATGATCTTTAGTTTTACTGAATGAAATTATTTTGATTAGCATATTGAGATTCCACTTTTTCAGAACCCCAGGTATCACGCATTTCGTCCATGGACATCAGCTTGCCAGACTTCTTGAAATATTCGCCTTTATGCCAGTACCAGGCCGCCTTGGGATGTGAGAATTTGTATCCTTCACCTTTCAATGTTTCACGGACAGCGAAAGTGTTGCCAGTAATCCAGATCCAGGAACCAATCAGTTCGATAACAATACCTGGCATGCAAATGATCCGGTCTAACCGTTGGCGCATTTCTTCCGAAACCTGCTGTTCATACTCTTTTCTACCTTCCGAAAAAGATTCATTGCTATTGATTAGCTTTTTGGACAGCCGGTCGTACTGATCATTGAGGACTTGCATGATTGCCGTATCGCCACCTTTGTCCGGATGAAACAGAAATGCAAGGCGACGGTATTCCTTGCGTAATTCGTCCAATGTTTTAATACCCTCGAAAAATTTCATATGATTTTGCCCCTGCCTTGAGGACTTTTATTGGCTTCTGGCTCGCCTGTTAATTTTGAGCCAATTGCACATTGAGCAGACCGGATTCTTGTCAATGGCCGAATGTCAGTTTTGAGACACGAAAAACTGAACTAGCGCCTTCGGCGTTGTTTCGGTTCTAAAGTTGACTGACCAAACTCCGAAACAAGCCTTGACTTTTCCGGGATGCGTAAATAACTTTGCAGAAAATTGTAGGAGAGAGAACCACCTCAGAAAAATCTAAAAAAAGGCACTTTGACTGTTGAATTTTTCGGAAAATAAAAAGCAACTGGAAGATATTCAGGACAGAATGAGGGAAATACCGGGATTTTTTTTTTGTTTCGGCGTAGTCATTAGCCGCTAAATCCAATGGTGTCCTTGTGTGAATTTTAATAAAAACAAGTATGATGAAGCTCTTACACAATCAGCAGCGAAGGATCTAGAAATCTTGCAGTTTGCGAATCCACTCATCTTTTGGAAATGGAATAATAGTTAAATATCTCCACACACCATCGTAATTTATTCTTTTACAAATACACGCAGAAATCTTCTGAATCAAGACATTAAAAGAGGTTTTTCCATTTTCGTAGCAAACCCGGAAAGCTTATTTCTTAAGACGGCCATATCCTGACTAACTTTTTGTTCTACGACTTTGGCATAAATCTGAGTAGTTGTAATACTCTTGTGACCTAACATACTACTCACCGTTTCAATCGGAACACCATTCGTTAGCGTAACTGTAGTTGCAAAAGTATGCCGAGCCAAGTGAAACGAAATGTTTTTTGTAATTCCACATAAATCAGCTATCTCCTTTAGGTAGCTATTTAATTTCTGATTAGAAATTAAAGGGAATATGCATCCTCTGTTTATAGACCTTGGGTTTGTTTTGTATTTTTCAATAATCTCATATGCTATGGGCAGTAATGGGACTTTAACCTGAACATCGGTTTTCTCCCTGGTAGTATAAATCCACAATTGGCCATCAACCCCTAAAGCTAACTCTGATTTCTTAAGATTTATCGCATCGATATAAGCCAGACCAGTATAACAGCTAAAAACAAAAAGGTCTTTAATCAATTGAAGTCTTTCAATTTTGAAATTCTTATTTTCAATTGCAGCAAGTTCTTGTGCGTCCAGAAATCCTCTTTCTGATTTCTTGAACTTAAGCTCGTACAAATCATAAGGGTTGTGTTTTAACCAATCCATGCGAATTCCTAAACTCAATATTTTCTTTAGTCTTTGCTGATGTTTCATTAATCCATTATTTCCAATAGGTTGATGATGATCAAGTGGTTTGTAATGCCGAAGGAAATATTCAAATTCAATCACAAATTTATAGTTTAACTGCGACAGCTTAGTATCTTTTGTTTTGAACTTACTCATTAAGAATTTTTCAATGTACCTTTTTGTCGTGTAATAATTCTTCAATGTTCCATATTTCAGAATTCCATGTTGAGATACATTATGATACTCAATAAGCTCACACAATGTGTGTTCTTCCTGATCCTCTCCTAGGAAAAGTGATTTGATTTTTTCAGCCGTAATTTCCTGATTTTTGATTTGTAATTCATGGAATATTTCAGTCAGCCTTACCCTCACCTGATTTAGAAAATTATTAAAGCTTTTCATCTCTAAGCTTGAGCCTTTTGCCATTCCTTTGGCACTATTCCAATTGTCTGTACAAATTGTTTTCTTTAATGAAATTTCTATTCGGTTACCCTCCACGGTTAATCGGGCATAGATCAATCCATCAGTTTTATTTCGATTGATTCTCATCACAAACTGAATTCCAAGTGTAAGTCGTGTTCTCATAAGGATCTCATTTTGTATTAATTAATAAAATTTGACTAACCCATTTTCAAAAACTCACCGTTTTACTCACCAAAACAAACTAAATTGACACAAAACACATCAAAAAACAGGGTTTGTTTTATCATAATAAAACGAGGTTTAATCCTTAATAATCAGCATTTTAACCTCATTCTGGTGAGTCAAAAATAAATTAAAAAATGACTCACCGTATTACTCACATTTTCTTTGAAATTGTTTGATCTGGATTGATCGAAGAAAAAACCAAAAAGCCTGTAAATCAATAGATTTACAGGCTTTTGACATGGAATGGAATCCCATTTTGTCGGTTTGCAGGGGATCGAACCCTGGACCCGCTGATTAAGAGTCAGCTGCTCTACCAACTGAGCTACAAACCGAATCGGCGACAAAAGTAACAGATTGTTTGGCATAAACAAAGAATAGCGAGGAGTATTTGCCCATACCGGGGAACGAAACGATAAAACGGGGAATCGAACCAGGGTCTGGCTTGCCTGAACAAATTATCAAATCCTTAATTTCAGGCACTTTAGGCGCTATCGTGTACAATTGCTTATCTTTGTAAGCAAACATTCGAAATAACATGGAAATCCTGGATCATATACCCGAAGGATTCATCAAATTCATTTTAGTGCTGGTCTTTTCCTTGCTGATTGGGCTGGAACAACGACGGCACCACATCAACGAAAACGAAGACCTTCTGTTTGGAACCGACCGGACATTTACTTTCATCGGGTTGCTGGCCTATGTTTTGTTTATTGCAGATCCGGTCACCTATATCCCTTTTCTGATTGGATTTACCTTAATAGGCCTTTTGCTCAGCATTCAATACCATCATAAAATCGGACAAAATGGGAAATACGGACTAACCAGCACCATCCTGGCTCTTTTGACCTATTGTATACCCATCATGGTTTTCACCCAACCCATTTGGTTGGTTCTGTCTTTTATTGTTGCTCTTATGATGGTTACCGAACTCAAAAGCCATTTCATTACATGGTCAAAAAAAGCATCAGAAGAGGAATTCATCACACTGGCTAAATTTATAGTCCTGGCAGGTATTATTCTGCCACTACTTCCTGAATCCAATATTTCAGCGCAGATCCCAATTTCACCTTATCATCTTTGGCTGGCCATCGTGGTTGTTTCAGGCATCTCCTACGCCAGTTATTTGCTGAAAAAATTCGTTTTCCCGAATTCCGGAATCATGCTCACCGGTTTATTGGGCGGTATTTACAGCAGCACAGCCACAACTGTAATTCTGGCCCGAAAGGAAAGGCAAGGATCAACAGGTATGCAAACTGTCCCGGCAATTATGATTGCCAACGGGATGATGTATTTGCGGATTCTTGTTCTCGCCTTTATTTTCAGCCCACCCATAGCTTTAAAACTATCTATTCCTTTTTTGGCCATGTTTCTGATTACTTTAATTCTCTCGAAACTTGCTGCCCGAAGAAACAAAAATGACCTTTCTGACGAAAATCCGGAAAGCACCGTGGAACTGAATAAAAATCCACTGGAATTTAGAACAGCTGCGGTTTTTGGCGTTTTATTCGTGGTTTTTGCCCTGGTGACCGATTTCGTACTGAAAAGCTATGGAAGTTCCGGAGTCACCAGTCTGGCATTCGTGGTCGGAGTGACTGATATCGATCCTTTTCTAATGAACCTGCTTCAGGGAAGTACCGGAATGGAACAGATGATTATTGTTTTGGCTATTATTAATGCGACCAACAGTAACAACCTTTTAAAAATGATATATGCCATTTCCTTGAGCAGTAAAAGCATCCGCAAAAGTTTAATTTTGAATTTTTCAATACTAATTATTTCCGGCTTCCTGATATCAGCAATCTTTTATCTAATTTAGTATTTCTAACTCATAAGCTTCTGATTCAAACACTATAGCCATGAGAAGATTATCACACCATACATTCATTGTGTTTGACAGAGGATTCTCGAAATTTGATCCGATAAAACGCAACTTACCTGTAGATTTTAAAACTGATTTTTTGATTCAGGAAAAAGGTAAATAGTCGCCCGGCATAAAACAGGATGCAGCTCATAACCGAATAACCAGAGAGACCAGTCTGTGAAGGGAATAGTTTAAATCCCGGCGTACTATTATTTAGAAGGTGATAAGGGATCAGTTGATATTATTGTGGGGAAAGGTATTGGTAAGGTTTTCAAGTATCGAATTTAAATACTGTTATTCAGGGTCTACTTAAAAATGGTTTAAGTATTGATGATTAATCGTTTAAATGTCATTTTATAAATATCAAGTGCAAGCAGTTTAAATGTAATACCGAAAAAAGCTTGCACTTGTTATTTTCAGCCTGGTAGACAAATATCCCAGAAGGATAAAATGTTTATAGAAAATGAATTGTGCAAGCGGACATTCAACCCTGGCCAGGGTTGAACAGCGTTCTAATCATCCTTTTCTATCCGCCAGCTGGCGGATGACCTCTCTGAGGTCTTTCTAAGCTTCTTCGAATTTTTCAGCAAACCCTATTTAGCCCGAAATCAAAGATACTGCCCTTAAGCCGGACGGGCTTTTTCTTCTTGGGCGGAACAACACCAACACGGCATATATTCCCGAATGAATTGAATTGAAACATCATTCTTCAAATTTGAAGCAACAATTGATCGGAGCGAGTGCGAGGGCCGTCAAAACGCCCGGCTGAGGGTTCGTTTTGACAAGATTTTTGCTTACTTTTCATCCCCGCCTGCCGTCGGGCAGGGATTGGAGAAGTAAGGGCCAGTCCGGCCTGAGGACAGAAAACGGATTTGAAATTGACTGTTTTAATATTGCTCCAAAACTATATGAAGTGATCCGTGATAAGTTGGTATCAGCTAATTCTGCTAAACCATTTCTGAAATAATGCACCAATAAAAGGAATCTCATGTTCAATCGTTTTTACCGTTCCAACAAAACTGTATGTCCACAAAACGAAGAGCACTCCCCAGACGATGATAAAATAATCAGGAATATACCAGGAAAGAAAGAAGCAAATAAAAAGGCCAAGCGTTTGACGCAAATAAAAACTGGTCAGCGAATCTTTATTTACGCTGTTTAAAACCAGTGCAATCAGCCATCCAACCGGGGTTAAATGAGCCAACATCGATTTCATTTTTGGATTCATAATGTATTCGTATAATCTGATATCAAAATGTAATTTATAAAAAGAAAACAGCAACACCGCCAACGGTAATTACAGCTCCAATAATTTCCTTCCAGTTAACTTTCTCGTGAAAAAACAGAATAGCCGGAGGAATAATCAGCACAGGGACTATAGACATGATGGTTGCCGCAATTCCTGCCTGAATATGCTGTACGGCCAGCAACGAAAAAGAAACTCCTAGAAACGGGCCGAAAAGCGATCCTAAAGCAACTCGCTTCATGGCTGATTTGTGTTGCATAGCTTTCCATACTTTCCCATATCGTTTGGTAAACAGAATAATGATTGCAAAACCAACCATTCCTGTAATGACGCGAATGTGAGAAGCTGCAAAGGCATCGTAATCGCCCATTCCTTTTTTACTCAACACAAGACCTACCCCTTGCCCAACAGCTCCACCAAAAGCGAGTAGAATTCCCTTTATGCTGTAATTACTTGAAATTTTATGTCCTTTCTTCGTGACATCCTCATGCTTTTCACGTTTCAGAATAACAATGGAAATTCCGGTAAGAGTAACAATCATTCCAACCCAGTTCATCGGGCTCAGGACTTCACCCAAGATCAACCAACCCACAAATGCAGTAATGGGTGGGGTCAATGCCATAATCAACATGGCAATACGTGCACCAACAACCACAAACGCCTGAAAAAGCAGCAAATCGCCAATGACAAAACCTACCAGTCCGGAAAGAGCCAGCCACGCCCAGCGTTCAGCTCCGGCATCCAATGGTAAAATCATACCTCTCCGGAAATAATTCACGATGCCGTAGATAAAGAATGCCAATACCAGACGAATAAAATTAACCTGCAGCGAACCAATTTTTTTGCCGGCCGACTCGAATGACATACTGGTTACTGTCCAGAAAACAGCAGTCAGTAGAGCAGCAATTTCACCAATGTATTGCCCCATAAAAAATTTATAAAATGAAGGCACGAAGGTAAAAAAGAAAGTGCCTGAAGTTTGATGCAACAGGAATAAATTTTGGCCCTCCGAACTTCCGGTACTAGTTCAGCAAGCCGGCAATTGTATCACCGAGTTTTTCCTGACGAAGATTTCGTCCGATAATTTTACCGGTTTTGTCAACCAACAGATTTGCAGGAATTGAATTCACCGAATAAATAGCAGCAGCTTCGTTTTTCCAGCCTTTCAAATCAGAAACATGAGGCCAGGTGAGCTGATCGTCAGCAATAGCTTTTACCCATCTCCCTTTTTCACCATCCAGCGACACACCCAATACGCCAAAACCTTTGATCTTATACTGGTTAAATACAGCCACTACATTGGGGTTCTCCCGACGACAAGGACCACACCATGAAGCCCAGAAATCAATCAGTGTATATTCATTCTTCGAATAGATGTCGCTTAACTTAACCGGATTTCCGTCCACATCATTCATGGTAAAATCAGGAGCAATTTCGCCAATTGCAACCGTCTTCAGTTTGGCAACCCGGTTTTTCAGACTTATAACAGTAGACACCGAATCAAGTTTCGGGTCAAGTCCGGATAAGAATCCATCCAAAACATCAGCTTCCATATCGTAATAAACCCGGCCCAGAAGGTATGGAGAAACATAGGATGCCGGATTGGCTTTAATGTAATCTTTCTGCTGATTGTCAATGCTATTGAAAACATCTTCAGCCTGTGCTATTAAATTGTCAGACTTGTTCTTATCCCCAAGTTCCGCAGCCTCTTTGGATTGATTAAAAAGAACAGTTCCCTGTTTGTCCAGCTGATCCAGTTTATCCTGAATAGCCTGAAATTCATCATGAACCAATGAACCAGTCACTTTTGCGAAGCTCAGCGAATCAGCTAAACCAGAAATTGAAATAACTGCATTTTCAATAAAAAACGGTAGCTTTTCATTTTTTGCACTAACACTCAAATACCATACTTCAGGATTTTTCACAACACCCGCAAACTGACATTCGCCGTTCTTCAGTTCAGCCGAATCCAACTTAATCCATTCACCATTAATTCTTTTACTCAGGTAAGCCTCCCCTTCAGCAGCGTCCAGTTTCACACTGACCTGATAGGAAGGGGTTTGGGTGCAGGCGAAAAAACCAAAGATTAAGGCCACCAGGAAACAGTTTCTCATCGTTCTAATTATTAAAATTTCAATTTTTACAAAATAACAGAATTTAATCAAGTGTTATCCGCATCTATCAATAAAAAAACCGGGCCATTAAGCCCGGTTCTTTTGCTTCAACCACATTGCGAAAATCTGTGATGAAACGTATGACTTATTTTATTGTTTAGTGTAACCTTCCAAATGGACACCACCAACCGAACGGCCTGAAGGATCGGCATTGTTCTTGAAACTGGCATCCCACTCCAATGCAACCGGCGTACTGCAGGCAATTGAAGGCACAGATGGAACGCAGCTTGCAGCCGAATCAGAAGGAAAGTGTTCAGTAAAAATAGAACGGTAGAAATACTCCTCTTTCGACATTGGTGTGTTAATCGGAAACCGGAATTTGGCTGTTTTCATGTCTTCTTCGCTAACTTTATCAGCAACCATTACTTTCAGTGAGTCGATCCAGTTATAGCCAACGCCATCCGAAAATTGTTCTTTCTGACGCCACACAACACTTTCAGGCAATAAATCTTCAAATGCTTTGCGAATCACCCATTTTTCCATCCGTCCGTTTTTAGCCATTTTTTCTTCCGGATTAATCCGCATCGCTACATCCAGAAATTCTTTATCGAGGAACGGAACACGTCCTTCAACACCCCAGGCAGCCAAAGATTTGTTGGCACGCAAACAATCGTACAAATGAAGTTTATCCAACTTACGAACAGTTTCTTCATGGAAGGCCTGTGCATTTGGAGCTTTGTGAAAGTAAAGGTAACCACCAAAAATTTCATCGGCACCTTCACCCGAAAGAACCATTTTCACCCCCATCGATTTGATGACCCGAGCCAAAAGATACATCGGTGTAGATGCACGAACAGTGGTCACATCATAGGTTTCAAGGTGATAAATCACATCACGGATCGCATCCAATCCTTCCTGAACCGTAAAATGGATTTCATGATGAACAGTTCCGATGTGATCGGCAACGACTTGAGCCGCAGCTAAATCCGGAGAACCAACCAGTCCAACTGCAAACGAATGCAACTGAGGCCAGTATGCTTTTTGTGAATCTTTAGATTCAACACGGTATTCAGCATATTTTTTGGCTATCGCCGAAATAACCGAAGAGTCAAGTCCTCCGGAGAGTAAAACGCCGTAAGGAACATCCGACATCAATTGACGATGAACAGCATCTTCAAGTGCTTTACGCAAAACAGCCATATCGAAGCCGTTGTCTTTTACCGCATCATACGATGTCCAATCGCGCTCATACCAGGTTTTCACTTCACCATCCGGACTGTACAAATATTTACCGGGCAAAAATTCTTCAATTTTGTTGCAATAACCTTCGAGTGATTTCAATTCAGAAGCCACATAATAATTGCCATATTTATCCCATCCCTGATACAATGGAATGATTCCCATGTGGTCGCGGGCAACCAGGTAAACATCTTTTTCCTGATCGTACAACGCGAATGCAAAAATCCCGTTGAGGTCTTCCAGAAAATCAATGCCTTTTTCGCGGTACAAAGCCAGAATAACTTCACAATCAGAAAGAGTCTGAAACTCGTATGAATCACCAATCCGATTTCGGATTTCCATGTGATTATATATTTCGCCATTTACGGCCAGGACCAATTTACCATCTTTACTGTACAAAGGCTGACCTCCTGATTCAGGGTCAACAATCGACAAACGTTCATGAGCCAGAATTGATTTGTCGCATGAAAAAATACCTGACCAATCCGGACCACGATGCCGAATTTTTTTCGACATCTTTAAAACCTGAGGACGCAATTCCTTCGCCTGCACCTTCAAATCAAAAACTCCTACAAATCCACACATAGTATTGTCTGTTAAAATATGATCGTTCCAAAAATATTTCAGAGTTCAAAAATATTCATTTTGATCACATTTTAAAAGAATTCATGACATTTTTCTTTTTTATATAACATTATACTGTCAAATAAATCAAATTTCGGTTTTATACACAAAATATAAAATTGAAATTCAGATTCCACACCCCTATATAAGACATGAAACGTCTAAAAAATTGGAAATTAACATCCTCGCCCCCTATATCTGAAACTAAAACAATAAAAATTACACTGCATTTTCCAAAAAAGCCATCTTGCAGGAAAATCAGTCAAATATCCTAAAAAAGCAAAAAGACAGCCAAAACTGACTGTCTTAATTCCTTGTTCCTGAATAAAATTGATTACACGTTAAATCGGAAATGCATAATATCGCCATCCTGAACCACATATTCTTTTCCTTCGACACCCATTTTACCTGCTTCCTTACAGGCCTGTTCCGATTTAAGAGCTATAAAATCTGCGTACTTAATCACTTCCGCCCGAATAAAACCTTTTTCAAAATCGGTGTGAATGACACCAGCAGCCTGTGGAGCTTTATATCCACGTTTATAGGTCCATGCCCGAACTTCTTTAACACCAGCGGTAAAATAGGTTTCAAGCTGCAATTGCCGGTAAGCACATTTAATCAATTTATTGACACCCGATTCATCCAATCCCAAATCGTCCAGGAAAAGCTGGCGCTCCTCATAACTGTCCAATTCAGCAATATCGGCTTCAGTGGCTGCAGCAATCATCAGCATTTCTGCATTTTCGTCTTTGATGGCTTCTTTAACCGCATCAACATATTTGTTGCCCGAAACGACTGCTGATTCATCAACATTACACACATAAAGAATGGGCTTGTTGGTAAGCAACTGTAATTCTCTGGCTGACTTCCGGTCGGCTTCATCGATTTCAATCGACCTGGCTGATTTCCCTTCGTTCAGCGCATCGCGATACATTAAAAGTATCCTCAACATTCGCTTAGCTTCCGGATCGTTGCCTGTTTTTGCCTGTTTTTCAACTTTGGCAATACGACTTTCAACCGTCTCCAAATCTTTCAGCTGCAGTTCAATATCAATAGTTTCTTTATCACGGACCGGATCAATAGTCAGATCAACATGAGTGATATTTTCGTTTTCGAAACAGCGCAACACATGAATAATTGCATCAGTTTCACGGATATTTCCCAGAAATTTGTTGCCAAGTCCCTCGCCTTTGCTTGCTCCACGTACCAATCCGGCAATATCAACAATTTCAACCGTTGTCGGCACAATACGTTCAGGATGAACTAGTTCAGCCAAGACCGTTAAGCGTTCATCAGGAACTGTAATTACTCCCAGATTGGGTTCAATGGTACAAAACGGAAAGTTTGCTGCCTGCGCCTTTGCATTCGACAAACAATTAAAAAGAGTCGATTTCCCGACGTTTGGTAATCCTACTATCCCACACTGTAATGCCATGCGTTCTTGTTTTTTTTTGAATTTTGGTGCAAAGATAATCGATTCGGCCAACTATGAAGCAATTAAAATTCATACTTATTAATCAATTAATAGAAAGACACAAGTAAAAATGCCAGTCATGCCGGTGACAAAACAAAATAAAAGCAATAAGCATCTTTACCTGATTTCAACGCAATACTTGCTGCAGAATTAATTATTCTGAATACAATGAGAGAGATTAAAGTCCGGTTTATTACTTTTGCAAACAAAGCCAATCTATTATGATCTTAAATTCAGTTTCTGTCGATTGTGTTATTTTTGGATTTGACAAATCCGGCTTGCGTGTTTTACTGAACCAAAGTGATCAGGAAGCGCTCAAACAGGCACTTCCTGAACAGCTCAGTTCAGAACAAATCAAACAGCTTTACGAAAAACATCCGGTTTTAACGAGCGATATCTACTGGAGCCTGTTTGGCGGTCACGTTCCTGAAGAACAGGATCTCGATGAATTCGCCAAAAACCTGTTGTTTCAGGTCACCGGATTAAACAATGTATTCCTTCAGCAAACCAATGCTTTTGGTTCGCTTGATCGTGTGCCTTATACCCGCGTAATTACCATTGGTTATTATGCACTGATTAATCCGGATTATTATGATCTGAAAAAATCTACCCTGGCCAAAACGATACAGTGGTATAATCTGAATGAACTGCCTCCGCTATGTTTCGATCATGACAAGATCATCCAGGAAGCGCTCGTCAAATTGCGGCAGGAAGTAATGTACCACCCGGTTGGCTTTCATCTTTTACCTGAAAATTTTACGCTGACCGAAATACAATCGCTTTACGAGGTGATCCTGAATAAAAAGATGGATACCCGAAACTTCAGGAAGAAACTGGCGAAAATGAAATTACTAATTGACTCCGGTAAAAAACAACAAAATGTAGCACACCGTGCCGCCAAATTATATCAATTCGACATTCATGTTTACGAAAAACTGAAAAATGAAGGCCTGAATTTCAGGATTGAATAGGATTTCAGGAAAAATGCGGCCCTGGACAACCTGCATTAAGCACAATCAAAATAAGTCGAAGTGCAAAAAGCAAAAGACCAAAACCATAATCACTGTTGTCGAACTGCCGGATTAAACTATTCCCCCGCTTTACAGTCAGTGTACCAACCATCGATTCAAATATGACCAATGATCAGCAGATACTGGATAGCCTGAAGGACCCGTCAACCAGGGAACTTGCCTTCAGACATCTGATTTCCAAATATAAGGAAAGGCTTTACTGGCATATACGTAAAATGGTTCTGAATCATGACGACGCGGATGATATTTTGCAGAACACGTTTATTAAAATATGGAATGGACTCGACTCATTTCGGGGCGAATCGGGTTTATTTACCTGGTTATACCGGATTGCCACCAACGAGTCTATTACTTTCCTGAATCTTCGCAAACGCAGAATGATGACGAGCCTGACTGACGAAAATGAATACCTGATTGAAAATCTGGAGAGCGATACTTATTTTGACGGCGACGAATGGCAAATGATTTTACAAAAAGCGATTGCCACCTTGCCTGACAAACAACGGTTGGTATTCAACATGAAATATTTCGACGAAATTAAATACGAGGATATGTCTGTCATACTTGGCACGTCAGTTGGTGCGCTAAAAGCCTCCTATCATCATGCGGTAAAAAAGGTGGAAGAATACGTTAAAAATCACGAAACACGAATAGAACCATAAATTCATCAAAAAAAAAAGCGATGTGTTGAGCGGAGTAAAGAAAGAAAAAATTAAAACGCTCTTGAAATTAAACTATTTGAAATTGAATACGTCAAAGCCATAGATTTAGAAATCATGTACGAAGAAGAAAACATAGAACCAGAATTCATGAAACGGCCAAAAAAGAATCCGTTTCGAACTCCCGAATTTTATTTCGATTCGATCGAAGACCGGATCATGGGAGATATTGAATACCGGGTGAAGAAAAAGACTCCTTCATCCAAAATATTCCTATTTCTGAAACCAGCCCTGGGATTAGCTGCAAGTTTTGCGCTGATATATTTACTTGTGTATTACCCGATAAATAATCTTCTGTTAAAAAACACAGCACAAGTAGTGGTTGCTGACAGTACAGCTCATGACTTGTTCGAAGCTTACGCACCCAGCTTTTCTTTGATCGACGAAAACTCACTGGTTAATGCAATTTTTTCAGACGAAACGAGCAATGTCTCTGAAATAAACGAGGATGAAATGCTTGCCTATCTTTCTTCAGGAATGAATGATATTGAAATTTATTCTGAAATACAAAATTAAGGAATCATGAAAAAATTAACTCTGATAATTATTTTAGCTATTTTTTCTTTAACTCATTTGGTTGCCCAGGAAAGGAAAGGCCCAAGTCCTGAAATGTGGGAAAAAATTAAAGCTGAGAAAATATCCTTTTTCACCAGCAAGCTTGATCTGACACCTTTGGAAGCGCAGAAATTCTGGCCTGTTTACAACGAATTTGAAAAGAAAAGATTTGATATTCAGCGACAAATTCACGAGTTCGAGCACATGCCCGATGAAAAATTCGCCAATCTTTCTGATTCTGAAATTGATAAAATGGCCGGTGATTATATTGGATCATTCGAAAAAGAAGCCCAGTTACTGAAAGAATACCATAAACAATTCATCAAGATATTACCAGCTAAAAAAGTTCTGATGATGTACCGAACCGAAAATGAATTCAGGTCACATCTGATCAGAGAATACCGAAAAAATCAAAAGAGGGAATAGAAAAAGGCTGGGATAACCAGCCTTTTTTGTTTTTTACAATTTATATTTCCCTTTTTCCAGAAATTCAATGGTTTTGTTTATCCCGACATACATCAAAGTATCTTCATCAACAAACGAAACATGTTTTCGGTAATCAGCCCAAAAATGTTCCAGGTAATCCGAAGTTCTCGCAGGCCTCCTGAATTCCATAGACTGTGCAGCATTGTATAATTCGATGGCCAGAATGCTGTAAATATTATGAGCCACTTTCAACACTTTTGTAGCCGAGTTTCCACCCATACTCACATGATCTTCCTGTTCGTTTGACGACGGAATGGAATCGACCGAAGCTGGAGTACTCAATTGTTTATTCTGACTGACAATCGAAGCAGCAGCATACTGTGGAATCATAAATCCGGAGTTTAAACCCGGTTTGGCTACCAGAAACTCCGGAAGCTGACGATCGCCGGAAATCAACCGATAGGTGCGGCGTTCGGAAATACTTCCGATTTCAGAGAGCGCAATGGCCAGAAAATCGAGCGACAAAGCCAAAGGTTCGCCATGAAAATTACCGCCCGAAATAATCAGATCATCATCCGGAAAAACAGTTGGATTATCCGTTACTGAATTGATTTCAGTTTCTACAACACCAGCCACATAACCCACCGCATCTCTCACCGCACCATGGACCTGCGGAATACAGCGAAACGAATACGGGTCCTGGATATGCGCTTTGTACCGGCTGATCAATTCACTTCCTTCGAGTAATTTCCGAACATTCGCAGCAGTCTTAATCTGTCCCGGGTGAGGCCGGATTTCCTGAACCTGAGACATAAATGGTTCAATCAGTCCGTCAAAACTATCGAGCGACAGGGCTCCGATAATATCGGCATAATCGAGCAACCGAAAAGCTTTCAGTAAAGTAAACACGGCATGTGCACTCATAAACTGAGTCCCGTTGAGCAAAGCCAAACCTTCCTTGGCCTGTAACCGGATAGGCTTCCACCCCATTTCCTTTAATACATCTGATGCCTGTTTCCGGATTCCATCCTGATAAACTTCACCCATTCCAATTAATGGAAGAAATAGTTTCGCCAGCGGAGCCAAATCGCCGCTTGCTCCGAGCGAACCTTGTTCACAGACAATGGATAGAATGTCGTTGTTGAATAAATCCAAAATTCGCTGGACAGTAATCAACTGAACTGCTGAGTTTCCTTTGGATAAAGCATGCGCTTTCAGCAAAAGCATCAGCCGGACCACATCAGAAGGAATTTCGGGCCCCAGATTACAGGCATGTGAAATAACCAGGTTTTCCTGCAATTTACTCAGGTCATCTTTTGATACTGCAATATTACACAAGGATCCAAAACCGGTATTAATTCCATATAAAGGGCCGTCCGTTTCGCTCATCTTCCGGTCGAGATAAGCTTTACTCTTTTCAATCAAAGTGACAGATTCTGCTGAAAGAACCAGAATTTTATGATGTTCCAGAATTTCTTCAATTACCGGATAAGTTAAGCTTTCTGGAGATATATAATGAATTTCTCTTTCCATGAATTTCAATTTTGAAGTTTGGAGTTTGAACAAATATTCAACTTTTCATATTGAATATCGAATAAAAAAAATGGGAATAGTTCCAAATCCAATCCGGATTTTGGATTCAGGAATTTGAAACTGCTTCAGGGAAGTCGAATTCAGGGGCAACGAATGTCGCCACCTATGGTTTTTGAAAATCGGTATTCTTTTCGGGTAAGAATCATTTCCTGAATTTTCAGGAAAGTAACTCAAATGTTTTTTATTCTGAAAGGATATTTATCAGTTCCTGTGCATCGACCAACTGTTGATCGCCTGTCAGCATATTTTTCAGGTTTAACTTGCCTTGAGCCAATTCGTCTTCACCGACAATGGCCACGAATGGAATATTTTTAGCATTGGCCCAGGTCATTTGCTTCTTCATTTTACTCTGATCAGGGAAAATTTCGGCATTGATTCCGGCTTTCCTAACCGCAGCCAAAACCGGCAAACAGAAGGCTTCTTCAGATGTTCCCAGATTAACAAACATCAGTTTAGTCGAATCAACTGTAACCGCTGGAAATAATTGCAACTGAGTAAGGACATCGTAAATACGGTCGGCACCAAACGAAATTCCGACGCCCGAAACTCCCGGCATACCAAAGATTCCGGTCAGGTCATCGTAGCGACCTCCACCGCAAATGCTTCCCATCGATGCATCTTTGGCTTTCACTTCGAAAATAGCACCCGTATAATAATTCAATCCTCGGGCAAGCGTCAAGTCCAGTTCAACTTCAGTAGATAAACTAAGTGTATCCAGATAAGCAAATAAAGTCCTGACTTCAGCAATTCCCTTTGCTCCAATTTCCGATTGACCAATGGCCGAATCCAATTGAGTTAATTTCTCCGGAACAGAACCCGACAAATGCAGAATGGGTTGAAGTTTATCGACCGCATCCTGAGGAATTCCTTTTTCAAGTAATTCTTCATTCACTTTTTCAATCCCGATTTTATCCAGTTTGTCGATGGCAACGGTGATGTCTACAATCCGGTCTTTTTCACCGATTATTTCGGCAATTCCAGCCAAGATTTTACGGTTATTAATTTTAACAATGGTGTTAATCTTCAGTTTTGCAAAAACCTGATCGACAATCTGAACCAGCTCCATTTCGTTGAGCAACGAGTCGCTGCCGACGATATCCACATCACACTGGTAAAATTCACGATACCGGCCTTTCTGTGGACGATCGGCCCGCCAAACCGGTTGAATCTGGTAGCGTTTAAAAGGAAATGAAATGTCGTTGCGATTCTGCACAACATATCGTGCAAAAGGCACCGTCAAATCGTAACGTAAACCTTTTTCGGAGATTTTATTGGTCAGCCGGATACTATTCCGTTCAAGTAATTCCGGATCGGTCAGTTTTCCGGTAAAATCGCCGGAATTCAGGATTTTAAACAGCAGTTTATCACCTTCTTCACCGTATTTGCCCATCAGGGTCGACAGATTTTCCATTGCCGGAGTTTCAATGGGTTGAAATCCGTATAAACGGAAAATACTTTTTATAGTATCGAATATATAGTTCCGGTTGGTCATTTCTGCCGGTGAAAAATCTCGGGTTCCCTTTGGGATTGAAGGTTTCTGTGCCATTTTATTTACTTTTTCAGTCCGCAAAAGTAAGTAAAAACAGGCATTCGGGCTGCATGAATAGGGGGATAAAATATATCGGTGGATTTAATCTACTCGGTGGTTGTATTCGATTGATTGCTATGAGTACTTTCGAAGAATAAAACTCAAGCCAATCGGTCCTACTCGGAATTAAGCCGTTGGGATCGTAAAGCTAAAACTACTACCCTTCCCAGGTTCGCTTTCGACCCAAATCCTGCCCTTGTGTTTTTCAACAAAATCTTTGCAAAGAAGAAGTCCCAGACCTGTGCCTTTCTCATTGTGGAGCCCGATTGTACTAACTGACTCTTCTAACCTGAAGAGCTTATTTATCGCTTCAGCCTTAATTCCAATTCCGGTATCAACAATTGAGATTTTTGTTTCTTTCCTTATGCTGGAAACTATTATTTTAATCGACCCCTTATCCGGAGTATATTTAATCGCATTCGACATTAAATTGCGAATAACGGATTTGAGCATATTTCTGTCAGCAAATATTTCCAGATTACCAGCAGCTCCAACATCAGTAGTAATCGTAATATTTGGAGCAATCTTACTGAAATAATCGGATACTTCAGTAAGTAAATCATTCAGAATAATTTTTTCCCGGCAAAATTTCATTCCTCCCGTCTTATCCAACGACCAGTCTAAAAGATTCGTTAAAAGTGCATACGATTGATTTAAAACCAAATCAATATGGTTCGCATACTTTTCAACAGAGGCATAGTTTTTATGTTGAATTTCATCAATTAACATTTCATTGAATCCTAAAAGAGAATTAAAGGGGGATTTCAGGTCGTGCGCGATAATGGAAAAAAATTTGTCTTTGGTGGCATTTAATGTTCGAAGATTGTCTTCTCTTTCCTGCAACTTCATGACATTAGTTTCGAGCTGAGTTTTTTGATCCTGAATTATTTTATTCTGAGAAAATAAGATTTCATTATTCTTTTTAATCTTCAATAGGAAATAAAGAACAATTACCATAAGTACTATCAATAGAACTATCGCCAAAATTGCAAATTCAAACCTATTTTTCATCCGAATGGAAGTATTTTCGAATTGCTGGTCTTTTAATGCCTGTTCAAGCTTTTTTTGTTCAAGTTCATTCTCTCTATTTTGGATCTCAAATTCCTCTAAAAATCCAGCAACCTTACTTGACTTTAAAGAGTCGTTTGAAATATTCGCCATTTTTAATGACTTGTATGCTTCCTGAAGATTTCCGATAGACGAATAGGCTTCAGCTTTCAATTTATAGATTTCAGGAAACTCTTCATTCACTCCAATTGATTTGGATAGCTGGAGACATTTATCGAAGAACTGTATGCTTTCCTGAAATCGCTTTTGTTTCAGTAGCATTTCAGCTTGCCTGCGATACAACCTTGCTTGAATGTGGCTATAACCATTTTTAGCACAAAGGGTGCTGGCCTTATCAATATACATCTTCGATAATGCGAAATTCGAAATTCCGTTGTAATATCCTGACAAAGAAAGATATAAATAAGGCAAAACGTATTCATTATTTATTTTTGGCAGTAATTCCAGAATTTTCTGATAGTCAGCTTCAGCTTCCTTAAACTTTTCTTTCTCTACTTTTAGCACTCCCACATTGGAATAGGAAATGGCTAAATCGCCCAGATTGGATTTTGTTTCTTTAAGAGCCAGCGATTTTCCAAAATAAGTTAGTGCTAAATCGTAATTATCGAGTCGCTTATAGATAGTTCCGATGTTGTTGTAGATGATGGATAAGCTACCCGTATCTTTTAATATTTCAGCCAGGTTGAGTGCCTTCAGATTATAATCGAGGCTTTTTAACTGACTTGCTCCAAAAGATGCTACATAGCTCATTCCTCTGTAACAATCCAGAATATTGATAGAATCTTTTTCAGTAATAAATAAGTTTAGAGCAAAAACATAATTTTCAAGAGCTAGCTTGAACTGGCTTTTCTCAACCAAACCTCTTGCTGTGTATGAATGGGCGATAGCTAATCCCTGATTGTATTTTATTTCATTTGCTAAAGCCATCGCCTTTTGAGAGTAAAACAATGAACTATCGGTATTAAATCCACCAAAAAAATAGGCTATCTGATTGTAATTTGACACCTGTTCTTTCTTATCCTTTTCAATAAGGTTTCGAGAGTGTAAAGAATCAATCTGGCTTTGCTCTGAATTCTGAGCCAATGTTGTTACAAATATCAAGAAAAAGAGGATTCCGAAGAGAGTTAATTTGTATGTAAGTATCTTTCTCATTTTAAAATCTCCAATCTGCTATAAAAGTAGCTAAAAACTTCCTGCATATTAGGGTTGCCTATAAAATGCTTCTGAAAAATCGATAAAGCCAGTCAATCCAGTAATAGATCTCTTCAATCGTAATAACAGCAATAAAAAATCAGAAACGATGAAAAAGCCCGATAGCTGAGCAGACTGCTATTTATAACAGAATGAGGGTTTCACTTAGTGTGAAACCCTCATTAAATATTTATTCATATCCTTGAACCCAATTGTAGCTCATTCCTTGGGCACTTGAGATGCTAAATGTTTTTGCAACTAATCCTTCACCAGTTTCTTATATTTCACTCGTTGTGGACCTGCGTCACCCATTCTTTTTTTGCGATTTTCTTCATAATCGGTAAATCCACCTTCAAAGAAGGTCACCTTCGAATCGCCTTCAAATGCAAGAATATGGGTAGCAATACGGTCGAGGAACCAGCGGTCGTGGGAAATAACAACGGCGCAACCGGCAAAGCTATCCAAACCTTCTTCCAATGCACGCAGGGTATTGATATCAATATCGTTGGTTGGTTCATCAAGCAGTAACACATTTCCTTCTTCTTTCAGAGCTAAAGCAAGATGCAACCTGTTTTTTTCCCCTCCGGAAAGGTATCCGCATTTCTTTTCCTGATCGGCTCCACCAAAATTAAATCTCGAAACATAGGCCCGGGCATTCAACTGCCGTCCGCCTACCGAAATCAAATCACTTCCACCAGTGATGACCTGAAATACTGTTTGCTCAGGATCTATCGCTTTGTGTGTTTGATCAACATAGGCGATTTTTACGGTTTCGCCCACATCGAAGGTTCCTTTATCAGCCTGTTCCAGCCCCATGATCAGCTTAAACAAGGTTGTCTTTCCTGCCCCGTTCGGGCCAATTACTCCAACAATACCGTTGGGAGGCAACACAAAATTAAGGTCCTCAAACAACAGTCGGTCTCCATAACCTTTGGCAACGTCCGCAGCCGAGATCACACGCTCTCCTAAACGAGGTCCATTCGGGATAAAGATTTCAAGCTTTTCTTCCTTCTGCCTGACATCCTCATTCACTAAACGATCATAGGCTCCCAGACGGGCTTTCGACTTGGCCTGTCGTGCCTTGGGCGACATGCGTATCCATTCAAGTTCCCGTTCCAGCGTTTTGCGTCGTTTCGAAACCTGTTTCTCTTCCCGTTCCATCCTATTCGATTTCTGTTCGAGCCACGACGTATAATTTCCTTTCCATGGAATTCCCTCGCCACGATCCAATTCAAGAATCCAGCCAGCTACATTATCCAGAAAATATCTATCATGAGTAATGCAAATCACTGTTCCTTTGTATTGTTGAAGATGCATTTCGAGCCATTGAATCGACTCAGCATCCAAATGGTTGGTTGGTTCGTCGAGCAAAAGAATATCAGGTTCTTTCAGCAGCAAACGGCATAAAGCCACGCGCCGACGTTCACCTCCGGAAAGCTCTCCGACCAGCTGATCGTCAGGCGGACATTGCAAAGCATCCATTGCACGTTCGAGTTTGGAATCCAGATTCCAGGCATCGAGATGATCAATTTGATCCTGAAGAATGGCCTGATCAGCAATCATTTTATCCATTACTTCCGGATTTTCATATACCTCAGGATCACCAAACTTCAGGTTGATGTCTTCATATGCTTTTAAAACATCTACGATTTCCTGAACACCTTCCTGAACAATATCTTTTACTGTTTTTGATTGATCTAATTTAGGATCCTGCTCCAGATACCCAACCGTATATCCCGGTGAGATGACCACTTCACCCTGATAGGAACTTTCAATTCCAGCAATTATTTTAAGTAAGGTTGACTTTCCGGAGCCGTTTAAACCAATAATGCCAATTTTAGCACCAAGGAAAAAAGAAAGAGAAATATCTTTCAGAACTTGTTTCTGTGGAGGAAAGGTTTTATTAACCCGATACATCGAGAAAATTATCTTATTTTCATCTGCCATAATTATTGATATTTAAGGTTTTTTAATCAAAGGTATCCTTTCATCTATCTAAAATAGGATTTGAGTTATCAAAAGTAGCGCTTTTAAACATATCTTTTGCTATTTTTAACCCGGAGAAAAATTCCCCCTCAAAAAAAGCCCATTTTGAAACTATTAGTTGTCGATGATAATCCGATAAATCAGAAATTCCTGTACTACTCGCTCCGAAAGTACTATGAAATAGAAACAGCAAACAATGGACTTGAAGCTGTTGAGATACTGGAAGAGCAAAATTTCGATGTTGTTTTGATGGATTTGTCGATGCCTGTGATGGATGGAGCTGAAGCTACCTCGCTGATAAGAAAATCAATCCATTTCCGAAATAAGTACATTCCAATCATTTTTGTCACAACCAATGATTTTGAACACGAACGGGTGCGTTGCCTGAGCAAAGGCGGAGATGCCTATTTAATAAAACCAGTTGTCGTTACGGAATTACTAAGCACCATTAGCTTTCATCTCAATGCTAAACAGGATTTGGTGTATTAGTTAGCGATCTGAAATTAAAATTAAATTCCCAATACATCTTTTTATTGCATTTCAAAAAAAAGGGTAATAAAAAAGGCTGATTTTTCGTCAGCCTTTTTTTATTCTTGAAATAATTCTTTATTCTTCAGATTTAACTTCCGATGAAGCTTCATCAGCTTCAGGAACTATTACTTCCGGAGCTACGACTTTCGCATCTTCAACTTTTGGAGACACAATTACCGGAGCTTCAACTTTTTTCTTACCACCACGACGTGAACGACTTGGTTTTGCTTTGACTTCTTTAGCAGCCATCAAGCTTTCGTTGTAGTCAACTAACTCAACAATACACATTTCTGCATTATCACCAAGCCGGTTTCCTGTTTTAAGGATTCTGGTATATCCTCCCGGACGATCTCCCACTTTTTCAGCTACATCTCTAAATAACATAGCAACAGCAGTTTTACTTTTCAGGTGTTCAAATACTAGCCTGCGCGAATGAGTTGAATCGTCTTTTGCCTTGCTAATAAGCGGCTCAACATACATTCTTAAAGCTTTAGCTTTAGCTACAGTCGTCGTAATACGTTTGTGAAAAATCAATGAATTGGCCATATTGGACAACATTGCTTTCCGATGAGCGCTTGTTCTTCCTAAATGGTTGAATTTTTTATTATGTCTCATTTTTGATTATTCCTTATCAAGTTTATATTTACTGATATCCATCCCGAACGTCAAACTCAAACTCACCAACAAGTCATCAAGTTCTGTAAGTGATTTTTTACCGAAATTACGGAATTTGAGTAAATCGTTCCGGTTATAGGTAACCAGTTCACCCAAAGTTTCAACATCGGCAGCCTTTAGGCAATTCAATGCTCGTACAGAAAGATCCATGTCAACCAATTTTGTTTTTAAAAGTTGGCGCATATGCAATACTTCTTCATCAAATTCTTCGTTTGCAAATTTCTCATCCGAATCAATGGTGATTTTTTCGTCAGAGAATAACATGAAGTGATAAATCAGAATTTTTGCAGCTTCTTTCAGTGCATCTTTCGGATGAATAGAACCATCGGTTGTGATTTCAAAGACTAACTTTTCGTAGTCAGTTTTCTGCTCTACACGATAATTTTCGACAGAATATTTCACATTTTTGATGGGTGTGAAAATTGAATCGATCGGAATTATTCCAAACTCAGCATCGATCGGTTTATTTTCAGCACTTGGGACATATCCGCGACCTTTGTTGATGGTGATATCCATCTGCAATTTAACTTCAGGTTCCATCCGGCAAATAATTAATTCTGGATTTAAAACACGGAAGCCGGTCATGAATTTATTAATATCTCCGGCGGTAAATGTATCCTGTCCGGTGATTGAGATTGAAACCTTCTCGTTGTCAAAATCTTCAACTTCACGTTTAAACCGGATCTGCTTCATGTTAAGGATCATTTCAGTTACATCTTCCATAACTCCTTTAACTGTAGCAAATTCATGGTCAACTTTATCAATTTTGACAGTTGTGATTGCATAACCTTCCAAAGAGGATAACAGAATTCTTCGTAAGGCATTACCAATTGTAATACCATAACCTGGTTCCAATGGACGGAATTCAAATTTACCGTACTTCTCATCGGTCTCAACCATTATAACTTTGTCGGGTTTCTGGAACGCTAATATTGCCATAATAATACTGAGTAATTGATTATTTAGAATACAACTCTACAATAAGCTGTTCTTTGATGTTTTCAGGAATTTCTGCTCTTTCAGGACGGTTCAAAAATTTACCAGCCAATTCAGCATTATCCCATTCCAACCATGCAAATTTAGTATAACGACGCGAATTCAGCGAAGCTGTAATAACTTCCAGCGATTTTGATTTTTCACGAACACCAACCACGTCACCTGGACGCATATGATAAGATGGAATATTTAATACTTCACCATTCACAACGATGTGTTTATGAGTTACCAACTGACGGGCAGCCATACGAGTAGGAGCAATTCCTAAACGAAATACGGTATTATCTAAACGGCCTTCAAGCATTTGTAGCAAAACCTCACCGGTTACGCCTTTTGATGTCGATGCCTTTTTAAATAAATTAGAGAATTGTTTTTCTAAAACACCATACATGTATTTTACTTTCTGCTTCTCCTTCAATTGAGTACCATATTCAGACTTTTTGCGTCTGCGGCTGGCGACTCCGTGTACCCCTGGTGGGTAATTTTTCTTTTCAAATGCTTTATCAGGTCCGAAAATTGGTTCACCAAATTTCCGAGCGATTCTGGATTGTGGGCCTCTATATCTTGCCATTACTGTCTTAATTAATTAAATTAAACACGTCTCCTTTTTGAAGGACGACATCCATTATGTGGTAGTGGGGTAACGTCAACAATTTCACTTACCTGAATGCCAACGCTGCTAATTGCACGAATAGCAGATTCACGACCATTTCCTGGACCTTTTACGTATACTTTTACTTTTCTGAGGCCAAGATCATATGCAGTCTTAGCACATTCTTCAGAAGCTACCTGAGCGGCATAGGGAGTATTCTTTTTAGAACCTCTAAATCCTTTTTTACCAGCGGAAGACCACGAAATTACTTCACCATTACCATTGGTCAGCGACACAATGATGTTATTGAATGAAGAATGAATGTGTGCCTGTCCGATTGCTTCAACGATAACAACTCGTTTCTTAGTAGAACCAGTCTTTTTTGCCATAATTCAAATATCAATTATTTAGTGGCCTTTTTCTTATTAGCAACTGTTTTTCTCTTTCCTTTACGTGTACGGGCATTATTTTTTGTACTTTGTCCACGAACCGGTAAGCCTACACGGTGACGAATTCCACGGTAACAACCGATATCCATCAACCGTTTAATATGCATCTGGGTTTCAGAACGCAATTCGCCTTCAACCTTAATGCTTCCACTGATAGCTGTACGAATAGCAGCCAGATGATCATCAGTCCAATCCTGAACCTTGATGTTTTTGTCAACGCCGGCTTTTTCGAGGAGGGTAACAGAAAGATTGCGACCAATACCGTAAATATAGGTTAATGCTATCTCGCCTCTTTTATTATTAGGGATGTCAACACCACTTATACGAGCCATAAAATAAATTTTTTACAAAGTTAATAATTATCCCTGACGTTGTTTGTACCTAGGATTTTTTTTGTTAATCACGTACAAACGGCCTTTCCTGCGAACAATTTTACAGTCGGCACTACGTTTTTTAATGGATGCTCTTACTTTCATTATTTTGTGATTTAGTTTTTGTATCTAAAAGTAATTCTTCCTTTTGTCAGGTCGTATGGTGACATCTCAACCTTCACTTTATCACCAGGTAAAATTTTGATGTAGTGCATCCTCATTTTTCCTGAAATATGTGCAGTGATGGTATGCCCATTTTCCAATTCAACCCTGAACATTGCATTTGATAATGATTCAATGATCGTTCCGTCTTGTTCTATTGAAGACTGTTTTGCCATAAATATGATCTAATTATCTAGTAACTTGATGTTTATATTCAATATTAGGTTCAAATCCAAACACCGGTACGGAAGATTATTTAATTTTCCGCTAATAAACCCGGCAAAACTACAAGAATTACCTGATTTACTTCGCTATTTATGAATTAAATTCAACAAGAATAATACTTCACCAATCAAAGACAAAAAATGTCTGACTAATTTATTAGTATGCAGCTCCACTTCCTGGACGTCCTTTAATCCGGCCTGATTTCATCAAACCATCGTAGTGACGCATCAAAAGGTGACTCTCAATTTGTTGTAAGGTATCCAAAACAACACCTACAAGAATTAACAACGATGTACCTCCAAAGAAATAGGAGAACTGCTGATTAATCCCGGCTATCATTGCAAATGCAGGCAGAATCGTAATTATTCCCAGAAATACTGATCCGGGAAGAGTTATACGGGACATGACTGTATCCAGAAATTCAACAGTTTTCTTCCCTGGTTTAACACCCGGAATAAAACCACCGTTCTTCTTCATATCTTCAGCCATCTGTAATGGATTTACCGTAATTGCCGTATAAAAATACGTAAATACGATAACCAGCAGAAATTGAGTAAAGTTATACCAGAATCCTGTAGTATTTGAAAAAGCAGTTGCAAAACCACTTAAACCACCTGATTTGGCAAAACCTGCAAGACTAATCGGAATAAACATGATTGCCTGAGCAAAAATGATAGGCATTACGCCTGCAGCATTCACTTTCAATGGGATATACTGACGAACACCACCATATTGTTTGTTGCCTACAATTCGTTTGGCGTATTGTACAGGTATTTTACGGGTTCCCTGAACCAGTAAAATTGCTCCCATGAATACAACGGTTAGTACAACAAACTCTAAAAGGAACATCACCATACCACCACCTTGCTGTTCGATGCGCGAAATAAATTCGGCAAAAACAGAATGAGGAAGACGGGCTATAATTCCAATCATGATGATCAGCGATATACCATTTCCAATCCCTTTATCAGTAATTCGCTCTCCAAGCCACATCACAAACATTGACCCCGCCGTTAAAACGATGGTTGATGTTATTGTAAACATGAATCCGGTAATCGCAAAAGCCGACTCGGGTAATTGGTAATGAAGGTTAGTTAAATAGGCAGGAGCTTGGAAAAGCAGAATAACCACGGTCAAATACCGGGTTAGCTGGTTAATTTTCCGGGTACCTGACTCCCCTTCTTTCTGTAATCGCTGGAAATAAGGTACCGCAATACCCATTAACTGGATTACAATTGATGCCGAAATATACGGCATGATCCCCAGAGCAAAGATTGATGCTTTAGAGAATGCTCCCCCCGAGAACATATCCAACAATCCGAGCAACCCACCGGAAGTTTGATTTTTAAGTTGATCCAACTGAGCCGGATCAACTCCAGGTAAAGAAACATACGAACCTAAGCGATAAATTAAAAGCAAGAATAATGTGATCCCCAAACGAGATCTCAAATCTTCAATCTTATAAATATTTTTTAGGGTTTCAATAAACTTTTTCATCAGGTTTAGAGTATTTCAATGGTTCCTTCTAACTTCTCAATGGTTTCTTTAGCTCTTTTCGAAAAAGCATGAGCTTTCACTTCCAATTTAAGGTTTAATACTCCATCTCCCAATATCTTAACTTTATCCCTTTTGGAAGCGATACCTGCTTCTACTAAAGTATTAACATCAATGCAAGTCAGATTCAATGACTCAGCCAATTCCTGAACTAAATCAAGATTGATTGCTTTAAACTCTTTTCTGTTGATGTTTTTAAAACCAAACTTAGGTACTGCACGCTGCAAAGGCATTTGACCACCTTCGAAACCACGGCGACTTTTGTAACCTGATCTCGATTTGGCTCCCTTATTACCTCTGGTAGAGGTACCTCCGTGTCCGGATCCCTGTCCGCGGCCAATTCGCTTTACGCTCTTTGTTGAACCTACTGCAGGTTTAAGATTACTTAAATCCATATTTCTTAATCTTAATAAGTTTAAACTTCTTCAAAAATTACAAGATGCTTCAATTTATTGATCATTCCCATAATCTGTGGAGTTACTTCATGTTCCACTGAACGATTCAGTTTTTTGATTCCAAGAGCAATAAGCGTAGCTTTTTGTCTTTTATCTGAACCAATCTGACTTTTTACTTGTGTTATTTTTATCTTAGCCATAACTCCTTATCCATTAAATACTTTATCCAATGTAACACCACGGTGTTCTGCAACGGTATGCGCATCGCGTAATTCGAGAAGAGCATTCATCGTTGCTTTTACAAGATTGTGAGGGTTCGACGATCCTTTAGATTTCGCAAGGATGTTGTGAATACCAACACTTTCAAGTACAGCGCGCATAGCACCACCCGCTTTTACTCCGGTACCGGATGAAGCAGGTTTCAAAAATACACGGGCACCACCAAATTTAGATTCCTGTTCGTGAGGTATTGTACCGTTATGAACCGGAATCTTTGCAAGGTTCTTTTTAGCAGCATCAACACCTTTTGATATTGCAGTAGTAACTTCATTGGCTTTACCGAGGCCCCAGCCTACGATACCATCTTCGTTACCAACAACAACAATAGCCGAGAAGCTGAATGTTCTACCTCCTTTGGTCACTTTCGTAACACGGTTAATAGCTACCAACCGGTCTTTCAGTTCCAAATCACTGGTTTTTACTTTTCTGATATCTCCTGTCATAACTATTAAAATTTAAGGCCGCCTTCACGGGCAGCTTCAGCTAATTGTTTAACTCTTCCGTGATACAAATAACCATTACGATCGAATACGACAGCGGAGATGCCTGCAGCTATAGCTTTTTCAGCAATAGCTTTTCCAACTTTCGCAGCTATTTCGATTTTGGTACCCTCGGTACCTGCGAAATCTTTATTAATTGAAGATACTGCCATCAACGTTTTCCCTGATAAATCATCAATCAACTGAGCATAAATCTGCTTGTTGCTTCTGAAAACATTTAAACGAGGTCTTTGAGCAGTTCCGGAAACGATTTTCCGGATTCTCTTCTTAATTCTATATCTTCTTTCTTGCTTCGTTAAAGCCATGGTTTTAAAATTTTACTATTTAGCACCAGCTGATTTTCCGGCCTTGCGCCTAATAATTTCACCAACAAATTTAACACCTTTTCCTTTATAAGGCTCAGGTTTTCTGAAGGATCTGATTTTAGCCGCAATATGTCCGATCAATTGTTTATCACAACTTTTCAGCGTTACAATCGGGTTGCTACGTTTATCACTTTTAGCTTCTACCTTCACTTCGGCTGGAAGTTGCAGGAAAGTATGATGTGAATAACCTAAAACCAAATCGAGAATCTGTCCTTCGTTCTCAGCACGATAACCAACACCGACCAACTCAAGTTTTATTTCGTAGCCTTTCGATACACCAACCACCATGTTGTTGATCAGTGAACGGTACAGGCCATGAATGGCACGATGTTTTTTATCATCTGAGGGACGATTTACCGTTAAAATATTTCCATCAACGGTGAAGGTGATATCCGGATCAACCTGTTGTGTAAGTTCACCCAGCGCACCTTTTACTGTAACCAGATTTGTATCAGTTACAGTAAATTTCACACCTGCTGGTATTTCAATGGGTAGTTTACCTATCCTTGACATTATTATTCCTCCTAGATTAATAAACGTAACATAAAACTTCACCACCAACGCTTAATTCACGAGCTTCTTTGTCCGTGATTACGCCTCTGGATGTCGAAATTACTGCAATTCCCAAACCGTTAAGTACACGTGGAATACTGTCGGTATGGCAATATTTACGTAAACCTGGCTTACTAATTCTTTTGATTGTTTTGATAGCTGGAATCTTAGTCTCAGGGTTATATTTCAACGCAATTTTAATGTTGCCCTGAAAGTTCACTTCATCCTCGAATTTATAGTTGAGGATATATCCTTTATCTTTCAAAATTTTGGTAATTTCTTTCTTGATATTGGATGCAGGAATATCAACAACACGATGTTTTGCCTTTTGAGCATTTCTGATTCGTGTTAGATAATCTGCTATTGGATCTGTAATTTTGCTCATTACTTCTTAATTAGATATTACCAACTTGCTTTTTTAACACCCGGGATTAAACCATTAGAAGCCATTTCTCTGAAATTGATTCTGCTGATTCCAAACTGACGCATATATCCTTTCGGACGCCCGGTTAATTTGCATCTGTTATGCATACGAATACGGGAAGAGTTCTTAGGTAACTTTTGAAGACCAACATAATCGCCTTCTGCCTTAAGAATGGCTCTTTTCTCGGCATATTTTTCAACAAGGTTTGCTCTTTTGACTTCGCGAGCTTTCATTGATTCTTTAGCCATATCTTAAATCTTTTTAGCATTTTTAAACGGTAAACCTAACTCTTTCAATAATGCGTAGCCTTCTTCATCAGAAGATGCTGAGGTCACAAAAGTAATATTCATTCCGTTAACACGGACAACTTTATCCATAACGATTTCAGGGAAGATGAGTTGCTCAGGAATACCAAGGGTGTAATTTCCACTGCCATCCATTTTGCTTTCAATTCCTTTAAAATCACGGATTCGGGGAAGAGACACACTGATTAAACGATCAAGGAATTCATACATGCGTTCTCTGCGAAGGGTAACACGAACCCCGATCGGCATTTTTTTCCTGAGTTTAAAGTTAGAGATGTCCTTCTTCGATTTGGTTTGGACTGCCTTTTGACCGGTGATATTTGTAATCTCGTCGGTAGCGACTTCGATTAACTTTTTATCAGCGATAGCAGCTCCAACTCCCTGGTTGATGACTATCTTATCTAACTTTGGTGCCTGCATTGCGTTTTTGTAGGAAAATTCCTTTACTAACGCAGGTACAACTTCGTTTAAGTATTTTTTCTTAAGTGTTGGTACGTAAGCCATTACTTAATCTCCTCTCCTGATTGTTTAGAATAACGAACTAATTTACCTTTATCATTAAGCTTCCTCCCTATACGAGTAGGTTTCCCAGTTTTAGGATCCTTATTCATAAGGTTTGAAATATGGATAGGTGATTCCTTCTCCACAATACCACCCTGCGGATGAGCCGCATTCGGTTTTGTGTGTTTTTTAACCATATTAACACCTTCCACAATAGCTTTCTCGGTTGCTCTGATTACTTCAAGCACTTTGCCTTCCCGTCCTTTGTAATTGCCAGCAATTACAAAAACGGCATCGCCTTTTTTTACATGTAATTTTCTCTGCATTTTTCTGATTTTATGCATTAAAGTACTTCAGGAGCAAGTGAAATAATCTTCATGTTTTTATCACGAAGTTCTCTTGCTACGGGTCCGAAAATACGAGTTCCGCGCATTTCACCAGTGTTGTTAAGCAAAACTACTGCGTTATCGTCAAAACGGATATAAGTTCCGTCCGGACGGCGAACCTCTTTTCTGGTACGCACAACAATAGCTTTAGAAACAGCACCTTTTTTCATTTCACTTCCCGGGATAGCACTTTTTACTGTGACTACAATGGTATCACCTAACGAAGCATAGCGCTTTTTTGTTCCGCCTAGTACGCGAATACAAAGCACTTCTTTTGCTCCACTATTATCGGCAACGCCACATCTTGATTCCTGTTGTATCATTACTTAGCTCTTTCTATGATTTCCACTAATCTCCAACATTTCTGCTTACTGATTGGTCGTGTTTCCATGATCTTAACAGTATCGCCGATGTTGCAGCTGTTCTTTTCATCGTGGGCGTAATACTTGGATGTTTTGTTGACGAACTTACCATAAATGGGATGTTTTTCCTTGCGCTTTTCAGCCACAACGATGGTGCATTCCATTTTGTTGCTCACAACAACTCCAACACGCTCCTTCCTTAGATTTCTTGATTCCATTACTAACTCAATTTTGCGTTAATTTCCCTTAGACGTAGAATGGTTTTTAATCGTGCAATGTTACGACGGACACCAACAATTACTTGTGGGTTATCCATCGGAGAAATTGCATGGTTCATCTTCATCCGTAATAAGGAATCCTGATCGGTCTGAACTCTTTCCAGAATTTCAGCCTTTGTTAATTCTTGAATTTCTGATGTTTTCATTATTCCTCGATTAAAGATTCGACATAATCACGTCTTACAATGAACTTAGTAGTAACTGGTAGTTTTTGTGCAGCTAAACGAAGTGCTTCCTTAGCAACCGCATAAGGAACTCCATCTGCTTCAATCAATATTCTACCTGGTGTAATCGGAGCAACAAATGCTTCCGGGGCACCTTTACCTTTACCCATACGTACCTCTGCAGGTTTTTTAGTAATCGGCTTGTCAGGAAAAATTCTGATCCAAATTTGACCCTGACGTTGCATATGACGGGTTACCGCAACCCTGGCAGCCTCAATCTGGCGCCCGGTAAGCCATGTTTCCTGCAACGATTTTATGCCGAAAGATCCAAATGCCAACTGGTTTCCTCTTTGGGCCAGTCCTTTCATTTTTCCCTTTTGTACTCTTCTGAATTTTGTCTTTTTCGGTTGTAACATCCTTCTTTAAATTCTGAAAGGTTTACAAATTATTTTTTTCTTTTCTTAAATCCGTTCCCTTTTGGGCCACCTGGTGTAGGACGTCCAGACTTCTGGTTCTGGCCTACGTTTGGTGAAAGGTCACGCTTTCCATAAATTTCGCCTTTGCAGATCCAAACTTTCACACCGAGTAAACCGGTTTTTGTTAGGGCTTCTGCAAGAGCATAATCTATATCAGCTCTCAGAGTATGCAAAGGAGTACGACCATCTTTATACATTTCTGAACGTGCCATTTCAGCGCCGTTTAAGCGACCTGAAACCTGAATTTTAATACCCTGCGCTCCCATTCTCATGGTTGACGCTACAGCCATTTTTGTTGCACGACGGTAAGCAATCTTACCTTCAATCTGACGTGCAATGTTTACAGCTACAATTTTGGCATCCAATTCCGGACGTTTGATTTCAAAAATATTAATCTGTACTTCTTTGTTGGTGATCTTCTTTAACTCTTCTTTCAGTTTATCAACTTCCTGACCACCTTTGCCAATAATAATACCGGGCCGGGAGGTGTGAATTGTGATGGTAATAAGCTTCAGTGTACGTTCAATAATAATCTTGGAAATACTTGCTTTTGCCAAACGGGCATTCAAATATTCCCTGATTTTAAAATCTTCCACGAGCTTTTCGCCATAGTTGTTTCCACCGTACCAATTGGAATCCCATCCTTTGATGATTCCTAAACGATTAGCGATTGGATTAACTTTTTGTCCCATGTATTATTATTTATACTGTTTCTTTTACTTCAATTAAACTACCAAGACTAACAGTCACATGATTAGATCTTTTTTTGATCCTATGTGCACGCCCCTGAGGAGCAGGCCTTAGTCTTTTCAATATTCTTCCTGAATCAACAGCAATAGTTTTCACATACAAATTGCTTTCTTCAAGCCGACTTCCTTCATTTTTTGCCTGCCAGTTTGCAATAGCTGACATGACTAATTTTTCAAGTCTGCGAGAAGATTCTTTTGAGGAAAACTTTAGTACATCAAGAGCTCTGTTTACTTCCATTCCGCGCACCATATCGGCAACAAGCCTCATTTTTCGCGGTGAAGTAGGACAATTCTTCAAAACAGCAAAATACAGCTGTTTCTTAGCTTCCTTTAGTTCGTTTGCACTATTTCTTTTTCTAGCACCCATCGTGAATTCTTTTAATAGTTAATGAGGATCTCATGCCTTATTTCCTTCCTTTGGAATGTCCCCTGAAAGTTCTTGTAGGTGCAAATTCACCAAATTTATGACCGACCATGTTTTCAGTAACATAAACAGGAATAAATTTATTTCCGTTATGAACTGCTATGGTTTGCCCTACAAAGTCTGGAGAAATTACTGATGCTCTGGCCCATGTCTTAATTACCGACTTTTTATTCATTGCATTCATAGCTAAAACTCTGCGTTCCAGCTTGAAATCGATAAAAGGACCTTTCTTTAATGAACGACTCATATTCTTCTCCTTTTAATTATTTCTTCCGTTTTTCTACAATATACCTGTTGGAAGCTTTCTTCAGCGAACGGGTTTTAAAGCCCTTAGCTAATAAGCCTTTACGTGAACGTGGATGTCCACCTGAAGAACGACCTTCTCCACCACCCATTGGGTGATCGACAGGGTTCATAGCCACACCTCTTACGCGAGGTCTTCTACCTAACCACCTTGAGCGACCAGCTTTCCCTGATCTTTCCAGGTTGTGTTCGGTATTTCCAACGATACCTACTGTAGCACGACAAGTTATGAGCACCATTCTAGATTCGCCTGAAGGCAATTTCACGATAGCATACTTTCCTTCTCTGGAAGTTAACTGAGCATACGTTCCTGCACTACGTGCCATCACACCTCCCTGACTGGGATGAAGTTCAATGTTGTGAACCAAGGTTCCTAGAGGAATATCCGATAGTGGTAAAGTATTACCTACTTCAGGAGCCACGCCATTTCCGCTCTCTACTTTCTGCCCAACTTTAATTCCGTTGGGAGCAAGCATGTACCTTTTTTCACCATCTGGAAATACCAGTAGTGCGATTCGAGCGGTACGGTTTGGATCATACTGAATAGATTCTACAACAGCAGCAAAACCATCTTTATCTCTTTTAAAATCGATAAAGCGATATTTGCGTTTGTGGCCACCACCTATATACCTCATTGTCATGCGTCCCTGGCTATTACGACCGCCAGATCTCGTCATGGGCTTCAACAATGATTTTTCAGGTGTTGATGCAGTAATTGACTCAAAGGTACCAGCAATCTTGTGCCTTTGACCAGGAGTAACTGGATTAAATTTTCTTACTGCCATTTTATATTAAATATTACTGTAAAAATCAATAGTCTCTCCTTTTGCAATTGTAACAAAAGCTTTTTTGCTCATTCCGGTACTTCCCGAAATAACGCCGGCTTTGGTAAAGCGAGACTTTCTTTTACCACCGTTTATTAAAGTATTGACAGATTGTACTGAAACATTGTATAAACCTTCAACGGCTTTTCTAATCTGTAATTTATTAGCGCTCCGATTAACTAGAAAACCGTAACGGTTAAGCACTTCTGCCTGACCTGTCATCTTCTCGGTAACGATCGGTTTAATTAATATGTCCATTTTAAAGCCTTTTAAATCTTAAAGAATTCTTCTATTTTACTCACAGAACTTTCCAGAACTATCACTTTTTTTGCGTTCAATATCTGATAAGTGTTTAATTCCGAAGCAGTTATGATAGAAATCGCCTGTAAATTTCTGGAGGACAAATATATATTTTTATTTTCTTCCGGTAAAACGAATAGCGACTTTTTATCATTAATTTTCAGATTATTACTGATTTGCACCATTTCGCGGGTTTTTGGAGATTCAAAAGAGAAATCTTCAATGACCAGAATTGCTTCCTCCAAAGCTTTATAGGTTAAGGCTGACCGGCGTGCAAGAGCTTTAACCTTCTTATTTAATTTGAAGTCATAAGATCTTGGGCGTGGACCAAAAACGCGTCCTCCACCGCGGAATACAGGTGATTTGATACTACCTGCTCTGGCAGTACCTGTACCTTTTTGCTTTTTAATTTTTCTGGTACTTCCAGATATTTGTCCTCGCTCTTTCGAGCTGTGAGTTCCTTGTCTTTTATTGGCCAGTATTTGTTTGACATCCAAGTAAATTGCATGGTCGTTTGGCTCAATACCGAAAATTTGTTCATCTAAAGTAACAGTCCTTCCGGTTTCTTGTCCTGAGGTATTTAAAACTTTTATTTCCATTACTGATAAATAATTACGAATGAACCTTTAGCTCCAGGAATTGAACCTTTTACTATCAATAAATTTGACTCTGGCATTACTTTCAAAACTTTCAGGTTCTGAATAGTAACGTTGTCATTGCCATCACGACCACCCATACGCATTCCTTTGAAAACGCGGGATGGATAAGAAGATGCACCAAGTGAACCCGGGGCTCTTAGACGGTTGTGCTGACCGTGAGTGCTATCACCAACACCATGGAATCCGTGACGTTTAACAACACCCTGAAATCCTTTACCTTTGGTTACTCCCTGCACATCGACCCATCCTTCTTCAATGATGGAATCAACGGTAACTAGGTCACCAGGTTTAAACTCGCCTTCCAGCTCTTTGAACTCAATAAGTTTCCTCTTTGGTTCTGTTGCAGCTTTCTTGAAATGTCCTAACTCAGCCTTGTTGGTATGTTTTTCCTTTTTGTCTTCATACCCCAGCTGAACAGAGTCATATCCGTCAGTTGCCACCGATTTTACTTGTGTAACAACACAAGGTCCGGCTTGAATCACAGTGCATGGGATGTTTTTCCCCTCAACACTGAATACGGAAGTCATTCCGATTTTTTTACCGATTAATCCTGCCATTTTTTTTGTTTTTTACAGGTTATCAAACTTTAATTTCTACTTCGACGCCACTTGGTAATTCAAGCTTCATTAAGGCATCAATTGTTTTTGCTGTTGAACTGTAAATGTCGATCAAACGTTTGTATGAAGACAATTCGAATTGTTCCCTTGATTTTTTATTTACAAAGGTTGAGCGTAATACAGTAAAAATACGCTTGTGAGTTGGAAGTGGAATTGGTCCGCTAACTACAGCACCAGTTGTTTTAACTGTTTTTACGATCTTTTCAGCCGACTTGTCTACCAAGTTGTGATCATACGATTTCAGCTTAATTCTGATCTTTTGACTCATAATGAGAAATAATAAATAGTACAGTTTATAATAAGTCTGTTCTTCCTTTAAGATCTTCGAGAACTTTTATTGCAAGTAATTTTGGCAACTCAACATATTTTGCAAATTCCATTGAAGAAGTTGCACGACCTGATGATAAAGTTCTTAGTGTAGTCACATATCCGAATAGTTCAGAGAGCGGAACAAATGCTTTAATCACACGTGCACCTGACTTTTCTTCCATACCTTCAATTTGACCACGACGACGGTTAAGGTCACCGATAATGTCACCCATGTATTCTTCAGGAGTAACAATTTCGCATTTCATAACGGGTTCAAGCAATCTTGGACCGGCTTTCCCTGCTGCATTTTTAAATGCCTGACGGGCACATATTTCGAATGACAGTGCATCGGAATCAACCGCATGAAAACTACCATCAAGCAAGGTAACTTTCAGGCTATCTACATTAAAACCAGCCAAAGGACCGTTCAATAAAGCAGATTCGAAACCTTTTTGTACTGACGGAATGTATTCGCGGGGAACATTACCACCTTTTACGGCGTCAACGAACTGAAGTCCAAGCTTACCTTCATCGGCAGGCTCAACACGTACGCTGATGTCAGCGAATTTACCACGACCTCCTGATTGCTTCTTGAATACTTCACGAAGTTCAACCATTTGAGTGATACATTCTTTATACGCAACCTGAGGAGCTCCCTGGTTACATTCCACTTTGAATTCCCGGCGAAGACGGTCAACAATGATTTCAAGGTGAAGTTCACCCATTCCTCTAATGATCGTCTGACCTGAATCTTTATCGGTATTTACTTTAAAAGTAGGATCTTCTTCAGCAAGCTTGTACAAACCCAAATTCAGTTTATCTAAATCCTTTTGAGTTTTTGGCTCAATCGCAATTCCAATAACCGGTTCCGGAAAGTCCATACTTTCGAGAACGACAGGATTATTTAGATCAGATAAAGTGTCTCCGGTGCGGATATCTTTAAATCCAACAGCAGCACAAATATCACCCGCTTCAATTACATCAATCGCATTTTGTTTGTTTGAATGCATCTGATAAAGACGGGAAATACGCTCTTTTTTTCCGGTTCTGGCATTAAAGACAGAGTCTCCAGCTGTAATTTTTCCTGAATAAACCCGGATAAAACACAAACGACCAACATAAGGGTCGGTAGCAATTTTAAAAGCAAGAGCGGAAAGAGGTTCTTTTACATCGGCATGGCGAATAATTTCGTCCTCGCCATTATATTCCCTGCCTACAATATCACCTTTATCAAGTGGACTTGGCAGGAATGAACAAACAGCATCCAGCAGACGCTGTACGCCTTTATTTTTAAATGCGGAACCACACATCATCGGTAGAATAGAACCACTGATAGTTGCTTTGCGGATCACAGTCAACATTTGTTCAGTTGTAATTGATTCCGGAGCTTCGAAAAAACGTTCAAGCAAATCATCATCAAATTCAGCAACTGATTCAACCAGCTTGGCACGATATTCATTCGAGATTTCAACCATATTTTCCGGAATTTCTTCCATGTAAAAGGTTGTACCCAATGTTTCATCGTCTTTCCAGCGAATGGCTTTCATTTCAATTAAATCGACCAATCCTTCAAAAGAATCTTCTGCACCGATTGGAATAGTAATTGGAACCGGATTAGCACCCAATTTTTCTCTTACTTCAGAGACTACATTATAAAAATCGGCTCCAGAACGGTCCATTTTATTAACGAAACCAATACGTGGCACACCATATTTTTCAGCCTGACGCCAAACCGTTTCTGATTGGGCCTCAACACCACCGACAGCGCAGAAAAGTGCAACAGCACCATCGAGAATCCTTAAGGAACGCTCTACTTCAACAGTGAAGTCAACGTGACCGGGAGTATCAATGATGTTGATTTTATGTACTTCATCTTGATAAGTCCAGAATGTAGTAGTAGCAGCCGACGTAATAGTAATACCACGCTCTTGTTCCTGTTCCATCCAGTCCATAGTAGCAGCCCCATCATGAACTTCACCGATACGGTGCGTAATACCTGTATAATACAGAACTCGTTCAGTTGTGGTCGTTTTTCCGGCATCAATGTGAGCCATGATGCCAATATTTCTAGTATATTTTAAGTCTTGTGCCATTTTTTACCAGTATCTTTCCTTTAACTAAATCGCAATCTATTTTTATTTTAACTATTAAAAACGGAAATGTGCAAATGCGCGGTTTGCTTCAGCCATACGGTGAGTATCTTCTTTCTTCTTGTATGCGCCACCTTCTTCATTGTAGGCTGCAACAATTTCACCGGCAAGTTTCTCAGCCATTGAACGGCCTGAACGTTTGCGTGCAAAAAGAATTAAATTTTTAACTGAGATGGAAGTTTTTCTTTCGTTGCGGATTTCCATTGGGACCTGGAAGGTAGCTCCACCAACACGTCTGCTTTTAACTTCTACTGCGGGGGTAATTTTTTCGAGTGCTTTTTTAAACACATCCAGAGGGTTGATTTCTGAATCTTTCATTTTCGTACCAACGATGTCCATCGCGTCGTAGAAAATTTGGTAGGCTGTAGATTTTTTTCCGTCATACATTAAATCGTTGACGAAACGAGTAACCAACATGTCGTTGAACTTTGGATCGGGCAGAATGATCCTCTTTTTTGGTTTCGATTTTCTCATTATAAATGCTTTAGTGTTAATTTAAATTCGCTGTCGTTTGTGGGCTTCAATCGGCACCTTGGCCTCTTTACTCAACTCAAACCACTAAGCTAGAACGTCAATTAAAAAATAGAAAAATTACTTTTTCGCTTTTGGTCTTTTGGTACCGTATTTTGACCGTCTTTGTGTACGACCTTCAACACCAGCGGTATCCAAAGCACCACGGATTAAATGGTAACGTACTCCCGGAAGGTCTTTAACCCTACCTCCACGTACCAAAACAATAGAGTGTTCCTGAAGATTATGACCTTCTCCCGGAATGTAAGCGTTTACTTCTTTGCCATTCGTTAAACGAACCCTGGCTACTTTACGCATAGCTGAGTTTGGCTTTTTAGGAGTTGTGGTGTATACACGAACACAAACTCCCCTTCTCTGAGGGCAAGAATCCAATGCCGGAGATTTACTTTTCTCCGCATTACTTTGTCTGCCTTTTCTAACTAACTGCTGAATCGTTGGCATATAGCTACTCTTTATTTAAAAATATTAACGCAAAAATTTGGTTTGCAAAGGTATCGTAATTTTCAACAATTCCAATACCTTAAGCTTCCGTAACAAGGGTTCTCCCTTTAAAACGGCTTGCAAAAGTACTAATTGTCAGCAGAAAACCCAATAAAACCCAATAAAAAAATGATCTTTTTCCGATTATTCTTAACGTTGGAAATTTCACGACGGAAAGCAGCTCTTATTCGGATGCGGAAATCCGGTGTTTGAGAAGTGATTTAACAGGATTAAAAAATCGTTGAATGAGTCGTAAATCTTCGGTGATTATTTCGGCCGAGCCTTTCATTTCCTGACTAAATTTTAACGGAATGTTGTAATTAGTCTTCATATCCTGGGGCATCTCCACTTCAACAACGTAATTTTCATTGTTGGTGATTAGCGAAATGCTCTTAACCTCGCCTATTATAAAACCATATTCCATGTACGGGAAATTTTCGAACCTGATGTTGACTTTCTGGCCGACGGCAACTTTCCCAGCCCCTTTAACCGGCAGACTGAGACGGCCAATTATCTGGGACTGTTTTTCAGGAATAACCGAAAATACAATTTCATCTTTTTTGACCTGCTGATTTTTGCTCCAGAAATTCGTAAAACTCACTTTCCCAACAATCGGACTTCTGACAATAAAGGTTTGTTCCCAATAGGCCAACCGACTTTTCAGAACATTCATGGCTTCTATTAATGTATTCTGTGCTTTCTTCTTCTGATCAGCAAATTCCATTTCGGCATCAACCACTTCCTGTTCAAGCTTGATCGTTGAACTTTGGGTTTCGACAAGTAATGTTCTCGATCCGTTCAAATTGTATCTCTTCTGAATCAGAAGAATTTTTGATTTTTCCAGATCCAGATCAGAAAGTACACCTTTCAACTGAAGCAAAGAATCGCGTTTAAGCTGAGCGTCGACCAAGCGATAATCAGCCTGCATATCCTGTTTCTGTGACCAGAGCCTGTCGTAATAAATGCGGTTCATCGAAACCTGTTGTTTCAGCGAATTAATCTTTTTCGGGTATAGTTTCAATCGGAGGAATGAAAAATAATCGTTGTACAACCTGACAAAACTGGAATAATCAGCCTGAATATCCCCTAACCGTAAATCAAAATCAGGAGCAGGCACTGACAAGGTATCAAAGGTCAGGATAAATGGATCCAACCGGAGAAGAATCTCTTTCAGCTTCATGGCATCGTCAAAATTGGCCGTATTTTCGAGTATGGCAATGATTTGATTTTCGGAAACCTGCTGCTGGTCGGAGACCATTAGCGAATCAATTCGGGCAGTGGTGCGTGCAGCCAGGTAGGCAGGTGGGTTTTCGGACAGAACAACAATGCTGGCATTAATAACATCAGGATATCGAAAGAAGTAACTTCCCGCAAGCAAAAGGACAACAATCCCTAAAATGAGGAAAATGCCGGAACGAATCATCCATCGGGGTGATTGCTCAACAATCTCCTGAAATTCATCGCTTCTAAGTTCAATGTCTATCGGTTTTCTTTCTTTGTCCATCTTCTCTTGTGTTCAGTATTCAGTCACAATTTTCATTTTGATGCAAGTTCCGCGTTGCGGGATTCGAGATATGTAACACGTAACCCGGATCAGTTTCCCAATTCCAGCTGATTTTTCACCAACTGATAATAAGCACCTTTTCTTCGGGTTAATTCTTTATGATTCCCTACTTCAATGATACTTCCTTTTTCGAGAACAATAATCTGATGGGCATTTTTCACTGTACTTAACCGGTGCGCGACAACAACAACCGTTTTCCCGTCAAAAAATGCATCCAGATTTTCCAGGATAACTTTTTCGTTATTTGCATCCAGCGAGTTTGTGGCTTCATCGAAAAAGATGAACTCAGGATTTTTATAAATAGCCCGGGCTATTAAAATACGTTGTTTCTGCCCCTGACTAAGTCCAACTCCTTCAGGCCCGATTTTGGTATTGTAATTCAAAGGTAAAGTTTCAATAAATTCCTGAATACTTGCCATTCTGACTGCATAACTCAGCTTTTCCTTGTCGGGGTCCTCATCGCCAACGGTAATATTACTGGCTATGGTATCCGAAAAGATAAACCCATCCTGCATAACAGCCCCGCACTTATTGCGCCACCAATGTTGCTTATAAGCCGCCAAATCGGCCTCTCCAACTTTGATGGTTCCGGAAACCGGTAGATAGAATCCAAGCAACAGTTTGACCAGTGTTGTTTTTCCACTCCCGCTTGTTCCGACAATAGCAGTAACTTTACCTTGTGGAATGACCAAATCAAGATGATTGAGTACTTTGGGTGAATGAGGTCCTTCATACTGAAAGACCAAATCCGTAATTCGAATATCTGCTGATGCCGGTAATGCGGTCAGTTTACCTTCCTGATCCTGCTCTTCATCTTTACTGTTATGTATCTCGGCCAGACGTTCAAGACTTATCTTTGCATCCTGTGAAACCTGCATAAACTCAATCATCTGATCAAGCGGGCTGTTCATTTGACCGATAATATACTGTACGGCCAGCATCATACCTAAAGTCATGTCTCCATGAACAACAGCCGTTGCTGCGAGAACAGTGATGACAATATTTTTAGTTTCGTTTATAAATACCGACCCTGCCTGCTGATATTGCTGTAACGAAAGATTGCTCACATTGACCTTGAATAAGCGGGCCTGAATCCTCTCCCATTCCCATCTTTTCTGACGTTCGTAGTTGTTCAGTTTTATTTCCTGCATTCCGTTGATCAGCTGAATCAGCTTACTCTGATTGTCGGCCAGTTGGGTAAACCGTTTAAAATCAAGTTCACGACGTTTTCTGAGGAATAAGAATATCCAGCCAATGTACAAAACTGAACCAAAGAGAAATACCAGAAAGATGCCCAGATTATAAATAACAAGTACAATACTGAAGATAACAATATTGAAGACAGAAAACACAACATTGAGTGACTGTGAAGTTAAAAACCTTTCAATTCGGCGATGATCTCCGATACGCTGCAGCAAATCGCCAATCATTTTGGTATCGAAAAAACCAATCGGCATTTTCATCAGCTTAATCAGGAAATCGGAAATGATACTAATATTAATGCGTGTATTGATGTGCAGCAAAATCCATGAGCGAATAAAATCAACGGTCATCCGGCTCAGAAAAAGCATCATTTGGGCAGCCAGAATCAGATAAATAAAATTGATATCCTGATTATTGATACCAACATCTACAATGCTTTGTGTCAAAAAAGGAAAAATAAGCTGAATCAAGCTGCCGACTATAAATCCCAGCACCAACTGGATAACCAGTCTTCGGTGGGGTTTCAGATATTTCAGCAGAAATTTGAAGTTGCCGCGGTTCATCTCCTCCCCTTCCATCTCGAAAAATTTCGGCGTTGGATCGAACAGAAGACAAATCCCCTTTTGTTCACCCTGACGGACAGTAGCCAGCCAATGTCTTTTAAATTCCTTTTCAGAATACCCGACGAGGCCAAATGCAGGATCGGAAACATATACAATACCTTTCCTGTATTTGTAAACCACAACAAAATGATCCTGATCCCAATGTACAACACAGGGTTTCGGAGCTTCAATCAGTTGTTCGAAAGTAATGCGGGCACCAATTGTACGAAAACCGATCGTTTCGGCCGCTTCACTTAAACCAAGCAGAGAAACACCTTCACGGGTAATATGTGCAAGCTGACGGAGTTTCTGTAGCGAATATGTTTTTCCGTAAAATGCAGAAACCATGCGGAGACATGCAGGCCCGCAATCCATGGCATCGTATTGTTTAAAAAAGGGAAATCTTGACATATATGATTCAATGTTGCTCAAAAATAGAAGAATTAGTTGGATCTTCTATTTTTCGGTACTTATTGTTGTACAATAATGGCAAATTGGCATTTCTCATTTCCAAAAACAGTTTCGGGCGACAGGGCTTTTGAATCCTGTTTTAAATACTATCAAAATAATTTTGCAATTAGAATCATAATATTGATAAAATTCAAATAAAGTATATTCAACTGATGGACTTACACTTACAGCACATGATTTACTTACAGCATAAATAACCAGGTTCTATAGAAATCTTCAGCAGTTTAAAAAAATACTCAACAACATATCACCAACACATCAAACTAATTTACTGACACTTACAGCCAATAGTTAAGAATACCTAAAAAACACAATTCGTTGATTTTCTACTTTTTAAATGAATGGCACAAACCCTTTATCAATAGCAATTTCAGGTAATATGACCGTGTCTTGATAGTTAATTAATTATTACTAAATTTGGTCCACGCTGTTAATCAGAAACCCAGAAAGCTGATAATGAACTAGTAAAAAACCAATAAATAACTAAATATGAAAGTCTACAAAACGGAAGAAATTCGCAACATTACATTAATTGGCAATGCTGGCAGTGGGAAAACCACCCTCGCAGAAGCAATGCTTTTCGAGGGTGGAGTGATCAACCGGAGAGGTGATATCGGAACCAAAAACACAGTTTCCGACTATCATCTGATTGAGCAGGAATATGGCAACTCGGTATTTTCTTCGCTCATGTATGCTGAAATGAACGGTAAAAAAATCAACATTCTGGACACTCCCGGGATGGACGATTTTAGTGGGGGTGTCGTTTCTTCCCTTCAGGTTGCCGGACTTGCCCTGATGGTTATTGACGCTTCATCAGGAATTGGTGCAGGAACAGAATCCGCCTTTCGCCATGCCGAAGCAGCTAATAACAAACTTCTTTTTGTATTAAACCATCTGGATAACGAAAACGCAAACTATGACCAGGACGTCGATAATTTAAAAAGCAAATTCGGGAATAAAGTAACCATTGTGCAGTATCCCGTTGAAACAGGTATCGGATTTAACGCTATTGTTGATGTGTTAACAATGAAATTGTACAAATACAGCCCGGATGGAGGGAAACCGGAAATACTTGATATTCCTACTTCGGAAAAAGAACGTGCTGATAAATTGCACAACGATCTGGCTGAAATGGCTGCTGAAAATGAAGAATCATTGATGGAACTCTATTTTGAACAGGGCTCACTGACTGAAGATGATATGCGAAGAGGAATAAGAATAGGAATGACAAAACGCGATTTATTCCCCGTTTTCTGTGTTTCAGCCAAGAAAAACATGGGAGTTGGCCGCTTACTCGAATTTGTCTGTAACATCGCTCCTTCTCCAAGTCAGGTACCCATGCGCGAAATTATTCAGGGGAAAAAGGTAGAGATGAATGAATCAGAACCAACTTCCTTATTCGTGTTTAAAACGGCAATCGAACCACACGTTGGTGAAGTAACCTATTTCAAGGTGATGTCGGGCAAAATAACCGAAGGGAAAGATCTGTACAACACATTCAACAACGGCAAAGAACGGATTTCGCAACTTTTTATTTCCGCCGGAAAAAACCGCACCAGTGTTACTGAACTGGTCGCTGGGGACATCGGCTGCACGGTAAAGCTGAAAGACACCAAATTCAACCAGACACTTTGCGAAAAAGAATTAGATCTGAAATTTGCCCCAATCATATTTCCCGATCCAAAATTTAGGATTGCGATAAAAGCTGTTTCAGAAACCGATGATGAAAAAGTTGGGGAAATTCTTCACAAGGTAAAAGAAGAAGATCCAACCTATGTCGTTAATTATTTCAAAGAACTGAAACAATTGATTGTTGAAGGACAGGGAGAATACCATATAAACACATTAAAATGGTACTTTGACCACATTCATAAAATCGACATCGAATTTAAAACACCGAAAATTCCATACCGTGAAACCATTACAAAATCAGCAACGGGCGATTACCGTCATAAAAAACAATCGGGTGGATCCGGCCAGTTTGGTGAAGTTCATCTGATCATTGAACCTTATGAAGAAGGAAGCCAACCCAAAAACATGTTTGTGATGAATGGCAAGGAACAGAAAATTTCCGTTCGCGATACTCAGGAATACCCGATGACATGGGGTGGCAAGCTGGTTTTTCACAACTGCATCGTGGGAGGTTCAATTGATACCCGTTTCCTTCCGGCCATCGTAAAAGGCATCATGGAAAAAATGGAAGAAGGTCCACTTACAGGATCGTATGCCCGGGATATTCGCGTTTACGTTTACGACGGCAAAATGCACCCGGTTGATTCGAACGAAATTTCTTTCCGTTTGGCAGGTCGAAATGCTTTCAGCATTGCCTTTAAAAATGCCGGAGCAAAAATCCTCGAACCAATCTACGAAATGGATGTCTGGGTACAGGGCGAACGGATGGGCGATGTCATGAGCGATCTGCAAGGCCGTCGTGCATTAATTATGGGTATGGGCAGCGAAAAAGGATATGAAAAAATTACCGCCCGTGTTCCGCTGAAGGAAATGAATAAATACTCAACTTCGTTAAGTTCATTGACTGGCGGACGTGGTGTTTTCAATATGAAATTTGCCGCCTACGAAAAAGTACCACAGGAAGTTCAGGAAGAACTTCTGGCAACTTATGCCGCCGAAGAAAAAGACGAATAGATATCAATTTGATCAGATCTATTTTTCAAATACAAAAACCCGGGAATAAACCCGGGTTTTTCATTCTGTGCAGTTATTAGAAATTTCATACCTTTACAATACGAATTTAAACCAGGGTTATATGAAACGGATGGATTTAACCATATTGGTAGAAAAAGGTGAAGATGGTTTCTATGTAGGCCAAATACAAGAATATCCCCCAGTTATGTCACAAGGCAAAACCCTTGACGAATTGAAGGAAAACCTGAAAGATGCACTGACACTTTTTCTGGAAGTGCAAAAAGAACAGGTCGAAAAGGATTATTCCAAGCGGAAAATTGTAAAACGAAGATTGATTTTTTCGCAATGAAACTGAAGGATTTTGAAAAGCACCTGACCGAACATGGCTGTAAGTTATTGCGCGAAGGTGGTAATCATTCAATTTGGGTAAACAAGGCAAATTTGAAGCAATCAGCCGTTGTAAGACATAAAGAAATTGATAACAGGTTGTGTAAAAACATATGCAAACAACTGGATATTCCATCGATATAAAATAAGTGCACAAATAGTGCAATAAAAATCGAATTTTAAAACTCAGGCTCCTGACATATGGGTTCGCGAACTGGCAAACGTGGTGTTTTCAACATGAAATTTGCCGCCTACGAAAAAGTACCACAGGAAGTTCAGGACGAACTTTTGGCAACTTATGCCGCCGAAGAAAAAGACGAATAGATATCAATTTGATACTGGTTATATTGAGCATTTGAATCCTTTCATTGACACAAACAAAAAGGGGAATGATTTCATGTAATAAATTCATTGAGAATCCTACGCAACTCAAGCCACGTATAAAAATTTCCAGAAAAATTAAATTACGATGAATAAGCATATCAGGCTTTTAAAATTTCAGGATTGAGTTTACTCGTTTTATAAAAGACTATAATTAAATAAACCGATGAGCTCAAATAGGAAACGGAAGTAGCAATACAAGCTCCTGTTAAACTCCACAACGGGATAAGAATAAATGATAAAACGATCGTAAAACAAAGCCCAATAGATGATTTGACAATTAACACTTTCATCTGATTCAAGGCAGCAAAAAAATGTCCGTAAACATTTGATACCGCAATGGCAAGAATCCCGGGCATAAGTAAAAACAATAATTGTTTAATGGTGCTAAAATCTTTTCCGAACACCATACCAAATATCCATGTTGGAATTAAGGCCAAAACAATAAGCATGGCAAGAGTTGTGTAAAGACTGAGCCTGGCCGATTTTTTAGTAAGTTCCATCGCCTTTTCGGGATTATCCATATTAATAATCTTCGAATATTGTACCGTTGTAATACTTTTGGCCATCAGCCAAATTGATTCTGACACAACAATCGCTACGGAAAACAGACCGACAGAAGTAATATCCTCAAAATAAAGGATGAAAAAATAAGACAACCGATAGTTTAAAAACTGAATAAAATAACTCAGTTCATTCTTCCAACCATAGCCAAACGACTTCTTAACCAGACCCTTAGATATTATCATCTCCTGCTTTACCAGATACGGAATAATAATAATCAGGCTAATAATAAACACAACTGTCTGTGACAAAAAATAACTAAATAAATAAGCGTTTACAGTTCTGTTTTTGAATAGGTAAATAAACCCAAGGCTGAAAATCAACAGTAAAAATGGCGGAAGAAGACTGAAAATATTGAAAAGCTGGATTTTTTCCTTTCCTATAAATATCAATAAGTTGAGCGCAAGGAAAGAAGTTACCAATGTGATTGGGAAAAGGACAAAAAAGCGTTGTTGGGTATGAAGAAAAGAAAAGACAAATGCGACCACAGTAGTTGAAAGAATAATCCAAATAACAGCAGGTAAAATCAATTTTGACAAACCCACCTTGTTCATGAAATATACAATGCTGCTACCTCCCAGAATATTATTAAATATTACAATTATGGCCAAATCGGCCATAATTATCGAAATAATCCCCCTCCCTTCCAACCCAAAATAATTGGTTGTTAGCGTAAGAATGGCAAAGTTGACAATAAGTATAAGAACCTTAGAGAAAAAGGTTTTGAATATGTTTTGAAGAAACATAGTTTATTCAGGTTTGAAACATATAAATAAAATCCAAAAACAGAGGCTCAATAATCCCCCAGTTGTAATTTGTCTCAGCCAGTTTTCTTGCTGCCTGACTATGTTTAACATACAGATCAGGGTTTTTCATATATTCTGTCACATAGTCAGCTATCTTTTCCGAATGATCCGGGTTTACAAAATGACCAAATTGATTCACGTCAATTTCGCGTCGAATCGCTTTAATATCAGAGTAAATTACTGGTTTTCCACAGGCTGCATAATAAAACACCTTGATGGCTAAACAATGATTGTTTTCAAAATCAACTTTCCGAAGATCAAAAAGAATATCAATGCCCACCAACTCATCCGAAAACTGTTCGAAATTTTGCCTCTCCAACAATTCGATGTCAATATCCACAGCCGCTCTGCATAATTTTTCGAATATCTCTTTTTCCTTATCACTGATGCACGAACCAATAATTTTCAACTTAACTGCAACGTCCGGATTCCGCGTTTTCACGATGGTCGCAACATCGAAAAAACTTTTTATACCTTTTTCAATACTTATGTTCCCGGTATAACCCAGGCAAATCCGGCCGGGAATCAGCATCGACTTTTGATGGTTGATGTACTTCAGATCGGGAAAATAACTAATTATTGCCCATTTTTTGCGCTGAAATAAAAACCTGAACGGTAAACTTTTGTAATATTCTCCGAAGATAAATCCATCGCAATGGGACGAAGTGTATAGATTAAAACTTAATAAGCTGAAAAAGCTTAAAATCCTTTTCAAAAACGGAAGGCCATCCAGATTTTTTTTCGATGGATACCACTCCGTCACATCATAGATTATTTTAACATCCAAGTGAGCCTTCTTTTTGTATTTGATAGCTGCGAATATGGGCAGTGGCTCGGAACAAACAATGATTTCCGGATTGAATTGAATTAATGTTTGATTGAAAAATTCGATTTTTTTTTTCTTGTCCGATGAATATCTGTTGTCACCTATAATTGAAATATTCCCAACTGTTTTTTTTACATTCTCAGTACTCGAAACTACAACAACTTTAAACCTTTTGGAAACCGACTTTGCCTGATGATAAAAAATACGATCATCAAATGGAGAGTGGGCGGATGTCAAAAAAGCTACAGTGTTGATTTCCATTTTTCTTATCAGTTCAGAAATAAAATATTATTGCGTAACAGAATCATATTGAAAATCGAACAGGAATAAACGATTATTTCTGTGCCATCAAAAAAGTATTGTTATCCGCATTTTCACATACGACAAAAGGATGAACATTTGATTAAAACCCTCAGTATGTCCGTTTATTTCCCCCTGAATAAATGGAAAAATCCATTGGCACTTCGTCTCTTCCCATCGCGGCCTACACCTTCAGCAACGTAATAATACACTCCCGGAGATACTAATCGTCCACCAACTTTCCCATCCCAAACTGACTCCGATACTGTTTCTGCAGTATTGTAGAATCCTTGTACATTATTGTTTTCATAGACATGCAAGATTTTTCCCCAGCGGTTGAAAATTGTTATTTTAACCGTTTTCATCGAAAAGAACTTAACCACAAACTTATCGTTCTCGGAATCGTTATTAGGTGTGAAAACATTGGGAGCATCAATTATCGAAACCTCTGCAATAATATCATTATCGATATAAAAAGTATCCGAACACGTCGTGAACTCTGAAACCTTTTTTGAAACCAGCTTTACTTTATATTCACCAACTTCTTCAAAAGTATAAACCGGATCTTTAGTGTAAATAATTTCCTGAATGCTATCTTTAAAAGTACCTGCCGTAATTTCATCATTTATCTTCTGCAGATCTTTAAAGATAAACCATTCATATTTATCGGCATCACCGTTTATCGATATATTGGTGAATGTAATTGTAAAAGGAGCCTCTATTTGGCTGGGGTCGCTATGCTCCCCTTGATTTTCAAGCGCATATGTAAAAGCGGCTTCGGTAACAATCGAATAATAAGTAACTTCTGCTGTACCGGCACAGCCAAACCTGTCAGTAACAGTAAACGTGTAATTCGTATTTCGTGGCGGCGGATCAAAAACCTGCGAAGTAGCGAACGAGCTGACAGTCGCATCACCTTCCAACCACCTCACCTGAATATCTTTGTTCAATACCTTGGCTTGCCCGTTTGTCAGATCGGAATAACTTAAATCCGGAGTATCAACAGTTCCTTTCAGGGTAAATGAATTACAATCTGACTCCGTGATTTCGGCTGTTGCCTCAATGTAATTATTGAATGCCCAGGCAGTAAATTGTTTTTCGCCTGAAAGGGCTGTAATGATAACCCGGTAGCAACCATTTTCAAGACTTGAAATCGTTGAAGAATTAGTACCCGACAAATCGCTTGTGAAGAAATCAAAAGTTCCGCTTGAAGCATTATATTTCTGCCATTCAAAAGTTCCGGTTTCTCCGATGGGTAAATTTGCCGTTAAATACGCATTTAACTCGTTCTTCATACCGCAAAAAACATGAATGTTATCCTGACTTCCACTTGAATACTCCGTTAAAACTACCGCATCAGCATCAGAAGTAATCTGAGCAAAACCCGCTTCCGGAGCCATTACCAAACAGCTAAACAAAAATAATACACAAAGTAATTTATACTTGTTCATTCTTCTTAATCTTTACAATTCACAATATTAACGCTAAAAATTGATTTATCTTTTGCGACTCCAGATTTTTTCTGAATCAGCTTTGTTGAAAACTACTTACCTTGCGAGCCCGAAAAGAGGAAAAACAGTTTTACTTTTGAATTCAAATTAGAAAAAAGATATCGTGCAGAATTATTTAGAAGGATTAAATGAGGCTCAGAGACTTGCCGTAGAAAACATCCACGGTGCTTCATTAATTATTGCCGGTGCAGGCTCCGGAAAAACACGTGTATTGACTTTACGAATTGCCCATCTATTAAAAAGCGGAGTAAAACCCAACTCCGTATTAGCCCTGACATTCACCAACAAGGCCGCCCGCGAAATGAAAAGCCGTATTGCAGGCATGATTGGGCAAAATACAGCGAAACACCTTTGGATGGGAACCTTTCACTCGGTTTTTTCGCGTATCTTAAGAATCGAATCCGAAACAATCGGATATCCGTCAAACTTTACCATTTACGATTCGTCCGACTCAAAAAGTCTGATTAAAAGCATCATAAAAAATTTAAAACTCGACGATAAAACCTACAAGGCCAACGTTGTTTCGTCACGCATATCCGCGGCAAAAAACAACCTGGTTTCTTCGGAAGTTTATGCCACATTGCCCGAAACAATAGAATATGACCAAAGTATCAAAATGCCGTTGATCAGCCTGATTTACAAGGAATACGCCAAACGCTGCTTCCTTGCCGGCGCCATGGACTTCGATGATCTGCTCCTGAAAACCAATTCATTGTTCCGGAATCATCCTGAAATTCTGGAAAAATATCAGCGCATTTTCGGCTATATTCTGGTTGACGAGTACCAGGACACCAACCATTCCCAGTACATGATCATCAAAAAACTGGCAGCCAAACACAACAACATTTGCGTGGTTGGCGACGATGCTCAAAGTATTTATTCGTTCCGTGGTGCGCGTATCGAAAACATCCTGAATTTCAAGAACGATTATCCCGAACACAAGGTATTCAAACTCGAACAAAACTACCGTTCGACGCAAACCATTGTTGACGCAGCCAACAGTATTATCGCTAAAAATAAGCGGCAAATTCAGAAAAATGTATTTTCAGAAAAAGAAAAAGGCGCGCTGATCAAGGTGATGAGCGCCATAACCGATAACGAAGAAGGTTATCTGGTTTCCAACGAAATCATTGAAACCCGGCTGCGCGACCATTTCATGTTTTCCGATTACGCCATTTTGTACCGCACCAATGCGCAATCGCGTATTTTTGAAGAATCACTCCGGAAACGGAATATTCCGTATAAAATTTACGGTGGTCTCTCTTTTTATCAGCGAAAAGAGATCAAGGATTTAATCGGATACTTCAGATTGGTTATCAATCCGAAAGACAACGAGGCATTTAAACGGATTATTAATTATCCGGCAAGGGGCATCGGGCAAACCAGCCTCGCCAAACTCGAACAATTTGCCGGACAAAACGACCTCTGCATCTGGGAATTTGCGACCAACATTCCGCTTCTGTTAAGCGAATTCAACAAAGGAACAGCTGCAAAGATCTATGAATTCACAAAAATCATTGAATCATTCCGGGAAAAGCTGGAAACATTTGAAGCCTTCGAACTGGCTACTGAAATAGCAACCGGCTCAGAGGTCATGAAAGATTTGTACAAAGATCAAACTCCGGAAGGGGTAAGCCGTTTCGAAAATATTCAGGAATTATTAAACGGTATTCAGGAATTTTCCATTTCGGCCAGGGAAGAAGGAACGCCCAACAAGTTAAACAATTACATGGAAGATGTCGCTCTGCTGACCGATCAGGATAATGAGGATCCGGAAAATATCGATCGGGTAACCCTGATGACCATTCACTCGGCCAAAGGACTTGAATTCAAAAACGTCTTTATTGTTGGCGTGGAGGAAAACCTTTTTCCATCGAACCAGAACGGCCAAAAAACACAGGAGGATTTTGAAGAAGAGCGTCGGCTGTTTTATGTTGCGCTAACCCGGGCGGAACAAAATGCGTACATTAGTTATGCACGTCAGCGTTACAAGTGGGGAAAACTGGAATATTGCAATCAAAGCCGGTTTATCGGCGAAATTGATCCTCAGTTTCTGAACATGCCCGTCGAAAAAGATCCCGCATTTTACGGAGACAGTCAGGATTTACCTTTTTCAATGCCGAAGTCACGACCTCAAAACGCAACAATTCCCGGTACCAGGCAGACTGCAACAAGCCAACCCGATTTATACCGGAAATTAAGCAAGCTGCGCGAAGCTAAAAAAGAAACGGAAGCGTTTGATCACAGCGATCCGGCAGATATTCAGCCCGGAATGCTAATTGAACATCAGCGATTTGGACGTGGAAAAGTGTTGCAAATGGAAGGAAAAGCACCCGACATTCAGGCAACTGTGTTTTTTCAGAATGCCGGGAAAAAACAACTTTTGTTAAAATTCGCTAAACTCCGGATAATTAGTTAGTTTTGCAGTGTTCTAAATTGTATTAGTTTTTGATGCTTTCTTTTGCAAACAAAACTATTTTGATTTCTTTTACAACAAATTGTCTTCATCCTGATTATCTGCATGAATTTCCTTTTTGAGATAACAGCCTGATTATTTAAGAAAAACTTTATTTATTTACATGGATTACAATTCTGATCGCAGTAAGTTGCCTATTCCTGAGTATGGAAGAAACTTACAAAACATGGTCTATCATATCATGACCATTGAAGACCGCAATGAACGCAACAGGGCAGCCCGAACGATTATTGACGTCATGGGTACAATGTATCCGTACCTGAGAGATATCAATGATTTTAAGCATAAGCTTTGGGATCATCTGGCTATCATGTCCAATTTCGAATTAGACATCGATTACCCGTACACCCCGCCATCTCCGGAATTTTTCAATACGCCACCTCTTCGGATACCTTATAGTAGTAACAGAATCAAATATCGTCACTACGGCAAAACCATCGAAATTTTAATTGAAAAAGCTGCAGTTTACGAAGATGAAAAAGAACGCGAATTATTGATCAAACTGATTGCCAACCACATGAAAAAGAGTTATGTGATGTGGAACAAAGACTCAGTTACCGACGATAAAATTCTTGACGATATTGAAGAGCTTTCGAAGGGGAAGATTAAATGCAGTGATTTAACACTGACTGAAACCAAAGATATCTTATATCGGAATCAGAAAAAACCAAGTCAGTCGCACAATACTGGACGTAAATACCAGAAAACTGACGATCGCAAAAAAATGCGTCAATAACATCCAGAGCATAAACCCAATATCCAGATAATACCGTATTTTCTTTTCTGATGGCAACTTTTAAAATCGAAGGAGGCAACCAGTTACATGGCGATCTGTATCCGCAGGGTGCAAAAAATGAAGCTCTTCAGGTCATTTGCGCAGTTCTGCTTACACCATGTAAAGTTCAGATTTCAAATATTCCTGAAATCAGTGATGTCCTCAAATTAATCGAAATTCTAACTGAACTCGGTGTTAAAACCGAACATACCAGCAAAGGAAATTATACTTTTCAGGCTGACGAAATTAGTCTCGACTACCTGAAAACCGATCTTTTTGCCCGTCATGCTGCCAGTCTTCGTGGATCGATTATGATTTTGGGGCCACTTCTGGCACGCTTCGGAGTCGGATACATTCCACAACCCGGTGGCGATAAAATCGGACGGAGGCGACTGGACACCCATTTTACCGGCTTACAAAAACTTGGAGCCAGTTTCACCTTCAATCCGAACGAACTTTTTTACAAAGTTGAAGCTTCCAAGCTAAAGGGAGCTTACATGCTTCTTGATGAAGCCTCTGTAACCGGAACTGCCAATATTGCAATGGCAGCTTCGATGGCAGAAGGAACCACAACCATTTATAATGCTGCCTGCGAACCATACGTACAGCAACTTTGCCGGATGCTCGTTTCGATGGGTGCAATGATAGAAGGGATAGGCTCAAATCTGCTTTCCATCACCGGAGTTAGTTCACTCAACGGATGCAAACACCGGATACTTCCGGACATGATTGAGGTTGGAAGTTTCATCGGACTTGCAGCCATGACCAAATCAGAAATCACCATCCGAAATGCAGGGATCCAACAGTTGGGTATTATTCCGGAACAATTTAAACGACTGGGAATTAAGATGGAAGTACAGAACGACGATCTGTTTATTCCTGCTCAGGAACACTACGAAATTGAAACATTTATCGATGGTTCAATCATGAACATTGCAGATGCTCCATGGCCAGGTCTGACTCCCGATTTGCTCAGTATTTTCCTTGTAATTGCCACTCAGGCCAAAGGAAGTGTGCTGATTCATCAAAAAATGTTTGAAAGCCGCCTGTTCTTTGTCGATAAAGTAATCGATATGGGAGCCCAGATTATTCTTTGCGATCCGCACCGGGCTACCGTAATCGGACTCGACCACAAATACCAGCTCCGGGCTACCAATATGAGTTCACCAGATATTCGCGCCGGCGTAGCTTTGCTCATTGCCGCATTATCAGCTCAGGGAACAAGCAAGATCTCCAACATTGAACAAATCGACCGCGGTTACGAAAATATCGATGACCGGCTAAATGCCATTGGCGCGCGAATTACCCGGCTCGACTAATTACAATTAGGAGGAAACCCTGTATTCTCCGGAACGATAAGATTTTACATGCCCAACCTGTTAATATTTCCTAAGAGAAGCAGCCAAATCCAAAAACTTATTACTGAATTGTTATTTTTGTCGTGTTATCGAGGAATTAAATCATTATAAAGTACAGCTATGAAAATAAAAATTACACTGGTTTTTGTTCTGCTTTTCACCGTGTCAACTCTGACACATGCAGCCCAAACCAAGAATGACGGACAGGAAGCGACTATCGGCTTGAACATTGGCAATAAAGCACCCGAAATAAGCGAAAAGACAGCTGATGGAAAAGAACTTAATCTTTCAACACTTCAGGGGAAAATTGTATTGATTGATTTCTGGGCATCGTGGTGCGGACCATGCCGTCGGGAAAATCCTACCGTTGTGAGCGTTTATGAAAAATATAAAGATTCGAAATTCAAGAATGGCAAAGGATTTACCGTTTACAGTGTTTCGCTCGATAAAGATAAATCGGCCTGGGAACAAGCGATCCAGACAGATAAACTCGGTTGGGAAAATCATGTCAGTGATCTTCAGGGCTGGAACTCTAAATTTGCCGGAATATACGGAGTTCGCGGAATTCCTGCCAATTTCTTAATTGATGAAAATGGAATTATCATAGGTAAAAACCTACGTGGTCCGGCATTGGAACAAGCAATTTCTGTACTTCTGAAATAATGCCTATAAATCATTTCCGGAAGAATAACGACGGGAATCTGGGGAATTAAAACTCCAATTTACAACACGGACACAGAGAGCTTTGACTTTTCCATATTTAAGATAATACAACAGATATTGTTTTTTAGCTGAAAAAGAGCTCTCTATTTTGCGGAATAAAATGATGTGATTTTTTCGAAATCCAAGGATTGTATCTTTCTGAAAAAGCAGAAAATAACTAAGGTGAAATTAATGCCAGTCATGTTCAACACAGACACATCGAATCTTATAGACCGCGGCTCGGAACGACTTCTAAATCAGCTATCCGCATTAGATCTGAATGAGATTGGCATTTCAGATTACAATCAAAGGTATCTGAACCAGTATATAAAAAACTACCCCTTTTATATTGATCTGTACAAGCAATTACTAACCACTGCGATCGAAGAACTGAGTATGTCTGTTGAACAAAGTGTTTTTCTGGATTATGGAGGAGGATGTGCGTTCCTCTCACTACTGGCAAAGTCCATAGGATTTGGGAAAGTGATTTATAGCGACATTTATGATGTATCATTGAATGATGCAAAGTTAATTTCCGAAAAAACAACGATCAGAATTGACCATTTTATATTGGGAGATGTCGATGAATTGGTCGATGAAATAACACAGAAACAGTTGAACCCCGATTTGATTTGTTCTTTTGATGTATTGGAACACATCTACAGTCTGGAGAAATGGTTTACTTCGATATCAAGACTAAAAAAAAGCTTCTCCATCGTCTTTATGACAAGCGCAAACCCATATAATCCAATTATTCGGAATCGTTTAAAAAAGATGCAACGGCAGGCTGAGTATGAAGGAACGGTAGAGTATTGGGGAATGAAAAAACGAGATTCAAAAATCCCCTATTTATTGGCCAGAAAGGAGATTATCAAAGAAATGCTACCGAATGCTGATGATAAAACGCTCAATTCCTGCGCAAAACAAACACGCGGACTTCATCAAAAAGACATTTCAAAAGTTATTGACGAATATAAGAAAACAGGTCGAATAAATTACACCATCAAACATCCCACAAATACCTGTGATCCATTTACCGGGAATTGGACAGAAAATCTAATCGATATAAAATCGTTGAGAAGCATGTTAATCCTACTCGGTTTTAAAACTGAAGTAATTAGCGGCTTCTACAGTTATTCGAATAATAAAACATTAAACTTTGCAAAGACAATCTTGAATCATTTGATCAGATGTCAACGTAATTGGGGATTATATCTGTCTTCAACCTATATCCTGAAAGCAAAGAGATAAGAAATCAGAAATGAGCCCACTCCGAAATAAAGTCTTCAATAAATATCAGTATTGAATTTTCAGAAATAAAATCAGGAAAAACAGCTCTAAAACAAGTAATTATACCACTCCTGAAATCCAAAACTCTCACATGAAAAGCTGGAAGGGTAATTCGCATAATCCGGACAAGCTCTTTTGCTTTTCACACCAGACCACAATCAGAATCTGAATACACAGTGAACTCAAAACAGAATAGTCAGTAAAAAATGACTGTTCATGAATCTTTCTTCAGGCTAAAAAAGAATAACACAAACTTCCCAACAGTGTAATTGAGTCTTCCTGTTACCAAAATTTGTCAGTTAACCATTATTTAAAATGCCAATTTGTCAAATATAAACCAATGGCAGTATATTTGCACCTCCAAAAATCAAATTTAAAAATTCAGGGACAATGACAAAAAATAAAGTCAAAAAAGAAGCTAAAGATAAACAGGAGAATGAAGTGCCGGAATTAACTGTAGTGCAGGAAGAGCCGGCAGAAACAGAAAAAGAAATCCTAAAAGATACCGCTGAAGAAAAATTGGGAAAAGCTGAATTAGAATTAGTTGAACTAAAAGATAAGCATATTCGCTTACAGGCCGAGTTTGACAATTACCGAAAACGGACCTTGAAAGAACGTATGGAATTGCTAAAAACAGCTAATGAAAGTCTTTTGGGCAGTATTCTTCCGGTGATTGATGATTTTGACCGTGCCATTCAGACATTAGATTTAGTTGAAGAAGAAAGTCACATTAAAGATGGTGTTTTCCTGATTTACACCAAATTTCAGGAATTTCTGAAACAAAATGGAATAAAAGAGATTGAAGCGCAAGAGCAGAAATTTGACACCGATTTGCATGAAGCGATTACCAAAATATCTGCCCCATCCAAAGAATTAAAAGGCAAAATTGTGGATGTTGTGCAAAAAGGTTATTATCTGAACGACAAAGTAATTCGTTTCTCTAAAGTAGTTATAGGCGAATAAGCCTGATTTATTTGATTAAAATGACAAAACGCGATTTTTACGAGATTCTTGGTGTCAGCAAAACAGCTAGTGCCGAGGAAATAAAGAAGGCCTACCGGAAAAGAGCCATTCAATTCCATCCTGACAAAAACCCAGGAAATAAAGAAGCCGAGGAAAAATTCAAGGAAGCTGCTGAGGCTTATGAAATATTGAGTAGCCCCGAAAAACGTCAGAAATACGACCATTATGGTCATGCAGGAATGGGAAGTAATGCCGGCTTTGGCGGGCACGACATGTCGACAGACGATATTTTCTCGATGTTCGGCGACATTTTTGGTGGCGGCGGATTTGGAGGTTTCGGTGGAAGTTCCCGCAGCCGTGGCCCACGTCAGCACCGTGGATCAGATCTTCGTGTTAAGGTCAGTCTTGATCTAAGCGAGGTATTAAACGGTGTTGAGAAAAAAATAAAAGTAAAAAAATACGTTCCCTGTACCCACTGTCACGGGACTGGTGCTGAGGGCGGTTCTTCGTATACAAACTGTTCAACCTGCCGGGGTTCCGGACATGTTACCCGTATACAGAATACGATGCTCGGGCAAATGCAAACAACAGCCACCTGCCCCACCTGTAATGGCGAAGGACAAATCATCACGAACAAATGTAATCACTGTCAGGGAGAAGGTGTTTTTCGCGACGAAGAAGTCATCAGCATCAGAATTCCAGCTGGTGTAGGCGAAGGAATGCAATTGAATGTAGCAGGAAAAGGAAATGCAGGACGCCGCGGTGGCATTAACGGCGACCTTTTTGTCGTCATCCAGGAAGATGAACATCAGGATCTGGTCAGAGATGGCAACAACCTGATTTACAATCTTTTTATTACTTTCCCTGAAATAACTCTTGGAACAACGAAAGAAATTCCAACGATAGAAAATAAAGTAAAAGTTAAGATTGAAGCAGGCACTCCTCCGGAAAAAATCCTTCGTTTACGCGGAAAAGGATTACCCGATGTAAATGGTTACGGGAAAGGCGATTTACTGGTCAGAGTACATGTTTGGATACCTAAAAAAGTGAACCATGAAGAACGGAAATTGCTCGAAAAACTTCAGGCATCACCTAATTTCATCTATGGTCCGGATCAAGCTGACAAGAATTTATTCGAGAAAATGAGGGATATATTTGATTAAAATACACCTCGAAAGAATAAAAAAGCTACAGAAGAATTGAAAATCATCAATCTTTCTGTAGCTTTTTTTTGTTTATTTTGCTGTTATGGTGCATTTAAAATGACATCTCAAATTATCAGACAAAGCCTTTTTTGATTCGAAAAGATTATATAGATTTGTATCCAAATGAATACACTAATACATGTACTTTATTGAGAAAACAGCTGAGTTTGATAAATGGCTGCGGAAATTGAAAGATTTAAGAGCCAAAGCAAAGATTTTATTTCGAATTCTAAAAATTGAAAATGACGGACACTTTGGAGATTGCGAACCTGTTGGAGAAGGAATTCGTGAATTAAAAATAAACTACGCCAAAGGTTACAGAGTTTATTTTAACGAAAAAGATGGAAAAATAATTATTCTGCTTGTTGGTGGAGACAAATCAACTCAACAAAAAGACATTGAAAAGGCGAAAGAGATTTTAAAGAAATTAAAAAAATAGAGATATGGAAGCTTCAAAATTTGACATAGCAGATTATTTAGATAGTAACGAAATGATTGCAGAATATCTCAATGCTGTTTTAGAGGAAGGTGATAATTCTGATATCATTACAGCAATTGGTCATATTGCAAAATCAATTGGGATGACAAAAATTGCAGAAGAAACAGGACTTAGCAGACCGAGTTTATACAAAGCTTTATCTGATGGTGCGAAACCACAATTTGAGACAATTATGAAAGTACTAAAAGCTATTGGAGGACAGATAAGAATTAATCCGCTAAGTGCTTAAATCTCATCCAGATTGACATAATTACATACAAAAAAAACGCACCATAACAGCAAAATACATTTAGTTCAGATCACACAACATTCCTGAGGGAGAACAAAATGATTCACCGGTATACTAAATCTTGTCCTTGCCGTACTGGCTATTCCTTTTCCAATCTACGAAATGGCTTTCACAGCAACGAGATGAAGAGATTCTGCATTTGACTTATATTTTGCCATTCTATCGAAATATCTCCAACGAATCAAGAGCAGCTTTGTATTTCCGCGCATTGGCATTGTGCTCAGAATAATTTTTCGCAAAATTGTGATAGCCCGAAAAATCTTCGCGGGCACACATATAGATATACGGTGTTTTTGCAGCATTTAGAACCGACTCGATGCTTGAAATCTCAGGGAAATTGATTGGTCCCGGAGGCAAACCTGCATGTTTATATGTATTATAAGGCGAATCGACCGCCAGATGACTGTTCAATACCCGCTTGATATGAAAGTTACCCAATGCAAACTTTACCGTTGGATCGGCCTGCAAAGGCATTCCACGCCTTATACGGTTCAGGTATAATCCGGCCACAATAGGCTTCTCATCTCTCCTGTTCGTTTCTTCCTGAACAATTGATGCCACGGTCATCACTTCTTCAGGAGTTAATCCCAATTCTCTGGCTTTCTTCCGCCGATCCTGATTCCAGAAGCGTTTGTATTCCATCGACATACGGGCGAGAAACTGATCAGCAGTAGCCGTCCAGTAAAACTCATAGGTATTTGGAATAAACATGCAGTGAAATGTATTTTTGTTAAATCCATATTTACCCTGGATAGCCGGATCGTTAAATTTCTGAAGAAGCTCAATTGAATCTGGTTGGATATATTTTGAAACAGCTCCGGCCAACTCCTCCATAAAGCGCAGATTGTTAAATGTGACCTGAACAGGGATCTGGTTTCCTGACCTCAGCATATTCAGAATTTCATTCGTATTTAAACCCTTATCCAACAAATATTTACCAGGCTTTATCGACTCTGCGTATTTTTTTCGTTTAGCGACCCAGTTGAAAGCTTTATAATTGATAATGATATTATGCTTTTTTAAACTGTCGATTACCTGTTGGTAAGTTGCATCCAGAGGAATTTTAATACTTCCGGGAGTTTTAATATTGGCTTTGAATATATAACGAGAAATCTGATAACCTCTAAATCCGGCGACACCAAGCGCCACAATAAAGATGATCATAATCCACTTATTCAATCGGGGAAACAGCATAAAACTGCTTTTTTTGATTAAATCCATATTTTGTTTTGATTTTTGCCATAAAAATAATCATTTCAGTTGAAGTACCTAACTTTAACACAAAAGGACAAAGCTTAAAGACATAAGCCGGAAACATAAACTAACTGAATACAAGGCAATAAACAACCGAAAACCCTTATCAGGCCTTGCAGGTGAGAAACAAGTATAGACTAAACAATATTAAAAACATTCCAATTGCAAAATCCATCTGAATTCAATGTTTATCATCTTTATCTTAATTTCCGGATGAAAGAAAAACGGACCTGTTCAGTCTGGCTGAATTTGCTTATTTTCGCTTTCAATTCAAACAACAACAAAATAGTTCAATATGCACCAGGTCAATTTAGCTGAAAATATTTATCACATTGGGTTCAACGACAGGAGAACTCAACTTTTCGAAAACTTATGGCCCATACCACATGGAATCTCCTATAATTCGTATTTAATTGTGGATGAAAAAATTGCGTTAATTGACACTGTTGAACGTACTTTTATTGACGAATATCTGGATCAGATTGAAGTATTAACAAATGGAAGAGCAGTCGATTATCTGGTAATTAACCACATGGAACCTGATCATTCAGGAGCATTAAAAGCGGTTGTTGCCAAATACCCCAATATTATCCTGGTCGGAAATAAAAAAACCTTCGACATGGTTGCCAACTTTTACAAAATCTCAGACAACACACTTGAAGTCTATGATGATTCGGAGTTGCCGTTAGGAACACATTGTTTGTCATTTGCACCCATCCCTATGGTTCACTGGCCCGAGACGATGGTAACCTATGAAAAGACTCAAAAGATCCTGTTTTCGGGAGATGCCTTTGGATCATTCGGAACACTCGACGGAGGTGTTTTTGATGATGAACTGAACATCTCGTTTTACGAAGAAGAACTAATGAGGTATTTCACCAATATTGTTGGGAAATACTGTCCACACACTCAACGTGCCCTAAAAAAAATACAAACCCTCGATGTGAAAATGATTGCTGCAACACATGGCATCGTTTGGAGAACCAATCTGAATTACATACTTGAACGGTACGAAAAATGGAGCAGCTACACCACCGAAACCGGTGCAGTTATTGTGTACGGATCAATGTATGGAAATACAGCAAAAATGGCCGACGCTATAGCCCGTCAGCTCGCTGTTCGCGGGATAAAAAACATCCGGGTTTATGACGCTTCAAAAACGCATGCATCTTATATCATTAGCGATATTTTTAAATACAAGGCTTTCATTATTGGAAGTGCAGCCTATAACAATGAACTTTTCCCTTCGATTGAAAGTTTGGTGACCAAAATTGAGCACATGGGGATCAAAAATCACCTGCTTGGCATCTTTGGTTCGTTTGGATGGAATGGTGGAGGGGTTAAGAATCTCCAGAAATTCGCCGACAACATTAAATGGGAATTGGTTCACGAATCGGTTGAAGAAAAAGGAACTTTGAAAAAAGACAAATTTGACCAATGTGTTGAGTTAGCCAATACCATGGCAGACAAACTGTTGAATTAATTCAAATAGACACAACGATGAAAGGCTTTCGGGAACGATAGCCTTTTTCGTTTCCGAGTAAATACCTGTGACCGATTTCTTCGAATTTTGTGAAAAACTAATTGACTTTTTCTGAAGGAAATCCGGCATGAGAAAATATCTTTGCAATTCAAAAAAATTAGCATATGCAAACATGGTTCGAGTGTAAAGTAAAATATGTAAAAGTTGACGAAGATGGCCGTGAACGCAAAGTTAGCGAAGTATATCTCGTTGATGCCGTTACGTTTACCGATGCTGAAGCGCGTATAATTCAGCAAGTACAAACAATGGTTCGCGGTGAATTTATTATCGACAACATTAAAAAATCGAATATTGTCGAAATATATCCTCACGAAGATGGTGAATGGTGGTACAAAGCACGCATCGGTATTGTAACAATCGACGAAAAAGCGGGCAAAGAAAAGAAAATCAACAACTATTTTCTGGTTGCCGCCGACGATATCAAACAGGCACTTCAACGCCTTGAAGAAGGACTTTCATACATCCTGGTACCTTATCAAACAACATCGCTTGCTATATGCAACATCATTGATGTATTTCCTTATTTTGAGGATATTGTAGACAAGGCCATTCCTTCCAATCTGAAACCTTTATCTCAGGTCACAAAACCTCAGGTTTTTGAAGATGAAGACCTTGATGTGGTTTATTCGGCTGATGATGATGAAGAGGAAGAAATTCCAGAAAAAGAAGATGAAACTGACGATGAAGAATAATCGTCTCAATTACTGATATTTTACGAAAAGTTAATCGTTAAATACATCAAAAAAAATCATTGTTAGTTGTGCAAGAATCGAAAAACGATGCACCGCTAACAATGATTTATTTTTTCAGGTAGTTACTCGTTGATTCTTTCGGATGTTTTTATGCCGTTTCGTGAGCTGATTTTCTCAAATAGATCATGACCTTATAGAAGTTGAATCGATCACGTTGGATTGGGTCAAATTCATAATAAGCATTTGCAATTCTACAGATGTCTTTCACTTCCGTGTAAATGGCATTAATTTCCCGTTTAAGTTCAGCGCCTAATTGATCTTTTCCGCTCGCAATATCAAAGCAGTTTTTCAATTCAGTAAGTTTTTCTTTGTACAAAAGCAGGCGTGATAGCAGGTTTTTGTCAATACCCCTGGCAAGAATAACCTGCTGCAATTCCGGAGTCATATTCCGTCTGAATGTTGCCATCATTTTATACAAGCTAAAATGATCACCATTCTTAGCATCACTGAAATAATCAACATATCCCAGATTTTCAAAAGTTTCATTGAGAAATGCTTTGTCGTGATTAAAATCGACTTTTAATTCGGCACGGAATACGCTGATGTCTTTTAATGCAGCAATCATCAGTTCATAAAACTGTCCATGTTTTTCGAGATGATCGGTTAGAGAATCATGAGTAAAATACTGGTTCATAATTCGTTCTATCCTTTCTTTTAGGTTTTCAGCATAATCAGGCGACCAGTTTTGTCTGATGGAAGAGAGTTCGAAGATGTTCTCGCTGAATGATTGAGCGATCTTTCTGCACGTCAAAATGGTTGCAGTTCCGGTAAGGCAAGTTGATATGACATTCATAATCGCAGATTTTAAATTATTTATCAGTAAAATATACGACATTTTAACCTGAAAAAATATGTCCAAAGTCGTTATTATCAGAATTGTGTTGAAGAACAACCCTTTTCAGAATACCCCCGATAAGAATTCGTTGCTCAATTTTCAGTAATAACTTCTTTAAGAATTCAGATCATCATAAAAAAAGCCCTGATCTGTTTAAAACAGATCAGGGCTTCAGTATTTTGGTAAATTCTAAATCGAAAAATTAGCTGTTTTTTGCATTTCTTTTGCGATCGTTTTCTTTCAAATTGATTTTCCGCATACGTATGGACAACGGAGTTACTTCGACTAATTCATCACTTCTGATATATTCAAGAGCTTCCTCGAGGCTGAATTTAGTCGGTGTAATCAATCTGGTTTTATCATCAGTACCCGAAGCCCGCATGTTGGTAAGCTTTTTGGGTTTGGTAACATTGATGGTCAAATCATCAGCACGGGTATGTTCTCCAATGACCTGTCCTTCATAAATTTCCTGAGCCGGATCAATAAAGAAAGAACCACGGTCTTGCAGTTTACTGATGGAATAAGCAAAAGCAGTACCTGTTTCAAGAGCTACCAGAGAACCGTTAGTTTTATTATCAATAGGACCTTTATATGGTAGATATTCAACGAAACGATGATTCATTACCGCTTCGCCTGCGGTAGCAGTAAGCATGTTTGTACGCATACCAATAATACCACGTGAAGGAATCAGAAATTCAAGGTGGACGCGATCGCCTTTGCGTTCCATGTTTTGCATTTCACCTTTTCTCATCGAAGCCATTTCAACTACTTTCCCTGAATATTCATCCGGAACGTCCACGTGCAGTTCTTCAATTGGTTCACATTTTTCACCAGCAATTTCTTTGTACAAAACCTGAGGTTGACCAACCTGAAGTTCATATCCTTCGCGACGCATGGTTTCAATAAGAACAGATAAGTGGAGAACACCACGACCGTAAACAATATACGAGTCGGCTGAATCAGTCGGCATAACACGTAATGCCAAGTTTTTCTCCAATTCTTTTTCCAGACGATCTTTTAAATGGCGGGAAGTCACATACTTTCCTTCTTTTCCGTAGAAAGGTGAATTATTAATCATGAATGTCATACTCATGGTAGGCTCGTCAACCGCAATCGGTTCCAGTGGTTCCGGATTTTCATAATCACAAACGGTATCACCAATATCGAAACCTTCAATTCCGACCATGGCACAAATATCTCCGGACATCATCTGTTCAACCTTTTGACGACCGAGACCCGAAAATGTATGAAGCTCCTTAATTTTACTCCTTTTGACTGAACCATCACGTTTAACCAGTGAAACGTTCATTCCTTCGCGAAGTTCTCCGCGATGAATACGTCCAATAGCAATACGACCAACATATGACGAATAATCGAGCGAAGTAATTAAAACCTGAGGGGTTCCTGGATTTGGAACCGGACCAGGAATATGTTCTAAAATAGAATCGAGCAAAGCTACAATATTGTCGGTTGGAACTTTCCAATCATCCGACATCCAACCTTGTTTGGCCGATCCGTATACTGTTGGAAAATCCAACTGATCTTCCGTAGCATTCAGACTGTACATCAGGTCGAAAACCTGTTCGTGAACTTCTTCAGGACGACAATTTGGTTTGTCAACTTTATTCACTACAACGATGGGTTTAAGGCCCAAAGCAAGTGCTTTTGACAGCACAAAACGGGTTTGAGGCATTGTTCCTTCGAAAGCATCAACCAAAAGCAAAACGCCATCAGCCATGTTTAAAACCCGTTCAACTTCGCCACCAAAATCGGCGTGACCAGGAGTATCAATGATGTTGATTTTAACATCTTTATATATTACTGATACGTTTTTCGCCAGAATAGTAATACCTCTTTCGCGTTCCAAGTCGTTACTGTCGAGAATCAACTCCTGTTTCTTCTCGTGTTCCTTCATGATGTTACAATAGTAAATCATCTTGTCAACCAGTGTGGTTTTACCGTGGTCAACGTGGGCAATAATAGCAATGTTTCTAATCTTCTGCATAGGTTCCAAAAATGAAGGTGCAAAGATAGCCGAATAATCCGATACAAATTGGTTTTACGTTAATAGTGATGTTAAGTTTTTGTAAATGCTGTTCTTTTAACAATTTAGCCACATATAAAAGCAAAATGGAGGACTCTTTTGCCAGAATCCTCCACTTTTTTCGAACAAAAAACGCCAATAAATCTTCAACTATTTGTGTCTTTTCTTTAATTCCCGAGCCAAATCTTCAATCCGATATCCTTTATGCGATAATAAAACAATCAGATGATAGAGCAAATCTGCTCCTTCATAAATAAAATTTTCATCGTCGTTGGCCATTGCACCAATAATAGTTTCGACGGCTTCCTCCCCAACTTTCTGGGTAATTGTACGTGTTCCTTTCTGAAATAAAGAAGTCGTGTACGAACCTTCTGGCATTTCCTGTTTCCGCTGGTCGATAAAATCCTGAAGGTATTCCAGAAACTGGATATCACTTTCCTGATTTTCTTCAGCCCAACAGGTATCGTCGCCTGTATGACAAACGGGACCAACAGGGTTCACTTTAATCAGAAGTGTATCGTTATCGCAATCGGCTGCTATTGAAACGACATTCAGGAAATTGCCTGATTCTTCACCTTTGGTCCAAAGTCTGTTTTTTGTACGGCTAAAAAAAGTCACCTGACCGGTTTCTTCGGTTTTTGCAACGGCTTCTTCGTTCATAAAGCCTAACATCAGCACAACGTTGGTCGTATTGTCCTGAATAACAGCAGGAATAAGACCGTTAAGTTTCGTGAAATCTAATTGTGTATTTTCCATTTATATTTTTGTTTGATAGTTTACAAATTGTTCCTGAAGCTGGTTTTCAATGTGAATCCGGTCGCGTTCAAGTTCTGTTTTAAGTTCGTCCTCAGTTGGAAGATAAAGTTTATATTTTGACGAAAACAGTTGTTTACTTTCGGCAAGCACTGAATATTTTATAACCGATTCATTTTGTTGCGAGCACAAAATTATCCCAATGGTTGGATTATCATCTGTTTGCCTGATTTTTTCTTCAAACATGCGCACATACATATCCATTTGGCCCACATCCTGATGAGTGAGCTTTCCAACTTTCAGGTCAATCAGCACAAAACATTTCAGGATATAATTATAGAAAACCAGATCAATATAATAATTCTCAGTTCCGGCAGTAATATGATATTGCCTACCGACAAATGCAAATCCCCGACCTAGTTCAAGGATAAAGGCATGAAGGTTTTCAAGCAACGCACTTTCAAGAGTCTTTTCGAGATAAGAATTTTCAGGCTTCAGTTTAAGAAATTCCAGAATATACGGGTCTTTTATAAAATCGCGTGGCGATTCGGCCAAAGCCTGAATACTTTTTTCCGCCTCCAATTTTACGGGATTTTTATCACGGCTTGAAATTATCCGCTCGTAATACAAAGTACTGATTTGCCGATCGAGTGCACGAACGCTCCAGTTTTGCAACGAAGTTTCTTTCATGTAAAACTCTCTTGCCGCTTGATTTTCAACACGCATCAAAAGACAAAAATGCGACCAGCTCAATTCGCTAGACAGTGTCTGGCGAATTGGAATTCGTGAGTCAAAATCAGTATTTTTGATACAAATTTCTGGAAAAGTAAGATAGAACTGCCTGAAATTTCGAAGGTTCGAAACAGAATATCCACGCCCAAATTCGGAAGTCAGGTTTTCAGATAACTCTTTCAAAATTTTTTTACCATAGTCTGCTTTTAATGAACCACTCTGTTCTTCTTCAACAATAAGCCTTCCAACCTCCCAATAAGCCACAACCATCGCTGAATTGGCAACCCGATATACATTCTGATAAGCTGTATCCAATATGGTTTTTACTGAATGAAATAAATTGGGGATTTGAACCTGGTTCATGTCTTCTATATTTGTTTGATCAAAGATAGGTCTGTTCTATCGAACTACAATTCCTTTTGTTCTCAAATAACTTTTCAAATCAGGTATCGCAATTTCCTTGTAGTGGAAAATACTTGCAGCCAATCCGGCATCAGCTTTCCCTTCCGTAAACACATCCACAAAATGATCCATGCTTCCGGCACCTCCGGATGCGATAATCGGAATTCTCAGCATATCGGACATTTTGGCCAGCTCTTTATTGGCAAAGCCCGCTTTCGTACCGTCATGATTCATCGAAGTAAACAGAATTTCTCCGGCTCCACGGCTTTCACCTTCTTTTGCCCACGAAAACAGTTCCTTATCAGTCGGGATCCGACCACCGTTGACAGTCACTGTCCAGTAATCATTTTCGCCCCGGGCATCGATGGCCAAAACCACAAACTGGCTACCGAAGTTCAGCGCCAGATCATCAATCAGTTTCGGATTGCGAACTGCCGATGAGTTGATACTTATTTTATCGGCACCTGCACTCAGCAAAGCATCGGCATCTTTCAGTTCGCTGATTCCACCACCAACGGTAAATGGAATATTTATTTCGCGGGCAATGCGCTTCACCAGCTCAACAAAGGTTTTTCTCCCTTCATGCGTGGCTGTAATGTCAAGGAAAACCAGTTCGTCAGCTCCCTGTTCGGCATACAGCGCGGCCAGTTCAACCGGGTCGCCCACGCTTTTAATATCCACAAAGTTGATGCCTTTCACGGTCTGACCGTCTTTGATATCCAGACATGGTATGATTCGTTTTGCTAGCATAGTTTACAAAGTTTAACCACCAAGATCACTAAGTTCACTCGGCATATTGTATTCAATTCGTTATTAAATATTTTATTCCCAACCCCACCACAATCGCCAGTGTAAACGACACGAGAGTTCCCAGCAAAAAGTATTCAGCTTTTTGGTTCCCGTCTTTTTGGGTTTCGCTGAACCTGAAAACCGATTTGGCTGCCACCAGAAACCCTATTGCCTGAAGTTGCCCGTTAGTAATGAAAATTACGATAAGAATCCGTTCCATGATACCAATCCACGCCGAAGCATCCGGTTTGATTGAATGACTTTTCGTTTTTATAATCGATTTCAAAAACATTCCGGTTAAGATTCCCATTGGATTGGTTACCAAAACAAATCCACAAACATAAATCCAGAAAAGAACAAATTGATTTGGGACGGTAGCTTCAGTAAAAAAAGTGGCCAGAATCCAAAGTATTCCGATATGCAGCGATTGATCAATCAAAAAACTTAATATACTTTCTTTAAAGAAAGATTTTAGAATATCGATCAGATAATGTGTCAGGAAAATGACAGGCACAAACCACCAAATCGTTGGTTGCAGCGTAAATAATACCGGCAAAACAGCAGCTATCAAGGTGTGAAGAATCAGTTGTTTTGATTTCCATCCGTTATCTTTTTTACTGGCAACCCAACTTGCTGGCTGAAACCAAAAGTCGGCAATCAGATGACCGGCAAGAAGTGAGAAAAACAGATTATTCATACCAATTGATTTACGATTGTATGTTCATACCAGATTAAATATTGCTCAATAGCCGGCCATTTGCTCGCTTTGAGTGTTTTACTTACCGCAGCCGGTGAAATCTTCAATCGTGCTGCAATGTTTCGCTGCATTTCCTCAGCTGGGTTCATCGAAATAACCGATGCCTGTCCCGGCTTCCAGTCTTTTATAATATTTTCGGCCAGAAGTGTAGTAATATCCAGGTTGGGTTGAATGCCAGGTTTGTTCACCGCAATTTTCAATATTCGGTCTTCCGCTTTCATTTCATCAAGCTGATGACCCGATAACGTAAAAGCCTCTCCATCTGACTGTAACACATCATCTTCGTAAATTCGTGAAACTTCTCCAATACCAATACTGATACGGGCAAACGTATTGACTGTGGAAATAATTATGGATTGAATCATTACAGCCAGCCATGCAGCCTTTTCGCTAACGCACATCAGTTGAAAACTGTCTCCTCGGTAAAACTGAAGAGGCAAAAGAACATGCGGAGTGCTTTTGGTAAAGCCCTCCAGTTTATCTTTCAGTAAACTCCAGAATTCTTCATTTAATCCCGATGAATCAATCAAATCTCCGGTGATTACTCCAACAATCTCATTTTGTTTCATGCACTAAAATTAACCTAAATAAGTTAATTACACAACAATTAACCAAATATAGTTAATTTCATAATAATTAACTAAATAAGGTCAACTGTCGTGTTTGTTATTGTTTATGAAATTTCTCAATTTCCTTTAGACTAATCCGGTTTTCATAAATCGCTTTCCCGGTAATAACGCCCGGAATGCCCATTTCGTCCAACTCATAAATTTCTTTCATGCTTGCAATGCCACCACTGGCGATTAATCCCAGATTTGGAAATTTCTCCATGATTTCTTTGTATAGTTCGATGCTTGGACCGGTTAACATACCATCGCGGGCTATGTCGGTCGAAATAACCTGCCGGATGCCTTTGCCGGTGTAACTTTCGATAAAATCCAGGATTGATAATTCTGAAACTTCCTGCCAGCCGCTGACCGCAATCATTTTATCTTTGGCATCGGCTCCCAGAATAATTTTCTCCGGACCGTAAGTTTCAATCCAATGCAGGAACGTTTCACGATCTTTTACAGCGATACTTCCGCCAGTAACCATTTTTGCTCCACATTCGAACGCAATACGAAGATCTTCGTCCGATTTCAGACCACCACCAAAGTCGATCACCAGATTGGTTTTGGAAGCAATTGTTTCCAAAACTTTGTGGTTGACGATATGTTTAGCTTTGGCTCCATCCAAATCGACCAAATGCAGACGGGAGATTCCGGCATCTTCGAACATTTTAGCCACCTCAAGTGGATTCTCGTTGTAAACCGTTTTCTGGTTGTAATCGCCTTGTGACAAGCGAACGCATTTAGCGTCGATAAGATCTATCGCTGGAATTATTGTTATCATATTGGCCTCCCCCGACCCCTCCGAAGGCGGGGAGAAAAAACTCCCCGCCACGGTAACAGCCGTTTTATTATATTATTTTGAACTCACTTATTTATATTTGGGTACATTTAAACTTCACGGCAAACCCCTTATTTCACCCTTCCTCAATTTCCACTCTTTCGAAGAGGTTTAGGAAGAGGCTTTTCCCTCCCCTTCGGGGAGGTTAGGAGGGGCTTTATATTTTCAAAAAGTTCTCCAGTATACGAGCACCAACGGTTCCGCTTTTTTCAGGATGAAACTGGGTAGCGTAAAAATTGTCGCGGTGCAGCGCTGCACTAAAAGGATTGATGTAATTGCAAACAGCTGCTGTGTGTTCGCCAACCGCAGCATAATAGGAATGTACAAAATAAACGTATTCCTGATCAATGCCTGGATCAAAAATACCACTTTTCAAATTGCTGATGCTGTTCCATCCCATGTGGGGTACTTTGGTGACAAATTCCAATCCGGGTTCAGGAATAAAGCGCTTAACCTGTTCTTCAAAAATCCCCAAACAAGGCGTATCATTTTCTTCGGAATGACTGCACATCAATTGCAGGCCCAGACAAATGCCAAGCACGGGTTGTGTCAACGACGGAATCAGCAAGTCGAGTCCTTCTTTTTTCAGGAAAGCCATGGTCGTGCTGGCCTCTCCTACTCCGGGGAAAATCACTTTATCAGCTGCTCTGATTTTTTTGTGGTCACCTGTTATTTCGGCATTCACTCCCAATCGTTGCAGTGCATTGTTCACCGATTCGATATTTCCAGCGTTATATTTAATAATAACAATATTCATGTCAGATAATCTTATTTTTTTCACTCATTCGATGACAACCATAGACTAGTTTCGGTACATTTGCCATCACATTTTAGATCTGGCGCGTTCTTCTAACGGTTAGGAAACCGGTTTCTCAATCCGGAAATGGCAGTTCGATTCTGCTACGCGCTACTAAATTCCTTTATTTCAATAAATCAGCAATTACTTTTTTCATTTCCTGAAATTCTTCTTCTTTGTAAAGTCGGGTCATGAAGACAATCTTACCGGTTTTATCAACAATCACATTCCGGGTTACGCCAGCTCCTTTTTCAGCAAACTGATAAAAAATGCCTCCTTTAGGGTCGAGCAACAAAGGGTAAGTAACCGGAATCTCCCGGGCGTATTTGACGACTATATCTTTCGTTTCGTCCAGATCAATTCCATAAAGCGCAAAATTGGGGTTATTCCTGTATTTTTTCCAGATATCAGCTTCGATGTGCGGCATTTCTTTCCGGCAAACCGAACACCAGCTGGCAGTGAACTGTAACATAACGATTTTGCCTTTCAAATCAGACATCTGAACGGTTTTCCCATCAGTAGTTGTAGTTGAAAAGTCAGGTGCCTGTTGCCCGATTTTTACAATATATCCGTAATCGGCAGGAATTTCCTTAGCCGGCGTTTGTGCCTGAGAAGCATTAGCCACAAGCAATAAAATAAATATTAAACATCTCATAATTAAAATATTACACAATAAAATAATATTTGTGAATAAAAGTTTACAGATTGTTGTTAATCTTTTAGTTCAACCTTAACTGTTTTTAAATCCCTGACTATGTCTTTAAACCTTTTTAATTGCAACTCATTAAATGAATCCTTAAGTATCGGAGTAGCTGAGTCTTTAGTTATATAAATGAGTATCCAATTGTTCAATTCTTTAATCTTATAAAGCTTATTCCATGTCATTTCAGTCTTAAATGATTCTCCATTAATATGAATTAACTCATTCGTGAAAACGTAAGTAATTAACTCGTTTATTCTACTATTTGACTTAAACCTCTTCCTTGCCGTTCCATATATACCAGCAGGTATAACATAGCAAAGAATCAATCCAAACATTAGTTGAAAAGTTGGAGGCTGATTAAAATATGTAATTCCGGAGAAAGACAATATAGATAGAACCAACATCACCAATCCAATTATAGTTAACAGAATCGTTATAACATTCTGATAAGAAATATAATAACATAGTTTTACATATCTTTTAAAAGATAATTTACAGTCAATCTTTATGTCATTCATATATTTAAATTTAACATTGTCTTGACATCTCCTGAAAAATCCACCTCTTCTAATTAAAAACTACTGTCTTGTTTTTATAAACCAACACCTTGCGCAGCAGATGTTTAAAAACGGCATGAGACAATACAATTTTTTCCAGATCACGACCTTTTCTTACCAGCCGTTCAACCGTATCAGTGTGGTTGCAACGGGTTACATCCTGCTCTATTATTGGACCACCATCCAGATCGCTTGTCACATAATGACTGGTTGCACCAATAATTTTCACTCCGCGTTCGTAAGCAGCATGATAGGGTTTTGCTCCCGCGAATGCCGGCAAAAACGAATGATGAATATTGATGATTTTGTTCGGAAACCGGGTCACAAATTCAGGAGAAAGTACTTGCATGTAACGGGCAAGGACGATAAAATCAATCTGATGCTTTTCAAGCAATTCAACTTCAAGAGCTTCCTGTTCAACTTTATTAGCGCTTGTTACGGGAACGTACTGAAATTCGATATCGAAACGGCGGGCAACAGGCTCCAAATCCATGTGGTTACTGATGATCACTGGAATTTCAACATCCCATTCACCAGCCGTATAGCGCGAAAGCATATCGAACAGACAATGTGACATTTTGGAAACAAAAATGGCCATGCGTGGAATCTGTTTCGAAAAATGAATCGAATAATCCATGCTCAGTTTGTCGGCAATCAGGGTGAAAAAGTATTCGTTGATTTTATCCTGCGGAATGGCAAAACCTTCCAGTTCCCACTCTACCCGCATGTAAAAAACATGTTCGACCCGGTCAACATACTGATCCAAATAAATAATATTGCCGTTATTCTTGTTCAGAAATTCGGTAACTGTAGCCAGAATACCCTGCTTGTCGGGGCAATGAATCAGCAGAATAGCTGTATTCTTTTTTTCGCGCAATGGTTTAATGCTTTTCATATGCTTATTTAATTAACCACAGAGAACACAGAGTTTTCACAGAGGTCTCTGAGTAATTTTTTATTTGTTAATGACCCGTTTGAATCCTTTTATTAGTTGCGTTACATTAAAATTAATGAGTAATCCGATGTCACATTTAGAAAGCTTGAGATAAGTTAACATTTGCGCCAAATGAAGATCTGTAAGAGACTCAACAGATTTTAATTCAACAATTACCCGATTTTCCACTATTAAATCAAGCCGATACCCACAATCAAGTTCTATTTCTTCATAGATAACTGACAGTGGTTTTTCCTTTTCTACCTTTAATCCGGATTTCTTCAACTCATAATATAAACATTGCTGATAGACAGATTCCAGTAATCCAGGGCCTAAAGCAGAATGCACTTTGATAGCACATCCAATAATTTTCTCTGTTATTTGATTTTCTGAAAACATTTTACTCTGTGGTCTCTGTGGTTTAAAAGTTAAAGTGTTCCTTTCGTTGTTGGCAATTCAAAATTAAACACATCTTTCCGGATGGCCATTTTGATGGCACGTGCCAGAGCTTTAAAAATACCCTCTATTTTGTGATGTTCGTTTGTCCCTTCAGCCTGAATATTCAGATTTGCCAAAGCAGTATCCGAAAATGATTTGAAAAAATGAAAGAACATCTCGGTTGGCATTTCACCCACCTTTTCCCTTCTGAATTCAGCGTTCCAAACTATCCAAGGGCGACCGCCAAAGTCGAGGGCAACCTGTGCCAGACAATCGTCCATTGGCAAACAATAGCCGTAACGTTCCACTCCGCGTTTATCTCCAAGGGCAAGCCTGAATGCTTCTCCGAGGGCAAGACCAGTATCTTCAATGGTATGGTGTTCGTCAATTTCCAAATCCCCATCCACCTGAATAGTCAAATTCACTCCGGAATGACGGGCAATCTGGTCGAGCATGTGGTCAAAAAATCCCAGCCCGGTATGAATGTTTCCTTTCCCTGTTCCGTCCAGATTCAGTTCAACCTGTATTTTTGTTTCTTTGGTATTGCGAACAACCATTGCAGTCCGGTCAGGAGAAGCTACTTTTGCATATATTTCGTCCCAGTCAGTTGTAATCAACACACAAAATTCAGCTAATCCTTTTTCCTGAAGTTCACTTTCCAACGAGCCATCATTAATCAGAATCGCTTTTGTTCCCAGGTTTTTTGCCAGCTCGATGTCAGTCAAACGATCGCCAATCACAAAACTGTTAGCCAGATCGTAACTTCCATCCATGTATTTACCCAACAAACCTGTGCGTGGTTTTCGTGTTGGAAGCTTGTCTTCTGGAAAGCTTCGGTCAATCAGAATATCATCGAAAACAACTCCCTCTTTTTCAAAAGCATTCAGCATTTTGTTGTGAGTCGGCCAAAAGGTGTCTTCAGGAAAACTGGAAGTTCCCAAACCATCCTGATTCGTAACCATCACCAATTCGTACGAAAGATTTTTAGCTATAAAATGCATGTTCCGAAAAACCTTGGGAAGATATTCCAGCTTCTCGAGCGAATCAATCTGTTCATCTTCGGGCTCAAAAATCAGAGTTCCGTCGCGATCGATAAATAGGACTTTCTTCATGTTTTTACTTTGCGGGACTTTGCGGGACTTTTTACCACAAAGTACACCAAGTTTATAATAGTTCCTTTAAAGCTTTTCTCAATTTCTTATTTTCTTTGGGCGAGCCAATTGTAATCCGAAGACAGTCGTCGCAAAGCGTTATTTTAGAGCGATCGCGAACAATTATGCCACGTTCGGTCAGAAACTCGTATATGCTGCGTGCATCGTGCATTTTCACCAGAATAAAGTTGGCATCCGAGGGATAAATAACCTGAACAAAAGGCAGTTTGAATAACTTCCGAACCATTATACCACGTTCTTCAACAATCGTTTTCACCCACTCTTCTTTTTCCTGAAGATTATCCAATAATTTCAGCGCCTTTTTCTGGGTGAGAATATTGATGTTATATGGATATTTAATTTTATTGAAAACCCGGATAATTTCAGGATGAGCAAACGCCATTCCCAGACGAATACCGGCCATTCCCCAGGCTTTCGAAAAGGTCTGCAAAATAATCAGGTTTTCATACTTGTCCAATTCCGGAAGCAAACTGCTTTCAGGAGAAAAATCGATGTATGCTTCATCCAAAACAACAAGCCCATCAAAATCATTCAAAAGCTTTTCAATTTCTGTCGGATCGAGAAGATTTGCGCTTGGGTTGTTTGGAGAACAAATAAAAATAGTCTTTGTGTATAAATTTGACGCGTCCAATAATTTTTGTGCGCTGAAGCCAAAATCTTCATTTAGTTTTACCTTGCGGACTTCCACGTTATTGATATCGGCAGAAACCTGGTACATACCATAAGTTGGATCGATTGTCACCATATTGTCGACTCCCGGCTCACAAAAAGCGCGGAAAATAATGTCAATCGGTTCATCACTTCCATTTCCCAGAAAAATCTTTTCCGGAGCAACATTTTTAAGTGCTGCAATTTTCGCCTTCAACTCCAGCTGCATTGGATCAGGATAGCGGTTATATGGTTTACTGAACGGATTTTCGTTGGCATCCAGAAACACCTGCGCTTCGCCAGAGAACTCATCACGTGCCGAAGAATAAGGTTTTAGTGCCTTTATATTATTGCGTAATAATTTATCCAGATTCATATACTATTTGTTTTTTCGAATTTCGTTTAACCTGAGCGTAACCGCACTTTTGTGCCCTTCCAGTTGTTCGGCGGCAGCCATGGTTTCAATAACTGGTCCGAGGTTCTTTATTCCTTCCGGAGTAATTTCCTGAAAGGTTATTTTCCGGATGAAACTATCGAGATTAACACCACTAAAAGAACGTGCCCAGCCATTTGTCGGCAAGGTATGATTGGTTCCGGAAGCATAATCACCGGCACTTTCGGGAGTATAATTTCCGAGAAAAACAGAACCGGCATTGATGATTTTTTCTGCAACCTGAATGTAGTTTTCCATTGAAATGATCAAATGTTCAGGAGCATAATCGTTAATCAGATCAATCATTTGGGCTACCTCGTCCAAAACAACGGCATGACTGTTTGCCAGTGCTTTTACCGCGATTGCTTGTCGGGGCAACAAAGGAAGCTGCTTTTCAATTTCAGCTTGTACTTTCAACACCAAATCAGGTGAATTGGTAACCAACACCACCTGGCTGTCAGCGCCATGCTCGGCCTGAGAAAGCAGATCGGCAGCTACAAATGCCGGATTGGCCGTTTGATCAGCCATTACTGCCACTTCTGATGGACCTGCGGGCATATCAATAGCCACATCGCCCATACTAATCAGTTGCTTGGCAGCCATTACATACTGATTTCCGGGGCCAAATATTTTATCAACCTTCGGGACACAATCAACGCCATACGTCATTGCTCCAATGGCCTGAATTCCGCCAAGTTTAAATATCTGTGTCACACCAACCAACTGGGCCGCAAATAATATGGCCGGATGAATCTTCCCTTCTTTATTGGGAGGCGTACACAAAATAATTTCTTTACATCCCGCAATTTTGGCCGGAATGGCTAACATGAGTACGGTTGAAAATAATGGAGCAGAACCTCCTGGAACATATAAACCTACCTTTTCGATCGCAACTGATTTTTGCCAGCAAACAACCCCGGGACTTGTTTCAATTCTTTTGACCGTCGAAATCTGCGATTCATGAAACTGATGAATGTTTCGAGCAGCAACTTGTATCGCATCCTTGAGCGATTCATCGACTAATGTTATAGCTTCAGCTATTTCCTGCTCCTGAACGGCAAAATCCCGGATCATGACACCATCAAACTGCTCAGTATATTTCCGAATGGCATCGACTCCGTTGGTTTTGATGTCATCTAAAATACCCTGAACCTGAATTTCAAGTTGGCGGACACTGAACAACGGACGTTGAAGTAGCTCAGCCCATGTGTTTTTGGGAGGATTGAAATAAGTGTTCATACGTTCAATTATAAAATCATCTTTTCTATCGGAATAACCAGGATTCCCTGAGCTCCGGCAGCTTTTAACTTACCGATAATTTCCCAAAAATATTTCTCTTCGATAACTGAGTGAACCGAACTCCAGCCAGCTTCTGCAAGTGGCATAATGGTTGGACTTTTCATCCCGGGCAAATACGACTCAATTTCAGCTAATTTATCATTGGGGGCATTCAGCAGAATGTATTTTTTCTTTTCGGCACGCTGTACCGATTCCATCCTGAAAATCAATTCATCGAGAATGGCCCTTTTCGTTTCTGAAAGATTTGGATTAACAACCAAAACAGCTTCTGATTGGATAACCACCTCAACCTCTTTCAAGCGGTTACTAACCAAAGTACTGCCAGAACTGACAATATCGAAAATCGCATCTGCCAATCCAATTCCGGGGGCAATTTCAACCGATCCGGTAATCACATGGATTTCGGCAGTAATATTATTTTTGCTGAAATAATCTTTCAGAATTTCAGGATAAGAAGTCGCAATTTTTTTTCCGTTGAAATACTCCAATCCGTTATAAGTGTCAGATTGAGGAATGGCTAATGACAAACGACATTTACTGAATCCAAGACGTTTGGCAATAACTACATTTTCTTTTTTTTCGAGCATCTCATTTTCGCCAACAATTCCAACATCGGCAACACCACCAGCAACAGCCTGAGGAATATCATCGTCGCGTAAAAATAATGCTTCGAGTGGAAAATTGGTTGAAGTCGAAATCAGCTTTCGGCTACTAAGCGGAAGTTTAATTCCTGCTTCATCAATCAACTTTAACGAATCTTCGTTTAACCGTCCTTTGGTTTGAATGGCAATTTTTAAAAGTCCTTCCATTTTGAGTATTTAGTTTAAAGCAAAAAAGGCTTACCATCGTGGTAAGCCTTTTTTGGGGTTAATATCTTTATAATAACATCAAAACAATTACTGCCTACCTGATAATAGAATACTATGATGGCCGTAATGTTTGAATGTATTTTTCATCTCTGTGTTTTATGTGGTGCAATTATAATTATAAATTGAAACTAAAACAAGTTTTTAAATTACAGTTACATGGATTTTACGTTTTTTTAATGTTAAAAAAGAGAAAAACTTAAAAACCAACAAAGCTGAAGTCCTTTCCGGATAAACGAATTCAGTCTTCTTTTCCCTCTCATTTAATTAAATTAAAAATGATTTTGTATATTCGTACAATCGATTGCAATTTCAATAATAAACCAACTAAATATGAAAAAAGCTCTTTCATTTCTATTCGTATTCATGCTTCTTGTCTTGACTGTATCTTCTGAAAACAAGCAGAACAAATGCTTCAATCCGAAACAGATAAAAAAAACAATGAAAACCGCTGCATCATGGCAGCTTGCCAATCCGAAACACGAATTATGGGACTGGACTAATGGTGCATTTTATGCCGGTGTATCTGCTGCCTATCAAACTACCGGAGACAAAGAACTGCTGAATGCGATGATTCAAATGGGCGAAGCAAACCAATATAAACCTGGTCCACGGTTTCAGCATGCTGATGACATTGCCATTTGTCAGACATATATCGACCTGTACCGAATCAAAAAAGATAAATCGATGATTCAACCCTTCATCGACAACATGGAAAAATTTCTGGCAACACCTTTCCCTGTCGAGGGAATACAGAAAACCACATGGTGGTGGTGCGATGCCTTGTTTATGGCGCCTCCTGCGATGGTTAAACTTTCTGTCAGCACGGGCGACAAAAGATACATGGAGAAAAGCGATGAATTATTTCATGAATGTTACGATCTCCTCTATGATCAGGAAGAACATCTGTTCGCCAGAGATTTGGGCTATGTAATCAAAGACGATGCATCAGATCGTCATGAAGCCAATGGGGAAAAGATATTCTGGTCGAGAGGAAATGGTTGGGTGATGGGAGGATTGGCAATGGTTTTAAACAAACTGCCAAAAGATTACAAGGAGCGACCATTCTATGAGAACCTCTTCAGGGAAATGGCAGAAAAAATTGCAAGTCTTCAGCAGGAAGACGGACTATGGAGAGCCAGCTTACTCGATCCTGCTTCCTATCCTGGCGGAGAAGCCAGCGGTTCAGGTTTCTATACCTATGCTCTGGCCTGGGGTGTCAACAATGGCTTATTAAGCAAAGACAAGTATCTTCCGGTAGTTCAAAAAGCATGGAAAGGAATGAATACCTTGATTCAACCTGACGGACACATTGGTTGGTGCCAGCCAATTGGGGCAGATCCCAAAAAGAACTTCTCTGCCGGTAGCTGGGAAGTATACGGAACAGGAGCATTTCTACTGGCAGGCAGTGAGGTGATCAAACTGAAAAAATAAATTACAGAACGACCTTGCAATTCGACTAAATACAGAAGATAAATAATGCCTTGACTTACTTATAGATTTTAGTTCTGGAAGTCAGGTCAGCAGGAATAAGGAAATCGTTCAGTAATTTATTGTGATCTGATTTTCAGTGAACAGGTAATTGCTTTTCCGGAAAGGACAATAATCAATTGGATACCTTTATTTAACAGAAAGGTACATCATAAAGATCCATGACTAGTTATGCAAACAAGATCGTCCAATCAACCGATTGGTTGATTGGACGATCTTGTTTGTGGTATGAAAAGCCTGCCAGAGGTTCGGCTTTTTTTATTGCATTAATAGAGTAAATATGGAACTGGATTATTTCTTAATCAAATGATAGAACAAAAATCCTAAGCATAAAAAAACCGCTCGAAAAGCGGTTTTTTTATGCTTAGGATTATCCAAGATATGTTTTAAGCAATTTACTTCTTGATGTATGCCGCAAACGGCGGATCGCCTTTTCTTTAATCTGTCGAACACGTTCACGCGTTAAGCCAAAACGTTCACCGATTTCTTCGAGAGTCATTTCCTGACAGCCAATTCCGAAAAACATCCGAATGATGTCGCTTTCACGTTCGGTAAGCGTTGCCAAAGCCCTTTCAATTTCTTTGGCCAGTGACTCCATCATCAGGGCCCGATCGGCATTAGGTGAATCGTTGTTGATCAGAACGTCCAGAAGACTATTGTCCTCACCTTCAACAAACGGTGCATCAACTGAAATATGACGTCCTGAGACACGAAGAGTATCTGCAACTTTATCAGCAGGTAGTTCCAATGCATCAGCAAGTTCTTCAGGTGATGGCTTCCGCTCATTCTCCTGTTCAAACTTAGAGAAGGCCTTGTTGATTTTATTCAACGAGCCAACCTGATTCAAGGGAAGACGAACAATTCTGGATTGCTCTGCCAATGCTTGCAGGATGGATTGACGAATCCACCAAACAGCATACGAAATAAACTTGAACCCTCTGGTTTCATCAAACTTTTCAGCAGCCTTAATCAATCCCAGATTACCTTCATTGATAAGGTCGGGTAAACTTAAACCCTGATTCTGGTACTGCTTAGCTACAGAAACAACAAAACGCAGATTGGCCCTTGTTAATTTCTCTAATGCGGCCTGATCACCTTTTTTAATCCGTTGCGCCAACTCCACTTCTTCCTCAACAGTGATAAGTTCTTCTTTCCCAATTTCTTGTAAATACTTGTCTAAAGAAGCGCTTTCGCGGTTGGTAATCGATTTTGTAATCTTTAATTGTCTCATATAACCTACTGAAAAATAGCGTGCAAATATAGGCTTTTGAAGTCAATAATTCAAATGGATTTTTTATTAAGTTTTATTGTTGCTATTTATAACCTGTTTTTTTGAATCATTTTTAATCAATTCCAAAAACATAGTAAGCGATTTCACCATTTGGATAAATTCCTTCAACTAATATTCCACCCCTTGAGTTTTTAATAATGCGTTTTAACTCTTCAACCTCCGAAACTGCAGTCTTGTTCACTTGTGTAATAATAAATCCTTTTTTTATTCCCGAGTCTTTAAATTTGCCATTTCCGAGTTCTGCAATTTTCAGACCATAACGGATTCCTAATCCATCTTTATCGCGGTCAGAAACCTCAACAAATTTCGCACCAAAAATATCAGAGGAATTATCATTCTTCACAATTTCCGTATCTCCGTGTTTGTTACGAAGCGTTACGTTAAATGGTTTCCTTTTATTATCTCTTTTTACAACTATCGCTACTTTATCTCCCGGCCGGTGTTTATTGATCTGTTGCTGCAACTCGGCTGTTGAATTCACGTCTGCTCCATCGACACTGATAATGACATCATTATCTTTAATTCCAGCCAATTCAGCGGCCCCGCCTGATTGAACTGTACTAATAAACACTCCCTCAATTTTATCAAGCTTATTCTTTTTTGCCAGTTCATCCGTCACATCTCTGATTTCAACACCCATTAAAGCTCTTTGCACTTCACCATATTCCAGAATATCTGCCACTGCTTTTTTTACAATGCCAACAGGTATTGCAAAAGAATATCCTGAGTAGGAGCCAGTCTGGGAGGCAATGGCAGTGTTAATACCAACAAGTTCACCCTGGGTATTCACAAGTGCTCCACCACTGTTCCCTGGATTCACCGCTGCATCAGTTTGGATAAATGCTTCAATACCCGAAATACTTTGATTAATACCAATGTTTCGGCCTTTTGCACTAATAATTCCTGCGGTGACGGTGGAAGTAAGATTAAAAGGATTACCAACGGCCAACACCCATTGACCCAATTTTAAATCATCAGAGTTGCCGTATCGTAGAAATGTCAGATCTTTGGCATCAATTTTCAATACAGCAATATCGGTTTGAGGATCGGCTCCAACAAGTTTGGCATCGAACTCACGTTTGTCATTCAGTACCACCTTTATCTGATCAGCTCCGTCAATAACATGGTTGTTTGTCACGATTGTTCCATCGGCAGAGATAATCACACCGGAACCGAAGCCTTGTCGCACAGGCATTTCACGCTGTCGACCGCCACCATTCCCGAAAAACCAGTCGTAAAACGGATTCTGTGAGGCATATGTCCCCTTTTGAGTTACCATAATATGCACAACTGCATGAACCGAATTTTCAGCAGCAAATGTCAGATCAGGCAATTCGCTTGAATTGGTAGTTGGCAAACTGGCATATCGCATTGCCTGCTGCTGCTCAGTCACAATCCCCGGTTCATCAAAATACTGAGTATATGCCCAAAGTGCAATTAATCCTCCAACTAATGCCACTAACAATGTAAATAATCCCTTTTGGAAATTCTTCATCGTTTTTTACTTTTTGTTAATATTAATTCCTGACAATTATAAAGATAACGCTAAATTCGTAGATGTGTTTTACAAATTTTTAATCATTTAATTTGTTTAACAGATTTTAACAGCACCTTAAACAAAATCAGGATTATCAAATCGAATGCCAATCGGCGACTTTTACCAATAGGAAACTTTTTATAGAAAGAATTAAATTGTGGCTGCACAATAATGTACACAACCTGATTTTATTACTTGTCCGATTCCATGGCGATCAAAACTCAACCGTGTTATCACCCCAGGGAACAATAAATACTTGAATGAAGATCAATTCTATTATATTTGTTCATTCAAAAAAGAACCGGTGACCAGATTAATAAATAGAAAAAAAATGCCTAATAGTTTTTTCAGGAAAATAGCAATTTCCACAAATATTTCTACCTACCTGAGTCATACTCTGATAATCATTACTGTTGCCACCACCTTATTGATAGGCAGTATTTTGATCATTCAGCAAAACCTTCAATTTAACAAAATTAGCAAACAGAAAAGTAACGAATATATCGAGGATCAAAAGCACTATATTCAGGAAATCGTTAAAAACGAACTTGAATATATCCGGTTACAAAACGAAATATTTAAACAAAAAATTAGCAGCAAAATCAGACAAAATGTAAATCAGGCATACTATACTGCAGAATCTATATATCAAAAATATTCCGGAGAAAAATCGGACGAAGAAATTAAAGATCTGATCATTGCGACGATTTCTTCCCTGAAATTTGACATGGAATATGAAGCGGTTTTCATTTCAACTCTTGACGGAACAGGAGTTTATTATCCGGGTAGACCGAGATTTGCAGGGAAAGAAATGCGGCATTTTAAAGATGCAAACGGGAAAGCTGTTATTCTTGAAGAGATCAATCTACTGAAGGTGGAAAAAGAAGGATTTCTCGATTACCAGATCAATCCGAATTTGACTTCTGAAAACTCACCTCATAAAAAGATAAGCTTTGTGAAGAAGTTTGGTCATTTCAACTGGTATTTCGGGTCAAAACAATACGTAGATGATTATTTTCCAAATTTCAGGAATGAAATTGAGCAAAAGATAAGCACAGTAAGATTCAGATACGGAGGATACGTTTTCATGAATCAGGTGAATGGCACTCCATTAGTGATGGACGGAAAAATTCAGTCAGGAAATTACAACCTTCTTACAAATGCAGACAGTACCCGCAATAAGGTTTTTAGGCAGCAGCTAAATGTAATCAGGAATAATCCTGAAGGAGGTTTCTTCTTTTACAAATGGAATAAAATAAACGAAAAAACACTTTCAGAAAAATGTTCTTATATTCAGCTTTTCAAGGAGTATGACTGGATTGTTGGCGCTGGTTTTTACCTGGACGAAATCAATCAAAGAATAAAAGATCAACAGAGAGCACTTCATCAGGATCAACAAAAGAGTATCTTTAGTATTCTGGTCATTTTGTTGGTGCTTTTAATTCTTGAAGCAATAATCATATATCATTTCAACAAAAAATATAAATCAGACTTTAACCGCTTTTTTAATTTTTTCTATCTATCTCAAAACAGCTTTAACCAATTAAAAATTTCTGAATTCTATTTTGATGAGTTTAAACGTGCCGGAATTGCTGCCAACAAAATGATCATACTCCGTGAAGAAATTGAAATAAAACTCATTAAAGAGCAAAAAAAGGCGACTGAATCTGATCGGCTCAAATCAGCTTTTTTGGCCAATATGTCGCACGAAATAAGGACTCCTATGAATGCTATTCTTGGTTTTTCAGACTTATTGGAAGACGATGATCAGGATGATGAAAACAAAGTGGTTTTCGTTAGATTAATTCAAAAAAACGGAGAAACACTGCTTCACCTTATTAATGACATTATTGACATTTCAAAGATCGAAGCAAATCTGCTTTCTGTCCGAAAAAGACCAGTTCAATTAAATGCATTTCTGAATGAAATCAGGGATTACTACACCGAAACACTCGCCTCCAGAAAGGACAAAAACATTCAATTTTTGATTAACAACATTATCAACTCAGATATTTCAATTCTGACCGACGAAATCCGTCTTCGGCAGATACTCGATAATCTGATTGGAAATGCCATAAAATTCACCTCTTCAGGCTCAATAACGGTAAATGTCAAGATGGAGGATGAAGTTGTCCATTTTAGTATTACCGATACCGGTATCGGCATTCCGCATGATCAGCAGATTAACATTTTCGAAAGGTTTATGCAAGCCGAACATGGGCCTAAAATGAATTTCGGGGGAACGGGCTTGGGTCTGGCAATTTCGAAGAATCTCATCAATTTACTCGGAGGAAGTATCCATGTAAAATCAGACCCAGGTATCGGATCAACTTTTTATTTCCACATCAGCATCAATTAGGAGCTATTGGAAATAGCTAAATGAAGCTACAACAGGAGAAAATTGATTCCTGTTATTCAGCTTTTCGTTTCGGCACTTCGAACCATTTGTCAACCATTTCTTCGGATTTATAGTTCAGGATATAATTCATTGCTTCTGCGGCATTTTTAGCAATAAAGTAAAGTTTACGGTAGTTAACCTTCGCGAATTTCTCTTCGTACGATTTCTCAAACTGCTTGAAAAGATCGTTGTAAAAGCCGTTGGTATTGATAAAAACAACAGCCTTGTTGTGGTAACTCAATTGTTTCAGTGTGATTACTTCCAGAATTTCCTCCAAGGTACCGAAACCTCCTGCCAATGCGATAAAGGAATCCGACAGTTCCCTCATTTTGGCCTTTCGCTCCATCATATCGCCCGAAACAATTATTTCGTGAGCATGAATGGAGGCAAGGTTAAAGTCCCGCAATTTCTCCGGAATTACGCCAATGGTTCTTGCCCCGTTTTTCCCGGCTTCTCTGGTAATCACATCCATTAAACCCACATTGGATCCGCCATTAACCATGCCGAATTTCGATTGGCCAATCAGACGTGCTAAATCAATGGCTTCATTGACGTAAACATCAGCAATGGCATTGCTGGATGAAGAAAAGACACAAATATTCATTGCAAATCAGATAAAAAGTAAAAGTGTTGAACCGGATAACTTCGATGTGCAAAAGTAAAAATAAGAATTCTCTCTGCAGAAAAATTACTCAAAAACAAAAAATCCCGGCAAAACCGGGATTCCTTTATCTATTAAGTATCAATGTTTGCATATACCGCATGATCTTCGATAAACTGTCGCCGTGGTGGAACTTCATCACCCATCAGCATACTAAAAATATGATCGGCTTCAGCAGCGCTCTCTATAGTCACCTGACGCAGAGTTCTTTCTTCAGGATTCATGGTTGTTGACCACAACTGCTCGGCATTCATTTCACCAAGACCTTTATATCGTTGAGTATGAATACCTGATTCTTTCCCTTCTCCCCAACCATCAATAATACGAAGCCTTTGTTGATCCGTCCAGCAGTATACTTCACGCTTTCCCTTTTTGAGTAAATACAAAGGAGGCGTTGCAATGTACAAGTGACCACGTTGGATCAGTTCCTGCATAAACCGGAAGAAGAAAGTCATGATCAATGTGGCGATATGGCTACCGTCCACGTCGGCATCGGTCATGATCACTACCTTATGATATCTTAGCTTGTCGAGGTTCAGTGCTTTTGTATCATCCTCTGTTCCGATAGTGACTCCAAGAGCAGTGTAAATATTCCGGATTTCTTCGTTGTCGTAAACCCGATGCGCCATCGCCTTTTCAACATTCAGTATTTTACCACGAAGTGGCAAAATGGCCTGAAACCTGCGATCGCGACCCTGCTTGGCTGTTCCACCGGCCGAGTCTCCCTCGACCAGAAAAACTTCACATTGAGTAGCATCTTTTTCAGAACAATCGGATAATTTTCCCGGCAGGCCTGCTCCGGAAAGCACATTCTTACGCTGCACCAACTCTCTTGCCTTGCGGGCAGCATGACGAGCCTGTGCAGCAAGTATAACCTTATTTACAATTGCCCTGGCCGAACGTGGGTTTTCTTCCAGATAATTGGCCAGCATTTCGCTCACCGCCTGATCGACTGGCAAACTGATTTCTGAATTACCCAGCTTTGTTTTGGTCTGGCCTTCAAACTGAGGTTCCGCCACTTTCACCGAAACTACGGCTGTTAATCCTTCACGAAAATCATCGCCATTGATCTCGAATTTCATTTTGGTAAGCATACCGCTATTTTCAGCATATGCTTTCAATGTACGGGTCAAACCCCGACGGAAACCTGTCAGATGAGTACCACCTTCAATGGTGTTGATATTGTTGACGTACGAATGAATATTTTCAGTAAACGAAGTATTGTAGTGAAGGGCAATTTCAACCGGGACTCCGGCTTTTTCAGATGTAATATGGATGGTCTCCTCAATAAGGCGTTCACGGGTATTATCGAGATATTCAACAAATTCTTTCAGTCCCTCCTTAGAGTAAAATTCTTCGTGTTTAAATTCGCCGCCTTCAAGTACAACCCTCTTGTCGGTGATGTTTAGCTGCAGACCTGCATTCAGGAATGCCAGTTCTCGCAAACGTGCTGCAAGAATCTCAAATTTATACTCAGTAACCAGGAAAATTGAATCATCTGGTTTAAAAGTAACTGTAGTTCCCGTACGATCCGCTACGCCTACTTCTTTTACACTATAAAGCGGTTTACCTTTGCTATATTCCTGTTGCCATATTTTTCCCTCACGACAAACCTCTACTTTTAGAAGTATAGAAAGGGCATTCACGCAGGATACCCCGACCCCGTGCAGACCTCCGGAAACTTTGTAGCTACCCTTGTCAAATTTTCCACCAGCATGCAATACGGTCATCACGACTTCGAGTGCCGAACGATTCTCTTTGATATGAAGTTCAGTCGGAATACCACGACCATCGTCAACAACGGTAATCGAATTATCCTCGTTAATGAAGACGTCAATGTTTTTGCAATAGCCAACCATTGCCTCATCAATCGAGTTATCAATAACTTCATAAACCAGATGATGCAAACCTTTTTCATTCACATCACCAATATACATGGCCGGGCGTTTGCGAACAGCTTCCAGGCCTTCAAGTACCTGAATGCTGTTGGCATCATAACCTCCATTATCATTCTGTGTTCCCCAATCCTGGGTTTCTTCAATTTCTCTCATCGATCAAAATATTTAATTATCCCATATTTTTACCCATTCAATCCTAAAATGCAGGATTAAAGCCATTTACAGAAAACGAAAATTTTCTGTTTTTCGAAAATTGCCGGATTGGGTAATAAAAAAGATATTTGATTTTCAGTATATTCTTCACTTCGTAATTCCTTCAACAACTAAGTTGCAAATATAGTAAAAAAGTAGTTACTGCCGACGGTAAAACCGGCAATCAGAACATTAAACTTTTTAACAATTTATGAACTTTATTAATCCTGAAATTCAATGAATTATGTCATTTTAAATACGAACCGGAAAGTTTACCGGAACGCATTATATAACCAGTATTATTTTCAGAAAGAATAGCTGATTCCAGCCAGCCAGTTAAAGCTTTTGTTGGTGTAGCCTAGCCATTGCTCATAATTCTGGAACCCAAAATTATTAAGATTAACAAAGAAATTAAATCTGTCGGAAAACTGATATTCGGCACCAACGTTCAGATCGATAATTGGATCCATTTCAACAACACTGGATGGCAATGATGAAGCCAGTGGTTCACTGATTAATGCCTTTCGTTTGCCAATCACATAAATATCGGTTGAAAATGTAAATGGACCGGCAGGCTGATAAATGCCAGAAAATGTCAGGTCAAAATTCGGCATCTGCCAGGCCTCCTGAAGAGATTTCAGATCATACGAATAATAGTTTCCCAGCAAGTGAAGAGAAAAATTATCGGAGACGGAATGAAGAATCTCCCCCGATATTTTCATGACATTTAAATCGTCATAAACCCAACTAAAGGTATTACTGAGTCTGCGGTTGCTTGCCGAAAGATTTTGCAGATTTTTAGCTTCAGTGACATAGAAATGCTGATTTTTAACCTTTGAATAAGATACTTCGGCCACATAATTGGTTATTGGGCTCAACTTACCCTTAAATCCTCCCGAAAGAATGTATTTATAATTGGCATTTGCAACATCGTGATAAGGATCGACATAAGGATTTTCGGCTGCGATGGACGAATAGGTATTGTGCTGCAAATGACCGTCAATTCCGGCAAACAAGGTAAGAACACGCTCAACAGGCGACCATTCGGCCTTCACTTTTGGCCAGATGAATAAAGAAGCATCAATATCGTCATCAAAAACGAAGCTTGTATTTAATCCAGCCTGCACGCTGGCATTATCGGTCGACCATTTTGCTGATGGATTTATTCTCAGTATAAGCTGTTGTTTTGATCCGTAGGTATTCGAAAACCGATTCAGGATGCTGTCGGCCATATAATGTGTGACTGAGGCATTCAGGATACCAAATGCGTTGTCAAACTTTTTGCCCAGATCAATTGAGAGTCTGGTTTGATTCTCGGTCTGTCCGGTCTTGCTGACAAAATAATGCGATTTGAATCCAAAATCATAGCTTAAGTCGTATGCTGAATTTGTTTCGCTTTTCAAATTCACGCTACCGGTACCTTTCGAGAAATATTGTTTATCCTCAAAATAGGGAATCATTTGTTCCTTGAGGTCATCCGACAGCATATCTCCGGTGTACCCGTAATAATTGAAGGATTTACGGTCGAAAGCCAGACTCCCGGATAAGGTTGAATTCCGAAAAAATCGTTTACCAAATACTTCAAATGAATTTTCAGCTTCAGGAGCTTTTACCCTGTCATCATTGAGCAGATTAATTTTTCCGTAGGACGACAAATGTCTGAAATGCATTCCGAAGTTTGATTTTTTATCGGGTTGTGCATTAAAGAAAAGTTCACCGTAAGGAGTAATGTAATTTCCAAGCCCAAGCTTCAATAATCCCATTCCCATTTCGGGTTTCGGTTCTCCAACCATTTTAGCGGCCGCCACAGGCGTAACATCAAAAGTTAAAAAAACAGGTTTGCTGTAAATTGAATAATCGAAAGTTGGAGTTTCTGTTTGTTCAGCTTTAACTTCAGGAATATCAATGATCTTCACCGCCTCGCTGATCGTAGGCTGATAAGCTTTGGTTACCTCAACCTCCTGCTTTAACTTATCGGTATCTTTTTGTGCCATTACGTTAACTGATCCGAAAATTAGGGTGACAGTCAACAGATTTACAGCAAGATAGTATCGTTTTTTCATGTTCTTCTATTTTATTGAATGATGGCTTTATTCCAAAGACATGCCACTTTTTACTGATGTATTAATTATTTTTCACCTCCGGTAATATCGATTTCGAGCGGCTTACTTTGGTTTATGGTCTGAGTGGCTTCACCGGTTTCAATCAATTGCAGCTTCTGACGTGTTGCGTCCAGAATTCCGTCATTTTGTTCCGGATAGTTGTCCTCGATACTTTTCAGTGTGTGCTTGGCCTGAAATTCATCTCCGTTTTTCAGGTAAATATCCGATAGTAAAAGGAAGCTTTTCGCCAGCCAGAACTGATGTGGCGAGTTTTCATCAATGAAATCCATGATTTCACTTTCCGCTTCTTTTAGCTTTTGTCTTTCAAATAGAATTTTGGCAACTAAATATTTTGATTCGGCACCTTCAGCCGAATTGGTATCTGCTGAAAGATTACTTAAAATTGGAAATGCTTTGTCTTTGTTGCCCATATTGTAATACGACAGCGCAAGTATATAATTGGTTTCACGCTTCAGGATATCTGAAACCTTTCCGGAGCCCAGCACCTGATTAGCGGCTTCAATACAGGCCTGATAATTAGCCAGGCTGAACTGACAGCGCATAATTCCGGTTCGTGCATCCAGCAAATTGTTTCCTGAATTTGAAATTTGGGCAAACCGTTCGAACAAGACAAGAGCCTGTTCGTAATTCCCTGCATCATACTGTAGTCCTGCGGCTTTCGACAAAGCAACTTCCGTAAAATAATTATCAGGTTGACCAATTACATATCTATAAGCCGACAGTGCTTTGGTAAAACTACCTTCATTATAGAGCAACTGAGCCAGATAAAAATACGAGTTCAACGCGAAATTTCCGGACGGGAACTGCGTCAGATAGTGTTCAAACTGTTGCAGGGCTTTTTTATCGTGTGCCATGTATAATTTTTCAGCAGCGCGATAGGTCAACGAATCCTGCTCACTGACCGAAACCTGAGCTCCTGAACCCAGATTGCCGGTATATGCAAAATAAGAATCGACATCGTTCAGCTCCACATAATCGTTTTTAATTCCGGCCAAAGCGGCCTGTGTTTCAGGACTGTTAGGCGAACGACCGACTACCTGTTTGTAATAATTGATTGATGCCTGATAATCGTTAGCATTGTAAGAAATCAGCCCCAACTGTATTAAAGCTTTATTCAGGAAATTACTCTGCGGATAATTGCGCACCAAATTATTGTACTGACTGATGGCCATTTGGGGCTGGCTGATCCGCTCGTAAGTCCGGCCAAGTTCGTACAAGCCATCATCCAGATAAGATGATTTTGGGTAGTTTTGAATCAGCGTTTGCAAAGCGTCAATTTTCCCCTGATTGTCGTGCTGCAAACCCAGACAGAAAGCTTTCTGAAAGAGCGAATAATCAGCATCATAAAGGTTAATGCGCAGCGCCTTGTCGTAATTCGAAATTGCTGAAGCATAATCCCTGTTCAGGAAATAACAGTCGCCCAACCGATTGTTGGCATCAGCCACCTTATCGCTTCGCGAATCAGTTGCAAGATTCAGGTATTTCCTGAAATAATCTCCGGCATTGGAATAATCCTTCAATTGAAAATAGGCATAGGCCAGATTATAATGGGCCGTTTTATAAACCGGAAGAGAAAATGCCCCTGGTGATTTCAGAAAACGGTTATAATCAGAAATTGATTGGTTATAATCATTCAGCCGGTAATAAGCTTCAGCTTTCCAGTAAAGTGCCAGAGCCCGGTAATTTTTGTTAAAGTCACCCGCCTCAATTGATTTTTCGAAGTTCTCGACGGCAGCAGTATAGTCCAGATTATTGAAACTTTCCAGTGCCCGATAATATGCAACCCGCTGATAAGCTTTTTTAACTGATGGACTTTTTACTTTGATTTTTTCGATCGAAGTCATGGCATCGCGGTAATTGCTGGTACTCATGTAAACTTTCACAAGGTAATCGTAAGCAACATCGTTTCGTTCCGAATTCGGATAAGAAGCAACATATTTATCGAACGCCTTGATGGTTTCGTTGAAGGGCGAATACGACAGTTCATACGTAATTTTGGCATAATTAAACAAGGCATCTTCCTTTATTTTCGGATCAAAATCGAATTCCGAAGCTGCTTCAAATGCTTGCCGGGCTTTATTTTTATCGTTGGTAACAACATAACAATCGGCCAGATGGTAATAGGCATTTTGCGCCAGTTCATCTTTTCCCTTAGCGGCTATTTCGAGATGTGATATTGCTTTTACTTCTTCGCTGTTCAGGTAAAAACAATAACCAAGCATGTAATTTTCTTCACGGCCTTTGTTGTTTTTGTCAGAGAGATAAAATTCCAGAAATTCAACAGCTTCATTAAATTGACGCAAATGAAAATACGAACCACCCAGTATGCGCGACAATTCAGGTTGCTGATCAGCCGAAACGGTATTGATTAATGGCGATGTGTATTCAACAACTTCGCGGTATTTGCCTTGTTTGTAATAAATCTGGCTGATGTAAAAAGGGATAACCTTCTCAAACACCGGATTATTCTTCAGCTTCAGGAATTCCTGCAGAGCCGATTCGTAATTTCCTTTCAGGTAATGAATATGCCCCCAGTAATATTGAGCAGGAGCTGCATACATGGAATGTCCTTCCTTTATTTCAGAAAAGTCAGCCAAAGCTGCATCCATCTTTCCCTGCTGGAAACTGGAATAAGCTCTCAAATAATAAAAATGGGTGAGATCATCTCTACTTAGTTCGGCTTTGTCTAATCCGTCGAAAGTTCTCAGCACTGCTGAATATTTCTTTTGATCGAACTGATAAATAGCCTGTTCAAACAGAGCTCTGTTCCTGAATGAACTTTCCGGAAACTGGTTCATGAATTCGGCAATTTGCTCTTCTGCATTTTCATTGTCCAATTTCAGTCCGCACAAAGCTTTGTAAAACATGGCTTCGGCCCGAATATCCGAATTTTGTTCAGACTTCGATGCTATCTGCTCAAACTGATTGAGTGCCGACACGTAATTTCGGGCGATATATAATTCTTTGGCTTTCTGGACTTCCTGACTGACTGACTGATAATATACCGTTTGCTGGGCTTTAGTCAAGCCTGGAAGAAAAGCAAACAGAATCAAAAAGAATACGAATCGGTTTGTCTTCATAGTATGGGTTGAAGGGTTATTTCGGAATCTGTACATTTTTAATTTTTAGGTGCTGATTGATACATAAACTGTACCATGTTTTATAACTGACCAATTTTACTGGAAAGAGTTGCTCGTGTAAAATTAATTATTCAATCCGTCTTTCCTGAAAATTGGATGGAAATCATAACAAAAACTGATATTTCAGCCTATTTAGTATTTGGATGGATAAAAAAAATTAGTTTTGCAATCATACCAATTCGTATTTCCATGTCAGAAGAAAACCACATTGAACTCAAAAACGCTGATATTTTTCAGCGCGACCACCTGGTACTTTCAGACATTAGCCTGGAAATTAAAACAGGCGAATTCGTTTACCTGATAGGGAAAGTTGGAAGCGGAAAATCGAGCCTCATTAAAACGCTGAATGCTGAATTACCACTTGAAAAAGGAGAAGGTAAAGTGGCTGGATTTGATCTGGCTGAGCTAAGAACCCGTGAAATACCGTTTCTCCGACGTAAATTAGGTGTTGTTTTTCAGGATTTCAGGCTACTGAGCGACCGCACCGTATACGACAACCTGACCTTTGTGCTAAAAGCCACCGACTGGAAAGACGAAATGGATATTGCAGACCGTGTGAATACGGTTCTCGGGATGGTTGCGATGACACACAAATCGAAATCGATGCCTCATCAGTTATCAGGAGGCGAACAGCAACGGGTCGTCATTGCACGGGCTTTGCTGAACAATCCTGAAATCATTCTGGCCGATGAACCTACCGGAAATCTTGATCCCAAGACTTCGATTGAACTGATGCAGATTTTCAAGGACTTGAATGAGAAGGGGAAAACGGTCATCATCGCGACACACGATTACCCACTAATCCGCAAATTTCCAGCCCGGATTATTACCGTTGACGAGCAAAAAATTTATGAAACTGTAATTACCCACCGTGCCCAGAAGGAATCCCCGGAAGGAGAATAACTATTGACATTCCATCTGATCATATTTGCAATGAGGACACAATAATCCAAACAATAAAATAGGTTTATCGTTTCACTCACCTATAAAGTTCCAACCGAAGTCGTCGACCAACAATGACTGCAAAAGGTCTGGAGTTTTTACCTGGCTAATCAAATGTATCGCCTGTAAATTTCATACAGCACTTTTTCTTCATTTTCCCAGCATAACTCTTTGGCAGCTTTCGGAAGATTCTGTTTCCAAACGGTAATTTTCTCTTCATTGAAAAGTGCCATCTTCATGATTTCAGCCAAATCTTTTCGCTGGTGAGTTTCAGCAATCACACCAATCCGGTACTGTTCAACAATTTTTCTCATCTCCGGAAGATTGGAAACCAATACCGGCACTCCTGCCTGAATGTAATCGAACAACTTGTTTGGAAGGGCAAAACGGTAATTCAATCCGAAATCTTCTTCGAGCGAAATACCCAAACTTGCTTGTCGGGTAATCCGACTCAGCTGATCAATCGGCACCCGGCCAAGGAATTTCACCTTCAGTTCAAGTTTTAACTCTGCAACCAGTTCTTTCAACTGACTGGTTAAATCGCCATCACCTGCCAGCCACAACTCCGCTCCTTCCAGAAATTGCATCGCCCGAATGGCGGCCTCAATACCGCGACCAAGGTTTAATGCACCCTGATACAGAATAATTTTTATTGAATCCGACTTCGCCAAAAACGGAGTCGGTACGGAGTCATTTTCGGAACAAACCGGAAGATTCCGCACAACTTTAAATTCAACTCCATATAAATCACGGTATACTTCAGCAATCGAATCACAAACGGTATAGGCCGCATCGACACGCGGAACCAGCAGTTTTTCGAGTCCGGTCCAAATCGTTTTTACAAGCGGACGGCCAATTAATTCAGGAACTTCAGTAAAGTATTCGTGACTGTCGTACACCAAAGGTTTACGCTTCAGGCGCGAGGCCAGATAATTCGCCGGAAGTGTATCCAGATCGTTGGCCACAAACACATCAACATTGGATTTCAGGAGATAGAAAAAAAGTCGCAGGTTATATTCGAAATAAAACAGCGGGCCTTTGCGAAAGATTAGTTTCATCCGGTGCATTGTGTAGTTGCGTTCCAGCAATTGACTTTCAGGCAATAAACGTCCGATCAGAACAGGTTCAAAACCCATTTTCTGCAAGCTGACAACCACTTTATGCAAACGGTTGTCGGTCATTAAATCGTTGATTACACTGAGCGAAACTTTTTTCAATGCGAATTTCTAAGAGTTCATTCTGCCAAGTTAAACGAAATAGCATATTCTTCTGTTATATTTGCTGAAAAATAATTTAGATGATCCGCTCTTATACCAATTATCCGCTCAAAAAACACAACACTTTCGGCACCGAAGCCTCTTCCAGATACTATTTCGAATTTACCGAGGCTGAAGATCTGTCCGGATTTCTGGCTACCAATAAAGATTGGCCAAACTGGCAGATTTTAATTTTGGGTGAAGGAAGCAATCTGCTGTTCGTGAATGATTTTCCGGGATTAATTATCAACCCCAATATACCCGGAATTACAATCTCACACGAAGACCGCAACAATATCTGGCTCGAAGTTGGTGCCGGAGTTGTTTGGGATGATTTGGTGGAATATGCTGTGTTCAACTGCTGGGGAGGAATTGAAAATTTGTCGCTGATACCTGGCAAAGTTGGTGCCGCAGCAGTGCAAAACATTGGTGCATATGGCACGGAAATTCAGAGTCAGATTGAATCGGTTACCGGATTTGATCTGGAAACCCAAACAGAATACACACTCGGAGCAGCTGACTGCCAGTACGACTATCGGGACAGTATTTTTAAAAATCAACTAAAAGACCGGTATGTCATTACCAGTGTCGTGTTTAAACTCGATAAATTTCCGGAGTTTATCCTGAATTACAATGATCTGAAAACCGAAGTTGAAAAACTTGGAGCAGTCAATCTGCGAAATATCAGGCAAACGGTCATCCGCATTCGAGAATCAAAATTACCAGATCCGAAGGTTGTTGGCAATGCTGGCAGCTTTTTTAAAAACCCGGTGATAGAAACATCATCTGCAAAACTACTTTTCGAAACATATCCGAACATGCCACACTACCCTTCTTCCGAAGGAAAAACCAAGCTGGCAGCTGGTTGGCTCGTTGAACAATGCGGATGGAAAGGGTTTCGCCGTGGCGATGCCGGCGTTCACGAAAAACAGGCTCTCGTTCTGGTCAATTACGGAAATGCTACCGGAAAGGAAATCTATGAGCTTTCAGAAGAAATTAAACAATCGGTTCAGAAGAAATTTGGAATTGAACTGGAAAGGGAAGTCAATGTGATCGGGTGAAATGGGTCAGTTTCATTCACATAATCTCAGTATGTGTTATCTGCAAATTAATCCAGGTCAAGAACAATTCCGATATTTTCCCTAACATCATCAATTAATTGAGATGGCAAGTCGCCTATCTTTTTTATTAATCGCTTATTATCTATAGCCCTAATTTGATCGATCATAACATCACAATCATCAGATATATTAGCCATTCCTTTCTTCAAATGAACTCTCAATATTTCAGAATCATTTTGAACATTGGTAGTAATTGGACAAACAATGGTGGATGGATGTGATACTTTATTCAGTAGATTTGTTTGAACAACAAGCACCGGACGGGTTTTCCCAGGCTCAGTACCTATTCTCGGATTTAAATCGGCAATCCAGATCTCGAATTGTTTAATCAACATGATCAATCTCCTCAAATTCTTTTAATACAGACATTGACTCATCCTTGACTAATTCTGATTCCACACCAAGCTTCTGTTCAAGAATTATACGTTGTTGAATCTTGTTATAATAATCAATCGCCTCATTAATATACCTATTACGAGACTTTCTAATTTTGGAAAGAATTTTTTCAGTCTCGCCAAAAACTGAATCATCTATTTTTAAAGAAACTGTTTTCATTCTTAATTTTTATACACCAAAGGTATATCTAATTCGTATATACTACAACTGATTGGACGATTATCTTTAATCTGATTCTATTTTTTCCGGCAAACCACCTGGAAAAATTTCATGGGTTCTTCATTTTCGAGATGCTTAACAGGCTCGTCAATTTCCCGGCACTCGAGCAAACCAAAAGGAGCAAACTCCTCTTCCACTGCAACGGAATCGTAAAAGAATACCGTTAAACCATTTCCGATCCGAAACCGGTCTTTGCTGATCAGTTTCCCGTCTCCATACATTTTGGATTCTTTGGAGACTACTGCAAACACCATGATTCCGCCCTGCCGAAGCTGATTGTAGCAGTTTTTCAGAAATTTACGCCGGTTATTCTGGTTCATCAAATGAACGAGGGCATAACAGAAAATTCCATCGTATTCAGTATCATCGAAAGGCATCTGAAGAACAGAACCGTGATGAACAGGAAATTCCAATCCAGTTTCGTGGGCAAGCTGAATCGCAGTTTCGGATATTTCGATTCCGGTCACATCAAAGCCACTTTCGACAAATAATCGTGCATTCCGGCCATATCCAACACCAGGGATCAGGATTTTCCGGAAATCATTTTCTGTAAACAAATGGGAGGCAAAAACAGCAGAATCTGCTGGTTCAAATTTCCAGAGCACACCTTCTTTCTGATACATATCTTCCCAAAATTCAGTCATACTTAAAAAATATCAATAATCGTAAATACTATTTTTTCACAATAAAAATCAGATCAGTAGTTACTGATCCATCCTGCTCGTAATAATCCTGAAGTTTTAACTGTTCAATTCGACATCCGCAAACCGACGGGCATATTAAGCGGCAAATTCATCAAAGCGTTGAACCGAAAGTTCAAAGTTCTCCATCAGTTAAACCTGTCCTTCCGCATTTATGTATTCTGTTACAACCTCCCTGGCCCGCTCGTAATCAAGATTTGAGACAAATATTTTTACCGCACCAGCGCCTCCTGCGGCCACATTCCAGGGAGCAAGTACTCCCATTTTTTCATCTTTAATAAAGGCTTCAATTTCAGCATTATCCAATAAGCTCTTTACCATTGAGGCTTGCCAGTCGTTACCTTCGAAAACAACAACCGGACGGATTTCATTATCAGTATCCATAATCAGAAATTTTAGCGATTAATTGACACCCAAGATATGAGTTTTTTAGCAAACTGAAAAACTGGTTAAACACCGGAGATATTCAGGATTAATACTGGCACCCAAGCCAGTGGTTTCGGGAAGAGTTACCAGACCATTTCCATCGTAACGAATGCCACCAAGCACCGGATCTTCAGGAATGTTTTCTGAAGCCAGTTCGTTTAAAACACGGATGGCTGATTGGGTATTCCAGCCCTGATTGGCATCAAGCCGAAGAGCAATTTCAGCACCAATTCGTTTGTGGATCGCTTTAATCCGGAAAATATCCGTTTCTGGATTCTCGCCCAGTTTCACCTTAATAATCCGAAAACCTCTTTCTTTAATTTCCTTCGCATCGGCAGCCATTTGTTCAGGCAATCCTAAACTTACGGCATAATCGGTCACGAGTGGTTTGTCGTTTTTCCCTCCAAGAAAGACATACAAAGGCAGTCCGGCATGCTGCGAAGCAATATCGTAAAAGGCAATATCGAGGGCGCTTTTGATACTCGAATTTCCAAAAATCACCCGATCCATTTCTCCGGAACAGCCTTCAATATCCAATGGATTTTTACCAAAAAAAGCTTTTGCCAAATAGTCGGCTACGACATAACAGGTTTCCATGCTCTCGCCATTAATAAGCATAAACGGGCTACATTCACCGAAGCCTGCCAACCCATCATTCGTCCGGATAACAACCACAATATTTTCAGCATAATCAAACGCACCCAGTGAAATGACAAAAGGTTTTTTTAGCTTGATCGGTGATTTGTAAATTTCTATCCGGATAATTTTCATTAAAATGGCTTTAAATTGGTCATACAAGTGACCGGTAAATTTAGATTAAAATATTACATTAAAAACCCGTAGGATTGAAATTCTCCAACCGTTATAAACAAAAAATCCGGCTCCATTTCTTTTCAGAAATGAATACCGGATTTTCAAGAATCTATTATTAACCCCCTTTGAATGGCAAATTATCCGATTTCTCTTGTAATGGCAATGGCTGCAATGGTTCCATCGGCAATTGCGGTAGTAATCTGACGGTATTTTTTGCTACCTACATCGCCTACAGCAAATACTCCATCAATATTTGTTCGCATGTCCTCATCAGTCTGAATATAACCCCACTGATCAAGCTTTAGCTTATCACCAAACATATCGAGATTTGGTTTCTGTCCGATAAAAACGAAAATTCCATCAGAGCTAAGCGATTTTATTTCTTTGGTTTTCAGATCTTCTACCTCAACCACCATTTTATCACCAGCTTTTCTAAAAGCGCGTGGTTCGTGTTCGAACAGGAATGAGATTTTCGGATTGGCAAAAGCCTTTTCCTGAGCAGTTTTGTTAGCCTGCAGTTTATCAAACTGATGCACAATAGTAATTTTCGAAGCAAATTTCGAAATAAAATCAGCTTCTTCAATTGCAGAATTTCCACCGCCAATAACTACCACTTCTTTATCGTGAAAATACTTGGCATCGCAGGTGGCACAATACGAAATACCTTGTCCTTTGTATTCCAGTTCGCCAGGAATCCCAATCCGGTTTGGCGATGTTCCGGTTGCAATAATAATCCGTTTGGCCTTAATCGTTTCTTGTCCGTCTATTGTAATTTCCCTTTTATCCAGATCTACCTTAGTCACATCAACCGCAACTTTATAGGTTGTTCCGCAGCGTTTGGTTTGCTCCGACATGTTGTGCGAAAGCATGTATCCGGGTTGCGGATCAATAAATCCGGGGTAATTTGAAACCATATGGGTAGTCGATACATTTCCGCCTGGTAAAGCAATATCAACCAAAACGGTGTCGATTTTAGCCTGACAAAGGTACAGCCCGGCAGTCAAACCCCCAGGTCCGGCACCAAGAATAGCCACATCGGCATGAACAACTGTCGGTTTTTGAGTTTTCATGATTTCTGAAACCTTGTCTTTTCCAAGCACATGTTTCAGTTCACGAACAATTTCAGAGCGTTTAACACCACCTGTAAGGCGGGCGCAAACTTCTTCTCCATCCTGATAAAACAAAAGGGTTGGCGATGATTGAACAACCAATTTATCTGACAATTCACGGTTTCCCTGACGGAAAATTTTCACAAACTTTATTTCTTTACCAAACAGTTTTTCCAGGCCTTCCAGCTTGGGTGCAATAGCCTCACATGGAGGGCATTCGGTAGAATAAAAGTCGACCAGTACGTTTGTTCCGGCCAATACTTCTTTTTCAAAATCTGCTGCAACAATTTCTTTCATCTCTGGTTTTCTTTTTAAATTCTTAATCTATTTTGTTGTCATGTAAACTGCCTCAAACGAATTTCCATTTGGGTGAAAATTCTACGAATGCAGGTATTTCAATTTTTCTGATTATCTGTTATTTCGTTTAAAGGAGCATGATTAAACACACGATCCTTAACCACCAAAGTGGTACAATCTATTTTCACTTCGCGTTGAAACAAAATGTCGTGACCCATACAAAGTCCTATCATCAAAACCAGATCAACGTTTTCCTGGTTTAGTTGCATGGCCTGCCCAATTGGGTTGCATGATACAGTACAGAATCCACTTTCCGGATTCACCTCATTTTGAGGGATTCCTCCAACAGTGCAGGATACAGAACGAACATTCAGTTTGTTGTCACGAATAATCCCTGCAATTTGCTGAACCTGCTTTTCCATGCCATAACAATAGGCCAATCCAATTCGCTTGTAATGCATCCGCTGGGCAAACGCTATGGTTTCCTGAAGCCGGGATAATGTTCCGGCTCGTCCGTCATCGACCAAACTTGCTGCTGCCTGAACAATCGCTGATTCTTCGGAATATTTCAGAATCATCTCTTCACGATTAAACGAAGTGATCGGGCAAGGTTCCGTTTTCCGGCATTGGTTATCGAATTTACAGGAAGTGCAATCCATCGTTTATTCGTTAAAATAGTTAGCAATACCCAGTTCCAGCAATTCGGTGACCGGACGGCAATCTGGACTGTTCAAGGTTCCGTTGTAGTTTTTTGCCATAGATGCACAACCACCGCCACAAATCAGACTCATGTTGCATGTTTTACATTTCGGGATCGATAAAACATCCCGCTCCTGCCATTCCTCAACGGCTTCTGTGTTTTTCCTGACTTCAGGATAAAAAGTGCCGAGACTTTCGCCATTCTTCCCAACAGTAGCTGTACAGGCATAAACATTTCCGGTAAAATCGAAAGCCCATTCAGTTTTGGTTCCTGTGCAGGCATCAAAAAGCGGCGCAGGCATTTCCCCTTGTTCGAATAAAAATTTTGAGACAGAGAATGCCGGTTTATGAAATTCGCTGATATGGGGAAATTTCTTTAGCAAATCGTATAAATCCTGATACAATTCGAGCCTCGAATACAGCTTATTCTGATTGGCCTGGCATTCGTGCAGTTCGTAATTTCTGCCCAACTGAGTTTTAAAAAGTGGTGAAGCCGTCCAGCCTTTGTCGATGGCAAACTGAGCCAAATCGGGTAGATTGCCAATATTTTGTTTGTCGACTACCATTCGCAAATTGACCGGAATGTTGTTTTCAAGCAATAGGTCAACTCCACGGGCAATGCGATCGAACGTTGGACCTCCGCCTTTTAAATATCGTCGCTGGTTATGTGTTTCGCTGGTACCGTCAAGTGTAACCTGAATTTCGCGAATAATGCCTTTTTTAAGTATTGGGATATATTCTTCCAGGTTATAACCATTGGTAACCGCGGCAATTTCCAACTTGTTTTCGGCAGCTTTCCGGATAATATATTCCATATACTCCTTGTGGCGCGGCGCATTTAGAAAAGGTTCGCCGCCAAAAAGGGTAATGTATTTTTTTCTTCCTGAAAACTCATTCAGAATGTAATCGAAGAATGAATCAATTACCTCTTTCGACAAAGAAACAGGTAAAGCCTCGTAACCGGCCTGATAGCAATATGAACAATCGAAATTGCAGCTGTAGTTGGTCACAAAAAAGATCTGAATTTCATCCTTTTCACGATCGTCCAGAAAGCGAAGGTATTTCTCGCGAAACAAACGTTTTTCCTGAGCCGGATCAACCAAATATCCATTTTCAATCAGTTCAGTATTTCCTTCGTCAACATTTGTCAGTTGGTCGAAAGTTTCCTTGTCCAGTATATCGGCCTGCCCCGACAATGAGTTCACAATGAACCATTGATCAGAGTCCTTAATTTTCGAAACAATATTGTACTTGGAGGTCTGCATGGAATAAACGCCAGGGAGCGCTATATATAAGATTTATACTTTGATGAATGATAGTATTTTGACCTTTTTGAAAAGATTCAAAAAAAATCAGGCCTCTCCCAGCTCCCCTCTTTGGGAAGGGCTGGGGGAGGCTTTACCGAAAACTTAATCGTGGCATCCGGCAATAATCTGAGATTGTTTAGCACAACATTGCGCCTGTTTAATCTGTCCTTTTTTCTCTTTTTTTACAAGACTTTTCATAAAACTAATTTTAACTGTTGATTAAACTATAGAGAATAAAAGTACTTAAAATGAACTGAAGTTCTATATAAAATACTTTCATACTTTTCAAAAAATATCGATCAAAAAAATTTCCAATGCTGAATATTCAATATCCAATTTATTCAGCTGACATGGAACTTGAAACCTAAAACTTGGAACTCTTTTTAGCAGCAACTATACTCGTCTTTTGTTGCAGTAATGGTAAAGCTCGACACTTCAATTTTTCCTTTTGGATATGGAGAACTTTCCTCGAGAATACGAAAATTTTTAAATCCGGTTGCTTTAATGATATTGACGTATTCGGCTTTAGTAATCGAACCTGCCCAACATTCAGCAACGGCTGCCGGATCAGTGGCATATTCTTCAGGAACTGGCTCACTCGAAAAAATATCGCTGATTACAAATCTTCCACCGTTTTTCAGCAAGCGGTAAATTTCAGCCCAAACTTTTGCTTTATTACTAACATGATTCAATGTACAATTGGAAATAATCAGGTGAGCTGTTTCGTCTTCAAGTGGAATTTGTTCCAGATCTGATTGTATAAACTTAACATTTTCAACTCCCATTTTTGCAGCAGTTGATGTTGCCTTTCTAATCATTTCTTCGGTAACATCAATACCATAAACAAAACCAGTTACGCCAACTTCTTCTGCTAAACGTAAAACATCAGTCCCCCGGCCACTTCCCAAATCGATACAAACCTCATCAGCTTTCGCCTCGCTCTTATCAGCTGCGCCACCACACGACAAACAACAAGTGTCATTTGCTAATTCGGAGTATCTTCCTGCTATTTCAATTGTATTCATATTCATCAATTTTGAGTTGCAAATATATGGCAATAAATAAGACGAACCAACATATATAGATTATTTGATATGTTTCTTAATAATCAGGAAACATGATCGTTTAAAGATACTTCAAATAATTATCGTATCCTGAAATATCCTAATAACCCAAGTTCATTTAATTGAAATATTACACCGAAAATCATCTGACAGGAATGGCAGAAAAAAGTGCAAATGACTCTTTCGTGCTATTGACATTGGTATTTCAATGGTGTAAATTTGGTTTACAAATGCGAATTTAATCAACAAAATACCGCTTAACTATTTATTAGATAAGAGTTTATATTTCATGTAATTTCTTTTCACCTTTAAGGAAATAACTACAATGCAACTAACAAATTAACTAAACCTATTAATATTATATCTTATAATCGTGACGATTTGCCTAATTTATTTTTATCGCTTTAATTCATTTCCTGAATTTTATAATGAGAACGATGAAACTGAATTTTGAAAGGCTCTAAACATACTTGATCATTTTAGGCATATTGAAATAAATTAACTATCAAGTTTTAATATGATACATCCAGTCTTAAAATTTTTGGCAGAACAGTTAAATGAATACATCGAGGAAGTTAAGAAACCTGATGTTTTGGAATCTCCATATGTCATTCTTCAAAATATTTCCAGATTGGATGAAGACCTTCTAAAAACAACAAATAAGATACTGATCTCTCTGGTAAATATTTCAGAAGAAACTTCGATGAAAAATAATCCGGATTATACATCAGTGAAAAACAATCTGGTTACTTACAATAATCCGCCGATAAATCTGAATTTGTTTATCATGATTACTTCGTTCATGACGAATTATGAAAATGCCTTGATCTACCTTTCTTATGCCATTAACTTTTTTCAGGGAAAATTCTCTTTTACTCTTAAAAACAGCATAACTGAAGTTGAAAGCCTGCCTGATGACTTCCATATTATACTCGACCTGTTTAATCTCGGCTTCGAGCAGTTAAACTATGTATGGAGCACTTTCGGTGGCAAGCAGCATCCGTTTGTGTGCTATAAAGTAAGGCTACTGAAAATTGAAAGAGAAAGCACCAGAGAAATCAGTGGAGTAATAAGTGAAGTATTGATTGACGGACGGGGAAAAAATTAAAGTTAAATCAAATTGTGCTATGAGTCAAAGTCTTCTATATAAAAGTCTTTTTGAAGTAAAGATCCTGCATCATTACTTCCTGAACAAGGGAGAAGAGGAATGGGACACCATGAATCAGGAAGACAAAGACAGTCAGGAAGCAAAATTTGATATCCGTGAAATTTTAGATATTACACCAACATCAGATTGCACGCAGGCCTTGAATGCTCACAATTGCGTTTTTAAAAGAACTTCCGCAGGAATTATAGTAGGAATTAAATCCATCGCAGATGAATTAAATGCAGGCAAATTCAAAGCTTTTGTTTCCCTCAGCGAGACTCAGACATTTAGATTTCTGGTTAAGCTGAAAGATTATAATTTCATGAATTATACCGCACTTTCGCTACAGTCCTCCAGAGGCAAAATGTTTGTATTAAATAACAGCATCACAAACGCCTCCAATAATTTCCCCTCACTAAGCACCATTCCTCCGGTCTTCGAAAACGGCAAATTGTATTTACCGGGCGATATGTTATCTGATAATGCAGTTAATCAGACCAAATTATTTACCGCACTTGTAAAAACCAGCAATAACCCGACAGGATCGGATGACTGGCTAACAGAAGAGGGAAATGCTGACACTCCGCTGAATTATGTGAATATCAACGATAGCTACCCGGTGGCAAATGGATTATTTACCTATACGATGACCGAAAAAGATTCGTATCCGATTGCCATCCTGAAAGACGCATCAGGATTCACCATCAAACCTGAAACGGAAGTTCTTCAGGGTGATTTTTATACCTTGCAGGTGGATATGCGGAAATATCCCGAAGGAATTTATTCCATACATATTGACAGTGATAATCCCACTTACCACGACGATGTCACCTTCTACCTTCTTCAGAGTAATGATACACCTTTCACCTTAATTGAGATTAAAGTGAAAAGTAAACAGGCAGTTTTTGACCTGACCAATCAGGAAGATTTGCTTTCGCCTGTTTTCGAAATACGTTTCCGCAACCGGCGGACACACTGGCGATACTTAGGGAAAATATTCAGCACACCATATATTCCTGACAATCCCTTGCCACTTACGCGATATGGAAATATCGAAATTATGAAACCTCCCAAACCGGAAGACACAAAAACGATCATGCTTCCAAATCCATCAGTCAGTCTGATTAAAGCCGAAGCTTTAACCGACATAAATGAGACAAAATATTACTCAGAAATTCATATAAACTAAATCAAAAAAAGGAAATCTAATGGCAACAACGTACAAAACTCCCGGCGTATATGTGGAAGAAATTTCCAAGCTGCCACCGTCAGTAGCCCAGGTAGAAACAGCTATACCTGCATTTGTTGGCTACACTCAAAAAGCCGAAAAAAACGGAGAGAATCTCCTGAATAAGCCCACACGGTTGGGATCAATGCTTGAATATGTGCAATATTATGGCAGTGATAATACACCATTATCCATTGCAGTCGTAATAAATACGGCGAATAACAATGCTGTCGAAACAGTAACTGTAGGTAATACACAGCGATATTTAATGTATGATTGTTTGCGCACTTTTTTTGACAATGGTGGTGGCGACTGTTACATTGTTTCAGTTGGATTATTTGGATCAGCTCCTGTGTCAGGAGATGAAAATTCTTCATCACTGCCGGGATTACGGGTTGGAGTAAAAGCACTTGAAAAATATGATGAGCCAACGATCATACTTTTTCCTGATGCAGTAAATATGTTGACAAATGGTTCTGATGATCCAAATCTGTATTCGTTACAGCAAATGGTTCTGGAACAATGCGCCAAACTTCAGGATCGTGTTGGTCTATTTGATTTAAAAGAAAATATTAGCGGCGATTTGAATACTGCAATAAGCAATTATAGAAATAATATTGGTATTAATAATCTGAAATACGCTGCTGCATATACACCCTGGATTCAAACTACATATCCGAGAGACATAAACTTTGAAACTTTTAATAGTCTTGTAACCGCCTTGGGTGGTGGCAGTGTCGACTTATCTACTCTTTCGTCTGATAGCAGCCTGAATGAAATCGTTGTTAATACAAACACGGCAAATGGAGAAGTTTCTGGAGTAAATGCGGTACTGACATCAATTCGAAAAGCCGATCCTTTAACCGGCAATCTGAATGTCGCTGTACTGGAAGCTAAAAGTTTAAAAGATAAATTTAATGAACTGAAAAAAGCTATTGATACAGCTGCAAATGATACAGTTGCGAAAAGCGCTATGGTTATATTGTTAAATTTCTGCAGAAAGGCTTTGCTCGAATTCAATAATTTAAAAACGACACTAACTACTGAGAGCCTGAAGAAAGATCTGGATTCGTATGCTAAATCAAACACCATGTGGCGGGGAGCAGCCCAAAAACTTATTGCTTTGGATCGTAATGATGATGTCCGAGCTTTAAGCGGATTAGCAAATACAGCCGTGGCAATTAATAGTGCGTATCCTTCCATCGATACCGTATGGCTTGATTTTGCAACTCCTTCACTGATAATTGCCAATCCAAAAGATTTTGGTGATTCAAGTGTTGCTGCTAATCTGCCAGCAATTGGGCGCCTCATAGCTATTGATTTGCAAAACATATTTAATATGCTTTCAGATTTTGCAGATTCGCTTCTAGCTGCTGCTCAGGCTTATAAAAAAGCGAATCAGGATACCTTGTATGAAAAACATCCGGTTATAGGTAATATCGTAAAAAGTATTAAAAAGGAATTAAGTAAAGTTCCGCCCAGCGGAGCCGTTGCAGGTGTTTATGCCCGGGTTGACAATGCCAGAGGCGTATGGAAAGCACCTGCAAACGAAAGTTTGAATTCTGTTTCAGGACCAACTGTTCAAATTACCGCCGAGCAACAGGCAAATATTAATGTAGATGCTGTTGCCGGAAAATCAATTAATGCTATCCGTGTTTTTACCGGAAAAGGAACATTGGTTTGGGGAGCAAGAACTTTGGCTGGCAATGATAATGAGTGGCGCTACATTAGTGTTCGCCGTTTCTTTAATATGGTTGAAGAGTCGTCAAAAAAAGCAACCGAGCCTTTTGTTTTTGAACCCAACGATGCCAATACATGGGTGAAAATACAGGGCATGCTTGAGAATTTTTTAACCACTTTGTGGAGACAAGGCGCTTTACATGGGGCAAAACCGGAACATGCTTTCTATGTGGCTGTTGGCCTTGGCAAAACAATGACTGCTCTCGATATTCTTGAAGGAAGGTTGATTGTGGAAATAGGTATGGCTGTTGTTCGACCTGCTGAGTTTATCATTTTACGCTTCTCTCACAAACTGGCCGAAAGTTAACATATCCGGAATTACGGTAAATATTTAAATCTAAAAACAATCTCATTTTTAAAAATAAAAAAATATGGCAAACTATCCTCTTCCCAAATTTCACTTTCAGGTGCAATGGGGCGGTGAACGTATCGGATTTACCGAAGTTACCGGACTTGACATACAGATTGAAGCCATTGAATACCGGGAAGGCAGTAGTCCTGAGTATTCAAAGATTAAAATGCCGGGTATGCCTAAATACAGCAACATCACTCTTAAAAGAGGGAGTATGAATGGTGATTCCGATTTCTATAAATGGATCAATACCACCGCTTTAAATACTGTTGAAAGGCGCGATATCATTATCAGTTTACTGAATGAAACACATGCACCTGTTATATCCTGGAAAGCGAAAAATGCTTTTGCGGTTAAAGTACAGGCAAGTGATTTGAAAAGCGATGGTAATGAAGTAGCTATCGAAACTCTTGAACTGGCACATGAAGGCTTGAATATTTTGAATTGAAAATTCCCTTTTTTCAAGCTAATCGGACTGCAAAAATTAGTTTCCGTTTTAAGTAAATGCTATGGCTACACCTGTTGCAGGCGGATATTATCCGCCGGTGGGATTTCATTTTAAAGTAGAATTTGTAAATCTGGGCAATAACAACGACCAGCGTTTTCAAAGTGTCACCGGGTTAAATGTTGAATACGATACCGAATCTTTTAAAGAAGGTGGTGAAAATCGTTTTGAGCATAAACTACCGGTTCGCACCAAGTATCCCGATCTGTCTTTAAAAAGAGGAATGCTCACAAACTCTGCTGTAATTGATTGGTGTATTGATGCATTACAAAACCGCAGTTTTAGACCGGTGCAGGTAAATGTAACTTTATTAAATGAAAAGCATGCCCCCATTACAACCTGGCAATTTTTCAATGTCTGGCCCAAAAAGTGGAGCGTGAGTGATTTTAATGCACAGGAAAATTCGGTGGTTATTGAAACGCTTGACTTGTGTTATAACTATTTCACCATAAACCGAAACTAATGCCTTTAGAAATTAGAGAATTGATTATAAAAGCAACGGTGAATGATTCGAAGGAAAAAGATGCAGCAAATTCGGCACCCGGCAGTCAGGAATCGAAAGATGCCCAAAAAGCCATGCTGCAGCAATGCATCGACGATATCATGGATATTCTAAACAGTCAAAAAGAACGATAAATGGCAACCGGAGAATTCGAAAAATTAAAAATTTATGCCTACACCGATCCTGGTTGTGGTGACGATCAGTTGGCTGCATTAGATGAAAATCCGATAACAGCAATGATCAATCCTGAAAATTATACGCTGGAAACAAAGGTAGAATTTAACAACGGACAGGCTGGCGGAACAAGTGGCAGCCAGCCGCGGTTCGAAAAAAAACTACCGAGCGAACTGGCATTCGAATTTTTATATGACAATACTGGGATTATCGATGGCCGGAAAAGAAATGACATTTCGGACGATCTGGCAAAACTGAACAATTTTTTAATGGGTTACGATGGCGATATTCATCAAACCCGCTTTTTCAAATTTGTTTGGGGCACCAGTCTGATGAAAGGCGTTTGTTCATCATTAAGCATCACTTATAAATTATTTAATCCTGACGGAAAACCGATCAGGGCTGTTTGTAAAGTTACCATTCGCGAAGTAGCCGAAGAGGAACAAAGGGTATTGGAAGAAAATAATCATTCACCCGATCTAACGCATTTCAGGATAGTAAAAAAAGGAGATACACTGCCTTTGATGTGTTTCAAAATTTATGGCGACTCAAAATATTACTTTCAGGTTGCACAAGTGAATAAGCTAAATAATTTCAGAAACCTGGTTGTGGGGAATGAGATTTTTTTTCCACCATTTGATAAAACAAAAAACTAGATGCCTAATGAAAGAAACATACCATCTGATAAACCGAAGAGCGTAGTTACTCATACGATTATCAGCGGCGGTACCGAAGTTTCCAAACAGTATCAGCTTTTGTCAATCATTGTGAATAAAGAAGTTAACCGCATTCCTATGGCAACGCTTGTTTATATCGATGGAGATCCCAGCAAACAATCTTTTGATTTGAGTGGAAAAGCTGACTTTGAGCCTGGCAAGGAAATAGAAATAAAAGCTGGCTATAGCAGCGATGAAAAAACCTTGTTCAAAGGCATCGTCATTAAGCACAGTATTCGTGTCCGAAATAAAAATTCTGTATTGATTATTGAGTGCAAAGACAAAGCGGTTAAAATGACAGCAGCCTGTAAAAACAAATATTCATTGGACACCAAAGACAGCGATATCATCGAAGAACTTATTGATTCATATGGTTTGGACAAAGACGTTGCTTCAACCACTGTAACGCACAAACAAATTGTACAATACAACTGCACCGACTGGGATTTTATGCTTTGCCGCGCTGATGTAAATGGCTTACTCTGCATTGCCAACGACGGAAAACTGTCAGTTGCTCCGCCTGAGTTTAGCGGAGATACTGCACTTACCATTCAGTATGGAGCCACCATTCACAATTTGGATGCGGAAATTGATGCACGGCTGCAATATAAATCCATCAAAGGTTCGGTTTGGAATTATACCGATCAGGAATTGGTAAAAGATACTGAAGCTGAAGACCCGGGCGTGCCGGATGCAGGCAATTTATCTGCTGATACTTTGGCCGATGTAATTGGTGAATCGGAGTACCGGTTATTTAACAGTGCAAAAATTGAAGAACCTGAATTGCAGGCATGGGTAAATGCCGCCATGATGAAAAACAGATTGGCAAAGATCAGGGGTAAAGTTACAACAGACGGAACAGCGGACGTTTTGTCCGGTCAACTTATTCAGTTAAACGGCGTGGGCGAACGGTTCGAAGGAAAATTATTTGTAAGCGGAATCAGGCACCAAATCACAGAAGGTCTTTGGCAGACAACCTTTCAATTTGGAATTAATCCCGAATGGTTTGTACAAACATACAATGTTCAGCAACCCCAGAGTGGTGCCATGTTACCAGCCATACAAGGTTTGCACATCGGCATTGTTACCCAATTGGAAAATGATCCTGATGGGGAAGACCGGATTTTGGTAAAAATACCCGTGATAAACAACGACGAGGATGGGATCTGGTGTCGCGTTTCGACCCTTGATGCCGGAGAAAACCGCGGAATGTATTTCAGGCCTGAAATTGAAGACGAAGTCATTGTTGGCTTCATCAACAATGACCCCCGGCATGCGGTGGTTCTCGGAATGCTCAACAGCAGTGCAAAACCGGCACCAATAACAGCCTCCGACGATAATCACGAAAAAGGCTATGTAAGCCGTAGCGAAATGAAAATGATATTTAATGATGATAAAAAAAGTTTTTCGCTGGAAACACCTGCAGGAAACATATTTCTGATCACTGAAGATGAAAAAAAGATTTACCTGGAAGATCAAAACGGGAATAAAATAACAATGAATGAAGAAGGTATAAAAATAGAAAGCAGTGCGGACATTTTATTAAAGGCAACTGGTGATATTAATGCTGAAGGTGTCAACATAAATGTAAAAGCAAGTGCGCAAACAAAAGTGGAAGGAAGCGCCGGAGCTGAAATTTCAAGTGGTTCAACCACCACAGTAAAAGGTTCGATAGTAAATATTAATTAACAGAAAAACGAAGATTTATGCCAATGGCTGCAAGAGTTGGTGACATGCATGTTTGTCCGATGGTTACCGGGACAGTGCCCCAAGTGGGCGGGCCGGTGATGCCGCCGGGAACACCAACTGTGATGATTGGCGGAGTTCCTGCCGCAAAAGTTGGAGATATGTGCACTTGCGTTGGGCCACCGGATTCGATTGCTGCCGGTTCTGGATCTGTTTTTATCGGTGGCACACCGGCAGCCAGGATGGGTGACAGTACAGCACACGGCGGAACAATTGTTATCGGTTGCCCAACAGTAAACATTGGAGGTTGATTTTAAAATTTAAAATTATGAGCGACGAATTTACAAGCAATGATTTTCTGGGAGTTGGATGGAGTTTTCCGCCAACATTTAATGCACAGACAAAAGCTGTAGAAATGACCGAAAAGGAAATAGATATAGAACGGAGTTTGCAAATACTGCTTACCACCACCATAGGCGAACGAATCATGCAGCCCAAATACGGATGCAACATGAATACATTGTTGTTTGAACCGCTGAATACAACGGTGAAAACAATCATGATTGATAAAATAAAAACGGCTATTCTGTTTTTTGAACCCCGGATTGATGCGAAAAAGATTTCACTGAATATGCAGAATGAACTGGAAGGTGAAGTTCTGGTTGAGATTGAATACATCGTGAGAGCAACAAACAGCCGGTTCAATTTTGTATTCCCATACTACATTAACGAAGGAACAGAACTAAGTTTTTTAACAACCGATAAATCAGTTAAATAAAAATGGCAAACTGCAGCGAACATAAAAATCCACTGATTAATAACGGAACCAGTCAAATCCAGCGGGTTTTGCCGGGAATGGATAAAAATCAATATGCCCTGGTTGACGAAAAAGAATACGCCGACTGGATTGTGTTTGCCAACAATTTTGCTGTGTTTATTAATTACTACAACAATTCAAACATTTCCTCCGGAAGCTGGAAGCCATTTTTCTCCAGCGACGTTTCGGCCCAGCTCGGAACCATTGCACTGCAAGACATTGCAAGGTATAAGCTGGAAATAAGAAAACGGTTTGATTTTATCAGGAATGATGACAATGAGACTTTGCTGCCGGATATCAAGTTAAAATTAAACGAACTGTTTAGTGCCATTCTAACGCTTAGCAAAGCTTTGGACAACTATGTTCAAAAATTACCTGAAGATACAACGCTGAAAAAGACCATTTACAACCTCATAAAAACCAAATTGTCGCCTGCGCTCAACAGGCTGATTGCATATTACAAAGCCGCACAAAATCACGGATATCTCGATCACCATGTCGGAAGCGACTGGATAATTTTAAATCTGCCATTGACGGATGCCAAACAAATAATCGACATTGACGGATTAAATAAAAATTGGTTAGATGATTCACTTTATGTCAATTGGGCCGCATACAAAAATCATATTAATGATGACGAAAGCATCTTTAATAATCCGCTGACTGCACCCACTGAAATTTTTTCAAGCATCGAACATGCAGCCAACCACAACCTGTTTACCGGGATATTCGATACCTATTTATCAACCTTTACAAAAATCATTCAGGATGCAGAAGCAGACTTATTAAAAACGCTTGAAAGCTATGATTCGCACACACCACATTATGCATTGTTTCTTAGCTTTTTAATATTATTCAGGTATACGCAAACGCACATCAACACCATAACCCAGCGGCACCTCGATTTTTATTACAAGGAAGTTTTAAGATTACAGCCACGTGCTGCCGAAGCAAACAAGGTTCATGTTTTGGGCGAATTGGCCAAACAGGTCGACAGCTATTTGCTGAAACAAGGCACATTGCTAAAAGCGGGAAAAGACAGCCAAAAAAAAGATGTAAACTACCAACTCGACAGCGATACAATTTTCACCAAGGCCAAAGTTTCGCAGCTAAAAACATTCTATAAAGCCTCTGCTGAAGATAGTATTTATGAGACAAATAGTAAACCGAACGACCCTCCTCCAAAAATTATACTAAACAATTCAGGACGTGTATTTGCGTCTTCCATAAGCAATAGCGACGATGGAATTAAACCGGCTTTAACCAGTGCCAATAAAGAATGGCCACCATTTATTCACAAAGTTTATAAAGAATCTAAACTGGATAGCATTGCCATGCCTAAAGCACAACTTGGTTTTGCATTGGCTTCGCATTATTTATACCTGACTGAAGGCGAACGGAAAGTATTTGTTCGGTTTGCGATGAGTACCAATTCTGCGTTCAACAACAAAAATATCGAATGTTACCTCACTGCCGAAAAAGAATGGTATAAAGTTGAAACATTAGATATTGAATATTTAGGCAAGAAACTATCAGATGGTACTACCAACTGCGCTGAAATTTCATTCACCATTCCAGGTTCGGCGCCTGCCATTGTAAATTACAATGCCGCGAAGCATGGAGGCACTTTCAATGTTGCCTTGCCCATTCTTAAAATTTATCTGGTAAATGATGATGCCAATATATATGAATACGATTCGCTAAAAGACATTACCATCACCAAAACTGAGATCAGGGTTGAAGTGGGCATGAATGAGACTAATAGCCAGAAAGGATTGAAAAATCTGCAGCTGTCGAACGATTTTGGCGTGTTGGATGCTTCAAAACCTTTTATGCCATTTGGCACCCGACCAACATCCGGAAACCGTTTGGTGCTAGGCAATAAAGAAATTTTATCGAAAAAAAACGCACAATTAAAGCTTAATCTTGAATGGAAAGATTTACCATCAAACAAGGCTGATGTCAGTTTTGCGGATCTGGGTGGTGCAAACTATCCCAACATCTCGATCAACAAGCTTGAAGGAGGTATCTGGAAGAGTTTAGATACTTATGAAGAGATTTTCGAAGATCAAGGCACTTCAGGCGTGAAAACTACGAAGCAAATTTCTTTGTCTGAAAACAGCTTCGATAATTCAGTAGTCAGCTTTGCTGAAGATTATCCGCAGTATACCATCAACAGCAACAAAGGGTTTCTCTCCTTACAATTAACGCAATCATTTGGTCATAAGGAATATCTTGCAACATTAACCGATTATCTGGTTCGAAAAGCAAATAATGATCCTTCAGATGACATTGCTACGATTCCGACAGAGCCCTACACTCCTACCCTGCAATCCATTTACGCCAGTTACTCGGCTTTTTGCATGAGTGATGTTTCATCTACAGATGTATCTGTTTTCGACGATCGTGAAATTAGTTTCTTTCACATCTACCCTTTTGGCGATGGCGAACAACATAAATATTTAAACCCAACAGAAAACAATGTTTACCTGTTGCCTCAGTTCAAACATAAAGACGAAAACAAACCACACATCGGGGAATTTTACATCGGCATCGAAAAATTAAATCCGAATGAAGCTGTAAATATTCTGTTTCAGGTAATGGAAGGAACAACAAATCCAAAGATTGCCAAACCAACCGAACATTTAAGCTGGGCATTCTTGAGCGACAATAAATGGATCGAATTTAAGTCGTCTGAGTATAGCGACAATACCTTACAATTGGTTCAGTCGGGCATTATTTCTTTTTCAATTTCTGACGAAGCCACAACAACAAATACCATTTTACCTTCAGGATACATCTGGCTAAGGGCCGCTGTTTCTGAAGCCGCTGAAGCTGTTTGCGACCTGATTTCAGTCGATGCCCAGGCTTCCGTTGCAACTTTTACGAACAACGAAAATGCCAACGATTTCTTAGATACCGCATTGCCTGCCGGAACAGTCGCCAAATTGAAAACTCCGGATGCGGCCATAAAAAAAATCACACAACCTTATTCTTCTTTCGGCGGACGGCCAAACGAAAACGAAGATCATTTTTACATCAGGGTAAGCGAAAGGTTGCGCCATAAAGCCCGTGCCATTACCGTGTGGGATTATGAGCGACTTGTACTGGAAGCTTTTCCTGAAATATATAAAGTAAAATGCCTGAATCACACACAAATTGAAGATGGCATCTACCATGAAGTAAAACCAGGGTACGTCAGTATTATTACTATTCCGTCGCAGTTAAACCACAATGATGCGAATCCATTAAAACCATATACGCAGCAAAGTACTTTGACCAGTATTGAGACCTATTTGCGAAAACGCATTTCCTGTTTTGTAAATCTGCGTGCCTGCCAGCCACAGTTTGAAGAAATTCGGCTTGAATTTTCGGTTAAATTCTATGAACAGTATAAAGACTTTACTTTTTACACCAGCAAACTGCAGAAAGAAATAACTCAGTTCCTTTCTCCCTGGGCTTTCGGAAATACATCATCCATTGATTTTGGTGGAAAAGTTTACAAATCGGTACTCATTAATTTTATTGAAGAAAGGTATTATGTCGATTTTATTACCGATGTATTCATGTATGTAAAAGTGGATGAAACGTCAGCCGAAAGTTCCGATTTGGATGAAATTTTCGCTTCAACGTCCCGAAGTATTTTAGTTTCGGCACCCGCGCCGAAGCATGTGATACATGAACTGATTGTGACCGAAAGTAATGCAGATGAGATTTGTATTGATAAAAATAATATTAAATAATGCCTGAACATGGCTAAAAGTTTTACCATACAAAAAAATCCTAAACTTACCGATAGCAGTAATTACGATCTGCTGCGCCAAAAGGGAATGGAATACATTGAAAAGCTGGGAAGCAGATTGTGGACCGATTACAACATTCACGATCCGGGTATTACCATGTTGGAGGCACTGGCTTATGCACTTACCGATTTAGGTTTACGCAGTTCGCTTGACATAAAAGATCTGCTGGCCCTCCCCTCTCCCGAAACAGCCGATTTAGATGGACAATACCCAGCAGATAAACGACAGGCCTTTTACACCGCCCGTAATATTTTAACGGTTAATCCATGGACCACCGATGATTTCCGAAAACTCCTGATCAATATTGATGGAATTAAAAACGGTTGGCTCAATTGTAAAAAGTGTGCCTGCGACGACATTTATCTGTATGCCAATTGTACTAAAAGCATTTTGCAGTATAAAGTAACCGAACATCAAGTTATTGTAAGAGGACTTTACGATATTTTGCTTGAATTTGAAGAAGAAGAGAAAAGCGGAAACCTCAACAGCGGAAAGATAAAATACAAATTCAGCTACAAAAATGGATCTCAGTTAGCCAACGCCAATATTGAGATGCGTCTTCCTTCGTGGGCAAAGCTGGAAACCAATAAGGCCAAATACGAAAAATTCAGAACCACAAATAGTGAAATTACTAATGTTGAAGTTGAACATATCTCAGGTTCAATACCAGTAGGTGATTTTGATATACCCGACTCTCCGGAACAGGTTCTCGACAATGCCCTGCGCAAACCAGTTTTTGCAAATGTTAAAATTAAGTTTAAACCCGACAAAAATGATGTACCAACAGAAGAATTGACATTCACTGATGTGCCCATAAATGTCTGGTTCAGAAATATAGAGGAAAGAAGAGCGCTTACTCTTGACCAATTGAAAACGGCAATCATGGACAAAACTGTGGCAGGCATTTTTCCGAAATATCTTGAAAAAATTAAGCGGGCCGACACTGTAATTGCTGAAACTATTCAGTTACTGCATAACCACCGCAACCTTGCCGAAGATTACTGCACCATAAAAGCCATTGAAGTTGAGGACATTGCTATTTGTACTGATATGGAAGTTGAGCCATCAGCAGATATTGAAGCGATTTTGGCTGAGGCTTATTACCGCATCGATCAGTATATGAGTCCGGATATTAAATTTTATTCGCTGCAACAGTTGCTTGACGCTAAAAAACCTGTGGATGAAATTTTTGAAGGCCCTGCATTAAGCAATGGATTTATCGACAACGATGAATTGGCTGAAGCTTCATTACGAACTGTTCTTTACACATCAGATGTGATCAATATGATCATGGATATTCCCGGGGTCAAATCGGTAAAGAACTTTGTGTTTGCCAAATATGATGATTATGGACGATTAGTTGAAAGCCAGTCATGGAGTATGACTGTAACACAAAATCGTCAGGCCAGACTATATGTTGAAGGAAGTAAAGTAATGGTTTATAAAAATGGATTGCCATTTTTAGCCGATGCCAATGAATTGGGTGATAGCCTGCAAGTAGTTAAAGGCAAAAACTCACAACCAAAATACTCAGTCCTTGAAAATGATTTACCTGTTCCACACGGTAGTTATTATGAGCTGGAATCCTACTATGCCGTCCAGAATTCGTTGCCTTTTACTTATGGTGTTGGAACTGACGGACTGCCCGATTCGGCAACGAACCTGCGAAAAGCACAGACAAAACAATTAAAAGGCTATTTGTTATTTTTTGAGCAATTGCTGGTCAATTACCTGGCACAACTAGCCAATACAAGTGAATTATTTGCGGTTGATAATACAGTAACCCAAACTTATTTTTCACGATTACTGGAAGCCGGTGATATAGACGGAATTAGTGGTTTATACAATGGATTAAATGCCGCGATCTTGCAGGGATTGATAGAAAATGAAGATACATTTCTGGAAAGGCGCAATAAATTTATGGATCATTTACTGGCCCGTTTTTCCGAAACATTTAACGAATATGCGCTAATGCTTTATTCGTACACCGAAGATAAAGACATTGCCGATAGTCAGTTAATTGAAAACAAAATTTCCTTTTTACAGAACTTTCCGGTTTTGAGCCGAAATCGTGGAAAATCGTTCAATTACAAGAATCCTGATTTGGTTTGCAATACCGAAAATATTGCCGGACTGGCAACCCGAATCAAGTTGCTTTTGGGCTACAGCACCAATTACTCCGGAAATGTAGAGCTCTATGAAGAAACGGATACCGACGGAAAATATTACGAACGCAGATGGCGGCTGGTCGATAAAAACAAGAAAGTTTACTTAAGCAGTAGCACCAAATATTTTGACCCTGAACTCGCAGTTGCTGAGCAAAAGGCATGGAATGAAATTGACCAGGTATTTGTTTACATCACCGATCCGGCACATTATACCATCAAAAAATCAAAAACCTGGGTTCTTAATTTGGTTGACAATACCGGCGAAATAATTGCAACCCGCAAACAAAGTTTCAAAACCAAAGCAGAAGCAGAAGCAGCTAGGGATGAAATCATTGCATTTGCAGACAAAATAATAACTCCGGAAAAAATTCACATTGTCGAACACGTTTTACTGCGGCCACGCGCGGTTGGTGATCCTTTGCTTTCCGTTTGTCTGAATTCGCCGTGCAACGATTGCGACGAACGAGATCCATATTCATTCCGGATTACGGTGGTTTTGAACGGCGAAGATGGACTTGCCAATAAAGGCATTGAATTCCGGCGTTTTGCAGAGCAGACCATACGCATGCAAACACCGGCACATCTCGGTTTGAAAATATGCTGGGTGAGTAAAGAATCCTTAAAAGAGTTTGACAAGCTGTATTGCGGCTGGCTCAAAGAACTGGCCCAACCCGAACCCGATGCCACAACACTTCACGACAGACTCGACGCTTTGTTAAAAGTATTTACCAATTTGAATAATGTTTATCCGCAGGCAACGCTGCATGATTGTATCGACGGGAATGACAGCAACCGTGTCTTACTCGGGCACACCGCGATCATTAGTGATGCAGAACTTGACAAACAGATTAATAAGAAAAATGCGAATTAATTTTTTTTACGATCCGCTCAAACGGAAAATAAATTTACAGTTATGATACCTTCAGCAGCCAATTCAGACTATCCAAAGTTTGTAGCCGATCAGGTGCTTACATCTGACAACCTCAACAACTTATTCGGCTACCTTGATGAGCAGGGAAGAATAACACGAACCAATTTATCCGGGATTGGTATTGTGTGCGGGTTAGAAGTGAAAACAGCCGCCGATGGCAGCAGCATCACCATAACCCAAGGTGTTGGTGTAACCAGTTCGGGTTACCTGGTGTCTGTTCCTGAAGTTAAATATATCGGAATAAATACTTTTAATGCGCTTAAATGCGAATATTACGACGAGTTTGTTACCAACGAATCTCCCAGAACAAAGAGATTTGATTTGTGGGAATTAAAACAGGAAGCGGAGTCTGAAGGCACCACTGCTTTAACCAAAGCTTTTCTCACTTCAGGAGAAAAAATTGTATTGATTTTTGTTGAGCTGCTTGATGAAAACAATAAGAATTGCGATCCCAGCTCGTGCGACGATAAAGGTGCAAAAGTAACTGTCAACTTCAGGCCGTTACTTATTAAAAGTGCAGATGCAAACAGTTTGATTTCAAGCACCGAATCTAATATTACTTCCGAAAAATTCAATTCACTTCCCGATATTTTTTTACCAAGATGGGATGCACCCAATACGAATCCGGTAAATGCGGATCAGATTTTTTTAGGGTATAAAAATATTCTAACCCAAACGTTTATTCTATCGGTACAAACAGTGTTGTCAAATGCCTATAACACGTTTAAACCTGTAATTGCCGATGAGTATCCAACTGATCCTTTTGTAGTTAATAGTCTTATTATACATTATAATTTTTTATTTAACGGACCCATTAATACAAATCAATCGATACACATTCAATATTACTACGATTTATTCAGTGATTTAATAGAAGCATATAATGAGTTTTGCATTACCGGCAGCGAAATTTTAAGTACTTGTTGTCCGGACGAATCATTATTTCCACGTCACTTATTATTGGGAGAATCCATTTCACTTCCATTGGACACGACTTCTTCCTACCGGCATTATTTCATGTATTCACCCTTATTTGAACGCAAAGACTTGCTGGGTACTTTAAAATTGCTATTCCGCAGAATGGACTTAATGGTTAAGAGTTTTCTTATTCCACCTGTAGCAGCTTCTATGAGCGATTCAATTGACCTGAATATAAAAATTACCCCAAGTAAATTATCCCGCGCTCCTTTATCTGCAAAAGCAATTCCTTATTACTTCACTCCCAATGCACTTCCAGTTCCTTTATATAAATTCTGGAGTGTCGAAAAATCTTTGCGAAACAGGGCTCAGCAAATTTTATCATACAATTCGGATCAGTATAATACTACAGATGATTTTGTTAATGAGCCACTCAAATATGATTTGGAGTCGTATAATTTTTTCAGAATAGAAGGGATAACCGGGAAACAACTTAAACTCGTATTGGATTCAATCAACAATCGTATTCTGAATGCAAGATTACCTATTCAGGTAGTACCTGTTTCCACAGGCAATCCATTGTCTGGATCGGAAAATGACGAATGCTGTGTTTTTTCTGACATCGAATTACAATATCAGCTCATACGCAATGAGTTACTTTGCTGCTTAAAATCGAATATTAGATACTGGGCATCGCTCGAAAAACAGGACAACGAGAAAGGTATTGTTGTCGCGGAACCTAAAAAAGTTCGAATTTTTACCGCAAAAAACGATACATCTGCTGAAAAAATTAGTACTGAAGACGAAAAATTATACCGATCCGGTGCATCCCAATTGTTAGGGAAAAGCCTTGAAAAAATTGAAACTGCAATTGAAACTACAGGCAATCTAATGCTTGTGAATTACGCGAAGGGTGAGTTTCTAAAAGAGACACTATCAGAAATCCAGGAATCCAGTTTTGCATCTGATTACCTTGAATATCAGCTTCATGATAATATTACAATGGGAAGTTTGCCGGCTCCAAAAACAAATGATGAAGTTGAAAACATTACGTATTATATTTTAATTATTATTGATGAACTGGAAGAATTGGCAGGTTTGCTTTCCGAACCAAACATAGAAGTATTCAACATCGCCAGCTTCATGGTTCATGCTGAAAAATTAAGTGAAGCAAGTGCCAAACTGGACAAATTGTTATCCGCGTATAGTTTAACTGAATATCAAATTGATAAAATCAGGATTAACGCACCTTCAAAAACTGCCGAGATAGATAAAATTGCTGCTGCAATGCCTGTAATAAATGACGACGATACAAATAAAATAATCCTGCTTCTTTTAAATCTTTCAAGTTCAACTGATTTTATTACGCAGTTGCAAAGAAAGACGGGTAGTTATAGTGCACAGGTGGAAATCATCAGTAAATTCTTTACTTCTTTGGATAAAGACGGCATGATGGTTCCCATTATAAAAGAGCCGGACACCAGAACTGATTATACGTACAGCTCAATTCAGGATCATTTAAAAACCGAAATGTGTTCCTGTGATATCCAGAACCTCAACTATTTAATCGATAAATATATTAAACAAAGAGCTACACTTTCAGATGTGAATAATTTTTCGGTTTATACTAAAAATCATCCGGGCATTCAGCATAAAGCAGGTGTTACAAGTGGTGGAACCTTTGTAATTGTCTATAAAGGAAGCAACGATCCGGGAAAGGATATTGCGACCAACACTGTAATCGGCGATTTTTATTTGCCTTATTCATGTTGCAGTGATTGTACTCCGGTGCAGGTCATTATACAAGAGCCGCCACTTCCGGTAAATCAACCACCAGTGGCAAAGGCAGGCGATGATATTTCGATACAACTTCCTGTAAATGAAGTTATTCTTGATGGCACTTCATCATCTGATCCTGATGGCGTAATTAAAACTTATTTATGGGAAAATAAAAGCGGGCCTGCAGGATTTATAATTGAAGATTCTTCAGCAGCAAAAACCAAATTAGGGAAACTGGAAGTTGGTGAATATATTTTTAAACTTACTGTAACTGATGATGATAATTCCAGTTCAACAGATGATGTAAAAATTACAGTTTTGGCTTTACCGAAACATCCACCGACTGCAAATGCAGGCCCAGATCAGATTATTGAAATTGAGTCAGCTATTACTCATTTAGTTACTGGTTCGGCACAGTTGGACGGTTCGTTATCCTCTGATCCTGACGGAACAATTGTTAGTTTTAGCTGGGCTAAAATAAGTGGACCGTCATCCGGATTAATTAGTAAACCTTTATCGGCAAAACCTTTAGTTACGGAACTCAGCTTTGGAGTTTATGTATTTGAACTTACGGTTACAGACAACGATGATCTTACCGGAAAAGATCAGGTAAGTATAGCCGTAAATGTTAACATGAACCAGGCTCCAATAGCAAATGCAGGTCCGGACAAAACACTTACACTACCCCAAAACAGTCTTCAGTTAGATGGTTCTGATTCAATCGATCCGGATGGTACAATTGTATCATTTGACTGGTCATTAACTTCAGGACCAACTGGTAGTGCGGATATTAGTAATCCGGACAATGAGATAACTCAGGTTACTTTCAAACAAGTCGGAACCTATGAATTCAAATTAATTGTTACTGATAACAAGGGCTTAAGCGATAGCGCTACAGCAACAGTAACTGTTCTTCAGGCAGAGAACAAACCACCAATTGCTAATGCCACCGCAAAACCAACGTCTTTGGTATTAGTGCCTGAACAACAATTTACGGTACAATTGGATGGCAGTGGTTCTACCGATCCCGATGGCAGTATAAAATCATTTTTATGGACATTGTCTTCAGGGCCAACAAGTGTGACTATCGTTTCTCCTGATTCTTCTATTTCCACAGTTGAATTTTCGCAACCCGGCAATTACAACTTTACGTTAACGGTTACCGATGACAGAGGCAAAACCGATTCGGCAACTACTCCAGTAACCGTTACTCAGGAAATTGTAACTGTAAAAACATGCGCGCTACTCAACAATATCATCTCAGATTTTGATAAAATTTCACGATCAGACACGCCTTCCAATTTTAAAGTGTTTATCGGGCAATCTGAATATGCCGACATGAACGATATTATTGCGTTTTTTGATTTAATGAAGAATTCGAATATGGTCAACCAACCGGTTGATAAACAGATCAATTTCTTTATTGAGCAGAAAATCGAATCAAGGCTAGTAACATGGATTGACGATCTGAAAATATTCATCCTGGATCTTGGTGTTTTTAGATTACTCGCATTAGCTACACTGAATGTTCTTACAGAACTAGCCTATTTTATCTCGTGCATTCAAAAGGATGATGTCAATAAAGCTCGGGTAAAAATGGCCAATGCATTAACTTCAGAAAGTAATATTTTGCAGGTCATATTGCAGGTTGCACTTGGGTTACCTGCTGATCAGCGTAGTGTTCTTGCAACCATGAATACAAATGCCAAAGACGAACGGACAAGAGTAAGAAATAATGGGGAAGAATCTGTAAAACCGGCCTATGTGGTAAATCTGGCCACAATCCTAGACAATTTAAAAGCAATGAATCTGTAACACATGAAAAACGCTCCAAATACCATCCGAAAACAAACGCTGCTATTTAATTACAATGGAAAAGCGGATGGATTTGCTTTGCAAAAGGAGGTGAGCGATTGGTGTAATTTTACTTTAATACCTGAAATTGAACTACAGCTCGAATTATTTGATCTGGGCGAAAATTACATGAGTATTGACACACTGGAAATTGAGGCAACAGTAAATACGAATGACTGGAAACAGAAAATAAATGATGAATTGATATTTAGCCTGAACCAAAAACTTAGCGACTACAAGCCAACTTTATCCGAAATCAAAGAAGAGATCGTAAGCAAAAAAACTAAACTGGATGAACTTATCTTATTCTATTTCGAAAACGGATATCTGCCCTGGTGGGGAAAAGCGTTGATTAACGAGGATTTCAAAACAGTTTATCAGAGTTGGATCAGCGAAGAAATGTCTTCAATCAGAGCAGAATTTATCAGTGAGCGACTGGAGCAAATAGTTTCAAAAAATTTAGTTAAACGCATCATCAATCAGGTTCCTCAAAAATTATATTTTCAACTTCTCAAAAACATTTACCGCCAATCATCTGAAATTATCAGTCAGCTTGAGTCATTCTTTGAAGAGGAAATTGCAAACAACATTTCTCCTGAAAAAGAAAAATTAATTACAAAGACTCTTTACAGTCATCTGTTAAAAGTCGTGATTAAAAATAAAGGTAAAATCGATTCAGATTCGATACTGACGTTTCTATACAAAGAACTGAAATCAATTAACGTTTCAGAAAAACGAATAAAGCCACAACCAATTGAAACTGAGAGACCGTCTAATCCACTGAAACGTGCATGGCAGGAACTTTTAATCAGCGAATCAAAAAAGCTGACAATCGAAACTGAAGCAGAAATGCCTTCAACAGGGAAGAATATTCAGGAAGAAATGATGAGGGAAAACAAATTTCAATACAATAAATTAATTGACAAGCTTACTAATCCGGCTTCGATCGAAACCAGAAAAAACGATTTGGAAACCGAACTTCAGGAAGGAATTTTTATTGATAATGCGGGCCTTGTAATTTTTGCGGCATTTATTCCTGCCCTGTTTAAAAAATTGGCAATTGAGAAAGACGGAGAAATTTCAGATCCTAATCTGGCAGCTTTGATTATTCAATATTGCGTAACCGGCAATAAGGATATCGCGGAATACGAATTGGTTCTCCCCAAAATATTGTGTGGTTTAGATATCGAATTTCCGATAAATACAAATACCAGAATATCTGACGAGCAGATGAGAGATGCTGAGGAAATGCTTCAGTCTGTAATCGAATATTGGTCGGTACTTCAAAACACCTCCATCGAAGGTCTCAGGGAATCATTTTTACAACGAGCTGGCAAATTAAGTTTGGTCAACAAGAACTGGGTATTACAGGTCGAGCAACATTCAATCGATATATTGCTGAATTCATTGCCATGGGGTATTTCCATGATGAAACTACCATGGATGAAATACTTGCTGAATACCGAATGGATTTAAAATGAAACTATGTTTTCAACTGCTGAAAAAACAAACCCATCCGCTACTGTTGTTCAACAAAAGGCACAACAGCAATCCTTTTTTAGAAAGGCGGAGGAAGAAACATTTTTTGGCAACAGTGAACAACCCTCCTTTTTTAATACTCCGGTACAGGCCAAATTATCCGTCAGCAGTCCCGACGATCCCCAGGAAAAAGAAGCCGATGCTGTGGCCGAAAATGTAATGAGAATGCCCAATCCTGAACTTGCCACTATTGCTGCCAGCGGAGAAGAAAAACTGGATAAAAAGGAGGACAAGGAAGAGGAAGTTCAGGCTAAAATTGATCCGACCGCAATAAGCAAAATAAGTCGGAAAGAAGAGGATGGAGAAGAAATTCAGGCCAAACGCATATCGGCCATTTACCGCATGTATGATGAAACAGTCGATTCTGGATTTAGTGATGTTTCTTCAAATGGCGGAGCTGCAACCGAATCAGTAAGTCGAAAAAAAACGGATACATATCATTCAGGTATTATTCAGCGAAGCGGAAGGAGTCCCCCAAACGAATCAATTCCATTCGAACAAACATTATCATCAACCAAAGGTTCAGGCAGTGCATTGCCAGGCGAAACCCGCGAATTTATGGAGAGTCGGTTTAGTGCCGACTTCAGTGGTGTGCGTGTACACACCGGATCAACGGCGCAGTCCATGAGCAGTAATATTCATGCTCACGCTTTTGCGCATGGAAATGATATATATTTCAATGAAGGTAAATTTTCACCTCATTCCGAGGGTGGAAAAACTTTGCTCGCCCATGAGCTAACACACACCATCCAGCAAGGCGCCAGTCCGGCAAAAACCACTGCAAAAGTTGCGCCCAAATCGATAGCCCGAAAAAACATTATCCAGCGAAGTGAATCCGGAGTCCCGGCTCAGTTAACCAATGCTGTTGAAAAAGCGAAAACCGTTGAAGGGAAAATTGATGCCAATAAAACTCAGGCCGACGGTTACCGGACAGGCTGGGAGCATTTAGTCGAAATTTTCAAGACAACATTTGGCGAAGACAAGATAATCAGTGACAGCAATGGAACTACAGTTGAAGGCGCAGTAGCTGAGCAGGATATTAAAAAGAAAAGAGAACAAAGTGGTATGATGGTGGTTGATAATACTACTGCTACCAGTAATAACGGAATTCCCGGAACTACCACCGGATCAAGAGATGCTATGCCAAGCTGGTGCGGCATATTTGCATTCTGGGCTTTAAATAAATCCGGCTTGCCTATGCCAAAATGGGAATTGGGCGAACGGATGATTAAACCTGAAGCTGCAAGACTTCCTGGCAGCCCTCCTATGCCGGGCGATATAGCCTATCGAAATGCACATTCTCATTTTGCCATTGTCGAAAGTGTTACCGGAGATACAGTAAAAACCGTAAATGGAAATACTGCCGGAGAAGACAATTTGGGTGGACAGGTTCAAACCAAAGAACATCCATTAAGCGACTGGACTGCTTTCTTTGATCCGTTAAAGATAATGAAAGGCAGTTTAGGAAGCGAAGATGGACCTGTTGAAGAAAAGCCTAAATCGCTCAAAGAATTACGAAAAGAATTATTCCACATCGATCGGAAAGAAGAAAATGAACAGGAAAATACAGAAGATTCGAAACCAACGGAAATTCAGGCAAAACCTGAATTAAGTACCTGGTCGATTGATGCCTCCGGAACTTTGAATACCGAAAATACCGTTCAGAAAAAAACTGAGCCGGAAGAATTACAGAAAAAAGAAGAAGAAAACCAGGAAGAAGAACAAACAGTTTCCCCAATATTAAATCCACTTCAGAAAAAAAGCTGCGATGGATGTGAAGTTGAAAAAGATGAGCCGCAAAATGAATTGGCTGCGTTTGCTTCGCCTGCGCATATTCAAACTAAAGAAATTATAAATAAAGATACCAGCTCGTTAACAACGGTTGGCAATACCATTGCTATGACTGCAGATGTCCACAGCCGCGGGCCCCCGGTGCAGGTGCACAACAATGGTAATATTATTCAAGGTGGCTGGTTTGATAATGCATTATCGTTTGTCGATTCTGCCATCGATTTTGTAGCCGAAGGTTTGGAAGCCGGAAAACGCTTACTGCTGAATGAGGCAAGAGACTTTGTAATGGCCATTCCAGGTTACAGAGCTTTAAGAGTGGTACTAAGCAAGGACCCGATAACCGGCGAAGAGATCGAACGCAACGGCCATAACTTTATTGAAGCTGCATTCGATATTATGCCCGGCGGCAATTTGCTGTACGATAAACTTAATGAGCTGGGAGCATTAAGCGAAGCCGAACAGTGGATTGATAGCGGAATTGCTGCCGTGGAAGCTTTGGTTAGCAATGTGGTTAGCAGGGTAGAGAATTTCTGGAATAGATTAACACTGGAAAGCCTCGCATCACCCACACAGATCTTTGAAGAGGCCGGAAATATTATTCACAGTACAATCAGCTCGATTGTCAGTTTTGCTGAAGCTGCTGCCATCGAATTACTCGAAATTGTAAAAAGCTGGTTGCTGACTCAGATTGTTGATTTTATAGAAGAACATACAACCGCCTATCCTTTATTGACGGTTATTCTGGGTAAAGATCCAATAACCGGAGAAATAGTTGAAAGAAATGGCACAACTATTTTAAGCGCTATTCTGGAACTTGGTGGTGAAACAGGCATACAGCAACGCACACAAATGCAGGAAACGGGAACCTTCCAGAAAGCGGCCGACTGGATAGACCGTGGAATAAGTGTGTTTGGCAATTTGCTGGAAACGATCACGAATAATTTCGATCTGATCTGGAGTGTTGTTTCTATTGATGCGTTAATGCACCCGATTGATAAGTTTAATGAAATTTACAACACGTTTGCAGCGCCGGTAGCAGATGTATTGCAGTTTATGGCTGATACGGCAGTCATTATTCTGCAGTTCATCAAAGAGGTATTGATGCAAAGACTGAGTGCCTGGGCGGGAACAGTGAGGGGGTATTTTCTGGTAACGGTAATTATTGGTAAAGATCCGTTTACTGATGTCGTGGTTGAGAGAAATGTAGAAAATATCATCCACGGATTCATGAGTCTGATGGAAGGCGGCGAAGAACAGTTTGCCCAGATGAAGGAATCCGGAAGTATTGCACGGGCAACTCAACGAATTGATGCTGCAGTGGCAAGGCTGAATATGACTCCTACAGCAATCGTGCAATTGTTCATCGACTTGTGGAGGGGCTTTACACTTAACGATCTGGCACATCCAATTGAGGCATTCCAACGAATCATTGACACTTTCGGAGAACCCATTGGCAGGTTGATCGCTTTTGTTGTAGAAATAGTAAAAATTGTTGTTGTGGTTATTCTGGAAATAATGAATTTTCCGTTTGACCTTATTAACAATATCATCGCCCGGACGATTGCTGCTTTCGAACGGATAAAAAATGATCCGATAGGATTTTTGAAAAATTTATTGAGAGCCATTAAGCAGGGCTTCATACAGTTCTTTGATAATATAGTAACACATTTAATAAACGGTGTCGTCGGGTGGCTCATGAGCGAGTTACGAGATGCAGGAATACCTGAACTTACCGACTTCTCATTGCGTGGTGTAATTGGATGGGTACTTGAGGTGCTTGGCATCAGCATGGAAAGGATATGGGAGAAACTGGCGGCACATCCGCGTATTGGACCTGAAAGGGTTGCCAGGCTACGAAGCATGATTAATACAATGGAAGGCATCTGGACATTTATCCGGGATGTGCAGGAGAGGGGCGTTGCTGCAATCTGGGAAAAAATTCAGGAACAATTAACCAATTTGTGGGACACTGTTATTGACGCAGTGAAGAACTGGATAATGGAAAGAATTGTAACACAGGTTACCGCAAGGTTGTTGAGTATGCTGGATCCTACAGGTATCATGGCAGTGGTGAACAGTTGTATTGCTATTTACAGCGCCATCCAAAGTTTTATTAAGTACCTGCGCGAAATGCTTGAAGTGATTAACTCATTTGTAAATGGGGTGGCAGAAATAGCAGAAGGAAATATAACAGTTGCAGCAAACTACCTGGAAAATACGATGGGAAGGGCAATGCCTATTGTAATTGGATTCCTTGCCAATCAGGTTGGTTTAAGTGGCATAGGAAGACGGGTTGGCGAAATGATTGAACGAGTCAGAGAAATGGTTGATCAGGCTTTGACCTGGCTTGTAAATAAGGCTGTGGATACCGGAATGAACTTATTAGACAGAGTGATGGCGATGGGAAGGAGTGCTGTAGGGGCGGTGAGGGATGCGTTTGCATCAATTCTGGGATTTAGGCGTACAATCCGTTCAGGAAATGTAACCCATACTATTTATTATCGGGGCACAGACGAGGCACCTGAAATGATGGTGGCAAGTACAACAAAACCATTACTACAAGCACTTTCCGACAGAAAAGATGAAATTGACGCCGCTGCCGTTGGAACAGAAGATGCCATAAATAAACGTATATGGAAACAAAAAATTAATCAGGCTAGAGAAAAATATAATACCGATTTGATACCAGCTTACAGAATAAAAAGAATAATAAACAATGATAATGAACAATTAAATCAAACCCTACGAATAAATGAAGCCACTGATTTTATACAAAGTGTATTGGAAGAAGTTAAGATCACAAACGCAGATTTTGCAAGAGGCCAATTAAGAGCACCCTTAGCAGTAAATGATATGTTGAAATCAAGTACAAGAAGTGAACGAGGTAATATTGTTACTCCACGTTTTAAAGTTTTAAGAATAATTAGTGAATCGAGCCAGGTAGAAATTCAGCAAATAGATCATTTAACTGGCCGACTTACCGGGCCATTAATTAATACTTCATTCGACGAAATAAGTGATTCATTAAATAACTCTAGATATGCAATAGATCCGGAAGGTGCAAGTATTGAAATTGAAGCATATAATAATACTGACTACTGGTCAAATAGAAACGTTGCACGTAAAATATTAAACTACAGATATCAATTAGATCATAATCCAAACCAGGAACGCAGTTTGATTATGAACGGTGTTGAACGTTACCTCCGGCAGCACGCCTCTTATAGGAATTGAATTGGGATTTTGTGTTTTGAAGAGTGGGGATTTTGTT
>Ga0209386_1000004_pt1 | contig 200284 bp, 139 predicted proteins | sample NGEPertwo_FD_184510 | JGI IMG/M metagenome (GOLD analysis project Ga0209386, IMG submission 184510) | Arctic peat soil microbial communities from the Barrow Environmental Observatory site, Barrow, Alaska, USA - NGEE Permafrost154B-two... | ecosystem: Environmental > Terrestrial > Soil >...
AAAGCCAATGCCCAAAAGGCTCACAGACAAGCAATATGTAAATGAGCTTATTGCTGCACTCGATCAGTTACTAACTGTAACGGACCATCGGCACCGGTGTTTGTTGTTAAATGCCGGCCATACGTCAGACTACATGTACTTTGTCGGGCGGGGTATTGTCCGGAGTTTTTATTTTGATGACCGTACTGGCAGGGAACAGACTTCAATCCTCTGGAAAGAGCAGAGCATTGTATGTGACCCGGTAAGTTTTTTTCAGCGTAAATCCTCTGATGTCAACATTGAAGTGATGCCGGGAAGTTTGTTGTTGTCCATATCCTACCGCCAGCTTCAGGATATTTTTGAAGCATTTCCCGAAGCCGAAATTTTTGCCCGCTGTATTTCCCTGCAGTACGTTTATTATTTTGCAGAGCGGGCACGTCAATTGGCCGGGGCTTCAGCCTGGGAAAGGTATTTACATTTATTATCTACCCACCCGGGCATTGAACTCAGCGTATCCAAAGAGATTATTGCTTCTTATCTGAATATTGCACCGCAAACGCTCAGCAAAATGATCAAAGAGCGAGGACATCCCTGACTTTCGTACCACCTTTTGTTCATACATGCGTTGTCTCGCTTTACGACAAGATAACTTCTTTTTTTCTTCCCAATTTTTGTGAGGTACGCCTTCCGTTGCATTTTTACCTGCACCAGGTTCTGTGAATCCTTGTCCGGGCTTAAGAATTTTCTTAATCCGGATTCAGTCGTTTAATAATCCCCGTTCAGAAGAAAGAGCGGGCGCTCATCTAATTTTGGTACTGTGCCAAAATTTTAAAAATGGCCTTAGAAGTTGACCCATGCAAAAGCTCCTGATGAAATACCTCTCTTTTCTTGTCCCGGTAACCTGCTACCTGTATATGCTGCTTTTCGTGTATGCCGCAATAAGCAAGCTTCTGGATTTTGAAAACTTCCGGGTCCAGTTGGCTGAGTCGCCTTTGCTGAGTGCCTATGCCGGCCTGATCGCCCCGGCTGTGATTAGCCTGGAATTGCTGCTGGTTCTGCTTTTAAGCTTCAAAACCACCCGACTTACAGGCCTGTATGGTTCTTTCTTTTTAATGATTGCTTTCACGGTCTATATCTACCTGATCCTGAATTACAGCGATTTTGTCCCCTGCTCGTGCGGCGGCATTATTGAAAAGTTAGGCTGGAGAGAACACATTGTTTTTAATATCGCCTTTGCTTTACTGGCTCTGTTTGCTATTCTTTTCACTGAAAACGAGAAAGGAACCCGCCGCAACCAGGTAATCCTCAAAAGCATCCTACCCACACTGGTGGCGGCAGGTGTAGTTGTCGGGCTCTTTTTATCATCCGAGCATATCATCAAAAAAGAAAACAACTTTATCCGGAGGTTTGGCCAACACCCGATCCGGGATGAAAAGGCATTTGACCTGGGGGTAAACTCCTATTACTTTGCCGGGATGGCCGACGGGCAAATCTACCTGGGTAATGTGACCGCCCCGCTGGTACTTACCAGTATGGATACCGCTTTGACAACGAAAAAGACTGTTAAAATACGCCTTGATAATGTGGGGCACCCGTTCCGTTTCATACAGGTACAGATTAAACCACCCCATTTTTACCTGTATGATGGCACGGTGCCGGTGGTTTACCGGGGACTTTTGGGCGATTCGCTGGCTCATACCATCAGTTTTGAAGACTGTTATTTCTCCCAACTGCAGGTGATTGATTCTGTGAACTTTGCATTCAGGGCGCAAAGCAGCCAAACAAAATCATGGGTACTGGGCACATTGGACCTTGAACGGGATCTGAAAATAAAGTTGAACTATGGATTGCTTGAAAAACAGGTGGACGGAATATTCGATACGGACGGGCAATTATTGCGGGACGAGGGAAACGGAGAACTCATTTATATTTATACCTACCGCAACCAGTTCCTGGTAATGGACCGGAAGCTTACACTATTGCGGAATCTTCATACCATCGACACCACATTCAGGGCTCAGGTACAGGTGCGCCTGCTCTCTGACGGGCGGCATAAAATGGACGTCCCGCCTCTGGTGGTCAATAAAACATCGGCGGTACAAGGGCAGGTGCTGTTTAATGCCTCCATGCTCATGGGAAAATTCGAATCCAGGGAGCAGTGGAAAAGGGCAGTGGTTGTCGATATGTACCGGACCGGAATACAGGAATACCTGGGCAGTTTTTATATCTATCACCGCGGGAAAAACAGGATGACCCGGATGTTTGCCACGGACAGGCACCTGTTTGTTTTGTCCGGCAATGAACTTGTGCGTTATCGTTTTGCGAAGTCGGTGACGCGGCATTTTAAAACAGGGGAAGCCGAAAACCTGGAACAGAGTAGGCCTTAAATTTAATTTTTCACAAGCATGAAAAAGTTAAAAAGTATCTTCCTGCCAGCTGTGTTTGTGCTGTTAGGAGTTGGCGCCGCAATTGCCAGCCACACGGCAAAAAGTTCGACAAATTCGCTGGAGACCGGCTATTATTTTGATAGCTCCTCAAGCCAGTGCGTATCATCGGGCGTTCAGTGCAGCACCAGTCCTGGTGCTGCATGTACCTGGACTGATGAGAGTAATATTACTCACAATCTGAGCCGATCCGGCCAGACCATGTGCGGCGCCCCGCTTTACAAACCGTAGCAAAAGAAAGGATGCTCTAACGGGCATCCTTCTTGCTTATCCCTTTGCTTATCCACTCGCATTCTGCTTTACCTTTTAAAAAGTAATCAAACCAATCCAGTATTCTGCAAGTCAGGTCAACCTGTGCCTGTTCCTTTTGCTGACTATGTCCTTCTCCTTTATAAAACAGCGCGATGACTTCTTTTTGATTTCTGCATAGCGCGTTGTAGAAGGCCATGCTGTGATCAGCCGTTACATTTTGATCTTCCAGTCCCGTCCACAACAAAACCGGGGCATTCACTTTTTCGGCATGCCAGAGCGGGTTGTTTTTAAAATACAGGCCTTTGTCAGCAGAAAAAGGTTTTCCCAACTTATACATATTTGCTTCAATTCGCACATAATCGGGGATATCGAAATTATAATTAAAGGAATTGGAATCCCAAACGATATCGCTGTGGCCGGAGCCGGAGACAAAAGCGGCAAACCGGGTGGAACGGGTAGCGATATAGTCGGTTTCATACCCTCCGAAGGAGTGCCCGATCAAACCGATCCTGCCCCTGTCGATCAGCGGATTGTGGGCCAAAGCATCCAGTGAGCGGGTTACACAATCCAGGGCATCCAATCCCGGACCCGCTTTCCCCTGGTTCACAATGTCCGGTAAATACACGAAATACCCTTGTTCAAGAAATAGCCGGATGTTAAATCCCAGGCTTTCGTAATACGAAGGGTAGGGGTACCGGTTGGCAAGTTGGTTTTGCTTTTGGTAAATATGTACCACCATGGGGTACTTCCGGGAAGGATCGTAACCCATTGGGTAATACAAAATGCCCTTCAGGGGAATCCCGTCGCTGTTGGTGTAGGAGATGATCTCCTGTCTGAGGGACAAAATGGCTTTATCCTGTTTGTTACTCTGGTACACCACCGATTCTTTTTTGCCCATTTCTTTGTAAACCAGCCGTGGTGGCAGGTTGTAATCCTCCTCCAGCCAGGAAAAACAGGTAAACGATTGGTTGTAGTTCAACGATTGGATGCGTTTGGTCGTTGGCTGTATAATAACTTCCGTTTTCCCGTTGTACCACAAGCAGTAAGCAGTCTGGTTTTCCCCGGGATCATACAGTTCAATTAACAGGGGATCAGACAGGTTTACCTGTTGACTGGCAAATGTACCCTTGCTGGTTTTGATGTCATTCCGTTGCCCGTTAATGATACGGGTTTGATATCCATCGAAAGCGGCTGCAGTGGTAAGCACTGCAGTGTTTATCTCGTACTGCCACACCGCACCTTCACCTTCAAACAGCACGGTCGTGTTCTCTTTGGAAAACCAGGGTGTACCCAGGCCTTTGCGGTCAATGAGCTTTTTGCTTCCTGACGGAATGTGATACAGATACCACCCGCTGCTTGCGGGTGACAGTGCATAAACCCCGTCCCCGGACAGGTAAAGTTCCGGTGCGATGGTATCCAGCAGCGCATACCGGTCTTCCACCAGGTCATAAACAGACAACTGTAACGGCGGGTATTCGGTCCGGTAGTCCTGAAGACCGAAGGGGTCAAAGCTTAAAAAATACCGGTCATTGCACGAGTTGATACCAACAGGTAAATGATCCGTCCCCACTTTCCGGATGAAGTGTTTGCGGGGCTCCCAGACGTAGGTCAATACAGTAAGGGGAGGATGAAATTTTTCCTCCAACCGGTTGTCATTGCCGTTCCATATGTCCACGACCGCGTCGTCCTGTTTCTCCTTTTGGATCAATATTTTCAGGAAATAAACATTGCCTTCCTGTATCACTTCGGTAAATGCCCTTTGAAAGGCCGTCGTCAATACTTCGTTTAACGGAAAAACGTTTTTTGTTTTGATATCCAGATACACGATATCTTCGGAAGTATTTCCCGGATTTTGCTGGTGGATAATCATTCCCGCTGCGTTGGGGTCAATATACAGAAATGAAATTTTACCGGCAGTGTGGTACACTGTCTCTGTGGCTTGTTCCCTGATCCGGACAACATCAAAACCGTTTTTATCATTTTCAGCAACCGCATAGACCTGTTCATTCCCCGTGACATAAAAGAAGCTCACCTGGCTGGTTTCATTAACCAGTTCTCCGTTGATATTTCGCAGTTCGAGCCTGTTTTGCTCTTCTGCGTTGTAGTGTAACACGAACCGGCCCTTATTTTTCAGCACCTGTGCTTTTTTTACTCCCGGATAGCAGGTGGCGGTTTGCTTGTCCGGTTTGATTAGTTCGGCCTGGTTTGGACTGGTTATCAGCAATTGACCGGTGTTGGTAAAGGCAATGCTTTTTACTTTTGTCCGGTAATCCACCGGTTCTCCGGGACGACTGCTGTCAAATATCAGGAGCGTGTCCCGGTTCAGGTCATACGATTTCCAGGCGGTAAGCCATCGGCCATCTTCGCTCATCTTGAGCCCAGTCAGCTGGTAATATGTGTTTGCCATATACTGCAGCTCATCAGGATGGGTCTGGGCTGTTAATTCCCGGCCTGCCGCAAGCAGCAGGCACAGGAAGAACAATGAATACAAGGATCTCATACTTAATAGCCGGGGTTTTGCGGGTTCAAATTGGCATTGAGCAATAACTCATTTTGGGGCAAAGGCCACAGGCTTTTGAAATCTTCCCAGTTGGGTTTCATGGCTTTTAATTCATCCAGTTGGCCCAGGCGTTTCAGGTCGAAGAAACGGAGTCCGGATTCGGTAAAGAATTCACGCCGTTTTTCGGCCAGCAGTTCCTTGATAAAATCCTCCGCGGAAAGGTAAGTAAACGCGGTTAAACCGGCACGTTCCCGGGTGGCGTTCAGATAAGGCAACGCTTCATCCGTCCTGTTTTGTTTGGCCATGGCTTCTGCCAAGATAAAATACACCTCTTCCAGCCGGAAAACAATGGAATATTCATTGGTGTTGGTGCCGGACAATTTCTTGTATTTGTTGGGCCTGTACCAGGAGTCGCCGTTAAAGCTAACTTCAGTCATCCAGACCTGTTTGCGCATGTCATCATCTGCGAAGCTATTGACCAGGTCTGCTTTGAGGGTATAGGCATTTGGCGCCGCACCGGAGAAATAATAGAATGAAGCTTCTTTTGTGGCATCCCCACTGTTTTGCGTGCTTAGCTGCCAAAGGATATGGCTGCCTGTTTTATGAAACACCTCGTCCAGGTCGGGCTGGAACTGATATAATGTCGATTGCAGGATCCCTGAGGACAGTTGTTCGGCCTGCTGATACTTTTGCTGCATTAAATACACCTTAGCCAATAGCAGTTCCGCCACTTTGCGGTTCGGGTAAATGCGCTCGGCATCGCGGTAATTGTCTTCCAAAAGGGAAACGGTTTCTTTCAGGTCGGTCTCCAGTTGAGTCAGCAGGTCGGCTGATCCGGTTTTACTTAAACTCCGGTTATACTCATAATCGATACTGGTTGTATAAGGGATGTCGCCAAAGAGCTGCTGCAGGTAAAAATAAAGCAGGGAACGTACCAGCAGGGCTTCTCCCTTCAGCCGGTTTTTATCATCGGCGGACAAGGCTGTTGAATTTTCGGCCCCCTGAATGATGGAATTGGCATAATAAACCTGCGAGTAAGCCGTATTCCAAAGGTTAACGATAACCGTGTTGGTTTCCTGTTGTTGGTTTTGGTAAATATCCAACACGCCATTCTGGTCGTTGTTGAAGCAATCCAAATCATCGGTATAAGAAGCGGCCAGGGTACCGATGGCATCGTATCCGGCGCCAGCGATAACAGACTGGTCTCGCAAACCCCCATAGAGGCCTGCCAGGGCGGCATTGGCAGTCTGAACATCTTCAAATACCTGCGAGGTGCCCAATTGGTTGGTGGGGTTGCTTACTTCCACCAGGTTCTCACAGGAGAACAGGAGTAACGCCCCAAGAGAGGAAAGGAAAACTATTTTTATCTTTTTCATTTATATAAAATTTAAAAGTTAAGCTGGATACCGAACGACCATGTTTTCAAAGGAGGCAAAAAGCCCGTTAACGTGAACTCTGGGTCCAGACCAAAATAATTGGTCAGGGTCAGCAGGTTTTGGCCCTGCACATAAAACCTTACAGTTTGCAGGTATTTGTTTACCGGTAGCCGGTAACCCAGTTGGATATTTTTGAGCCGGATAAACGATGCGTCACTGACAGCGGCCGTGCTTTTGGAGAAGTACCCGTGAAGGCGGTTAATCTGTGCATTTGCTCCTGAAGAGTAAGGCATATACCGCCCGCCGGGATTGTCTTCAGACCATACATCCAGCACTTCCACCGGCTGGTTGTACATACTGCCCGGCCGGGGCATCAGGCTGTTGTAGTTATTCTGCCTTTGGTTGACAAACTGGAACAAAAAGGAGAACTCCCATTGCTTGTAGGTGAATTGGTTCGACCAGCCCCCGAAGTACCTGACGGCTACATTCTCTATCACCTGATTATCATCGGGGGAAGTGATGTTTCCGTCGTTGTTGTAGTCGGTGAAGGTATAGAGTCCGGTTTCGGGATCGATGCCCTCGTAATTATATACCTTCACAATCGAGGTGGGGTAGCCAACTACGTACTGGTTGGCATACGTGGAGCCTTCCAGCCCGGGAAAGGACAGCAGTTTGTTTTCCGGGAAGCTGATGTTAAAACTGCTGGTCCAGCTGAACCTTCCGGTCTGTAAAGGTGTGGCGCTGAATTCCAGTTCCAGTCCTTTATTTTCCACTTTGGCGGGCAGGTTGGCCTGTATGCTGCTGAACCCCGTGGTGCCGGGCAGGGGGATGCCCACCAGCTGGTTGCCCGAGCGGTTCCGATACCACGCGATACTCATTTGAATGCGATCTTTGAGAAAACCCAGTTCAAGGGCTACTTCCAGTTTGGTGGTTTTCTCCCAGCTAAAGTATGGATTAAACAGCCGGGAAGGGTACAGGCTGGTATTGCCGCCATACAGCGTGTTGCTTACCGTATAGGTATCTATGTACTGGTAATCGCCAATGAGGTCGCTGCCGGTAATCCCATAGCTGGTTCGCATTTTTCCAAAGCTTAGCCAGGAGCTGCCTGCCAGGAAGTTTTCTTTGGAGAACAGCCAGGCGGCGCCGACGGCCCCGAAATTGGCAAACCGCTGGTTGGGTCCAAAGCGGCTGGAACCGTCCCTTCGGCCGGTGAGGTTCAGGATATACCGGTTTTTATACTGGTAGTTGACGCGTCCGAATATAGCAGCATATTTGTATTCTACTTTATCGTCCCCGGTAACCGAGACATTGGCGGCGGCTGCCAGATTGGTGATCAGCGCATTGCTTTCAAACCCGTAGCCCATCACATTCAATGCTGTCCGCTGCGTTTGCTGCAGGGTTCCTCCCAGCAGCACGTCCAGTTCATGGTCGTTAAAGGTGTGCCGGTAATTGATCTGTGGCTCCATAACCCAGGAAAACTGCTGGTTCAGGTTTTTGAAAGCCTGTGAGAAGGCGGGCGTGAGTCCGTAGGCCGGGTTGTACATGGTATTGGGGCGGAGCATTAGTTCTTCAAAAGTGGTGTAGCTTATCCCGCCGTTTAACTTCAGATAAACCGAAGGCAGGCATTCGTACTGCATGTTTATATCGGTATTGAACGTCTTGCTTTTATAGGAATAGGTACTTTCGTAAGCCGCCAGCGGATTGGTAAAGGTATTGTTTTCCCAGTTCAGGCTGCCGTCTTCCCGGTACAGCGACGGGGCATTGGGACTCAGCCGGATGGCGTCGCTGGTGATCTCGGTCTGGATCATGTTATTGGACTGGTTGGAGAAGAGGCTTGAGGCATTCAGGACAAAGCGGTTGTCGGTGGAATGATGGCTCAGGCTAGTAGACAAGTTGTCGGTCTTGTACCTGAAATCATCCGAGAATACGGTAGTTTGGTCGTTGTGGCTGCCGCTGATTAAAAAGCGGGTGGTTTCACTGCCCCCGCTCAGCGAGAACTGTACCAGAGAATTGGTGGCTGTCCGGCCAATCAGCTTGTCCTGCCAGTCGGTATAACGGGTATCATCCCAGACGCCGTTTATATCGTACGCATTGGCCGGGTAACTGGTTTTGCCGTCATTGGCATACGCCTGCCTGCGCATGTCGAGGTATTGCGGGGTGTTCATCATCTCCATCTTTCCGGCTACCTGGCTAACCCCGTAACTGCTGTTTATGCTAACTGCCGTTTTACGACCTGCCTTCCCTTTTTTTGTGGTGACCAGGATGACACCGTTGGCGCCTCGGGAACCATAGATAGCCGTGGCATCGGCATCCTTTAAAATCTCGATGCTTTCAATGTCGTTCGGATTGATAGCGTTGAGCGGGTCGATCTCACCATAGGGAAGAATCGTGCCTCCAAGGGAGGAAGGCGACTGGAGCGTAGCAGGCACCCCGTCGATGATGTACATGGGATAATTGCCGTCACGGCGCAGGCTGTTTGTTCCCCGGATCTGTATGTTATAACCACCGCCGGGAACCCCGCTGCCCTGTGTGATGCTGACCCCGGCCATGCGGCCCTGAACCGATGACAAGGCATTGCTCACAGGCTGGTTTTCCAGTTCTTTGGCCTTCACCCGGGCAATACTCCCGGTACGCTCCCGGTCTTTGACGGTATAATAACCGGCATTGATAGTTACCTCCTGGAGAGCCGTAACGTCTTCCTGCAACTGGATGTCGATCCGGGTCCGTCCGTTAAGCTGGATTTCCTGTGTTTTAAAACCGACAAACGAAAAAGAAAGTACCGCGCCGGCCTGTACGCTTTTCAGCGTGTAACGCCCGTCGGCGCCAGTGGTGGTCCCGGTGAGGCTTCCTTTAGCTACAACGGTAACGCCCGGCAAAGGCTGATCCTGCGGGTCGCTTACCCGGCCACTGACGGTAATTGTCTGCGCATTCGCTTGGTTTACAAAAAGTAAAGCGGCCAGGCAGAACAGTAGTAAAAGCCGTAGCCACTTGCCCGCACAGGGCGGTGCGCCGGGTTCAGACCGGAAAAACGGAGAGCAGGTTTTATCTTTTTGCATGGATATTCAGTTTTGAAGTTTGGTAAATGGATTTATTTGTCACAGGGGAGTATAAAAAGCGGGAATCAGTTCACTCGGGTGATTTGATCTTGTTGCGGTAAAGGATTTGCCGGTGACGAAGGGAAAAAACATCAAAAGCATCAAAACAATGGGCGTGTCTGACCCGTAAAGCGATGCAGGCTTTGGTAAGTTGAATGAAAAACGTAGAATAACTTTGTATAGAAAACATGACGTACTGAGGTTATGGCAGGATTGCTTCCTCCGTATATTTTCACAAAGTAATGGCTCTGAATTGAGGTATTTAACAACAGAGGTTTGTATCGCACAAATAAGCTGTTGTATTTTACAACCATCCGGTTTGATAGCCTGAAATAATTCGTATTTTTGTTAGAAGTAGAATAACTTTACAAAAGATTTATCATGGAAACAAACACAGCAGCCCCATCGCCTAAAGTACATCACGGACGAAATATTAAAAGACTACGAGAAATGCTTGGAGTAAAACAGGAACATATCGCGAATGAGTTAAATATGACTCAACAAGCCATTTCGAAACTGGAACAAAAAGAACAGATTGAGGAGGAGGTTTTGATTAAAGTAGCCAAAGTGTTGAATGTTCCTACTGATGCAATAAAAAATCTTAACGACGAAGCAACATTTAATATAATCGCTAATAGTTATCATGACCAGTCATCTGCAGTTAACTACCAGTGCAATTTCAACCCTATAGATAAATTAGTTGAACTTTATGAACGGTTACTTGCAGCAGAAAAGGATAAAGTTGCGATGTTGGAAAAGTTGTTAAAAGATCGGGGATAAAACTTTACCGAAGCGATAACTGACTCTCTACGTCAATTTTGACGAAGAACCCATTTCGTCGATATAATCATATAGAGCAATTGTAATTTCATTTTTTTTTCTGTAAACTATATCCACATTAAAACGTTTATTTTATATTTCCAAGAGGATGTGTTTTCTCAATTTCTTTTTAATGAAAAAAGGAGTAAATTCGCTGATCGAATAACAAAATGAGTCAAGCAGATTTTATAAAGGATATTGCAAGGTTTGGTCTGGAGAATGATCAGGATCAACTGTTAGATGTATTGAGTAAATTGATAGAGCATTCACGGAAAACAAAAAAAGTGAATTTTGCACTACAATTGCAATCAATACTAAAGGAAGGATTACGTGCGCAACAAGCTAAAGGATTGGCTGCTGTTGGTTCGAAAAAATATTTTCTGAAAGAAGATGATCGGGCAATGGATGAATTGATCATTGAAAAGTTGACCTCCGATTATTCCTTCGAAAATTTAGTTTGTTCTGCTGACATTAGAGAGGAGTTAACATATTTTGTTCAAGAGCACCATGATATTGATCTACTGAATAAGTTCGATTTACCTGTTTCAAACCGCATTCTTTTTCATGGACCTTCTGGTTGTGGAAAAACTTTGGCATCGTATGTTTTAGCCGGTGAGTTGGACAAAATGATGTATGTAGTGAATTTAGGTGCGATTGTTTCATCTAAGCTTGGAGAAACCAGTAAGAATTTATCCAAGTTATTTAGGCAAGCATCGACGGAGAATTGCATTATTTTCTTTGATGAATTTGACTCCATTGGAAAAGTGCGTGATTATAGCCAGGATCATGGTGAAATGAAGCGGGTAGTAAATACCATCCTTCAATTGTTTGATTATCTTCCACAGGATAGTATTGTGATTGCGGCAACAAACCAAATGCAAATGATTGATGAAGCCTTATTGCGTAGGTTTGACATGAAAATCAGCTTGGGATTACCGACCAATACACAGATTCAAGAATTGATTGAGAAAACTTTAACAAAATCACCTTTTAGTTTTCGTACAAAAAAGGAGTTATCTGAAATTATCAAATTATCAGAGGGATTATCTTTTTATTTAATTCAGAGAGCAATTATAACTGCAATAAAACGCACTCTTTTTCAAATGAATGATAATAATAATACCAAATTGCATATCAACTTTGGTATATTGAAAGAGTTGATATTAAAAGAAAAACTCTAAATTTCGGCTTCAAGGTCTGCTACGACTATTACTTCTAGGGTATTTATTATTTGAAGATCGCTATAAAGCTTACCAGATAAATTGCCATTGATTTCCTTTTCTTCAATTCTTATTACTAGAGAGAATTTATGTTCAGTTAATCTGATTCTTTCTAAGGTTTGCGGATCAATATTTGTTTTCGTAGTACATCTAACAATTATATTGAGCTCGTTTTCTATATTTAATAAATCTTTAATTCTAAAAGGATACGAAATTTTTTGAGTGTTTGAAAATGGTTTTGATTCTACGGGTGAATAATCTTCAGACCAAATAATGTCACTTCTAAACTTTCTTTCTTTTACTGACCAATCCGAAACTCTTTTTAATTCCGGATTTCTTTTCTTCTGGTCACTTGTATAACCTGCAATAATATCGATACTTCTGGAAAGGTCATTATCAACTGGTTTAAATAAAGCAAAACTAATATGAATCGGGTTGTAAGCTAATGAATTGTTGAAAATGGGATTAAAACTATAACATAGGGTTGCAGATATTGTCACTACTTTTTCACTTTCATTTTCAGATAGTTTTTTTAAATATTGGGGGAGTTTTAATATTAATCCTTTGTGGCAATTAACTTTTATACTTTCCTCAATAACTAAGGTTGCAGAATTATCATTGGAAAACAAAGCTTTGGTTTGATTAGGTAAACCATGTCCGGCAAGATAATTCAATAATCTATCTTTGTTGAAGAACTTAGATAGTTTCATTTTATCAGCTCTAGTTAATAATCCTTCAAAATCTCGTGGATTATTATTAATATAATCATCTTTTAACTTTTCAATTAAAGTATTTAAAAAGCCAGAATTGTATGTTAAGCCAGCAGAGTTGATCAGTAGAGCTTTTATTGTTTGAGAATTTAGATTTGGATATTCATTTAAAATACGAGCAGCCATATTAGTAATTAATGGAGCTGCATTACTAGTACCATATGAAGATTCAGTTAGAATACCGGGTCTCAATGATAATACTTCCATCCCAGAATTTGGATCTACTGCATCACCGCCAGGAGCCACCAGGTCTGGTTTAAACAAGTTGTTGTTTATAACGGACTTTGTAAGATGAAGACCGTTAATTTTTTCACTATAATTTAAATGATATTTTTTGCTGTAGTAGGCAGGAAGATCTTTTGAATAAGTAAGATCACTGTCATCGTCATTTAAGTTTTCTGCTATTGCTCCGACTGATACATTATTGAATGACTCTGCTGGAGAATGAATATTTGTGAATTCGCAACTGTGAAAATTGGAATCGTTACCAGGATTGAAAAAATGGTTTGGATAGTTATGTAAGGAATTCGGATTATCTCGCATTTCTATCATCTCAGCTTTATCTAAGTTGCCTGTTGAAATAAAAAAAAGTATATTTAATTCATGGGCTAATTTATCCAATAAAAATGCTTGTTCCGAAATACTTTCGTTATATAACTTGCAATATGATTCATTAATCGATAGATTAAATAGTTTAATGTTGTTAGCAGCAGCATCCCGAATAATATTTTCCAGATCAATTATACTATAATTGCCATTTTCGTTTTCTAATACTTTGATTGGAACAATCTTAACTGCCGATTTATATTTATCTGAAGCTATATCATAAAAATCGGTACCTAAAGCAGCAAGCATTGCAATACTTGTACCATGGCCTTCAAGGTCCAATATTGGTAAAGGGTCAATTGGATTTGTTAGATCATAGTTGAAGTTCTCAATAACGTTTCTTAAAACTGAGTTTTGCTGTACTCCTGTATCTATAATTCCTACTAATGTAGCACCTTCAATTGGTGATATCTCAAAGCTTTCTCTCCTCTTTTCAATACTATATCTATCTGGTCCAATTTTGTATGTATGACTTTGAACCTTGTAGAAGATGTCAAAATTATCAACAATGGTTTCGATTAAATGGTTTGGGGAATTCTTAAGTGTAATAAATGAATATTCATATTTAATTTCATAACTGAAAGAATCACTTGATGCCTTTGTTGATTCCAGTAGTTCAATTAATTGATTTGAAATATTATGAATTTCATTTGTAAGTTCTGTATTGTCAACTAAATCTAAAATTATATTTTCTGAATTGTATCCTTGAATAATCATGCTTGAATCGAGCAATTCAAATTTCTCGATATGGACAAGTAGGTAATAATCTGTTCCCAGAGGATTAAATCCTTCTTCTGTTTCAATGAAAAAGGAGATATGATCTTTAAACGTTTCTAAAGCCTCTTCGTCAACAACGGCTAATAATATAACTTTATTGAAATATTCAAATCTTATTGGTGAAAGACCATATTCAGTTCTAAATTTTTTCTGTAGGTCTGGATTAAATACTCCATGAAAATAAATCTTTACATAGTCAATATGAGTAGGGAGCTGAATTGTCCTTTTTTCATGTCTTATTTGAATAGCATTTTGAAAAAGGGTAAGACTTTTTCTTAAAGACTTCTTTTTCGGTTCATAATTTTTAACCTCAATTTCTTCTTCATCCTCTTCATCTTTATCTTTGGATGGCCCCATTCCTCTTTTTGGAAATTTCGTGATTGTTTTTATCTGATTTTTGAGAAGTAAATGAGGTTTTCTATTCTCTGCCATGTTTATCAGTTATTGATGATACGATTATCCAATTAAAATTTTGAAAATGCTATTCGGGTTTCGTACGTTATACCAAATATTATTTGGTATTGAACGTTGAACTACATCCATATGGTTTAGCATAAATCCAAAGTTATTAATATTTTGCATGTTGAACCTCTGTTTAATAAAAAATATAACTTATGGGGAAAGGGGGGGATAAACCAAAATTGGTTGGAAAAGGCCTCCTGCTAATGAGGAGTGTGCCTTGAAGTGAAAGATTGCGAATAGTTGAGGCACAAAAAACAGACAAAGAGTTTAAAAAGACTCAAAAGAAACAATGCTCCAACTTATCTGATAGGCCGGGAAAAATATATAAATCACGGAGTTACAAGTTATTCAAAGCAAAATTTACGAGATCAGGAGCCAGCGTGTAATGCTAGTCCGCGATCTGGCAGGAATTTACAATGTAGAAACACGGGTATTTAACCAAGCTGTTAAATGTAATATGCAAAGGTTTCCTAACGATTTTATGGTTCAATTGACTGATGAAGGATTTCAAAATTGGAATCACAAATTGTGATAACCAATTCTTTTACGGAACTGGCAACGAAGCAAAACTGGCGGCCAAACACTGCAACCCAATAGGGTAAATCAAACCCAAAGAATGATTCTCGCCGGAAAACAAAATGCAGCATTAAAAATGCGATAAAATCATTATGCTTGGTGATTACAATATTTGCAATTCGCGATTCGCGAATTATAGAAAGTAATTATCAAGCTGATAAGCTTTCTCAGTTTTGCTGAACCAAGGAGTTTATTTTGTGCTGATCCAAGTAAGTTCACCCTTCTATTGGCACACTTTTGTAAGTAAGCTTGCCATAATATATAAGCATCATTGTCCCGGTTATCCAACCGGGTCAGAATAACTATTTTCGGGAATCCCTTTTCATCATTTATAAGAAATTGCCTTATGAATGGCTAATCCAGTTGGATTTGGGTCGGTATTTATTACGGTTTATCAACTACCAAGATGTTTCCCAATCAATAAGTATAATATTATGATTGAATACACTGCCAAACTACGCAAACAGACTGATGAATTAATAGACCGCATTGAGTCATCAGAAAGTAATGCCCTGAAAAAATCGATGGAAGCTTCGCTCGTTCTTGCTGAAGCATTTGATAAACTGAAACAATTTATCCTTTCTTACCAATTTAGAAATGAAATGGAAGAGATTACTTTTTTCAAAGAGATAAAACCCAAATTCTGTTATCGACTGATATATTACAGGAAGATTTATAATATTGAAATGAACCGTCCTGCAGGAGTGGAGAAACAGAAGGAGTATCTAAACGAACAATTGAACGAAATAAACAAGTATAATATCAAACGGCTGGATTTTATCCGCTACTACCGTTCAGGTGCCACTTACCTGGATTCGTTGTATTTCGTGCGGGGGAAGACAGATACGGAACAATATCTGGAAACCTTTTATTACGAACTTGATTCAAACTTCTCGACCAACTGCGATTTCAAAGTAGCAAAGATACTGTCGAACGATATGCTTATGGCCTACCTGATGCAGGAAATCGAACGGTTGAATAACAACGGACTTCCTTCTGTTTATTTCCGTTTCCCAACAATTAAACTGACCTGGCAAGGGAGTAAAACGGAACTGATGGAACAAATTTATTCCTGGGACAGCGCCAGCACTTTTGGAGAGGTGCCGCTAACACAACTAACTGATTACATTCAAAATGTCTTTAACATTCAACTCGATAAGAATTTATCCCGTGCATTCAGCGATATGAAAATCCGAAATGTTCCGTCTCCATTTTTAGACAAGCTAAAAGATGCACTGCTTAGGCGTATGGGCAGAAGAAAGTAAGTTTAATACCGAGTATTCTTTCATTTCTTTATGGCATTCTTTCTGCAAATAAATACTGTAACTCACTAATTATTAGCTCGTCTGAATCAATCATAGAAAAAACGATACCGACTTCCTGATTAACTCTGCAGATCGTCCATAACTTTACAGTAAATCAATTAGTTACTGTCATGTACATCGATCAGAAATATTTTGATTCATGGATGCAACGGCTCTTAAGCCAGTTTGAGCTTGTTCATAAAAAGCTTGACCGGATGGATAAGAAAGACATTGCAATAAATGATGAAATCCTGTTGGATAATCAGGATTTATGTCTCCTTTTGAAAGTCAGTAAGCGTACTTTGCAACGTTTCAGGAGCCTGGGAAAGCTTCCGTATAAAAGAATTGGAAAAAAGACTTATTATCTGGAGTCAGATGTACATCAATTTATTCAGAATGGTTTTTCCAAAATGTGAATAATCGGTATTATATGAGAGATAATATATTTTCGGTTTTCAATTAAATCTTAAGGAACATATTCACCAACCAGTCTTACCATTAAATCATTCAATTTTTCAACTTCAAATTCTCCAATAGTAGGTTCCAGGTGATCGTTACCAACTCCACTATCATCCGTTATAAAAACATAGGTTCCATTAGTCAATATGGCAAAAGAACGCATTAGATATTCTGTAGCCTTATCTATGCCAGAAGCTGTAATCGGTATTATTTTAATACCTTTTTCTGCGGCTTTGGTTAAATTTAATTCCAAACTTGAAATAACTTCCTGCGTGTAGTGAGGTGGAGCATCTAATAATAGAAACAATATGCGGGCAGAAGCATTACCGTTCCACGAATTTTGTGTAATGGCAACATCCAGGGCAGAATGCACAGCCTCAGGAAAATCGCCCCCACCTTCTGCAGACTGGTTTGATATAAAAGAAATCAGGCTTGTTTCATCAGTAGTAAAATTGAAAGGGCGGGTTATGTATTCATCTCCTTCATCCCTGTAAAACACCGATCCAAAACGCATTTCCAATTTAGGATTGTTTTGTTTTATCCGTTCAATTACATTGTTTAATTCAGCTTTTAAATAATTAATTTCATCCCCCATCGAACCTGTCGCGTCAACTGCAAAATATATATCAATTATTTTTTTGTTTTCTATAGTTTTATTTAGGTACACTTTGTTTATGCCCCGGGCATACTCTAAAGCATCTACAATTTCTTCAGTATCTTCAAACTTAACTTTGGCAGTTAGTCCGCCAAGATCCAAATCCGACCATAATGTGGCTTTCCCTTTATTATCTGTTTTGGTTTTCCAAACTTCTACCTCACCGGATAGGAGACTGATTTCAGCGTTTGCTACCAATGACTCATTTTTATCGGCAACCACAAAACTGTACCTTTTTATTTCTTTTAAGTTCCATTTATTTACATCTTCATAATACTCCTGATTATTTAACAAGTTATTCCAGAAATCCCAGTTGTCGAGGTCGTTCCATTCGCCAGCAGTTAAAATCCCCGGTTCGAATTGCCCATTTGGATTTCCGCCTCCCCAATCGCCGGTACTTGTAGTTGATCCCATGCCAGCAGATCCTGAGTATGCATCAGATAAAGTAATATAGGCCCCATCTGAACCAGTTCTTGTATCAGGCGATTCAGGTTCAGTTACCTTCTCAAACAAACTTGTTTTACCGCTTGCCGTTTTTTTCCCAATTGTATCTTCATCTTTCCAACAACCCCACATCAATGTTACGATTAGCAGTAAGGCTAATCTTATTAATCCGTTTATTCGTATCATAATAGGTAGGTATTTAATTTTAGAGCAATGCGAAAGCAAAAAGGTTGCGTCCCCCAACAAAAATATTTATTATGCTCAAACAAAATCAATGTTATTTGTAAATGCTTTTTGAAAATGAGTAGATTTTTTATTTGACACAGAAGATTGTAATATCAAATGCAAACTATTATATATAAAATGGATTCTTTCCTGAAGGTTCAGACTCTGAATTTTGCTTTGGGCTCAGATATTTCAATCGCCTTTTTTTCATTGGAAGTATTGGAATTTTGAGAAATTGTCTTGTTGTTTTGCATATCTGTATTCGATACATCTTCTCCAATGGTTGCCTGAATTTTCCTGTCCAGCGTAGCCAAATCACTTTTTAATTTTCTGAGTTCATCTTCCTTTCTCCACTGGCTGTTAATTACTTCCTTCAGGACAGGAATGTCGTTTGCCGCTTTCTCAGTAAGCCGTGCCTGATTGTCAATTAAAAATGGAATACGTTCCAAAGCCTTCAAAAAACTGGTTGCCGCCAATTTTGGGTCTTTGGCAATATGCCCGTTGTTGTAAGTGTATTTGATTCCGCTTTCTCCTTCCACAAAAAAGCGGTTTTCTTTAAAATCAAAACCATCTTTCATGCTCGCCTCGGTCTTAACAAGGATATGAAACCCATACAAACTCCCGATTTTTCGGTATTCTTCATTGGTTCGGGCGCTTTCGCTGATTTCATTTAGTTTTGATCCAATCTCTTTTGGATCGGAACGTTTTACTCCATCCAACAGAACTGGGTTAAGAATGTTTCCTGATTCGTCTTTCTTAATCCTGCTGGTAAGCAAATCCCAGTCTTTTTGCATTCGCGAAATTGTTTCTGAATTTTTATCCATGCTTTGCTGAATATCTTCCAAACGGAAACCGGCAGATGATTTACTCCGGTTAAAAGCCTGTCTTTCGCTTTCAAGCGCAATAATCTTTTTTTCCAGTTTAGCCTTTTCCAATAAGTCAGTATTGCCGGAAAGAATAGCGACATACTCCGAAAAATTCATACCCGATTTCTCGTCCATACTGCCCTCGTCGATGGTTCTTTTTCCAAGGCTGTTGGTTTTTAACTGGCGGATGAAAAGCTGCTTATTATGCAACAGGTTGAATTTATACGAATCCAGGCTTTTCTCAACTGCATAAATAATCACATCCACCTTGTTATCCGCAAAGAACCTGGCAATCTCGTTGCCTTTTCGGATTGCCCGACCTTCCCTTTGTTCTAAATCCGATGGCCGCCATGGAGAATCCAGATGATGAATGGCTACCGCCCGTTTCTGGGCATTAACACCTGTCCCCAACATATCTGTCGAGCCAAACAGTACACGGATGCGGCCTTCGTTCATCGCTTCAATCATGTTTTTTCGCGCATTCTCTGTTTTGGCTTCCTGGATGAACCGTATTTCGTGAGCAGGAATACGATGATCTTCGATCAGTTTCCGTTTTATTTCGCTGTAAGGTGTCCACTCGCCGGGCTTGTAAGTACCCAGATCGGAAAAAACAAACTGAGTTCCCTTATAGTCGCTATACTGCCGGTAATAAGAAGCTATCTGCGCAGCACAATGCGAAGATTTATTATCCACATGGTCATCGTAATGCGGGCTTATCATTCGCATGTCCAGTGACATTTTTCGGGCATAGTCGGTTGCAATCAGCATCTTTGCTTTTTCTTCCTGCTGTGAGAGCGGTGTACGTCCGAGGATTGTTGCATCGCCGTTTTTTGCGAATGCAACCAGCTTTTGAATAAACCGTTCCTGTTGCGGAGTAGGGGGGATATTATGCAGAACTTCATTCTTTTCAGGCCGGTCAATACCAATATCCTTTGCAGTCCGGTAATCGGTAATTTCGTTGTAAAAAGCTGCCAGTTCCGGAACTTTTATAAAATACCGGAAACGTTCTTTCTGAACAATCTCGTTGGTTACTGAAAATTCATAATCAGTTGTCTTTTTTGCATAAACAGCAGCCCAGGCATCAAAGGTTTTAATCTGCTGGCGTTCTATTTCTTTAGGGCGGAGGTATTTAAACAAGAGGAACAACTCGGTTAAAGAATTGGAAATGGTTGTTCCAGATAGAAAAGTTGCTCCCAAATCTTTGCCTGTCCGCTCCTGAATAGTCCGAATGGCAAACAGCATATTCAACGCCCGCTGGCTGCCCTGCGGGTTTCCCATCCCGGCAACCCTGTCATGTCGGGTGTTGAACATCAGGTTTTTAAACCGGTGGCTTTCATCCACAAACAGGTGGTCTATTCCCATCATTTTAAAATCCACTACCTCATCTTTCCTGTTTTCTATATCGTGGGTAATTGATTTCAGTTTTACTTCAAGGTTTTGCTGCCGTTTTATTAAACCTTTCAGCATTCCACGCGAAACTTCGCCGCCTTGTCTTCTTACGATTTCCAGGTTTTCTTCCACGCTGTCAAGCTCTGACTGCAAAATCTGCTTTTGCACCTCAGGCGACTGGGGTATCATCCCAAATTGATCGTGGGTCAGGATAACAGCGTCCCAGGAGTTATTTTTTATTTCATTGAAGATTTTCATTCGTTTGTCAGGGCTAAAGTCCTGTTTCCCCGGATACAGGATTTTGGCATGAGGATACGCTGTCCGGAAGGTTTGGGAGATTTCATGGATATTGGCTTTCAATCCAACGATCATAGGCTTATTGGCCAGTTGCAAACGTTTCATTTCATAAGCGGCGCAACACATAATCAGCGTTTTGCCGGAACCTACTTCGTGGTCGCAAATTCCACCACCGTTTTGTTTCAGCATCCAGATCGCATCCTTCTGGCTCGAATACAAGCTGGTTATCCCCAATGCCTTAAGGTCAAGTCCGTGAAAAGTTTGGTGTGAGCCATCGTATTTGGGGCGCACATAACAGTTGTAAGTTGAGTTGTATAAACCGGACAGGTTTTGTTTGAACGCGGGGCTTTGTTCATTCAGCCAGTCGGTAAAGCCGTTCCGTATTTCGTCGATTTTGCTGTTGGCTAGTTGAATGGCCTCACCGTCCCTGACTTTTACCTCTTTATCATCAACAACAATGTTTTTGGTGATGTCGGGCGTCGTATTCAGGAGTGCATGTTTCATCAACGCAATTCCGTCGTACAGGCGGCTTTGCGATTTGACGGCAAACTTCTCGTAGATATTGGCATTGGTAAACTGAGCTTTTACCGAAAATTCATCAACAGACTCCGAATAGTGAATATCAACACCTGTTTTAAACAGGTGTGAAGCGTACTGGCGGTAAATGTCTGTCGGAACCCAGCGTTCCCCAAAATTAAAATCCAGTTCTTCAAAAGGGATGGGGTGGGGAATGGCATTTTGCAATGCTTTTAAAGATTCCTGTGCGTTGGCATCATTGGGTTGTCGTGAAAGATAACCTTCAATATCATTGACTTTTTCGACTACATTTCCGGCAATAAATTTGTCGGCTACTTCATAGTTCCGGATGAGCGGGTTAAAATAGATTCTTCCGTGAAGTTCCTGAATCAGTTCCTCCCGGTTTTTTTCGTTCAGCAGGGACAACATATAATCCATTCTTACTTCGCCATACCTATTCAGTGAAGCGGCAAGTGCTTCTTCTGAGGTTTCCACCCGCTCCAGTTTTTTGGCGTTAAAAGCAACTGGCTGGTGAAAAATATCGGCTTTTACCAGTTCCCCGTTTACACCCCGCTCCAGTGCCAATACTTCGTTCGCCCCGGAATCCATTTTCAGCAAGCCAAGGTTTTTGGGGTCGTTCAGATTTCCGTACTTCCTGATAAAATCGTCATAATAACTGTTTAGAAGGTTGCGGTTTGCTGCATCTTCCTTAAAGCTTACTGCCTCATTGTTGTACAATTGATGATAAGTGTCCCTGATTTGAATAAAAAGTAAGGCTTTTGCTTCCTGTCCTGGGTTCAGTTTTAATTGTTCGAATATGGCAGTCTCACCATCACGTTCTTTTAAAAATCCAAGCTGGTTTCTGTCTTTAACCAGTGAACCTGATTTATGGTGATTGTATAATTCCCCGTGAAATGGTCTGATGTCCGGTTTTGAAGAGATGATTTCTTTGGTTTGTTTCCCGTTTAACAGGGTTGGTTGCTCAAACAGGTTTAATTGCTGGGCTCGGGGTTTTGTGCCATTCCGTTTCCGGGAAGGACTTTGTTGGCTACGTTCCTCCAGACTAAAACCAAAGAGATCGTATAAAGTGAGTATGGGTTCTGATTCGGTTAGCTTGTTCTCAATCTTGCTTGGAAATGATACCACTATTGTTTTTTTGCCGGAAGCTGTTTGATGAAACAGATCAACATTGAGTCTTTCCCTGAAATCAGTTTCAAGCATTTTACGCATATCCGAAGCTATTTCCCGGATTCCGTCTCTGTGAATGAAAATCTGAGCAGGTTTTCCATATGGGTCGGTATGAATAAACCCTTCGGTGTGCACAACTCTTTGAAGATTGTTGAAATAGTTGTTATTGAACACTCCGCTTGAAAGCTTTTCGCTTCGGATAAAATCTTTCTCTTTTTGTGTTAGCCGGTTCTTCGCTGAATCTTTCTGAAGGATAATCAAATCGCTGCCCACTTCGGTCCCGGCATAATCACTGAAAAGGTTATTGGGCAGCCGGACTGCTGAAATTAGTCGGCTATTATCCATCAGTAGTTGCCGTACAGGTTCATTTTGGGGTGAGTTCATTACCCCCTGCGAAGTGATGAAAGCCAGAACCCCGCCTTCCCGAAGCGTTTCTACTCCCTTTAGAAAGAAATAATTGTGGATACTTCGGGAAGCCTGTTGTTTTACTTTGTCCCTGCTTTTCAAAAACGATGCATCGAAAGCTGCCACATTGCCAAATGGGATATTGGAGGAAACCACATCGAAATGGTTATTGTAGCGGCTTTCAATCTCTTCAAAACCGGCAACCCTGATCTTATCTTCCGGATAAAGTTTTGATAGTATTTTGCCGGTGAGTAAATCCTTCTCAAAACCGGTTACAGAAAGCCCTTCATTCTGATTTTTAAAAGCGGAGATAAAAGCTCCCAATCCTGCTGAAGGGTCAAGGAAACGTTCGGGAGACACCTGGTTTTCTTTTAGCGTTTCTGCAAGTACCTGTACTATTTCAGGAGGCGTATAAAAGGCGGTCAGAATGGAATTTTTCAGGCTGCCCACGTATTGTTTGTACTCTTGTTCCGACCGGGAATCCCATTTCAGCACATCATGTAATTCGGTCACCAAAGGGAACAACCCAACTTCCGAGTTTGGCCAGTAAGCAATGTCTGACAGACTTTCTGCCGGGTTGAGGATGCATTTTAAAGCACCGAATCCAGAATATTGTTTCAGTGCTTCCTGTTCTTCGATTGTCGGGCTTCGTTTCCCATTTTCAAGCTGAAAGACAAGTTTTATTGTCTCGATGTTGGCCCGAAGATGTTTTTCTTTATTGAAGCTCATGGTCTTCCAGCCAGATTGAGATTGTCCCGGTCAACTCGCTGTATAATCCACTAAACTCAGGGCTGAAAGCAAAGTCATCGGTCAATTTGTATTTAGAGAAAATGGGTTCGACCTGGGGAAGTATTCGTATGGCAAACTCTTTGGCTAATCCCATCGGAATAAGTCTGGAGAATTCGTTCCACAGGATAGTAACCAGTGTATCGTGTTTCGAAAAGTGAAGGCCCCGATACAGGTCTTTGAGCGCCAGTTCTTCTGCTTCCTGTTGGGTATGTCCATTTTTTACTGCTTCCGAATAAGTCTTTGAAGCAAGGTCGCTACGGGCATTCAGCAAGTCTGTGTTTTCAGTTAACTCAGGATGACTTTCATATAAAAAATGTAAAAGCGATAGTTTAAACCAGGACAATTCCTGATAGCTTGTATTCATGGCTGTTTGATTTTGATGGTGAAATTTGAATATGGAAAGACGTTCAGGTTGTTTCCTGAACGTCTTGAATAAATCGGTAGCAACAATCTGCCTGACTACATGGAATGAACTTTCGAGTGGGTTCTTTTCTCGGCCTGATGCTCGGTAGGATTAACCTGCTCTTTTACCAATGGTTCTTTTAGTTGTTTGGTAGCTTCGTCGGTTTTACCTGCAGAATTCACAGCTACCTGTGTTTTGCTGTTATTGTCAGGAGTGACTTCAGCTCCTTTGGTTTGAGCTTTGTCGGGGTTCCATTTATAAAAATCGAGTTTCCCCTTTTCATCGTTGATCTTCACGTAGGCATTAAACTCCTGGCCTTCCTTGTCCTTCATCCCGGTAACATAAATGGTCTCCCGCTTTTCCAGCTTCTGCTTTTGTTCTTCGGTTAGCTCTTTCCCAAGGAGGGAATCAGGAATACGAACCTGTCTTTGGTCGTTTGCATTTTGGTTCTGTTCCTGCCGTGTGTCGAAACGAAAACCAATGCCCCGTTTATCAGCATCAACCTGTAGCCAGGCGCTGAATTCCTTTCCGCTGCGGGCTGTCATGCCTTCCATAAAAACTGCCCGACCTTCTGCCAGTTCTTTTTGCTGACTCTCATTCAGCTTTGCCCCTTTTATTTCCTCCGGAATGTTTATTTTATCGGCGCGGGCGGCGACAAGCTCATTGGTCAGTTTGTCGATGGAAAGGAATACCGGCGTTTTTTCCCCTTCTTTGTATTGCGGATGAAGAATCCGACCCGCATTGCCGGTTTGAAGCAGGTTTGTCTTGTCTTCATCGGTTAACTTAACACCAAAATACGGACGATCCAGTTCCGGTTTACTTCTAACCGCGTGAACAGCTACCTTAAAGTTTCCGTCTTCATCCTGCCGGAAGGCCAAACGCGCATCGGTGTGAATGGTAATGTTGTCGGTTTTGAGGGTAATGGGGATTAAATCCGGCGATTTCTGAAAATTCAGCATCGAATCCAGGTTCTTCGTGTTCTTCAGAAAGTCTTTCGATACCCCCAGCTTTTCCAATTGCGACCAGTCCACCTTACTTTCATCAATCAGGTTTGGGGTCTTTCCCTGCTTCTCTTCTTTTTGAAGATACTGCTCCGGCATGACTTCGTGCTTGCTGAGGGTTTCTTTGTTGGAAGGAACTTCGGGGTTTTGCAGCATCTTATCCAACACAACGGCAGTTTTTTCTGTCAGGTCGGCAGGCACTTTGAAAAACCGAAACTCGGTTGGGTTCTGGTATTGCCGGTGAAAATTGGAGAAGAAATTTTCCAGCGGGTTTCCGTACTTGTCGATTTTCAAAAAGCTGGCGGCATTGGCCTGGTTGGGAAGTTCGGTTTGCAGCTTGCCATTTTCATCAAAACCGCTAACTGCACGTAGTTTGCTCTCTTTTTGTTCTTTGACCAGTAATACATTCTGGTCGTTCATTTCTTGTTTCATAATACATTGCTTTTAATGATTTAAAAGCTAATGTACCAGTGTTTTTTCTGAAAATATTGGTTTTCAGGGAAGGTGGCAGTGTTTGGCGTTGAAGGGGTTGGGTGTGGCGTTTATGTAGGAATTTCTGTTGATGTATTTTGGAAAATAGTATCAGAATGGCTTCGTGATTATCTTTTTATAGTGTTTGATTATTCTTCTATTAGCTCAATATTATTAATCAAATTAATAGCACCCTCAAAATCAAAATATCTTTCTTTCACAATTTCGCATTTATACTTCATAGGCAGATATGAACCCCATTTTGAAAACCCGATTAATGATTCATTTTTTTCAAGTTCTGGGATTAAGTAGTTGTCAATATCATGATATACTTTATTAACATCTTGAATCATTGTTTTTAATTCAGATTTAGCCATGTATATTTCTAAAGAACTACTATGGTCGTCAATAGAAATATTTCGCTTTGTCAGACCTATCAAAAAACTCAAACTCTTATTTATTTTGGACCCCGTAAAAGTGAAAATCAGAAGTTTGCCTTCTTTTTCAATTAGTGGTCTTTCGTACATAAAATCATTGATTTGAAATCTTTTAAAGTCGTTCCTTAATTCATTCAAAACAGAGTTACTGTTTTTATCAAGTTCTGGATATGTTTCACCGCATTTTAAGATTCGTAACATTTCTTCCCTTATTCTTGGATGGATGTTTCCGCCGCCACCAAAGAACATTGGTTTTTTACCATCTCTTGCTGGAATTACAATAATCGTTCCGCCTTCGAAATCAATATCTACTATTTTCCAGATTTTTGCTGCAAGCAAAATATTCTCATCCATTTTCACCTGAGGTGAAAATGGGATATCACCAATTTTTTTCCCGGAATGAATTACTTTGAAGTTTGGCTCAGTTTTAAAAACGCTGTAAAATTCCCTGGTATTTACAATTTTCTCCCCCTCGATTCCGAGTATTAATTCACGTTGAATTTCCTCCAAGTAATCAGATTTTATTGCATCTTCAATAAGTGAGTTTAACTCCTGCTCTTCAAATGGGTGAAATGCGAAGTTGTTTTTTAACCTTTTTGTTAATTCAATTTGAGAACAACCAGACAATTGTTTAACAATGGACAATAACTGGTGTAATAAAATGTCATAAGGCTTCTGTGCTGTTTTAATTGGCTCTAAAAAATCTACTTTGTATAGAAGCCAACAAGCTAATGATTGTAATAAACTCCATTTATCAGTTGCATAAATATTTACAATGCTTTTTTCTCCTTCTTTCCGACCACTGCGTCCAATTCTTTGAACAAGGGAAGCGACGGAATGAGTCGAATCAATCTGAACAATTTTATCAACTGTTCCAATATCAATTCCAAGTTCAAGGGTTGAAGTGCAAGATATGCAAAAATTGAATCGCACATTATTTTTTGCAAAATGTTCGACACTTTCTCTAATTTCTTTGTCCACCGAGGAATGATGAGAATAATAAAATTTGTGTCCGTTTACTCTGTCCGATATTTTTCGAAGCTTTACTGCAACTTCTTCGGTTCTTCCCCTGCTATTTGGAAAGATTAAAACTTTATGGGAACATGTTTCTTTATATAAATCTTTCAATAAATCAAGTGATAATTCTGCAGTGCTATTGTGAAAATATTTGAATTTTGCTTCCGTTTCTTTTTTTGTCCTGTCAAGTAAGACTTTTGTATTTGTAACATCACCTGTCAATCGCTTAGCTTCAATGTAATTATCATCCCCAATGGTTGCAGACAATCCTATGGTGATAATTTTGGACTTATTTACCTCTTGAATTCTTGATAACAAAGACATTAACTGCAATCCTCTATCTACTCCTAAAAATGAATGTATTTCGTCAATCACAATATATTTTAGATTGCCAAACAATGTTGAAACATTATAAGGAGCGTTTACAAACATTGCTTCCAATGATTCGGGTGTGATTAAGACAATACCGTTGGGTTCTTTAATAAGATTAGTTTTCAGTGATTTTTTTGCTTCGCCGTGCCATTTAGTTACTTTTATTTCAAGGTCTTTGCACAGTTCCTCAATTCTAAAAAACTGATCGTTTATTAAAGCTATCAGTGGAGAAATGTAAAGAACCTGAACACCAGATTGATTGAAATCTGTTTTGGAAAGAATAGGTAAAAAAGCTGCTTCTGTCTTACCTGAAGCTGTTCGGGATGCAAGAATGTAATTATCATCTGTTGAAATGATTTTAGAAATGGCGGCCGCCTGAATAGGTCGCAAAGATTCCCACCGCTTATCGCGAATATATTTTCGAATCGGCTCCGATAATAATTGGTAAGACATTATAATTCTTCTATTGAGTCAAGAACACTTTCGTCAGGCCTTTCGTCTGAAATTTTGATTTCTGAAATCAACGTATTCTTGTCAGCTCCAGGGTTTTGCCGTAAGATGCTTAAAATATTCAGGAAATCCCTAATTACTTCACGAGGAGTTAAAAATTCATCTGCTCCGGGCTTGTTAAACATTTCTTCCATAAACAGTTGAATGTCATCTTCTGTAATACCAATATTAACTTTGTAATTGACATCAAAAATTTCTTTAAGCATCTTAAGCAAAACAAATACTTCGTTATGACTTAACGGTACAAGTTTTATTACTGGTTGCGCTAAATCACGGTATTGCGCCGTTTCATACTTATTGGTCTCCAATCTGGTTTTCAACGCATCATAGCTAAAGAGACCACGTCTTTCATTTTCTAAAAACTCTTTTGTACCAGCAAAATTTATAAATAGGTTAGAGACCTTGCCCTGAAAACAGTCGTTGAATATCGTCAGTATTTTCTCGTAATTTTTTGCTCTTACATTTGCAGTTGAAATTTTATAAAGATTAATTGCTTCATCAAGATTTATCATAAAACCGGCATACCCCATGCTGACAAATAAATGGGAGAAATTTTTGAGCATGTCGTAGTAGTTTAAATCATTAATAATCTCACGAACTCCCAAATCCTGCCGAGCTTCTGTTTTTGTTCGGTATTCTCCTTTCAGCCATCTAAGGGCACTCCTTCTTAAATACTCATCATTTTTTATATATCCCTCATAATATTTAATCACAACCACTCCAAAATCAAATCCTCCGGTCTCGGTTACCTCATTTACTGTTTGCATAATATTCTCTTGAATGAGATTCAAATAACGCTCATCTCTGATTTCAGTTAGTGGAATATTATTGAGTTGAGCAGTTTTGGTAACTACCTGTTCAATCCATCTGTCTAGTAGGGTTGGTAAAGCTCCGCCTTCTGGTTTTGTTTGGATTGCAACATTATCCATGATAGCACTATACAAAGCCACGGCTTTCCCGTCATTCGAATAAAGCCGGTTTTCGGGTGTAAAGTCAGCATTGGCAACAACAAATTTCTGTTTGATGGCAACAGTGTTTATTAGATGTAAAATGAAAGATTTTCCAGAGCCGAAATCTCCGATCCAAAACTTCACCATACTATGCCCATTTTTTACGTCATCGAGTGCTGATGTAAAGGCTTCTATTTCAAGCTTCCGTCCAACTGTTATATGTTGTACTCCAATTCTTGGAACTACGCCTCCTGAGAGAGAATTAATAATTGCGGTTGCTTCTTTTTCTTTTATTCTTAATGCCATAATTTATTTTGCTATTTCTTTAAAATAAGATTCTTCAATTACATAAGTCTCGTCGTTTTCTTCTATCAAAGATTCTCCGTCTAGATATTCTGAACACGCTTCATTTATGCTATCAATTAACTGATTTTTAAACATACCATTGTCTATTGCAAATTTATCTACTTCGTCATGCCGAATTTCGAAAGAATTTTCAATAAATTTTTTTAATAATTCTTCCTGCACTTTTCCCATTCGGATACCAGCGACAAATATTGAATTGATAGGGACAGGAGTTATTACATCAATTTCAGTTCCGTCAGTATTATCGAATGATTTATCTTCTGAAAAATCATCTCGTTCAGTTTCCAGATATCCATTCAATAATTCTACTGTTCCATCATGCTTTTGTTCAACTTCCTTTATTTTTGATTTGTCAAGTTGAATCCTCTTTCTTTTGGGGATATATATTTTTGCAATTTCTTCTAAGGCTCTTTCAATATCTGATGTCTTGATCAATTCAGTAATTATCCTTTTGAAATCGTTGAATTGTTCTTGTGTTTTAAATAACGATTTCTGAATTGTCTTTGTAAGTTCCTTGTTGTCAAATTTCATTGATTTTAAATCATAGTAGATGTATTTCGCATAGTATTTTAACGATTGTACTTTATCATAACTTGCAACGAATTTTGATGCTTCAAAGAAAATATTCTCTATGTTTGGGTTTTTCTGGTTCGTTTCTTCGAGATTTATTATTCCATTAATAAAAATATTTATTTCATTATTTTGGAACGAATCAGTAAGCTTCTTAAAATCAATTTTCCATCGATTGACATTTTGGGCGTTTAGTTCTATCAGGGTCTCCTTGCTAGGTGGTTTAATATTTTCCATATTAACAACGAGAAGTTCATTAACAAAGTCCCCAATAAGTTTATTGAAATTAGTTTGTACTCTTGTGCTATATTTTAGTAAAATTTCATCTGAGATCTTTCTATTATTAATGTATGCTGTTCTGACAACATTTTCAGTTCTCTTGAAAATACTGAGATAAATATCAGATTCAAAAGATTCAAAATAATCTTTTTTGCGTATCAATTCTGTATTTATCAATTCTGTAATATTATCAGTGATATTACTCACATTCCATTTTTGTTCTAACTCTTTTAAAACAAGACAATATAAGCGCATTACTTCTATCACACAATCTTCAATGGATAGAAAAACATTGGAGTTATGCCAAATTTTATTCAACCAATCGATTTCCTTTGGATTTAGTTTTAGTTGGTCTTTATACAAACTGCCAAGTTTATACGCATAAGGATTATGTTCAGAAAAACCATTTTCAAATTGAAATAGTGGATCGTCTAAATTTTTGAGTTTTTCAATTGAATAAGTGTCTTCTCTGTTACTTAATTCATCTTGTAAAATTCGTAAAGTATAATTCTTTGTTTTGGGGCAAATTTGACCTATCAACTTAAATTGTTCTTCAAGCAATTTTATATTCCTGTGATATTGATATTCTTTTAGGAAGTCAAAATATAAAATGAAAGCATAATTCGTATAACCTTGAATATCCACAAATTCCCCTTTTAAGACTTTCTTTTTAAAATAGGAATAGTATTTCTTTTGCTCTGAAGTAGCATAATTTATCTCATCATAGGAATAAACATATGAGTGACCCCAATATGGAGGTTGTAATGAAGTGCTTTCAAAAAGAGCTGAATGCTCTACGGATAAATCGAATTTTTCTAAACTTATATCAATAATTGATTGGTCTCGATTAGTAAATTCTTTTCGACTTGAAGATAGTGAGTCCTGTGTTTTAATTTCTTTTTTAATTGATTCACTATGTGTGTTTTGAGGGCTATCCTGCATCTTTTTTTTCAATGACTTATAATTCCTATTATACTTGAGACTGAATTTTTCTTCGCTAACAGATGCGAATTTAACAAAGTCTATCCATCCAATTAGCACAGGAATAAATGTCCAACAAAATAGGATCGACAGTATTCCTTTCACTGTTTCTCCCAAATAAAACTTTTGAAAACCCAAAGCTCCCAAAAAGAACGACAGAAACTTTGTTAATGATAAACTTCTGTGCTTTTTTCCAGATTTATCCAGTACAGATGCAATAAAAATTGCTATTAGTAATCCTACGAGAATAGCTGGGAAAGAGCTTTTATCATTTGTCTCATTTGTAGTTAAATTATCTTCTTTTGGCTTTATTTCTTCAACCTGAATTTCCTGAAGAAATTGTTTGGCAGTGTACCCGACTTTATTTTTATACTCGATTTTTACCCAATAATTACCAGTATCTTCAATTAATTTTACGGTGTCACTTTTTGAAATAACAATCAAGGATTTATAGTTTGTTCCAGCTCCATCTCGAAGGTTCAAATCTGAAGTTGCAATGTAAATATCTGAAGCGTAGACATTAATCGATAAAAAAATGAAAAACAACAAATAAATAGAAACCTTAAAAGTGGACAATCGGCTTCTATTGCAAATATGAGCATGATTCGTATTACAATTCATTTGAGTTATATTAACATTTGCGCTAGTTCGTTTCCAATCTATTGATAATTATAGTCATTCAGATAATGTTTCGTCAATACCTTCTTTCCCCTCAAAACTCTCTAACTCTTTATTTACTTCATTCAGTAATTGCTGTTCTGTTGGTAGGTAAAGTTTATACTGGCTGGCAAAAATTTGCCGTTGTCCTTCAGGTAAAGTAAATCGTACAACTGCATCATTCTTACTGGCACAAAGCAAAATACCGATGGTCGGATTTTCATGTGGCAGCTTTTCAATGCGGTCGTAATAATTGACGTACATCTGCAACTGGCCAATATCCTGATGGGTGAGTTTGGTCGTTTTTATTTCTATAATTACAAAGCATTGTAACAGCCGGTTATAAAATACCAAATCCGCGAAAAATTCATCACCCTCAATATGTATTCGCTTTTGCCGAGCAACAAACGAAAACCCATTGCCCAACTCCAATAAAAACTCCTGCAAATGCGTGATGATGGCTGCTTCCAAATCCCTTTCGTAGTAAGAAGATTCTCTTTTCAATCCCAGAAATTCCAGAAACATCGGGTCTTTGATAATCTCTTTGGCATCCGAGGGTTGTTTTTCACTTTTTGCTACCGCCAGTACGCTTTCCTTGTTGTTACTTACCAAAAGGCGTTCGTACAGATTGCTGTAAATCTGCCGCTCCAATTGGCGCACGGTCCAGTTATTTTTTATTGTTTCAGCAATATAGAATTCCCTTTGCTCCGGGGCGTCCAAACGTATCAGCAACTTATATTGACTCCAGCTCAATTGCGAATACAGTGTATTCGTAATTGGAAAAGTACGGTAAAACTGTCGGAACAATTCGATTTGCCGTTTCGAAAAGCCGCTTCCAAACTCCGGTTCCAATTCGCCGGCAATGTATTCGGTGAGGTACTTTCCGTAATCTGCACGATCTTTTCCATCCTGTTCTTCTTCAAAAATACGTTTACCAATGTGCCAGTACATCAATGTCCGCTGATGATCAACCGCACGGACTGCGTTATCCCGCGACTGGGCGATAATGGACTTTATATCTGCTATTATTGATTGGTTTACCAGCATTATTTTGCTCAGAGAATTTAATTTTAGTTGAACGATAAATATACAAAATTACATAGTGACATTGCGGTTTGTTACTCACAACAATGCGTTAAAATGACATCCGTTTATTATTTCTTCTTAATCCGTTCCAGTTCATCCACAATTATTTGTGCCGTTTCTTCTTTTATCCGCCGATAGTTGTGTTCAATTTCCTTCTGCAAATGATTTTTTCCATCTTCATCGGTGAAATTTGTAATTACAGGGATTGGTTGGTATCCAGCTGTTTCTTTGGCCACTTTCTCATTGTCAACTACAATTTCGGCATGAAATATTTTCTGCTCGATTCGTTCGTCGAAATTGTCCGAAACCGCCCCGACAAAGACGCCTTGGGTGAGGTTGCTGATTTTTGACGCCGGAATAAGCGTATCCATCTGGGTGTTTATCGAAGTGGATTTATCCTGCCGGTTGATGGTCATCGACTGCCGTTTTTGAAGGACTTTCCCAAACCGCTCCGACAAAGTTTTAGCTGTTTCTCCAACCACCTGTCCGCTGAAAATATTGCCAACCGTATTCATTACGACCTTGGCCTCTTTGTCTCCATAATCGCGGTTTAGCTGCGAAAAGTCCTGAAATCCCAAACAAACAGCCACCTTGTTGCTCCGGGCCGTGGCAATCAGGTTGTCCAGTCCTCGAAAATAAATAGTTGGAAGTTCATCAATAATCACCGCACTTTTGAGTTGACCTTTCTTGTTTATCAGCTTTACAATGCGGGAATTGTACAAACCCAGTGCTGCGGAATAGATGTTCTGGCGGTCGGGGTTATTCCCCACGCAAAGGATTTTAGGCTCCTTCGGATTATTGATATCCAGTGTGAAATCGTTGCCCGACATTACCCAGTACAGTTGCGGTGAAATCATTCTCGAAAGCGGGATTTTTGCGCTGGCAATCTGTCCCTGCAACTGGTCTTGCGCGCCACCTTCCCAAGCATCGATGAATGGGGACAGATAGTTCTCCAGTTCAGGGTACGAAGTAAGAATAGTAAAAATGTCAGCGTACTTTTTATTCAGAAATTCGATGGCATGGGGGAAAGTGCAGTATTTCCCGTTTTGGTAGATTTTTAAATACCAGATAATCGAGGTAAGAAGGATAATCGGTGATTCGACAAAAAAGTCGCCTTGTTTTTGAATCCAGGTTTTGTTCAGGTTCAGCATGATGGTATAGGCTGATTCGTAAGCATCAGCAATATCGGTCATAAATTCAGGTGCAATCGGATTACACCGGTGGCTCCGCTCGGGGTTATCAAAATTTATCACGTAGAATTTAGGCAGAAACTCATATTTGTCCGTGTTTTTCAATAAAGTATTGTATGCAATAACACTCAGGTCATCAAACTTGAAATCGTAGATGTACATGCTGAAGCCTTTTTGAATTTGCTGTCTGATGTAATTGTTGATGATGGCATAAGACTTCCCGCTACCCGGAGTCCCTAGAACAATGCTTGCCCGGAACGGATTTACCACGTTAATCCACCCAACATAGGTTCTCCTTTTATAACTGAAGCGTGTGGGCAGGTTCACGGAATATTCGTTTTCCATTAACTGGGTTTCCTGCATAAACGATTCATTCTCCATGTTAAAAACATCCTCCATCAGGTTGTTTTTTATCAGGCGGCTCATCCATAACCCGGCTTTTAATAGGAAAATATATCCAACAGCCAAGGTAAGCACGTAAAAGCTGCATTTAAGAGATATTGGGTATTGTAGTCTCATAATAAAACCGGTGAAAAAGAACAGCAGAAACCCTGAAACCAAAAAGACAGATATTTTACCCCAGGTGATCTTTTCTTCTTTAACGCCTCTGATTCCCAGACATGAGATGGCAAGCAATCCAAAGCTCACGAGTTTTGTCCAGACAGGTTCTGAGAACAGGCCTGTATTTCTCTGGAAATTCAGCAGAATTTTGTCAATGACTGGTAGAGTTGCGTTCTGCTCTGACAGGAATTCATAACAAAACCAATAGATGTGAATGATAGGAATCAGGATGCTGACACCCCTAATCAATTCGATTATTTTGGCAAGGCTTCGTACATCGTCTTCGTTTTGCATAGCTTATAGTTTTCGTTTTCTTCTTTTCTTTCGCTTCATTCTTCGGATAAAGGCTTCCTCTTCAGGGTTCTCTCCACGGCTGTCGATAGTCAATAACCCGGACAAATTATCAAGCATTGAATCAGGAGCAAAAGTGGATTGAGGCGGTGCAAATTCCGCTGACTTTTCATATTCTGGCGTATGTTTTTCTTCGTTGAATTTCAGCTCAAAGGCATTGGCTGAGAATTCTTTTCCCAGACGGGAACCATTGAAAACGAACTTCTGCTGATGGTCGATAAAGGTTATGCCATAAATACGTCCCGATTCGTTTTCGCGGAACAAAACTGAAATCTGGTTTTTCAGAAGTTGCTTTTCAAAATCCGCCCTGCTTTTGCAGGATTCCAGCACTTTTGTAATTGTTGCCTTCGGGCTTTCCTTGAGGTTATTGGTTTTGATAAGCTCTTTCGTTTTTTCAATCCGTTTCTGAATGGCATCATTTCCGGCCTGTTTGCCAAACTTTGAAGATTTAATGGGTGCTGCGAAAACTTCACCTTTCTTGTTTAATGCGGCATAAACAATTCCGGAGTACAGTTTTCCACGGTGTTCACCTTTCACTTCAGCAACATGCACGTTATAGACTGAAAGCAAAGCCTTGTATTCGTTGAAGGATTGGAAATGCCATGACAGTGATACTGTCCGGACAACATTGGCTATTTGCTGCTTGATATTGCCTTTCTTCGAGTCAACTGCTTTTAATGAATAACCTTCTGCTTTTTGTTTTTCATTGGCCGGAATCAGTCCGTATTTCTGTTCCAAGTCACGGCAAATCCGCATGGACAAACGATGCTGAAAATTATCCCGGATCATCTTCCCTGTTTCATCCACCTTGACGGAAACGATATGGATATGGTGGCGGTCGATGTCCTCGTGTTTGAAAACAACAAAAGGTTGATTTCTGTAACCCAGTTTTTGCATATACTCTTCTGCAATTTGTGCCAACTGTTCATTGCTTAATTTGTCCTTTGGATCAGGGTTTAAAGAGATGTGGATAACCGGATTTTCCGTTCTATTATTGGCCATTAAGTAAGCTTCGAACGAACGAGTACAAATCCCGATGCTGAAATTTCCGTCCCTAGGCTCAACCATATTGTTGGTGAAAATCACTTTGGCGCCACCGGCATTTACCTTTTGATGGTTGTATGCCAGGGCACTGTACAACGAACTTCCCGAACTTATTTTTGCAACCATTTCTCCTCAAATTCACAGGTTAAGTCCATTACCTGTTTGTTGACAGCAACTAGTTGCAGAGTCGCTTTTTCCAGTTGGCCTAAAAATGCCAGTGCCTTTTTCTCCGAAAAATTGTTCTTGATGACTTTGGTCACTTGGTTATAATTTACACCGATTGCCCGCAACTGTCCATAAAAATTGGTTAAACGCATGTAAAAATCGGATGTCCCTTTGTCAATTTTTACCACTTTCACCTGCTTTTCAAACAGGCAGACCGTAATAAAGTGGGCTTTGACTTTCATTCCCGAAGCTTCAAACAGCGATAAAAACCGGGCGTTGTCTTCATCGTTTAGGTTAATTGAGTAGCGATGGATGCGCGGATCTTTTTTCTGCTTTCGTCCGCCTTTGTGCTTTTTTCTGCTTTCAGTTGTCATTGTCATCTGTTTTTATTGCTTTAAACGTTCATAAAATGCTTATCAAAAATCACCGACTTCGGAGGGTGATTTTCCCCATCGGGGCAAGTGGTTTTCAGGCACTGAAAACGTTTTGAGGACCTCAAAACACAACTTGCCGTGTGCCTGTGCACACTCTTTTAGCGTTGGTAATTTTTAATGCTTGTCGCCCCATAATTCCAAGTCATTTTTCAGTGCAATTTTCTACTAGGTCAAAGGTATAGGGAGTGGTTTGATTGGTCATTATTCCGAAAAACGCCAAAAGCAGACAGTTGACGCCAAACAGTTCCAGCCACATTCCGAACCGGATTTTGGATGGGTTTTATCCCTTCATTTGCAGGAACAAAAACCTAATTAGTGGAATGAAACAACGAATATTCAAACAGACAAATAGGGGGTTATTTATTCTTTCAAACGAAAACCCCTGCGTTCAGTAACTTATTGATTCAGTTGTTCGATGACTGCAATAATTTAAGATTGGTTCGCTGAAGTATTTAAACGTTGGAACGCTTAAACAATTAAATGTTCAAACAGGCATTTAAGCGGTTGTTCAGGTATTCAATTGATTAGGCAATGAATTGATTAGTCGAAAAAACAATTGATAAAACAACAACATCATTAACCGATAAAATAAACAACATGGAAAAGGAAACATTATTTATTGCCTTCAGCACTCAAAAGGGAGGCGTGGGCAAATCGGCTTTTACCATTTTAATGTCGAGCTATCTGCATTATGTAATGGGATTAGAAATTGCCGTTGTGGATTGTGATTACCCACAACACAGCATTGCTGAAATGCGCCAGCGCGATATGGAACAGGTGATGAAGGACAATTTTTATAAGCAGATGGCCTATAACCAGTTTACATCGCTGAAACGAAAAGCCTACCCGGTTGAAAAGAGTCTACCGGGAAATGCCATTGCAACTGCCGGGAAATTGATAGACAAAGCGGCCAATCAACCCGACATTATCTTTTTCGACCTTCCGGGAACACTGAACAGCAAAGGCATTGTAAAAACACTGGCCGGAATGGATTATATTTTTTCTCCGGTCAGCGCTGATCGGGTGGTAATGGAGAGCACTTTGAAATTTGCATCCATGCTGAACGAAAACCTGATAAGTGTGGGGAAAAGTAATATCAAAGGGTTGTACATGATCTGGAATATGGTGGACGGACGGGAGAAAAGCGAACTCTATGAAGTTTATGAAAATGTGATTGGAGAATTAGGTTTGAATATCCTTAAAACCTTTGTACCCGATTCGAAACGTTTCCGGCGGGAACTTACCTCGGGTCACAGACCGGTTTTTCGTTCTACCTTGTTTCCTGCCCACAACACTTTACTAAAAGGCAGCAACCTTGACGCGCTGGCTACGGAAATTCTGCAAATAATTAAACAGTAAAATTATGGCACGGAAACAATATAATCCGGAAGAAATAGACGAGGACTTTTTAATCTCGACCATTCAGAACGACCAACAGGCATCAGAGCAAAAAAAAGAGAAAGCAACGAGTAAGCCAAAGGCTAAAAAGGCGGAAGTTTCTTCCGGCTACTTGTCTGTTTTTATCCGCCCAACCGACGGCAAAGCACGATTAGGAAAGCATGTACCTATCAGGCAGGAATACCACGAACGGATTCAAAAGATTGTGCGAGTAATCGGCAACGATGAAATTTCGATTTTCGATTACATCGACAATGTGCTAAACCAGCATTTTGAAGACTTCCAGGAGGACATCGTCAAACTTTACAACGAAAAGAACAAGGATATTTTTTGATCCCAAAACGGTATGATATGGCTGAAATTATTCTAGTTACCGCAATCCTGATTCTTTCTATCCTCCTGCTGAAAGGATGGAGCAAAACCGGAACGGCCTACAGTGAAAGAGAAAGTACACCTAAAAAATACAATCCGAAAGGAATTGTTGGTAAAAGTAAGTTTGTTCTGACTGTCGGGAAAAGTTCCGTGTCTGAAACCGATTCATCGGGCAAAATGGATATTGAAGTGCCGCTGGAATATGAGCTGGATATAAGTTCTGTTGAAGAACAGGAAGAATTGGAACAACTGGGGCTTCCTGTGGAATCTTTTTCCGACCTCACTTTTGAAGAAATGATGGAAGTGGTTAAAGAAGTTGGCAGCACCAAACCTCAAAATCCGGCAAAAACTGGTAAACTGCTTCACGAAAACGACAATACCCACTGGGTTGAACAAATGGCCTTCTCGTCCTTGGCTTATCAAAAGCGGATTGTTGAGCTGATTGATTTACATTTAGGGAAGCTGGGGCAGAATGAATTTAATCGATCTCCAAGTGATGATTTGGAAGAATTTGATATAGAGGATTATTTGGGGTAATTAATCTGTTTTAAAAGTTCAATAACAACTATTAAATCTTTTTGTAAAACATCAATATCAATTTTCAGCAAGTCTTTATAGCAATTGTAATGTCTTCCCTTGTTACATTTTTTCATTATTTGACCACTGCCACAGTAGCATAGGTCGTGCATCTTAAGTTTTTTTCTTTCAATTCTATGAAGCATTACTAGAGCAATCTGGTAATCATTATCGGTTTGGAGGATGTCTCGATAACCTTCAATAATACCTAGCTTATTGTGGGAATATTCATTTGTTTTATAATGTCCATTTATTTCAAAATATGAATTATTTTGAAAGTAGGGAATTACGATTTCCTTTACAAATAGATAAAGTGTATATATCTGCGTTTTTAGCAGAATTTGAGACTTTGCCTGGGTTGATAAGCAACAGGAGCCAGAATCAGAATAAATATGCCTGGAAACTTTTCTTGGTATTCGCTCTCCAGTTTCAAAAACTCTTGGAAAATGTTTTGGATATGGGGCTATTTCTATTGACACATCGTAAGAGTCATCCTTTGAAATAAACAATTCGCCATCAATTGAATTGTTTATTTCATTAAAGGATAGACTCGGATAATATTTAAGCACATCTGAAATTTGAGATTTAAGCTCCATAGGGTTTGGGGGTTATTAATGCTGCACCAAGGCTTTTATCTAAGTTGTTGCTTTTTTCTTCTTCGTCTTTATCCTCTCCTAATGGTAATCTATCACCAAACTGGTTGTTTCTTAATATTTCAGAAGCCTTTTTAAAGTTCTTTTCATCTTTGGCTCTGTCTAAGTCATTCAGCAAACTTTTTAATGTTGAGAGAAAATTATCCTTTCGAGTTAATGAATAAGTTTCAAACACGTTTTCATCTTTTGGTGTAGTTGGACGGAGACACTTAAATCCATTAACTTTATTTAGCTCCGCATCAATCTTACGGACAGTTTCCCTAAATGCTTTGTCGTCATTATCATCTTCAATATAGTTGTTAGCTGCCAAAATTGTAAGCTCGAAACCACCGGGTAATTTTAGACTCGTATTATTTAATTCACGATAGTTTTTCCAACCTTTTAAGTATCTGACAATTCTTTCCAATTGCGCGTTTTTAAGATTGTTAAACCATTTGTAAAATTCTTTAGGATCACTATCGGTCCAACCTTTTAATTTATGAGCTAGTTCAATTACATCATCAAGTTTGTAGTATATTGGCAAATCAATGTGATGACCATCACTGAAAATAACGCGGATACAGGTTGCCTTTTTAATTGGCTCTTTGTCGGTGTGGTCTTCAACTGCATTATAAACCCAATCATGCCATGTTTCTACTGACTGTTTGTTATCTTCGTCTTCCTTTTCAATAAAATAGACACCGAAATCCAAATCGTATTTTAGCAAAGTTTTATCATTCTCGTCAGTTTCAGGGATCGGATTAACTCCGGTATTCATTTCAAATGAACCCTGACCATGAAACTTAGGTTGTAGTTCATCTGGCTTGTTATCCTTAAACCAATCCCTGATTTTCTTTTTGATGTCATTTCTACTTGCTTTTAATTTCTCTTTGCGAGAATCAGTAAGCTTAACTGCTTTGTTGTACTTCGTAAATTCACTATGTAATACTGCCATTTTGATATAATTTTAAAATTCGTGATTAAGGTCATTACTAACCCATTTAAGATTATGATATTCGCCCCTAGTTTGTGGGTTTCTAACTGTATAATAACCTCCTGTCAACTTCTTTGAAGAGCCATTCTTTATGAACTTTAGTACATCTGTTCCAAAATGTGGAGGAAAACCAAGTTGTTGATTACCCTCATTCAAGTAATGATAGACAATCCGGTAATGGTGCTCGTCATCAGTCGTTTCAACAAACATCCCTTTACTATAAGATGGAGAAGATCTTTCCCCATTTTCTTTAAGAGTGAAGGAGGCAACTGAAATACGACTTCCATTTTGATTGATAATTTTTACATGTTTCCGTTGTCCTGTCTGTAATGCTCCATATTCATCAACGTAGCTGTATTTAAGAATACCCTCATACCTTCCTGAAAAATCATCTGTCCAGAAAAGCCATTTAAAGGGCTTAATATTCCACGCATATTTTGAAATAAGCAAAAGTAACATGCTCACCACACCAGATATGGCAAATGATAACTGCCAATGTGTTTTTGCTAGGTATAATGCAATAACAAAAGCGGCAATGACAGATATCAGAATGCTTGATTTGTAATAATTGAAAAAATTGTTCCTCATAAATTAATTTTTCTCCTTTCGAACTCCTTTAAATGGATCATTACTTGATGTTTTTACATCCAAAAACTTCCCAGTTTCAGCGTCACGCTTGGTCCAAAGGCCTGTTTGGGGATTTTTTACTTGAGAACGCTGTCTTATAGCTCCTTTTCTGCTTCTGTCTTTTGGTGGATTTGTTGCCATTTTTTTTATTTTTATAGATTATTAATTCGTTCCATTTATCTTATAATCGACGATGGCAGAAATTCCCGAAAAGAAATTCACTTTTTTAGAAAAGAAATTAATCATTGATATGTTAGGATGCATAACAGATAAAGAGTGGATTGATGTAATTAATCGATGCAAGAATGCTATTAAGCATAGAATTAGATATGCTGACTATGGTGCACATTCAGAAGCCGAATTATGTATGCCTGCTTTGGATTATTATATAAATGAGGCGATTACAAAAATTTATCTGTTTGATTGGTATTGGGATATTGAGAATATTAGACTCGAAAAGCATATGATAACCATAGCCAATAGTCTTATTTCAAGACAAGTAGATTCATATAAAAGGAAGAAAGACAAGAAAAAAGCAATAATTTATAATGATGAACTTGACTACGATTTATTTGAAGACATTTATGATGAGAGGGTAGACCAATTAATTGAATGCATTGAAAGGATAACTGCAGACGATTTTGACTTAAACTTTTATTGGGAGGCAATAAAGGAAAGTAAAAAGCCCAAAGAAATAGCTGAATTAATGGATATAGATGTACGGAAAGTTTATAAAAAGAACGACAAGCTTATTTATCAAGCAAGAACAAAATGCTTATCAAATTAATTTACAATGGATAAGAAAAAATACTTTAATACAATTTCCCAAATACACCTTGAAGGATGTCTTGATTTACCTGTAGAGGAATTGGAGTCTTTTGATAATTCGGTTAATTTAAGACATGTGAAATTCCAGTATTTTCAAGCAAAAAAGAGTTTGTTTAAGGAACGTAATAGCATTATTTTAGAGGAAGGAATCCAAAAAATAAAAGATAAAGTAAATCTGCTTTTAGAATTGCCAATCGAAACTCTTCAGGAAATGTTGCTACAACGCAGTCCTAATATGCAGTTTCGTAACTTCGAGAAGTTAGATAAGGACGAGCTGATAAAAATTCTTGAAGATTACATGCTGTTAGATGATTTAGAAAATGAAAATGAATAATTCACCACGAGAGCTTGCTCTTTCAATTTTAGACAAGTTTGGTATTGATGAGCCATATGAGATTGATATTGAGGATATTGTTTACGCAATGGAAATACCAATTCAATTCAAGCCTTTAACTGGATGTGAAGGGAGGATTATTCATGGGAAAAATAAATCCATTATTACCATAAATAGTAAAATTGACTTTGAGACTCGTATGAGATTTACAATAGCACATGAGCTTGGACATTATTTAATGCACAAAAGAAATCCTATCCAACACAGCGATGATATTTCTTCTTTATCATGGTTTAATAATAAAAGTAAATCCGGTATATCATTACAGGAATTTGAGGCAAACACTTTTGCGTCAGAATTATTATTGCCAACACATAAATTCTCGGAATTAATTCATGCCATTCCTTTTTCACCAGAACTTATCCGGAATATTTCTGACCAATATAATGTCAGTCGGTCTTCTGTAATCTATCGCTTTGTTGAAGATGGGAATCACCCAATATGTGTATTTTACACTCAAAACAATAAAGTACATTTCTGGCGAAGAGCAGATGGATTCAATTATAAAATTAAGGATATAACAAAACTACCACCTCCAACCGATTCTGTTGCAGCAGAATATTTTAACGAAAACACTATCTACCCAGTAAATGATTCAAAGCAAGTAATTGTTAAATCAACTTGGTTAGAAGTACCTGAAGATTACATAAATGATACTTTTTACGAATTCTGCTTAGTATACTCTGCCGCAAATTTGGCAATAAGTGTTATTTGGGAAGATTAAAATTCTTTTTTATGTAAAAACATCAATATGGCTTTGTACCTCAATTCGTAATTAGATACTAGTCCTCAAAATTAATAATTGGCAAATATTGCAGATAAATTCTTGCCATCTGTGCCAAACGCGGCCACTCGCTTCCATATACTCCACTTTTTATTTTTCAGTGATCTAAGCCTTTACATTTGGTTCCAGGCAGGAAAAAGTCTGCCCGAGTATAAACCAAATTCTGAAAAACATGAAGGAAAAGGATTACGGGTAGAGCCCCATTCTACCTTGTGGTTTCACCACATCGCCTCAAGAGATTTCATTAAAAAATTAGTAAAACCGCTTCTCTGATCTTAAACAGTGAAGCAAAAACAACAAATCATTATGGCAAAAATCAATTCATTAAAATCGATATTAACCCTGTTCTTTTCATTTTGGGTATTGGCATTGTTTGCACAAGGTGACGGTTCTGCCGGAATCACCGAAGCCACCAGCATGGTCACCTCGTATTTCGACCCGGCAACTAAGTTAATCTATGCCATCGGCGCCATTGTGGGCTTAATCGGCGGCGTGAAAGTGTATTCAAAATTTTCAAGCGGTGACCCGGATACCGGAAAAACCGCGGCCTCCTGGTTTGGCGCATGTATTTTCCTGATTGTCGCTGCAACCATCCTGCGTTCCTTCTTCCTGTAAAAGATATGACAGAATATTTCATCAATAAGGGAGTGAACAAACCAGCAGAATTTAAAGGTCTGCAAAGCCAGTACCTTTTCATTTTTGCAGGCGGACTGTTGGGTACATTCGTGGTTTTTATAATCATGTACCTTGCTGGGATAAACCAATGGGTTTGCATTTTCTCCGGGCTTGTTCTGGCTTTCATCGTCGTATGGCTGACTTTTTCCCTTAACCGGAAATTTGGCCGTTTCGGACTGATGAAACTCCAGGGCATCCGGACTTTCCCTCGCAGGATAATCAACCGGAAAAGTATTCTCAGGCTCTTCACAAAAACAAGAAAGGGGGCGGCATGAGAAGCATTTTAAAAACTGCGACGCTCGAAAGCAGGTTCCCTTTGCTGTCGGTTGAACAAGGTTGCATCATCAGCAAAGATGCTGATATCACTATTGCTTTTCTGGTTACACTGCCGGAATTGTTTACCGTCACTTCGGAAGAATACGAAGCCATTCATTCGGTCTGGAACAAAGCGATAAATGTTTTGCCCGATTATTCCATTGTTCACAAACAGGACTGGCACATCAAAGAAAGTTACCGACCAGAACAGCAGGAACAGGATTTAAGTTTTCTGAGTTCTTCGTTTGAACGCCATTTTAACGAACGTCCGTATTTAAACCACACCTCCTACCTTTTCCTGACGAAGACAACCAAAGAACGGAGCAGGCAGCAAAGTACGTTCAGTTCGCTGGGACGTGGCACTCTTCTTCCAAAAGAGATAAAGAATAAGGAATCCGTTTTGCGGTTCGTGGAAGCTGTGAACCAGTTTGAGCAAATCATCAATGACTGTGATTTTATCAGGTTCACAAGGCTTACACCGGAGCAAATTACCGGAACAGAAAAGGACCCGGGAATCGTTGAGAAGTATTTTTCACTTTCTCAGGAGCAAACCACCTGTCTGAAGGACATCGTGCTGAATCCGGGGGAAATGAAAATCGGGGATAATTCTCTGGTGCTTCATACCCTTTCGGATCTGGACGACCTGCCCGCAAAAGTGACCACCGACAGCCGGTACGAAAAACTTTCGACAGACCGCAGCAGTTGCCTGCTTTCCTATGCTTCACCGGTTGGCTTGTTGTTGTCGTGCAACCACATATACAACCAGTACATTTTTATTGACGATCATTCGGCCAATCTTGCCCGTTTTGAAAAGATGGCCCGGAACATGCACTCGCTTTCGAGGTACAGCCGTGCCAACCAGATCAACAAACAATGGCTGGAAGAGTACCTGAACGAAGCGCACAGCAATGGGCTGATTTCTGTTCGGGCGCATTTTAATGTGCTGGCATGGAGCGACAAACCGGAAGAACTGCGGCAGATTAAAAACGATGCCGGTTCTCAGATTGCGCTGATGGAATGCAAACCTCGTTACAACACGGTAGATGTTCCGACATTGTTTTGGGCGGGCATCCCCGGCAATGCGGCTGACTTCCCTTCCGAAGAATCGTTTTACACGTTCACAGAACAAGCCTTGTGCTTTTTTACAGGAGAAACCAATTACCGGGATTCCTTATCGCCTGTCGGGATAAAAATGGTCGACCGACTCACGGGAAAACCACTGCATCTCGATATTTCTGATTTGCCCATGAAAAAAGGGATCATCACCAACCGGAACAAATTCATCCTTGGACCTTCTGGAAGCGGAAAATCCTTTTTTACCAATCACATGGTCAGGCAATATTACGAACAGGGGACGCATGTGCTTCTGGTTGATACCGGGAACAGCTACAAAGGATTGTGTGATTTGATCCATTACAAAACCAGGGGCGAAGACGGGGTCTATTTTACCTACACCGAAGATAACCCGATTGCGTTTAACCCATTCTATACCGACGACGGAGTGTTTGACATTGAAAAAAAGGAGAGCATCAAAACGCTTATCCTTACACTCTGGAAAAATGAGGAAGAAGCGCCGACACGCTCGGAGGAGGTGGCTTTGTCGAATGCGGTGAGCCAGTATATCGAACGATTGAATCAGGATGGTAAGATAGCTCCGTCTTTTAATACATTTTATGAATTTGTCCGGGATGAGTATTCCGAGATGCTGCATCTGAAAAAGGTACGGGAAAAGGACTTTGACATTGCCAATTTCCTGAATGTTTTGGAACCGTATTATCGCGGTGGCGAGTATGATTATCTGCTGAATTCGGACAAACAAATGGATTTGCTTAGTAAGCGTTTTATTGTTTTCGAACTGGATAATATCAAAGACCACAAAGTGCTTTTCCCCATTGTGACCATCATCATCATGGAGGCTTTTATCAACAAAATGAGACGGTTGAAAGGCGTTCGAAAGATGATATTAATAGAGGAAGCGTGGAAGGCAATTGCCAAAGAAGGGATGGCGGAGTACATTAAATACCTGTTTAAAACCGTCCGGAAATTCTTTGGCGAGGCGGTCGTGGTCACACAGGAGGTGGATGATATTATCGCTTCAGAAATTGTCAAGGAAAGTATTATCAACAACTCCGATTGTAAAATCCTGCTTGACCAGCGCAAGTATATTAATAAGTTCGGCTCCATTCAGGAATTGCTTGGATTGAACGAAAAAGAAAAATCGCAGATTCTTTCCATCAATTTGGCCAACCATCCCCAGCGTAAATACAAAGAGGTATGGATTGGCCTGGGAGGTGTTCAGTCTGCGGTTTATGCCACCGAAGTTTCTCTGGAAGAGTATTACACTTATACGACCGAAGAAACCGAGAAACTGGAACTTGTCCGGTTAACCGAAAAACTGGACGGGAATATTGAACGGGCCATCAAACAACTGGCTGCCAGTAAGCGAAATGCTTAATGTTTCACGTTTAAAACAAGTAACATGAAAACAAGACTATTTATAGCCGGGCTGCTCATCATGCTCAGCACATTTAACCTGAAAGCCCAATTTGTAGTAACCGACCCGGTAAATCTTGTCCAAAGTATTGTCAACACTGCCAACGAAATTATACAAACATCAAACACGGTTTCCAATGTGATAAAGAACTTCCAGGAAGTAAAGAAGGTGTACGAACAGGGGAAAGAATATTACGACGCCTTAAAAGCCGTGAACAACCTGGTAAAGGATGCCCGGAAAGTTCAGGAAACCATTCTGATGGTTGGCGATATTGCTGATATCTACATCAATTCTTATCAACTGATGATTCAGGATGAAAATTTCACGCTGGAGGAATTAGGAGCCATTGCTTTTGGCTACACCAAACTGCTGGAAGAAAGCAGTAACCTTTTGCTCGACCTGAAAGGGATTGTCAATGCCAGTTCACTTTCCATGACTGACAAAGAACGCATTGATGTCATTGATGGCGTCTATACTTCTGTGCAGCGTTACCGGAATCTGGTGCGCTACTATACCAACAAGAACCTTTCTGTTTCTTATCTGAGAGCGCAAAAAAAAGGTGATGCGCAGCGGATGCTGTCGCTTTATGGCAATGCTGACGAAAGATACTGGTAATGGATTTCAATAACCTACATCAGATTCTTCGCAGCCTTTATGTGGAGATGATGCCTTTATGCAGCGAAATGGCTGGGGTGGCAAAAGGAATAGCCGGTTTGGGAGCGCTGCTTTATGTGGCTTCCCGTGTGTGGCAATCACTTGCCAGGACTGAGCCGATTGATGTTTATCCGCTTTTGCGACCCTTTGCCATTGGCTTTTGCATCATGTTCTTTCCTTCCTTCGTTTTGGGGACAATCAACACGGTGCTGAGCCCTGTGGTAAAGGGAACCAACCAGATGCTCCAATCCCAGACTTTTGATATGCAGAAATACCGCGACTTAAAAGAACAACTGGAAACCGAGGCCATGAAACGAAACCCGGAAACCGCCTTTCTGGTCAGCGATGAGGAGTTCGACAAAAAGCTGGATGAATTGGGCTGGAGCCCTTCTGACCTTGCTACCATGTCGGGAATGTACATTGAGCGGGGCATGTACAACATGAAAAGGAATATCCGCGATTTCTTCCGGGAAATTCTGGAACTGCTGTTTCAGGCGGCAGCTTTGGTTATTGATACCCTCCGCACCTTCTTTTTGATTGTACTTTCCATTCTTGGCCCCATTGCTTTTGCCATCAGTGTTTACGACGGGTTCCAGTCCTCCATGACACAATGGTTCTCGCGTTATGTCTCGGTTTATCTATGGCTTCCGGTTTCCGACCTGTTCAGTTCCATCCTTGCGCGGATTCAGGTTCTGATGTTACAATCCGATATTGACAAGCTTCAGGCAGACCCAACCTATTCCGTAGATGCCTCCAACGGGGTGTATATCGTGTTTATGGTTATCGGAATCATCGGGTACTTCACTATCCCAACAGTGGCAAACTGGATTATCATGGCCGGGGGTATGGGCAATTACGGGAAGAATGTCAGTTCATCAGCAAGCCAGGCAGGTTCTGTCGCAGCAGGCGTGGCCGGTGCATCTGCCGGGAATATAACAGGGAAACTTTTAAAAAAGTAAAAGGAATCAATTATGGAATTTAAATCATTAAAAAATATCGAAACGAGTTTCAGGCAGATTCGTCTTTTTGGGATTGTTTTTGTCATTCTGTGTGCAGGCATTACCGGTTATTCAGTTTTCAGCGCATATCGGTTTGCCGAAAAGCAACGGCAGAAAATCTATGTGCTGGACAAAGGAAAGTCGCTAATCCTTGCCCTTTCGCAGGATTTAGCACAGAACCGCCCGGTTGAGGCGAGGGAACACATCCGGCGTTTTCACGAACTGTTTTTCACGCTTTCGCCGGATAAAAACGCCATTGAATCCAACATCAACCGGGCGATGTTCCTGTCAGACAAAAGTGTATATACCTATTACAAGGATTTGGTTGAGAAGGGATATTTCAACCGCATTATTTCGGGGAACATCAATCAGACCCTTCAGGTTGACAGCGTTGTGGTTGATTTCAGGAACTATCCTTACCTGGCTTCCACTTACGCCCGGCAGGTTATCATCCGTGAAAGTAACATTACCGAGCGGAGCCTGGTTACCACCTGCGACCTGATTAATTCAGTGCGAAGCGATAACAATCCGCATGGCTTTACGATTGAGAATTTTACGGTGAAGGAAAACAGGGACATTCAAACCATCAACCGGTAGCCATGAGTGAAAAAATCAGCAAAGCCAGCCAGGTGCTGGATGATACCATTCGAAAAGCATGTGAACGGATTCCGCAAAAGAAACGCAAACCTGCCATATTCGGCTTATGCTTTCTTTTTGTTGCCATTTTTCCCTTCATGCTTTGGGATTCCTTCACTAATCAGGTACGGAAGGTGCCTGAAATCAAGCATATCAAATCGCTTGATTTACCACAGGACAGTTTAATTCATAAACTTAAAAATGTAATTCATGGACAAAAACAATAAAACTCTATTGAAACCGCAGCAAAAGCAACAGCTAAAAAAATATGCTGTTTTTGCACTGATGTTCGCGGTTTGTGGCGCGAGCCTCTGGCTTATTTTCAGGCCTTCTGAAAAAAGCAGTGAACCCAAAGGGACAACGGGTTTAAATACAGAACTGCCCATGCCCCGGGAAAGCAAACTGATAAAAGACAAAATCAGCGCTTTTGAACAGGAAAAACTTTTGGAGGAAAAACCGGTTCGCTCGCTGGATGAGTTTTCTGCAATGATTGGGCAGCATGAACCTGCAAAATTTGATTTATCGGTTACCAATAATAAAGCAGATAAACCAACTTTTGGAGAAAAGTATTCTGGCACGAAACAGCCCGCAAAAGCGATGCAGCATTCGGTGTCAGCCTACCACGGGATTAATCAAACGCTCGGTGATTTCTACGAAAAGCCCAAAGAAGATTCCGAAACAGAAAAGCTGAAAAAGGAAGTTGAAGACTTAAAAACTCAGCTTGCTCAGAAAGAACAACCCGTTCGAATGGATGAACAGCTAAAGCTGATGGAAAAGTCGTATCAATTGGCATCCAAATATATGCCAGAGTCATCCGGTTCGGTAATTACAAAGGAATCCTCACAAATAAATACTTCTTTACCAGTTACAAAATCAAAACAACCAACATTTTCAAAAGCAGTCAGGTCTGTTGCAGATCAAACGGTTTCGTCACTGGAACAGAATACCAGTGATTCCGCGTTTATCAGGCAGGTTTCACAACCCCGGAATTCTTCCTTTATAACCGGGGGAAATGAAAGCAAACAGAAAGACAGTAATACGGTTTGGGTATGTGTGAACAGTACCCAAACATTGGTTAACGGGCAAAACGTAAAACTTCGCCTGCTCGAAGCAGTAGAAGCCGGAGATATGGTACTTCCCGTGAATTCGCTTATCACGGGGATCGCACAGATTCAGGGGGAACGACTGCAAATAGCTGTCCATTCGCTGGAAAATAACGGCAATATCATTCCGGTTCAATTAACCGCTTATGATACTGATGGTCAGCCGGGATTGTTTATTCCCGGTTCTGCGGAAACAACTTCGTTAAAGGAAATCACTGCTTCCATGGGGCGCGATGCCGGAACAAGCATCAGCATTACACAAGGTACAACTGCCGGGCAACAATTGGCTGCCGATGTTGGGCGAAGTCTCATTCAGGGAACATCTCAGTATGTTTCGAAAAAGCTGCGGACAACCAAAGTAACTCTGAAAGCCGGGCATCGCCTGTTGCTAATGCCATCCAATTAAAATCAAATTGTTTAATCTTAAAGCTCCATCAAAATGAAACCAATAATTTTCGTCTTGCTTTTTACATCAACTTTCTCTCTTTTTGCACAAAACGATAACACAAAGGCTATCCCTGAAAACAATGTTATTCCCTCTTATTGCCTGGAAGTGACCTATGATAAAACAGTTCACCTGATTTTTCCATCCGGGATTGCCTATATTGATTTGGGCTCATCCAATATCATTGCAGGAAAAGCTGAGGGTGCCGGGAATGTAGTTCGGGTAAAAGCTGCGGTAAAAGACTTCCCAGAAGAAACCAATTTTTCCGTGATTACCGATGAAGGTAGTTTCTATTCCTTTATTGTGAACTATTCGGACAATCCGGAAAAGCTGAACATTGAAATGAAAGATTTTCTTCATGCTGAAAAGTTAGGCAATCAGCCTGAGAATTCGATGGAGGTATATCTTTCTGAATTAGGCGACCAGTCACCCCAGACCGTTCAGATGGCTATGGAAAGGATCTACAAAACAAACCGGAAAAGGATTAAACATTTAGATAGCAATCAGTTTGGAATTGAGTTTTCGCTCCGGGGTATTTTCTGCCATAACAGTCTGATATTCTTCCACACTGAAATCAAAAACACCTCTGACATTCCTTTTGATGTTGACTTCCTTGTGTTCAAAATTGTCGATAAAAAGGTGGTCAAACGGACAGCAATCCAGGAAACAATTATAGAACCAGTCCGGGCTTATAATTACATGACATCGATAAAGGGTAAGGAGGCAGAAAGTACCGTTTTTGCATTTAAGAAATTTACCATTCCGGATAAAAAACAACTGGTTGTCGAACTGTTCGAAAAGAATGGTGGCAGGCATCAGAAGTTTGTTATTCAGAACGGGGATTTGGTCAAGGCGAGGACAATTGGAAGATTGTAATAGTTTCTATTCTTGTACTGTATTCAAAAGAAAACATGAAAGGCAGCTTATAGTTGCCTTTTTTACATTTTATTTATCAAGTTCAGTGACAATTAAAAAATACCCTCCATCATGTTTCTTCTTGTCAAAAGATTTCATTATTCTTTTTTCTTTTATTTTTGAGCCAATCTTATGAGCTACAGACCATTCATCTGAGCATGGGTGAATTATTGGTTTAATCAAATTATTCGACTTTTCTTTACGTTTCACCTCCCATCTCCATTTCGGGGGACGCTCATTCTTATAATCTTCAAAATCCCATAATTCTATTAGCTCGGTCTCATTCTCTTGAGTATAAAATTCTGCTGTTTCCACCAATATGTGATACAAATAAATTCTTGACTCCTTAATTATTTCATTGGGAAAGTTATTGAATCCCATTCTTTTCCATATTTTTTCAGAACTTGCAGGAGCACAAAATAGTTGAGCAACTAACACTTCATCTTTAATAAACCTATCAAAACTACGTTGTAATAATAACTTACCAATTCCCTTTTTTCTCTCACTAGGTTTGACCTCCGCAATTTCTATATTGACAATGTTGTCAGAGTAATAGTATGAAAGAAAACCAATCGCAACATCATCTTTGGTAATGACTATGAGTCTATTTTTTCGAAATGAATTCTCAATCGTATCCATTTGACAGAAAAAGCCTTCATTCGACGAATGATCTTCCGTTTGCAGCCATTTCTTAATTTCTTCAAGATGCTGTAAGGTAGGATTGGACAATACTTTCAAATTCATAATTTACTGCTTTTGTATTTATTCAAAAATAATACGAATTCATTACTCTTAAGTGTTCTACCCAATGTTAAAATTCTGGCTTTTTGCTTCTTTTTCTTCGGTTAGGCTCATGGAAAAAGAAGCAGGGCGAAAAGCCCTGCTATAAGTAATCTCAATATTTTTATTCTGATCGCTTCTCCATAAAATTTTATAAGGTCAATAATCCAAAAAACATTGCCAGGGATACACCAACAACCAAAACGATCCCAAGGATTACAACAATCATATTCTTCGCAAATTCAATAAAGAACATGATGCCGATATAAGCCAACAAGCACCACCAAAAGCTTAATCTGGTGATATATGAAGCAATGGCAATGATAGTGAGTCTGAGAATCCACCGAACTGGTAAACTGTTGAATATTCCTTTCATAATAGGAAATTAAAAAATGGATAATTGTGTGCCTTTCTGCAATTGCCGATTAACTACAGAAATCCTATCGACAAATCCATTCTCCTTTGCAGCAAATCGAACCATTATTTCTAACGAGGAATCGGGATAATTATTCAAAAACCACACCAAAGTATGAGTCATAATCCAATGTGATTGATAAATTGTTCCTTGAGTATTTATGCCTTTGAATTCAAAATGGAAAACAGGAGTATAGATTTCTGACAAATCTTGATTTTCATACTCATTCCTGTTCTCATTATGAAATGGCAGATACTTCACTTTACATTGGTACTCAATCAATCCCTGTTTATACATGAAGATTTTATCATGCTTCCAGTCTTCATTAATATCGGCTAATTTCATCACCTTGTTTTTAATTTGTAAACTAATTGTCCGCCGTAACGGTAGGATATAATATCACTATGAATAGCTTCAGTCAGTTTATATACGGCATCATCAGAAGGTGTAGCGCCTTGCCAGAATACTCGTTTTTCAACTGAACTACAAATCGAGCAACATTCATTGTTACTTACAACCATGTGTACCTGATTCTGAATGAAAAACTCGAAATCAGTTGAATATTCAGCTTCCTTAATTTTTACGAATTTCTGTTTGATGATTGGATAATTTCCACCAAAACCTATGCGGATTCCGGAGGTGAGTGAGTTTTGTTTTTCGTTACTCACATTTTCAAAACTGTTATTTCTATTTTTCTTTTTCATGGTATTATCATTTAAAGTTATGCGTCTTTCCATCGGGTCGGTCGTTGTTGTTTTGGTGGCTTGAAAAGGTAGTGTTTGGGAATGCAGGTTTTTTCAGAAAATACTATCCGACGAAAGAGGATGGAGATTTTCTGCAAAACCGTAGGCTTGAACTTGCATACCCTCAAAACACGGATTTACCTTTGCCATCAGAACAGCAACACCGAACGGAAAGGCCTGATTTTAAATAGCACAAAGGAGAAAGAAAAACTTTTATATACATGATTTGAAATTAATAACGCCTTTTTCTAAAGGCCATTAAACGTTCTCCAAATCTTGATGGCGCGAGCAAAAACAAGTGTAGATGCAAAATGCAATGTAGCGAGGTCTGCCCGGAGGCAGGGCGAACGAAGTGGAATGAAGCATATACTCTTGTGCGCGGTGCTGAAGGTTACTGAATGAAAGAAATGTTCCGAACGGGTTCGGTGAAATGTGTGGAATGAAGTTACCGGAAGCACAGGAGCTTTATTTGAGAATCTTGATGGCGCGGGCAAAGGCAAGTGTAACAATTAAAGGAGCGGGTCAACCCGGGTTAGGGTGATTTAGCGAAATGAAGGAGTTACTCTTGCGCGGGATACCGGAGGCTTCTGAATGCAGGGAGTGAGGAACGAAAGACCGGAATGAAGGGGCTGGAGGTGGGGGATAAAAAGCTATCAAACATTCTCTAAAATCTTGGGCGGTGGAAAAAACAAGTGTAGAGACTGAATGAAAAGTAGCGATATCTGCCCGGAGGGCAGGGCGAGCGAAGTGAAATGAAGCATATATTCTTGTGCACGGTGCTGAAGGTTGCTGAATGAAAGACATGTTCCGAACGGGTTCGGATAAATGGATGGAATGAAGTTACCGAAAGCACAGGAACTTTTATTTGAGAATCTTGTAGGCGCGGGCAGAGGCAAGTGTAACGATTGAATGAGCGTGTCAACTAGGGTTAGGGTGACTTAGCGAAATGAAGGAGTTACTCTTGCGGGATAACGGAAGCTCCTGAACGTAGGGAGTGAGGAACGAAAGACCGGAATAAAGGGGCTGGAGGTAGGGGGATAAGAGGCATTAAGATTATTTGTGTATCACAACAACACATTGAAAGGTAAACATTCCTTCCGTGTTAAAGATTCTTTCACCGTTTCCATAAAAGCTTCAAGAACTTTTCTGTATTGTCGCTTTTTCAATTTCTCTCCTTTCATCAGTTCGATCAGGTTTTTGACAATTACTAAACCCAAACCTGCTCATTTATACAATCTGTAGCGGAATCAATGGTTTGTCGGCATCGTTCAAATCGGATAAGGATAAGTATGACCTAATTTCAGGATTAAAGATTGAAAGGGTGATTGAGTGGAGGAAGTGATCATTAAATCAGAACTAACTTATGCCTCGTCAATACAAATCCTGGTGAATGCGGTTTTCGTTCACTAGTTTTTCCAAATACAGAGTGGCTTCTTTTTCAGTTTTTTCTCCTGCCGTTTGTATAACCCGGCAAATGACTTGCCTCACCTCGTTTCCCATTGCCACCGATCCGCAAACGTACACATGCGCCCCACGATTTAGCCATTGGTAAAATTCATTGGCCTGTTCCTTAATTTTGTGCTGCACATAGATTTTTTCAGCCTGATCGCGCGAGAACGCCACATCAAGACGAGTCAGGTAATTATTTGCCAACCAATGTTCCCATTCTTTTTGGTAGAAGAAATCGAAATCCCGATACTTTTCCCCAAAAATCAACCAATTTTTACCCTGAAACTTTCTGTTTTCCTGTTCCTCCAGAAAAGCACGGAATGGTGCGATTCCTGTTCCAGCAGCGACCATAATCATTGGAACTTCTCCGGTTTGCATCCGGAATTGCTCGTTGGGTATCAGTTGTATATTTATTTTCTGACCAACTTCAATCCAGTGATTCAGGTACGAAGAACAGGCTCCCAACCGGATTCGCCCATTTTGCTCCGATTGAACCAGTTTGACGATCAGGTGAACTTCGCCCGGATGTTTCCGCTGACTGGAAGCAATGGAATAATACCGGGGCTGAAGCTTCCGGAGAACAGCAATCAAATCTTCCGGATTGCCCGAAAACGGGAATTTCACCATGACGTCCAGCACATCGTGGTGCCGAATAAAATCCTGCAACATTTTCCCGTCGGTCAACAGTTTTTCCAGTTTCGGATTCTGTGTTCGCTTTTGATAATTTTCCAGCAATTTTTTACTGATGGCGGTTAGTTCAAACTGCGTTGTGAGTAATTTCCGAAACGGAATTGACTTATTCTCAAATGAAATAACCTTTTCTGGCGATACGTTTAACTGTCTCAGGATTTGATCTGCTAATTCGTCCTGATTTTCAGGAAAAATGCCAACGGTATCTCCCGGCAAATAACGGAAATCGGAATCCTCAACTGCCAATGCGATATGATAGGTTTCAGTTGGTGAACCTTCATTTAACCGGAGCTTTTCTTTAACGATAGCAGGGTAGAGCCGATGCAGGTTTTCGGTGTCGATCTGAACAGGAGCCGATTCGGTTTTTCCTGAATATTTCCCAAGAACCTCAGACACCCAACCCGATGCAGCCTGGTGAAATTCCACATCGCAATCAACCCGCTGATGAAAGCGAATGGCGCCCAGTTCACCCAGCCGCTGGTCGATGTCTTTTCCGGTTTTGCAAAAATGCTCGTAACTGCTGTCGCCCAGCGCGCAAACGGCAAATTGCAGGTTGGTCAGCAATGGCGCATTTTCGGCAAACAGGTTTTTACAGAATTTTTGAGCCGAATAGGGTGGATCGCCTTCGCCCTGTGTGCTGACGACAATCAAAACCGACTTTTCATTCGTCAATTTCCGGAACTCATATTTTGCCATATCGCAGGCAGTTGCCGAAAGCCCGTTCTTTTTCAGGTACTTTTGCGCTTCTTTTGCAATAAACTCCGAATTGCCTGAATGACTTCCATATAAAACAACAATTTCGTCGGTTGGCCGATCGGTTGGTTTTCTGAATATTTTCTGGATTGCAGTTCCAAACATGGTTTTGTATTTCAATAGATGTATAAAATTCCGGTTACTGAAAGAGAGGTTTTTGCTGCTTCTTTCGTCGGCTTCGCCAAATCAGGAACCCGGTTACCGGTAGGGAAGCTGCGATTAAACTGGCGCAGAATGCCAGTATTTTACCGGCCAGCCCGGCAATCGCCCCCACATGGATGTCGTAATTCATGCGGGCAATTTTGTCGGCAACTGTTGTGTTACTTAATTTGCCATAAAGGTGAGTCACCTCAATTTCCTCCAATGTATATTGATCGAAATAGCGGTAATCGGCTTTCCAGTAGGTTTGATCGTCGGGATTGGCGGCCACTTCAATGGCCGAACTGTCGCTTTCAGGAATGTGAACTTCGAGCATTTTTACGGATGGATATTCTCTGGACATGCGTTCCCACAAAACATCAACAGCCGGAATTTCCGATTTTTGTGACGGAATGGAATCCACCGTTGCCATATAAAATTCAGTCAATTGTTTGCCTCCGGAAGCCAACCAGTAGGTTGACCGGGCAAACCACTGAAATCCCCAAACCAATCCGGTGAAAGTGATGAAAATTAGAATCCACGAGGCATAAAATCCAAGCACCCGGTGCAAATCAAGATTTGAGCGTTCGGAATTGGCCCACTTAATCGAGAAGGTTTGTTTGGTGAACCTGCCTTTTCGGGGCCACCACAAAATGATGCCGGTGATGAGCAGGATTACAAAAACCAGGGTTGCTGTGGCTACAATGGGTTGCCCGATGACAGGCGGAAGCCACAGGTAAAAATGCCCATTGACAATAATCCGGAAAAAATCCTTGCTCATGTCTTTTACTTTCAGCACTTCGCCCGAATAAGGGTTCAGATAAACCAGGTAATAATACTCCTCGCTGTAAAAAGTGGCGACAATCGCTTTCCCCGGTTCGCGGTAGGCAATACCGTGGATGTGTTTTTCGGGCAAAGCCTGCACCGCTATTTCCTGAAGTTTAGATGGTGGTAGTACCGGTTTTTCCTGAATTTCGACAAACTGATACGGGTTGGTTACCTGTTCAATCTCGTGCTGAAAAGCCAGCATACATCCGGTTATACCCAGAAAAGCGACAATAATTCCGGAGACGAATCCCAACCAGAGATGAAGTTTTCTTATTAGCTGTTTAAAAGTCATGTGTTGTCAATTTTTACAATGAAGGCTTGTGTTTTTAACTGATAAATTGAAATTCCATCCCTGCAAGCTGGACGGAATTTCAATGAAGCGATCAATCCGGAAATCCGGTTAAAAGCGGTAGGCGAGGCTTAACCTGAAGTTTCGCGGAGCTTCGGTCTGCCAGTAATAAGCGGGCAGGTAATCGTAATATCCGCCGCTGTACAGGTATTCATCCAGAATATTAAACACATTGGCAGTGATCTTAATTTTATCCTTTTCCCAGAAGATTCCACCGTCGAGCTTAAAATAATCGGGCAGGTTTTTGGTATTTTCGGTTTTGCTCCAGGTCGCAGTAGCACGGTCAGCCAGGTAAGTAAAACCAAGCGAAACCCCAGTGCCTTTCAGTGCACCGTTTTGCGCTTTGTAGCTGAGCCAACTGTTGGCAGTGTGTTTGGCAAATCCCGGAATCACATCGCCAACCCGAATGGATGTTACTCCCTCAGCAACTTCGGTTACTTTCGAATCAGTATAGGCGTAATTGGCAACCAGGTTAAGGCCGGGAAGGATCGTTCCGCGCAAATCGAATTCAACCCCTTTCGCTTCTTTCTCACCCAGTTCAATACTCAGGCCCGAGTTGGGGTCGCTGTTCGGATCGCCGGTGAGTTCGTTGTTTTTCACAATCCGGTAAATGGCCAGCGTAGTATTCCAGCGACCTTGATCCCAGTCTTTCTTGATCCCGAATTCGGTGTTGTTTCCTGTAATTGGCTGAACATCATTGCCATTGGCTAAGATACCTGATTGTGGCGTAAAAGCCTGATCGTAAAGCGCATAAACAGAAGTTTGTTTGTCAATTGAAGCGCTTAATCCCACGCGGGGAGAAAAGTGTTTGGCTTCAACAGGCGAGCCTCCGTAGGCCGATTGGCTCACAAACGTATATCTTCCGGCAAGCGTCAGCCTGATTTTGTTTTCCAGAAAACCCAGTTCATCCTGAAGATACAGCCCCGTGTACCTATGATCGATCAATCCGCCGCTGAGAACAGCTCGCGCCTCCAGATTAAGAGTACGGTCGGGAATAGGGTAGCCATTGACAGGCGCAGAATAGCTCGGTGAGGCTGTATTGAATTCAGCACCAACGGAATCCAATTGGTGATTCTGACTCCAGTCGGCCATGTAATTTTTTGTTCCAAGATCTATTCCGCTCAGAATACGGTGACTTACCGAACCCGTTTGCATTTTCCCGTTTACGAAAACCTGGCCCAAAGTCATTTCGCTTTTCGCATCCCAGAAGGAAACCGCACGGATCATCGTTCCGTCAGTATTTACTGCCGCAGGCCATAAATCACTTCCTTCCTGCAAATAATTGAAATAGGAAGCTTGTGCTGTTAATTTCCAGTTTTTGTTGATTTCGTGCTCAAAATTTAAGAACAAACTGTGGTCGTTTGTAATTGTTGGAGCGAGTCCGGGAGGTAAAGTAGTAAAATCAACAGGCAAAGTCGCATATCCTTCCGTAGAGAACACATAAAACGAACCAACATCCGACATTCTTGAATGTTGTAGCGTATATTCCATGGTTAATTTGCTGCGGTCGTCGAGTTGGTAAGAGATTACCGGGGCAATACTGTACCGGTTATTAAATTCGTTGGCACGGTGCGAGTTTTTATTCTGCCCAGCTACATTTAAGCGGTAGAGCAAACGCCCGTCTTTGCTTAATTTCCCGTCGAGATCGAGGGTGGCGCGATACAGATCGAAGCTTCCGGTGGTCAGCGTAAATTCACCTTTGGTGATCCCTGTTGGTTTCTTAGTTACCACATTGTATAAACCGCTGGGGTCGCCGTTGGCCAGCATAAAACCAGCTGGTCCTTTTACAAATTCGATATGGTCAACAAAACTCATATCTTCGGTAAGTGGTCCCCAATAAGAATTTACCACATTAAATCCGTTGCGAAAAGCCTGAATCTGCGACCCGCGCATGGTGATGTTGGTGTACATGTCGCCCCAATGCTCCACGCGGGTTGCCCCGCTCACATTCCTTAAAACGCCGTCGCTCATACTGATTATTTGCTGGTCTGCCAGAATTTTTCCGGTTACTACCTGAATATTTTGCGGCGTTTCCAGTATAGGACTCATCAACCGCATAGAAGAAGAAAGCGAATTGTCTTTATAGCTTCTGGATGCGGAAATAATTACTTCGTCCAGCTTTTGACTGGTTTCATTTAAAACGATTTCATGAACAACAGTTGCTTGCCCTGCAATAACTTCAACTGACAACTCTTTCGACTCAAGACCGATTAAAGAGATTTTTAAGGTGTATTTCCCCTGCGGCACCTTTTTGATTTCGTAGCTTCCGGCTTTATTGGCCGATGCGCCCAAATTTGTACCTTTCAGTCCTACATTTACATACTCAGCAGGCTGTCCATCGGCTGTTTTTATTGTTCCGGATATTGTTCCGGTTTGGGATATTGCAATACTTATTTGGAAAATAAGCAAGATAAAACTAAGTGTAAATTTCATGATCATTCTTTTGTGTGTTAATAACAGGTTTGAAATCGGAGCAAACCTATTATTTAGAATGAGTCTAAGCAATCCCTATTAATTGGGATTTAATCCTCTGACAATACCAATAAGCAAACCAGACATAATGTATTGAATTATCAATTTGTTAACTGAAGCACAAACGAAATTCAGATATGAAAATCATTATTAATGGGGATTTTTATGAAGCTTTTGATTTGTAATTTTGTTAAAAAATAATTCTGAATATGAGCGAATTAATTAACAAATCACAGAAGCGCAAAGAACTTCTCAAACACATGATTTTGCAGCTTCACCAGGGCGAAGCCCCCGATTTGGTCAGAAAACGGTTGGTAGAGGTACTGAAGAATATCCCTTACGACGAAGTGGTTGAAGTTGAACAAGAGCTAATTTCTGACGGGTTACCCGAAGAAGAAGTTTTGAAGTTTTGCGATATACATTCCATGGTGCTTGATGGACACATAGATCAAAGCCATGCCAAGCCTGTTCCTCCCGGTCATCCGGTCGATACCTTCAGGAAAGAAAACCGTGAACTTGAAAAAGTTGTGGATGCTATTGAGCAATTGCTTGGTCAGATTCCATTCCTGCAGGATGATCAGATGAAGGATCTTTTCCTGAAACTTCACGGACGCTTTAACGAGTTGATGGACGTGGACAAGCATTACCTGCGCAAAGAATACCTGCTGTTTCCATTTCTGGAAAAATACGAGATAACCGGTCCTCCGAAAGTGATGTGGGGAAAACACGATGAAATAAGGGAAAAGTTAAAGGCTGCCATTGCGGTTGTTTCTGCACCCGGAAACATTACTGTTGACGAGGCCAAAATTGTGACTGATTTAATTTTGCTCCCGGCAGTAAAAGCAATCCCTGACATGATTATGAAAGAGGAGGAAATTCTTTTGCCCATGTGCATGGATAAACTTACCGATGAAGATTGGTATGCTGTTGACCAGCAAACCATGGAGTTTGGGTATTGCCTCTACGATCCGCAGGACGAATGGAAACCCGAAGGAATATCAACTGGTGAGGTTGTTTACAATACAAAAAATTCAATTCAACTTACAACGGGCAGCTTTGGAATGGAAGAGTTGGAGGCTCTTTTCAAGACACTTCCCATTGACATTACTTTCGTGGGTAAAGACGATAAAGTTAAATTCTTCAGCCACGGTCCCAACCGGATTTTCACCCGCAACCGAGCCATACTTGGTCGTGATGTTCGCATGTGCCACCCTCCATCTAGTGTTCAGGTGGTTGACCAGATTTTGGAAGATTTCAAAAGTGGAAAAGAAAGTAGTGCTGCCTTCTGGATAAACATGCAGGGAAGGTTTATTTACATTGAATACTTTGCCATGCGCGGAAAAGAGGGGGATTATCTGGGTACCATTGAATTTACACAGGACTTAACCCAATTGCGTAAGCTGGAAGGAGACCAACGTCTGTTGTCATATACAAAAAAGGAAGAATCATGAGCGAACTCAAACTTATTATCTCGCCGAAAACAAAGGTTGGTGATTTGTTGGATGCCTTTCCTCAATTGGAGGATGTTTTGCTCGAATTATCTCCATCGTTTGCCAAACTGAAAAACCCAATTCTTCGGAAAACGGTTGCCCGTGTGGCTTCGTTGCAACAAGCTGCAATTGTGGGAGGCTTGAAAGTTGATGAAATGGTAAACAGATTGCGTAAGGAAGTAGGACAAGACTCAATTAGCGGGGAAGTCGAAAATAACCAATATCTGGTAGCTTCGCCACCTGATTGGTTCGACGAAACTCAAGTTATACATCAATTAGATGCTTCACCAATTATAAATTCAGGAGGAAGTCCGATGGCTGATATCCTTGTATTGGCTAAAGAACTTCAACAGGGTGAAATCCTCGGTGTAAAAACACCTTTTGTCCCTGCTCCGATTATTGATATGCTGAAAGACAAAGGATTCAAATCATTTTCGTTGCAGAAAGATGGTGAGGTTGCTAGCTATTTTGCGAAATAAGTGCAAACTGGAACGAACCAAAGAAAAAGGGTGGAACATAATTTCCACCCTTTTTATGGTTTGTAAACTTCTTTTTGTGACAAAGTTCTGTAATGCTATGTTGTTGGATGGCCTGCACCAACATTTTTGCTGTGTTCGATTGACTGCAAAGCCAGATAGTTATCACCAAATTTGATGAGGTTTTCCATTTCTTTGTCGTACTGTCCAAAGTGACGTTCTTCGTCGTCAACCAAAGCTTCAAAAATCTTTCTTGAGGCTGAGTCGGCATTTTGGGAGCACACATTGGCCCATTCGTTGTAATCCTTCACGCTTCCGGTTTCCATTCCGGCGGCCATTTCAAGCATTTGTTTCACATCCTGAATCTTCTGTACTTCGTGTGCTGCCTTAATTTCCACTTCGCCTTTCAGAAACAGGATACGGTCAGCCAGTTTTTCAACGTGCATCATTTCTTCAATGGCTGTTCGTTTAAACAGGTTCGACAGTAGGTCGTAACCCTGATCGTCGCAGTGAAAATGGAAATACATGTACTGATGTACAGCGCTTAACTCGTCGGCAATTGCCATGTTTAATAATTCGATACTTTTTTCTCTCATCTCTTTTAATTTATTGATTTATTGGTCTTTTATTTAAATTTCACGATTGTTTGAGGTCTGATATTTTCAAACCCAAAATTCGGAATTTTCCGGAAATATTTCGTGATAGATTCACTTATTTCATTGATACAATAAAATCTTTGAATTCACACCTGACGGAAAGGCCTGATTCTAAATAGTACAATGAGAAAGAAGAACTTTTATATACATGATTTGAGAATCTTGTAGGCGCGTGCAAAGGCAAGTGTAACGATTGAATGAGCGGGGCAACCCGGTTTAGGGTGATTTCGCGAAATGAAGGAGAGTTACTCTTGCGCGGGATACCGGAAGCTCCTGAATGCAGAGAGTGAGGAACGAAAGACCAGAATGAAGGGGCTGTAGGGATGGCAACATTGAATTTATTTCTTTGTAAACGTGCGAAAAACATTGCTTATTCTTTGAATGTCTAAAATAAGAATCCGGACAAATACAGTCATTCTAGGTCAGTTAATCCACTAATTTTCAATGTATCAATACTCTCCATAGGTTTGTTAGAGCTGAAATAACAGAATCAAGATTTCTGGTTTCAGCCTCACAATACTATGGCAGAAGAACAAAATAGAAATATAGAGGAGGCAACTGAACGGGTGAAAAATAGATTGCCCTTGGAAAAACTACGCCTTGTCCCCAAATACAAGGACTTGTCTGCTGAAGATTACGAACAGCTTATTAAAGATGCAGAAACTATTGCCCTTCTGATTTTGAAAGCCCTCTTTTTGAAGAAATAACACACCATCTTGGTTCAAAATTTGCTGCAAAATCCTATCTCTGATTTTTAACTCAATATATTATTGCAATGAGTGATTTAAGCCTATTCAAACAGTTTGCCCCACAGGCTCCGAAGCAATTTCAGGAGGGGAATAATGCGGTTATTTATACTCGTGTATCGTCAGCAGAACAGGAAGACAATACCAGCCTAGCATCACAAAAGAAACATTGTGAGATATACGCAAACAGGAGGGGATTAAATGTGGTTGGGTATTTTGGTGGCACTTATGAGTCAGCAAAAACAGATGATAGAAAAGAGTTTAACAGGATGCTGACCTTTGTGAAACGCACAAAGAACATCAATTATGTGATAGTATATTCTTATGAACGTTTTTCCCGTTCTGGCATTAACGGGGCTTCCATAGCTGAAGATTTATTAAAAAAATATGGGGTGATGACACTGGCAGCTACACAGGAACTTGATCCAAGAACTCCGGCAGGATCATTTCAGCAGAAGATATTGTTCCTCTTTGGACAAATGGATAATGAGTTAAGACGTGATAAAGTTATTACGGGGATGAAAGAACATCTTTTGAACGGATATTGGGTGTGGCGAATACCATTTGGATACAAGGATTTAAACAAAGGGAAAGCTAACCAGCGTAATCTGGTAGTTAATGAACAAGGAAAGTTATTGAAAAGTGCTTTTGAAATGAAAGTTTACAAACAAATGCCCAATGCGGAAATTGCGAGACATTTGTCCCGGATAGGATTAAATATTAACGAAAAGCGGCTGAATGAAATATTTTTAAATCCTTTTTATTGCGGGCTTCTCACAAGTAAAATGATCCCCGGACAGGTTATCGAAGGAAGGCACAAGCCATTAGTTTCAAAAGAATTGTTTTTGGCGGTACACAATATCAGGGAGGAAAAGAGAAGTCAGGGTTTTGTACACGACAAGGATAATGACAACCTACCCCTGAAAGTTTTTACCCGATGCGATAAATGTAATCAGTCCCTGACTGGATACTTAGTCAAAAAGAAAGGCTTGTACTATTACAAATGCAGTACAAAAGGTTGTAAGGTAAACCGCAGTGCCGAAGCAATGCATGATTTGTTTCAGAACATGCTAAAGTGTTTCCAAATTGGAAAGGAGGAGTTTGAAATAATCAGATTCCAATTAGAGGAACAAATGAATGTTTTCTTTGAATCCAGTATTAAAGATACCAGAATATTGAAAAGCAATTTGACCGAGGTTAAAAAGAAACTGGAAGCCATTGAGGAAAGATTTGTCATTGGGGAGATAGACCGTAATCTTTACGATAAATTCCGGTCCAAATATGAAAAGGAATGTTTTGAGATTGAACAGGAATTAAATAAGAGTGACGGATATTTCTCGAACCTCAAAAAAGTGATTGATTTTGCTGTAAAAGTGTGTCTTAATCCATTGTTAATGTGGGACGATCTGGATTTTGGTGGCAAGAGGATATTTCAAAATTTACTGTTCCCTGAAGGAATTATTTACAATCGAGAATTCGATCAATATCGAACCACCAGAGTAAACTCATTTTTCTCGGCAATCCCTCAACTGAAGCGGGTTCTGGAAAAAAATAAAAGCGGATGTTTTGTCAATTTTGACAAAACATCCGCTTTGGTGCCCAGAACAAGACTCGAACTTGCACAACCTTACGGTCACTAGTCCCTGAAACTAGCGTGTCTACCAATTTCACCATCTGGGCATTTGCTTTTCGTTTAAAGCGCAGCAAATATAGAAAATTTTAGTTTCTAATGACTGGTTTCGTACATGAAATTTGAAAAAAATGGTCATTCAGTTTTTGGGATTTTGCTTAACCAATCGTGTCCAGGGTGTTATCCTTTGTTCATCGTTCGTTTATCGGCAGATATCATGTGTTGGTCGTTTTGTTTTCTATTAATTTCAGCAAAAAACAGAACTTGCATGGAAAAAATAAAAGGCCATGTTTAAAAATTATACCGAGCAATATTCAGTGATTTGGGAATCATGTTCAGATCAGTTACCCACATTTTCAAACCCATACTGTAAGTCAGAGAAATTGGGAAAAGAGATCATTCTGGATCAGTTTCTTCATTCAATCAAATTCTTTCGGAAAAAAAGAATGAGAAGGAAAAGAATGTCTGAAATTGACGAACGTATGTTTTTTGAAAATACACGTTGTTTTTTGCGCGATGGACTTGACTTCACCAGCGATCAGCTTGAAATGATGTTCTCCGATGATTTGATTGAAGTAACCAGGATGTTTGTGAGGCAAGCCCGCACTTTTGATCCTGATTTACCCTTCTCCGACATCTTTCAGTCATGCCGAAATGCATGGATCATGAACGGATTGCAATTAATAATGGGAATTCCGATGGAGTTAACCCCTTCCATTTTTGCATACAGTATGTTGTATCCCTACACCGATAACCTGCTTGATGATCCGGCGATTTCCAGTTTGGAAAAGATGATTTTCAGTGAGCGTTTTCGGAACAGGCTTTCAGGACAAGTCATTGAACCGTCAAACAAAACTGAAAATGCTGTTTTTTGTTTGGTTGAAATGATTGAAAATCAATATTCCAGAATAGATTTTCCGGAGGTGTTTGATAGTTTGCTTGGCATTCACGATGCTCAAACTTCGAGTTTAAAACTGATCCATCAGAAAAATTCCATTTCCGAAAAAGAAATTCTAACTATATGTATGGACAAAGGTGGTGCTTCTGTCCTGGCCGATGGGTTTTTGATCGCCGGGAATTTAACCGAAGCACAAAAATACTTTTTATATGGTTATGGTGCATATCTTCAGCTGCTGGATGACATTCAGGATGTTGATGATGATTTCAACGCAGGATTAATTACTGTTTTTTCGAAAGATGCTTTTCAGTTGCCCCTGGATGAAAAATTGAATAAAACATACTGGTTTGGCGAACAGGTGATGAAAAGCCTAGATTTTTTTCATGGCCGGCACATTGAATTATTTAAATCGCTGATGCGCAAAAGTATGGATCTTTTTATTACTGAAGCCATTGCTCAAAATCCGCAGGCATACAGTCGTGAATATGTAATAGAATTTGAAACCTGGTCACCATTTCATTTTTCGTATATCCGGAAACGAAAAGAACAATTTACGCCTTACAACGGATTTCTTCTTACTGCGATTGAAGAAATAGCTTTTACTGAAAATTTTCTTGCGGAGAAAATCAAAGTAGCTGTGGTTGTGTAATTTTAATGACAGAATGTTTGAATTGTTGCATGGTCTATTGTAAAAGTGCATACAACAGGCGTGTTTTTTTACAGATTAGCATTTGTGGTACGTATTTTTTTTCTTAGCTTTCGTCTGGTAAATTGAATCGAATCAGCTAATTCTTTTGGAGTCATAATTCTCAGAGTGTTGGTGATTATATAAAAAAAACATTCGGTAACTTTTGACTTTACATTTTCCACAAAATTTGAAATGATGAAAAAATTAATCTGGAGTTTCCCCCTTTTTATGCTTGTGTTATTTTTTACTCAATGTGCTTCTGTCCAGGAAAATGCACGTTCAGTTCTGAATTTTGGAAAAGATTGGAAATTTCAGCTTGGTGATGTATCCGGAGCTGAAACTGTTGGTTTCGACGATTCATCATGGCGGGAACTCAATGTTCCGCATGACTGGAGCATCGAAGGAGAGTTCAGTGAAAAAAATCCTGCAACTCCGGGAGGAGGGGCTTTACCGGGCGGGATTGGCTGGTACCGCAAGTCATTTAAAGTTTCTTATGATGATCTGGAACGTTTAGTTTTTATCGATTTTGACGGTGTTTATCAGAACAGCGAAGTTTGGATCAATGGTCACTCGCTGGGAAAACGGTTTTATGGCTACAGTTCATTCAGATACGAATTGACTCCTTATCTCGTTGCCGGTGAAAAGGAGAATATAATTGCAGTAAAAGTTGATAACTCTGCACAGCCTAATTCGCGCTGGTATTCCGGTTCAGGAATTTACCGGAATGTTTGGCTTGTAAAGACAGGAAACACACACATTGAACATTGGGGTACGTTTGTTACAACACCTGAAGTTAATGATGCAATGGCTAAAGTGAAGATTGTAACTCAAATAAAAAACAATCTGACGGAAGGTCAGACGTTGCTTCTGGAAACTGTAATTCTTGATCCGTCAGGATTGGAAGTTGCAAAAGGAAGGATGGAAACAGATGGGGGAGAAGATTCCATTTTCAGTACGACTATTGATTTTCAAATTTCTAACCCCGAATTATGGAACCTTGATTCTCCGAAAATGTATTCGGCAGTATCTCAGGTTTTTGTTAATGGTGGTCTGGTTGATAATTATACTACTCCTTTTGGAATCCGCAGTTTTAAGTTCGATGCCGAAAAGGGCTTTTCCCTGAATGGTAAGAATATCAAGATAAACGGTGTTTGTGATCATCATGATCTGGGATGCCTTGGCTCAGCCATCAACAAACGTGCACTCGAACGTCAGATTGAGATTCTGAAGGGAATGGGTTGTAATGCAATTCGTACTTCGCATAATCCTCCGGCACCCGAGTTGCTCGATCTGGCTGATCGGATGGGAATGATTATTATGGACGAGGCTTTCGATATGTGGAAAAGGCCCAAAAACAAACTCGATTACAGTACCGTTTGGGACGAAATGCACAAAAAAGACCTTCAGGATATGATCTTGCGTGATCGAAATCACCCAAGTGTGATAATCTGGAGTATCGGTAATGAGATTCTGGAACAATGGGACACTACCGGAACTGCTATTGCCAAAGAGCTGGCTGGTTATGTGCATGAATTGGATACTACAAGGCCAATTACCTCGGCTTGCAACGATCCGAAACCTTCCAATTTTATTATTCAATCCGGAGCACTGGATTTAATTGGCTTCAATTACCATCAGAATGATTTTGAATCTTTTCCGCAGACATTTCCCGGACAAAAATTTATTGGAACTGAAACAGTTTCAGCTCTCATGACACGTGGTGTTTATGATATGCCTTCGGAAGAGATTCGCCGTTGGCCGGTTCGTGGTGATTGGAAAGGACCGAAACCGAATGCTGACAATACCTGCTCGTCGTACGACAATGTTTCGGCTCCCTGGGGATCGACTCATGAAGAAACATGGAAAGTGATTAAAAAACATGATTTTTTATCGGGACAGTTCATCTGGACCGGTTTCGACTATTTGGGTGAACCAACTCCTTATGGTTGGCCATCCCGAAGTTCCTATTTCGGAATTATCGATCTGGCTGGTTTCCCTAAAGATGTTTATTACATGTACCAGAGTGAATGGATTAAAAAAGATGTTCTTCACATTTTCCCTCACTGGAACTGGACCGAAGGTCAGGTAGTTGACGTTTGGGCATATAGCAATGCCGAAGAGGTCGAATTATTCCTGAATGACAAGTCGCTCGGGATTAAGAAAAAACAAGGTGACGATTTACATCTGATGTGGAAAGTTCCGTTTACTCCCGGAACATTAAAAGCAATTTCGCGGACCGGAGGAAAAGATATTTTAGTTCAGGAAGTGAAAACTGCCGGAGCGCCAGCTAAATTATTGGTTACAGCCGATCGTTCATCGATTGCAGCTGACGGAACTGATCTTTCGTTTTTGACTGTTGATGTAGTTGACGAAAACGGTGTAATTGTTCCTGATGCTGATAATCTGGTTAAATTTCAATTGGAAGGATCAGGAGCAATTGTAGGCGTTGATAATGGTGATCCGGTTAGTCATGAATCATTCAAAGCACCACAAAGGAAAGCATTCCATGGTAAATGTCTGGTAGTTGTTCAGGCTGGAGAACAAGCTGGAATTATTCAGCTGACAGCAAATTCTGAAGGTCTGGCTTCTGCGAATGTAGATATTACGACGAAATAGATTCGTTGGACTGAATTTTCAAGCTGGATATTTCCTTCAGAAACCAATTTGTTTGAAGGGAATAATCCAGCTTTTTTGGATGAATCAGTCTTCTTTTTGTTCTTTTCATATGTTGTTTGAAATAAAGTGTTTGAAAGACAATTATTTTTTTGTTGTTTTGGTTTTTCAATCGAATGAAACTAATTTTAAACCAAAATAATTCAAAATGAAAAAGTTATCTCTGTTTTTGCTGGTGGTGATAGCCACCTTTTCTTTAAAGGCACAGGTTAATGTGCTTGAGATTGATGCTGCCGGCGGAAAAACTCAAATCAACAAAAATATTTACGGTCAGTTTGCTGAACACCTTGGACGTTGTATTTACGATGGTATTTGGGTTGGCCCAAATTCATCAATCCCCAATGTAAAAGGATACCGAAAAGATTTGCTTGAAGCGCTTCAGGCTTTAAAAGTTCCGGTATTGCGTTGGCCTGGAGGTTGTTTCGCTGATACTTACCATTGGAAAAACGGAATCGGACCTGTTGCTGATCGTCCGAAAATTAAGAATGTTTTCTGGGGAGGAACAGTAGAAGATAACAGCTTCGGAACCAATGAATTTCTTGATCTTTGTGAAATGTTGGGTTGTGATCCATACATCTCGGCGAATGTTGGTTCAGGAACAGTTGGCGAAATGGTCGATTGGATTGAATACATGACTTCTGATGATGATGTTCCAATGGCCAATTTACGCCGTGAAAACGGCCGTGAAAAACCCTGGAATGTAAAGTTTCTCGGAATCGGGAATGAAAGCTGGGGATGCGGCGGAAACATGACTCCTGAATTTTATACCGACCTGATGAAGCAATATTCAAATTATGCCAAAATGTATGGCGGAGATAAATTCGAACGTATTGGTTGCGGCTCAAACGGGAGTGATTTTAACTGGACCAAAGTTTTGATGGAAAAAGGAAAAAATAACATGGATGGTCTATCGCTTCATTACTACACCATTGCCGGAGAAGGTTGGAACAACAAATCAGCAGCTACAGGATTTGGTGAAGATCTTTACTTTTCAGGATTGAAAAAGGCATTGTACATGGACGAATTGGTCAGCAAACATTCTGCCATCATGGATGAGTACGATAAAGATAAACGTGTTGACCTACTTGTTGATGAATGGGGAATCTGGACAGATGTTGAGCCCGGTACAATTCCTGGCCATCTTTTTCAGCAGAATTCAATGCGCGATGCTTTAATTGCATCAAGTACGCTGGATATTCTGAATAAACATGCTGACCGCGTTAAGATGGCAAATATTGCACAAATCGTGAACGTTTTACAGGCAATGATTTTAACCAAGGGAGACCAAATGGTTTTAACGCCGACTTATCAGGTGTTTAAAATGTACAACGTTCATCAGGATGCTACTTTATTGCCTTCGAACCTGATATGCGAACAGTATAAACTGGGTGATGACCAGATTCCTGCTATCAGCAGTTCTTCTTCAGTTGATAAAAACGGTAAAATCCATGTAACAATAAGTAACCTGAATCCAGCTAAAGAAATTAAACTTGAAATTAATTTGGCAGGAAAGGGTTTTGCTAAAATAAATTCAGGAACTATATTAACTGCTCCTGCATTTAATTCTGTCAATACTTTCGATAAACCTGAAACTGTTGTGCCAGTTTCATTTAAAAATGCTAAAAAGCTTTCAGACAACAAGCTGGAAGTAAATATTCCGGGAAAATCCGTCGTAGTGCTGGAACTCGAATAAATATTATCAATCGTATTACTTTCATTTATATAACCGCCGGTTTGATTCTTCAATCCGGCGGTTTCATTTTACAAAAACTAATCTTCTTTGAAAGAATAGCTTTCATTTCGTTTAATCGCTTAAATTTGAGACCTCCAAACAGATATTACATTCAATGGAAACAAAAAAGATAATTGTTGGCTTTTTGGGAGCCGGAGGAATCGCCCAGTCACACGCCTTTGCAATAAATTCGATAAAATATTTTTATTCAAACGTTCCTGAAGTTGAATTTCATGCAGTTTGTTCTGCCCGAAAAGAAAGCAGGGATGCATTTGCTGCAAAATTCGGATTCAAAAAATCGCTCTCCCTTGATGAATTTAAAGTTAATACAGACATAAATACAGTACTTATTCTAGGTCCCAATAAGGTGCATTTTGAGCATCTTAAACTGGCACTTGAAATGCCTTCGGTTATCCGGATTTATATTGAAAAACCAGTTTGTTCCAATCAGGAAGAAGAGCAGCAAATGGCTCTGATCGCCAGCGAATCCGGCAAGCAAATTCAAATTGGTTTTCAGTACCTGCAAACAGCATCGGTGCGTGAAGCTTTAGCTTTCTGGCATTCCGAAAAACTTGGAAAACCGATTCATTTTGACCTGAAATATTTCCACGGCGATTATTTGCAGAAATCATACCGGGAAAAACGCGTAACACGCCTGACGCCGGCACCGGATGGCGGAGCAATGGCTGATCTGGGTTCGCACGGGATTAGTTTAATAATGGCTTTTTTGGGCGAAGATCTTCGAATAACCAGTGCTGTTCAGGCCGGGCATTTTAGTGATGTTCCGGAGGATTCTGACTTATTCAGTTCTTTATCCTTGGTTCATCCGGAAAATCTTGCAGCAGGAACGATGTCGGCCAGCCGGATCAGTTCAGGCACCGGGGATTTAGTTTCACTCGAAATTTATGCAGAAAAGGGCATGTTGAGATATTCATCGCATTCAGTTGACTATTTCGAGTATTACCTCGAAGAAACCGGACAATGGACACGCCAGGTTGTTGGCAGTAATTATTCACCAATAACCAGTTTCCCTTCGGGTCATGTTCCTCCGGGATGGCTGCGGTCGATGATTCACGCACATTATGTATTTCTTGGCGGAAATGATCCCAAAGCATTTGTTCCCAATTTGAAACATGGTCTTTCTGTTCAGCGAGTTGTGAGAGAAACGGCAGAATATTTAAAAATTTACCGGAATTTAATACAGAATTATGGAAAGAAGTAGTGGGGTTTTGCTGCACATCAGTTCACTTCCTGGTGATGGTGGTGTCGGTAGTTTTGGAAAAGATGCTTTTCAATTTGTTGATTTTCTGGCTCAGACCAAACAGAAAATCTGGCAGATTTTACCGCTTGGACCTGTAGGTTATGGTAATTCTCCTTATCAGTGTTATTCTGCTTTCGCCGGGAATCCGTTGTTTATTGATATTCCGCAACTGGTAAGCGAACGATTAATTTCGAAAAAATCGGTGACTGATCAACAGTTCAAGGCTAAAAAGGTTGAATTTGAGCGGGTAGGGGAGTGGAAAACTACTTTATTCCGCGAAGCATTTTCTGAATTTCAAAAGAACTTTAAACGCTATCAGGACGAATACCACACATTCATGAGACATAACTCGTGGTGGCTCGATGATTATGCATTGTTTCGTTCGCTGAAAACCAAATACGGTGAAAGTGTTTGGAATACATGGAAGAAAAAATTGATCTTACGTGATAAATATATTATCAAAGAGGCTTTTAGCGAGTTGCATGATGATATTGATTTCCACCGTTTTTTGCAGTTTTTGTTTTTCAGGCAATGGTTTAAACTGAAGGAGTATGCCAATTCGAAAGGGATCAGGATTATTGGTGACATTCCGCTCTATGTTTCGTTCGATAGTGTTGACGTTTGGGCTAACCAGGACATTTTCCTGCTCGACAAAGATTCAAAACCAACACAAGTTGGAGGAGTTCCTCCCGATTATTTCAGTGAAACCGGTCAGTTATGGGGAAATCCGGTGTTCGACTGGGAGAGGGTAGCCGAACGCGACTTCGACTGGTGGCTGGCTCGTATGCATTTTAACCTCCGGATGTTCGATCAGGTTCGTGTTGATCATTTTCGGGGACTGGAATCGTACTGGTCGATCGCTGCTGAAGCAAAAACAGCTGTTATTGGAGAATGGCTGCCAGCCAAAGGTTATGACTTGTTTCGAAAGCTGAAAGAACAATTGGGTACACTGGAAGTTATTGCCGAAGACCTTGGTGTTATTACTCCTGAGGTGGAAAAACTCCGGGATGATTTTAGTCTGCCGGGTATGAAAATTCTTCAGTTTGCCTATGGTTCAGATTCTTCAGATGGAAATTTACCGCACAATTACACCTCTAATTTCCTGGTTTATACCGGTACACACGACAATGATACTGCGCTGGGCTGGTTTAACTCGATTGACAAAAAGGAGCGTAAATTCCTTCATAAATATATTACCGGAAGTGGAAAACAGTTTGTTCAGAATTTTATGGAGCAAGCCTGGTCTTCGGCTGCATTTATTGCTATTGTGCCGATGCAGGATGTGTTGGGTCTTAATACTGAAGCCCGCATGAATACACCTGGAGTTGCTTCGGGTAACTGGACCTGGCGTTTTACATGGAGCCAGATTCGTTCCAATCACAAGGTTTTTTTGAAGAGGATAACAGAAAAGTATAATCGGTGAAAAAGTTCCAAATTTCAGGTTTCAAATTCCAGGTACGCACAACCTGAAATTTGAAACCTGGAATAATTATCGTAAAAACTGCTCTACCGCTTCCATAAATAATTGTGGTTGTTCGGCGTGTAGCCAGTGCCCTGCATCCGGAATTTCAACGATTATAGCTTCAGGATAAATACGATGTATGGAAGGGTAATCTTCAGGGAGGATATAATTTGAAAGTGCTCCTTTGATGAAAAGAACCGGATAATTGGATATGGGTATTCGGTCGTCGAACCAGTGGGCATTTACACCGTTGATGATTTCATCCAGATTGTCGTATAGAACCGGCGCGTTTAACCGCCATTCGAACTGGCGGGTTTCTTTATTCCGGTGCACATTTTTCAACAGAAATTGTACGATCGAAGTCCCGTCAATCCGTTCGTTCAGGAAATTTTCAACCTGTTTCCTCGATTCAATTTTACTGAAATCAATTTCGAGCATCGCCCGTAAAATATTGTTGTGCAGATGGTACTGACTTTCGTCATTCAGTAAAAAATAGTCTTTGGGTGCAATGTCAACTACAATTAGTTTTTCAATGCGTTCCGGATAATCAGCGGCAAAACACATGGCTGTTTTTCCGCCCATGCTGTGCCCCATGACAATAGCTTTTTCGATTTTTTGCTGATCAAAAAAATCAGCCAGATCATTCTTTAATGCTTCATAGCTGTGTTCTTCCGAGTTTGGTGAACGGCCGTGATTGCGCTGATCGATCGAAAAAACCTGAAATCCCGAGGAAAGTTTTTTGGCAACCGTCAGCCAGTTGTCAGACGAGCCGTAAAGACCATGAATAATTACCAACGGCATACCGGAACCGTCTACTTTATAATATAATTGCATGGTTTTTTTATTGCAGGCAGGAAAGGTAATCCTGAATAGTACTTCTCAATCCCATGTAAAGTGCATCAGCTATAAGTGCATGACCGATTGAGACTTCGTCGAGGAAAGGTATGTGATCGTGAAAAAAACGAAGATTTTTTAGGCTTAAATCGTGACCTGCATTTATTCCCAGCCCAAGCTGATGGGCCAGATTGGAAGCTTCTTTAAATGGTGCAACAGCACGAATCGGGTCAACCGGATACATTTTGGCAAAGGGTTCGGTATATAATTCAATGCGGTTGGTGCCGGTTTCCCTGGCTCCTTCAATTGCAGCCGGATCCGGATCAACAAAAATTGAAGTTCGTATACCTTCAGCTTTAAAGCGAGCAACAATTTCTTTCAGAAACGAAAGGTTTGCGTGAGTATCCCACCCGTGATCAGAAGTGAGTTGAGTAATAGAATCAGGAACCAAAGTTACCTGTTGAGCTTTTACAGCAATCACCAGCTGAATAAATTCTTCACTGGGGTAACCTTCGATGTTTAATTCGGTTTTTATGTGAGGTTTAATGTCGAAAACATCCTGTCGGCGGATATGCCTTTCATCTGGTCTGGGGTGGATGGTAATTCCTTGAGCACCAAAGTTCTGGCAATTAATCGCAGCTTCCATAACATTAGGAGTATTTCCACCTCTTGAATTTCGTAATGTTGCTATTTTGTTTATATTTACGCTTAGTCTGGTCATAATCTTTATTTTATTGGCGCAATTTACGATTTAGATTTGATTCAAAGCATAATGAAAACTGAAAAAAATGATAGCTCAAAATCTTCTTTCAGAAGTTGTTCCTGCTTTACGGCTGACTGATAGCGGTCAGAAGGCATTAAACTTGATGGAAATTTTTAGGATTTCTCATCTGCCGGTTGTCGAAGGGAAGGCTTTAGTCGGATTGATATCGGACAAAATTATTTATGATCTTAACATCATCGATAAACCAGTAGGGGATTATTCCGAACATTTACTTTCGCCTCATATTCATACCAATCAGCATATTTATGAAGTTTTTTCGGTTATTTCAGCTTTGAAACTCAGTGCAGTTCCTGTGCTTGATCTGCATCATCAATATGTTGGGGTCATTACAGTTTTTGATTTGGCGCATAAGTTTGCCGATTTGTTTGCTGTAAACGAACAGGGAGGAGTCATTGTATTGGAATTGAACTCCATGGATTATTCGTTATCGCAAATTGCCCAAATTGTTGAAGGCAATGACGCCAAAATTCTGAGCTTTTACGTTACGCAGGAAAAGGAATCGAATATAATGTCAGTAACTATGAAAATTAATGTCATTGATTTGTCCGCAATTATACAGACCTTTGTGCGGTATGATTACAACATCAAAGCGGTTTATATGGATGATTCGGTCATTCAGAATTTATATGACGACCGCTTCGACCAGTTGATGAAATATATGAATGTCTAATACTCCGCACCAAACATCCATTCATGAAAATAGCACTTTACGGACTTACCGTTAATCCTGATTTTATTGAGGAATTATCGAATCTATTTGTTTTGTTTAAAGAAAAACAAATAGAGAGTTTTGTTTACCGTCCCTTTATGGAATACATGCAGCAAGATTGTGAAATTCATCCTGAAATTGCCGGCTTATTTGAAACTGGCGATGATTTGCCTGAAGATGTTTCCTTTTTATTTAGTGTTGGTGGTGACGGGACACTGCTGAAATCATTCGTTGCAGCTACAAACAGGTCAATTCCTCTGGTAGGGATTAATTCCGGCCGGTTGGGTTTTCTGTCGGATATTTCGCGGGATGAGATTGAAAATGCTTTGGACGATATTCTGGCAGGCAATATCATCATTGACGAACGTACTGTGCTGGAGTTGGAAATTGTAAACAAGAATCAATCCGAGTTTTTATATGCACTGAACGAAATCACTGTCACTAAACTCGATTCATCGTCGATGATCAATATTCATGCTTACATTAATGATGAATATTTGAATACATACTGGGCCGATGGATTGATTATTGCAACGCCTACAGGCTCTACAGCTTATTCATTGAGTGTTGGTGGCCCTATCTTAACCCCTGATTCAGAAAATTTCGTAATCAGCCCGATTGCTCCACATAATCTGACTGTCAGACCATTGGTCGTTCCTGACACCCAATTAATAAGCTTGCAGGTAGAAGGTCGTGGGCTTCATTTTCTAACTTCAGTTGACTCCAAATCCGAACCCATATACTTCTCTGTATTGTTAAAGATTCGTAAGGCTTCATTTAAAGTCAAGACTATCAGACTTAAGGACCATAGTTTTTTTACAACTCTTCGGAATAAACTCATGTGGGGCGTGGATAAGCGGAACTGATTTCAACAGTAGCTTAACAATTTTTAACCTCTGTTTGGGTTTAATAATGTGCATCAGGCATGGATATATAAGAATTGTATTACTTTTGTAGCACTTGAAAGGTGTTATGTTCAGAGTGTAAATGATAGTGTCTGAATGTTTTATAGAGTAAAAAACCCTTTCGAAAACGAATTTTGATGAAGCACATATTGGTAGTTTTTCTATTTGGATTTCTGACAGTTGAAGCTCTTGGACAACCAAGCGTTGATGTTGGTATTTTCGGAGGAGTAGGTACTTACTTTGGCGATATGACAAAAGTTGATTTTCAGAAATCGGTTAATCCTGCTTATGGTGGTTTCTTCAGGTATAATTTTAACCCAAGATATGGCTTAAGGTTTAATGTGATATACGGAACGATTGGGGCAGAAGGCGAATTTGAGTCAGTCCAATGGACGTTTGATAAAAATGTATTGGATATTTCTTTACAGTTTGAGTTCAATTACCTCAAATACATTGTTGGAGATAAGGAAACTCCCTGGTCATCTTATATCTTTGGCGGAGTTGGAATGCAAAGTTATAATTATGAATATAGAGTTGACGAACTGTTGAATATTGTTGACCCGACATATATTCCAAACAGTTCAGGAAGTGTAATTTCTCCGACAATTCCATTTGGATTGGGGGTCAAGTTTGACCTGAGTAAACGGTTTGGTTTGGGAATTGAAGGCGGGTTGAGAAAATCATTCTCAGATAAACTTGATGATCTGGACGATCCGCTGAGTCATGAAGATCCATTAAATGCAGGGGTTCAGATTAATTATACAGATATGTATCACAATAACGATTGGACAGCCTACATGGGAGTCCATCTGGTTTATAAAATGTACTATGGGAATAAAGGCTGGGAACTGAGAACTCCCCGAAAAAATATGCTTGACTGGGGAATTTGGAATAGTGACAGAAAGGAATAGTTCAATTTGTTTTAGTGGATTTGTAAATCGGGAAAATCGGTTTGATAGTTAAATGATTAGAAATGTTATTTATAGATAAACTTAAAAAAGACAAAATACCAAAACATGTTGCCATCATTATGGATGGGAACGGACGTTGGGCAGCTCAATTTGGAAATGAACGGTCATTCGGGCACGAACACGGAGTTGAAGCTGTTCGTTCGGTCGTTAAAGGTGCCGGTGAAATCGGTGTTGAATATTTAACATTGTATGCTTTCTCAACCGAAAACTGGTCGCGGCCTAAAGAGGAAGTTGATGCCTTAATGGGACTTTTAGTTCATGCCATTTCAGAAGAAACCGATGAATTACTTAAAAGTAATGTCCGACTTCGGGTAATCGGCGATATAAAAAGCCTTCCTCAAAATGTTCAGGAAAAATTAACATGGTCAATTGAAAAGCTCAATTCGTGCACCGGATTAACACTCGTGCTGGCTTTGAGCTACAGTTCGAAATGGGAAATAATGGAAGCTGTTAAGCGAATTGCCGAACAGGTCAAACTCGGGAAACTTGATCCGTCAGAGATTGATTATGACCTGATTAATTGCTTCCTTAATACTTCAGATATGCCTGATCCTGAACTATTAATACGCACAAGTGGTGAGTGCAGAATAAGTAATTTTTTATTGTGGCAAATTGCATACAGCGAATTATATTTTACGCCTAAATTGTGGCCTGATTTTAGGAAGGAAGATTTATTTGAGGCCATTTATGATTTTCAGAATAGAGAAAGAAGGTTTGGTAAGACGAGTGAACAATCAATAAGCTAATTCAATAACGATAGAATGCAAAAAATAAAACTGTTTATTATTCTGCTGTTAATCAGCGCAAAGGTCTTTTCGCAGGAAGCTGAAAGCGACAGCACGAACTTTTCCATCTATTATTCAAGTCCGAAGGAATATACAATCGCAGGGTTGGAGGTTCAGGGAATTCGTTACCTGGATACACAAGTTTTGTTGCAGATTTCAGGGTTAACTGTTGGCGATAAAATCACTGTACCAGGAGATGAAATAACCAATTCAATCAAAAAGCTTTGGAACCACGGCTTATTTTCTGATGTTAAGATTAATGCTGTTAAAATTTCAGGTGAAAACATTTGGCTTCAGATTAATTTGCAGGAGCGCCCGAGGTTGTCCGATGTCAATTTTAGTGGTATAACCAAATCTGAAAAAGACGATATTACCGAAAAGGTACTACTGCTCAAGGGTAGTCAGGTTACCGATAATCAGGTTAATCAGGCAGAGAAAATAATTAAGAATCTGTTTCTGGATAAAGGGTTTTTAAATACTGAAGTTAATATTAAACAACGTGATGATACTTCACAGGTCAACAGTGTCATTCTCGATATCAATGTGGATAAAAAGGAGAAGGTAAAAATCAAAGAAATAGTTTATCACGGAAATAAGAACCTGAAGTCAGGGGTTCTTGACAAATCGATGAAAAAGACGAAGGCCAAAAAACTGAAGAATTTTTTTAGTTCGAAGAAATTCCTGGCCGAAAAATATTCTGAGGATAAAATTAACCTGGTCAAAAAGTATAACGAGAAAGGTTACCGCGATGCCACAATCGTCAAAGATTCGATCACAAAACTTGAAGATGATCTTGTTCGGCTGGATATCTGGATCGAAGAAGGAAATAAGTATTATTTCAGGGATATTAAATGGGTAGGAAATACTGTTTATCAGAGTGATTATTTGGATGCAGTATTGGGTATCAAAAAGGGTGATGTATTCGATCAGAAACTGCTCGATAAACGCACAAAAGATGACGAAGATGCTGTGAGTAATGTATACCTTGATAATGGGTATCTGTTTTTTAATTTGTCGCCCATCGAAACACGCATTGATGCTGATTCAATCGATCTCGAAATGCGTATTTATGAAGGACGTCAGGCAACTATCGATAAAATTTTAATTTCTGGAAATACAAAAACAAACGAACATGTAGCTCGTCGTGAAATCAGGACATTGCCTGGTGATTTGTTCAGTAAAGCGGATATCATTCGTACGGTCAGGGAATTATCTCAGTTGGGCCACTTTGATCCGGAAGCGATTAATCCTGACGTGAGGCCGCATCCGGAAAACGGAACAGTGGATATCGAATATCAGCTTGTTGAAAAGGCTAACGATCAGATTGAACTGTCAGGTGGTTGGGGTGCAAACATGTTTGTGGGTACAATTGGGTTGAAGTTCTCCAATTTTTCGGTTCGCAACATAATGAATAAAGAAGCCTGGAGACCTTTGCCTACCGGTGATGGGCAAACATTGAGCCTCAAGGCACAAACGAGTGGAAAATTTTATAAATCATACAGCGTTTCTTTCACAGAACCTTGGTTTGGAGGGAAAAAGCCTAATTCGTTTACATTTTCATTCTCACACTCCAAAGTAAATTATTCGGCTAACAACAATAGTTACAACAACAACTCATACAATAATAGTTATTATTCGAATAGTTATTCGAATAGTTATTACAATAATCAATACAGCACTGCGAGTTATACCGAAACTGCTGACGACCAGATTCAGATTACTAATTCATTGGCAGTTGGTTATGGTTATCGCTTATCCTGGCCTGATGATTATTTCACGATGTACCATGAGGTTTCATTTCAGCACTATGAACTACAGAATATGGCCGGTTACTATTATTTCCTGAATGATGGAACCGGAACTGGAGATGGGGGTTTCAATAACTTTAGCTTTAAAACTGCATTTGGGCGAAATTCAATGGATAATCCGTTATATACGCGTCGGGGTTCTAATTTTTCTCTTTCACTTCAGTTTACTCCACCATACTCTTTATTTAATGGAGTTGATTACAGCGATCCAACCTTGACTAACGATGAACGTTACAATTGGATTGAATATCATAAATGGATGTTCAAAGGCGATTGGTATTCTCCGATTTCGAAAAACAATAATTTAGTTTTACATACCAAGTTTGAATATGGCTTTTTGGGACATTACGACAAAAATCGTCAGTCACCTTTCGAAGGATTTCGTGTCGGGGGCTCAGGTATGTCAGGATATAACCTTTATGGAAGTGATATTGTATCACTTCGAGGATATAAAGATTACAGTTTGAGTAATTATTACGGATCGAACCTATACAATAAACTTTCAATGGAACTGAGGTATCCTGTTATTCTGAAACCATCTTCAACGATCTATGTACTTGGATTTCTTGAAGCCGGTAATGCCTGGAATAATTTTGATGATTATGACCCATTCAGTCTTCACCGTTCAGCCGGAGCCGGAGTCAGAATCTTTTTACCCATGTTTGGTTTGATGGGAATTGACTGGGGTTATGGATTTGATGAAGTTGCGGGTCAAAGCGATGCTGCCGGAAGTCAGTTTCATTTCGTTATTGGTCAGCAGTTTTAATTCAGTATGTTTGGTCTGGTATTTGCTAAACCCACTCCAGGAACAATTTAAAACATGACACCATGAGGAAAATAGTTATTATTACAGGGATTTTATTGGTTGCAGCTGTAACAACATTTGCACAAAAATTTGCATTTGTAGATACGGAGTATATTCTGGAAAATATTCCTGCATACAATGCAGCTCAGGAACAGTTGGATCAGTTTTCCGCTCAGTACCAGAAAGAGCTTGAATCCATGCACGCAGAAATAGAACAGATGTACAAAGACTTTCAATCAGAAAGTGTACTGCTTTCTGATGAAATGAAACGCAAACGCGAAGATGTGATCATTACCAAGGAAAAGGATTACAAGGAATTGCAGCGTAAATATTTTGGTCGTGATGGCGATTTGTTCAAAAGGCGTCAGGGTTTGGTTAAACCTATCCAGGATGATATCTTTAATGCGATTCAGGAACTCTCGAACGAAGGTAATTATGCGGTAATTTTCGATAAAGCGAATGGGAGTACACTGATCTATACAAACCCGAAATTTGATCTTTCAGATCAGGTTCTAACAAAGCTTGGTTATAAAAATTAATATTATATTTTTGTCAAAATAAATTTAAACTAGAAAAGTATGAAAAGGGTTTTAAAAATTTGTGTTTTAGGAATACTGTTGTTCTCAGCAGGTTTTGCCAATGCTCAGACTCCAAAATTTGGCCATATTGATTTGCAGGCTCTCATCCAGATTATGCCAGAAAGAGCTGTTGCTGAGAAACAATTCACTGCATATCAAAAGGAACTTGAAGATGCTCTGGCTTTAATGCAAAAAGAATTCCAGACGAAATACATGGAGTATGCTACAAAAAGAGATTCGTTATCCGAAACCGCAAGGAAAATGAAGGAAGAAGACCTGAATGCCATGAACGAACGTATTCAGACTTATCAGTCAAGTGCAACCGAACAACTTCAGAAAAAACAAGGTGACTTGTTAAAACCGGTCTTTGATAAAGCAGATAAAGCAGTAAAAGATGTTGGTGCTGAAAAAGGATTTATTTATGTGTTTGACATGAGTTCAAGAACTATTCTTTACAATTCGAAAGAAAGTGTAGATATTCTTCCTTTTGTGAAGACAAAATTAGGCATTCAGTAGTTTACCGGATTAAGATATTTAAAAAAGCCATCTTTTTAAGATGGCTTTTTTAATTTTGTAAAAACCCGAATTTAAATGACTTCTAAATTTCATCCTATCGGAGTTTTCGATTCAGGCTATGGTGGATTAACCATTCTGAAAGAATTCTTAAACGATATGCCCGCATACGATTTTATTTACCTCGGTGATAATGCCCGTGCTCCCTATGGCTCACGTTCATTTGAGGTCGTGTATGAATATACCCTTCAGGCGGTAAAGAAACTATTTGAAATGGGCTGTCCTTTGGTTATTCTGGCCTGTAATACTGCTTCGGCCAAGGCACTGCGCAGTATTCAGCAAAACGACCTGCCTCTGATTGATCCTGAAAATAGGGTCTTGGGAGTTATTCGCCCTGCAGTTGAAACAATTGGTGATTTTACACTGAACGGACATATTGGAATACTCGGTACCGTTGGAACTGTGCTTTCAAATTCATATCCTATTGAACTGGAAAAGTGGGCCGGAGGAAAGGTAGTTCAAACAAGCCAGGAAGCATGTCCGATTTGGGTTCCTTTGGTTGAAAACAACGAGCTTGATTCTCCGGGTACAGAATATTTTGTATCAAAAAATATTCGGAATTTGTTGGCTGCCGACCCGGAGATTGATTCAATAATTCTTGGTTGCACACATTATCCGCTGTTATTGCCAACCATCCGGAAATTTGTTCCTGATGGCATTCATTTGCTTGAACAGGGGAAAGTGGTGAGTGAAAAACTGGTTGAATATTTGAACCGTCATCCGGAAATGGATTTGAAATGTTCAAAGACAGGAATAGTCAAGTATTACACGACCGAAAACGAAGAAGTCTTTGAAAGGAATGCTGCCACTTTTATCGGACGAAGTATAAAAAGTGAAAAGATAATCCTGAAGTAATCAGAAAAGTGAATTGGAAACATGATTCATTCCTATCACTGGGATCTTCTTAAACTAATTTCAGGCAGAAAAAGAACGTATTGACCTCTTTTCCTACCTGAAATAGTTGAATATTACCAAAGTTTCTCCGGATAAACACCTTGGTCTGTTAACTTCCTGATTTGCTCAATCACATAAGGTTTATCTTCTTTGTAGGTCACTCCAAACCATGGCGAATCAGCGGTTAGAACTTCAACGTTAGCCTGCCCTTTCTGAATCATTTCAAAAACTACGAATGGGATATAAAATTCGGACTTTGGCTGGTTAATCTTAGCTGTCAAAAACTCGACGAATTGCTCTTCAATTCTCGCAAAAATAGAGGGATGAAATCCCCAGAAATTCATCGAAACGATTTCATTAACTGTTAATTCACTCGTTTCTTTGTTTTCAGCTTCGCATAAAATCTGCTTGCCTTCCAGTCTGATTTTATGGGTTTCTGTTATTTTGGTCAATTGTTTGTTGTCATCTGTAATACAAATTCCTCTCGAAACGCTTCCAAATTCTGATAAAGTGTTATTCAGCCGATAACCAACCATAGCATATTTTTCAGGAGACTCAGACTGTGTGAGATAGTTGGCAATAACCTGATATGCCTCAGCACCATAAAAGTCATCAGCATTAATGGTTGCAAATGGCTCGTGAATGACATCTCTGGCCATCAAAACGGCATGCCCGGTACCCCACGGTTTTTCGCGACCTTCCGGAAGTTTGAACCCTTCGGGTAGTTTATCTATTTCCTGATAAACGTATTCGATTTGAATTTTTCCGGCAAGTTTCGACTCAAAACGGGTTTTGAAGTCATCTGCAAAACTTTCGCGAATAACAAAGACGACTTTGCCAAATCCGGCACGAATGGCATCAAAAACTGAATATTCGATAATTGTTTCTCCGTTTGGTCCAACAGGTTCTATCTGTTTTAGACCGCCATATCGGCTGCCCATTCCTGCAGCCAGGATTAAAAGAGTTGGTTTCATTGGTTGTATTTTACTTAGCTTATTTTTGTGATCTCTGATGCAAAAGTACTCTTTTCTCTTTAATTCTTTGGATCAATTTGAAAAGTTGGAGGATAGAAAATCAACAGTATTACAAACTGTACGGATCATCATTTAATTGGGTTGAGGTAATATCGGAGCAGCATATTTGTCTACTGCTATAAATAACCATAGCCCGATTAAAATCGAGCTTAGTTAGGGATGTTATGTCTTTGTTTTTTACTTCTAAAACCGGATTGGTTTCGACAATACCTGAGTTGAACATGAACAATTAAGGAACAAGTATTAATCAAAAGCCAAAAGGGTGGCGAACAACAATATTTTTTTAAGAACAATTGATAACTAAGGAACAAGTACTAATCATTAAAACTTATAATGGAACAAGATCGTGAACAAGATCATAGTTTTTTATTCTTCTAAAGTCTTCATTTTTCGAAGGATTGCCTGAGCTTTTTGTTGGTAAAACCCTTCGTTTTTAGCTATTTTTTTAAATTGTTTGAGTGCTTTTTTACTTTCATCGGTTTGAAGGTAACACATCCCGATATACCATTCGGCCTGTTCAATAAAAAGATTGTCTTTGTCAATGATTACCGTTTCATATTCTTTGATGGCATTCTTGTATTTACCCGTTTCCTGAAGTGAAACCCCCGCGTAAAAATGTCCGACCATATTGTTTTGATCTCTGGAAATAACTTCCTCTAAAAGACCAAGTGCTGATTCATATTCTTGATTGTCAAACTTTTGCATAGCCATGGCCAGTGTTTGATCTTTGGATAATCTTGCAGAACGTACGATGCCCGATGTTTGATAGGTCGTGTTATACTTCTGGTACAGTTGATCTTGAGTGGTTTGCCTGGACATGAGTCCTGTGATTCCGAGCAGTAGGATCAATGAGGCAGCAACAGAAGATAATATAATTTTCCTTGGTTTAAACTTTCCGGCGAATGAGCGTTCCGTTTGTCGTTCAGAAATAACTTCTTTTGCAATGGTTTGAAGGTTATTTCTCAGCTGCATCACATCATTCTCATTTAGAGCCAGATCAACATTCCTGATTAAATCAATTTCTGCAAAAAGATCCTTACTTGAGGATATTTCGTTTTCAAAAGATCCCATTTCGTCGTCTGAAAGCTCACCATAAATATAACCTTCTATTTTTTTAATTTTCACAGAGGAATGGAATGCCGACTTTTGAATTTCGTTAAGTGATGCTCTCAAATCCATGATTTCATTTTCTGATGCAGCCAGATCAATTTCTTTAATTAGCTGTAAATCATGGACAAGATTAGTATTGTGCGCTAACTCTTCTTCGAATTGAACCCTCAGCGTTGGATCCATCTCATCGTAAATATAGTCATCAATTTCTTCAGTCGTAAATTGGTTGACTGGAATGCTTTGAGCAATATGTTTTAGATTAGCCCTGATGTCGAATATGTCATTTTCTTCCAGTGATTTCTGAATATCAGCGAAAAGCTCTTCTTCGTAAGGAGTAAATGATTCTTTTTCGCCTGAAGAACCGGAGCTGGATTGCTCTCTGTAAAACTGATGAATGTTTTCTTTCCCCGCAATTTTATGCTGATAAAGATGGATATTGGGGAATGTGTAACCAAAATTGAAAATATCTTCCGATTTCACCTCTGAATTTAGGTTTTTGTAAGACGATAATTCTTCGGATAACCCGAAATTGAATGAATCAAAAACGCTAATGTTTTCTGTGTCAGGTTGATTTTGAACGATTTGGTTCAGGTTATTGCGTAAGCTAATAATGTCAAATTCGCCAACTGCCTGTTCCACCGTCAGATGAAGGTTTAATTCACGAGCCAGGTCAGAATCGTTTTCCAATTGAATTTCAAATTCACTTATCTCCGATTGTGACATCTCCTTGTTTAGATACCTGTCTGTTTGTTCAAAATAATCTGATTTGCGTATCATCTTCTTGATTGTTAATGATTTATAATGTCGCTTTTGACGCTATAAAGGGTGTTCAATGTTCATGCTATTTTCTTCAGCAGAAATACAGACCACAAAAATAGAATGAAAAATGAAATAAAAATACGATTGAATAAAGCTGGAAAAGGAGATTAGTCCAAACCAGCATATGCATCAATTGATTTTCCACCTTTTACCAAAGAAAGTTCTTCAGCAGTTAATACGTCGAAAGATAAAGAATCAAAATTTTTTGTTTCGTTGTTCGCAAATAAAGTTTTCATTACTTTTGGTTTTAATGATTAATAACTGGTTCCTTAATTATTCTTGTTCGATGGTTTATTCCGGAAATGGATAAAAGGTAACCCCCTCATTTGGATAAAAAATACAAAAATATTTTCCTTGTATTGTTAATGTGTTTATATTGAGTTATATATGTCTGTATTTAAAATGAAGAAAAGAATTCTTATTTTGTTTTTATTGGTCTTTTCTTCTTCGGCTTTCACGCAGAACATCAAAATGTCTGTTTCGGATAGTTTGTTATCGTTGAAACTTCAAGAAAAAGGGATTACTGCTGGAAGACTAGGGGATTTTGAGGAAGCCATTAATCAATTTGATCAATTGTATAATGTTCGTCTGGATGTTTATGGGTCATCTAGTTATAAATTAGCTTCGCCTTTAGTAAACATGGGGATTCAATACAAGAACCTTCGAAACCTGGATAAGGCTATTGAAGTATATAAAAGGGCTGAACAGCTTTATATCGCTGAATATGGAGAGGATTATGCTGTACTAGGTATTGTTTTTACCAACATCGGGAATATATATGGGTTAAATGGAGATTATAATAAAGCATTAGAATATCATCGAAATGCTTTTCGTATTTTGAAAAGGGATAGCCTTCATTTCAATGAAATTTTTCAAGTCTCAAAATATAATGTAGCAGAAACCCAACTCAAGCTTGGATATAATTCTGAAGCCATACGGTTTGCACAGTTAAATCTAAAAGCTACTTTACCCTTCATAAAGCCAGGTTTGTGTGATTTAATTGCTTTAGCTTATCGAAATGAAGGGGAATTTGAACTTTCAGAAAAGTATTATTTGAAAGCCATTAAAAGTTGGATTGATTTGTATGGTGATGATAATGTTGAATTAGTATCGGAGTATCTGGCCTATTCTTCTTTTTTAATGTCACAGAAAAGCTATGAAAAGGCGCTTATTTATTCTACCAAAGCCAAATCGATTGTTTTAAAATTTTATGGAGAAAAGAGTACCTCTTATGCTGAGGTGCAGTCAAATTTTGGTGATTACTATTACCTGAAGAATTCGGATGCCAGGCAGATGGATGATTTTCGCGTGCAACGGAAAAAAAATCTCGATGAAGCTATTCAGTATTATCAAAATGCGATTGTATCCCTGGTTGATTCTTTCCAGGTGAAAGATCCTTTTGTTGATCCTCCGTTAAAGAATGTGATTTCTGAAATTCAGTTGGTTGAAGAGTTTAAGAAAAAAGCTGTAGCGATGGAAAAACTGGCAGATATTTATTTGTCAGAGTTCGATTATAAAAAATCATTAAAATACTATGTTACAAGTTTAAATTCACTGACTAAGGCTACCCAGTTAATCTATCGTCTTCAGATTGGTTTCGAGAATGAGGATAGTAAATTGTTTTTAGCGCAGAACCAGGAATCCACATTTCAGGAGGCAATAAAAATAGCCTATAAATTGTATAACCAGACCAGAAAAGCGGAGTACATTGAAAAGGCATTTGAGTTTTCAGAACGGAGTAAATCATCGAATTTGCTGGCTTCGATTAAAGATGTGAAAGCAAAAGAGTTTGGTGGAATTCCTGATTCATTGTTGAAACAGGAAAACTATTTAAAAAGTAATGTTGCCAACTACACCTCCATGTTGTTTGAGGAGAACCATTCTGAAAAGCCCGATTCACAAAAAGTAAACTTATTTTCTGCCAAAATATTCAAGTTTAACGATGAATACAACAGGCTGATTGATTCGTTTGAGAAATTATATCCGCGTTATTATGCATTTAAGTATGAAAACAAGGTTGTCGGAATTCAGGAAATTCAATCAAAAATAAGTGCCCGCCAGGCATTGGTCGAATTTTTCGTTAAAGAACCTGAAGCAGGTGCGAGTAACGGAGAACTTTACCGCTTTGTGATTACCAGAGATTCAGCAACTTTCACAAAGGAGAATATTGATTATTCTTACGTTGAAAATATTCAGTCGGTTCATGATTTTCTGACAAATCCGAATTTTCTTTATACCAAAAAGAAGGATTTTATTGATTATTCAGTTGCAGCTTATGGGTTGTATGAAAAGCTTTTAAAACCGGTGTACAAAAAGATAAATGGGAAAAATCTGACTATCATACCTCATGATAAGCTATCATACATCCCTTTCGATGCTTTATTGTCGCAATTGCCGGATACGAGTGTCATGAATTTTAGAAATTTGAACTATCTGGTTCGTGATTATGCCATTAATTACAGTTATTCGGCTACGCTTCTGTATGATTATTTTAGTCAGAAGAAAACAAGTACAAAAAGTCTTATGGTATTTTCTCCCGAATATGTCGCGAATGAACCCCGGACAGATACCGAAAGCTCCAATCAATATTTTTTCAACCCTCTGCCTGGAGCAAAGGATGAAGTAAAAGGTATTTCAAGGTATGTTAAGTCGGATTCTTTTGTTGATATGCTCGCGCAGGAAAATACATTTAAAGAAAAGGCCTCTGAGTACGATATTTTGCATTTAGCCATGCATACGATCATTAATGACAGTTTACCGATGTTTTCGAAACTTGTGTTTTCGAAACCGGGTCAAAATTCAACCGATGACGGATATTTGAATACCTACGAAATTTATAACTTGAAACTTAATGCACGTCTGGCTGTTTTGAGCGCCTGCGAGACTGGTACAGGTAAGCTTCAGAAGGGGGAGGGAGTAATGAGTATGGCCCGTGGATTTATTTATGCTGGCTGTCCTTCGATCGTGATGACCTTGTGGCAGGTAGAAGATAAATCAGGAGTAAAGATAATGGATGATTTCTATTATTATTTATCGAAAGGAAAACGAAAGGATGTTGCGCTTCGGATGGCTAAATTAAAACACCTCAATAATTCTGATCCATTAACTGCTCATCCTCACTTTTGGCTTGGTTATGTGAGTATAGGCAATCCGGAACCATTGTACACAAGTAAGGATATGTATTTTGTAATCTTCCTTTTTGTGGCTGCTCTTTTGGTTTTTGCTGATTGGTACATTCGAAAAAGGCCAGGAAAGAAACAAGGCCGTATCTGAAACGTGATTAATTATCTCCACTAAGAATTTTGCTGTATTCCATGTCTTGTTTAATGCTTTGGATTAAGTATTCCTTGCATTTAAACTTGCGTTTCTTTGCATATTTTTCGCTCTTAAATCCCATGATTTGCGCTATGTTTTTAAGCGGAACTTTATCAAAATAAAGTTGTAATATCTTCTGACAATCTTTTCCGAGATTAATAAAATGTTTTTGATATAATCGGTAACGTTCATTTAGATCAGCTACTTTTTCTAATTCGTCATCATAAATATCATCGTTATATTCGTGATTGTCTTTTATCTTTTCCTTTTCTATTTTCCTTTTTTCAAGCTGTTTCAGCCACAGGAAGCGGCAAACAGAGTATAAATAGGTTTCAAAAGTGCAATCATCTAAAACCAACTCATTGGATTTGAGTTTTCTAAAAACAATAATGATCGCTTCCTGAAAAATATCATTGGCATCATCATCATCTCCATTGTTTTTTTTGATGAAAAAATTAATCTTAGAATAGAAATTCTTGTAAATGTGTTGTAATACAATCGTATCATTTCTACGAATTCCATTTAATAAGTCAAGAGTTGAGTAATCAATCATCGCTAAAGATTAAATCTATTAAAAATGGTATAACAAATCAACAGAATTGTTATGCAAATCAATTTTAATCGATAAAAATGAATATAAAATGTTGAAAATGCAAATTAATATAGGGGATTTTAGATCAAAATAGTAATAACTAAATTATTTTCTATTTAGCGAAGGATTCAGATCCAATTAGAATCTCAATTAATGGGAGTGAAACGAATAAAAATAAGATTAGAAGACCATCCGTTAGAACCTCTTCTCGTTGAGGTGAGTGTTGTAAGTGCCTTGCATTTAATAGATTGGATTATATCCGATCTATTGGTCATTTGAATTTATTCGAAATAGATATCATTTTTATGTAATGCACAATTTAATACCACTTCTAATTCTTATTTGAAAATTCTAATCTGAATTAGAATTAATGGAGAAAAAAGGTAATATTTATTGGATCAAATTCTAATGCTTTGAAGGAGAAAATATGTAAAGTTTAGAAAAACAAAAAGGTAGGTTGAGTAACCTACCTTTTCTCTCTTAAACTAACTAACCTAACTAAACCTAAACTTATGAAAAAAAATGTACTACAAATATAGACTTTTGTATTCGTAAATTATGAATATTTTTGTTAAATGATGTTAAAGTTGCTGTGCGATTTTTTTCAATTAAAAGGTGAAGTTTAGAAAAACAAAAAGGTAGGTTGAATAACCTACCTTTTCTCTCTTAAACTAACTAACCTAACTAAACCTAAACTTATGAAAAAAAATGTACTACAAATGTAGCCTTATGTATTCGTTAATTATGAATATATTTGTTAAATAATGTTGAAGTTATTGTGTTGTTTGCATCAATTAAATGTAAAGTTTAGAAAAACAAAAAGGTAGGTTGAATAACCTACCTTTTCTCTCTTAAACTAACTAACCTAACTAAACCTAAACTTATGAAAAAAAATGTACTACAAATGTACGTCTTCGAATTCGAAAATTGTGAAAATAAATGCTAAATAATGTTAAAGTTATTGTATTAGTTACAATTAATTCTTCGTCACTTGTTTTTTGTTGACTGTGTCCGCTTGCGGGAAAATAGTTCATTTAAATCCTATTGAGCCACAAATTTGTAGGTAATTGTCCCTTTTTGAACTGCAGGTGCAGTCGGTTCTGGATTGAATACAGTACGTTCAGCGGCCTGGGTTGCATAAATGGGTAGCATAGGGTCGTTTATATTCTTTGCGGGCCTGGCTTCAGCTTTAATTACTTTTCCGTTTCGGTCAACTTGTATGTCAACTGTTATCAGACCTCCACTTTTAGCCAAATAAACCGGAATGGGAAGTCGTATATGAAATCTGTTTTCGAGAGAATAATGAATATTGCTTTTGCCAGAATAAATAACATTCTTTATTGAATCGGGATCCTGACCTTCGGTGGTTGCTTCAGGCATTTCGAATTTTTTGATTGGAAGAATTTTTTTTGAGAGTTGTTTGTTTACATCCACAACCATTTTTTTTGCTTCTTCAATATCGCGATTGTAACTGTCATCAAAAAATTTGTCTTTTTTCATGGCATCGTTCACCGCCCGGTTGCTGCCTGTGTTCTGTTCATTTCGATTTGATTGATCTGATTCGGTGTTTTTATCCTGATCTTTTTTCTGTACAGCTTCGGGTAATTTTTCTTCAGGAGCTGTAAAGTCGAGTAAGATGGCTTCTTCCTGTTCTATTTTCACATTCAGGTCTAATTCAGCAACCCAGAATCCAGTGACTAAAAGGATGTGAAAGATGAGGGTTCCCATAATCCCGTATGCGTTTTTTCGATATAGTTCTTTCATATTCAACATTTCGTCGCAAATTTAATAAAATCGTCTATCTATGGGGTTTTTAGTCTGGGAAATCGGTCCGACATCAGAATAAAAGAATGTAACAGTCAGATGAATTAATCCTTCTTCTAAATTTCTGGAATTAGCAAATTATTCGGTTCTTTGGCTCCCAGTAAGTTATTTTATCTTTTTGCTGGAAATTAAGTTTCCAATAATTGGTAAGTTGGGGTTGACCTAAGGTTCGTTCAATTGGTTAAAATTTGTGAATTTTTCGATATAGGTATTTTTCGAAACCAATTTTAAATAAATTTAGAATTCTGAAAAAGTGATGATAAAACTATGAGAATTGCATGGATAATTATAATTCTTCTTTCTTCGTTATCTCTGACGGCAAAGGATTTAGCCATGCTGAAAAAGGACTCTTCGGACGTTGTGACTTTAGGGAGAAATACTGAATCGTTTTACGATAGTTTGCAAATAAAAGCATCACGTCACCGGATTACACGATTAATGTATGACTGGATGATCTGTTCACCAAAACAATCGGATAATTTAGGGTTGCAGTCGTATGAATATTACAAGAGTTTTGAGAATAAGATTATTGGTACAATTACGATCAAATCGCTTGAAGTTTTTGGTCCGGATTTTAATGACACGTCGAAGACAACAAATATATGGATCGAAAAAACGGCTAATACATTGCACTCCAAGTCGGATCTTTATGTTATCCGGAAGAATCTATGGATTAAAGAAGGACAAACTCTGGATCCTAACCTGATTATGGATAACGAACGACTGCTTCGTAGTTTACCTTACCTGAAAGATGTTCGTTTTATTATTAAAAACAATCCGTTTAATGACGAACTTGTTGATATTCTGATTCTTACTCAGGATGTTTTCTCTTTTGGAATTTCAGGCAAATTCGGGAGTGTAAATAATGGAAAAATTGGAATTTATGATAAAAATGTTTTGGGTATTGGACATGAAATAGGTACAACGATTGTAGCAAATACGGATAAATATCCACATGTTGGTTTTGAGGCCTATTACGCTGTAAATAATGTGAAAGGGAATTTCATTAACTTTTCTGCGGGATACGCAAATACCTATCTTCGCGAAGGTTTTTTTGTTTCGCTTAATCGTGATTTTTTAAGACCTCAATCCGTTTATGCCGGCGTTTTAACTGCGTTGAGAGGTTTCAGGTCTGATCGGATAACTCTGGATGATTGTACCATAAGTGATTCGACCTTGAATTATGTTTTTCTGGATGGATGGTACGGACGTCGTTTAAGGCTGGGAATTAATCCCGATGACAGCCGTTTTCAAATGACTATATCCGGGAGAATCAGGTACACTTATTTTTACAATCGTCCTTTACCTGATCTTGACGGCCATCAGTTTTTTGCGAACAGTACCTTTTATCTTGGCGGTTTGAGCTTTTCGCGGCGCTCGTATATTCGCGATCACCTGGTTTACAGTTATGGACTTACTGAAGATATCCCTAAAGGTTATTTGCATGAACTGGTTTTGGGGTATGACCACAATGAGTTTGGAGACCGTTTGTATACCCATTTGTTTTTCTCTACTGGCAATCTGTTTAAATACAGGCCATTTTATTTCTACACTTCATTGGGTGTTGGAAGTTACTGGAAACACACCGGCCTAGAACAAGGAATGGTAGACTTTAAGCTTAATTTCATTTCCCCTCTGTTTAATGTATGGAATGTACGAGCCAGACAATTTATTAAACTGAATTATACTGTTGGAATGAACCGGTTTGAGATCGAAGATCTTTTACTGAGAAATAATATCGGCATTAGGGGGTTTGGAAGCCGCATCGAGAAAGGGAAGCAACGTTTAACACTGAATGTGGAAAACGTATTCTTCCAGAAAAAATCCATCCTGAACTTTCAGTCTGCTCTGTTTACTTTTTTTGATGTTGGAATCGTGGGACCTGCTGATCAATACATTTTTAAACAGACTTATTATGCCGGGATAGGGGTTGGACTCCGGATCCGAAGCGAAAACCTTATTTTCAAGACTATTCAGCTGCGGCTGGCTTATTATCCCAATCATCCGAATGATGTAAATCCAATCGGTATTATTCTTGATGACGTTTCGAAATCAAGGCTTTACAATTTTCAGCCGCGTGGTCCTGAACCTTTGCGCTTCGAGTAAAATTCAATCTAAAGATTATCCAGAAAATAATTGCTGACTTTTTCCATCAGGTGCAGGCGGTCTTTCCCCCGAACATTGTGTTCATGAGTCGGATAAACAAAGAAGTCGACCTGCTTGTCCAAATCAATGCACTTTTTCAGGAATTGAATACTTTGCTGCATGACAACAGTTTGATCCTGAACGCCATGAATGATCATTAGTTTCCCTTCCAGTTTGTCGGCGAAATTCAGCATGTTCGAATTCTTGTAGCCAAGAGGATTTTCTTCAGGAGTATCCATATAGCGTTCCCCGTACATGATTTCATACATGCTCCAGTCAACTACCGGACCGCCGGCGACTCCAACTTTAAAGATTTCCGGATGTTTGAGCATCAGGTTCAGAGTCATAAATCCACCATAACTCCAGCCATGTACCCCAATTCGGTTGACATCAACATAAGGAAGCGTTTTCAGGTAATCAATCCCTTTCATCTGGTCTTCAGTTTCAACAACTCCCAACTGGCGGTGAATGATATTTTCGAATTCCTTCCCTCTGTTGTCCGATCCGCGACTGTCGACTGTAAAAGCAATATAACCTTTCGATGCCATATAATATTGCCACCAGCGGGCTGCATTGTGCCAGGTTTTGTTGACCAGTTGCGCGTGAGGTCCTCCGTAAACGTAAACAATAACCGGATATTTTTTTGAAGGATCGAAGTTGTTGGGTTTTATCATCCGGCAATACAGATCGGTTTTTCTGTCAGCCGCTTTAATTGTAAATACCGTATTTTCTCCCAATTCATAGTCCTTAAGGGTATTCTTCGCTTTAAAAATAGTTTGTTTGTGCTCGCCTTTGTCCGATATCAGATCAATCTGTCCCGGCACGCTGGTACTTGTCCACCGATCAATGATATTTTGCTGGTCGGGTGATAACAATCCGGAATGCGTGCCTGTTGTTTTACTTAGCTTCTCTGTTTTTCCTGAACGTATATTAATCCGGTACAGCTGTCGTTCGATTGGACTCTCTTTCGTTGCTTCAAAAAACAGGTATTTTTCCGGTGCATCAAAACCCAGTATTTCAGTCACAGCCCAATCTCCCTTTGTGATCTGAGCTATTTTCCCGCTGCCAATACTGTACAGATAAACATGATTCCAGCCATCCATGCAGCTTTGATAATAGAACTTGTCCGGATCGTTTTTCGAAAACTGTATCGGATTTAGTGGCTCAACGTATTTTTTATTTTTCTCTTCCAATACCATTTTAATCAAATCGCCAGTTGTAGCATCGTACTGGTTTAGTTTCATGTCGTTTTGTTCGCGGTTCAGCTCGGCTATGAAAATTGATTTTTCATCGGGGCTCCAGCTGATGTTTGTCAGGTAATGATCGTCCGGTGCGCCGGTTTTCATGTAAACGATTTGTTTGGTAGTCAGGTTGTATATTCCCAGTTTGACCTGATGGCTGGCCATACCCGCCATTGGATATTTGATGTTCTCCAGTTGGGCTTCGCGAGCCATATAATCGACCAAAGGATAATCGTCTACCATCGTTTCGTCCATGTGATAAAACGCCAGTTGTTTTCCTGAAGGTGACCAGAAAGTGCCTTTTTCAATGCCGAATTCGTTTCGGTGAACTGCTGCTCCGTTGATGATGTGCGGAATCGTATCGTCTGTCAGCTGTTGACTTCCGGAGGTTTCAGCGATAAACAGATTGTTTTTTAGCGTATAAGCCAGGGTTGAATTTTCGGTGCAGAAATCCAGATTTTCGGCGCCTTCCGGATATTCAAAACTTGTGATCACTGATTTATCTTCCGGATTTATAATCTCCAGGTGATTTGACGTATGAAGCCAGATTAACGATTCGTTGATCCATGAAAAGTCAGGGAATGACTTGAGCTCTTTTAAGCCTTGTTCCTTCAATGTATTATTTAGCTTGGCAAGCGAAAGCAATTCAAGCGAATCCTTGTCCTGAATGTTATACTGCACCAGATTATTATCCTGAATCATCACGTAATATAGGGCATCTTTCCATTTAAGTTGTTCCGGCATTTCCGGTTTTAAATAGGTCTTGCCTCCGATGATTGCATCTTTCAAACTCATGGTTTGTTGTGCGCTGACATTTAAAATGATGAAAAAAGCGGACAGAAGGATAATAAACTGTTTCATGTGTTTATATTTTTCACTCAAAGGTTTCTTTTGTTTTTGTTACGAGTTTCGGGTTACGGGTTTCGATATCGCGTAACTCGCAACCCGAAACGCTTATATAGTCATCCTCTTGTTTGTCAAGATTTTTGTCTTGTCATGGATGTTTCATGTTTTTTTTTATGAATAGAACATTTCGGATATTGATTCTGATTGTGATCCTGATTTTTAGCAAATCAGGATCAGATGCAAATGTAAGTCGAAAATCGATTGCCTTAAGCTGATTTTAGCTGAATAAACTCATGATTTCTTCCTGAGAGATCACATTGATCGGGTTGTTCGAGCTGATGAACTTTTCAGCAAGAGCCGATTTTTTTGATTTTAGAACCTGAATTTTTTCTTCGATCGAATCCTCCGTTATAAAACGGTAAACGAAAACCTTTTTATCCTGACCAATCCTGTGGGCGCGGTTGATTGCCTGATTTTCGGCTGCCGGATTCCACCATGGATCAATAATAAAAACATAGTCGGCCGAAGTGAGGTTAAGTCCAACACCACCGGCTTTTAATGAAATCAGGAAAATATGATTGTCCGGATCTTCCTGAAATTGTTGGATGACCTCTTGCCGGTTAGTCGTTTTGCCGGTCAGTACGGAATATTTCCATTTTTTAGATTCAATTTTTGCCTGAAGTAAATCGAGATGTTTGACGAACGATGAGAATATCAGAACTTTGTGTTTTTCGGCAACCAGATTTTTAAGACAGCGGTAAATTTCATTAAATTTTCCCGATTCAGTTTCATGTTCTTTGGTTACAAGCGAAGGATGGTTGGCCAGTTGCCGAAGTTTGGTCAGTCCCTGCAAAACCACCAGAGCCGAATTTTTCATCCCGTTTGTTTCGATGTTTTTCAGGATTGTATTTCGGATAGCCGATTTTTCCGTTTCATAAATTTCCCGTTGTTCTTCGGTCATTTCGCAAACCCTGATTTGCTCGGTCAGTGGCGGCAAATCTTTGGCCACTTCTTCTTTTTTTCGTCTCAGAACGAACGGACGAATCAGCTTCTGAAGTTTCATTTGTTGTTCCTGATCGTTCTTCTTCTCGATCGGGGTAATGAATTCGCGTTTGAAATACGGCAGACTTCCGAGCAATCCTTTGTTCAGGAAATTGAGTTGCGACCATAAATCGGACAGCGAATTTTCGATCGGAGTTCCGGTAATGACCAGTTTGTGTTTCGATCGGATTTCGATAATGCTTTTGTAGGTTTTTGATGACGAATTCTTGATGTTCTGGCTTTCATCAAGTATCAGGTAAAAGAAATCGAATTTCCGGAGCATTTCGTAATCGTTCCGCAGGGTTCCGTAAGTGGTCAGAATTACATCATAATATCTGATGGCCGAAGCCATTTCGGTTGCTCTGCTTCGCGTACTTCCGATGTGTTTATACACTTTTAACGACGGCGAAAATTTCTGAATTTCGTTTGCCCAGTTGTGAACCAGCGAGGTAGGCATCACAATCAACGAAGCTGGTTGTATTTCGGATGGAGTTTCCGGAGCTGGCGGAAGCGGAAGTGGCAATTGTTTGTCATCGTCAAACACCGGAATAAAAAACGTTGAATTCTCTTTTTTGAGTTTCAGCAGGAGGGTAAGGGTTTGAATGGTTTTCCCCAGACCCATATCATCGGCCAGGCAACCACCCAACTGGTTTTCGTACAAATGATGCATCCACGAAAATCCCTCTTCCTGGTAATTTCTTAGCTGAGCGTTTAGTCCTGCCGGAAGTTCAACCTGCTGATTTGATTCCGGATTGATATGATCCAGTTTATCGAAATAATTACGGTCGAGACCTTCTAATTTTTCATGAAGAAGTTGAAAATGATGCTTTTTAAGCTTCATGATATTGCCTTCGAGTTTGGCAAAAGGAAAAATATCACGGTACGACGAAAACCATTCGAGTGGTAAAATCGCAATTTCTCCTGAAGGAAGTTCAAATTCACGGATATCGCTCAATATATTTTTCCGGAGTTTAATAAACGGAATCTGGTAATCACCAAATTTCACCATGGCATGAATGTCAAACCAATCTTCGTCACTTTTGACTTGAATATCAAGGGTTTGTGATCCGGTAAAGTATTTGGTGTTGAGTTTGTTTTGCTGAATCTGGTATCCCAGATTTTCCAGTTCTTCCCGGTTTTTTGTAATCCATTGAACAGGCCGGTAATAATTTTCGGTTTCAGGTTTTTTTGTATCCGCATCGGTATTCCAATAGCCCTCAGTGTATTTTAGTCCCAGTTCTTTCAGGAATGCAAGCTGTTCTTCTTCCCAGCTGTGGTCACGAACAAATTTTTTAAATGAATAATTATCCTGAGTTTTTTCGAAGCTGACAAATACATTGGATACCGAATCAGCCAGATACAGATTGTTTTCGTATTTGAATTTTACGATCAGTACCGGTTTTTGAGCCAAATTTTGCTCAAGCGAAAGGATGGTCTTCCGGGGCGGGCGACTCTCAATGATATCGAACCCTGTTGCTATTACCTTTGCTTCTTTGATTGAATTCAGAACAAAAGTCTGGTAATATTTGTCTTCCGACTGGCGGAGAATCGAAATATTTTCTTTGGTCAGGAATGGTGCGAGTTTTTTTCCGGAAAGTTCTTTGAAAACGAAAAGCTGGTTTAGGTAGACAAAACAACAAGGTAAAGTGCATACCATTTTGATTGTCTTGTGCAGTAAATCAATTGTTTGACCTTCGTGATTTATTTCCAAGTGGTATTGGGTTCCGTTTTCGTCGCGGTTAAAGTGAAAAACAGGTTCGGAAAACGTTTTATTTAACTGGATTTCATCTTCAGAATAAAGGTGTGAATATTTGGCCTGTTTGAAAAACAGCCGTGTATTGCATTTCATGAGCAGTAATACGCACTTGTAAATGTATTTGTCGATGTAGGGACTGATGTGGTTTAGGAAAAGGTCTTTATCCAGATCCTGGAAAAAGACATGGTTATTAATTTTCTTTGAAAATTTCTTCACCAAAATTTCGTCGCTGAAACTCTCAATGAGCTTCAGTAATTCCAGTTCCGATTCGTTTAGTTCCACTTCGCCGCTTTTGAAATCGCGTAGTTTAACGACTTTCTTTACCGTGTAGTACGAACGTTCTTCTTCAATTAATATTGGAACTAAAATGTTGCCTAAGGCACGATGTTCTGTTAATGCAATTATAAATTCCTGGGCCAATTTCGATTATATTTATTGATAGTTTATCTTCCTGAACAGTTTCCCCGATCGGGTTTTCGGGCGCAAACAAAAGATCAAAGATAGGACATTACTTCGTCTGTCGGTTCATTTTGTCGACAGATGAAGTAATTTACGAATTGAATTAACTTTCGGCCCGGTGATCCATTCTGCTTTCTGTTGTAACTCTTAAAAAAGCAGAAACCAGAAAAAAGATTTAGTGACTGTTTAAATTTAACACAGAGAGTTTTAATTTTGATTAAAGAATTTGTCGTTCAGTTTTATTGATTGCACTTCAATAAAAAGTACTTTTTGAGAAAACACGGAGATCACAGAGAAGAAAAAATCGCTTTACGATTTTAGGCTCAGTGTACTCTGTGTATTCTCTCTATAAATAAAAAACAATACTTTTGAAATCTTCAATTCAACTTGGCATTTGCTATGGATTAATACTATTTCTCTGTGTTTAAATACTTTTAATTCTATTTTTAAACAATTTCTTACTTTTTAGGTGAATATTCTTTGTTCTGACTATTTTTGGTCTTTCCTTTTGATAAGGTAATCCAAAAATAATGCAATGAACCAAATTGTTGATAAGGTTCTTTTTTCTGAAAAAGTAGCCAAATTTGTTGTTGAAGCTCCACGTATTGCCCGTTCGCGCAAGCCGGGTCATTTTGTGATCCTGCGTGTTGATGAAAAAGGTGAACGAATTCCACTAACCATTGCCGGTGCTGATCCGGTAAAAGGGACCATCGATTTGGTCGTTCAGAAAATGGGAGTCAGTTCATCGAAACTTTTCGAACTGAATGTGGGTGATTCTATTCTTGATTTAGTCGGTCCTCTCGGGAAAGCCACTCACATACACAAACCCGGAACTATTTTGGCTTGTGGCGGAGGAGTGGGCGTGGCACCGATGTTGCCTATTGTTGAAGCTTTCAAAAAGGCTGGAAACCGGGTGATCTCCATTTTGGCTGCCCGCAGTAAAGACCTGATTATTCTGGAAGACGAAATCCGGAAATGGTCGGATGAAGTGATTATTATGACCGACGATGGATCATACGGAACCAAAGGCTTGGTTACAACCGGTGCGGAAATGGTTATACAGCGCGAAACGGTGAATGAATGCATTGTCATTGGGCCGGCCATTATGATGAAATTTACGTCTCTTCTCACAAAAAAATATCAAATACCAACTCAGGCCAGTCTGAATGCGATCATGGTTGACGGTACCGGAATGTGTGGCGCCTGCCGCGTCAGCGTTGGCGGACGGACCATGTTTACCTGCATCGACGGACCGGAATTTGATGCCCATCAGATTGATTTTGATGAGTTAATCATGCGGCTTGGTGGTTATGCAGCCGAAGAAAAGATAGCCAACGAACGGTATTTGTAATCCAGTTAAAACCAGATAAATGTCAACAAACAAAGAATATCTCAAGTTTGAGCGCGAAAAAGAGTGGCGTGTCGAACTGAGAAAAAAAATAGCAAATAAAGATCGTACGGCAATGATCAGAACTCAAATGCCCCAACTCGATCCTTTTATTCGCATTCGCTACCAGGACAGGGAAGTGAATATGGGACTGGATGAAAAACAAGCACAACTTGAAGCTTCCAGGTGTCTCGATTGCCCGAATCCAACCTGTATCGACGGTTGTCCCGTAAGTATTAATATCCCGAAATTTGTCAAATACATTGAGCAGGGAAGTTTTCTGGAAGCTGCGAAAACACTGAAAGAAACGTCAGCGCTTCCGGCCGTTTGTGGCCGGGTTTGCCCACAGGAGAAACAATGCGAAGCTTCTTGTTTTTATACTCAGAAACTAAAAAAAGAACCTGTGGCTATTGGCTTTCTGGAACGTTTTGCTGCTGACTACGAACGCGAAAGCGGCCAAATGTCGGTACCCGAAATAGCTCTGGCCAACGGAATCAAAGTGGCTGCTATCGGTTCGGGACCTGCTTCGCTGTCGTTTGCAGGTGATATGATTAAACTGGGCTATGATGTAACTGTATTTGAAGCGCTGCACGAAATCGGCGGTGTTTTGAAATACGGAATTCCGGAGTTCAGGCTTCCGAATAAAGTTGTGGATGTTGAACTCGGGAATCTTCAACAGATGGGCGTCAAGTTTATCCGGAATTTTATTGTTGGTAAAACAGCCAGTTTCGATGATTTGAAAGCCGAAGGTTTTGAATCTTTTTTTGTGGCCAGCGGTGCCGGTCTTCCCCGGTTTATGAATATCCCGGGAGAAAATTACAATGGAATTCTTTCGTCAAACGAATACCTGACGAGGGTAAATCTGATGAATGCCGCCAACGATGAATTTGATACGCCAGTTATTAAAGGCAAAAATGTGGCTGTCATCGGTGGTGGAAACACAGCCATGGATTCGGTTCGCACAGCCAAAAGGCTTGGTGCCGAACGTGCAATAATTATTTACCGGCGTTCACGGGCTGAAATGCCTGCCCGCATCGAAGAAGTTCATCATGCCGAAGAAGAAGGTATTGAATTTCTCAATCTGGCTAATCCGGTTGAATACTTTGCCGATGAAAAAGGAAAGGTAAACCGGGTGCGCATTCAACGTATGGTGCTTGGTGAACCGGATGCTTCTGGCCGGCGTCGTCCGATTGTGCAGGAAGATTCAGAGTATGATATCGCGGTTGATCTGGTGGTGGTGGCTGTTGGTGTTTCTCCCAATCCGCTTATTCCTTCCGAAGTAAAAGAACTGAAAGTTAGCAAATGGGGTACCATCGAGGTCAATGAGGAGACCATGCAGAGTTCAATTTCTGAATTGTTTGCGGGAGGCGACATTGTAAGGGGAGGAGCAACCGTAATCCTGGCCATGGGAGATGGCCGGAAAGCAGCGGCAGCAATGCATCAATACCTTCAGGAAAAATTAAAAAAATGATTTAAGATTTTGGATTAACGATCAACGAAGTATATCAGATCACAAAATCGTTAATCGTTAATCGTTTTAACTTTACTTTTAAATCTAATTGTTATGGCAAATATTTCAACCCGTTTCTTCGGACTCGATTTAAAAAGTCCGGTCATTGCAGCAAGCAGCAGTATGACCGGTCATCCGGAACAAGTGCTTAAACTGGCTGAGGCTGGTGCCGGAGCTATCGTACTCAAATCAATCTTTGAGGAAGAAATTTATCATGAATTGCAGGAGGAACTACAGCTTCGCTCAGATCTCCATTCAGATCCGGAATATCTTGACTATTTTGACTATGTAATCAAAGATGAAAATATCAGGAAATACCTTCGGCTAATTTCGGAGTCTAAAGCAAAAACAACTGTGCCGATTGTAGCCAGTATCAATTGCATGACGTCGACCGATTGGATTTTATTTGCGCGAAAGATTGAAGAGGCCGGTGCCGATGCATTGGAACTCAATATGTATATCTGTCCTTCTGATGTTCATCAAACGAGCGAAAATAATGAACAATTCTATTTCGAAACGATTCATAAAGTACTTCAGGTTGTAAAAATACCTGTAACCGTTAAAATAAGTCACTATTTTTCCAATCTGGCCGGAATGGTTCAGAAGTTATCGCGCTCCGGAATTGCCGGAATAACGATTTTTAACCGGTTTTATAGTCCTGATATTGATATTCAGACACAATCTGTCGTCGTTTCTGACGTTTTAAGTACTCCTAACGATTACCAGCTTCCTTTGAAATGGACAGGTATTTTATCGGGCATTGCTGATTGTGATTTGGCAGCCACAACAGGAATTCATTCCAGCGAAACTGCCTTGAAATTTGTATTGGCAGGTGCGTCAGCCATTCAGATTGCATCTGTTTTGTATAAAGAGGGACCTTCAGCGATTAGCCTGATGAATCAGGGAATTTCGGACTGGATGGATCAAAAGGGATTTGAAACACTGGCTGATTATAAAGGATCTTTAAGCCATACTACTTCTTCGGCACAAGCCTGGGAAAGGGTTCAGTTTATGAAGTATTTTGGAGAGAAAGCTTTTTAAGAATGCAGCCGAGTTCATTGGGGTATCCCTTTTTTTGTAATTCATTCCAAATTGGGAAATATAATGGCCATTGGATGAAACTGTCAGAAACCTGAATAACAGTTGTGAATTTCCGTCCCGCTGTGCACTCTGGGTTGAAAGTTTTGAAGATCAAACATTTGTTTTACTTTTGATTCCCATTAAAATTAGTCGTTACCATGAAGTTATTTATCTCATTTTGTTTGTTTTCATTTTTTTTACTGAATCCATCTGTTAGTTTTTCACAGAATGAAAATCGCAAAGAAGTTGAACGGGCAGGGGTGAAGTATGTTTTGCATACTGTATCGAAGAGTGAAACTGTATATAGCATTTGCCGGAAATATAAAGTCACCCAACTTGAATTGCAACAGGCTAATCCTGGATTAACAACCATCCTTCAGGCTGGATATACAGTTAAAATTCCGGTAGCAAAAATTGCTGATCAAGCGCCAAAGCAGGAAATAAAAACACAACCAGCTCCTGCAGAAAGTTTTTACTACCATAAAGTAAAAAAGAAACAAACTATATTTTCGATCGCCAGGCAATATGGAATTACTGGTAATGATCTGATCAGGTATAATCCTGAACTGAAAGATGGTTTACAGGCCGGGCAGATTCTGAAAATTCCCGTCAATATGAACGTTTCTGATGATCAGACGACCGGAGGATCTTCCACTGATGTTCTGCAGGACTCTGCAGAACATCAGGTTGTTTCAGGCGAAACGATATATAGTCTGGAGCAGCGGTACAGAATTTCTCATGAGGAAATGCTGAAGAATAATCCTGCTCTTCAATACGGACTTAAAGCTGGTATGATGCTTCGGATACCGAAAGAAACGGCCTCTCAGCCGATTGACCCTGCAACAGCAAAAAAAACATATATCAACTATAAGGTCGAAAGAGGAGAGACGATTTTTTCATTGGCTACCCGTTTTGGCGTTGAGGTTACTGAATTGAAAAAGGCCAATCCATCGCTTTTGTCAAGGAGCCTGGAGTCGGGTGAAATCATATTGATTCCGCAATATTCTGCACCTAAAAAGAGTGTTTCATGGGAGAACAATCCAACTGCAAACCTGTTTGCATACGATACCGTACCTGTAAATTGCTTCCCGGTTTCAGGCCTGAACATTCAGAAATACAGAGTTGCTCTCTTATTGCCACTTCATCTTCCCGGAAACGACAAAATCGATCCGGTGAGTATTAATGCGGCTCTTTTGATGAGTAAGCTTAGTGTGAACCGTCAGTTTGAACCGATGGGTTTGGACACTACATCCATAATCAATGGTGCTGGCATTGACCCAAAAGCAGAAGGTTTTATTCAGTTTTATGAAGGTGCTTTGCTCGCTATTGACAGTCTGCAGCGGAAAGGGATGAACATTGAATTGTATGTATTTGATGTCAGTAACCAGCAGATGATTAATGCATTGCTTCAGTTAGACGAATTCCGGAATTTGGACCTGATTATTGGACCTGTTTATCCTGAACTTCAGGGGACAGTTGCTTCTTTTGCCGCAAAAAACCGTATTCCGATGGTTTCACCTTTGTCTTCGTCCGGAAACTTTGAACAAAACAATTCCTGGTATTTCAAAGTTATTCCCAGCCGGGAATCCCAGATTGAACTAACGGCTTCTTATATAGCCAACGAATTTTCGAACAAGAATTTATTTTTTCTTGCTCAATCTGGCAATTCATCATCGGATGATGCCAAAGTCGCCAGATTGAGCAAGGAGAAACTGGCCTATGTTGCTGGAAGTAACCGGTTCCATGAATATAGTTTTCAACGGCAGGGCGTAAATGATTTAAAGCCCTTGTTGGATAAGGACGGAGAGAATTTCTTTATGATCCCGACAGACAATGAAGCGCAGGTCAGTGTGGCTGTTACTAACCTGACTGCCTTAGCCGAACATTACGACATTGTGCTGATGGGAACTCCTGCTCTTTCCAAGTTGAAAAGTATTCAGACTGAAAATTATCATAGCATTCGTTTGCGTTATTTGTCTCCCTATTTTATCGATTATAAAAAACCGATCGTTCGCCGGTTTATCAGTCAGTACCGTGAACTATATTCTAACGAGCCAACTCAGTTTAGCTTTCAGGGGTTTGATGTCTCATACTATTTTTTGAGTGCCCTGTACCGATACGGGAAAGATTTCAGGAGCTGTTTGCCTGATTATCCGATGGAATTAACCCAGATGGTTTTTAACTTCAGGAAAGTAGCCCCAATGGGCGGTTTTATGAATCATGGAATGTTTGTGACAGCCTACGAACGCAACTATGATATTCTTAATTATGGCACTGTTGGCGGAAAATAGTTGAGCCTGTAATGGTTAAGAATAAAGCCAGGTTGAAAGTTTGCATAAATTATATGAGTACAGAAACTGACTTACGGAATAATAATATGGGTCTATAACGATTTATAAGGGTAAGAATTTTTACTGTTCATTCAATAAATTCTAAAAGAGAAAATCCGATGTTAAGAAAAACCTTATTTCTATGTCAATAACCTCAGTAGAAAGCATAATCCACCTTGTTTTAACCTTATTAATCTAACTGTAATTCAATAAGGTTAAACGCTCTTTCGCCTTTTGGTTCTACTTAGGTTTCCTTGGCAAATAAGGTTTCAAAACAATTTATCCAGATATAATCCAAGTTTAACGAGTTGCTCAATGATGAATTTTATTACCCACACAATCCGTTATAGAACCCTTTCCATTTTAGGCAAAGGAACGGATACTCATTAATATTTATCGATATTCTTTACTTATTTGAAGGATTTAAATAACTAATGCAACTGCAAACTACCTACTTGCCGGGTTTAGGTACTTCGGTGATAGGAAACATCCCGATATTCATCCGGAAACACCCGCCCTGCATGTAGCGATAATAAATGCCATGCCTTCGGCATTTCCTGGTCTGCCTAAATCCTTGATTAATACTTGCTTTGTTTTGATTTGACAAAGTTCGCACGGCTAATCGCTTTTTTGAAGCGCTCTCCGGGCCGGAACTGAATTTTCATCTCTTTGATTTTCGGTATAGCAAAGCAACCTTAACGATACCGAATTGAGATAATTACAAATGGCTTTTGAACATTATCGTTAATTTAGAATAGATCAAATATTGTATCTTTACAATCAGAATTTAAACAAGTAGAATGGACGAATTAAAACAGAATATAAAAAATTTAGCTGAGATTTATTCAGCTAACCTCAGAGGTAAAATTGATGCCCGAAAAGAGGAAATGAAAGCTGACGACAATTCTCATTATTTAATTTATCGAGTTTTAGGTATTGCGACCCAAGAAGGACAGCTTATTGATGCTTACCAAAATACAGGTCGTTTCCTTTATAAATATACTGGTTCATTCCTTGAAGAATCAGCCACTTTGTGTTTTAACTACAAATTTCCAGAAGGAATAAAAACCAAAATTGAAAATACTATCGGACAACGACCTAAAACATTTGAAATTGACTTTTTAAATGGAAATGATGCTTTAGAAATTAAGTGGAGAGATGCGACAACTGATGGCGACCATATCACAAAAGAACACACAAGAGTCCAGGTAATTAGGGCACATGGATACAAGCCGGTTAGAGTAATGTTTTATTACCCTCAAAGAGAACAGGCTATAAGAATTCAAGCAACATTGAAAACTCTGTATGCAGGAGTTGATGGAGAATATTATGGTGGAGAGGAAGCTTGGAATTATTTACTGGAATATACTGGTGTTGACTTGAAAGCTATTTTAACCGAAATTGCTAACGAAAGGACTCCTGAAAATGGAAACTAATAAAATAATACACGGTAATTGTTTAGAGAAATTGGAAGAAATAGATGCGAATCAAGTTGATTTAATTTATTTCGACCCTCCATTTTTCACCCAAAAAAAACATTCACTTTCAAATCGCTCAAACTCTAAAACATATGAATTTGAAGATAAATACTCATCGATTGATTCATATTTATTACTTATTGAAAGTACATTGATTCAATGTAAACGTGTTTTAAAAAATACAGGAAGTGTTTTTTTGCATTGTGATAAAACAGCATCACATAATATTAGAACCGTTTTAGATAAAGTCTTGGGTAACGAGAATTTCCAAAGTGAAATTATATGGTCATATAAACGTTGGTCAAACGCAAAAAAAGGTTTACTAAATTCACATCAAATAATTTTTTTTTACTCTAAAACAAGTGAATTTAAATTTAATACACTTTATACGAACTATTCTGCCACAACAAATCTCGACCAGATTTTGCAAGACAGAGAACGAAATGAAAATGGGAAATCTGCATATAAAAAAGATAAAAAAGGCAATGTACTGCTCGGGAAAGAGAAAAAAGGTGTTCCACTTTCTGATGTTTGGGAAATTCCGTTTTTAAATCCTAAGGCAAAGGAAAGGACGGGTTATCCTACCCAGAAACCGGTATTACTTCTCAATCAAATATTAAATATAGCTACAGATGAAGGAGATTTGGTTTTAGATCCTTTTTGTGGAAGTGGAACAACTTGTGTTTCTGCAAAACTACTAAAGAGAAATTTTATCGGTATTGATATATCAAAAGAGGCCGTTGAGTTAGCTAATACGAGACTTGACGAAATGGTAATTACGGAATCAGCTTTATTAAATAAGGGTGCAGATGAATATTTGGAGAAATCTGAAAGAGAACTTGCAATACTTGAGGAAATAAACGCTTTCCCTGTTCAGCGGAACTCTGGTATTGATGGTTTCATGAAAGAACATTGTAATGGAATTCCAGTTCCTGTAAAAATTCAATCTGAAAATGAGACATTAGAAGATGCAATGGAAAAGTTAGAGAGAGCATCAATCGGAAAAGGTTATGCGTTGAAAATAGTAATTCAAACAAAAGAATCAAACAAAAGCCAACTCTTTGATTTTCATTTAGATGTTGAAATAGTAAAGTCACTTGAACTTCAAACAAAAGAGCTTACAAAAAGAACTCATAAAAATAAGGATACTTTACAAAGATTAGGATAAAGTGCATCGGGAATATACTTTCAATATCAAACAACGAAGGCATAACAGCAAACTATTCCAGAAGTTATGTTTCGGTGCTTCATTGACCTGAAAATCAATTTTTGAAAAGCAGCACTTCGCAAAAAGTTTATCGGTTAATTTCCACCACGTCTGTATTTGCTGAACGTAAGAGGCTATCGGTTGTAGGTTAATATCTATTATTCCTGAAATCACTTCCTGAAGTTTGTTGAGATCAGATTTGTTTTACGGGCAATAAATGTCGTTCTGACTTTCTCCTTTGTAATCAATAAAAAGATTGTAATTTAGTTCCCTTCTAAAGAATATTTCAGAATATGACTGCAGAAAAAAATAGATTGAAAAATTGCGAACCTGTTACGACCAATTGGTACAACAGAGCTTTGTTTCTTTTTTTTGGATTTTGTTTTTTTCTGAATACTTTTTCTTCCGATGGAATTGGTGTAGTCAATAACCTGAATTTTGATTTCTATTCGCAGGAAAACGGGCTGTCAAACAACCTAATCCATTGCATCCTTCAGGATAAGAAAGGATGGATGTGGTTTGGAACATCACAAGGGGTTTGCCGGTTTGATGGCTACAAGTTTACTGTATTTAAGAATGATCCGGAAGATTCGACCAGTTTAAAGGGAAATCTGGTCCGGACCATTTTTGAAGACAGTAAAGGTCAGCTTTGGATCGGCACTGAAAACGGTGGACTCAATAAATTCAATCGCGAAAAGGAAAATTTCCGACATCTTTTTTATAACGGAGATCAGGCTGTTTTAAAAGATGCCACGGTAACTTCTGTTCATGAAGATACCATCGGAAATCTTTGGATTGGTACCGAATTTCACCTGTACCGAATGGAGAATGAAACCAGCCTGACTGAAATAAATCCTTCAAATCATCCCGGGTTTTCCGAATATTTCAGGGTTATACAGTCCGATAATTCCGGAAGAATCTGGCTGGGCACGGACAGCGGACTCTTCCTTTATAATCAGCAAAATAATAAGGTTCAGAAAATTAATCTTTCCCGGAACACCTCAACGAATCAGGAAATCTGGTCTGTTTTTGAAGATGATGATGGTTTATTATGGATTGGAACCTATGCTGCCGGTCTGTTTACCGTTAATCCGCTTACATTCGAAGTCAAACATCTGACTTTGGATCCAAATAATGATCGCAGTCTGACCGTCAGGGCAATTTCAAAGGACCGCAATGGAAAATATTGGATTGGTACACGTGGTGGTTTGTATCTTTATGAAAAGGATAAAGGTGCGACGGCTTTCTATTATCACGACGAACGGGAACCTAAAAGCCTGGTAAATAATTCGGTACAGTGTATTGTTCATGATTTTAAGGGTGATGTATGGATTGGTACCCGCAACGGTATCAATTTCCTGATTGAGGAACGGCAAAACATTCAGGGTTATAAATCGATGCCTGGAGACGACAGGTATTTGAATAGTAATGAGTTATATGCCTTCTGGATCGATCCGGAAGGGGACGTGTGGGCAGGAACTGAAAGTGGAGGAATCAATATACTGAATCGTAAAACAGGACGATTCAGATACATGTTACCTGAAAAGGGTAATTCGAATTCGTTGTCGCGAAACTGCATTAAAGCGCTACTCGATGATGGGAAGAATAATCTCTGGATTGGTACTTTCCTGGGCGGGCTTGATGTGTTAAACCTGGAAACCGGTACGTTCAGACATTACCGGCACAATCCTGAAGATCCGGGAAGTCTCTCGGATAACCGGGTCTGGGCTTTATTGCGCGACAGTAATAATGCTATTTGGGTAGGTACCAGCGTCGGTCTCGATAAATTTGATCCTGTAACCGGGTCTTTTTCTCATTTTCCGAATCTGGTTGACGGACAACAGGTGAACTGGCTGGCCGAAGACAGTGATCATACCTTATGGATAGGTGCCGATGAGTTGACTATTTATAATCCAAAAGATCAGAAAATTACCCGGATTCACGAATCAACTAGGTACATGCTTCAGGATTCGAAGAATCGTTTCTGGCTTGCAACTCCCAATCGTGGTATTGCTTTATTTTCGAAGGATAAAGGTATCGTCAGATACTATAACGAAAAAAATGGGTTGGCAAATAACCAGACCCTCGCGATACTTGAAGATAACGAACATTTTCTCTGGATTAGCACAACCAATGGCCTTTCGAAGTTTGATCCTGAAACAGAGCGGTTTCATAATTATTCATTAAAAAACGGTTTTCAGAACAATCAGTTTACCTATGGTGCGGCTTGCAAAACAAGTGATGGAGAACTGATTTTTGGCGGTATTTCAGGTTTTAATATTTTTAATCCCATCAAAATTAAATCGGGTGATTATTTCCCTCCGATTGTTTTCACCGACCTGAAAATTTTCAATAAATCAGTGAAAATTGGTGATCGGAAAAAGGATGTTTTAACCAAAAGTATTTCGGAAACCGAAAAAATCACCCTGAAATACGAACAGAATTCAATTACCCTTGATTTTGCTTCTTTTGATTATGCCAACAGCCTTGGAATTCAGTATTCTTATTTTCTGGAAGGATTCGATAAAGATTGGACCGAACCTTCAGTCATTCGGTCAGCAACATATACCAATCTCGATCCGGGCGAATATACTTTTCGGGTAAAAACAGTATCGATAGACCGGATGGAAAGTAATCAGGGGCCTGTACTTAAGGTCGTTGTACTTCCGCCTTACTGGGAAACCTGGTGGTTCAGAGGTCTTTTGTTCCTTGTTATCTCCGGTTTATTTTATTTGCTGATTGCCTTTTTACTCAATAAGGAAAAACTCAAGAATGAGCTGGTGCTTGAACGTATGAAAGCCAAAAAGCTGCATGAACTGGATATGATGAAATTGCGGTTTTATACCAATATTTCGCATGAAATCCGGACTCCTCTGACGCTGATACTTGGTCCGCTTGAAAAAATGCTTAACAACTCTATTCCTGAACCTGAATTCAAGGGACACGTTGAGGTGATGCATCGCAATGCAAGCCAATTGCATCAACTTATTAATCAGTTGCTCGACTTCAGGAAATTGGAAACCGGAAACCTGAAACTGTCATTGACCTGTGGGGATCTGGTCTCTTTTCTGGCCGGAATAGTCGGTTCGTTTGATAAATATGCTGAGGAAAAGGAAATTGAACTTAAATTCAATTCGCTGAAAAAAGAGATCATCACCAACTTTGATGCTGACAAATTGGGCAAGATCATAAACAACCTGTTGACGAATGCATTTAAATTTACAGGAAAGGGAGGCAAGATATCCGTTAATCTGGCTCTGGTTTTTGATTCTGATGATAATGATCCGGTTGGAGAATCTTCAGATAAAAGAGTGATTGAAATTACGGTGAAAGACACCGGGATTGGTATTTCTGAATCGAATTTGCAAAAGATTTTTACACGCTTTTTTCAGGTTGATGATGGCGCAAATCAAACAGGAACAGGAATTGGTCTTGCTTTAGTCAAAGAACTTGTCAAATTACACCATGGTCAGATCTCGGTACAAAGCAGGTCCGGTAAAGGTTCGAAGTTTACCATTCACCTGCCTTACGAAGAAGCGACCAGCCATGAAATTTTATTACCAAAAGCTCTTAAAAATCAGAATGACACTGCCGGTACCCAACTGAAAGAAGAACTTTTGGGCGAAGCGTTGCAATCCGGGCGAAAAATCATGCTTTTGATTGATGATAATCCGGATGTTCGGTATTTTATCAAATCACATTTTAACTCAAACTACCAGGTGCTTGAGGCTGAAAATGGACTTGAAGGTTGGAATATAGCGCTTAAAACCATTCCGGATATCATTATCAGTGATGTGATGATGCCAGATATGGACGGTTTTGAGTTCTGCCGGAAGATCAGGAAAGATGAACGAACTTCGCACATTCCGATCATTTTGGTTACTGCCCTCGGCTCGCGCGAGCACGAAATTGAAGGATTGAGCCACGGTGCCGATGATTACATTACCAAACCATTTGATTTAGTTATCCTTCAGACTAAAGTCGAAAATATTCTTTCGGTACGCCAGTCGCTAAGGCAAAAGTATACCAGCGAAATGTTGCTTCAGCCCAGGAACATTACACTGAGTTCTCCAGACGAGCGGTTTCTGCAAAAAGCCATCGAAGTGGTTGAGAATAATATTTCAGATTCTGATCTGGACATCGAACGGTTTGCTTCTGAAATTGGCGTCAGCCGAATGCAACTGTACCGCAAACTGGATGCGTTGACCGAAATGACCGTTAAAGAGTTTATCAGGAACATCAGACTGAAAAGAGCAGCTCAAATGTTAGTTCAGAAAAAGATGAATGTTTCTGAAATTGCGTATGCTGTTGGGTTTAAAGATCTGTCACATTTTCGCAAATGCTTTAAGGCTGAATTCAGCATGAGTGCTTCCGAATATGTGGAGAGACATCCATCAGAATAATGCCTGATTTTAGTTCCCGGTTAAACGAACCAAGTCTTTAATTCAGTTTGATCCAAATTCAGGCTTTCCTAAATTAACATCCGAAATGAATCATTCTTCTTTGATAGGGACGATAAACAGAGGTATGCGTGAATCGCGTAAAACTTCTTCGGTGACACTCCCAGTTACAATTTTTTCCAGCCATCTCTTGCTGTGCGATCCCATGACTATTATATCCGCTTTCATCTCATCTGCAGCATTTATGATGGTTTCGGCCGTAATTCCTTCCTTTACTTCTGTTTTGATTTCTTCATCACCCAGGTGTTTTTTTTAACTCATCAAGAAAACTAAGCGATTTTTGTTTCAGTTCTTCCGGGTTATTGATTTCACGAAAATCAGGATCGATATAACCCGGAAATCCCATTATTAGTCCGTATTCAGCTGGTGAATAAAAAGCCTTCTCAGATATCGCATGAAATAAAACAGTTTTGGCTTTCACTGACTTAGCTAATGAGTACCCCATTTTAGCTACTTTTCCCGCGCTCTGATTATAGTCTAAGGCAATCATTACATTTTTCATAACATGGTTGATTTAATCGTTATACTTGATTGATTACTGTGATGATTCAAAATTCGGCATGTTGATTGTTTCAGTTTGCTGTTCTGTTTTTATCTTATGCTTCTATTTTTCATCATGTTATATTTTTGAATTTATTGCTGCTGGCAATAACGATATGAGTGAAAAAATGTTTCATGACTTATATTGACAATTACGAGTATCCATTCTGATCTAATGTTTTTGAGTTTTCAATCTAAGGCTTAGTCTCAGTAAGAATCATAACCGGATTTGTCTGATTCTATCGGTTGTTTTTACTTCTCTCCAACTTCCTATTTCTGTTTAACTCCCTTACCTATTTACTCCCACTATTTTATATTTTTTTAACATTTTTCTGAATTTCTGAAACACTGAACGATTCACGTAATGCGCTATTGTATAAGTTGTTGTGTTTTGTTCTTGTTTTTGAAGTGAAAAACAACCCGCATTTTGGGAAAAGCAACCCGCATTTGGTACGCCTGTCTATCCTTCCTGATATACTTTAACCAGCATTTTAATTCCTGATATTATAGTTTTATGTAATTATTTTCAGCGAACTAATTTATGGAAGAAATAATTAAACGGCTAAGAAGGGTTTCATGGATAATTGTTCTGACGACAATCATTCTGGCATCTATCTTATCTTTTTTGATTATTTCAATATTATGAATGTGGTGTTGGCGAAAAACTACTTACTAACAAAATTGAACCTGAAGAGATGAAAAGATTATGGATTTTCTTATTAGTATTATTAACCGTATTTCAGTCGTGTTCGGTTCATTCTCAAAAAAAACCGGTCAATGGACTGGAGATGGCTGTAAAAATGGCTGATTCTGAGATCAAGGAATTTCCGGAGCCCTGGACAGTCGATTTCAATTCCGACCCTGCATGGAATTATACCCAGGGCCTGATTGCCCAGGCAATGATTATGGTATGGAAAGAAAATGGGAATGAAGCATATTACGATTATGCCAAAATGTACGCGGATAAAATGATCGACTCCACAGGATTCATCTCAGCGTATAATGTATCAAATTACAACATCGATGCTGTAAATTCCGGAAAGTTCCTTTTTGATGTATACGAAAGAACCAAAGACGAACGCTACCTGAAAGCAATCGAACAACTTCGTGGCCAGCTTAAAACTCAACCCCGAACAACAGAAGGCGGATTCTGGCACAAACAACGTTACCCAAATCAAATGTGGTTGGATGGTTTATATATGGGCGCACCTTTTTATGCGCAGTATGCTGCTTTCTATCATGATGTGGCAATATTTGATGATGTGGTGAATCAATTTGTAATCGTTCATAAACATACATATAATGCTCAGGTCGGCTTGAATTATCATGGATGGGACGAAAGCAAAGAACAAAAATGGGCCGATCCGGTAAGCGGGTGCTCTCCTAACTTCTGGGGAAGGGCAGAGGGCTGGTATGCAATGGCCCTGGTTGACGTGCTTGATTTTATTCCTCAGGAACATCCGGGACGGGTTAAACTTCTAAGTATATTAAATGAGGTGGCTGCGGGAATCAAAAAGTTTCAGGATCCCAAAACTGGATTATGGTATCAGGTTCTCGACCAGGGTACTCGAGAAGGGAATTATCTGGAAGCAACAGCTTCATCAATGTTTACTTACGCATTGCTGAAAGCCACCCGCAAGGGCTACATCAGTAATGATTACAAGTCAACAGCCGTAAAAGCCTACAACGGTATACTTGAAAATCTAATTAAGAACAAGGATGATGGAACCATAAGCCTGACCAAATGCTGCTCTGTTGCAGGTTTAGGTGGAAATCCTTATCGCTATGGTTCATTTGAATATTACATCAACGAACCGGTTCGTGACAACGATCCCAAAGGAGTAGGGCCGTTTATAATGGCATCTCTTGAATTCAGTATTAAATAATTATTCTAATTAATCGAACAAACTTAACAATTCTCTATGATGAAAATGAATCAAAGTTTTCTTGGTAAAGTTTGCCTGTTAGCACTGTTTGTAATTTTTTCCGGCGCACAGCTCTTCGCCCAGAAAGTTACCGGTGTGGTGATTGATGAGTCAAACACCCCAATTCCAGGCGTCAATGTCGTAGTAAAAGGAACTACGAACGGTGTAATAACCAGTGGTGATGGAAGTTATTCTATTGTCCCCGGTGATATAGTCAAAGATGTTCTGTCTTTCTCTTTCATTGGTCTTGAACCCAAAGAAGTTGAAATTAATGGACAACAAGTCATTAATGTTCAGTTGCAAAGCAGTAACCTTCAATTGGATGAGGTTGTTGCAGTTGGTTATGGTGTGGTAAAAAAGAGAGACCTGACCGGTGCTGTAGGTTCCGTAAATGCTGAAGAGATTGCCAGAACAGCTTCGAGCAATGCCATGCAGGCCATGCAGGCTCAAATTCCTGGTTTGGATATTCAGCAAAGCACTGGTGAGTCCGGTTCAGGTTTGAATATTACCTTGCGGGGTAACCGCTCTTTGTCTGCTTCAAATAGCCCGTTAATTTTGGTTGATGGTATCGAGTATGGTTCAACTCTGGATATAAACTCATCCGACATTGAGTCAATGGATGTATTGAAAGATGCCTCTTCTACTGCTATTTACGGTACCAAAGGTGCCAATGGCGTTATCCTGATTACAACAAAACGGGGAAAAGCTGGTAAAACAAAAATTAGTCTAAACAGCTATGCATCATTCAACTCACCAACGAATGTGCCAAAAGTGATGTATGGCGATCGTGAAGTACAACGTTTGATCGATAAATCGAACTATCAATCGGATGTGGCTACAGGAAACTGGGGTTCGAGTAGTTTAACCCCGGAACAGGTGTTAACAGAAAGTCTGGCTGATTTTACTGAAATAGGAATTTATCAGGATGGTTCGTATACTGACTGGTTGGATATAATTCTTCAGGATGGGTTGACGCAGAATTATGAATTAGCCGTTGCCGGGGGTAACGAAAAAACTACTTTCAACTTGTCATTGGGTACCATGTTTGAAGAAGGATTGTTGAAAAATGACGCTATGGATCGTTACAATGCAAAGGTTGTGTTGGATCACAAAATCAGCAATATATTTAAAGTCGGTACTAACTTGCTGTACACCTATAAAAGCCATGACTCTCGAAATTCAAGTGTTTTTGGTCAGGCCATGAAGATGACCACAATTACCCATCCGTATACTCAGGATGGTGAAATTATTGAAACACCGAACCCTCGCTATGCAGCGCATGTGAATCCTTTAATGGATGAGATTCCGGGCAACTATCAACGTAATATTGAAACAAACCGTCTTTTTGGAAGTAGCTATTTGGAAGTGACTCCGGTGAAAGGGATGGTATTGAAATCGACTTTTGCTATCGATCGCAGCAATGTTCGTGACGGACGTTACCAGGATTATCAAAGTGTTGCCCGCTATCAGTCACCGGGAACATCTTTTATTTCATCTGAATGGAATAGCAATACTAAATATACATGGGAAAATACGATGACTTATGATACTGACTTTGGAAGTTCATTACACAATATGACTTTCCTGTTGGGACATAGTATGAACCAAAGTGTTTATGAGCAAACCATTACTTCGGGTGATGCAGGACGAGAACATTATTACAAAAGTGCTTTCTACGATTTATCCAAAATTGCGTCTGCAACAACAACAAGTAAGTATGTTAAGCAGTCTGTCTTGTCATATTTTACGCGTGTAAACTACAAGTTTAAAGAAAAGTATTTGTTAACGGCATCAGTACGTGCGGATGGATCATCTACTTTGGCATCAGGTAATCAATGGGGTTATTTCCCCTCTACAGCAATCGCATGGCGCATGAACGAAGAGGGATTTCTGCAAAATACAAATTGGCTGGATAACCTGAAACTACGTGCCAGTTGGGGGGTTTCAGGTAATGCTGCAATCGATCCTTACGAGACATTACAAACACTAAGTTCATACCCTGTATATTATTATATTGGAACCAGCGACATCACGGGAAATATTCCGGATCAGTTGGGTAACAAAGATCTGAAATGGGAAACAACCACTGCCTTGAACTTTGGTCTGGATTTTGGCATCTTGTCAAATCGTGTTTCCGGTAGCATTGATTATTTCATTAGCCATACTACCGATTTGTTATTCTATCGCACTTTACCTGCTTCATCTGTATTCCCAACTGTTCTTCAAAACATTGGCGAAACCAAGGGAAGTGGTCTCGAGATTGCCTTAAATACCAATGTGGTTAAAAGCAGAAATTTTAATTGGGACATTAATTGGTCCTACTCAACAGTTAAAGATGAAGTGTATAAATTAGTCGAAGGTGTTGACCGCGATATTAATGGTAATATCGCTTTTATTGTTGGTGAACCAGCTATGGCTTTTTATGATTATGAAGCTGACGGAAACTGGGGTGTTGGTGAATTTCAAGAATACCAAACCGCATGGGAAGCCCGTCACACAGGTGAAAGTTTAGGATATAGTTCTACCTATGGAACACCGGGGACCATTAAAGTGGTTGACCGCAACGACGATGGCCTACTGGATGATGATGACAAGAGAATTTATAATCGCACGCCTAAGCATATTTTGGGGATGAATAACTCTTTTAGTTATAAAGATTTCTCGTTGAATGTATTGGTTTATGCACGCCTGGGTGGATATATCTCATACGACTACAATTCACAGTTGAACTTCGAATCTGCCAACTGGGCTGATTTAGATTATTGGACTACAACTAATACGGATGCGAAATTTCCAAACCCGGGATCTTTGAGTGCAAACCATACCAATTATGGTAGTTCATTGTTGTATGAAAAAGCCAATTACGTGAAAATTAAAGATATTTCACTGGCTTACAACTTACCGAGAAACGTCATTGGTCAAATTGGTTTGGGATCTGTTAAATTGTATGGCTCTTTAAAAAACTTTATCACTTTTAGCAATATCGACAACTATGACCCTGAACGTGGCGGTTCAATTAATTTTCCTTTGGCTAAACAAGTCGTATTTGGTGCTAATATTGAATTTTAACCTTACATAACACTACAAAAAATGAAACAAAAATTATATATCTCACTTTTAACTGCAGCAACGCTCCTGGGAAGCTTTTCGTCTTGTACGGATTTCCTGGAAGAAGATAATAAGGTTGGACAAACCGCTGACTTAACTTATTCCACAAAGTCAGGAATTGATGGTCTTGTTGCTTCTTGTTATGTTTTCGGACGCGCATGGTACGGAAAAGAAGCTGGTTTAGGGCTCTCTGAAATGGGGACAGACTTGTTCTATTCCGGATACGATAATAAGCAAAAATCCCTGAACTCTTATAACCTCACAGCCATTAGTTTGGATGATAATTCGAGTGATAATGCCTGTTTAGACCATTATTGGGAAGCCTTTTATGCCGCTCAGGATATTTGTAATAACGCCTTAAAGTATATCCCGGAAAATACCGACATCAATGAAACACTAAAGATGCAATATATGGGTGAGGCTTACTTTATGCGTGCCTTCTATTATTTACACATGGTGAGTATTTGGGGACCTATACCTTACTATACTGAACCTGTAACCAGCGTGATAACTTCTGCAGAAAGATTACCTGAAGAAGAAGTATATAGCAATATCCTGTCTGATTTAGATCTTTCGATTGCTGCATTTCAGGATGCCGGTTACATGACAAAAGCTGATGGTCGTGCCAATTACTGGGCCGCTAAAGCATTGAAATCTCGTGTTTTGTTATATGCAGCATCGTGGTTGGGTGAAACCAGTATATCAAGTAATACGAATTATTCCGGTAAAAATCTTTACGCCCTGGCGCAAGCCGAAGCCGAAGCTGTTATTGGAAGTGGTGTAGCATCGTTCTACAATAACTATGAAGATACCTGGTCGATGAATAATGAAGATGTTGCAGTCAATAATGAAGCGATTTGGGGTGTAACTTATTCTTCTGATGTTGCAACTCCTGCAAATTGTATCCCCTATCGTTACAAAACCGACAAGTCAGGTAAAAATTTAGATTATAACTCCTTAATTACACGTACAGGCTACTCCCGTGGTGGTAGTGCTATGTTACTTCAGTTTGTTGGTATGTGGAATAACGGTGCTTCAGATTTAGGGAATAACGGCAAAGAAACTTTCGTTCGTCCATTGGGTGAATCAACCTTTTATATTATTAATATCATTACAGGAGAGAAGGTTTATGTAGCTGATTCTTATTCAAAATATGGTCGTGGTTTTACCCGCTATGTACCCTCGTTATACTTGTGGCAATTGTTGGATGAACACCGTGCTACTGATCAACGTACCGAAGCTACCTTGCAGGAAGCATATACCATTGCTCCGGGTCTGGAAGGAAGTTCGAAAAATTATCCTTTAATTCAGGATACCGCGATTTATTACTGCCCGTTGGATGGAAATTCTCCGGAAGGACAAGCCAAACAAGCATGGGCTAAAAACCGTTACCGTATTCAGTTTATGGCCAATGGCGATATTCCTCTTTTCACTTCAATGAATCCTGCTACGGCCTTGCCTACTGAGTCTGCAAAAGCAGTATCTGATGTATATGGCGATTCCCGTTACAACTCTTATAAAATTGGTGGATGGTGTTCATTTATCGGCATCAAGAAATTTATGGAAAATGTTTACGATCCTGCTCATCCAACGCCTGATATCTCCAGCCGTGATGCGATTGTATTGCGTTTGGCTGAAATGTATCTGATTAAAGCTGAATGTGAGTTGAATACTGCCAGTGGAACAGCAGCTATGTCAACCATTAACTTGTTGCGTCAGGTACGTGCAAAAGCTGGTCAGGATAATACCTTAAGCGGAACCGCTACCTTGGAAACTGTCTTAAAAGAACGTGCCATTGAATTGTGTGGCGAGCAACAACGCTGGTTCGACCTGAAACGTACCAAAACATTAGTTAGTCGGGTGAAAGCATACAATGCACAAGCTTCTGCCAGCGTACAAGATTACCATCTATTGCGTCCGATTCCACAAGCGCAGATGGATGCAGTAACCAACTTAAGTACAACTTCAGGCCAAGGCTTTTGGCAAAATACAGGTTATTAGTAGGCCTACTGAAATTGTTAATTAGTTCTTAGGAAATATATTAGGGAAGGGGAGAGAACCTCTTCTCTAATATATTTTTTAATTTCAACACCAATTTAGACCTGCATGAAATTAAATATGTTCGCCTAAAAAATTTAAAGCAACGAAATGTCAGTTGTTTTAATCTGTAGCATTTCATTGCCTTCGATTATTTTCTGCATGGTCGAATAAATATTTATACCCGACAAATAAAAGTGAGGAAACATAAAGCGTATAAGAAATGCTAAATTTTTCGAACAAATTTTTACTGTTAATTACTTTTGTATTTTCAGGATTATCAATTTCTGCCAGGAACTATGATTTTATAGTTGCATCTGATAGTACCGGTAATTTTACAACCATCCAGCAAGCCATCGATGCCTGTAAAGCATTTCCGGATGAGCGAATTACTATTTTCGTCAAAAACGGAATTTATAAAGAAAAGATTGTGGTTCCATCGTGTAACAGCCAGTTATCAATTGTTGGCGAAAGTGCTGAAAAAACCAATATTACTTACGACGATTATTTTGATAAAATCAACCGAGGGCGAAACAGCACGTTTTATACTTATACATTTAAAGTTGAGGCTAACGATTTTATTCTTGAAAATATTACTGTTGAAAATACAGCTGGTCCGGTTGGACAAGCCGTTGCACTGCACGTTGAAGGTGATCGTTGCATTTTTCGTAATTGTCGCTTTTTAGGGAATCAGGATACTGTTTACGCCGCCGGGCGATTCAGCCGAATGTTTTTTGCGAATTGTTTTATTGAAGGAACTACTGATTTTATTTTTGGTGAGGCAACTGTTCTTTTTGAAGCTTGCAGCCTTTATTGCAAATCCAATTCATTCATTACCGCGGCCAGCACTCCGGAAGGAAAACCCTTCGGTTTTGTATTTCGGGATTGCAAAATAACAGCAGCTTCCGGAGTGGATAAAGTATATCTGGGTCGTCCGTGGCGTAGTTATGCCAAAGTCGCTTTCCTGAATTGCGAAATGGGTTCGTTTATTAGCCCTGAAGTTTGGGACAATTGGTCGAAACCTGAAAATGAGAAAACAACTGTTTTTGCCGAATACAGGAATTCAGGTGCAGGTGCTTCATTCACAAATCGCGTTGCCTGGTCGATTCAGCTTTCGGACAAGGACGCTAAAGGATATACTAAAGAAAATATTTTTGCTCCTATAGCCGGGGAGATTTCTTCAGGAAAAAAATGGTATGAAACAGAACTGTAAAGAACAACTATAATGATTAAAAAAATAATAATTCTTCAAATCCTTGCTTTGTCCCTGACACCTAACAATCGAAGGCTGGCACAACTGGGGAAAGCCGGAAGCTGAAAAAACGGCTGTTTTTGCAGAGTATAAAAACACCGGAGTTGGAGCTTCCGCCGCAAAACGGGTCAGTTGGTCGCATCAGTTAAGCGATACAGAAGCATTCGTTTATACGCCTGAAAATATTTTGGGTGAATGGGTTGTGAAGCATAAGTGATCAGTATTCATACGTACTTGTTAGTAGACGCAAATACAAGGAAGTGCCATACCTGGAACCTGGAATTTGGAACTATTTAATCAGTAACAATAAATTAGAAATCATAAATAGATAAAATATGAACCCATTTAAGTCAACTATCGCGGTGTTTGCAGCGGCATTGCTTTTTTCCTGTGCGAATTCACAGCCCAAACTTCAAGCTGGTCAGGAGGATGAACTGTACAAGGGCATCGAATTTGAAATGCCTCGTGTAAAAGAACCGGTTATTCCGGCTAATTCAGTCTCAATTGCCGATTTTGGTGCACAAAGTGGCGGACAGTTTCTTTGTTCCAAGTCCTTTGCTGATGCCATTGATGCTGTTTCGTTAAAAGGTGGGGGCAAGGTGATCATTCCACGCGGAATCTGGCTAACCGGATCGATAACTCTGAAAAGCAATATTGAACTGTATACAGAATCTGGTGCACTGGTGGTATTTAGTACCGATAAAAGTTTATATCCATTGGTTGAAACCAATTTTGAAGGATTTAATACTTACCGTTGTATGTCGCCAATTAATGGTCGCAATCTTGAAAATATAGCTTTTACCGGGAAAGGTGTTTTTGATGGTTCCGGCGATGTCTGGCGTTCTGTTAAAAAAGAAAAGCTAACGGAATCGCAGTGGAAAAAGCTGGTTGCTTCCGGAGGAATAGTCAGTCCCAACGGGAAATCCTGGTATCCGTCGCAACAGTTTATTGATGGTGAAAAAGTAGCAGAAATGAATGTTCCCCGTGATTTGAAAACCAAAGCAGAATTTGAAAAGGTGAAAGATTTCCTTCGTCCGGTGATGGTCAGTTTGATTTCGTGTAAAAAGATTTTGATTGATGGACCAACTTTTCAGAATTCTCCGGCATGGTGTATTCATCCATTAATGTGCGAAGATTTTACGATGAGAAATACCACCGTTCGCAATCCCTGGTATTCGCAAAATGGTGACGGTATAGATATTGAATCGTGCAAAAATAGTGTCATTCACGATTGTAACTTCGATGTAGGAGATGATGCCATTTGCATAAAATCAGGTAAAGATGAGGAAGGTCGCGACCGGGGCATGCCTAACGAAAACCTGATAGTGAAGAATTGCATCGTTTATCATGGTCATGGCGGTGTGACAGTTGGAAGTGAGATGTCGGGCGGTGTGCGCAATTTGCACGTTTCCAATTGTACTTTCATTGGAACTGACGTTGGATTGCGCTTTAAAAGTAACCGCGGAAGGGGAGGTGTAGTCGAAAATATTTATATTTCAAATGTTGAAATGATGAATATTCCAACTCAGGCCATTTCATTTAACCTGTATTACGGTGGCAAATCTGCTTCTGAAGCAATGGAAGATGGCGATGCAGTTACTGATCAGGCTATTCATGCTGTTACCGAAGAAACGCCGCAATTTAAAAATATCTTCATCCGCAATGTGAATTGTAAAGGCGCTTATCAGGGAATATTATTGCAAGGCTTGCCCGAAATGAACCTTGAAAATGTTCAGCTTGAAAATATTAAAATGGAAGCTGAATATGGTATGACATGTTGTGATGCAAACGGTGTGAAAATTAAAAATCTGACGCTCATCACCAGAAAATATCCTGTAATTGATATAAAGAATAGTTTGAATGTTTCTATTGACAGGCTTGTTGCCAAACCCGGTGCCTTGCCTCTGATACGTGTTTCAGGTTCAAAAACAGGAATTATACGTATTGAAAATTCAGGCATCGATCAGGCTGGTCAACTAATTGAGATTGGAAATGAAGTACCAAAAGATGCAGTTACAATGCTGAAATAAGATCAAATAGCCGCCGTTCCGGAATTTAGTGAGTTTTGTTTATAGCTTTAGCTTATAGGCGACAACCTTATTGTTATAAAATGTTGGAACTAAAAGTATTTTTTTTGAAGGAATATACCCGAGATCAGCAGCGTTGATTTTCATTTCAGTTGTGTTCAACAGGATTTCAACTGCTTTTCCGGGTTCAATTAACTGCACTTTCCCTCCGAAATCGGATGTGATAAATTTATTTTGGCCAACCAATACTATCCCATCTAAATAGCCAACATTTTTAGCCAAAATTGTGATCGCTTTTGTTTTTTGACCGATAGAAATAAAATTACCTTTCGAGCCCAAATACAGCAAGTTGTCATTGGCCAAAATCCCGTTCATTGCATTGAGCTGATCGCTTTCCAAGAAAACTTCCAATGAATCTTTGCCCACATAAAAAATACAGTCACCGCCTGAATCAGATACATAAACACGACCATCGGAAGCCACTGTAACATCGTTCAATGATTTTGATTTACGGTTACTATAGGTTTTCTCAATTTTCCCCGTTTTCAAGTCAACTTTAACTACACGGTCGATATCTGTTACATACAATTTGTTATTGGTACATGCAATTCCTTTAGCGGCATTTAACCCTTTTACCCATTCTTTTTCAATAAATTCACCCTTTTCATTGAGCTTTGAAATGTAACCAACACCATCTTTAATATTGTGCATGCCAACAATATTCGATACATAAATAGTTTTATCGGCTGAGTTATAACACGATGATTCGGGTACATTTAATCCTTCAGTGGTCGTCCATACTTTTTCTAGTTTTGGGCTTATAAAAGCGTCCTGCGCCGAAACAGTTAAACTGATCAGAATAGTTATGACCGCCAGAATGGAAGTTGTAGAAAATTTCATAATATGCAGTTTATGTGATTATTAGATATCGAATTTTCGTTTTTCTATTTACCTTGATATAATTTTCCATTTCATCAAAAATACAATACTTTAGCCATTCAACAGGTTGATAAAAATAAAAAGTAGTTAAAAAATGAGATTTAGATTATTATTCCTCATAACTTTTCTGACTGCAAACGTTTATGCTCAGAATAGTAGTTCAGATAACAAAATTACTGTTTTTACAATAGGCGATTCAACAATGGCGAATAAAAAAGCCTCGGTTGCTCCTGAAACAGGTTGGTGCCAGGCTTTACCTTCATTTGTGGACCCAACGGTTGAAATTAAAAACAGGGCTGTGAATGGTCGCAGTTCGAAAAGTTTCATTTCTGAAGGTCGCTGGAAAGCTATTGGTTTTACTTGACAATTCGTTAGCCAGACATATCCGTTCCAATAATCTTGTTTTACACCAATAAACAGTTATCCTTTGTGATTCAATGTGCTGAAAATAGAAAGCGGGAAATTCCTTTTGGAATCTCCCGCTCTTTATTTCATTTTATGTTCTGTAATTCTATCTCCGGAATTTTATTGGTAGCTTATTTTCGCTTTTTCAACCGGTTTTTCGCCTGGTCTCAACGGGCAAATCCGGAATGAATAGTTGTAGTTTTTTTCCTTTAGACGGTATTCGTCATGTGTCCATGCCCCCCAGCTGTCGTCGCCTCCAACACCTTGCTGTTTATAGTCGATATTGACCGAAGTCAAATCGCGTGGTTTAACGTCGGTGGTATGACGTCGAATCATGTTCTGTCCTTCCCGAACACGACCGTCGGTACGATCAGGTGATTCGAAATCTTCCATGATTTGGTGGCTGGCACTGGCAGAAAGTAATGGCATTCCGATAAATTCAAATCCCAAACCATCTTTATTGGCAATGGTCATCCAGCGAACGTCAGTTTTGTTCCCGTTTTCCTGCGGCCGTATGTAGGCGAAATACTGGTCGGCAACCAATCCTGAATACAATCCAACCAAAGCACTGGTTTTGCGATCCTGATATGATTCGTGAGGACCACGACCCAGCCAGCTCATCTGGTCGAATTCGCGTGGCATGACCAGGTTCATCCCAAAACGGACAATTTCGGGCAAGGAGTCGCGCATCATTTTGAAGCTGTTGTTTACAATTATTTCTCCCGATCCTAAAACGGTATAGCTTGTATTGTAATTGGCGATAACCTGATTTTTAGTGTTGTTCAGATCGAAATTATAGGTTACAACGACTTCGTTGCCAACTTGTTTGGCTGTTGCTGTAAGTACCTTTGGTATTTGAGGTGTGTCGCTTAGATCATAAACGTCTTGAGTGTCAACCTGTTTGACGGTGGCCGATTTAACGGTTCTTTGTTCGCCGGCTTTTCTCCATACACGACTTCTCTTATCCAATTCGTTTCCAAAATCGTTATCGGTCGGAGCACGCCAGAAATTGGGAACAGGACCAGCCAGCAACATTTCTTTTCCATCCAACTCATAGCTTTTCAAAACAGCTTCATCATTACTGAAGCTTATTTTGAATCCTTTTCCTTCAATAATCAGGAGTTTGTTTTCCTCTTTGATGCTCAACGGAGGCAAGCTTTTTACCGAAACAGGAACTGCTTTTTTCATCAAGGGCAATTGCAGTTGTTCATACGCTAGTTTGGTTCCGGCGGGTAAAATCCCTTTGGCATTTTTTAAGTTTGCCGAAATATTCAGAAAATATTCAGTGGCTGGCTGTACATCCACGTTCACATCAAGCTTAACTTTTTTTCCGGAGTTTGGAGCGAGATCCAAATCATTAATTACTCCTGATTTGATTACCTGGCCATCAGCAACAACTTCCCAGTTGAAGTTGAATTCAGATAAATTCGTGAATGAATATTTATTCAGGATTTCAATTTCACCCATGTTTAGGTTGGCAGCTTTAAAGCCGATGTTCTGGTATACTTTGCCGACTTCAATCAAAGCTGGTTTAATGGTGCGGTCTGGATTAATGATGCCGTTGAGACAGAAATTCCCATCGTTTGCGAGGGTGTCACCACCCAGATCACCACCGTATGCCCAGAATTTGTTTCCTGCGGAATCTTTGGTCAGGATTCCCTGATCAACCCAGTCCCAAATGAAACCACCCTGTAACGAAGGATATTTTTCGATTACATCCCAGTAATCCTGAAGATTACCTACACTGTTGCCCATTGCATGAGCATATTCGCATTGAATGTATGGTTTGGTTGGTTTTCCTTTGGCGTAATCTTCCATGTTTTTGATACGGGCATACATCGGGCAAACAATATCCGTATTTGCACCGCCGTGAGCCTGTTCGTACTGAACCAGACGACTTGAATCAACAGATTTTAAATAAGCATAGGTTGCTTCAAAGTTCACACCGTTACCAGCTTCGTTGCCCAACGACCAGATAATTACCGATGGTTGGTTTTTATCCCGTTCAAACATGTTGCGGGTGCGGTAAAGGTGGGCAGCTTTCCATGTGGAATCTTTTGCCAGTGATTTTTCACCGTAACCCATTCCGTGTGATTCTATGTTCGCTTCGTCAACAAGGAAAATGCCATACTGGTTGCACAGTTCGTACCACCTTTCAGGTTCAGGGTAATGCGAAGTGCGTACTGCATTGATATTATGCGATTTCATCAGTAAGATATCTTTCAGCATGGTTGCTTCGTTCTGTACGTGCCCCGTGGTATCATTGTGTTCATGCAGATCTACTCCTTTTACATTGATGGCAACACCATTTACAAGCAGCTGTGCATTTTTGATTTCGACAGTGCGGAAACCAACATCCTGACGGAGAACTTCGAGTATTTTTCCGGATTCATCTTTTAAGGTAATCAGGAGCTGGTATAAATTTGGATTTTCAGAACTCCAGGGTTTAGCCGATGCAATATTCGCATTCAGGTTTACAGAAACTGGTTTGTCAGAGGTCTGAACAGACTGCTCCATCTCGGCAACCTTGTTTTCACCATCCATCAAGGCAGCTTCCAGTGAAACGGACAGATTATTGGCTGAGGTATTAACCACTTCCACATCAAGATTAAACTCACCATCCTGATAATTATTAACCAAAGGAGATGAAACCCTGAAATCACGGATATGCTGTGGATTGCGGGCCATAAGAAATACATCGCGCGTCATTCCACTTAGCCGCCAGAAATCCTGATCTTCCAGGTAGCTTCCGTCGCACCAGCGGTATACTTCAACTGCCAGTGAATTGGTTCCTTTTTTCAGGTATTTGGTAATGTTGAATTCGGCCGGTGTCTTACTGTCTTCGCTGTAACCAACCATTTGTTCGTTAACCCAAACATACATGGCTGAACTTACTGCACCAAAATGAAGAATGATGTCTTTCTCTTTCCAGTCAGCAGGGATGGTGAATTCACGTTTGTACGAGCCAACCGGATTATAAAATTTCTGTATGGTTGGAGGAGTTGCTTCGTGTGGGTATTGTACGTTGACGTATATCGGTACATCAAAACCTTCCATTTCCCAGTTGGCCGGAACTTTTATGGTTGTCCAGTCGCTGGTGTCGTAATCGTCCATGAAAAAGTAGAAAGGCCGAACATAAGGAGTGTGCGACAGGTGAAATTGCCAGGTTCCGTTCAACGATTGAATGAAAGATGACTGCCAGATATCGCTTCCCTTAGCTTGTTCAGCAGATGCAAAAGGGATAAAATAAGCACGGGGAGATTCTCTGTTTATCTCATTAACAGCAGGGTTTTCCCAGTCATGAGGAGTCTTTTCTTCAAACGGCACATTTTTGTACTTATTTTTGCACGATGTTGTTGTAAACAAAACCGCAAAAAGTATAAAAAACAGATACTTCATAATGTTGATTTAAGTTAGTAAAGTGGCAATATTAAAGATGCCTACTGGTATGAACTGGTAGGTATGCAAAAATGAGAAATTTTATTCATTTGGGCAACTATTACAGTTCAAATTTCAAAGGGTAAGTTCATGATTCAAATACAACTAATCAAATCAAAGAAACTCAACCTAATTGTAACGTTAATTGAACCTTAAACTATCTTGAGACAAGGCATCAAAAAGTTAATTTCGCCGGAAGGCTTTAAAGTTTACTATTTTTGTTCCCTTCATAAAAAAGGATTGCATGAAACTTGAAATACATCCAAGGGCAAAGGCCCTTATTTTTGATCTGGACGGAACTTTATCAGATTCTCTGCCTGTGCATATTGCGAGTTGGCACTCGGTTTGCAAAAAACTGAATTGTACATTTGATGAACACATTTTGATCGAAATGACAGGAATGCCAACCATTAGCTTTGCCGAACGCATTAAGAAAGAACAAAATCTGAGTGAAGATGCTGAAGTCATTGTCCGAATGAAACAAGAGGAATTCTGGCGAACGATCAATAACATTAAACCACATGAAGCCGTGATGGATTTGATGAAAAATGCACATGGGAAAATTCCAATGGCTGTTGGAACCGGTGCCAGTCGAACGAGTGCCATGCTTCAGATGAAGGAACTGATGATTGATCATTTTTTTGATTTTATTGTAACTGCCGATGATGTAAGCAAACACAAACCTGAACCGGAAACATTCCTGAAGTGTGCTGAATTGATGAAGGTTGATCCTCAGTTTTGTCAGGTTTTTGAAGATGGTGAATTGGGAATGCAGGCAGCCCAAACTGCAGGAATGCTACTGACAGACGTTCGTCCGTTTGTGACCGATCCGTTCGCCACAAACGAAATTTAGGTTTTTATAAAATCAGAATTATACTATTAGTAGAGACGCACGGCTGTGCGTCTTCAACGTAAAATTTCATATTTAGCAGGACGCACGGACGTGCACCTCTACATGAAAATATTATATCGTTTTTATGGATTCTCTTTTCTCAGCGTTTCAGTCTATTGCCCCTCTTTTTCTGGTCATTTTTGCAGGAATAGTTGTCAGCCGAAATAAATCGGTCAACAATCAGTGGATTGAAATTCTGAACAATTACGCACTTTGGATTGGTTTTCCGGCGCTGATTTTAGTTGCCTTGTCACGGTTACAGTGGGACTATCAGTTGTACAGCAATCTGATTTTAACGAATTCGATCCGTTTAGTAGTCTCCATATTTTTGGTTTTGCCATTTGCTGCTCTGCTGAAATTAGAAAACAAAATGCGTCGAACGCTTTTTTTAGCTGTCTCATTTGGAAATGTTGCCTATCTGGGAATCCCGGTATTAAGAAGTGCTTATGGCGATCAGATTCTTCCTGAAGCTACCATGATCTCAGCTGTTTATCTCATCTGGCTTTTTACGCTCGGAATTTTCATGGTTGAATATTTTGGTGAAGAAAAAGTAAGCCTCCGGAAATTGCTGATCAGGCTTATAACGAATCCCATGCTTGTCGCAGTTGTTATAGGTCTGATCGTTGCTATTAATCATTTTCAGCTTCCTCTGATCATGATGTCAGGTCTCGACATTTTTGCTGGTTCAGTAACTGGTGTAGTCCTTTTTTCGCTTGGATTATTCGTGGGGAAACAACCGTTGGGGAAATTTCGTGATTGGTTGCCAGTGCTGGCTTTTAGTGTTGTAATCTTGTTTGTTCTGCCCTTCGTTTTTCTTTTGATCTCGGGAATGTTTTTTGACCGGACAATGAGCCGGGCATGGATACTTGAAACCGCAATGCCCCTGGGATTAACTCCCTATGCTTTGAGCGTGAAATACAATTTAAATACTGAATTTACTTCCAGAGTGGTGGTTTTAAGTACTTCGATGGCTTTGATTAGTTTGCCTCTCTGGTTAGTTTTCCTGCAATAAGAATTGTTGGATTTCTTTTTCAATCTCGAACTTGCTGATTTCCTTTCCGATAAATACCAACACATTTTCAATCGGTTCATACGGATTAACAACCGATCCTTCCATAATCGAAGATGCGCCTCCAACTGCCTGAACAATAGCTGTCAGTGGATTGTCATCGAAATATAAAATACCTTTTATCCTGAAAATCTGTTTGTTATGGATTGAAGCGAAATATCTGAACCATTCACGAAATCTGTTTTCGTTAATTGCCCCACGAAAGCGGATGGTGAAACTGTGAAACTCGGAAGAATCAGGTTCGCTGTAAAATGGCTTGCGAAGTTTCCTGACAAATTCATCTTGTAGCAGTGGTTGAAGCATGTATAAATTTGACGATTCGATTTTGGCAAAATTCGTCTCAACGATGATTGCATTTTTATTGAGCGCCGCTAATTTTCTGCGGATTTTAACAAGGTCTTTTGCTTCAGCTTGATCTATCTTATTCAGAATAATCAGGTCGCTTAATATGATTTGCTTTTGTTGCTCAAAACCACCGATTTGGTTCTGAAAGTTAACCGAATCAACCAGGCAGATAGTTCCACTCAATATAAACAAGCGGCTGAGATCTGCATCCTGAAAAAACGGTTCGATGATGGGGCCTGGGTCCGCAAGGCCGGTTGTTTCAATGACCAGCTGTTCCAGGTGATCGTGCTTTTTGACCAGTTCCTGAAGGGCAAGCGAAAATTCATTGAAAATACTACAGCAAATACAGCCATTGTTGAGTTCTATGATGCTTTCAGTTTGGTAGTTGGCGATTAATCGGGCATCGATTGAAACATCTCCGAACTCGTTCTCAATCAGCCCCATTTTAATGTCTTTATTCTGCAATAACAGATTATTAATAAAGGTCGTTTTGCCGGACCCAAGAAATCCGGTGACAATCATAACTGGTATTTTAGGTTTTACTGACAAAATGATTTTCGTTTACGATTGATTCAGGTAGTCTGCAGAAACGTTTGCTGTGTAAAGATAATTCATTTATTCCAGACCAGAATTGGAGTCTGTTGCTTTTCATTATTTTCTTAATTTATTTTCTTCTGTATTATTTTCTGTGTTTATCATTATGCTCTTTTCAACTGAATTGCTTAACTTGTAGGACATTCAAAAATGCAAAGTCCGGAATGAATAGAAAATGATTTTTTATCAAACGAAAACTTTAAAACTATGAGCAGATTATTTTTTGTTTTTGCTGTGTTTATCGGCTTTATTGCCTGTCAACCTGTATTAAAGAAAGCTCCATCAATTGCAATGGAAGATTTTTTCCGCAATCCGGAAAAAACGGCTTTCAAACTTTCTCCAGATGGTGAGTATTTTTCGTATCTGGCTCCCTGGGAATCGAGGTTGAATGTGTATGTTCAGAAAGTTGGAGCCGATTCAGCAATTCGGGTAACTTCAGAAACTGCCCGTGATATTGCAGGTTACCTATGGAAAGGCAACACACGTATTTTATTTCTGAAAGATACAGGAGGCGACGAAAATTTTCAGTTGTATGGTGTAAATGTTGATGGAACCGAACTAAAAGGCCTGACCATATTCGAAAAAGTTCGTACCCAACTGATTGATGACCTGAAAGATGTGGAAGGTGAAATTATTGTTGGTTTGAATAAACGGAATCCTGAGGTTTTTGATCCTTTCAGACTCAATGTTCTGACAGGAGAAATGACCCAGCTGGCTGAGAATCCGGGAAATATTATTGGATGGATGACTGATCATGCCGGTAAACTCCGGCTGGCCTATACCTCTGATGGAGTTAATACAACAATGCTCTACCGTGATACCGAAGAGGAAGAATTCCGTCCGGTGCTGACGACCAGTTTCAAAGAAACAGTTTCTCCTTTCTTGTTCACTTTCGATGATAAAATGCTTTATGCAGCTTCGAATCTGGAACGTGACAAGACGGCACTCGTTACTTTTGATCCGGCAACCGGAAAGGAAGTTGAAGTTTTGTTTGAAACTCAGGAAGCAGACATCGAAGATGTTAACTATTCCAGAAAAGATAAAAAATTGCTTTCAGTTTCATGGACAACAGATATGGAAAAAGAACACTTCTTCGATGCGGAAGCTGAAGCCATGAAGAAAAAACTTCAGGAAAAATTGCCGGGTTATCAGGTGTCTATTGGAAGTGAAAATAAAGATGAGGATAAATTCATGATCCGTACCTATAGTGATAAAAGTCGCGGTGCATATTATCTCTTTAATAAAACTTCAGGAGAACTGACCAAGTTGTCTGATTTAAGTCCATGGCTCAATGAAAATGACCTGTGCGATATGAAACCAATAAGTTACGAATCGCGCGATGGACTGACCATTCAGGGATATTTGACATTGCCAAAAGGATATGAAGCAAAAAATCTTCCGGTGGTCATCAATCCTCATGGAGGACCGTGGGCTCGTGATTACTGGGGATTTAATTCCGAAGTTCAGTTCCTGGCAAACAACGGATATGCAGTTCTTCAGATGAACTATCGTGGTTCCACCGGGTTCGGAAAAGCATTTTGGGAAAAGTCATTCAAGCAATGGGGAAGAACCATGCAAGATGATATCTCAGATGGTGTTAAGTGGTTGGTTGATAATGGGATAGCTGATCCGGAACGGGTAGCTATTTATGGCGGAAGTTATGGCGGTTATGCAACGCTCGCCGGATTGACACTGACTCCTGATTTATATGCTGCCGGAGTTGATTACGTGGGAGTTTCTAACATGTTTACCTTTATGAAAACCATCCCTCCATACTGGAAACCGATGCTCGATATGTTTTATGAAATGGTGGGCAATCCAAAAACGGATAGTCTGATGCTAGCTGAAGTTTCTCCGGTATTTTTAGTCGATAATATTAAAGCTCCGCTTTTTGTTGCACAAGGGAAAAACGATCCTCGTGTAAATGTCGACGAATCGGACCAGATTGTAAAAGCGTTGAAGGAAAAAGGTATTGAAGTGGAATATATGGTGAAGGACAACGAAGGTCATGGATTCCACAACGAGGAAAACCGTTTCGATTTCTACCGGTCGATGCTGGCTTTTCTCAACAAGCACCTGAAACCTCAGGAAAAATAGATTGAATGAAATTGTAATTTTAGTCAGGGTTTTACTTCAGGTGAAACCCTGACTTCTTTTATTGGGTGGATGCGTTGTTGACGATCCGGTAAGATTTGCTGACTGCACCTACCATCCTCGAACTCACAGCCACAAATGCCGAAGGAATGCTTCCTAATATCCGGAAAACGCATTTTGAATATTTTGAAATCGAAAAATCAGAGGTTGTTGAAATCGGAAAAGAGATGAGGGACACTTTGGTCTGAATTAAAAAAATCACAGGATCAGAGGATGGCAGGGCCCGGTAAAGAGGAATTCGATTCTTCCATTCAGTACTGTCCGATTCAGGAGTTTCCAAAACCTGAATAGATAAATCGAAACCAAAATTAATGATGTGACTGATTCGATTCCTGAATGGATTTTTCAGGACAAAAATTATCATTTCTACAATACTGAAATTTCCGCTTTTTTCAGCAGGAGAGGAACAACGGATTTTGTTTATGCTTTGTTTGTTTTTTTTTCAATTCTGGCAAAATATTCTTTCTTTGCAGTTCATTAATGAAACTTTAATGATCGAATTCGATTTTTTGTTTCGTAAATATCACAGGCGTCTTTTACTTTATTCACTGAAATATGTTGAAAATGAAAGCGATGCTCTTGATATTGTCCAAAATATTTTTGTGGCAATTTGGGAAAACGGAAAATATTTGCAAACGGAGGAACTGGTCAGGTCTTACTTGTTTAGCGCCGTAAAAAATAGTTGCCTGAATTATCTGAAACACCAGAAAATTGTAAAGAAGTTTGAAAACGAAACATCACTTCAAGTGTTGGAAATGGAAGCTGTTCATTATGACTCAGGCGAACGATCGTTGATTGAACGTGAAAACCTAAAGCAAATTAATGATTTGGTTGATTCTTTAACCCCCATTTACAGAGAGGTAATTCTCCTTAGCCGTTTTGATGGTTTAAAAAACCATCAAATAGCTGAAAAGCTGAATATTCCTTTACGAACCGTGGAGACCCGAATATTCAGGGCTTTATTAACATTAAAAGAAAAAATGTTACAGAAATCGATTATTATTTTGTTGTACCTGAGCTGTTTCGACAATAATGTAAAATAAAAGTTAAAAAATCATATTTTTTTCTGACGTAGTTTCTTCCCTTCAGTTGTGTTAGTAGTATCAAATGAAAAGATCTGACTGAAATGAAGGATAATGAATACATCGAAAAGCTGATTGCCCGTTTCCTGAATGGAAATTGTACTGCTGAAGAGCATCTGCAACTGAAAGGTTGGATCGATAAATCCTCAGATCACAAGGGTAGATATCTTGCTATAAAAGATATCTGGGATTCCGTGGGAACTCCGAGAGTCAGAACTGATGAGCAACTGGTTCTTTTCTATAAAAATCAACTTGAAAAAGCTAAAAAGTCGCGGATGCTGTGGATTCGATTTTCATTAGTCGCTGCAGCCATTCTATTACTTGGATTGGTTATTTCAATTTTGATTCCGCAACAAACAACTTACCCTACGGAAAATTTTCAGGTATTTTCGGTACCGCTCGGATCCAAATCCAAAGTATTGCTTGCTGATGGAACTGAAGTTAATCTAAACTCAGGAAGTGAGTTGAAATACTCCAACAACTATTCTTCATCTAATCGGGTGGTCAGTCTTAGTGGTGAAGGTTATTTCAAGGTTAAATCAGATCCGGTGCATCCATTTATCGTGAGAACTTCTGATTTTGATATTCAGGTCACAGGAACAGAGTTCAATGTCTGTTTATATGCTGATAACGATTATGCAGCGACCACACTAGCTGTTGGAAAGATCGGATTGAAAATGAAAGGTTCCTCCAATGTTTTGGCTGTTAAACCGGGAGAGAAATTTTTACTCTACAGGGGATCAAGAAAATATTCACTTAAAACAGTCGATGTCGAATCGGAAATAGCATGGAAAGACGGTGAATTTATCTTCAGGAAAATCCCATTCCCCGAATTGGTGCAGAGGCTTGAGCGTTGGTATGACGTTAAACTGGACTATTCAAATTCCGATCTTAAGAAGTTAACCTATACCGGGCGATTTAAAAATCAGGAAACCATATGGCAGGTTTTAGATGCATTGAAATTAACTTCTCCTATTGATTACAGCAAAACTACGTTCAGGGAATTCAACATTAAATACAAACCGATGAAACTTAACTAATAAAAGAGAAGACGAATTGTCGCCACAACAATTCGCCTTCGGTAACAATCAATAATTATTAATTGTCTAAACACTTCAAATTTATGAAAAAAAAATGGATTCAACCGAGGGGGCAATCTTGTATTGACGTCCCTCTAATTGTGAAAATCATGAAATTAGTAACTCTTTTTCTATTTGTTGCAGTTATGCATGTTTCAGCAGCAAGCTATTCTCAAAACACCAAGCTAACTATTATTGGTAAAAACCTAAGTATTGGTGAGATACTTGACCGGATTGAAAATCAGTCCAACTTCTCGTTTTTCTTTAATGCGGATCAAATCGATTTGAAGAAACGGATCGATATGGATGCTGATAATCAGATTTTAGGCGAAATACTGGACGGAATTTTGGCTGATTCAGGATTGACTTACACTGTAAACAACAAATTAATTGTTATTCACAAAACCGGAGAAACTGACAATCTTTTAACAAGTCAGCAAAGCAGAAATGTATCCGGAAAGGTAACTGATTCTAATGGCGGATCATTTCCCGGAGTTTCTGTATTTGTTAAAGGAACAACCAACGGAACCATTACCAATATCGACGGGGTTTTTTCTTTGACAAATATACCTGCTACCAGCACTATCGTTTTTTCGTTTATTGGAATGAAAACAGAAGAAATTTTAGTTGGAAACAAATCAGTAGTTAATCTGACGATGACTGAAGAGTCCTTTGGATTGAATGAAGTTGTTGCTATTGGTTACGGAACAGTTAAGAAAAGTGACGTAACCGGTGCAGTAACAAGTGTAAGTGCAAAAGATCTGAATGCAATGCCAGTTACCAATGTCATTCAAGGAATGCAGGGGAAAGCTGCTGGTGTTGATATCACTTCCAGTGATCGGCCGGGTCAACTTGGTTCAGTGAGAATCCGAGGAGTCAGATCAATAACCGCCAGTAACGATCCATTGTATGTTGTTGATGGTATTCCATTGTCTTCCGGTGGTATAGATGCCATCAATCCACTAGATATTGAAGCGATCGATATCCTGAAAGATGCCTCGTCAACTGCAATCTATGGTTCGCGCGGTGCAAATGGGGTAATACTTGTTACTACAAAAAGAGGTAAAAGTGGGAAAATGACACTTAATTATAATGGTACGATGACCGTTAGTAATTTGTATGATTATGCCGATTATATGAACTCCGAACAATACATCGACTATCGTCGAAATGCTTATCGTGAAGCTGGTAAATATCCCGCAGGCACGGATTATGATAAGGATTTCGAAATTTTCAATGGTTCAGGAGATCCAATTGCCTGGGAAAACATTGCCAAAGGCTGGGAAGGTGGAGCATGGAATGGCAGCAAGGTTCCGAATACTGACTGGGCTGGTTATGTGAGCCGGACCGGTATTACCAGCGAGCATACGATTAGCGCAAGTGGTGGTACTGATAAAATGAAAGCTTACGGTTCATTTGGATATTTGAACGATGCCGGCACGAACAAAGGTCAGGATTATGAACGATATTCTTCGAAAATTGGCGTTGAAGTAGAACCTACCAAATGGTTTAAAATGGGTGCAAATATCTCTTCTACCTGGTCGATTCAGAATTATGGCTATACCGGGAGCGGTTCTCGCGCAGCTACTGCTATTTATGGGGCAGCTATGGGGATGTATCCTTATGCCGAACCGTATGATGCTGATGGCAACTGGATTTATCTGCCCGGTGGATTCACAAACGTTGTCAATCCAATAGAAGAATATAAAAATGTAACCGATGAGCGTAAGACCTTGCGTGCTTTAGGAAGTTTCTATGCAGAAGTTAAATTGTTTGATGGATTAAAATACCGGATTAATTTTGGTCCTGATTTCCGTCAATATCGTCAGGGCGTATTCCGTACTGCAGCTTCTATTTTGCAAGGAACTGGTAATGGAGTAAACTATGCATCGGCTAATGCTTCTCAGGATTTTTCCTACACATTGGATAATCTTCTTTATTATGACAAGACGTTTGGGGAACATACTATTGGTGCAACATTGTTGCAGACAGCTTCCGATTCTCGTTACGAAAATTATACAATGACAGCGGAAAATCTTGAATGGGATGAACAGCGATGGTATGCATTCGGTTTGAACGACCTGAAAAGCAAGGGTTCAAGTTATAAGCGTAAATCATTATCTTCATATATGGCACGTGTCAATTATGGTTATGCAAATAAATATTTGCTGACCTTATCCGGACGCTGGGATGGAGCTTCTCAGTTGGCCGAAGGTAATAAATGGGATTTCTTTCCTTCAGCTGCAATTGCATGGCGTTTGGACCAGGAAGCATTTATGCAGAATATTGATTGGGTTCATCAGTTGAAACTGCGTGCAGGCATGGGAACAACCGGAAATGCTGCAGTCGCGGAATATGCGACTCAGGGCGCTATTGCTCATACGTTTTATTCTTTCTATGATAATTATGAATCTGGGTACTATGCCTCTGACTATATGCTGAAAGATCCTCCCAAAATGGCGAATCGTCAGCTTGGCTGGGAAAAATCAACGCAATATAACATCGGCGTCGATTTCTCTATTTTAAGTAATCGCGTTGGTGGTTCAATCGATTTATATAAATCAAATACAAGTGACCTGTTGATGAATATGTCAATTCTTTCCCTGACAGGATACACTTCTACTTATGCAAACATAGGTAAGACTTCTAACCGGGGTATTGATATTTCACTGAATACCAGGAATATTGTTTCGAAAGACTTTGTTTGGAATACCGATTTAACTTTCTCTGCAACCAATGCCAAAATAGAAGAACTCGCTAACGGCAAGGAAGACGATGTTACTAATAAATGGTTCATCGGTGAAGATCTAAATGTTGCCTATGACTATGAAAAGATTGGTATTTGGCAAACTTCTGATGCCGACGAAATGGCTAAATTTAATGCAAACGGACATACCTATGAGGCCGGTGATATTAAAGTCAGGGATTTGAATGATGATTATACCATCGATGCCAACAATGACCGAAAAGTTATAGGTTCATACAATCCTAAATGGACAGGTGGTATGACGAATACATTTACGTATAAAGATTTTGAACTTTCACTTTTTATTTATGCCCGTTGGGGATTCCTGATGGATGGTGGTGCAGCTGATATGCAAGGTTTGTATCAGAGTCGTGATATTGACTATTGGCGAACAGACAATCCAACAAACGCTTTCCCAAAAGCTGACTATAACAATGGTGGACAACCTTTGTACTATAGTTCTATGAATTTCCAGGATGGTTCTTTCATCAAAATGAGAAATATTAATTTTGGATATAATTTACCTCAGCACTTTGCTTCAACTCTTGGGATTTCAAGTGCAAAAGTTTATGTGCAGACAATGAATCCATTTATGATTTATTCAAAGTGTGACTTCATGGATGGAGACAGCCGTTCTTCTGTAGATACCAAGAGTTGGGTATTTGGTCTTAGTTTATCTTTTTAATTAACCCGAAAAAAAAACAAAATGAAAAAAATATCTAAAATTATATATACCGGGTTGTTTACGGCAATTATTGCAGTTTCCTCCCTTTCATGTTCCGATAAGTTTCTTAAAGAGGATATGGTCAGTTCCTTGACTACGTCCTATTTCGACACTGATGCTGGACTGGATGCACTGGAAGTTTCCTTGTATCAGTCTCTCCGGTTTTTCTTCGCAGAGGAACATGGTTATGCGATGACCAACTATGGAACGGATGAATTTCAGGTAGCTGGCGGCACTGACTATCGTTTTATGAATGATTATTCAGCAACAATGAGTTCAGTTGATCCAAAACCTTTATTTTCTGGTTTGTCTGACTGGTGGGATGCCATCTATGGTAATATTAATACTGCCAATATGTTAATTCAAAAAGCGCCGGAATTTATGAAAGAAGGTGAAAAACAGAATACTTATACAGGTGAAGCACTTTTTATCCGTGGATTCCTTTATTTTCGTCTTGTAAACCAATATGGTGGTGTGCCATTGAAACTAGTTCCTTCTGAAGTCATTGAAACTGAATTTACCCGTGCAACGGAAAAAGAAGTGTTTGCACAGATTATTACCGACTTAACAGAAGCTGCAAAATTACTTCCTGCTACAACCAATGACGGTCGTATATCAAAAGCAACTGCATGGCACTTCCTCGCTAAAGTATATTTATTCCGTGCAAGTGAAAAACATGCTGATATTACTGAATCAACAGATCTTGCCAAGGCAATTGAGTACGGGTTAAAGGTTATTAATAAAGACGAAGGAACCGACCGGCAGTTGGCGAACGATTATTATGACTTTTGGAATTATTTGGAAGAAGGACCTGATGGAGCAGCCGAAAGAAATCCTGAGATTTTGCTGGCCGCACAGTTTTCAAATAATTCTGAAAAGTTTGATCGTTTGTGTAACCGCACTCACCTCTATTTTTTGCCACGTTATGAAAATAACATTACCGGAATGACACGTGTTGTGCAATATGGCCGACCTTACCAGCGTTTACGTCCAACTGATTATACTTATGATGTATTTGACAGGGAAAACGACTCACGTTTCTGGAAGACTTTCCGTACACTTTATATTAGCACCAAAGCCGCCAATGGAATGGACATTAATGGCAGTACAATGCCTTATATTGTTGGAGAAACTCCCTGTATAAAGATCATCATCAACGACAAGAATGATACTCGCTATGACAGTAAGTATGCCACATGTACTTATCCAAACTATTGGTTACGTTATTACACCAACGATAATGGCGATCAGACAACATCTTTGGCAACCACACAGTTTGCAGGTCTTGATAAATATCTTGATCCCCATCGCACAGGTAACCAAAATGACATTAATGGAGTCCGTGATGGATACCTGGCACGCATTGGTGAAACTTATCTTATTGTTGCCGAAGCTTACGGACGTAGTAATAATTATGCCAAAGCTGTTGAATATATCAATACTCTTCGTCGCAGAGCCGGATATTCTGATGGTGAAAACAGAAATCCGAATGCAAATGGCAGCAATCCTTATTTTTCGGGAGGCACATATTACGAATCAACAGGTATAGATGAAGGGACAACCACTGAAACCAAGTCCAAAATGGAAATCACAGAAGCTAATTTTGATGCTGTATCTGACGCGGGTATTCCATATTCAGTATTTGGTGCAACTTCAAGAGCTGATAAGTTCATCAATTTCATTTTGAACGAACGTACTCGGGAATTATTGGGTGAATTTCTCAGGTGGGAAGATTTGACACGGACTAAAACCTTGTATAAACGTTCTATCCCATATAATCTGGATAATGCAGCCCCACAGCTGACTGCGGATCAGGCAACTGGTAAATTCATGCTTCGTCCAGTCCCTCAAACTTTCCTTGACCAGGTTAAGACGGACGGTAGATTGTTAACTTCGGATGAGAAAGCTGTATGGCAGAATCCTGGATGGTAATGATTGGATATATATATACAATTGTTTAAAAAAAAGGTGGGTGAAAATTACCCACCTTTTTTATCCGCTTATTCTTTATATATGCTAAGTGCTAAAATAGAATTACAAGAAGCTAACCAGTCGTTTACCAAATGATTATGTTTTGATGAAAAAGAAAAAGAAATTCTATATCCTACCGTTGGTCTTTTATGTCGCATTTTTTCAGATAACATTTGCTTACGGGCAAATTGGTACCCGTTTCCCTTCCGAAAAAAAAATAGTGAAAGATCCGGTTACCGGAACTGAACTTACCTTTCTAACCAGCACACCTCAAGGTGATTCGAAGATATACCAAACCCATCCGCAATGGACTTCCGATGGCCAATGGCTCATATTTCGCTCCAACCGGGTGAAGGGTGAAGCCATGGCTGTGAATGAAAAGGATGGAACCATCATTCAGGTTACCGAAGGAGGATACTCAGGTATGCTTAACGTGGCAAGAAATTCAATGAAGTTATTTTTCATGAGGAATGCCGATAGCATTTCTGTTCGTGGAGAAGGAAGGTCTTTACAGATTGTTGAAGTTGATCTGGCCGGATTGTTTGCTGACAGCAAAGCCGGAACATTAAAACCAGCTGATATTTACCAGCGGGTTTGTGGAACAATTCCTGCGGAAATGGGTGCCGGTGGTGACATGGCCATGGACGCGAATGAAGATTTTGCCTATTTCCGTGTTGGACGAAAAGAAGCTGCCAAACATTTAGCTCCGGATACCAAAATAGAACCCAATTTCGGTCCTCGTAAAATGGGTGCAGGGCCTGCCGGACTAGCCAAAATGAATATCAAAACAGGCGAAATCAGCTATATTATTTCTGTACCATTTCAAATTGGGCATGTTCAAACCAATCCATGGGTTCCGGGCGAAATTATTTTCTGTTGGGAAACCGGCGGCAAATCTCCGCAACGAACCTGGATCGTAAATGCCGATGGCACCGGTTTGCGTCCGCTTTATCCTGAAGCAGATTATGAATGGGTGACTCACGAAGCTGTCATCACCCGCGATGAAGTTGCGATCGCCATTATGGGGCACCGTAAAATACCAAATACAAATAGTGGAATTGATGCTCCAGGAACAGATGTTAAAGGTGCAAATCCCGGTCAGGAATCTGCCTGGGGGCCATCAGGAACCCGTGAAAAACCAACCGGGTTGGGAATAGTTAATCTCAGAACCCGGGAAATGACTATTGTCGGGCAAACGCCCGGTGGAAGCGGATTGTGGCACGTGAATGGCTCAGCGGATGGTCGCTGGGCTGTAGGTGACGATTTTTCGCGCAGCATTTATCTGATTGACCGGCATACCCACGAGATGATAATGTTGTCAACAGGTCATAAGGAGACAGCTAAAGATCATACCCATCCAAGTTTCAGCGCCGATGGCACGAGAATCGAGATCCAGTCAGCCATGCTGTCCGAAGATAATCGCTCAATGAATATTTGCATTATTCCTGTACCGCAGTCATGGCTGAACCGGAAATACAGTGATATTGCTCCTGAATAGATAACATATTTCAATTACCATCAATAAAAATGAAATATTAAATTAAATGTCATGAAGAGAAATCTGATCCTGTCTTTATTTATAACCTGTATGCTTTTTACATTCAGCACAATCGATTGTATGGCATTAACTAAAGACAAACTTGTTGTTTTTCAGCCACCCACATCGCCTCGTGCAACCTATAATTTCAATCCCGGCTGGAAATTTGCCTTTGGAGATACCACTGGAGTCGACCAGCCTGATTTTGATGACTCTTCGTGGGCCAGTGTCAGCCTTCCGCATACATGGAACGATATAGACTCTTATCGTGCCTACATTAGTCATAGCGGCGGCGACCAGAGCGAAAAGTTTGGCATCGGCTGGTATCGGAAACACTTCAAACTACCCACCAGTGCCGATGGTCAGAAGGTTTTTCTTCAATTCGATGGCATGCGGCAGGCTGGCCGCTTTTTCCTCAATGGGCAACCAATCGGAAAATATGAAAACGGTGTTACTGCCGTCGGCTTCGATATTACCCGGTTCGTTAAGTTTGGCGGCAAGGACAACATCTTAGCAGTAAAGGTGGACAATAGCCCAAACTATAAAGAAGAAGGCACTGATACACCATTCCAGTGGAACTCAAAGGATTTCAACCCAAACTTTGGCGGGCTTAACCGGAATTCCACACTTATAGTAACAGGCAAGATTTACCAAACTCTGCCGCTCTACGAAAATCTAAAGACTACAGGCGTCTATGTTTATCCTGAAGTTATCGACTTGAAGAAAAAGACGGCAGACTTGAAAGTGGAGGCAGAGGTTGTCAATGAAACAAACGATTATGCCTCCATTACACTATCAGCAATTGTGGTAGATGCAGATGGTAAAGTGGTAGCGAAAATGGATGGCAACACTTCTGACCTGGTAGCTAATCAGTCCGAAATCTTCACTGCTTCAGGCACACTAACCGATGCCCGATTTTGGGATGTGAACGATCCTTATTTATATAAAGTATATTCCATTCTCAGCGTTGATGGAAAAGTGGTTGACGTTTGTGAGACAAAAACTGGTTTTCGCCAGACCGAATTCAAGGGCGGTGTTGGCACAGGTGGCGTTTGGCTGAACGGACGATTTGTCTGGCTCACTGGCTACGCACAGCGTTCGGCCAACGACTGGGCAGGACTGGGCGGGGCCTATCCTGACTGGATGCACGACTTTACACTTAATATGGTTAAGGAGAGTAATGGCAACTATATGCGATGGATGCACGTCGCACCACAGCGGGTCGATGTAGAGGCATGCGACAGATTGGGGATTGTTCAGGTTTGTCCTGCAGGTGACAAAGAACGCCTGGTAACAGGCCGCCAATGGGATCAGCGTGCCGAGGTGATGCGCGCCACCATGATTTTTTACCGCAACAATCCCAGTATTTTCTTTTGGGAAGCTGGCAACACTATTGTAACGCCTGAACAAATGGACCAGTTTGTAGCCATGCGTAAAGAGCTTGATCCACACGGTGGCCGTGTTATGGGCACCCGCGACAATGACAAGGCGGAAGAAAACAAGGCTTTGACCCCGATGTCAGAATATTATGGGGTTATGATCGGACAGGCACCCCGGACTGATCAAATTACGGGTGATGATATTTTTCGTGGTTACAGCATTGCACGCCGTGATAAGGCGCCACTTATTGAGACCGAAGATTTTCGTGATGAAGCCGGCCGGAATATATGGGATGATTACTCGCCACCCCATTTTGGGTTCAAGCCCAAAGCTGGTATGAAAGGAGGCCGTCCCCTTGACACCTGGCATTGGAACTCTGAAACGTTTTGTCTTGCTGCTGCCACCCGTTACAACAGCTACGTAATCAACCGGATTGATAATACCGACCCGGCACATTCAAAATGGTCGGCCTATTGTTCCATTTATTTTACGGATGAAGATGCCGACGGACGCCAGCAGGGCAGTTATGTTCTTCGTGTGAGTGGCAAGGTGGACTGTGTTCGTTTGCCCAAATCGCTGTTTTACGTTTCGCGTGTAATGCAGAATGAGAAACCCGACATTCATATCATTGGTCATTGGAATTATCCAGCTGATACCAAAAAGACCATGTATGTGGCAGCGACACATTGCGATAAAGTTGAATTATTTCTCAATGGAAAATCGCTCGGCTTAGCTACGAAGCCAACCGTATTTGTGGACACATTTAATGGGAGGCAACCAGGCTCTGAACTTCTGGTCGATGGCACGGGCTATGTGTATGCGTTTCCTGACGTAAAATTCGTTCCGGGTTCGCTAAAAGCTATCGCTACCATGAACGGAAAGGTTGTAGCTCAGCAGGAACTCCAAACTGCGGGAGAACCCAAGTCTATTAAGCTCACACTCCACACCGGGCCAAAGGGACTTCAGGCAGATGGAAGTGATGTTGCGCTGATCGACTTCGAGGTGGTAGACGCGCAAGGTCGCCGTTGCCCGACAGACGAGGTGAGGGTTGATTTTGCTGTTACAGGCCCGGTTATTTGGCGCGGTGGTTTCAATGCCGCAAAACTTAACACAACGAACAATCTTTATCTCGACACAGAGTGTGGCATCAACAGAGTTGCTATTCGTTCAACGCTCGAGTCCGGCACAATTACGGTTACCGCCACTCGCGAAGGGCTTGCCAGCGCCACCTTGAAAGTTGAATCAATGAATGTTAAAATCGATGACGGTTTGACAGTTGCTATGCCACAAACACTGCCTGGTTTGAATAATAATAACAGATAAAAAAAGATAACATTTCAATCCTGAAGAATTACCTAAAAAGATCGATTTATGAACCTAAAGTATTCCATCACAATTTTATTTGTAACACTTGCTTTTTTTTCAAACAAGTCGATTGCCCAAATACAAAAAGATAGCACCATTAAAGTTTTTCAATTCCCTGCCAATAAAATTCCCTGTATCGACGGTAATGCAGATGATTGGGCCATTGTTCCCGATGAATACAGTGTAGGCAGCGATCAGCTTACTGAAGATGGCGGTAGAATACAAAAACTTGATACCCTTGATCTGAATGTAAAAGTTCGTGTAGCCTGGGTAAAAGGTCTCAACCGCTTGTATGTTCTATATCAGGCATATGACAACTACTGGGATTTTTCCCGAACCGATTTACACCATGATATTTTTGAATTAGTGGTCGATGGTGATTTTTCCGGAGGGCCTTTGGCCGAAGAAATTCACCCTAATAAAAGGCGTATCGGTAAATGGGAAGCTTATTCTACTTTTCATGGAGTTCAAGCCCAGAATTATCATATTTATACTCCCGCAGAAGGTCAGGACTGGTGTCTTGCCTGGGGTTGCCAACCATGGATAAAGGAGATGCCATGGGCAAATGCTGCTTATAATTACAATTTTAAAGCTGGTGAATCAGGAAAACTTACACTCGAATTCTGGATCACACCTTTTGATTATGCTGGTCCCGAAGGCCCTTCACAGGCAGTTGAATCAAAATTGTGGGAGAATAAAATTATTGGGTTATGCTGGGCCATTATCGATTGGGACGATGTAAATGCCAAAAAGAATAATGGATTCTGGAATATTTCCAATAAGCATATTATGTATGGTAATGCATCCTATTTACGAATGGCAAAACTAATGCCCCTCGAACCTCAGTTCCGCAAAAAGATCGATGCCAACTGGTCGTTCAAAATACTCGACATGGATCGTAGGTTGGTTGCCTTTCAGGATAAATCAGAAGGAAATATTACCTCATGGAAATGGGATTTTGGCGATGGAACAAACTCTGCAGAACAACATCCAATACATCAATATGAAAAAGGTGGAAGATTTATTGTAACGCTCTATATCGAAGGCCCGGAAGGAAAATCACGCAGGGCAAAGGTTTGGGACGTTGCATTAAAATAAGTTGAGTGTAAATGCCCTGGTAATTAATTTCGATGGAGGACTCTAAAAAATATCGGAAACTTTAATGTCCGGTCATATTTGGATATTCCTGATATTAAACTTGAAAGTGTGAAAGAAAAACATTTTTTTTTGAAAATGACTGTACGTTTCTAATTCAAATAACAGAAATTGATATGAAAACTAACTTGACCCTTCGCTACATTATTCTGCTCCTGCTTATTTTTGCAGCAGTTTCGTGCACGACAGAAACTAAACCTCCATCAAAAATCCCCCATCTTCAAAAACAGGGAACAGCCACTCAACTTATTGTGAACGATAAGCCATTCCTGATTTTAGGAGGCGAAGTATCAAATACAGCTTCATCGAGCCTGGATTATATGAGCACCGTATGGCCAAAGCTTAACGAAATGAATTTCAACACCGTTCTTGTTGCCGTTGCGTGGGCATGGGTTGAACCCGAAGAAGGAAAGTTTGATTTTTCATTAGTTGATGGTTTACTTAAAGGAGCAGAGGAACATAACCTGAAAGTTGTATTCTTATGGTTTGGAAGTTGGAAAAATGGTATTTCCAGTTTTGTTCCCGATTGGGTTAAAGCCGATCAGGAACGTTTCCCGCGGGTTCAGCTTAAAAGTGGTAAGTCGATAGAGGTACTTTCTACCTTAAACAATACAAATTGTGAATTTGACACTCGCGCATACAGTGCATTTATGCGACATATCCGCGAAGTGGATTCAGAAAAGAATACAGTCATAATGATACAACTCCAGAATGAAGTTGGCGTATTGGGCGACTCGCGCGACCGCAGTGTGCAGTCCAACGAGGCATTTGCTAAAGCTGTTCCCGGTGAGCTGATGGAATATCTTCTGAAAAATAAAGACACCCTCTTGCCAGAACTACGTAAGGTTTGGGAAACAACTGGTTTTAAAGCAGAAGGAACTTGGCAGGAAGTTTTTGGAACGACCCCTGCTACCGACGAACTTTTTATGGCCTGGAACTATTCTAAATACATGGATGAAATGGCTGCAGCTGGCAAAGCCGAATATCCATTGCCGGTGTTCACCAATACATGGATTGTTCAACCACAGGACAAAGTCCCCGGCGATTATCCAAGTGGCGGCCCCGAACCTCTCACTCTTGAAATTTGGAGAGCAGGTGCGCCACATATCGACATTAATGCCCCCGACATTTATTTACCTGATTTCGATGAGTGGGTTGCCCTGTTTAATCGCAAAGGCAATCCTCTTTTCGTGCCTGAATCAAGGGGCGATTTGGGAGGTGCGGCCAATGCATATTATGCCATCGGGCAACATGCGGCCATCGGGTATTCCCCGTTTGGGATTGACAATACTTCACGTTTGTTGGTCCAACGTCCTGGCCCTGATGCAAAAGTGCCTGAAAAACTCGAAGACCTGCCTTTGGCTCAAGCTTACGAAACATTAACACAATTGACTCCGCTAATCCTCGAACATCAAGGCAAAGGTACAATTGCTGCTGCATGGTTAAACTCAACAAAACAATCTCAGGAAATTCAATTGGGCGATTACAAAATTAACGTTGAAGTATGGCGTGACCGCCATAACCCGGAGCAGGCCGCAGACCTGGGCTTCGGTATTTTTATTGCTGTTGGTCCCGATGAATATGTGATTTCAGGGTACGATATCAAGGTTACTTTTACCCCAACCAGCTCAGGCCCTCCAATTGCAGGCCTTGCTTCTGTTGAAACCGGTAAATATGAAAATGGAAAATGGGTTGCTGAAAGAAAACTAAGCGGCGATGATATTCTGCTAAATTACAACCTCTCAGCTGCCGCCGATGCAAACCAGTCGGGCAGTGGCCTGCAGTTCAGAGGCTTCAATCGTAATATTCAACGGGTTAAATTGTACAGATATAAATGATGAATATGCTCCGGAAAAAGATTGTATATATTTATAAAAAGGAAACAAATGAAAATTCGTAACTCAGAAATAAAAATTTATGCTGTTTTAGCATTAGCTTTCTTCTTTTCAGGATTTCAGACATTTGCTCAGCGGCAAATGGAAAACCTTGATCGGGGCATCGTTGCTGTTCGCACACCCGGCGATTCAGCATTTATCAGCTGGCGTTTACTGGGAACCGAACCCGAGGAAATAGCCTTCAATCTCTACCGCAAAAGTGGAAACGAAAAACCGGTTAAACTGAATAAAACGCCGATTACAGAAAGCACAAACTTTCAGGATGGAAAACCGGACTTCACCAAGGACAATGCCTGGTTTGTAAAAGCAGTTTTGAAAGGAAAAGAACAGGAGACAAGTAAATCGTTTACAATAAATGCCAATGCACCAGTTCAGCAATACATCAATATCCCGTTACAAACTCCGGAAGGTTATTCACCAAACGATTGCTCGGTGGGTGATCTGGATGGCGACGGCGAGTACGAAATAATCCTTCATCAAACCGGCAGAAGCATTGATACGCCTTCGACCGGAATTTCCGGTATTCCCATTTTTCAGGCTTATAAACTGGATGGAACTTTATTGTGGAAAATCAACCTCGGGAAGAATATTCGTGAGGGCGCTCATTACACGCAATTCATGGTTTATGACCTCGATGGCGATGGCATTGCCGAATTCGCCTGCAAAACTGCTGATGGAACCATCGACGGAAAAGGAACTGTGATTGGTGATTCAGCCAAAGACTACCGGAATTTAGACCGGAATAGTGGTCCGTTTTATGGTAAAGTTCTGGATGGCCCGGAATATTTCACCATTTTCAGTGGAAGAACAGGTGAAGCTCTCGCAACTACAGATTATATTCCTAACCGCCTTCCTCTGAATGGCTGGAATGGTCATGGGGGTAATGGCGGACATGATGCTACAGGTAATCGGGTCGATCGTTTCCTTGCCTGTGTGGCTTATTTGGATGGTGTTCACCCAAGTGTTGTCATGTGCCGGGGATATTACGGCAGGTCGGTACTTGCAGCCTGGGATTGGCGCGATGGAAAACTGACTTCCCGCTGGGTGTTCGATAGTCACGATGGCGAAAATCCGTTCTCCGGGCAGGGAAATCACAACCTGAGCGTAACCGATGTGGATGGAGACGGTAAAGATGAAATCATTTACGGATCGATGGTGGTTGACGATGATGGAAAAGGTTTGTTTTCAACCGGTTTTCGTCATGGCGATGCGATCCATGTTGGTAAGCTCGATCCAAATCGTCCGGGAGTTCAGGTTTTCGGAATTCATGAAATTGAAGATGGAACAACCGGTCCCGGAGTCGTTGTATATGACGCTAAAAACGGCGAAGTCATCTTTCAGGGGAATATGAATAAAGATGTTGGCCGTGGGGTAGCCGGAGATATTTACCCTGAAAATCCGGGTGCAGAAATGTGGTGGTCAGGATCAAATGGCTTGTTTAACCTGAAAGGGGAGCGGCTTGGCGATGCACCTCGTTCAACCAACTTCCTGATCTGGTGGGATGGTGATTTGAGCCGTGAATTGCTTGATGGAAACCACATCGATAAATACAATGTGGGTGCAATTTTTACTGCGGAAGAATGCAAATCCAATAATGGCTCAAAATCCACACCTGCTTTGAGCGCCGATTTATTTGGCGACTGGCGCGAAGAAGTCATCTTCAGGACTGCCGATAATCAGAATCTGCGGATTTATACGACTACCATCCCAACCAAATACCGGATACCTACGCTGATGCACGATCCGCAATATCGTCTGGCCATTGCGACACAGAATGTAGCTTATAACCAGCCGCCAAATACCAGTTTTTTTCTGGGTACTGATATGAAAAAAGCGCTTAAGCCAAACATTGTTTTGGTAAAATCTAATTCCAAATAATCAAAAAAATCCAACTATGATTAAGCTGAAACCTTTCATTATCCTGTTATTTTGTGGATTTCTTCTGACAAACCTGACTTTACAGGCTCAAAATGTGACTGAAAAGTCCAGAACAAGTTTGAATTTTGATCAGGATTGGCGTTTTCTGAAAGCGGATGCCAACGGGGCGGAAGTTCCTGCATTTGATGATTCAAAATGGCGGAAATTGGATGTTCCGCATGATTGGAGCATTGAAGGTCATTACGACAAAGAAAACCTGACCAGTCGCGGAGGTGGATATCTGCCATCCGGAATTGGCTGGTACCGTAAAAGTTTTACCGTCAGCGAGTCCGATGCCAAACAAAAAATCCTGATTGAATTTGATGGGGTTATGGCCAATAGCGATGTCTGGATCAATGGATTTCATTTGGGAAAGCGTCCTTACGGATACATCAGTTTTAGTTACGACTTAACAGGGCATATCAACTTCGGAAAAGGCAAAACAAATATTCTGGCAGTCCGGGCCGATAACTCAGTACAACCCGCTTCGCGATATTATTCCGGAGCCGGTATTTATCGTCATGTAAGGTTAGTTGTTACAAATCCTGTTCATCTGGATCAATGGGGAGTTTATATTTCAACATCTCAGGTTAGCGGGAAAAAAGCGACAGTAAATTTTCAGACTAAAGTTTTAAATGAATCTTCAATATCAAGTTCAATTGTGCTTGAAACTAAAGTTTTTGATCCTTCAGGAAAAATGATTCAGTCAACAGAATCAAGGCAATCGATTGCAACAGGTCAGGCTGCAACAATTAATCAATCGATGGAACTTGTCAATCCTGAACTTTGGGATATCGGCAAGCCCAATTTGTACCGCGCAGTTACAAAAATTAAATCCGGAAAAAATACGATTGACGAACAAATCAACAACTTTGGTATTCGTGACAGCCGGTTTGAAGCTGCCACAGGATATTGGTTAAATGGTAAAAACATAAAAATCAAAGGCGTTTGTCTTCATCACGACGGTGGTGCTTTGGGTGCCGCAGTTCCTCTCGGTGTCTGGGAGCGCCGTTTGAAATTGATGAAGGAAACCGGTGCAAATGCTATCCGGACAGCTCATAACCCTGTCGCTCCTGAATTTCTGGATTTATGCGATCGCATGGGTTTTCTGGTCATGGACGAAACTTTTGATACCTGGACAGCCGCCAAGCCAAATGGGGAGAAAGGTTATAATCTGTATTTTAATGATTGGTGGGAAAAAGATACGCGCGACATGGTTCTTCGCGACCGCAATCATCCTTCGATCATAATTTACAGTGTTGGAAACGAAATTCGCGATAATCTGAATGATTCAACAGGTTTCAAAAAATATAAAGATCAGCAGGATCTGATTCATGAGTTAGATCCGGGATGTCCGGTTACGATGGCTTTATTCCGGCCAGGTTCTTCAAAAGTTTATACCAACGGGTTTGTCGAAAAAATGGATGTCGTCGGTCAGAATTACCGCGAAAAGGAATTGGTTGATGTTCATCTGGCAAAACCAAATCTCATCGTTCTGGGTACTGAAAATGGAGACGGACTGTCGGAATGGTTAATCCTGCGCGACAATCCGTTTATGTCGGGACAGTTTTTATGGACCGGAGTGGATTATCTGGGTGAAGCGCTTTGGCCGGCTGTTTCAAGCAGAAGCGGATTGTTCGACCGAACTGGAGCCTGGAAACCAATTGGCTACCAACGTCAAAGCTGGTGGGCCGAAAAACCTGTGGTTCATTTGGTACGAAAAGAGTTTAACGCGGGTGGAGGAAATTGGGTGGCCAACTGGACGCCAAGCGATCCCGGAACTTATGATGATGCACAGGTACAGGTTTACAGCAATTGCGATGAAGTGGAACTGTTTATAAACGGTACTTCACTGGGAGCGAAATTAAAGCCAGAAGATGATTCGCCCCGGTCGTGGGATGTTACTTTCGAAAAGGGTTCGCTGAAAGCGGTTGCCCGAAATAATGGAAAGGAAGTCGCGACGGATGAATTGAAAACGGCTGGTGCTCCTGCTACAATCATACTCACAAGCGACAAATCAAAGATTGCGAAAAGCTGGGATTATCTGTGTTATGTGACCGCAAAAGTTGTCGATGCCAATGGAATTGTATGTCCGAATGCCGATCATATCATTTCATTCCAAGTTTCAGAAACCGGCACGATTGCCGCAGTCGACAATGGTGATGTTTCAAGTCATGAAGCTTATCAGGCTTCGGAACGTCATGTTTACAATGGCCAGTGTGTGGCAATTGTAAAAGCAAAATCAGTTTCAGGCCAGATTACAGTTACGGCAAATTCTCCGGAATTGATCTCCGGAACTGTGATGATTGAAATAAAATAACAAAAAAGTGCTGAAAATCACCGTTCCTGAATAAGCTGAAGAAAAAAGAAGTATTCAAATTAGCCGATAGAACAGGATAGTTTCGAATGGTAACCTGACTATATTTGGATCAATCACTGTTCAGTTCTTTTAGCTGACTGATTTTGATTGATCCTGATTTAAACAAACACGATAACCGATGAGAAAAATAGCTTTATTTTCAATTTCAATTGCTTTTTTGGCCGGTGCATGTCAAGTGCCAAAACTTCCAGTGCTTGAAACCGGCTCAGTAACTCCCATGCCCAATGAATGGATCGATCAGGATACTCATCACAAAGTAGTTAAGTTGACTGCTGATATGGAAGGTAATAGCCTGAGTTTTTATTTTCATAACAATCCGTTTATAGGAAACGAAATGGTTTTTTATAACAGTAGCAAACAAAATCCCGATGAAGTTACTGATATGAAAAAAGAAGAAACTTACAATGCGAATGTAAAAAACAAACAGTTGTACAGCATTGATTTAAACACAAAAAAAATCAATCAGCTTACATTTAGTTCCTCGCCAATGAATGGGGAAATAGTATCTGAGAAAACTAAAACAATATTCTACCAGAAAAAAGACAGTGTTTTTTCAATACAGCCTTCGACAAAAGAAGAAAAATTAGTTTTTGTTTTTCCTGAAGATTTTAAAGCTTCAATTACTACCATTAATGCCGATGGGACTCTTTTGGCCGGTTCACGGGCAACCAGGGACGAGAAAGAAATTCTGAAAAACAACCCGAATAAAAGCGATTTTTTCAATTTAATCTACGAAGCAAAACTCCCTAAAACTTTGTTTACCATCAATGTGGAAAACGGTCAACTCAATAAAATATTTACCGATAGTGCATGGCTGAATCATGTTCAGTTTTCTTCTGTAAATCCTGATTTATTAATGTTTTGTCACGAAGGTCCCTGGCATAAAGTCGACCGGGTCTGGACGATTGATGTAAATACGAAACAGATAAATCAGATTCATCATCGCACCATCGACAGAGAAATATGGGGCCACGAATGGTTCGGTAAAAGCGGTAAGACAATCTGGTTCGATTTGCAGCAACCCAGAGGTGAAACATTTTTTGTAGGTGGTTATGATGTCGCTTCAGGCAAGGAAATAAAATATAGCCTGGAACGTAATGAATGGAGCGTACATTACAACTCCAATTCTACCGAAACACTATTTGCCGGCGATGGCGGTGATCCGGGAGCTGTAGCCAAGGCGCCTGATGGTCAATGGATCTATTTATTTACACCCAATGGTGATAAATTCAGTTCAGAGAAATTGGTAAACATGAAACACCATAAGTACAAACTGGAACCGAATGTTCACTTTAGTCCCGATGATAAATGGATCATCTTCAGGGCGAATTTTGAAGGCCAATCAAATGTTTATGCGGTTGAAATTGAAAAAGAATAAATAACTGCAACAGAATACAAAATAGAACCTTAACTTTTAACCAATGAAAACGAATAAATCCAACAGAACATCCTTTCTAATCCTGATTTCTGTACTGATTGTTTTGGTGTTTACATTCGGTAATGTCTCTGGACAAAAATCAGAAGTAACACCTGGCTGGCCTAAAATTACCAAAGAGTCGAAACCATGGAGCCGTTGGTGGTGGATGGGCAACAGCGTTAGTCCTTCTGACCTGAAGGTCGCGATGGAAGCTTATTCCAAAGCCGGATTGGGCGGATTGGAAATTACTCCGATATATGGAGTTCACGGGTACGAAAACCGATTCATCAAATTTCTTTCTCCTGAATGGATTGAGAACTTTAAATATACCCTTCAGGAAGGAAAAAATCTGGATCTGGGCATCGATCTGGCAATGGCGTCAGGCTGGCCTTTTGGTGGCTTATGGGTAACTCCGGAAGATGCCTGTAAATATATGAGTGTGCAATCGTTTACATTGAATGAGGGGGAATTTCTTCAGGAAAAAGTGGTCATGATCCAGGAGCCTTTACTTCGAACCGTAAATAAAAGCAAACTCGATTTTTCACAAATAAAATATCCGGTCAGCGAGAATGAAGATAGTCTTCAGAATTGGGCAGTCGATCAGATTCGTTATCCGATGCCGATGGTGCTGCAAACTCTGATGGCATATTCCGATAAAGGTGAAATCCTGAATGTGACCGATCAGGTCAATACAGATGGAATACTTCTTTGGAAAGCTACTGCCGGAAAATGGATTTTGTATGCTGTTTTCGAGGGCTGGCACGGCAAAATGGTTGAACGTGCCGGACCTGGTGGAGAAGGCGATGTGATCGATCATTTTTCGGCCAAAGCCATTGATAATTATCTCGGACATTTTACGACTGCGTTCAAGGGTCAGGACCTGAGCGGACTTCGTGCTTATTTCAATGACTCTTACGAGGTTGATGATGCTCGCGGAGAGGCTAATTTCACACCCTTGTTGTTTGATGAATTTCAGAAACGTCGTGGTTACGATCTTCGCGAATACCTTCCCGCACTGATAGGCCGGGACGAGCCTGAATACAATCAGCGTGTTTTATGCGACTACCGTGAAACTGTTTCAGATTTGATTCTTGAAAATTATACTCAGCGCTGGCACGATTGGGCTGCCAACGGAGGACAAATCATTCGCAACCAGGCTCACGGCGCACCAGCCAATATTCTTGATTTATATGCCGCCGCCGATATTCCTGAAACCGAAGGCGAAGATATTGTAAAAGTTAAGACAGCATCTTCGGTGGCTCATGTCACCGGAAAAAAACTGGCTTCATCGGAATCGGCAACCTGGCTGAAAGATCATTTTGAAGCATCGCTTTCCGATGTTAAACAGGCTATTGATCTGTTTCTCCTGGCCGGAATCAATCATGTGTTTTACCATGGAACCACCTTCTCTCCGCAGGATGCGAAATGGCCGGGCTGGATGTTTTATGCTGCGGTAAATTTCGCTCCGTCCAATACGTTTTGGAATGACTTTGGAACCTTAAATACCTACATCGCCCGCTCTCAGTCCTTTTTGCAGGCAGGCAAACCCGACAACGATGTTTTATTGTATTATCCGATTTCAGACGAATATGCAGTTCGCGGTAAGTCTCTTTTGCTTCATTTTGACGGTGCGGCAAAAGGTTCTTCAGTTCGCGAATCAGCTGAATATCTCTTCGGAAAAGGTTTTGCGTTCGATTATATTTCCGATCGGCAGATTTTAAATCTGGAAAGCCAATCGGGCCAGATACTGACTGGAGGAACCAGTTACCAAACGATTTTACTTCCACCCGTAAAACTGATTCCGCTTGAAACATTTGAGAAAGTTATCGAACTGGCCAGAGGTGGAGCAACTGTTTTGATGGAACAACTTCCTGAAGATGTTCCCGGCTTAGGCATGCTCACCGAACGTCAGACCAGATTTCATGATTTGAAAAAGACACTGAAATTTGATCAGACATCCGAAATTGTGAGAAGAGCTAAAGTTGGCAAAGGACAGATTCTGATGGGAAGTCTGGTCGATTTATTAGCGGCATCGAAAATACGGCGCGAAAGTATGTTTGATAATGGATTGCAGTGCATTCGCAGAACCGATGGGAATACAACCACTTATTTTATTGCCAACCGCGGAACCGAAATGATTGATGGAATGGTTTCACTACAAACTAAAATTAGCTCAGCCGTTTTGTACAATCCAATGACTGGTGCGTTTGGAAAGGTAAAAACCAATACTTCAGGACAAACAGGCGCAGTTTACCTGCAGCTCGTACCTGGCGAAAGTTGTCTGGTTCAGGTTTTTTCGGATCAGCTTGATGTTCCTGAATTTCAATACTTAAAAGTTTCCGGAGAAAATAAGGTATTAAAGGCCGAATGGACTCTTACTTTTTTGACTGGCGGTCCTGAACTTCCGAAACCGGTGAAACTTTCCAATTTAGGTTCGTGGACTGATATTCAGGGTGACAGTTACAAAGCATTTTCAGGAACTGCGGTTTACAAAACCACATTTGTAAAACCTTCAGAAAACGCTGAATTTTATCGCCTCGATTTGGGAAAAGTAGATCACAGTGCAATGATTTCTGTCAATGGAAAGGAACTGGCAACACTGGTAAGCTTGCCATTTTCCGTTGATATTCCTGCATCAGAACTGAAGACTACAAATACGCTCGAAATTTCGGTGACCAATCTGATGGGGAACAGAATAGCAGATATGGAACGAAAAGGACAACCGTATAAAATTTTCTACAACGTGAACTTCCCTGCTAAAGAAGCGGCAAATCGCGGTGCAGATGGCCTTTTCACAACTCAGAGCTGGAAACCACAGGAATCAGGATTGCTCGGACCGGTTTCGTTAACACCGCTTCAACTTATAAAATAAAATTTTAACCACATAGACACATGGGACGCAATAGAAAATAAATTATTCTCAATATTTCCTCTGTATTCTCTGTGGTTAAAAGTTAGACCAAACAGCTAAATCGATGTGACTTATGTGTCTATGTGGTTCGAAAATGAAGTTATTTTTTATTGCACTTACTTTTGTAGGCTGCCAATCCACCCAGAAACCTTCAAAAATTGATCGTTTCGCTCTCGTTACCCGCAACAATGTTGCCGTTGAACAAGCTGATACGCTGGCCAGCTTGTCTGTCGGAAACGGCGACTTTGCTTTTACAACCGACATTACCGGTTTGCAGACGTTTTACAACGAATACGAAAATGGTGTAACACTCGGAACTCAATCTAACTGGGGTTGGCACACTTTCCCGAATACTGAAAACTATCAGGTGATGGAAAGTGCTAAATATTCGGATTACCGCGGAAGGAAAGTGCCCTATCTGGTACAATTTTCCGGTGACGGTAGGGATGCTGCTGCCGCCAACTATTTTCGCGAAAACCCGCAACGTTTGCAATTGGGAGTTATTCGGCTGCTTTTGAAAAAAACTGATGGTTCAGAAATTAAAATTACTGACATTGAAAATCCAAAGCACAAACTCAATCTATGGGAAGGCCGCATAAGCAGCGATTTTTCGGTAGAAGGGGAACCCGTGCATGTTGAGGTTTTCTGCCATCAGCAATCCGATCTGATTTCAGCAAAAATAAGTTCACCGCTCATTGAAAAAGGGCAGTTAAAAGTAGAATGGATTTTCCCTTATGCTGTGGCCCAAAATACACATTCAGGATACGATTTTGCTTCTCCGGATAAACACCAGTCTCAGCTTGAAAAAGTAAATGATCAATCCGTGAAAATTTTCCGGAAATTGGATGACGATCATTATCAGGTGAAACTTCAGTGGGAAGAAGATGCCAGTTTTGAAGAAACAGAAAAGCATCATTTTGTGCTTTCAGCGAATTCCGGCAGCTCAATTTCATTCAGTTGTTTGTTTTCTCCGGAAGAAAAAGCTGTGTCGTTGCCAACGTTTGCCGAAACAGAAACCAACAATTTGGAAAGCTGGAAAAACTTTTGGGAAACCAGTGGAGTGGTCGATTTTTCTGAATGTACCGATTTGCGCGCTCCTGAACTCGAACGTCGGTTCGTGTTGTCGCAGTATCTGACTAAAATTCAAAGTTCCGGTTCGCTGCCACCGCAGGAAACCGGATTGGTTTTTAATAGTTGGTATGGCAAATTTCACCTCGAAATGCACTGGTGGCACACGGCTCATTTTGCCAACTGGAATCATCCGGAAGTTCTGGATAAACAGCTGGAATGGTATCAGACCATTTGTCAGAAATCGCGTGAAACAGCCGAACTTCAAGGTTTTAAAGGTGTGCGCTGGCCGAAAATGGTTGGTACTGAAGGCCAGAACAGTCCATCGGGTGTGGGCAGTTACCTCATCTGGCAGCAGCCACATATTATTTACATGGCCGAGCAATTATACCGCAGCAATCCATCTCCTGAAACATTGAATAAGTACAAAGACCTGATTTTTGCTACTGCTGATTTTATGGCCGATTTTGCTGTTCCAGATTCCTCCGGAACGGTATTCAACTTATTGCCGCCACTTATTCCTGCACAGGAACACTGGAAACGGGAAACCACAATGAATCCGCCTTTCGAATTGGCATACTGGCACTGGGCGTTGACTATTGCACAGGAGTGGTGCAATCGATTGGATATGCCAGCTGATTCTGTTTGGGAAGAGGTTCGGACGAAACTTGCTGTGCCTGTTCAGGAGAATGATGTTTATCTGGGAATTGCCAATGCACCCGATTCATACACAAATCCTAAAAACATGACGGATCACCCGATGGTTACCGGAGCAGTTGGGATGCTTCCAATCTGGGACAAAATTGATCCGGAAGTGATGCGAAATACACTGAAAGTGGTGATGCAGAAGTGGGACTGGCCTTCAACCTGGGGTTGGGATTACCCAATGGTTGCCATGTGCGCCACCCGACTGAATGAACCCGAAATTGCGCTGGAAGCTTTGCTGAAGGATGTACAGAAAAATACCTACCTGAAAAACGGACACAATTACCAAAGCGATCGGCTGCGTATTTATTTACCAGGGAATGGTGGTTTCCTGAAAGCAGTTTCGCTGATGTGCGCCGGTTGGGAAGGTTGTGCCACCGAAAATCCCGGTTTTCCGAAAGACGGGAAATGGAATGTGAAGTGGGACGGTTTGATGAAAGATTTTTAGTGTTTTTCGCCACGAAGTGGCAATATAGCCTGGCCCAATGGCAACGCCTTGGGTTAGTTGTGAATGAAGTCAGCAATTCATCCTGAAAGGACAGTATATAAATGAATTACAGAAATTAATTAATATGATATTCAAAATACATCAATCTTTGCATCAGTTAAAGTCCCCTTTGGGGGGATTTAGGGGGCTTTTTTCCCTTTTCTTATTCCTTTTTTCTTTTTCCTCCTTTGCTCAAAAGGAAACTCTCTTTCTCTCCGGAACGGACAACACTAACACCATAACCTGGGATTTTTTTTGCACTTCCGGAAGAAACAGTGGTGTCTGGACCAAAATTGAAGTGCCTTCGCACTGGGAACAGCAGGGATTTGGCGAATACGATTATGGCCGCGATTACCGGACTTACGGCAAGAAATTCAAATTTGCAGACGAAAAAGGCATGTACAAATATGCTTTTCAGGTGCCGGCGGACTGGAAAAACCGGAAGGTATTCATCGTATTTGAAGGTTCGATGACCGATACTGAAGTGAAAATCAACGGAGAATCAGCTGGTGAAATTCACCAGGGTGCGTTTTATCAGTTTAAATACGATATTACCGATAAACTAAAATTTGGTCAGGACAATTTATTGGAAGCAACGGTTAGTAAAATGTCAGCAGATCACTCGGTGAACAGTGCCGAACGTTATGCCGATTACTGGGTATTTGGCGGTATTTTCCGTCCGGTTTATCTCGAATCTTTTTCTGAAGAATACATCGGACATGTTGCCATTGATGCCAAAGCTGACGGTTCGTTTGCAATGGATGTATTTCCGAAGAATCTGAAAGTAAGACGAACAGTTACAGCAGAACTTTTGGATGCAAAAAATAAGGTAGTTGGTACTTGTTCATCGGTTGCTACCAGCAGTGATTCGCTGATTACTTTAAGCTGCAAAGTAGCCGATCCGGCTTGCTGGACAGCCGAAACACCGAATCGTTATTCTGTCCGGACTTCAATAAAAGAAGGCAAAAATGAATTGTACAGTACAACAGAAAAATTCGGTTTTCGCACCATCGAAATACGACAGGGTGACGGTATTTATCTGAACGGAACCAAAATCAAGATGAAAGGCATTAACCGGCATGCCTTCTGGCCTGAAACAGGTCGCTGCCTGAATAATCAGATCAACCTTGACGATGTGAAACTGATCAAATCGATGAACATGAATGCCGTGCGCTGTTCGCATTATCCTCCCGATCAGGTTTTTCTGGATTATTGCGATTCGCTGGGTTTGTATGTACTCGATGAGCTGGCAGGATGGCAAAATGCCTACGCCACGGCTCCCGGCGAAAAACTGGTAAAAGAAATGGTCATCCGCGATTTGAATCACCCGTCAATTATTTTCTGGAGTAATGGCAACGAGGGTGGTACCAATAAGGAACTGGACGATGATTTTGCCCGTTATGACAAGTCCGCTCGTCCGGTAATTCATGCACATCACCGTCCCGGTAACGATTTCAACGGAATTGACTGCAACCATTACGAGAACTATTACAGCTCGAAAAAAATATTCACGGAAGGGAAGATTTACATGCCCACCGAGTTTTTACATTCTCAGGACGATGGTGGTGGAGGTGCTGCTTTAGCCGATTTTTGGGAATTGTTTTGGAAAACACCGAACGCCGGCGGTGGTTTCATCTGGGCTTTGCTCGATGAAGGAATTGTACGTACCGACCTTAATGGTTTTATTGATGCCAACCGCGTGAATGCTCCCGATGGTGTAGTTGGACCTCACCGCGAAAAGGAAGGTAGTTTTTATGCCATCCGCGAAATATATTGTCCGGTAAGAATTAGTATGAAAAAACTTCCTGAACAATTTGATGGCTCCATTCCGGTTGAAAACAGATACCATTTCACCAACCTGAAGAATTGCAGATTTGAATGGCAGTTGGTTAATTTTAGTTCAGTTGTTGATCGTCAGGCTTCACACCAGGTAATGAAAAACGGAACTGCTGCCAGTCCGGATGTCCAACCCCTGAAATTTGGAACTTTAAACCTGGAACTTCCTGCCGATTACGAAAAATATGATGCTCTTTATGTGAAAGCATTTGATCCTTCAGGAGATGAAATATTCTGTTGGACCTGGAGTATTGACGGCAATAAAAAATCGGTTGAACAATTGGTAAAAAAAGACCTTAGCGAAACAGAAATCCAACGCAGGGCAAGGCTGAAAGCTGCTGGAATAGAAGAAGACAATATTCTGCCCATCGAACAGCAATCTGCTGATTTGACGAAAGAAAAAGGAATTGCTGAATTGATTGAAAAAGACAGTTTGATCAGCTTGAAGGCATCTGGTATTGCTGTGACTTTCAGTAAAACGGATGGTAAAATACAAAAAGTGACCAACGATTTGGGGCTGTCTCTGCCATTTGGCAATGGACCGGTATTGGTGACCGGAACTGCTCAATTATTAGATATTAAACCTGTAAAAGGTGAAAACAGTTACTCACTTGAAATGACTTATTCAGGCGATCTGAAAAAAATAATCTGGACCATGTATAGCAGCGGTTGGCTGGCGATGGATTACGAATACCAGGTTGCTGGTAGACAGATGTTTACCGGCATTAGTTTTGACTTTCCTGAATCTGATGTGATTGGTGCCAAATGGCTGGGCAAAGGTCCGTCGCATGTCTGGAAAAATCGCTTGCAGGGTGGTGTCCTCGATGTATATCAACGCATGTACAATAACCGGTTACCAGGCGATAATAATTGGGGTTTGCCACAATTTAAAGGCTATTATCCTGAAGTTTCATGGATGGAATTCAATACTGTTGACGGTAAGTTTACCATTGTTGCTCAGGAAGAAGACCTGTTTGTTCGCCTCTTTAGTTTTTACGGAATATCAGGCCCGAAAAATTACCCGGTTTTGCCAACTGGCGACATTTCTTTCCTGGATGGTATTCCACCGGTTGGAACAAAATTGGCGATGGGGATCAGCAATGATACCAAAAGTCTTGGCCCAGCAGGTGAAATGAATGTGATGGACAAACCTGTAAAACGGACGCTGTATTTTTATTTTGGGATTTTGTAGGAGTCCCCTTCCCTAAAAAGTGAAAAGCTTTTTAGCTACAGAAAAGGGGCTAAAGCCCCTTTAAAATGGGAATCTTCATACTCCGTCATCCACCAGTTGGCGAATGACGGCTACGGACAGGAGAATGCAGAAAAAATTGGGATTTAGCCCTGACAAATACAAACAATAGACAAATGAAGATTAAATCTGGAATGTATGCTTTTTTGAGGTCCCCTTTTGGGGGATTTAGGGGACTTTTGTTCGCTGGATTGTTGATGGTTTCTTTTGTTCAGGCACAGCCTGGTATTCAACCCTGGCATGGAATCGCCCGTGAAATGCGTTACCAACCTGATGGTCCCGATTTTGTGATTACCAACGGAACGCATCGTTTTAACCGGGCGCTTTATGGAACCAACACTGCTTTTCGGGTAGAAGCTGGCGACCTTCCTGAGTTCGCTTTGTATTTGCCTGGAATGGGCGGAAATCTGAAATTGGGATTGATTCAGGGTGATTCTTCGAAGTGGCTGACCAATGCGGGAACCATTGAAGCCCGTTATCAGGCTGGATCGATGAGTTACCGGATAGTTGATCCGATGCTTGGAAATGGTTCGGTAAACATTCAGGTACTGGCATTGGGCGATGGCGAAGGAATGATTTTAAAAATCTCCGGAAATCAGATTCCGCTCGATCTTGATTTATTCTGGGCTTTTGGTGGAGTAACTGGAAAAAAATTCTCGCGTGATGGCGATTTGGGCGCTGATCCTGAATCATCCTTTGATATGAACCCTGAATACTGCACCGACAACGAATATGAACTTCAGGGAAACATTTTCACTTTGTTTTTCGGCTCCGGGCGCGACCGTTCAACCAATGAGTTGTACGAAAACAATTACACGCCAACCAATGCAGAATTGGAGCAGACCCGGCTTCAGGTTAAAAAAAGATTATTGGGTATATTTCCTGAAAATACCCAAATCCGGATCACCGATGCAACAAGGCAAAAAAATCCAATTGAATGTTACAATGCGGAGAAATCAAATTCACCCATTGCTTCAGGAAAAATTGCTTTCACTTCAGGGAAAGACCTGTATTTTCTGATTCTGAATCCTGATATCCGACAAAAACCAACTTATCAGGAATTACCTGAAATCTTTGAAAAGGCTGATGTTGCGCGGGAAAAGATAGCCGACAGGATCAAAATAGAAACCCCCGATCCGTATATCAATGCTGTGGGAGCTACAATTTCAACAGCAGCCGATGCGGTTTGGGATGGAAACTCTTTTATGCACGGTGCCATAGCCTGGCGAATGCCGCTGAACGGCTGGCGCGGAGCTTACGCCGCCGATTGGTTGGGCTGGCATGATCGTGCCGAAACGCATTTCAAAGGTTATTTTCTGGCGCAATATACCGAACCGGCTTCAGGTCCTAGTATTCCTGATCCGGCGACCAATCTGGCACGGCAAAAAGAAGAAATTGGCACAACTTTGTTTACCGATGGCTACATTAGCCGCAATCCCGGAAAGATCAATCCTCCGCATCATTACGATATGAATCTGGTATTTATCGATCAGTTGCTGTGGCATTTAAGGTGGACAGGCGATTTGGATTTCCTACGCAAAAGCTGGCCGGTTTTGGAGCGGCATCTGGCATGGGAAAAACGCAATTTTGATGCGAATAACAATGGTTTGTACGATGCATACTGCTGCATTTGGGCCAGCGATGCTTTGCAATACAGCGGTGGCGGGGTCACTCATTCGTCGGCTTATAATTATAGAGCGAATCTTATGGCAGCCGAGTTGGCTGTTTTGATTGGGAAAGATCCCAAACCTTATCAGGCAGAAGCTGACAAAATCAAAAAGGCAGTGAACCAGCAATTGTGGCTTCCTGAAAAAGGTTGGTTTGCCGAGAACAAAGATTTATTGGGCAATCAGTTGGTTCACACGTCTGCTGCACTTTGGACGGTTTATCATGCTATCGACGAAGGTTTGGCTGACCCGTTTCAGGCCTACCAGACCACGAAGTATGTCGATTATTCAATTCCACATATTCCTATCGTTGCAAAAGGTTTACCTGAGGGTGATTTTTACACGCTTTCAACTACTAACTGGATGCCTTACAATTGGTCGATCAACAATGTAGCTTCCGGCGAAGTACTCCATACCGCGTTGGCTTATTGGCAGACTGGCCGTTCGGAAGAAGCGTTTAAGCTCACAAAAAGTATGTTTTTTGATTACATGTTTTTAGGTAGCAGTCCGGGCAATTTTGGCCAACTTTCGTTTTACGATGCATTTCGTGGCGAGCTTTACCGCGATTTTGCCGATGGTATCGGAATGGCTTCCCGCGCATTGGTTGAGGGACTTTTTGGCTTCACCCCCGATCTAATCAATCAAACATTGACCATTAGACCGGGATGGCCGTCAGATTGGCCGTTTGCGACTTTGGAAACTCCTGATTTGAAAATTCAGTTTAAACGCGATGGATTAAAGGATCTTTATCAGATTGACAGTCATTTTCAGAAAGAATTGAGCCTGAAACTTCAGGTAAAAGCACGGTTGGAATCACTTAAATCTGTTAGGATAAATGGAGAGGAAAGCCAATGGAAATTGGTCGATCCTTCAATCGGGTCTCCTGAATTGAGAATTGAAACGCCATTAGGAACAAACTTCGAAATTGAATTGGTATGGGCTGGGAAATCATTGGATCAATTTGAAATGGAACCTTTTTATGCGAAAGGTGAAACATTGCAACTTAGTTTTAAAAATGCTCAGTTTATCAAGCTTTTTGATCCTCAGCAGATTCTCGAATCTGTGAAGGTTGAGAAACAATCCATGCAATCCAAACTTCAGGGAGAATTGGGCGGACGGACAGCTTTTGTAAAACTTCAGCAAGGACAAATGAGCTGGTGGCAACCTGTTTCGTTTGAATTGCGAAAACCTCTCGAAATAATTTGCCCCAAAGAACAGTCAAAAAACGAGTTGCAATTTTCTGTCAGGAACAATAGGGAGACAATGGTTGAAGTCATGATTTTGGTCAATGGGTTTCAGGAAAAGATAAGCATTCCGGCACGATCTAATTCCCCGGAAATAAAGGTGGCAGCCAAATATCTGGTTCCGGGAAGTAACCTTGTTCAGATTGAATCGGACAAACAGATTTTTACTGAAAATGCAATCAACTGGAATATTTCAGCTCCGACGACTGAGAAATTTGAATTATTAAATATGTCCGGCAAGTTTAACGACCGGGTAACGAATATTTTCAAAGAACAATATTTTTCACCCCGTTCACCATATCCAACGCTGTCAATTCCGGTTCAGGGTATTGGCGACTGGTGCTCATATAAAGAAACTGAAGAAATAGATGATACTGGTTTACGCAGTTTGGTCGGAAATTCAAACAGAATTCAGTCGCCACAGGGAATTCCTTTTTCCATTTCAGGAGCAGAAATTCCAAACATCCTTTTTACCTCGAAATGGGACAATTATCCCGATTCGCTTAGCCTGAAATTGTCGGGAAAAGCATCGCACTTGTATTTGCTTATGGCCGGAAGCGGGCATCACATGCAAAGTCGCATGACCAATGGTATTGTGAAAGTGGAATATACCGACGGCACTAAGGAAGAACTGCAACTGGTGAGTCCTGATAATTGGTGGCCAATTGAGCAGGATTTTTACGAAGATGGATACGCGTTTCGGGTTGATGGGGTTCGCCCGCTTAGGTTGTACCTGAAAACGGGTGAGTGGCACCTGGATTCATACAGCATCTACTCGAAAAACAAAACCAGAAAGATTGAAGGTGGTGCTGCATCAGTGCTTGATCTGCCTTTAAATCCGAAGAAAGAATTAATGAAGTTAACTTTGGAAACCAGAACAAACGATGTGGTAATTGGCCTGATGGCTGTAACTTTAGTAAAGCCCCATCACTAACCCTTCCCCGAAAGGGAAAGGAATTTTGACGACTAAAATCAGAATGTAAGTGAAAAAATTGTGGTATTTACCACAAGAATTTGACAAAATAAAAGTGAATAGCAAATATGATTGACGATCGAGGTTTCAATAATATTCAAAATCAACGCAACCGAGTTCTCCCCCAATCGGGGGAGCTAGAGGGGGCTTATACACGACGAAAATTTATCCAACAAAGCCTGCTAACCGGAAGCGCACTTTTTGCTTTGGGATTGACTGGTTTTGCTTCTATCCAGGATGAAAAATATTCTGACAATGACATTTCAGGTTTTGCCAAACGCTTAAAACCGCTAGACCGGATTCTGGAGTTGGAAGGTTATTACGTTTGGGGAACCAGCCCGATTGTCGCGCCTGATGGGAAAATTCATGTGTTTTTTTCACGGTGGGACGCCAAAAAGGGAATGGGTGGATGGATTAATAGTTCCGAGATTGCACACGCGGTAGCTGATCAGCCCGAAGGTCCGTATTCCTATATTAAAACCATTCTGGCACCGCGTGGTGAAGGTTTTTTCGACGGAACCACTTGCCACAATCCACATATTCAGTTTATAGATGGCAAATACTGCTTGTTTTATATGGGGAATTCGAATGGAAAAACAAATACCAAACGAATAGGTTTGGCAACCTCTGATTCGTTAAATGGTCCATGGAAACGCCCTGACAAACCTTTGCTCGAAGCTGGCGAAACTGGAGCGTGGGACGATCATTGTACCTCGAATCCCTCTTTTCTGAAACATCCCAACGGGCAATACTGGATTTACTATAAATCGTGGAATACCGAAGAATATGAGCATCCTGTAGATCCGGCTATTCGTGGAAACCGAAAATATGGACTGGCAATTGCCGACAAGTTGGAAGGTCCATACATTAAATATTCCGGAAATCCGATTATCGATTATTCAAAATTGGGGAACAACCGACAGTTGGAAGATGGCAATGTATTTATGGAAAACGGTCGGTTTTATATGCTGGCTCGCGACATGGGGCGATTTGACCATGAAGTTGGGATCATTCTTGAATCTGAAGATGGCATTCAATGGTCGGAACCAAAAATCAGTTATTTTGGATTTAGCCATTACGTCCAACAGCCGCCAGCCCCGTCCCATCTGAAAAAATATGGTCGTTTTGAACGTCCGCAAATCCTGATGCGAAATGGAGAACCGACCCATTTATTTGTTGCCACACAAGGTAGAAAATATATGACTTCATCAGCTTTTGTGTTTGAAATTATATGATAGCTTATTCACTGGTGACTTCAAGTCACCAGTGAATATTGATCCGATGACTGGATTTCATCGGATCAATTAGATGCAAATAAAGTAAATCCATTCAGTAGGTGATTTCAAGTTGCCCGCTGAATAAAACGAATTAATTTACTTATCCGATGAACTCAAAGTCATCGGATGAGTTTAAAAACAAAAAAATGAACCGAATACTTATCTTTATTTTCCTCTTGGGATTGATTTTTCAGAACAATGTTTCTGCCCAACAAAAGTCAACTGTATATACCATTGGCGATTCAACTGTAAAAAATGGTCGCGGCGATGGTTCCGGGGGTTTGTGGGGTTGGGGCGATGCGATTGTCCAGTATTTTGATACAACCAAAATCAATGTTGAAAATGATGCATTGGGTGGAACCAGTAGCCGGACGTATCAATCTAAAGGCTTGTGGAACGAAGTCCTAAAAAAATTAAAACCTGGTGATTTTGTGCTGATGCAATTTGGCCACAACGACAATGGTCCGTTGAACGATACCTTATGTGCCCGTGGAACCATCAAAGGAGTGGGAGAGGAGAGCAGGGAAATCGACAACATGATCACCAAACAACATGAAGTGGTGCATAGTTATGGATGGTATCTACGTAAAGTGGTTCGTGAAACAAAAGCCAAAGGAGCTATACCTGTGATAATTACACCGATTCCACGAAACGATTGGAAAAACGGGAAGATCGTGCGGACTCCTGCTAGTTATCCTGATTGGGCAATGGAAGTTGCAAAGCAGGAAAAAATTCAATTTGTTGATCTGAACAAACATATGTCGGATAAACTGGATACCTACGGCGAATCAGAGGTGACTGGTCGTTTTTATTTCAGTCGCGATCATACACATACTTCGGCTCAAGGAGCTGTTTTGAGTTCTTCCCTGATTGTTGATGGCTTGAAAACTATGCAGAATTTTGGGCTTACGAAGTATCTGCTCGAAAATTCCAAGGTGGTATTTCCGGTTAAAAAACGGGTATTCATTATTGGCGACTCAACGGTTGCCAATGGAAATGATTCGATAGTTGGCTGGGGCCGCGAGTTCCCTGCATTTTTTGATACAAGTAGGGTAATTATTTTGAATATAGCTCGAGGTGGCCGAAGCAGCCGTACTTTTATGAATGAAGGACTTTGGAACGAAATTCTGCCTCAACTCCATAAAGGCGATTTTGTGCTGATGCAATTTGGTCACAATGACGGTGCAAAACCTGATGCCGAAAAATTTCGTGGTTCACTTCGTGGAATTGGCGATGAAACTCAATTGGTTACCAGGCCGGATGGAACTCAGGAAACGGTTCATACTTATGGCTGGTACATGAAAAAATACATTTTGGATACAAAAGCAAAAGGAGCCGAACCAATTGTGCTTTCAATGATTCCACGCAACGAATGGAAAGATGGAAAAGTGGAACGAGCATCAGAAATGTATGGGAAATGGGCCAAAGAAGTAGCTGAGCAGACTGATGCGTTTTTTATCGATCTGAATGAACTGGTAGCTAAAAAATATGAAGAAATGGGTTCCGCGAAAGTGAAGCAGTACTTCCCTGGCGATCATACCCATACCAACATGGCTGGGGCTCAATTGAATGCGCAAACTGTTGCAGAGGGAGTCAAATCTCTCAGAACCTGCAAACTTGGCGGATATTTTACTGATGATGCAAACCGTTCATTAAGTGTAAAAGGAAAATCCAAACGCGAATATCCGGTTACGCAGTTTGGGGCTTCAGGCGATGGGCAAACCCTCAATACAAAGTCAATTCAAATGGCCATCGACAAATGTGCAGCTGATGGCGGTGGCGTGGTGGTGATTTCGCAAGGTGCTTTTATGAGTGGCGCCATCTTCCTGAAACAAGGTGTCGATCTGCGAATTGATAAAGGTGGTGTGCTGAAAGGGACCACCAACATGGAAGATTATTCGGTGGTAGCTACCCGTTGGGAAGGCGTGGAACAAGATTGGACTACTGCCTTGGTCAATATATTCAATATGAATAATTTCACTCTTTCAGGCGAAGGCAAAATTGATGGTTCGGGAGAACAATGGGTTGAACTTAATAAAAATAAAAAATCAGTATCTGACAATCCACGACTAGCTTATGGACGACCAAGGTTGATCGCCATCCAAAATTGCAAAAACGCCGAAATTTCAGGTTTGAGTCTGAAAAACCAGGCTTGTTGGGGGCTTTTCATTCTTTATTCTGAAAATATTGAGGTGAAAAATCTGACTATTAGAGCTGAGCATAACATTCCAATGTCGGATGGAATTGATGTTGATTCAAGCAAAGACATTCATATTGCCGGATGCGACATTGATGTAAACGACGATTGTATCGCGATCAAATCAGGAAAAGATGAAGACGGACGGCGAGTGAACCGCCCTTGTGAAGATATTTTAATCGATAAATGCACCTTCCGATACGGGCATGGCGGCGTGTCGATGGGCAGTGAAATGTCGGGAGGTATCCGCAATGTAACCATTCAGAATTGTGTGATGGAAGCCGATAATTGGGCCCCCATCCGTTTCAAATGCCAACCGAGCCGCGGCGGAGTGGTTGAAAATATTACCTATCGCGACATTGTGCTGAAAGACACCCGCAAGGCTTTCGAATTCAACATGGAATGGCGAATGGTAAATCCGAAACCTGCATCCGATCCACTACCTGTTTTTCGTAACGTAAAAATCATCAATGTCTCCGGAACGACTGCCACGGTTGGCAATATGCACGGATTGAAAGACAGTCCGATCAAAAATGTGGTGTTCGAAAACTGCAACATCACCGCCAAACGCGGTTTTGTACTCGATAATGTGGAAGATGTTGATCTTTCAGGATTAAAAATTCAGGTTTCTGAAGGCGAACCGGTGATTTGGAAAAAGTGAAAAAATATAAGATTGATAATAATAATAATAATAATTTACTCAACCCCAACCAGCCCCTCTCTACGTGTAGAGAGGGGGAGAGCATCGAAGATGCGACGGGGTGAGTTAGAACAATTTATCTACACAAAATAATTTAGAGTCAAATAAAATATTGTTTGAAATGAAAAACTCCTCAATTCCCATCATCCTTTTTGCTTTGTTGCTGCAAATTTCAGCAATGGCACAAGATACGCGTCAGGTTGTTACCGATTTGAATACGCTGTCTGCAGGGTTTAAAACTCCGGATTCTTCCTTTGGACCTTCCGTTTTATGGGGTTGGGATGGCCCTATGACCAAAGAGGTGATTATTCGCGATCTTGATCGGTTTAAATCCTTAAATATTCGCTCTGTGAATATAGAAGCCGGTTATGATTTACCTGAACAATATCTTTCTGAAGGTTATTTTGAGCTGATCAAATTTGCTGTTGAGCAGGCCAAAGAACGCGGAATGGTTATTTGGATGATTGACGAATCAAAGTACCCGAGTGGTTTTGCTGGTGGTAAATTCTCGAAAGAGCGCCCTGACCTCAGGATGCAAGGTTTGGATATTTATAAAAAGATTGATCTGGTTTCTGGCGAAACCTATTCAGCAGAAATACCCCCTGCAGTGATGAGTGCCATCGCCGTAAACAAGGAAAGCGGACAAAGTCGTTTGCTGAAAATCGAAAATGCCAAATTGAACTGGACTGCTCCGGAAGGCAACTGGCAGATTTTACAGGTAAGGCATAAATTCAGAACCTCGGTAACTCGCGCCGGGAATAACCCAACTCATGGGAAAGACACGCTGAATTCACTTTGCGATTACCTCAATCCGGTTGCGGTGCATCAATTCATTGAGTTCACGCACGAGCAATATAAAAAACATATAGGCAAAGAGTTTGGGAAAACCTTTCTTGGCTTCAGAGGCGATGAACCTGATTATGGATTTATGCCCTGGACACCGGCTCTTCCGGAGGAATTTATGATGAAAAAAGGATATGATGTGCGCCCATGGGTTTCAGCATTTTTTGTGAAAAATCCAACAGACTCGATGCTTCGGGTTAAAGCCGATTATTGGGATGTTTGGTCAGATATGTTTGGCGAAAACTTTTTCAAGGTGCAGGCCGACTGGTGTGCTGCCAATCAGCTTTCGTACATGGTTCACCTTAATCACGAAGACAAAATGATGGCTTTGGCTCAATCAAGTGGCGATTTTTTTGAGAATCTCAGGCATGTTCAGATACCTGGAATCGACGCTATCTGGAACCAGATTTGGCCGGGAACCATTGCCGATTTCCCGAAATATGCATCATCGGTGGCTCATGTGTATGGCAAACGGAAGGCCATGAGCGAAAGTTTTGCAGCCTATCGTACTCCGCCTACTGTTGATCAGGCCAAATGGGTAACTGATCAACAGTTTGCCCGTGGAATTAATTTGTTTGAGTGGATGTATTGGCCAGCTTCAACCCGGAGTGATGGTACTCCGAAAGGTTGGTTTGGCGATGCAAAATTTCCGCAGGTAGCGCTATATACAAATCGCGTTTCGTACCTGCTTTCGAATGGTAAACCTGCCGCTAACATCGCAGTTTATTACCCGACTGAGAGTGAATGGCTGGGTGACCAAAAAGCCGATAGCAGCGCCTTGGAATTGTGTCGGATGTTACTCGGAAATCAGCATGATTTTGATTTCATTGACGATTATGCAATTACGAAAGTACTTGCACAAAAGGGAAATGGCTTACAAAATTTGAGCGGACAGATTTATCAAACGATATTGATTCCATCTGTTACTGCCATGCCAAAAGCGGTACTTGATAAACTGAAAGAATTTGTGGCTGGTGGCGGAAAAGTTATTTTTACTTCCAAAAAACCATCATTTATTGTCGAACAAAGTTTTCGAAATGCTGGTGAAAATTATGATTTTAACTGGGCGATTTCCGAAACAGTGAAACAGTTATTTCAGTATTTGCCAATTCCTGATTTTAAACTTGCGAAAAGCTTTCCGGCGATTAAATACAATCACCGTAAATTTACGGATGGTGATTTGTATTTCATATTCAATGAAGGTGATACTGCCGTTGAAACTGATGTTACCCTTTCAGGAGAAGGAAAAACACATAGCTGGGATCCTATTTCAGGCCAGTCACATGATATTGAACAGATCGGGCAAGTGGAGAACCTTGTTAAATTGAAGCTTAGCATAAAACCATGGGAAACAAAAATCATCGTAATTTCAAATCAGAAAACTATCAAACAAAAACAATAAATTATATGACTACAAATTTTAGACTGAATCGAAAAATTCTGGTGGCAGCTTTGTTTGTCCAACTTTTTTGTTTGAGTTCACAGGCCCAAAAGGTGAATGACTCAACGACACCTCTGCATTTGATGCAGCCGGCCTATGACACACCTTACGGAAAGCCTGAGGTGAAAAGTATCATCGAAGTATTAGACAGGATATATAATTATCTTGATCAAACTACGCCAATGGTTCTGATTAATAAAGAAACTCAGGCTGAAGTCACAGACTATTCGAAAATTGATGAAAAAACCATTTTCAAGCCAGGTGATTTTCGTCTGATCAGTTACGAATGGGGTGTTACGTATGCCGGAATGTTACTTGCCTCGGAAGTCACCGGCGATCCGAAGTATGCTGCTTACACGAAAAACAGGTTGAAATTTTTGTCAGATATACAGCCATTCTTTGTGAAACTGGAAGAAAAGCAGCCAGGTGTTCAACATGCTATGTTACGGGTACTTCATCCTCATGCGCTTGACGATTGTGGGGCCATGAGTGCCGCCATGATTAAAACCCAACAGTTGAATTTCGACGGAGATCTGAATCCGATGATCAACACTTTTATGGATTTCATCAGCAATAAGGAATTCAGGTTTGCTGACGGAACGCTGGCGCGAAATCGCCCACAGCCCAATTCGATGTGGCTCGACGATTTGTTTATGAGCGTTCCTGCGTTGGCACAAATGGGCAAATACACCGGCGAAAAGAAATATTTTGATGATGCAGTGAAGCAGGTTCTGCAGTTTTCCGATCGGATGTTCAATGATGAGAAAGGCCTGTTTATGCATGGCTGGATTCAGGGAATGAACGAACATCCTCAGTTTCACTGGGCCCGTGCCAACGGCTGGGCTGTTATGACGATGGTCGAATTGCTTGAAGTACTTCCTGAAAACCATGAAGGAAGAGCGAAAGTGCTGGATTTACTTCGGAAACACATTCGTGGTTTGGCTAATTATCAGTCAGCAAGAGGTTTGTGGCATCAGTTGATCGATAGAAACGATTCGTATCTTGAAACTTCAGCAACCGCTATTTATACGTATTCAATTGCCCGTGCAATTAATCGCGGTTATGTTGATGCCAAAGTATATGCGCCCATGGTTTGTCTGGCATGGAATGCGGTTGCCAGTATGGTAAACGAAAAAGGTCAGGTTGAAGGAACCTGCGTGGGTACCGGAATGGGATTTGATCCGGCTTTTTATTATTACAGGCCGATCAGCGTTTATGCTGCACATGGTTACGGACCGGTACTTTTGGCCGGAGCCGAAATGATTCAACTGGTGAAAACACATAAAATTGAAATCAACGACAGTTCGCTGCAACTTTACGAGGACTCCGGTAATTCGGTAAAATCAATGAACTTTGATTTTGGATCTTCTTCAGCTAAAGAAGGATTTGAAACGGTAACGGAAAAATCACTTTATCAGGCAGCAAAAGGTTATGGACTAATTCCTTCCGGAGAAATTATTTCAGGAAAAACAAAACAGAAAGACCCGTTAACCGGTGATTTTTTGAGCAGTAAAAAGCCATTTTATTTTGCAGTTGACCTTCCTGAAGGACATTATCAGGTAACTCTAACTTTGGGCGGTTCTCCGGAAGGATCTTCCACCACGGTTAAAGCTGAATCACGACGGTTGATGCTTGAAAACGTGAAAACAGGTAAAGGTGAAACAATTCGAAAAACCATTGTAGTCGATGTGCGATCACCTAAGATTAATGATACGGAACACATCAGGCTGAAAGATCGTGAGTTGCCTTACCTGAACTGGGACAATAAACTGACCCTCGAGTTTAATGGTGATCAACCGTGTGTTGCCGGAATTGAAATTAAGCGAGCCGACGAATTACCAACCGTCTTTTTGGCTGGTAATTCAACTGTTGTTGATCAGGAATATGAACCTTGGGCATCATGGGGACAAATGTTTCCTAATTTTCTGAAGCCTGAAATTGTAGTGGCCAATTATGCCGAGTCGGGCGAAACATTGTTAGCTTTTAAACGGGAAAAACGCCTGCAGAAATTGCTCAGCCAAATGAAAGCCGGAGACTATCTGTTTATGGAATTTGCACATAACGATCAGAAGCCCGGAGGCAACCATCTGGATGCTTTTACAACTTACAAAGACGAACTTAAATATTATATTTCTGAAGCACGAAAAAAAGGTGGAAAACCAGTTTTAGTGACTTCAACCAACCGCCGCAGCTTTGACGAGAATGGTAAAATCATCAATACACTCGAAGGTTTTCCTGAAGCCATGCGTCAAACTGCCAAAGAAGAAAACGTGCCGCTGATCGACCTGAATGCCATGAGCAAACTATTTTATGAAGCGATGGGGTCTGAAAATTCGAAAAAAGCGTTTGTGCATTATCCGGCAAATACCTATCCGGGGCAAGACAAGCCGCTGGCTGACAATACACATTTCAATCCTTACGGCGCTTTCGAATTGGCCAAATGTGTAGCGGATGGTGTCAGGCAAAATATTCCTGAACTGGCAAAATTCCTGATTGATGGTCTGCCGGTTTTTAATCCTTCACTTCCTGATCCTGTCAATGAATTTCGCTGGTACGAAAGTCCTTCAGTAAACCTGATAAAACCGGATGGAAATTAGATATTCTTATTCACGGGGTGACTCGAAGTCACCCCGTGAATAAGAAGTAGGTGAAAACAAATAAAATAATTGTAAATGATACGAAAATTTCAATACTTATTAATCTTTGTAGTTCTGACATTGAGTTCGTTTGCCCAATCCGGTAATTTTTACAATGTTAAAGATTACGGGGCAAAAGGCGACGGGAAAACCATTGATAACAAGGCCATTGATGCTGCTATTATTGCCGCGTCGGAAAAGGGTGGGGGAACCGTGTTTTTCCCTGCCGGAACTTACCTGAGTTTTACCATTCACCTGAAGAGCTTTATCACACTTCATCTGGATAACGGAGCTGTTCTTGAAGCTGCCGATGTGAAAAAATACGGCCTGGAATACGATCCTGCTGAACCAAATTCATGGGATATGTACCAGGATTTCGGGCACAGTCACTGGAGAAACAGCCTGATTTACGGTGAGAATCTGCAAAATATCGCCATCACCGGTTTGGGTACAATCTTCGGAAACGGTTTAACCCGCGAAGGTTTTAAAACACCCGGAATGGCTAATAAAGCCATTGCTCTGAAATTATGCCGGAATGTGGTCATCAAAGATCTGTCAATTCTGATGGGCGGACATTTCGCTATTCTGGCTACCGGCGTCGATAATCTGACCATCGACAACCTTAAAGTTGATACCAACCGCGATGCTTTTGATATCGATTGCTGCCGGCACGTGCGAATCTCAAATTGTAGTGTCAACTCGCCTTATGACGATGCCATTTGCCTGAAAAGTTCTTTTGCTCTGGGTTTTGCCCGTGCGACGGAAGATGTGACCATCACTAATTGTGCGGTCAGCGGTTTCGACCGGACTACTTTTCTGAATGGAACCTACCAAAAAGACGAAGCCAATACAGTACCTGACAAAGGCGTGGTAACCGGTCGCATTAAGTTCGGAACAGAATCGAATGGGGGATTCCGGAACATTACCATAACCAATTGCACCTTCGAATTTTGCCGCGGACTGGCTCTCGAAACAGTAGATGGTGGTATTCTGGAAGATGTGACAGTGGACAATATTGTCATGAAAGACGTTCAAAATGCGCCTTTCTTTTTACGGCTTGGTGCACGAATGCGTGGTCCGGAAGGAACACCGGTTGGAGTTATTCGTCGGATTAACATCAGCAATGTGGTGGCTTACAGCGAAAATCAAAAGTTCTGTTCCATGATCGTTGGTATTCCTGGTCACCCGATTGAAGATGTGAAACTTAGCAATATTTTTATCCGGATAAAAGGCGGTGCTCCCAAAGAACAAGCCTTGCTTGAAGTTGGTGAACATGAAAAATCGTATCCCGATCCGCAGGAATTTGGCGATATGCCGGCTTATGGGTTTTTCATTCGTCATGTCAGAAACATCGAATTGAACCATGTTGAACTGAAATTGGAGAATGACGACTTCCGACCGGCTTTTATTCTGGAAGATGTTACCGGTGCCAGCTTGAATAACGTAACTGTTTCAAAAACTGGTTCTGTTCCTTCACTGGTTCTGAAAAATGTGGAAGATATCAGGATCAAAGATTGCAGACCATTTAAGGACAAACGCATTAAAAAAACAGAAAGAACTCAATTATAATTCAAAAGAACAGATAACATGAACACAAAAAAAACACTGCTGTTTTTCACAATAGCATTTATTTCAGTGAGTTGCACCATAGCTCAAAAACTTCCGGCGAAAAAGGAAGTAATGGATAAAATGGTACTTACCAATGCCTATTTTATGAAAAAGTGGCCCGATACGGGCAAAAGCATCATCACCAATCGCGAACGCCCGAGTAACATCTGGACCCGCGCTGTTTATTACGAAGGTCTGATGGCTCTGTATGCTGTTAATCCGGATAAACTGTATTATGATTACGCTGCTTCGTGGGGCGAGGCACACAAGTGGGGATTGCGTGGAGGTGTTAAAACCCGAAATGCTGACAATCAATGTTGTGCCCAAACCTATCTTGATTTGTATGAGATTGATCCGAAACCCGAAAGACTGAATGATATTAAAGCTTCTGTTGACCTGATGATGGCCACTGACAAAACCGATGACTGGAACTGGATTGATGCCTTGCAAATGGCGATGCCTGTGTTTGCTAAACTAACGACAATAACCGGTGATGAAAAATACTCGGAACGCATGTACGAAATGTATATGGACTCCAAAGTGAAACAAGGTTTTTACAACCCAAAAGACAAACTGTGGTGGCGTGACAAGGATTTTATGCCTCCTTACAAAGAACCGAATGGTCAGGATTGTTACTGGTCACGCGGGAATGGATGGGTAGTGGCAGCTTTGGTCAGGGTGATGGAAATTAATCCCAACGATCCGCATTACAAAGAATATAAAAAGACCTACCTTGAAATGATGAAAGCTTTATTGCCGATTCAACGCACCGACGGTTTCTGGAATGCCAGTTTGCATGACCCAAGCAACTTCGGCGGAAAAGAAACTTCAGGAACAGCTTTATTTGTTTACGGAATGGCCTGGGGGGTAAACAATGGAATGCTGAGCGCAAAAAAATATACTCCGGTAATTTCAAAAGCCTGGAATGCTATGTCCAAAGATGCAGTTCAGCCTGATGGAGGTTTGGCCTTTGTTCAGGGAACTGGCAAACAGCCTTCCGATGGACAACCGGTAACTTACGACAGCAAACCTGATTTTGAAGATTATGGGCTGGGATGTTTTTTGCTTGCAGGAAGTGAAGTGTATCAGCTTTGTAAATAAACTCATGAACCACGAAGAGAAAAATTCAACTCTGTTCTTATTTCGTTTTCTCTGTGGCTAAAAGAAATAATATGAATTATTTGATGAAAAATGTATTTTTTGGCATATATACCTTGAAACACACATAAATAAAAAAAGTCCGGCTTTCACCGGACTTTTCAATAGGAATAAATATATCTTTTTATTTTCCATCAATAATTACTGAACCTGGTTTTTTAGGGTCCATGAAAATGAGTTTGGCGTTTGGCGAAGTTGAGATTGCTTTAATCATTTCGTACTGTAATAGTCTGTCGCTAAGTCCTGTACTTAAAATTTTCTGATAATCGGCGATTCCTTGTGCTTCAACCCGTTTACGTTCAGCTTCCTGAGTTTCTTTCTGGAGTACAAAGGTCATTTTCTGTGCTTCCTGTTCTGCGTTGATCTTCGATTCTATCGCGGTTTTAACTGATTCTGGCAGCGTAATGTTACGCACCAGCAGTTGTTCCAGAGTCAGACCCCTGCTTAAAAAATCGCTTTCAATGGTTTTAAAAATCCGGGATTGAAATTCGTCACGCTTGGTTGAATAAAGTGCAACAGCATCGTAATATACTGCGTTATCCCTGATTTTAGTTCTGGTTATCGGACGTACAATTGTATTTCGGTAATCGGTACCGATTTCTTTTAAAATACGTGGCGCTTCACTGGGGATTACTTTGTAAAGGACAGTAAGATCGATGATCACTTCAAGCCCGTCAGCTGACAGTACCCGGATGGCATCGTCGCCTGACTGGCTGCCTTCATCCTGTATACCAGACATGGTGTAATTCTGGGTGCGTACATCAAAAGTTTCTACTTCTACCAATGGGTTAATCACATTCAATCCACTTTCAAGGATAGAGTTATTTACTTTTCCGAAGAGTTTCTGAACACCGACATAACCCGGTTCGATCTGTTTTACCGAAAGTAATCCGGCACCTGCCACTACAATAAGAAATCCGACAATCCGGACAAGTCCGCTGTATGGACTTAATGGAGATGGATTCTTTGTGGATAAGAATCCAATGACAATTACAATAATACCAATTACAATTATAAACATACAGTTTGAATTTTGGGTTTCGCCATCAAATTGATGTGCATTTGGTAAATGTACAATATAAATTATTGATGGCCAATTCCCGGATGTTAAGGAAAAATTAAACTGGTCTAAAGAAAAGAATTCGTTACCAAACACTCGATTGTGGAATTACTTAAATCCTTCAATGTATTTGATTCGGTTACTTCATGGTTTTTACTGGATTTAACCGTATCTGGCTGATTTTTAATTTGGTTTTACTTCGCGGAAAATAATGGTTTGTACTTGTCCCGGAAGTGAAAAGCCAGAAACAGATTTCCCAGCATAAGCAAAACGCCGGTCAGTAATCCTGAAGGCTCCAGAAATGCATGGAACAACAAGATGTTCAGCGTAATTGGGAAAATCACAACAGTGGCAAGCGGAACAAATCTTCCGGAGAGAAAGGCAATCGCACAAATGAGTTCAATGATTTTTACGGTTGTCATTAAGTATACGGAAGCTGTCATTCCATCCATGAAGATTTTGACATTGCCTGTTTGTTCCGGTTGTGGCACTAGTTTGAAAAGTACGACGATTGAAGCAAATGCAAACATAAGTCCCATAAGGACACGAACAATGATAGCTGCTATTTTCATTCGATTTGGATTTTGAAATTATTTCAATAACAATCCGGAAGGTCGTAATGTTGAAGTATTAAATTCAACTTGTGAATTGAACCTGTTGTAAGTTTTTAAATTCAGTTAATTAGATAAATGGTAGATTAGCTTTTTTACCGGATAAGCTATGAAATACATAAAAAGGGCACCCTGTGCTGCCCTTTTTTATGTGTTTTCAAATAGATGATCAGTCACCGACCCCTGAGCTGTTTCCTCCGCTATCCTTCCATGTGTATGAATGTGGCCATTGCTGAGTGTTGGTGGGCACTTCGGTATGACAGGTGTGACAGGCTATCTTCTTTTCCGGATTTGCTCCACCGTGTTTCTCAGCAAACTCGTTTGAATTGCTCTCTCCCCTTGAATTGCGGTGACATACACCACAGCTTCCAATGGTTTTTACTGGTTTATCTGCCCCCTGATATTGCTGCGACTGATAATTGTCTTTAGTATTGCTGGATGGGTACATGGCATGTGGACTTCCATGACAGACTGTGCAGTAAAGGTTCCCGTGACCGTGGCTATTCCGGTAAAGATCGTTTCCGGTATCAACTTCCGTTACGTTTTTATGGCAGGTCACGCATTTGGGCTCTGTTACCCAGGGAACTCTTCCCTGTTCTATGGTTGAGGCCACTTCATCCATTGTTCCATGGCAGGTTATGCAATTCCCATCGGCAGAGGTATGAGCAATACTTCGGTTGCATTTGGCCGTAGTTCCGGGGTGACAGTCATAACAAGCAGCGTTTTTATCGGCATGATAGCCATGAATCGCTTCCGATAAAAATTTACCGGAACTTCCTGCGGTCATCTGTCCAAGTGCAGGTGAACCATGACAACCGGCACAAAGAACCGGTTTGGAATTCATAAGAGTTGTTCCATGAGCTATGTCGTGCTTCCGGAGTATATCGTTGAAAGCATCTGTTCCGTGACATTTGGCACAATTGATTTCGTCTGAAGTTGGTATGGTAGCTTTAGTGGTGGCAAGTATATTACCTGATTGATCTTTCACCGAAACAATGGCTTGTTGAAATGGATCTTTAGTTCCGGAGTCATCTATCGGTGTGGCAGGAATACCCTCAGCAATAAAATAACCGGTACTGGCTGTCATGGTTCCTGATAAGCCCATTCCTTTTAATCCGACATTTGGAGCCAGTGAAGTAATGTTAAACATAGCTCCGAACAATTGGATTCCATTTGTCCAGAACTGCCCGTAATCACCCTTGTCAGCCGAACTTGTATTGTTAACCAAAGAGTACTCAACGCTAAGTCCTGAAGTAATGATTTCTGGTATCTTTCCTTTTTTGATCACCTGCACCATCAGGTTATTATAAGGCGGAAGGATTACCAATTTGTCATAGCTTGGATTTAGGCAGTGCATACCCAGATCGTTCCATGCAAAAACTACGTAATTCCCTGTGGGGGTTGGAAGGTCACTAATCTGTGTGTCCGAATTCTTGCTACATCCTGCAATGATGAAAGCCATGAAGAGCAATACTTTTCCAAATAATCGAAAATTTCTCATCCTAATGAAAATAAGTTAGACTAAAAAAGTAAACTGTCTTTCTGTAATTTAATGGATCGATTGGTTCATTTTTTATGTATTCTATATTGTTGAGTCATTAATATTCAGGTATTTCACAAGATAATATTTTCCGATTAAATGGCTGACTGGATTTGCTTAAAATCGCTGTAATTCAGAAAAAGTCTAAATAAGCTTTCAATAATTCGATTGTCAATACATCAGCAGATGACTGCTTTCTTCTCCGCAGTTTTTTCGTGTAACTTTATTGTTACGATTAAACGTTGACATTTAGTTCGATAGTGAGTGTCGTGGGTTTGTTCTTATTTTTGTCTGAGATCAGAATTTAAATCTTACAGTTTATTGAATATGGCAATCAAATACGGAGTAATAGGGACGGGCGCTTTGGGCGGTTTTTATGGTGGCATGCTGGCGCGTGCCGGGCAGGAAGTTCATTTTTTATTCCGAAGCGATTTTGAGCATGTCCGTAAAAACGGACTTCAGGTTGATTCTGTGAATGGTGATTTTCAATTGACTGAAGTTAACGCCTATCTTAACAGTCAGGATATGCCTAAATGCGATGTGATTCTTGTTTGCATGAAAACAACAGGAAATCATTTGTTGCCTGCCTTGATCAAACCGTTGCTTCACCCAAAAAGTGTGATTGTACTGCTGCAAAACGGACTGGGTTTGGAAGAGGATCTTGCTTCTCAATTAACGGGAGCCAACATTGCCGGTGGACTGGCATTCATCTGCTCAAGCAAGGTGGGGCCGGGGCATATCCATCATTTGGATTTTGGAAAACTGATTATTGGTTCGCACAACTTTGATGATCAGGAAATACTGAACCAGGTTGTTCTTGATTTTCAATCAGCCGGTATACAAACAGACCTGGCTGCTGATTTACGCTATGCCCGCTGGCAAAAACTGGTTTGGAACATTCCTTTTAATGGTATGACTGTGATTTTGAATTCGACTACCAATCAGTTGATGGCTAATGAATATTCCCGGCAGCTGGTTCTGGAAATGATGCTTGAAGTGATTCATGGAGCCAATCATTGCGGAGTACCACTTCAGGAATCGCTGGCTCAGCAAATGATCGACATGACCATCAAAATGAAACCCTACGCTCCCAGCATGAAACTGGATTATGATTTTATGCGACCGATGGAGATTGCTTACATCTATTCGAAACCAGTACAAGCAGCAATGGAAACTGGTTTTGTGATGAATAAGGTTTCGATGCTCGAAAAACAATTGCAATTTATTGAGGCTCACCGGTTGGATAAATAAATCGGTTTCAGTATTTTAGGTTTCAAAAGCATAGGGTGAAATTGGGTAGAACTGACAGTTAAGTCCTTTGGATTGTTCGATCAGATAGAAAAAACAGCTTCTAATTTTTTTGTATGAAACGACTCTTTATCGGTGTTCCCATTCGATCGGAAAAGGTATTTCAGACCACCGAAACCTGGCGAAACAATGAGTTTCTCAATCGCAATGTGCTAAAATGGGCAAAACCTGAAAATTGGCACATCACACTTATTTTTCTGGGCAATACTTCGGAATCAGAGATTGCTCTGATTCAACAATTGATTGTGGAATCTTTCAGTCGTGTTCAGGCTTTCAGTACCGAATTGATTGGGGTAGGAGTGTTCCCGAATACACACAAACCAAAGGTTTTATGGTTAGGACTTGAAAGCTTGCAATTTTTGATGCCCGCCTATACCCGTTTGGGAGAATTACTTCAACAGAACGGTTTTTCGTTGGAGAACAAACCCTTCAAGCCTCACCTGACCCTGGCCATGGTGAAAAATTCGGCTCATCTTCTTTCGATTAATTTAATAATTGACGAATATCAGAATTTCAAATTTGATTCAGTTTTGATTAACAGGGTGGTTTTATACGAGAGCATTTCAATGCCTGATGGGCCTGTTTACAAGCCATTGTTTGTAAAAGAGTTGGAAGGCAAATGAAATGCGATCCATAAAAGAAGGGCTTCACTCTCGATGAAACCCTTCCATGGAAACCTTTTGTATTTAAGTTCTGTTACGGAAATCTGCGGATGTTGAATCGTTGAACCCGCTACTGTTTTTTGCTTTTGTTGTGTGGTCGTTTTTTTTCATTCTGACTCAATGGATTTGATAGCTCATATTCAAGGTATTCTTCATTTGCTGCTGTCAATCCTGAATTTGTCTTTTGCATACCACATTTTTCTGACAATCTTACGGAAGCAACATTTTTCGAATACATTCTTGCGATGACTGATTTTGTTTTCAGTTTATGAAAGCAGTAGTTTATCAGTCCCAACGAAATTTCATACCCGTATCCTTTGCCCCAGTGCTTCGAGTCAATGATGTATCCCAATTCTAATTTTGATTGTTTTCCAAAAGAGTCAAACAAACCAGCTTCTCCTATAATTTCACTTGAATCTTTCTCTTCGACGACAAAAATGCCAAATCCGGAACTATAATTTTTATTCAGTTTGTTGTACTTTTCAGATAACTGTTCAAAAGTCCATTTGTAATTGCCATTTGAAACATATTCCATATTCTCTTTTTTCGAGTAAACCTGTAACAGTGATGACAGATCTGCTGTCTCAATATCTCGTATTAAAAGTCTTTCTGTTTCAAATCTTACATTCATCATGCAACGGAGATCTTATCTGAAATGTCCCGAAATTATTGAATATCTTTCAGGAACAAGGTTTTGGGGTCGTTGTGAAATTTCACAAAATCCTGTTCGCTTGGGCAGCCTTTGTAAGGTCCGAATGCGGCTTCCTTTGGCATATTGAACGGATTGCGCCATACCAGCACATACGATAAATCATAGGGGCTTAATGATTTGAGCAATACATTGGTCCACCATTCCTGATTTCTTGAGATTGGTCCGCCAGCTTCGCTCACTGCACCTATTTTACCTTTTTCGGCCGCGATTTTCGTAACCCGTTTGGCGCAATTGCTCAGAGTAGCAGAGTAGTCTGATCCCCGGTCATACAAATCAAAAGCAACAATATCAACCAGATCGTCGCCCGGATAGCGTTCCAGATATTCTTCCGGAGTGGCGAAACGGTCGGTTGAGTATGTGTACAATAAATGATGAACGTTTCTGGTCTCGCGAAGATAATTTACTGAAAACCGCCACAACGTTCTGTATTCGTCAACCGAACAAAGGTCTTTCCCCCAGAAGAACCAACTTCCGGTGTGTTCGTGGAACGGACGAAAAAGGACAGGAATGAATTTGCCCTGATCAGTTTTTAGACTGAGCATAAAATCGGCCAGTTTATCAAGGTATTGCAGGTATAATTCGTGTTTTTCGCCACCGGGTAGCATGGACGCCACCGCTTTTTTAGAACTTACATCCCAGGCCGATCCTCCGGTCAGCGCATTGTGGAAATGCCAGCTGATGGTACTGATTCCACCCATTTTGTTAACTTTCTGAATTCCGCTGCGAATATTATCGAAATAAACGGAATCAAGGCTAAATGAATTTCCGGTTTCCAAATGACCCAGTTCCCATCCGAAAATTGCCGGATAATCACCACAAACGTCTTTTACATCGGAGCGGCCTTCTTCGGCGTACCAACTGGTTCCGTAGGCCAGCGCATCCTGATGTCCAAACATAAGTCCCTTATGTTGGAGATTCATCATATTCTGATACAGTTTTACTGCTTCCGGAGTTGCTTTGGGGTCAGAAGGAACTGGTTTTTGAGCTTGAACCGTCAAGCCAAAAACGATCAGTAACATGGCAAGTAAATTTTTCATTTGGTGTATGTTTTTATTGGTTGTTTTTAAATTAGTCGTTGGGTTGTAAGTTCTTGTTTTTTGCCGATTTGTTGATGAATTTGCTGGCAATTTGTTCGTTCTGTGCTTTAGCTGATCAGTCTGGTTCGACTGGTTATTTTTCATGAATTTCTGAAATATTCTGGAATACGACCGTTGTTGTTAAGTTCGTATCGTGTGAAGTTGCAGCCAATCCAAGATATACTTTTTTTGATAGTTTCATTGAGACAGAGGTGTACACTTTCCATATTTTTCCGTCGGCACTATAATAGCCTGTAAATTCATTTCCGGTACGTTTCAGTCTGATCCAGGTTTTTGGATAGTTTACCGGAAATTCCGGTGTTCCATCAATTTGAGCTGGGTAGATGGCTTTCATTTTAGCGTTTTTTTCCTTGCGGTACTGAAATTCATATCCTCCGTTATTATTGTTGCGCAGGCTATTGTCAGGAAATACCTGAAAGAAAATGTGGCTGCTGTTATCCGAAAGATCTTCACGGGCCATTATTCCGGCTTTGGTGTATTGGTTTGATGCGGTCAGACTTTCGATACGGGCAGCCATATCGAAATCGCCCGTTTGCTCGAAACTGGCGAAACGAAATTCGTCTTTAGTTCCCCAGATATCGGCTCCTCCGGCAGTCAGACTGATGCCGTCTTTCAGTATTTTTGTTGATCCTGAAAGAGCAGGCGAACCAATGTCGGTACTTTTGAATTTTTCAGGAGAAATGGATTTTTCTTTGGCAGATAATGATAATCCAAAAAGAAGGACAAAGGCAAAAAATAGCGAAATAGTTCTTTGTAGCATATGAAAAAAGTTATAGTTGGTTTTTTGATAAGAGCTGAAAATAAAAAAGTGTTTTAAATGTAAATTTTTTGTCTGTACGTTTTACTTAACTGGTTGAAAAGCTTTTTTTTAGGGTTAAATAAATGATTGTCTGGAAAACAGATGGTTTGTTCTGTCTGATATTTGTAACTTAATGGTAATTCATGAAAACTAATTTTTCTGAGTCAAAGCGTAAAAAATACAATTACAAATAAAAACATTTTTTTTGATACCCTGTTGATTAATGTTTATTTGTTTCTTTACATTAACTGACTTATACAATAACCAATGAAACGTACTCTGAAATTAGTATTTTTTCTGAAATTAGTATTTTTTTCTTATGCACTTTCAGCACAAACGCCATTCTCGCGGGGTGTAAACCTGACTAACTGGTTTCAAACAGACAACGCCAGGCAGATCCAGTTTGCAAAATACACCAAAGATGATTTTATCCGGATAAAAAGCCTGGGTTGCGATGTGATTCGTTTACCAATCAACTTGCACTATATGACAAATGGTGCTCCAAATTATGTTATTGATCCTTTGTTCTTTGATTTTATGGATCAGGTTGTCAATTGGGCCGAAGAACTGCAAATTCATTTAATACTCGATAATCACTCTTTTGATCCCAATGCGAATACAGAACCGTCAGTTGAAAAAATTCTGCTCAAGGTCTGGCCTCAAATGGCTGAACATTTTAAGACCCGGACGAATTACATGTACTACGAAATACTGAACGAACCTCATGGAATAACAACTGCTGCCTGGTGCCAGATACAGCAACATGTGATCGATGCTATCCGGGCAATTGATACGAAGCATACGATTGTTGTTGGTCCCTCCGGATTCAATAGTTACAATGAATTAACAAACATGCCGGTTTATACCGATAATAACCTGATTTATACGTTTCATTTTTACGATCCGTTCGTGTTCACACATCAGGGAGCTACCTGGACAAGCTACATGCAGGATCTTGCCGGCATTCCTTTCCCGTATAATGCTTCCGGAATGCCTGCCGTACCTGCCAGCGCAAAAGGAACCTGGGTCGAAAGTTCCTTGAATAATTATAAAAATGATGGAACGGTTCCCAAAGTGAAGCAGTGGCTCGATATTGCCGTGAATTTCAAAAACAGCCGTAATGTGAAATTATTTTGTGGTGAATTTGGTGTTTACATTCCCAACAGTCCTGTTTCTGATCGTGCATACTGGTACGATGTGGTGCGCAAATACCTCGGGGAAAAAGGAATTCCTTGGACCATCTGGGATTATCAGGGCGGATTTGGTTTATTTAAAAAAGGAACCAATGAATTGTTTGATTATGACCTGAATACCGAAATGCTGAAAAGTCTGAATTTTAATATCCCTGAACAAAAGGTTTGGATTTCGGTCCCTGAAACGAACCCGATTAACATTTATACCGATTACATTGGCCAGTCCGTTTTCGTAGCAGGAAATGCCGGCAAAGGAACCATCGATTATTATTCGTCCGGTTCACAGTCTGGCAAGTATTCAATATACTGGACGGGAAGTGACCAGTATGCAGGACCTGCTTATGATTTTAAACCTGACAAAGACCTGTCGAAGCTGGTTGAAAATAATTATGAACTTGACTTTTGGGTAAAAGGAGATACACCAGGAACCAAATTTCAGATTCGGTTTGTTGATTCGAAATCGTACGTGGCCGGCGATCATCCCTGGCGAAACAGCTATACCATCGATCAAACTGTTGTGACCTGGAACGGTAACTGGCAACATCTGAAAATTCCATTAAAAAGCTTTGTTGAAACCGGATCGTGGGACATTTCCTGGTTTAATCCTGAAGGTAAATTTAATTGGAAAGCAGTTGACCGGCTCGAATCTATTTCAGAATTTGGGGCACTGGGTGCACAAAAGATTTGGTTTGACGAAATTCTGATCAACGGCACACCCATAACTTCTGTGGATGAAAAATCAAGCATAAATACGCTGAAGGCGAAAGTCTATCCTAATCCTTTTACTGATGGGACAACGATCGAATATGTGCTTCCTGAAACTGCTTTTGTTAATGTGAGTATTTATGATCTGACTGGCCGGAAACTGGCAACTTTGGCTGATGCCCGAGAAGCCCAGGGGACACATCTGGTTCGCTGGATTCTTTCACCAAACAGTTCATTCAATTTAGCAGAAGGTGTTTTTATCTGTAAGATCGCCTCTCTAGGAAAAATAGAGGTTTTGAAGCTGATTTATCAGAATAAATGATTTTATTTGACGCATAGAAACGCAATATGAAATTCGAATAACATAACTAAAATATCTTTTGTTTTGTGTGAGGCGGTTCTGTTTAAAACAGCGGCTTTAGTTTGTTAGATCAGTCTGTTTTCCGCAGTAATAATCGTCGCTGAAAAATACTCCTTGATTGACAATATGTCAAGACGATTTTTAGTTTAGATAATGTTACAATCGGTCCAAAAAATAAATATTAGAGAATGAATAAGAATTTACTTTCGATTATAATTCCTGCTTATAACGAAGAGAGAACCATTTCTTCCATCCTTGTCAAAGTTTCTGAAGTTGAATTGATCGGCGAAATGAAAAAAGAGATCATCATTGTCAATGATTGTTCAAAAGATCAAACCGTCGCTGTCATCGAACAATTCAAAACGGATAATCCTGATGTAATCATAACGCTTTTTCATCAGCCGGTGAACATGGGGAAAGGAGCCGCCATTCATCGTGGAATAGCCGAGGCGACAGGTGATTACCTGATTGTTCAGGATGCCGATCTTGAATATGATCCACGGGAATACAATGATTTGTTGAAACCGGTAATTGAAGGTTTTGCTGATGTGGTTTACGGTTCCCGTTTTATGGGCGGAAATCCACATCGTATTCTCTTTTTCTGGCATTCTATCGGGAATAACATGTTGACTTTCCTGTCAAATATGTTCAGTAACCTTAATCTGTCAGATATGGAAACCTGTTATAAGTTGTTCCGGTCGGATATTATCAAGTCCGTCAACCTGAAGGAAAAACGGTTTGGGTTTGAACCTGAAGTAACTGCAAAAATAGCCCGGGTGCCAAACATCAGGATATATGAGGTTGGAATTTCTTATTATGGAAGAACTTATGAGGAAGGGAAGAAGATAAATTGGAAGGATGGCTTAAGAGCTTTATTCTGTATCTTAAAATACAATATAACTGATTGTAAATAGTTGAATACCAATGAAGACAAAAGCGAATAAAATTATTCTCCTGATTCTTGCCGGAATTTTTATTCTTCAGTTGGTTCTCATTTTTAATAGTTCGGGAATTTACGGCGGTGCCGATAACATTAATCATTTTAGGATTGCCCGCTACGCCTTTAATTATCCCTGGTTATTTTTGGACCATTGGGGAAAGCCAGTTTATACCGCGCTGGTCTTCCCGTTTACTTTTTTGGGTATTCAATTTGCCCGGCTTTTTAATGTTTTTGTGGGCCTACTAACAGTCTGGCTAACAGTAAAGACCTTTCGCCTGACTGGTGAAAAGTTTAATCTGATTCTGATATTTTTTATTGCTTTTTCTCCCATGTACTTTTTACTGATGCAAAGTTGTATGACTGAAATTTTATTCAGTTTTGTATTGGTATTATCTATTTTTTTGTACTTGAAGGATAAATATTTATGGGCTGCCATAGTTCTTTCTTTTGTGCCGTTTATCCGCACGGAAGGAATTGTCGTTATTCCTTTGTTTATACTTGTCTTTTTATGGGCCAGAAAATTCCGGGCAATCCCTTTTTTATTGGTAGGTTCTCTGTTTTATAGTTTGGTAGGCTATCCATATTATCACGATTGGTTGTGGATTATTCATCAAATGCCTTATTCGATGGGACAAAGTTTGTATGGCAGTGGAAGTATATTCCATTTTGTTCAGCAGAGTCCTAATATTTTTGGTGAACCTTTCCTCATTTTTCTGATTATTGGCCTGATCGTTTGGACATATCAGGTTCTGAAAATGTCTAACCCAATTGGAAAGTCATTCCTGATGTATTTTTTAATTGTGGGAAGCTTTGTTGTTTTTTTTGCAGCACATTCGTATGTGTGGTGGAAAGGTACAGGTGGATCGCTTGGGCTTGTTCGGGTGATTGCCGGAGTTGTTCCACTGGCTGCGATCATTGCTGTATTTGGGTTTAATGCGGTATTGTTACGGATGAAAAATACAAGCTATCAGGCTGTTTTTACAATTGTTGTGATTGCTGTTCAGATTGTTATCCCATTTACTAAAAACCATATTCCGGTCCGGCTGGAACGAACACAAGAACTTGTCCTTGATGCCTCAAAATTCATTAAAACTTTCAATGAACAATCGAAAATATATTATTTTGATCCGTATTTGGTTCATTTCTTGAATCTTGATCCATTTGATCAGTCCTTATCTAATTGGGGTGTTGGTGATAAAATCCAAGCTTCAAATAGTTTGAATACAGGTGATTTATTGGTTTGGGATGCTCACTTTGGCCCTAACGAAGGAGGTGTTTCACTTGAGAACCTGTTGGCTGATTCTCACTTGCAGCGCATCAAGACAATTATGCCGGCTGAACGTTTTCAAGTGCTGGGTGGGTATGATTATGGTATTTACATTTTCCGTAAAGTTGATCAAAAAATTATTCAGGAAAAGAGCGCCGATTTACACCGAGAGTTGGTTTTTGGTGATTCAGGCGATATTCATTTGATTTCGGTTGATGGGAAAAAACTGTTACAAATGGACGCCGGGATGGAATTTTGTCCGGCCATACAAATACCTTTCTCCGAAATTCAGGCACCGAATTACATGGAAATATTAGCATCTGTCAGGTTTTTAGCTCTGGATTTGTTGGATGCAGACGAGGTGCTATTGATATTGTCTGTTGACGTTGATCATAAACCGATAAGTTATAATAAAATTAATTTGATAGCAAAAGGCGACAACATCAACCGTTGGCAGGAAATTTCGTTGCAGTTGCAGTTAAGTGCCGGTTTCCCGAAAGGGGCAATTCTAAATTTGTATGTTTGGAATAAAAATAAGCAAAACCTGTTGCTCGATAATGTAAAATTGAACCTAACCAGTTTTTGATTTATGAAAAATAAACTTTCTATTATAGTCTGGCTTTTGGTTAGTTTGTTTGCAGTTAAAACGACTGTTAATTTGCATCCATGGAACCGAAAAACAATTATTGATCAAGATATTATTTTTTATTACGGATATTTACCAGCAACATTTATATATCACGACTGGAGTTTTATGTTTCCTGACAAACCTGGCTTTACTGGGAAAGTATGGAGTTTGTCTTTGCCTGATGGAAACCGAATTCAAAAAATGTCGATGGGAGTTGCATTTCTTTATGCTCCTTTTTTTGCAATAGCTCATATTTATACGCTGGCTACCGGAGGAGTTGCAAATGGTTATTCTCCCAATTATCAGATTGCATTAGTTTGGGCCGGGCTATTCTATTTTATTCTTGGTTTGTTACTTATCCGTAAAATTCTCTCTCTGTATTTTTCCGATGGAGTGACCGCTTCTTCTTTGTTGGTTATAGGCTTAGGCACCAATCTGTTTAATTACGCAACCTGGGATGGGGCTATGTCACATGTTTACAGCTTTTTTTTATTTGCCCTCACATTTTTGATTTTCATTCGTTGGCTCGATTCACCGAAAATTCTAAAAACACTTTTATTGGGATTATGTGCAGGTTTAATCGTTTTGATCCGCCCGACAGATCTTCTTTTTGTGAGTTTTCTTTCCATGCTGTTTTTCTTTCAGCAGAAACCTTGGGCTGAAAAATGGCAATTTATGTTGGACCTGAAATGGAAATGGCTAATTCTGATTGGAGGAGTTTTCCTGATTTGGATGCCACAATTTATTTATTGGAAAATGAACACCGGGCATTGGTTGTATTATTCCTATATAGGCGAACCATTTTATTTCAAACATCCTCAAATACTGAACGGACTGTTTTCGTATCGTAAAGGCTGGCTAATATATACTCCGGTAATGAGTCTGGCATTAATCGGTATTTTTACTTTACGAAACAAACTAAAGGTATTTTTCTGGCCATCTTTAATTTCGATTTTATTGGTTATTTATGTGACTTACAGTTGGTGGTGCTGGTGGTATGGTGGTAGTTTTGGTTCGCGTCCGATGATTGAATTTTACGTCATGCTGAGTATACCGCTTGCTGCTTTTCTGGATTGGATCTCTCATCAGCGTATTGTTTTCAAAGGATTAACCGGTGTATTATTGATCTTTTTTATCTGGTTAAATTTGTTTCAAACGACGCAATACCGAGGTTCCTTGCTGCACTATGACAGCATGTCGAAACGAGCATATTGGGCAATCTGGGGATCAACTGATTGGCCTGAAAATTATTCGAAGTTGATAGTTCCTACCGATGCGGAAAAAGCACGGCGTGGAGAAACCGAATATCCGTAATTGAATTAATTTTTTTTCTGAAATACAGAACAAATTACTCTATTTAAATTCCATGAATAATACAGTTCGATTTATACTGAAAGCTTTACTGATTATAGGATCTATACTGGCTTTACTTTTGCCGGCATTACAAAATGGATTTCCATTGTTTTACTCTGATTCGGCTACCTATATCATTTCGGGATTTGATAAGTTTGTACCCATATCAAGACCAATGCTTTATTGTTTTATGGTTCGCCACATTAGCCTTTCGTTCAGCTTGTGGCTTGTGCTCGTTTTTCAGGCTGCCATAACTGTAGGTCTGATCTGGCTTACATTTAATATATTTCTGAAATCAGGAAAGAATGGTTTGTTTACATTGATTTTGTGCATGCTTCTTGGTTTTTTTACCGGAGCCTCAAATTATATCAGTCAGGTTATGCCTGATGTATTTTCCGGTTTTATGATTTGGGCTTTTGCTTTGCTGTTTCTGTTTCATGAAAAAAGAACCCACTGGTTGTTGATTTTGCTGATTCTTGTTTCGGCGATGGTGCATTTTTCAAATTTGCTCACCATAACAGGATTATCTGCTTTATCTCTTCTTATTGTTTTGTTCAGTAGAAAAAGGATTGAAGATTATAAAACCCGGCTTATTCAAATGGTAATTATTTTTGTTTTGCCCTGGTTATTAATCCCTTCCATCAATTATGCTTACGAAGGAGAGTTTTACCTCAATAAATCAAGTAATATATTTTTTACCGGTCGACTAATTGAAACCGGTATTCTTAATGATTTTTTCGAAACTGAACCTGGAGCTCAAAAATATTCGTTGTATGCAGTAAAAGATCGCTTGCCGGAAAAAGCCTGGCAATTTCTTTGGAATAACGACAGTCCTTTGTATGACCAAAACTGTAGTAAGGATGGTGGTTGGTCAAATTGTTGGAAAGTGAATTCAGCGGAATACGGAAAAATGATTAAAGAGGTGTTGGCAACCCCACGGCTATTGGTTAAATTTGTACGGATAAGTTTGGTTGATTGGGGAAAGCAATTGGTCGATTTTGATATTGGTCATTTAACTCCTCAAGGGAAAGGAAGCTCTTTTGATGAAATTATTCCTCGTTATTTCGACGATTCAGCTCAATACCAAAATTCAAAACAATATCAGGAAACATTATTTTTTGATCGGGAAAGTAAAATTCAACGATGGACCGTTGGTATTTCATTGGTCGCGTTAATTGTCATGCTATTTTTTCTTGTCCGGAGTCGATATGAAAATATACAAAAAGTTTGGCTTTTTTTAGCGGTTCTCATGGCCGGATTATTGGTGAATGCCCTGTTTTGTTCAGTTTTTTCCGGAGTTTTAAATCGCTATCAGGGTCGCATTATCTGGTTGATTCCTATGGTAATGGGAGTGTTAGCTTTGATTATGTTGCAGGCTCGGTTCAGAAGTATTCAAAAGATTCCGGCTTTGTTTTCCAGACCAGCGAATTCAATGAAGAAATTTGCGGAAAAAAAATGGTTTCTGCGAAGCATGTTTATCGTGGCTTTTGTCGGCATAAGTTTATTTTATCATGTTGATGAACTTTTATTTGTCAGACCACAATCGCTGCATATATGGCGACAAACCAATTGCCTTTCGATAACCCAGGGATATTATCAGGATAACCTTTCATTTTTTGAGCCTGAAATGCAAAATCATTATGCTGTTGGTGGAACTACAGGAAAGGCCGCAGGGGAACTGCCTGTAATATATTATCTGGTGGCGCAACTCTGGCAAGTATTTGGGAAGCATGAATGGATATTCCGCCTTGTTCAGTTATCGATTATCGGGATTGGATTATTAATGCTTTTTGAAATGCTTAATCATTTTCTGAAGAATACATTTCATGCAGCATTTGTAAGTTTGCTGCTGTTTACTTCGCCCATGAATGTGTTCTTTGGACTTAATTTTTTACCCGATACTCCTTCCGTCGCATTAATTTGTATCGCGGGATATTTCCTGTTTCATTTTCACCTTTTTCACCGGAATAGTGCACTTTGGTGGGCTGCATTTTTCTTTTTTCTCGGGATTGGCATTAAAATTACTTCGGCGCTTGCCTTTTTTGCTTTTGGAGGATGGATTTTCTTTGAAAATATTTTTCTTAAGCCGGAAAAGCGAATTTTCAATTTTAAATTGAAACAAATCGTACCGTTTATTTTTACTGTTCTTTTTGTTGTTGGCTGGTATTTGTATGCCAATCATTACAATAAAGTAAATGGGGGAGGCTATTCTGCCTTTGATATTTTACCGATATGGAGAATGTCGAAAGAGCGGTTGCTACATGTTCTTGACGGGATTCAAAAAATTCTGTTTAAAGAATTCTTTTGGCCGTATCTGCAATATACTTCAGTTTTGATTTGGCTCTTTTTATTGTTCCGGATAAAAAAACTAACTGTATTTCAACGATATCTCCTGATCGTTTTTCCTCTGGGTTTTCTGGGATATCTAATTCTTTGGTTTGATGTACTCGATGTACATGATTATTATCTGATCACTTCTACCATTGTCATGGTGCCAGTTTGGTTTCTATTTTTTTTAACTACAAAAGGAACTAAATTAATGAAACATCCTTTAACGAATTTGGTGTTGTTGGGGTTCCTTTTGGGAAATATTTATAGTTGTCGGTACCGAATAGAAGAACGGCATAAAGGATGGATGAATGAATGGTACAAAGAAAAACTTGAAGCTGTTGGTGAACTGGAACCACTTCTTGATCAATGGGGAATCGGGAAAAATGATCTGGTTATTTCGATTCCGGATTATACGATTAATGGTACTCTTTATTTAATGAACCGCAAGGGATTTACCAATTATGGAAATGATTTTGCTAAACCAGAAACCTTTGACAATTTTATTGAACTTGGGGCAAAGTATTTGATTCTAAATGATTCTACAATCTCAAAAACAGAACCACTGATTCACTACACGACTCTTCCTGTTGGACAGTATCGAAATGTGTCGGTTTATCAATTGCATTCATCTATCCACTAATGAATCATTTTTGATGATGTGCGTTTCATAAATGATTTCGTGGTTTATGGGGTTTAGGAAAAGCGTATCCAATTTGTCTGGCTGATATGTTTTTCCTTCAAAAAATTTGTTCAATGTTTTTTGCAATAATACGTTGGAGTCATTTTCCAAATAAATGAATAATTGTTCTCCGTTAGCTGGATTGAAATCCTGTCCCCAATATTTAATCGTATTGTCCCAGGTGAAAAACTGGTAAGTTTTCGGGTAAATAGCTGCCAGTTTTTCACGATAGTTGGGCCATTGTTGTCCGGCTACACAAAAGCTGTGCATGATCGCATATTCGTGAAAAGGACATCCATAGTCTTGAGTGACAATTATCTTGTAACTTTCTTTAGGAAGCATTTTTGCGACGTGGGAACTTTCGATGCGTGCCTGCATTTGTTCTCCAATATATTGTGAACGAAGTTGAATCGATGGAATTTGAATGACAATAATCCTTACTAAGAAGAATAACAGAAGTGCTGAAGTTGCCAGATATACTTTCCGATTCGGAAACCGTAGGTTTATCCGCTCTCTTATAAGGAATAAAATGAATGGAGAAAATAATAAGACTGGAACAAAATATCTGAAGGCGTATTGTTTACTGATCAGAAAAGTTTGAATGAGAAGTAGACCAATTACTCCAATTGAAATACGGAAAATAGTTTTTTCTTTTGTTGTATTTGTTGATTTGAAAAATAGTGCAATAGCCATAGTAAGCAGGCCGACAGAATAAAACAGTACTTTTTCTGAATTGAAAATTTTCTTCGCATTATTGAAAAACTCTTCAGGATTAATAATGTTTGCTTCACCTTGTCCGTAAGTCCCGCTATGAATAAAGAGATCCTTCATCCACAGCCAATAGCGGTTGATCTGAAAAGTGACAGGAAGTGCCAAAAATAAATAAAACACCAGGGTCAAAATAAGATATCCGAAGAGTTGTTTTCGCTTTTTCAGAATAAAGAAGGGAAGAATTGCAACTGGAAGAAAAGTGGCTTTTGTGGCTAGTCCAAATGCAATAGCAAACGCGAACCAACCAACTTGTGGTCGTTTTTCTTCGTTATATATTGCTTGAAAAAAAAGGATAATCAAGATGAAAACTGGAATCGGCAATAAAAGTTCCGGATAAATACGTCCAATTATATCGTATAAAATATTGGTTAAAAACGGGCTAGTTTGGATTAACAAGGCAATAATTAAATTGCTGCTGAGTATGAAAATCTTATACCCTGAAATAAGAATTGCAATAGAAATTATTGTTGTAAGTACTAGATTTGCAGTGGCCAGATACAAATCTGAATTGATGATGGCATCTTCGAAAAACGGTAATCCGTTACCCCTGAAAAGATATACAATGCTGAAAACGATAGCAAGAATTAGTTGCAGTGTTGAAGCCGGATGATCAATATTTGCCTGACTGAATCTGCCGGTTGAAATACATAGTCCACTTAAAAAATGCATATAATCCGGATCAACTGAACGAAGGGAGAGGTCACCGAAAAGATATCTGAAATAAGCTCCAATCAGGAAGTAGAAAACTGGAATGATCAGCAGTGTATATATGCTGTTTTTCTTTAGTATTTCAGTTAGTTTACCCATTATAAATTATAAATAACTGGTTTTAATTAATCCCCACTTTTGCATTCTGAATTGAATCGATGTTTTCAGCACTCCGATTCCGTATACCGAACTGTTTTTGATATTGATACTCGAAGCCTCTTTGAAATATTTAGTAGGACAGGTGATCTCGGCGATTTCGTAACCTGCAAACCAAATTTGCGCAAGCATCTGATTGTCGAATACAAAATTGTCGGAATTGGCATTGTAATTCACCTTCTCAAGTACTTCGCGCGAAAATGCACGGTATCCTGTATGGTATTCCGAAAGTTTGGCATTCATCATGATATTCTGAAATAAAGTAAGAAAACGATTGGCTATATATTTATACCAGGGCATACCGCCAGCCAAAGCACCTTTACCCAAAATACGTGAACCCAAAACCACGTGGTATAAATCATTTGCAATCAGATGGCTCATCGAAGGAATTAACTTGGGGGTGTATTGGTAATCGGGATGAAGCATGATAACAATATCGGCGCCTAATTCAAGCGCTTTGTTATAACACGATTTCTGGTTCCCACCGTATCCTTTGTTTTCTTCATGCCTGACAATATGTTTTATTCCAAGTCGTTGGGCTTCAAGTATGGTTTCGTCTTTGCTTTTATCGTCAACCAGTATTACTTCATCAACAATGGAGAAGTCGATTTCGTTGTAGGTGATTTCGAGTGTTTTAGCTGCATTGTATGCTGGTAAAACCACCACAACTTTTTTCCCTTTGATCATTTCCTGTTTTTTCGGTAAATATAGTTTGATTTTGTTATAACGGAAAACTTCAGGAAAATTTATAAACATAAAAAACTCTGATTACAGGATAGAAAAAATTTTAAAAACAATTTAAAATTTCAGTACGCCATGACGTAACGCAAACTATCCGTAATCAGAGTTTAGTTATAATCTTTTCGACTGTTTTTGGCAGTCACGCATTTATAACAACTTAATTCCGGACTTGTTTGTGATTGTTTCCTTGTTTTTTGATTTATTTCATTGGAAAGCTTTCTGTTGTGGATTGGGAAACAACAGAAGGCTTTCCAATGGGATGAGAATAAATCTGCTGTGAAGTTATACGCTGTGTTTTTTATTGACGAGGTACCGCATAATTCAAAACGTCTTCTTTGGTAATGTTTTTATCGCATAAAATAATCATTCGCTCTATTACATTCCGGAATTCACGGATGTTTCCGGTCCAGCGCATTTTCTGAAGTTCACTAATGGCATCCTGCTCAATCGATTTCTGAGGTATGCCATATTCTGTACAGATTAAATCGATAAAATAATCGCATAAAACAGGAATGTCTTCTATCCGTTCATTTAAGTCCGGAACATGAATCAGAATTACGCTTAACCGGTGGTACAAATCTTCGCGGAAATTATTCACTTCAATTTCGTGTGCCAGGTTTTTGTTTGTAGCAGCGATCACCCGAACATCAACTTTTATTTGCGCATCGCCTCCAACGCGGGTAATTACACTTTCCTGCAGAACCCGAAGTACTTTGGCTTGTGCCGAAAGACTCATGTCACCGATTTCATCCAGGAAAATGGTTCCTCCGGTGGCCTGCTCAAATTTCCCTTTTCGCTGTTTAATGGCTGAGGTAAAGGCGCCTTTTTCATGTCCGAATAATTCACTTTCAATAAGTTCTGATGGAATTGCCGCGCAATTAACTTCAATGAACGGACCTTCGGCGCGGTTGCTTTTTTGGTGCATACGGCGTGCAACAAGTTCTTTCCCGGTCCCGTTTGAGCCAGTAATTAAAATGCGGGCATCAGTTGTTGCAACCTTGTCAACCATGTCTTTTACTTTTTGTAAGGCGATTGAATTTCCAATCATTTCGAACCCTTTGCCGACTTTTTTGCGCAAAACTTTCGTTTCGGTAATCAGGGTCGATTTATCCATGGCATTCCGCAGAGTAATCAGTAAACGGTTCAGATCCAATGGTTTTTCAATGTAATCGAAAGCTCCTTTTTTAATCGATTCAACTGCGGTATCAATATTTCCGTGTCCTGAAATCATCACAACGGGAATGTCGGGTTTTAACTCTTCTACCTTCTGCAGAACTTCGATGCCGTCCATTCCCGGCATTTTAATGTCGCACAAAATCACATCAAAATCATTTGTTTTTAACATTTCCAGCGCTTTGAATCCATCTTCGGCCAGTTCAACCTGATATTTTTCGAATTCTAAAATGTCTTTAAGGGTATTGCGAATGCTGCGTTCGTCATCGATAACTAATATTCTGGACATGCTGGTCGTTTTTTGCTGATAAATTAGGGTGCAAATTTAGCTGAAAATAAGTTCGTATAAAATACCTTCTCTCAGCGCGTAATCGGTTTGATAAATTTCTTGAATGTTTAACCTGTCGATCACCAGTTTGATGAACAATACTGATGGGACAATCATTTCTATGCGAAGGGATTCCAACCCTTTCATCTTTTTCCGGTCTGCAGTGGTCGATTTTATCAGAAACTGGTAAATTCGTTCAAAATCATCAATTTTCACTTCTTGCCTGATTCTGGTTTTGGAACCGGGATCTGTCTGGTCGATTAAATCGACTAATGTGTCGAATGCTCCCGAACATCCGACCAGATTAGTAATTCCGATATTTTTTGTCTGTTTCCACAACGAATCAAGCCTACGGTCAAAATAGTCGTTGATTTGAAGGATTTCTTCCGGAATGATAGGGTCGGAGGGTGGAAATAGTTCAATTACCCTGGCCATTCCAAGCGGAAAACTTTGTGTCCAGATTGACTCTCCTTTCTCAGTAAGAATAAATTCATTACTGCCACCGCCGATATCCAGGATAAGCGAATGATTTTCAATTTCGCTGAAAGCCAGTTTTACTCCTTTGAAAATTAAACCGGCCTCTTTTTCTCCTGAAATAATAAGTATTTCGATGCCTGTTTTTTCTTTAATTTCCTGCTGAAACCAGTCACTGTTTCTGGCTTCCCGAATGGCTGATGTGGCAATTGTAATCACTGTTGTCGTTTGGTAATTCCTGATCTGTTTCTGATGCTTCTGAATCGCCAGAATGGCTCGCTCAAGCCCGTCTGTTTTCAGCAGGTCTTTACCAATACCATCTTTACCAAGTTTGACAACTTCTTTGCCCTGATAAAGAATCTGATAGGTTTTATCCCGGTATTCTGCAATTAACAAATTGCAGGTATTCGTTCCAAGATCGATGATTGCAATTCTTTTGGTCATGAAATTCTAAACTGGTTAAGACAACGAAGTTAGTATTTAACCCACATTGCAGCTCAAAACCTTCATTTCAGTTAATTTTCGACTAAAAGTGACTTTTTTCAGGTCATATTGATGGCATTGAATTCTCAACCAACTGATAATCAAGTATTGAATTTTTATGGAT